>Ga0196963_10000042_pt1 | contig 191915 bp, 172 predicted proteins | sample S1_5metaG_FD_148600 | JGI IMG/M metagenome (GOLD analysis project Ga0196963, IMG submission 148600) | Soil microbial communities from Anza Borrego desert, Southern California, United States - S1_5 | ecosystem: Environmental > Terrestrial > Soil > Desert | place: USA: California | collected... | reverse complement strand
AGTAGTACGTGGTGCCGGGGTTGGCGGTGGTGTCTTCGAAGGAGGTGGTGCCCGCGGGGAGCGAGGGGCTGACGTTGGTGCCGCCGAAGGTGGCGTTGCTGGTGTTGCGGTAGACCTGGTAGGCGGTGGCGTCGGGGATGGAGCTCCACGTCACGCGGACCTTGTCGCTGAAGGTGCCGTCGGTGGCGCTGGGCGTGAGGTTGGTGGAGCGGACCGAGATGTTGAGCTTGTAGAGCTGCACGGTGGCGAGGGGCCCCGCCTGGGAGACGCGCACGTAGGTGGTGCCGTTGGCCACCATCAGCCCGGAGATGGACTCAACGAGGCCGGCGGCGGACTCGTTGTTGGTGCGGAGCACGGTGGTGCCGTTGGACTTGAAGACGGTGAGCAGCAGGTCGGTGGCGGCGAGGGCGTTCTCGTTGGCGCCGGCGGAGCAGGACCCGTTGGCGTTCTGCTGGCCGTCGAGGTAGGTGGTGCCGTGGGGGGTCAGGGTGATGTCGACGAGGCGCGGGTCCTCGACGGTGAACTTGAACCAGTCGACCTCGCCGAAGGCGTCGAGGCTGAGGGTGGCGGCATTGGTGACGGTTGGGGCGGGGACGTTGCCGAGGATGAGGTTCTGGCCGGGGACGAGGGCGCCGAGGTCGGTGGCGCCGGCGGCGTTGTTGTTGGGCTCAAGGGCGTCGCCGTAGCTCTCGTGGCCGGCGCGGATTTCGTCGAGCTGGGGGCCGTCAAAGTTGGTGGCGAGCAGGGGCTCCATGAGCTTGGTGGAGTTCATGGGGCAAACGTGGGCGAGGCCCAGGCCGTGCCCGTGCTCGTGCATGATGACGTTGCGGAGGAAGAGGTAGGTGCCGCCCGGGGAGTTCCAGTTCTCGGCGGAGTCCATGACCATGTCGCCGTTGTCGGGGAAGGAGTTGTACGCCAGGACGTTGCTGTTGTTGTCGATGGGGTGCATGGCGATGCGGACCATGCCCCGGTTGGTACCGCTGCCGGTGCCCCATGCGGCGCCGTCGTCCCAGTCGTTGGCGCCCATACGCACGCGGGTGTAGGTGAGGCCGGTGAGGGCCTCCCAGCGGGCGAAGGAGTTCTCGAACTGCGTGACCCAGGTGGTGCGTCCGCCCAGGCCGGAGAAGAGCTGGTCCATGCGCTGGAAGAGGATGTTGGGCGAAGTCGCCTCGCTGGGGATCTGGCCGTTGGCCGGGATGCTCAGGCCGTCGGGCGCGAAGCTCCAGGTGATCTGGAGGCGGTCGCCGGGGTTGCCGACGGACCAGCGTGTACCGATCTGGTAGCGGCTCTGATAGCCGTCAGCCATGGCGGCGTTCACCGCGGCCATGACCTCGGGGCTGGTGCCGTCGGCGAAGCACGCGGCGATGGGGCCGCGGTCGTCGGGATCGCCGCTCTCGAGAATGCCAAGGACCTTGTTGACGACCATGGGGCCGCGGATCTGGGAATGGGTGCGGCCGTCCTGGAAGGAGACGTCGAAGGCGTTGAAGTCGACGGGGGCGTGCTCAAGAGGGCCGGCGAGGGCGGGAGTGGCGATGCCGGCGAGTGCCAACAGAATGAAGGGCGCGAAACCGCGCGTGTAGCTCGTGGTCATCGAGAACGTCTCCGTAATGCGAAGCAGGCGGCGGAAACCGCCGCGGAACCCTGAACACCCCTTCCGACCCTTGCGGGCGAACGACCGCACGGACCGGGAACCCGAATCGGGCAGGGACCAGAATACCGACTTCACGGCCCCTGACGACCCCAACAAAGCCAACATGCCACCGATTCGGCCGTTCGTCCCCCCCTGTTTCGCCGCCCCCGGGAAAAGACCGATTTATCGGGCGAAGACCCCAATGCCTGTCAAGGGTGGTTCATGCGCGCGGGCGGGCGTGGCGGCGGCTTGCCCATGTTCACGCCCGTCTTCACTCGGGCTGCTGTTGAGGCGCAGGGGCGGGCGCGGGGGTTTCCGTGGGTGTGGGCTGCGGCGGTGTGGTGGGCGCGGGAGCGGGCGGGGTTGGCGACGTCGGGGCGGGTGGGAGCGGCGCCGTTTCGGGGGTGGGCGCGGGCGGCGGCTCGATGGGCTTGAGGACGTCCTCGAGCTTGGTGGTGAGGTTGGTGACCTTGTAGTCGGGCAGGATGTAGACCCAAGCGGCGTGGCGCTGGTTGATCTGCGCGGCCTTGGTCTTCGCGGCTTCGATGGCGGCCTTCGCGGCGTCGTCCGCGGGCGGCTGGGCGGGGTCTTCGTGCGCCGCCTTGATGGACCACCAGCGCTTGCCGTCCTTTGTGACGGCGGAGGCGGTGATGATGAGGCCGTCGAAGGTGCGGGCCTGGGCGGTGAGCTCGGGGCTGCTCATGTCGATGGTCGAGGCTGGGGCGACGTCGTCGATGGTGACGCCGGTGAGGGCCTGGGCCACGCGCATGGGCGCGTACTCGTCCTTAAGGGCGCGGCCCTCGGGCAGGTTGTCGAGCTTGAAGGCGGGGTCGGCGGGGAGGGCCTTGGAGACGGAGACGATCTGGTCGGCGGGCGGTGTCTCTGGCGTTGCGTGTGCGGCCTTGTGGGTGATGGTTGCGCTGCGGACGCGTTGGAGGTCGAGGTCGAAGGCGGAGCGCGTGACCCACGACATGGGCTCGGGGGTGATGACGAGGTTGCCGGCGGCGAGGTAGCTCTGGGGCTCGCCGCTGCGGCGGACGAAGTAGCGCGGGCGGGCAAGGGCAGGGTCCTCGCCGCTGGGGGCGCTGGAAGCGTTGCCGATGATGACGCTGCCGAGGGGCTGACCCTGCGCGTTGCTGAGCTCGATGAGGGCGCCCGCGGCGCCGGGCTTGTCTACCTCGCCGACTCCGATGCGGTCGTAGAGCTCGGGCTTGGCGGTCTTGGTCTCGACGATGCGGGCGTCGAGCACCTCCCCGATGAGCTTGCGGACGCGCTCGCTTTCGGCGGGGTAGGCGTGCTTGCTGGCGACGACCCACTGGGGCTTGCCGTCCTGTTCCTTGGACTCGAGGACGGTCTCGACGGCGCCGCGCTTGAGGCGGACCTTGGCGATTTTGCCGAGCTGCTCGCGGGCCTTGGGGAGGAGGAGCTCGCCGTTGGCGGCGGCGGCCGCGCTTGAGGAGCCGGCGCGGTCGCCTGAGCGGGAGACAACCACGGCCGCGCCCGCTGCGAGGAGAAGAGCAGCCACAACCAATCCGCCGACAGTCTTGTTGTTCATCGCTTCACCGTGTCACTGAATGTACAAACCGCCGTGCATTGACTCCGCGCTTCAGCGTCTCCGCGAGAGGCTCATGCCTTGCGGCGCCTGCGGGCGGCCCTGAACCCGGCGAGGCCCAGTGCGCCCACGGTCACGAGGGCGGGGATGAGGGCGATGTTGATGAGACGGAGCTTCATGCCGAGGGTTTCGATGTCCTGGCTGAGGCCGTGCTCGACGCGCCGGAGCTGCTTGCGGGTACTGGCGTGCTCGACGCGGAGGTCGTCGAGGACTTTTTGCTGCTCGGGGGTGAGGACGAGGTTGTTGTCGTCGCTGCCGCGCTTGGCCTGGAGCTCCTCGAGCTTGCGGACGGTGTCCTGGAGCTTGAGGTTGAGGGCCTTCTGCTCGGCGGCGTACTTCTCCTCGGCCTCGCGCTGCATTTTCTGGACGAGGTCGAAGGGGCGCTGCTCGCTGGGCTTGGCGCGGACGCCGATGAGGTCGCTGCTGCCGCTCATGTTCTCGAGGGCGTTGATGACGAAGTCGGCGTTGTCGGCGAGCTTGGTGCCGAGGTTCTGGCCGAAGAAGTTCTGCACGCGGATCCACTGGTTGTCGCTGAGCAGGTCGGCATCGGCGACAAGGATGACGTTGAGCGGGCCCTTCTGCACGCCGGCGGGGACGGCGGGGGTCTCGCCCGCGGCGGGCAGCCCATTCGGGAAGGCGGTCTCGACCTCGCCGCTGAGGCGGGCGGCGACGACGAGGGGCTGCGTGCCGGCCTGGTAGTGTTCGAGCATGGCCTTGGGGTCGGGGCCGGTGGGCATGGCGAGCTCCATCACCGGCATTTCCCAGGCGCCGGCGGTGGTGGAGGCGAGGGGGGCGATGGTGGCCTTGGGCTTGCTCGCGGGCGCCTGGCCTTCGGCGGGCGCGGCGTCGGCCTTGGCGCGGATAAAGCCGCTGCTGGCGAAGTTGACGGTGTTCAGCTGGCCGGTGACGGGGTCGTCCTTGGTGAGCTGCTCGCGGGTGAGGCCGATCCAAGGGACGTAGGTGACGCGCTCGGGGCGCTGCTGGTTGCCGTACATGACGATTTTGGCGAGGGACTTGTCGGCGGCGATCTGGCCGCGGACGACCTCGACGCCCCAGGTGTCGAGCAGTTTGGTGAACTCGCTGAAGCGGGCGGTGGGGTCCTGGCCGGCGCTCTCGTCGCTCTCGCAGAAGGGGTCGACGAAGGCGACGAGGCGGCCGCCCTTGAGGACGTACTGGTCGATGGCGAAGAGGGTCTGGTCGTCGAGGTTCTTGGGGTGGGCGACCATGAGCACGTTGATGTCGGCGGGGATTTCCTTCTGGGTGCCGGAGAGCTGGCGGAGCTCGAAGGTGCCGCGGATCTGCTCGGCGATTTGCCAGCTGGGGGTGCGGACGGGTTGGCGGGTGCGCTGGTCGAAAGTGAAGCCGCCGGACATCTGGAGGGGGGTGATGAGGCCGACGACTTTCTTCTTGGGGTTGTTGAGGGCGTAGAGCATCCGCGAGACGTCGTACTCGAGGAAGCGCTCTTTGCTGGGGTCGGGGCTGAGGAAGGGGATCACCTCGCGGCCATCGGTGGTGTTGGTGCCTACGAGGCCCAGGTACAGGCTCTTGCCGGGGCCGACGGGGACGCCGGTGACGCCCGCGGCGATGGCTTCGTCCTCGGCCTCGCTGTTGGGCTCGGGGTCGACGACGCTGAGCTTGATGTTGCCGCCGCTGATGCGGACGTACTCCTCGAGCAGTTCGCGGACGCGCCGGGCGTAGGTCTGCACCTGCGGGGTGCCCTGGGCGAGCTTGCTGCTGTAGTAGAACGTGAGGGTGACGGGCTCTTCGATGCCCGCGGCGATGTTGCGCGAGCCCTGGGTGAGGGTGAACACCTTGCCCTGGGTGAGGTCCAGGCGGGTGTTGCGGAGGCCGGCTGTGGCCAGCATGTTCACCGCGAAGAAGAGCACGATGAGGGCGATGATGCCGCCGATCAATCCAGCGCGTCGCATGCGTCGTTACTCCGCCTTCTTGGCCTCGAGGACGAGGCTGGTGCCGGCGAGGCACACGGCCATGAGTGAACCGAAGAACACCAGGTCGCGGATGTCGACAACGCCCTTGGAGAGGCCGTCGAACCGCGTGAGGAAGCTGAAGCTGGCGACCGCGTCGACGATCGCTGCGGGCGCCCAGCCGCGGAGGAACTCGATGACGGGGGTGAAGCCGGCGAGCAGCAGGGCGAAGCAGGCGACCACCGTGAGGATGAACGCGACGACCTGGCTCTTGGTGGCGGCGCTGAGGAGCGAGCCGACCGCGAGGAAGCCGCCGGCCATGAGGACGCTGCCGAGGTAGGCGGTGGCGATGGCGCCGTTGTCGGGCTCGCCGAGGTAGTTGACGGTGACCCACATCGGGAAGGTGAGCAGCAGGGCGATCGCGGCGAACACCCACGCGGCGAGGAACTTGCCCACGACCGCGCCCGTGAGGGAGATGGGGAGCGTGAGCAGGAGCTCGATGGTCCCGGCGCGGCGTTCCTCGGCCCACATGCGCATCGAGACGGCGGGGATCAGGAAGAGGAAGAGCCAGGGCATGAAGCCGAAGAAGCTGCGGAGGTCGGCCTGGCCGTGGTCCCAGAAGCCGCCCATGCCGCGGTCCCAGGCGAAGACGCCGGCGAGGACAAGGAAGACGACGATGAACACGTACGCGACGGGGGTGACGAAGTACCCCGACAGTTCGCGTTTGAAGACGGCGGTTGCGCCTCTCATGCCCCCACCTCCTGAAGCTTGCGTTCGTTGCGGCGGCCGGTCATTTCGCGGAAGACATCCTCGAGCCTGCCGCTCGGGTGCCGCTTGCAGAGCTCGGCGGGCGTCGAGTCGGCGACGACCTTGCCTCCGGCGATGATGATCGCCCGCGTGCACACGGCCTCCACCTCTTCGAGAATGTGCGTCGAGAGCACGATGGCCTTGCCGCCCGCTCCCGCCATCTCGCGGATGAGGTTGCGGACCTCGTGCTTCTGGTTGGGGTCCAGGCCGTCGGTGGGCTCGTCGAGGATCAGCACGCGCGGATCATGCAGGATCGCCTGGGCGAGGCCGACGCGGCGCTTGAAACCCTTGGAGAGCGTCTCGATGGGCTGGCGGAGGACGCCCTCGAGGTTGGCGCGCTTCACGGCCTTGGCGACGGCGTCGCGTCTGGCCTGGGCGCGGAGGCCGCGGGCGGCGGCGCAGAACTCCAGGAAGGCCTGGGCGGTCATATCGGGGTAGCCGGGGGCGCCTTCGGGGAGGTAGCCGATCTGCTCCTTGGCCTTGAGGGGCTCCCTGGCGACGTCGTGCCCGGCGACGATCGCTGTCCCGGAGGTGGGGGCGAGGAAGCCGGTGACCATCTTCATGGTCGTGCTCTTGCCGGCGCCGTTAGGTCCGAGAAACCCGAGCACTTCGCCCGGGCCGACGGTGAAGCTGATGTTGTCCACGGCGAGGATGCCGCCGGGGAAGCGTCTGGTCAGTCCGCGGAGCTCAATGAGGTTGGCCATGACTCCTCTTCTTCTCTGCTGACCGCCGCGCCCCCCTGGGGAGGGAGCGCGGCGGGGTCGCTCACGCTAACAGGCCCGGGCGCGGGTCCGCAAAGTGCGGCGGCGCCGCGGGATAGAACACATAGGCCGCGCCACCCGACCGTGTCCAGCCCCCTTTGTGAGTGCGGGGACTCTCCGTTGGTGGCGTTGGGCCCGCCTGTTTTTCACCTTCGGGGCGGGTCTGTTCGGCGTTCCCCACGTCCATGGGGCGCGCGTTCGCAACGTCCAGGCGGCGGCCGTGCAGGGATGCAGGGCCCCCCGCAGCCAAGGAAGGAAGCCTGCATGGAGTCCACGGGTACGTCGTTTACCTCCCCCACTGCGACCGGCTCGGCAACGGGCGGGAGCGCGGTGGCCACGCTGCAGAACTCGGAGGGCACGGTGTTCAGCTTCTCCCGCGTGGGGGACGCGGCGGTGGTGACGCTGGCGTGCCCGGCGGTGCGGGAGTGGCAGGCGTCGGTGCTGCACTCCTACCTGGCGGACGTGGTGGACCGCAACCGCGGGCGGGCCGTGATCGTGGATGTCGCGGGCATCCAGCAGTTCTCGTGCGCGTGGCTGAACACCCTGATCAGGCTGACCGAACGGGCGGCCCAGATGGGCGGCTCACTCATGGTGGTGGGCTTCTCGCGCGACACGCGCCGGCTCATGAAGTCCACCGGCGTGTTCCGGCGGCTGAACGTGATGGGCTCGACGGCGGAGGCTCTGAGCGCGGCGGGGGCGGCGGAGGTGCCCGGGTGGAAGCTGGCGGTGGCGCGGATGCTGCAGATCCCGCTGGCGGCGGGGGGGAGGGCGGGGCGGCGGGCGGCGTGAGGGGGTGGGGTGGGCTTGCCCAATAGACGAAGCCGGAGCAGTCGCCCCGGCCTCGCGGTCAACATTGAACATGGAACATTGACTCACTTCACAAACCACATCCACGTGCTGCCCTCTTTGCGGGAGGAGAACCCGTACTGCGACTTGAAGTTGGGCTTCTGCACCACGAGCCAGGAGACGCCCGCCCTGAGCGCCATGTCGCGCACGGCGGCCGTGGGCACCGGCCCCGCGGCCATCGCTGCCTTCAGCTGCTGGGCGAAGGCGTCCATGGCCTGCTGCTTCTCGCCCGCCCTGTCACCCGCCTTGCCCATCCGGGGCTCGCCCTTGAGCAGCTCGTCGGCCTGACCCTCGACGACCTCGACCCACTCGACCTTGCCGCCCTCGACCTTGTAGCGGTAGCCGGTGCGGTCGCTGGCGAGGTTGCTCTTGACCGTGAGCAGCAGCCGCAGCTCGGGGTCGTCCTTGTCGCGGCTGACCAGCAGCACCACGCGGGCCGCGGCGGTGAACGCGAGCGAGCCCATGGCGGCGTGCAGGGCCTTGGCCGCCTCGCTCTTGCGCATGTGGGTGACGAGCACCACCGCCACATCGTGGTCCGCGGCCAGGTCGCTGAGCGGCTTGAGCATCGCCCGCACCTGGGCGTTGTTGTAGCTGTCGGTGCCGCCCACGTAGGCCGACACCGGATCGACCACCAGCAGCCCCACCGGCTCGCCCGCCGTCAGCAGCTGGGCCAAGTCGCGCGAGTGCTCGCCGATGATGAAGTCGCTGACGCGGTCCTCGTCGCCGTCCTCGATGATGGCGTCGATGATGTCGATCTTGGACAGGTCGGCGCCCATGGTCTCCAGGCGCGGGCGGATGGTGTCGGCGGGGTCGTCCTCGGCGGACAGGAGAAGGCTCCGCAGCGGCTCGCCGTGCGGTTCATCGGTGAGCGGGCGGGTGGCATCACCTTACTGATGTGACGATACGTGCCACTACCTTTCGGCTCTGCGAAAGGTAGTGGCTTCGCGCGGGGGTGCGCGTACTTACATTGAGGGGCGGCGTGCGAGTGATCCTCCTCCGCTCCTTCGGAGCGGGTCTGGGAGTGGGGAAGGGGTTGATGGGTCCGCTCTCCACCAGTTGCGCTCGTCGCGAAGTGCGACTCGCTCCACTGGTGGCAACACTCCGGGGCTCCTTCGGAGCCCCAAGCGCAGCAGTCAGCTGGAGAAAGTGAGGCGTCAGGGCGTTGATGGGTCCCGCAGTCCAGTTGCGCTCGTCGCGGGGCGCGACTCGCTCCACCTGGTGGCAACACTCCGGGGCTCCTTCGGAGGCCCAAGAGCAGCGGTCAACTGGAGAAAGCGAGGCGCCAGGGCGTTGATGGGTCCTGCAGTCCAGTTGCGCTCGTCGCGAGGCGCGACTCGCTCCACTGGTGGCAACACTTCGGGGCTCCTTCGGAGGCCCAAGAGCAGCAGTCAACTGGAGAAAGTGAGGCGCCAGGGCGTTGATGGGTCCCGCAGTCCAGTTGCGCTCGTCGCGAGGCGCGACTCGCTCCACTGGTGGCAACACTCCGGGGCTCCTTTGGAGCCAGGCGCATTCGATCTCTTCGACGCGAGGGCGCGCCGGGTTGAGCGTACCGCGCTTCACACATCGGCACCGTGCGTTCGAGTACCTTTTGAGGATGATGACTCCTCGCGTCTGCGCGATACTGGCCAGCATCCTCATTTTCTGCGTGCTCGCGGTGGGGGGCTGCTCATCGGGCCCGCGGGGAATGGGCCAGCCCGAGGCAGCTCCGCAGCAGGCTCCGCCGACGCTCTCGGTGCAAGCGCCGGAGCCTTACACGGTCTCGCCCGAGTGGCGCAGGGGGGACCGGATGGATTACCTCGTGGCGCTCACCCCCGACAACGGATCGCTCGACGGCGAAGTCGTTGAAGTCCAGTTGACGGTCACGGTGATCAAGGCAACGCCGGACCTTGTGGTGCTCGAGTTCGACACGGAGCCGCCGCCTCATCTCACGCTGCCGCGGAACTCCACCGCGGCTCTCAACTTCGAGTTTGACCCTCAGGTGCGGTTTGGGACCGGCATCGTGGGTCACGAGCTGCACAACTTCGAAGAAGGGCGCGCGTGGCTGGACCGGTATGCGAAGGCGCACATGCGCGAGATGCGGCTCAAGGGGGCGCCGAGAGAGACAATCGAGAGACTTAAGAGTGTGTACGAGGGTTTCGGGGAGGACCGGCGGCTGCTCCTGACGTCGGTGTTCAAGCACCCATCGCTGTTCATGGCGGTCCTCGGCAAGCAGGGGTTCATCGGAGCCGAGATGACCGACAATCAGCCCGGCCCAAACCCGTTCGGCGAAGGATTCATTAGTTCGAGCCGAACGCTGAGTGTTGAGCGGGTGGGTGACCGCCACCTGCGTTTCCACGAAGTGGTCAGGCCGGACACGCGCGAGCTGATGGAGTCGTTCGTGGCGATGGTGGATCGGACCGGCGGCAAACCCTTCCCGGAGAGGTTCGTCGATGAAGCCGTGGCTGCGGGCGCGGCGAACACCCTGGAGATCGAGTTCATCCTCGAAGAGCGTTCGGGATGGCCGGAGATCATCGAGTCGCGCAACATCTTCCATGACGGGACGTCGACGAAGGTGACCGAGCAGCGGCTGAGGCGTTTCCAGGGGTGCGTTGCGCGGTGAGTGGCGGCCGCAGCCGGACTGTCAGCAGCTTGTTGCGTGTCAGCGGTTCTCCTCCGCTCCTTCGGAGCGGGATGAAGGAGCGGGTTGAGGGGTCCCGCTCTCCACCAGTTGCGCTCGTCGTGGAGCGCGACTCGCTTCACTGGTGGCAACACTCCGGGGCTCCGTTGGAGCCGAGCACGACTGGTTCGCGTCACAGGGTGACCTGCGCGGAGCCACTACCTTCCGCAGAGCCAGAAGCTCGTGGCACGTTTCTCAACTGTCGTGCTTCTCGGCGGCGCCGGTGAGGCGTTCTCGCCAGGTTTGGGCCGCGGCGGCGCGAGAGTAGGGGTCGCCGCACTCGGGGCAGCGGCCTGCGTCGGGGCCGGTGGGGAGCGGGTAGCCGCAGCGGACGCAGACGCAGTAGTCGTGCCGCTCGAGGTGGGCGGTCCAGCGGTGCTCGCCGACCTTCCACCAGACGAGGGCGAGGATGACGACCGACGCGGCCCCCACGAAGAGCCACCAGGGCTCGATCGGCAGCCCGCTCATCGGCAGGCAGAAGCCGCCGCCGATGAGGAGGAAGGTGGCAAAGAAGGTGACCTTGCCGGTGGCGTGGGTCCAGGAGGATGGGCTGGGCGGGGACATGGGCGGGGTGATGCTACCGGGGCGTGGAGTGAGCGCGGGTGTGCTGGGTTGGGGGTGCGCGCAAAGTGTCCTCCTCCGCTCCTTCGGAGCGGGTCTGGGAAGCGGGAGGGGGTCGAGGGTGCCGCTCTCCACCAGTTGCGCTCGTCGCGAAGCGCGACTCGCTCCACTGGTGGCAACACTCCTGGGCTCCTTCGGAGCCAAGACAGCCGAGTCGTTCAGCTCACGCTGCCGACCAGACCTGCGTTGGTCGGGAAGCGTTTGAGGGCGGCGAGGAGTTGTTCGACCTGCTGGGGCGGGGGCATGGAGAGGAGGCGGCGGCGGAGGGCGGTCATGGTTTTGACCTCCTGCTCGGTGAGGAGCAGGTGCTCCTTGCGGGTTCCGCTCTCGGCGAGGTTGATGGCGGGGAACATGCGGCGCTCGGCGATCTTGCGGTCAAGGATGAGCTCCATGTTGCCGCTGCCCTTGAACTCCTCGAAGATGACCTGATCGGCCTGGCTGCCGGTGTCCACCAGGCAGCTGGCGATGATGGTGAGGCTGCCGGCCTCCTCGGTGTTGCGGGCGGAGCCGAAGAGCTGGCGGGGGACCTCCAGGGCCTTGCTGTCGAGGCCGCCCGAGAGGGTGCGGCCGCTGCTGGCGTGCTTGCGGCTCTGGTTGAAGGCGCGCCCGACGCGGGTGAGGGAGTCCATCAGCACCACCACGTGGGCACCGGCCTCGACCATCTTCTTGCAGCGGTCGATGGTGTCGATGGCGACCTGGATGTGGCGCTCGACGGGGTGGTCGTTGCTGGAGGCGATGACGCGGCAGCGTTGCTTGGGCGGGACCACCGGGCCGCCGCCGGCGTTGGCCTCGGCGAGGAGCTTGGGGCCCTCGCCGTGGGCGAGCATCTCGTCGGCGAGGGCGGCGCCGCCGGTGGCCGCGGCGGAGACGAAGGTGCGGCGGAAGTCGGTGACCTCTTCGGGGCGCTCGTCGACGAGCAGCACCACGACCTCGACATCGGGGTGGTTGCGGAGGAGGGCGGTGGCGATGTCCTTGAGGAGGGTGGTCTTGCCGGCCTTGGGGGGCGAGACGATGAGGCCGCGCTGGCCGCGGCCGATGGGGCAGAAGAGGTCGATCAACCGGCAGGAGGCTGGGCAGCCGGGGTACTCAAGGGTGAGTCGAGGGGCTGGGTCGACGCTGGTGAGGTCCTCGAAGCGGCGGCAGTTGGGGGGGAACTCGATGGGGCGGCCGTCAACGTCGAGGAAGCGTGGGCCGGGCCGGTTGGCTGGGGGCTGGCCGTTCTGGTAGGCGCCGTTCTGGTGCTGCTGGCCCTGGTGGCCGCCCTGGCCTCGACCTTGATCCTGATGTTGACCCGGGCCCTGTCCTTGGGGGCCGCCGGCAAAGCCTTGCTGGGGTCGGGGTTGGGTGGCGGTGCCGCCGCCCTGCTGCCCGCCCTGGAAACCGCCGCCACGCCCACGACCCCCGCGTCCACGCCGGCGCCGCCGGCGTGATCCGCCCCCTTGCATATCCATACCGCCACTCCCCCGCGCCTCGTGCGCGGCTCCGGACTCCGAGCATTCCGCTCTGCCCCCGCTCAAGCACCTGATGGCGCCCGGGTTACGACCCAAGGTTGCGGAGGACCAGCACCAACCACCACGGCCCCGCGTTTGGATGCGGGGGAAACACACGCCGCGGCTGTTGGCCTTGCACGGGGACGGACCGCCGCACCCCGTTCAATGGAACCTTCTACTTCCCAGCAGGGCCGCTGCGCGTCAGCAGAGCCCGCCCTGCGCGATGAACTTTCCTTCGTTTTCCAGCCCTGCGCTCATCCGACTGGCTGGAACTGTTGGTCGCCGGCCTTCGAGCCAAGCGGCCCGGGGCGGCTTGCCCCGAGGTCTCTGAGGGATCGACCAGACCCCCACACGATACACAATCAGAGCCAAAGTTGCACGTCCAGTCAAGGCCCCCTGGCGCAGGCGTTAGAATCCCGGCCCAAACCCGCACGCGGGCTGGGCGGTCGAGGGGTCGGCCAGCTCAGGCGACGTGAGTATCCGCAAACAACCGTGCCCAAGAAGCGATCAAACAAGACTCCGGCATCAGCGACGCCCCCGGCGCCGCCGCCTGCGCCCGCGCGCGTGCCCGGGCAGCCGGCGATGCAGGTGTACAAGGGGCTGCCGGTGTCGCCGGGGATCGTGATTGGGCGGATCCTGGTCATCGATGATGAGACGCACCACGTGACGCGGCGCGAGGTGCCGACTTCGGCCGTGGGGCATGAGCTGCAGCGGCTGGACCTGGCGATCGCGGCGTCGATCGCGGACATCAAGCGCGTGCACGAGCGGGCGCAGAAGGAGATGGGCGAGGAGACGGCGGGGATCTTCCGGTTCCACATGGGGATGCTGCAGGACCCGAGCCTGGTGCGGCAGATCCGGTCGATGATCGAGAAGGACCTGGTGAGCGCGGAGTACGCGACGGACCAGACGTTCGCGTCGCTGGCGGACCGATTCAGGCACGCGGGCGATTCGGTGTTCGCGACCAAGGTCAACGACATCCACGACCTCGCCCACCGGATGCTGATGCACCTGGCGGGGGAGCAGAAGAAGCGGGCGGGGAGCCCGGACGAGAACACGGTGATCGTGGCGCGGGACCTGACGCCCTCGCAGACGGCGGGGTTTGACCGCTCCAAGATCCTGGGCTTCGCCACCGACCTGGGCGGCATGACCAGCCACACGGCCATTATCGCCAAGGCGCTGGAGATCCCCGCGGTGGTGGGCTGCCAGAACCTGCTGCGGCACGCGTACGACGGCCAGACGATCATCGTGGATGGGGACAAGGGCAGCGTGCTGCTCAACCCCGACGACACGACGCTCGCGGACTACCGGCGGTATATCGAGCAGCGGCGGCTGTTCCGGGTGGCGCTGTCGGAGGTGACGGACCTCCCGGCGGTGACCGAGGACGGCGTGGCGGTGCACGTGCTGGGGAATATCGAGCTGCCCGACGAGGTCACCAAGGTTTTCAAGAGCGGCGGCGAGGGGATCGGGCTGTACCGCACCGAGTACCTGTACCTGACGACCAACGCGGAGCCCAGCGAGAACGACCACTTCAAGGCGTATAAGCGGTGCGTGGAGCTGGCGCGGGGGCGGGACCTGACCATCCGCACGGTGGACCTGGGGGCGGACAAGTACACGCAGAGCCGCGAGGAGGTTCCGGAGCGGAACCCGTTCCTGGGGAACCGGTCGATCCGCTACTGCCTGCGGAGCGTGCCGATGTTCAAGCGGCAGATCCGGGCGATCCTGCGGGCGTCGGCGCTGGGGCCGCTGAAGATGATGTTTCCGCTGATCACGTCGATCGGGGAGCTGCGGCAGGCGAAGTTCATCGTCAACGACGTGATGGAGGACCTGGAGGAGGAGGGGCTGAAGTTCGACCGCGACATCGAGATCGGGATGATGGTGGAGGTGCCCAGCGCGGCCATCCAGGCCGAGAGCTTCGCGCGGGAGGTGGACTTTTTCTCGATCGGCACCAACGACCTGGTGCAGTACACGCTGGCGGTGGACCGGATCAACGAGCGGGTGGCGCACCTGTACCGGCCGACGCACCCGGCGGTGATCAAGCTGATCCGGGATGTGTCGCGGGCGGCGCGGCGGCACGAGACGCCGGTGTCGTGCTGCGGCGAGGCGGCGGGGGACCTTGAGTATGCGATGTTGCTGATCGGGCTGGGGCTGCGGTCGCTGTCGGTCACGAGCTCGGTGATCCCGCAGCTGAAGCGGTTCATCCGGAGCGTGACCGTGCAGCAATGCGAGCGGGTGGCGCGCCAGGCGCTCACGCTGGACTCGGATGTGCAGGTGTCGGCGCTGCTGCGGGACCGGGCGCGGCAGATCGTGCCGGAGGCGTTTGATGGCCGCTCGGCGGAGTGACGGGCGGGGGTCGGTTTAGTCCTGGCGCGGCTCGCGGGCGGGGTCGGCGGCGGGCTCTGGCTTGGGGAGCTTTTCTTCGAGTTTCCGCTGTTCTTCTCTGAGGGCCTCGGCGCGGCGGTCGGCTTCGATCCTGGCTTCGAGGTCTCTGCGGACCTCTTCATTGATCTCACGCTCGGTTTCATCGACGCGCGCCTGTAGCGCGGGCTGCATGGGGGGCATCCACTCGCCCCATTCGGAGTGTTGGCGGAACTCGCGGCTGACGACCTGCAACACGGCGTGGCCTATGGAGGAGCCACTGGTCCGGTAGAAGTTAGAGAAGGCCGTCTGAACCACTCGCGGGTTGGACTGCTCCCGCATCAAGAGACGGTTCATCTCGTACTGCATGTCGATATCGCCGAAGCCGAACCTTTGCTTCTCGCGCGACATCGCGGCCGCGATTTCCTGGGCAGACTGACGGCGTTCGGGTACGAGCAGATAGCGGTCGCGGAGGTAGAGGCCCAGCTGGGGCCGTTCGGCTGCGACGATTTCCGTTGCATGGCGCGACAGCTCGCGGCGTGCGTCTTCGGGAAGACCGGGTGCGACCGCATCAACGATCTCAGGGACGGCGGACTCAAGATGGTCCCAGCGCTTCGCGAGTGCGTCGCGGTCGGCCTTCGTGAGCGCGGGCGCCTTTACGAAGCCGGTCATCCAATATTCGAAAACATCGAGCGCCACGGCGAAACGCTCGGGGGTCTTGGTTGTGTAGCTCGTCAAACAGGGATACTGCCGGAAGGAGGCTCGGAAGAAGGTCCGCTTGTCCTCTCCCACCGATGGGGTGCTTGAGAGAACCGACTTCGCACGGGCCACCACGGCATCACGCTGTTTGTCGGTGAGGGCGCGGTTTTCTTTGAGCACCTCGCCAAGGGACTTGATGATGACGTCGTCGGCGTGCGCGGCGGCCGTGCAGATGCAGATGCCCGCGACCACTGCCCAAGGTGCCGGACGGAACATGCAGAGCCCTCCAGTGGAGGCGACTTCACGCCCTAAGAGAGTGTAATGGCTCCAGGTGCAGACTTGTGCGGTGTTTATCAGCGTGGGCTGCTGCTGGTGGGCGGGCCCCCGGGGGGGCTCTTGTGCAGGCTGGGCGGCGATTGCCTAAACTAGGGCCGCGGGCGGATGGCCGAGAGGCCTGACGCTTGATTCCGATGTCCAGGTCTCCGCGTTGTTGCGGGACCGGGCTCGACAGATCGTTCCTGAGGCTTTTGACGGTCGTTCCGCCGAATAGCTGAGGGAAGACAAACCAGCGGTGCGGCGCACGGGTCCCTTCGATCCGCGTCGCGCCGGGCAGACTTGGTGGGGTGCCCGACATTCGGTGTCGGGTTGTTCCGCCAGACGACTGGGTCGATCGCGGCCGCCGCTTCGTGAAGCGAACGCCAGCTGATCCACCCGGTCGGGCGAGGCTCTTGCAGCCCCGTCGGGCGTTCAGGCCGCGGCTCATTGACGAGCCCGCCATGAGCCGCGACGGTGAGGCGGCACAGGGCGCGGGCCTCCCTCGCAGGGAATCACGGCCCGACCGAGCGTTCTCCGGCGCGATCCTTAGAGACTTGCCGCTCCACCGCCCTCACTCGGCGCCGCGTTCTGCCGCGCCACCCGCCGCCGCCCCAGCACAGAAGGGCGGGCCGCGGTCGAAAGGGCCTCATGTCCCCCAGTTCCAACTCTGATTCCACCCCGCACGCGCAGATGCTGATCAACTACGTCCCCGGCGAAGAGTGCCGCGTGGCGATCGTGGAGGACGGCAAGCTCGAAGAGCTGCACGTCGAGAAGTTCGCGTCGGCGTCGCGCGTGGGCAACATTTACGTCGGCAAGGTCGTGAACGTCGAACCGGCGATCCAGGCGGCGTTCGTGGACTTTGGGTGCGGGGAGAACGGCTTCCTGCACGTGACCGACCTGCACCCGCGGTACTTCCCGGGCGAGGACGACGACACCACCGAGCGGGTGGGCTTCAAGACTCCGCGGCGGGAGCGGCCGCCGATCCAGGCGGCGCTGCGGCGTGGCGATGAGGTGATCGTGCAGGTGCTGAAGGAGGGCGTGGGCACGAAGGGGCCGACGGTCACCAGCTACCTGTCGATCCCCGGGCGGTTCCTGGTGATGATGCCGCAGATGGACAAGGTCGGCGTCTCCCGCAAGGTGGAGGACGAGGACCTGCGGCGGCAGATGCGGGAGATCCTGGATCAGCTCGACCTGCCGGAGGGCTTCGGGTTCATCCTGCGGACAGCGGGGTTGTCGCGGACCAAGGCGGAGCTCAAGCGCGACCTGGCGTACCTGCAGCGGCTGTGGAAGGACATGGACCGGCGGCTGAAGGCCGGCGGCAAGCCGCGGCTGCTGTACTCCGAGAGCGACCTGCTGGTGCGCTCGCTGCGGGACATGCTGAGCAGCGAGATCGCCGAGGTGATCATCGATAACGAGCTGGCGCTGCGGCGGGCGTCGCGGTTCATGAAGATCGTGGCGCCGCGCGGCACGACCAAGCTGCTGCACTTCCCCGACAAGACTCCGATGTTCCACGCGTTCGGGATCGAGCGGCAGATCGCGCTGATCCATGCCCGCGAAGTGCCGCTGCCCAGCGGCGGGCGGCTGGTGATCGACCAGACCGAGGCGCTGGTGGCGATCGACGTGAACAGCGGCAAGAGCCGCGACTCGCGCGACGCGGAGACCAACGCGTACCAGACGAACCTGGAGGCGGTGGACGAGATCTGCCGGCAGCTGCGCCTGCGGGACATGGGCGGGATCGTGATCAACGACCTGATCGACATGCGCGACTCGCGGCACCGCAAGGACATCGAGGGGCGGTTCAAGGAGCGGCTGAAGCGCGACCGGGCGAAGACGACGGTGCTGCAGATCTCCGAGTTCGGCATCCTGGAGATGACGCGCCAGCGGATGCGGCCCAGCCACGAGTCGGTGCACTTCACCGACTGCCCGACGTGCCGCGGGCGGGGCATGCTGCAGCGGCCGGACTCGGTCGCGGCGGATGCGCTGCGCGACATGGCGGCGATCCTGGACTGGGAGAAGGTCAACAAGTGCGAGATGGTGGTGGCGCCGCGGGTGGCGAGCGAGCTGCTGAGCACCAAGCGGCAGCTGCTGGGGCGCACCGAACGCACCTATGGCAAGCACGTGGACGTGCGGGTGAGCGAGACGGTGCCGGTGGACCGTGTGACGTTCTACGCGTACGACCAGCAGGGCGCGGACATCGATACGACGAGCCTGCCCAACCCGAAGAAGCCCAGGAACCTGGTGCAGTGGGAGGAGCCCGCGGCGGAGGACTGGGCGGTGAGCCCGGAGGAGGAGGCCGCGGCGCTGCCGCCCGAGCCGGAGCCTGAGGTGGCGGAGGAGGACCTGGCGCACCCGATCGAGTTTGACGAGGCGGATGACGGTGCGGGCGGGCTGGCGCGAGGAGGGTCGGCAGACTCCGAGGGCGGCGAGGGCGAGGGTGGGCGGAAGCGCCGCCGGCGCCGTCGCGGCGGGCGTGGTCGCACTCGTGAGGACGGGCGCGAGGAGGGTGCTCCGCGTGATCAGCGTCCACAGCGCGAGCAGCGGCCGCCGGCGCGGGGCGAGCAGCGGATAGGGGAGCAGCGCACGGGCGAGGCGCGGCCGGCGGAGCGTCGTGAGGGGCGGGATCAGCGTCAGGGCGAGCGGCGTGACGACCGTCAGCGTCAGCCGCAGCGCGGCGGCTACCAGAACCAGGGGCGGGGTGCGCCGCCGGTGCGTGACGAGGGGGATCTGGCCGCGTCGCAGGCGGTGGACCCGGAGTGGGGCGATGCTCCCGTCGTGAATCCCAACCCGCACGTGGAGAGCTCGCCGGAGCTCGTGGATGATGCGCGGGACCAGGGCACGCCGATCCCGCCGGAGGGCGCCGACGAAGGCGACTTCGAGGAGGGCGGCGGGCCGCAGGGCGGGCCGGGTGAGGGCGGCGAGGGTGGTCGGCGTCGCCGGCGCCGTCGGCGTCGGGGCGGGCGCGGGCGGAACCGTGAGAATGGGGAGTTCGCGCAGCAGAACGGGCATGCTCCCGCGGAAACGCAGGGCGAGGCGGGTGATCAGGATGGTGCGCGGGACCCGGATGAGGTGCGTGCGCCGATGAATGAGGCGGAGGCCGCGGCGGCCGCGGACTTTGAGGCCGAGGGCGGGCGGTTCACGCCCGAAGTGGGAGAGCCCGCGCCGGCGCCGGATGCCCGGGAGGGCGAGGGCGGCGATGAGTTTGAGGATGAGGCGGGCGGGCCGCCGCAGGGCTCTTCCGAGCAGCGCGAGGGCGAGAACGGCGAGGGCGGCGGGCGTCGCCGCCGACGTCGGCGTCGCGGGCGTGGTGGGCGCGGCGGGGGTGGCAACGGGCAGGGCGGCCAGCCTCAGCCGCCGCAGGGCGGGCAGCAGCCGGCGCGCGAGGGGCGGCCGCAGGGCGGCCCACCGCGTGAACAGCGCGACGGGCGCGATGGGCGCGGCGATGGGCGGGACAACCGCGAGCGGCGCGACCAGCGGCCTCGGGAGGACCGCCCGCGTGATGACCGCCCGCGTGACGATCGGCCACGCGATGACCGGCCGCGTCAGCCGCAGCCGCCTCGGGAGCAGCGTCCGGCGCCTGCGCCGCCGCCGCCCGCGGCCCCGGCACCCAAGCCGCGGACGTTGTACGGGGCGATTCGGCGCAAGCTGGGCGCGAGTGAGCTGAACCGCAAGGCGAAGCCGGAGTAGTACTCACAGGCAAAGGGCAAAGGGGCAAATCGCAAAGGGCAAATATTGGGCCGACTTTGCCCTTTGCGGGTTTGCCACTTGCGGTTTCGCATGACCAGACGCGTCATCATTCTCGGCTCCACCGGCTCGATCGGGACGCAGACGCTCGAGGTCATCGCGCACCTGAACGCGCTGTACGAACGCAGTGAGTCGCCGGTCCGGATTGAGGTGGTTGGGCTGTGCGCGGGGAAAAACCGTGGCCTGCTGGAGCAGCAGGCGCGGGCCTTTGGCGTCGCTCGCACGGCGTGCGCGGCGGACTCCCCCACCGCTGCCCTGGACCTTGTGAGCAGCGTCGAGTGCGACCTGGTGGTCGCGGCGATGGTCGGGTCGGCGGGGCTGCGCGCGACGCTGGCGGCCATCGAACTCAAGCGCGACATTGCGCTGGCGAACAAGGAGACGCTGGTCGCGGCGGGGTCGCTGATCATCCCGCGCGCCATGGAGAGGGGCGTGAAGCTCCTGCCGGTGGATTCCGAGCACGCGGCCCTGTGGCAGTGCCTGGACCTTTCGACGCCGCCGCCCTTCACCACGGCGAACGACCTGACGCGCGTGATCCTCACCGCCAGCGGCGGGCCGTTCCGGACCGCGACGCGCCAGCAGATCTGGGACGCGACGCCCAGCGCGGCGCTCAAGCACCCGACGTGGGCGATGGGGAAGAAGGTCTCGATCGATTCCGCCTCGCTGATGAACAAGGCGCTTGAGATCATCGAGGCGCACTGGCTGTTCGCGGTCGCGCCGGAGAAGATCGAGGCGCTGGTGCACCCGCAGTCGCTGGTGCACGCTGTCGCGGAGTTCGCGGACGGGAACGCGATCGCGCAGCTGGCGGCGCCGGACATGCGGACGCCGATCCAGCACGCGCTGGCGTGGCCGTGGCGGACGGCGTCTTCGAGCCGCAAGCTGGAGTGGGCCGGGCTGCGCTCGCTGAGCTTTGAGCCGGTGGATCACGAGCGCTTTCCGCTGCTGAACCTCGCGTACCGGGCTATCGGGCAGGGCGGCACGGCGGGGGCGATCCTCAACGCGGCGAATGAGGCGGCGGTGGGCGCGTTCCTGGAGCGCGAGCACTCGGCGAGGCCGCTGCGGTTTGGGGCGGTGATCGAGGCCGTGCTGGCAACGGTGGAGTCGATCAGGCCTGGCGCGCTCAACACCCTGGATGACTGCCTGCACGCGGAGCAGCTCGCGCGTGACCACGCCAACAGGCTCCTTACCCGCTGAACCCGATGTCACAGGCCAAGCTCCAGCACGTGCACGCTCTTCTCGCGAGCAATCCTGAGCAGGCGCGGGTGATGTGCCAGCGGCTGGTTCAGACCTCGCCGCGTGATCCGGCGGTGGCGTCCACGATGGCCTCGGTGCTGCTGACGCTGGGGCAGACGAAGCAGGCGTTGCACTTTGCGCAGCGGGCGCACGAGCTTTCGCCGCGGGAGCCGCACTTTGTGGTTGAGTTGGGGCGGCTGCTGGGGTTCGAGAACCAGCCGCGGAAGGCGGCGGAGCTGCTGCGCCGCGCGCTCGAGCAGCACCCGGGGCACCCGCAGCTGATGGAGCAGCTGGCGTTCACGTTGGCGCAGGTGGAGCTGCAGGCGGATGCCGAGCGCGTGTGCAAAGAGGGGCTGGCGCAGCATCCGGAGCACGAGGGGCTGCAAGCGATCCTGGCGGGGGCCTTGCTGTCGCTGGGGCGGATCGAGGAGTGCGTGGAGCTCACGCGGGCGGCGGCGGCGCGGCACCCGCAGAATCCGCACTTGGCCAGCGGGCTGGCGCTGATGCTCAACTACCTGCCGGGGGTGAAGCCAGCGGAGTCGCTAGCGGCGCACCGGCGGTACGCGGCGCTGCTGGAGGCGGCGGACCCGTTCCCGGCGCGGACATACGCGAATGCGCGCGACCCTGGCAAGCGGCTGCGGGTGGGGGTGGTGTCACCCGACCTGCGGCAGCACTCGGTGGCGTACTTCATCGAGCCGTGGCTGGAGCACCTGGACGCGGCGGGGCTCGAGATCGTCGTCTACCAGACCAACCGCATCGCGGACGGGGTGACGGCGCGGCTGCGGGCGCTGGTGGTGGGGCGGTGCAAAGGTCAGTGGCACGTGATGGACAACATTTCGGACCAGGCCCTGGCGGAGAAGATGCACGCGGACGGGGTGGACATTCTCATCGAGCTCAGCGGGCACACGCACGCGCACTCGCTGGCGGCGCTGCACCGGCGGCCGGCGCCGGTGCAGGTGACGTACCTGGGGTATCCCAACACCACGGGCCTCACGTCGATTGACTACCGCATTGTGGATTCGCACACCGACCCCGCGGGGGCGGAGTCGCAGGCGACGGAGCGGCTGCTGCGGCTGGACCCGTGCTTTTTGTGCTACATGCCGCCGGCGGATGTGCCCGAGCCGCGGCACTCTGTGGGGGGTGCTCCGCCCTCGCCGCTGACGCTCGCGTCGTTCAACTCCGTGCAGAAGCTCAACCGCGGGGTGATCCGCGTGTGGGCGGGCATCCTCGCCCGGCTGCCGGAGGCCAGGCTGCTGCTCAAGGGTGGGCACCCTGATGATCAGGGGCTGCGCGAGGGCGTGCTCGCTCGCTTCAGAGAGGCGGGCGCGGACGCGGCGAGGATCGAGTTTCTGCCGCGGACGCAGGGCGTGCGCGAGCACCTGGCTCTGTACCAGCGCGTGGACATCGCGCTGGACCCTTTCCCGTACAACGGGACGACCACGACGTGCGAGGCGCTGCTGATGGGGGTGCCGGTGGTCACGCTGGCGGGGAGCCAGCACCCCGGGCGCGTGGGGGTGTCGCTGCTGACAAACGTCGGGCATGCGGAGCTGATCGCCGCGACGGAGGCGGAGTACGCGGAGAAGGTGGTGGCGCTGGCGGGTGACGGCCCGCGACGGGAGGGACTGCACGCCGGGCTGCGGGGCGAACTGCTGGCGTCGCCGCTGTGCGACGCGGCTGGGTTCGCGGCTCGCATGCAGACGGCGCTGCGAGGGGTGTGGGGGCGGTGGTGTGAGCACGGCCGATAGGTCATTCGAGGTCGGCGAGGTCGTCTGGAGCGACGCGCTGGTGTGGTACGCTGCGGATGTGGCGTTCTCGAAGCTGCCAACCTTCATCACCGAGGCGCGGGAGGATGCGCTCCAGAACGTGCCCAAGTGGCAGCGGCACCTGATGAACCACCCGACGCCCTGCCCGGACTGCGGGTACGACCTGCACAAGGTGACGAGCGGGCGGTGCCCGGAGTGCGGGCGGGTGATCGACGTGGACGTGGTATGGCCCAACCGGTGGCGGACCGCCTACATCACCGCGCTCGCGGGCGCGGGGCTGACGGCGGTGCTGGCGGGCGCGTTCCTGGTGCGGGGCCTGAGCGTTGCGACTTCGGCGAGCACACCGGCGCTGGACCACCCTGCCCACACGCGGCTGTGGGTGCTGCCGAGCGTCATGCTGGTCGTCGGCTGCGTGCTGGCGATCCGGCTCGTGCTTGCGCGGGAGAGCTTCCGCCGGCGCACACCCGAACGGCGGGCGTCGGCGATCTTCTGGTCGTGGGCCGCGCTGTTCGGCGCGGCCGCGCTGCTGCTGCTCGCGGAGGTCACGCTGGCCTAGTGCCACCGAGATGTCTTCATCTCGGTGCTCCGCCTGTTCAGCACGACCCCCCGCCCAGCACGTGGAAGAAGGCTTCGATGTCCTGGTCGGTCGCGGTGTCGCCATCGCCGTTGAAGTCGGCGGAGGCGCAGGCGGCGCAGCAGGTGCCGCCGAGGCAGGCGAAGAACGCCTCGATGTCCTGGTCGGTGCCGATGTCGCCGTCGCCGTTGAAGTCGGCGTCGAAGTAGCAGGAGGGGCCGCCGGCCGCGACGCGCAGGTAGGTGGTGAGGGGCGTGCCCTCGGCGTACACCTCGAGCACGCGCCCGCCGCCGATGACTGGAACCTGGACCGACGTGAAGCTGCCGTGGGTGTTGGCCTGGTGCTGGAGCAGCGGCACCACGTCGCCGACGCGGAGGGCGTTGCTGTTGCGCACTTCCACGACGAGCGGGCCGTCAAGGATGGTGTCCCCGAAGCTCGCTGCGGAGCGGCGGACCACGGGCGTGGGCGGGTCGATCAGGCCGTCGACCTTGAGCGTGAGCCCGCCTTGGAAGCCCCCGAAGGTGGAGAGGGTGTTGATCGATGCCTGGTCGAACTCGGCGGGCGCGTAGTGGCGGCCCCACACCTGGACCTGGCCACCGGGCCCGGCGCTGAACACGCCGCGGTACTCGGAGTTGCTGCTCTGGGCGACCCAGTTGTAGTTGCCGGTGAGGGTGACGGTGGTCGCGGCGTCGCCGCGGAAGCCTGGAGAGCCGAGTGTTCCGTTGATCAGCCGCAGGTCGCACCCTTCGCCGGTAATGGGGATGGACGAGGGGCCGCCAATCGCGGCGATCTGGGCGCCATCCTGCACTTCCACCAGCCCGCGCAGTACCATCGAGTTCTCGTAGCTGAAGCGCGAGCCGGTGCCCGACAGACGGACCGTGCTCCCCGCGCTCACCGCCACGCTCTCGCCGTTCAGGCTGCCGGAGGTCACAATGGCGGTGCCGCCCTGGATGAGCAGCGTGCCGGGGCTCACGCCGCCGCCTTCAAGCCGCAGTGTGGCGCCGGTGGGCACGGTCAGCTGCGCCATGCCGCAGGACCAGAAGCTGGAGGCCGTGCTCATGACGGCCGTGCTGCCGGGGCTGATGCTGAAGGATGCCACGCAGGTCTCGATACGCGCCCGTGTCAGCGTCAGCGTGGCCGCGTCGGTCCCGCTGCCCACTAACAGGATGTGTCCGGGCCCATTAAACGCGAAGTTGATGCGCCCGATCTGGCTGAAGCTGGTCCCGGGCCCCTGGATATTGACGTTGCCCCGCAGGACCTTGATGCCGATCACCGGCACGCCGGGGTCGGCCGGCACTGTCACGGTGTAGGTGGCGTTCAGGTCGAACTCGGCCGAGTCCATGTTGGTGGGCACGCGCCCCTGGTCCCAGTTGCTGGCGTCGGTCCAGGCGCCCCCGTTGGGGTTGATCCAGCGGAGCACATCAGCCCCCGCCGCCGAGCAGGTTGCCGCGATGACCAGACCCGCCGCCATATTCAGCGTCCGCATTGCCTCGAACTCCAGAAAGGTGCCCCCGTGCTACCAGGATAAACCCATCCCGGTTGCTTCATTTCCTGCTCTGCTCGTTATTGGACCTCAGCAGCTCCCCCCGCCGAGCACGTGGAAGAACGCTTCAATGTCCTGGTCGGTGGCGGTGTCGCCGTCGCCGTTGAAGTCGGCGGAGGCGCAGGCGGCGCAGCACGTCCCGCCGATGCAGGCGAAGAAGGCCTCGATGTCCTGGTCGGTGCCGATGTCGCCGTCGCCGTTGAAGTCGGCGTCAAGGTAGCAGGAAGGCGGGCCCTGCGATACCACGATGCTCGTGGTCGCGGGGTTGCCTGTGCGCGACAGCGTGAGCACGCGCCCACCGCCGATGCTGGGTGCGTTGAGGGCGCTGAAGGCCTGGGTGTCGTTCAACTCGTGGCGGAAGATGGGGATGACGTCGCCGGGGCGGAGGGCGTTGGCGTTGCGCACACGGAGGTTGAGGGGGCCGGTGATGTAGGTCCAGTTGTTCTGTCCGTAAGCGGGGACCAGCGCGGCCGCGGGCTCTGCCGCGCCGTCAATCTCCACCGTCAGACCCTGCTTCAGCGCAATGAACCCCCGCGTGACAATCGCCGCCTGGTCCACGTCCAAGGTCGAGTGGAAGACGCCGCCGATGAGGAAGTCGGCACCGGCCCGTGCGGTCACCGGGCCTCGGTACGTGCTGGTCACCCTCCACACGCCGCCCTCGCCGACAACAACGGAGCTCGCCGCGTCGAGCTCGAGATTCGAGCCCTCGACCAGTCCACCGTCGGAAGCGGAGATGTTGACGCCGATCCCATCGGTGCCCGCGTAGAGGTTCAGACGTCCGCCATCGGTCACCTGAATCGTGCCCCCGATGGTGCCCCACCCTTCCTGCGACCGCACCACCGCACTTGGGCCCGTGACCAGCAGATTGGCGGCAGGGCCGATCTCCATGAACTCACCGGTCAGGAGCCCGCTGGTGACCAGGCCGGTGCCGCGCAGGCGGGTCCAGCCGGGGTTGAAGGTGCCGCCGGAGATGACGAGCGTGGCCCCGACTTTGATGTCCGCGCCGCTGTGCGTGGTGTAGAGAGAGCCACCGGTGGTGACCTCCATCCGACTGCCCGGTTCGATTTGGATCGTGTCGCCCGCGGACGCGACGTGGTAGAACCGGGCTCCTGACACCGTGAGCGATGCGGGCTGCCCCGGCTGCCCCACGGTCAAGCCGACGCCACCCTGCCCCGAGATGGAGCTGAGCACGCCGGGCCCCGTGAGCACGACGTTGCCGTTGCGGATGGAGACCAGCCCCACGTACCCGTCCTGCGGCACGTTGATGGTGTAGGTGCCCGGGAGGTCGAGCACGACGTCGTCCTGCTGCGTTGGGACGCGCCCTGCATCCCAGTTCGCAGCGTCGGTCCAGCTCCCGCCCGAGGCGTTGATCCAGCGCAGCACGTCGGCCCCGGCGACCGACGCCCCGACACCGATCACCAGCCCGGCAACGACGGTCTTTGCGCGCATGGAACAGCTCCCGAAGGTCCCCCATTGTGGCCCCTGCACGCGCTCACGCAATGAAATCCATGGGCCTTTGCTGCCATCGGGTCGCGGATTTCTCGAACGGCACGCCGACGCGCCCGGGCGCTGGCGGGCGTGCTTAGCAGCCACCGTCTAAATCCCTTTCATCCACCCCGTCGTATCACTCCACGGCCCCTTAGCCGATAATCCAACCATGCCGGGCACCCCCCACACCGAGCTCAGCCCCGAACTCCTGGCCCACATGCAGGCCATCAAGGCCAAGGCCATCGAGTACGGGCTCGACTTCTACGAGGTCGTCTTCGAGGTCCTGCCCTTCGAGGTGATGAACCAGATCGCCTCCTACGGCGGCTTCCCCACCCGCTACCCGCACTGGCGCTGGGGGATGGAGTACGAGAAGCTCAGCAAGCGGGACGCCTATGGCCTGGGCCGCATCTACGAAATGGTGATCAACAACGACCCCTGCTACGCCTACCTGCAGGAGTCCAACGCGGTGACCGACCAGAAGCTGGTGATGGCCCACGTGTACGGGCACGCCGACTTCTTCAAGCACAACCTGTGGTTCAGCAAGACCAACCGCAAGATGATGGACGAGATGGCCAACCACGCCACCCGCGTGCGGCGGCACATCGAGCGGCACGGGCACGACGAGGTCGAGAAGTTCATCGACGCGTGCCTGTCGCTGGAGAACCTCATCGACCCGCACTCGCCCTTCGTGATGCGGGAGGAGCCGCGGGTGTCGGCCCCGCCGGGCGAGTCGCTGCGGCACGCGGCGGAGTTCCACGACGAGGAGGGCGACGCCCACGCGGCCGCGGCGTTCCAGGCGGAGAAGCTCCCCGCCAAGGACTACATGGACCCGTTCATCAACCCGCAGGAGGAGCTGGAGCGGCAGCGCAAGGCGCACGACGAGCGGCGGAAGGCGGCGCAGACCAAGTACCCGGCGCGCCCCACGCGGGACGTGCTGCTGTTCCTGCTGCGGCACGCGCGCCTGCCGGAGTGGAAGCAGGACATCCTGAGCATCATCCGCGACGAGGCGTACTACTACGCGCCGCAGGCGATGACCAAGGTCATGAACGAGGGCTGGGCCACCTACTGGCACAGCAAGCTCATGACGCAGCACTTCCTGGAGGCGAAGGAGATCGTGCACTACGCCGACCAGCACAGCGGTGTGGTGCACATGCCCCCCGGCGGCTTCAACCCCTACAAGATCGGCGTCGAGCTCTTCAAGGACATCGAGCGGCGGTGGAACACCGGGCAGCACGGCCCGCGCTGGGAGGAGATCTCTGAGATCGGGGCCAAGCAGCGCCACGACGACAAGTCGATGAAGGGCCGCGAGAAGATCTTCGAGGTCCGCCGCATCTACAACGACGTGTCGTTCATCGACGAGTTCCTCACCGAGGAGTTCGTCGAGAGGCACAAGATGTACCAGCACCGGCGCGACCCGCAGACGGGCGAGATCAAGATCGTCTCGCGCGACTTCCAGCGGGTGAAGCAGACGCTGCTGCACCACCTCACCAACGCGGGGCAGCCGTTCATCTACGTGGTGGACGCCAACTACCTGAACCGGGGCGAGCTGGTGCTGGCGCACAAGTTCTCGGGGCTGGAGGTGGAGGCCGCGCGGGCAAAGGAGGTGCTGCACGCCCTGCGGCTCATCTGGGGCCGCCCCGTGCACCTGGTGACGCGGATCAACGACGACCTGAACCTGCTGACGGTGAGCGAGCCGGGCGGGCAGGTGTCTCGCGAGCGGTTCTCGGAGGAGACGCCGAAGCCAGCGCACATGGTGGAGTGAGTTGGTTGTGTCGTGCCACCGAGATGTCTTCATCTCGGTGCGGTGTTCGTCATCGCTCGACTAGAAGCTCCAGCATCCCCCGCCACTCTCCATACCGGTAGGGCACGTCGTGCTTCTCGTGGATGGCCCGCACCATCGCGAGCGTGCGTTCGCTGAGGTCCTGCTGCCAGTCCTGGGCGGTGGGATCGCAGAAGTAGACGCGGCAGCCGAGGGGGCGGATGGGGTGGACGGTGCAGCGTTCGTTCACCAGGAACGGGCAATCGCCGCGTATGCGTGCCATGGCGACGTCTTCGTCGCTATGCGCGTTCCTTCCGACCAGCCCCAGGCGCGACACGGTGTACGCGGCCTCTAGGCCTGTCACGTAGAGGCGGTGGCCGTGCTGTTCGAAGTGGCAGCAGCGGCCGGAGATGTCGCAGCGGGGGGCGCGGGCGTCGATCTGGTCGGCGATGAGGGTGTACACGGCCTCAAGCTCGGCGGCGATGGTTTTGTCGCGGGCGGCGGTGAGCCAGGCGTGGCGGAGTTGGTGGTGCTCGGGGTCCATTGAAGGTCAGGGGATGATCCATAGCGACGAAGACGTCGCCATGGCACGCGGGCAGGCCATGGCACGCATCAGATGTCGACCGCGTCGCGGAGCACGCGGACCTGCTGCACGGGGTACACGCGGCCTTTGTCCATGCCGGGGCAGGTGCGCTTGGCGCGTTCCCAGGCCCAGCGGCTGGTGAGATTGCTCTTCCAGAAGGGCCACGTGCGGCACTGGGCGGGGCGGTCCTCGTACACGCCGCACACGGCCTTGCCGGGGATCTTGTCGCGGTCGAGGAAAACGCAGTCGAAGCCGTGCGTGGTCTCGCGCTCCTTGAGCGAGCGCCCGCGGATGGTGTCGTGGGTGTAGAGCTCGAGGAACTCGGGGAGGGTGATGTTGAGGCGGCGGGCGAGGGCCGCGGCCTCGGCGTCGGTGAAGAGGACGTAGCCCTCGGCGCCGGTGCAGCAGTTGCCGCAGAGGGTGCACTGGAAGGCGAGGCCTTCGCCATGGGCGAACCACTCGGCGCCGGGGCCGCCGGGTTGACCAGGTTGGAATGGCGAATCGCTCACGAGGCAGACGATAGAGCCGGGGTGGGTTGTGTGTTCGCGCTGCCCGCCAGCTTTTCGATGCAATCCGCGGCCACCGCGGCCCCGTCCTCGGTCTTGAGCCGGGCGGCGAGCACGGTGGCGTTGGCCCTGGCCGTGGGATTCTCCAGCACGCTCATCACCGCGTCGGCGAGGCGGCGGGCGGTGAGGCGGCCGCGGATCACGGTCTCGGAGACGCCCAGGCGCTTGGCCCGCGCGGCGTTGTCGAACTGGTCGTGGGCGTGGGGGACGATGACGGTGGGCTTGCCGGCGCGGAGACCCTGGGCGGTGGTGCCGATGCCGCCGTGGTGCACGCTCGCGGCGACGCGCGGCATGACCTTCGAGAACGGGATGTAGGTGAACACGGCGACGCCCGGCGGCGGGTCCTTCACGGTCACGCCGGAGTTGCCCACCAGCAGCATGCCGCGCCGGCCCATGAGGCGGCAGGCGTCGCTGGCGATCTGGTAGAAGTCGCGGGCGACGTGCACGGCAGCGGTGCCCAGCGAGAAGAGCACGGGCTCCGGGCCGGCGGCGAGGAAGCGCTCGACGAGCTCGCCCGCGTGCTCCTGTTCGCCATGGCGGTCGTGCAGCGGGAAGCCGCAGATGACGCCCTGCTCGGGGTCGCCGTCGACGGGGCCGCGGAACTCGCGCGACCAGAGTCCGAGGTTCACGGTGCCGTTGCGGCAGGCGTCGCGCCAGCAGTCGTCGAGGGGCTTGAGGCCGTGCTCGCGGCGCAGGCGGTTGAAGGGCGGGCTCATCTGCATCTTGATGAGCGGGCGGAAGAGCTTGGTCATGGTCCAGCGGAACCACTTCGGCGGGTGCAGCGGGGACCACCACATGGGGCTGAAGGTGTCGGCGCGGCTCATCCACATCATGGGGGCGAGCACGGCGTTGGCGGTGGGGACGGCGCGCTTCTCGCACACCCACGCGGTGGCTATGCAGATGTGGTGGTGCATGACGGCGTCGGGGCGGTAGGCGTCCATGATGCCGGGCAGCTCGCGGAGCGTCTGCTCGGCGAAGGGCAGCATGAGCTCGTTCACCACCACCTTCGCGGCCTTGCGCGGGTGCATGACGTCGGGCATGTCCTTGAGGTCGCGGAGGTCGAGGGCTTCGCCCAGCGGGATGAACTCGAGGCCGGCCTCTTCGACCTGGCCCTTGAAGTACGGGTTGCTGATGAGGGCGGCGCTGTGGCCGCGGGCGAGCAGGGCGCGGCCGACGCCGATGAACGGGTTGATGTCGCCGTGCGAGCCAATCGCAGTGATGAGCACACGCATCGGGCGATCCTATTGCTGGGCCGACTGGACCGCCGCGGCCCGGATGCGTTTGGCCTGCGCGAGCGTGAGCTCGCTCCTGTCCACCAGCTCGCCCAGCAGCTCGGTGAGGGGGTCGGGCCGGTGCCCGGCGCGGATGGCCTCCAGCCGCACGATGACCTTGTTGAGCCGCCCACGGACCGTGGGGTAGCTCACCTTGAAGTGCTCACCGACACCCTTGAGCGACCCGCCGTGCAGGACCAGCTGCATGACGAGCTCGAGGTCGTCGTCGGAGAGTCGGGTCAGCGGGTGTACTTTCGGTTTGTGCAACTCCACCTGCGGATTGTGAAAGGCCGCTTGCGGTTTGTCAAACCGCAGGTTTTGGTTTCAGCAGGGGTTGCCGCCCAAGACGCGGAAGAATGCCTCGATGTCCTGGTCGGTGCCGGTGTCGCCGTCGCGGTTGAAGTCGGCGTCGCCGGGGCCGGTGCCGCCAAGGGCGGCGAAGAAGGCCTCGATGTCCTGGTCGGTGCCCGTGTCGCCGTCGCAGTTGAAGTCGGCGGAGCCGCAGGCGTTCTGGTCAACGGGGCCGGCGACGACGAGGGCGAAGCCCTGCGGGCCGTCGTTCACGGCGGTGGCGATGACGCGGGCGGTCCAGCGGCCGACGGCGGGGGAGGTCACGTAGACCTGCTCGAGGTTGTTGAGGGCGTCGGCGGTGCCGCCGGCGACCGACGAGCCGTTGGCGAAAAAGTTGCCGCGGTAGACGTTGCCCTCGGGGTCGATGAGCTCAAGGTCGAGGTTGTTGACGGGAGCGGAGGCGGCGTTGGCAAGGGCGGGGGCGTCGTGGTAGGCGAGGGTGGCTTTGAGCACGCTCTCGCAGGGGCCGACGTGGAAGGTGATCTCGCTGGTCTGGCCGGTGGTGAGGGCGGCGGGGTTGGCATTGCGCACATCGCTGAGGAGCAGCTTGCGCTGGTCGGGGGCGAAGCCCAGGACGTTGGCGATGGTCACGCGTCCCCAGCCTTCACGGTCGCTGGGGTACCCAGGGTTGCCGGTCATGTCCTGGGCGGAGTTGGCAACCACGGCTTTGATCAGCGCGCCGGAGGGCGTGAAGGCGTTGCCGGGCGTGGGCGTGCCGGTGGGGTAGTAGCCGCCCATGAAGTACTGGCGGGCGAGGGTCGCGGCGGCGGCGGCGGCGGGGCAGGCCATGGAGGTTCCGGTCTGCTGCGCGGTGCCACAGCCGGTGGTACCGGAGGAGGAGATGGCGCATCCGGGGGCGGTGATCTCGGGCTTGCGGCGGCCGTCGGCCGTGGGCGCCCAGCCGCCGACGCACACCTGCTGCTGAGCGCCGGCGCTGCCGGAGCCGGCGACGGCGAGGACGTTCTTGGCGTTCTCGGGGTTGCGGACGGTGGTGTTGCTGTTGGTGACCGCGAAGAAGATCAGGTTGTCGTCGAAGTCGTGCTGGAAGGAGTCGAGGCCGCGGCAGGCGGAGTCGTAGGCGGTGGAGACGCTGTCGCCCCAGCTGTTGCTGTGGATAGCGGCGCCTTGCGAGTAGTGGAGGCTGTGGCGCTGGATCTGGCTCTGCTCGTTGGGGCTGGGCCACTGGTTGAAGACGAGCTTGGCGCCGTAGGCGATGCCGCGGGTGTTGTCGAAGACGCCGTTGTCGCCGGCGAGGGTGCCGGCGATGTGCGTGCCGTGGGAGTCGGCGAACTGCGAGGCCGCGTTGTACGCGAGGATCTTGCGGTGGTTGGGGCCGATGGGGTTCACGGCGTCAAAGAACGAGCAGTGGCTGACGCCGATGCCGCCGTCGATCAGGCCGATGATCTGGCCCGCGCCGGTGACGCCGATGTTGTAGAGCGGGGTCTCGTTGGTGACGTTGGTCTGGACGATCCAGCGGGTTTCGGAGTTGCCGCCGCGGGGGGTGAACTCGGGCTGGTGCTCGGCGAACTGCACGCCGGGGAGGTCGGCGAGGCGGTGCACGTCGGCGGCGGGCATAATGATGTTGAGGCAGGCGGTGCGGCCGACATGGTCGATGGAGACGACCTGGGTGTTGGGGAGCTTGATCAGCGCGTCGCGGACGGGGTCGGAGGGCTCGTCGTCGAAGAGCCAGACGTGCGCGGCGACGAGGCCGGCGTCGGCCATCTCGCGCCGGAGCGGGGTCTCGAAGGGGCGGCCGTGGGCGCCCGCGACGAGGGCGGCGTCGATCTTCCAGGCGCGCTGGTATTCGCCGGCCCAGAGAACAAAGCCCAGGGCGCGGAGCTGCGCGGGCGTGGTGTTGGAGAGGACGGCGATGAAGGCGTTGGTGGGCAGGTAAGAGCCGAGCTGAACGCCGGCATCCGTGAGTTGCTTCTCGCGGGCGGGGGTGAGGGGGCCGTCGAGGATGATGACGTGGCGGGCGGCGGAGAACTGTGCGCCGGAGAGGACGTCGAGGGCGGGGTTGAAGGCGTGGCCGCGGAGGTCAAGGCGGGGGGCGTTGGGATCGGCGTTGATGGCGGCGGTGCTGATGGCGGAGCCGGCGCAGAGCATCAGCGTTGCCAGCGCTGCTCCCAATGAGCGATATGCCATCTCCAACTCCCCTGGTGGGCCGCTCGAACGAGGGGCCTGAATGAGTATCGGAAGGACTTGCGGCCGTTATGACGCCGGCCCGGAGGTATACGCAGGAGCGGGGCGCAGGGCTTCAACGGCGCGGGTTATGGGGCCGTGGAGGGGCAGATTGGGGCGTTCTGCGGCGGGTTGAGGAGGAGGTCAGGCCTGGATGGCGGCCTCGGGGGAGGGCAGGCCGAGGGCGGAGTCGGAGAGGGACTCCGCCGGAGCTTCGCGGGAGGGGGCGGGCTCGAGGGTGGTGGCGAAGGTGCCCTTCCAGCCGCTGTTGGGGACGCCCGCGGCGGCGAGCGCGAGGCGCATGCCGTCGACGGGGTCGGCGGTGCGGCGCCAGTCGGCGAGCACCTCGCGGGACGCGGCGCGGTAGCGGTCGAGGTTGCGGTCGTCGGTGGCTTCGAGCAGCGCGGCGGTGAGCTCGTCGAGGTTGCCCTTGTTGACCGTGCGGCCGTTGACGCCTTCCTTCACCAGCTCGTAGGCGGCGCCGACGACGTTGGTGGAGACGATGGCGAGACCCGCGGCCGCGGCCTCGTTGATGACCACGCCCCAGGGCTCGTAGTCGGAGGCGAGGGCGAAGACGTGGGAGGCGCGGTAGATGGCGGAGATCTCGGCCTGGTCGCCGATGAAGCCGGTGAAGATGACGCGTCCGCGGAGGTGCTCGGGGACGCGGTCCTTCAGGGCCTGCATGTTCGGGCCGCTGCCGACGACGACGAGCTCAAAGTCGGGGCGCTGCGCGCTGATGTTCGCGAAGGCGTCGATCACGAGGTCGACGCGCTTGACGTCGACGAGGCGGCAGCAGGTGACGATGCGCTTGAGGTGCGGGCGGAGGGCGTGGCGGCGGCATGCGGTGCGGGCCTGCTCGTCGGTGATCTGGTCGATGAGCGAGTAGTCGGGCTCGTAGGGGCTGATGAAGGTCTTCTCGCGCTTGGCGCCGTAGTTGGCGAAGTACTCGGCGCCGAGGCGGCCGCAGACCATGAAGCCAGAGACGGCGCGGACGACCGAGGAGACGACGAGCTTCTTGATGACGGCCTTAGCGCCACGGGCGAGGTCGCCGCGGGAGTTGCTGTCGGCCACCATGTAGCAAGGGACCTTGTGCAGGCGGCACCAGGCGATGAGGCGGGCGCGGGTGGCGTCCTGATAGCCGCCGAGGAACACGGCCTTGACGTCGTTGGCCTTGAGCCAGGCGATGATCTCGCCGCCCTTCTGCCAGTCGCGCTTGAACCACTTGCGCTGGCCGATCTCGACGACGGGCTGGCCCTGGCCGAAGTAGACGGGGTTGATCTCGGCGTGGTGCTGCTTCTCCCAGGCCTGGTCGGCCTGGTCGTGGGTAAAGAGGGAGCAGAAGCGGACCCCGGGGACCTCGTCGACCAGGCGGCGGGTGAGGTGCAGGCGGTATGGGGTCTGGACGTTGAAGATGAGCGCGACCGTCGGGCGGGCGGTATCGGGGAGCACGGACTGGACGGTGGCGATCATTTTGGGTGCTGTTTGGGTCAGGCGGCGCGGTGTGCGCCATCTGGAACATGCACCCGGGTTTTGCGGGCGGCCAGCGAAGTGGGAGATTGGTTGTAAGTCGTCTGGCTGGAGGTGGATGCGCGGCGTCTCTCGCGGCTCGCGGCAGCATCGGCCCACTCGGATGGGGGTGCACAGCAACCCGGCTCGGGTTAGATCATTGGGGCCGTGGTCGCCAGCTGGACCAGCGGCGCGACCGGGTGGTCGGGCTGGGAGAGAGCCTCAATGGAGAGGCCCATCGCGGCGAGCGCGGCGGCGAGGCCGCGGACTGGGTCGGCCCGCCGGCGCCAGTCCTGGAGCATGCCCAGGGAGTTAGCGCGGTACACAGGGTTTCGGCGCTCGTCGGTGGCATCGAGCAGGGCGGTGGTGAGGAGGCGGTGGTTGCCGACGGGGAAGATGCGGCCGTTGACGCCCTCGCCAACGACCTCGGGCGCGGCGCCGGTGATGGAGCTGACGACGATGGCCATGCCGGCGGCGACGGCCTCGCAGATGACGAGGCCGTAGGGCTCGTACTCCGCGGGGTGGACGAGCACGTGGGAAGCGCGGTAGATGGCGCTGACGTCCTTCTGGCTGCCCACAAAGCCGGTGAAGATCACGCGGGAGCGGAGGTGGGCGGGGACGCGGGCCTTGAGCTGCGGCTCGAGGGGGCCGCTGCCGACGATGACGAGGTCCCAGTCGGGGCGCTTCGTGGCGATGGATGCGAAGGCGTCGATAGCGAGGTCGACGCGCTTGATGTCGATCAGGCGCGAGCAGGCGACGATGCGCTTGCGGGCGGGATCGAGGTTGTAGCGGGCGAGGACGGGTGCGATGTCCGCTTCGGTGAGCGACTGGATGAGCTGGTAGTCGGGCTCCACGGGGCAGATGTGGATGCACTCGGGGGGGAAGTTGTAGAAGGTGAAGAAGTCGGCACCGTTGCGGCCGCAGACGAGGACGCCATCAACCATGCGGCGAATGGCGGAGAGGAACCATTTTTTGAGCCAGCCTTTAAGGCCGCCGGGGCGCGTGGAGCGGACGTTGCTGTCGGCGAACACGAGCACGGTGATGTTGTGCTTGTGGCACCAGCGGATGACCAGAGCGCGGCAGACGTCGGCGTAACCGCCGATGACGACGGCGTCGATGTTGCTCTGCTGAATCCAGCGGGTGACGCGCTGGGCCTTGCGGTAGTCGGCGATCGTGTCGGCCAGAGTGCGGGTGCGGACGCCCTCGCCGGGGCCGACGCAGTACGGGTGGATCTCCGCGACTTCTTCCAGGGACCAGGGCTGATCGCCCTCCTCAAAGAGCGAGCAGGTGGCGATCTTGACACCAGGGATCTCGCGCGCGAAGCGGAGGAAGAGGTGCACCCAGTAGGGCGTGAGGACGTTGGTGACCATGCCCACAGTGATAGATGCGGGTGGTGGGTTGGCTGTGGACATAGAGGTGGGCTTGGCGGGGTGCGGTGCGGGCTCGCGTCACTTTATTATCGGCGAGGAATCAGGGTGGGGTGAGAGGGGAATGTTGCGAGTGAGTCTCAACTGCGCTACCGTTTGAGGTGGTGAGCTGGAACCCCCGGTTTGGGCGGGGTTTGGCTGCCGCCGGTTGAGGACTTGCATGGGCGCAGGCTGTGACGAATGCTGCGGGGCCGCGGGCGAAACGCCGGTGGTGGTGACGTGCGGGGTGTCTGTCGGGGCGTCGGCACCGCGTCTGGGCGACTCTGTAAAGGCGGATACGTCCGGAGCTTGCGCCCCGGTCTCGTATGTCGCGCTGACGACCCTCAAGCCCGGTCAGACGGCGGTCGTACGGACCACCAGTCTGGACGCTGGGGATGCGGACCTGCTGCGGGCTATGGGGCTGCGGCTGGAGGCGCGGGTGCGGCTGTGCCGGCTGGGCGAGCCGTGCATCGTTGAGGTCATGGGCGGGGGCGAGAGCTGCGGTCGCAAGGGCGGGTGCGTGTGCCGGATCGGGCTGGCGCGGCCGCTGGCGGAGAAGGTCCTCGTGGGCAGCGTCGAGGGCGGATGAGCACTGTCGCAACGGGCAGCGGGGCCGTGGAGCAAGGGCTGAAGCCCGCTCTGCCGACGCGCATCGCGCTGATCGGCAATCCGAACACGGGGAAAACGACGCTGTTCAACCGGCTGTCGGGGCTGCGGCACAAGACGGGGAACTTCCCGGGGACGACGCAGGAGGCGCGGCGGGGGACGGTGCGTGTCGATGACGGCGCGTTCGAGCTGATCGACCTGCCGGGGGTCTACTCGCTGGAGCTGGAGCAGAGCGAGGCGGAGGTGTGCCGGCGGGTGCTGGCGGGGACGCTGGCGGCGCCGGGGCGGGAGGCGACGGCGCCCGACGGCGTGCTGGTGGTGGTCGACGGCACGAACCTGGCGCGGAACCTGGTGCTGGCGGGGGAGGCGCTGCGGCGGCGGCTGCCGACGGTGGTGGCGGTCAACATGATGGACCTGGCGCGCCGGCGCGGGCTGGTGATTGATCTGGCGATGCTGGAGGAGCGGCTGGGTTGCCGCGTGGTGGGGATCAGCGCGCGGAGCGGCGAGGGGCTGGAGGAGCTGCGGACTGCCTTGTGCGCGGCCCGCGTGCCGAACCGCACGCCGCCGGGGACGCGCGAGGGCGTGGAGCGGTGGGCGGATGAGACGTATGACGCCGCGACGGCGGTGGTGGAGACCGGGCCCAACGCGGTGGCGGTGGGGATGGACACGCTGACGGACCGGTTGGACCGCGTGTTCACGCACCCGGTGCTGGGGCTGGTGGTGTTCGCGGCGGTGATGACGGGGCTGTTCTGGGTGATCTTCACGCTGGCGCAGATCCCGATGGGGCTGATCGACACGGTGTTCGGCAAGGCCACGGCGTGGCTGGACTCGGTGCTGCCCGCGGGCATCCTGAGCGACTTCCTGTCGCACGGCGTGGTGCAGGGGGTGGGCGCGACGGTGATCTTCCTGCCGCAGATCTGCCTGCTGTTCCTGCTGATCTCGCTGCTGGAGGACACGGGGTACCTGGCGCGCGCGGCGTTCGTGATGGACCGCGTGCTGCGGCCGTTTGGCTTGCCCGGGCACTCGTTCATGCCGCTGCTTTCGAGCCACGCGTGCGCCCTTCCGGGGATCATGGCGTGCCGTGCGATACCGGACCGGCGGGAGCGGCTGGCGACGATCCTGGTGGCACCGTTCATGAGCTGCTCGGCGCGGATCCCGGTGTACGTGCTGCTGACGTCGATCCTGTTCGCGGACCGGCCATTGATGGGGGCGGTGGCGTTCACGGGCTGCTATGTGCTGGGGATCGTGGCGGCGCTGGTGACGAGCCTGCTGTTCCGCCGGACGATCCTGAAGGGCAAGGGGCGACCGATGGCGCTGGAGCTGCCGAGCTACAAGCGGCCGAGCGTGCGGACGGCGCTGCTGGGGACGTGGGACCGGGCGTTCGTGTTCGTGCGGAACGCGGGGACGAACATTTTGGCGATCGTGATCGTGCTGTGGTGGCTGGGGGCGTACCCACGGGTGGAGCCGCCCGCGGCGGCTGTGCAGATGCGGGAGCAGGCGGCGGCGGTGGAGGCGAGTTCGCCCGAGCAGGCGGAGGAGCTTGTGGGCGCGGCAGAGCGGATGGAGCACCAGCACGCGAGCCGTCACTCGTTCCTGGGGCGGATCGGCACGGCGGTGGAGCCCGTGCTCCGGCCGCTGGGGTATGACCGGCAGCTGAGCGTGGGCGTGATGGCGAGCTTCGCGGCCCGTGAGGTGTTCGTGTCGACGATGGCAGTGGTGACGACGGGGTCGGAGGATGCGGAGGACGAGGGCGTGCTGGCGGAAGTGGCCGCGGCGAAGCGGGACGACGGGACGCCGGTGTTCACGATGGCGGTGTGCTGGTCGCTGCTGGTGTACTACGTGCTGGCGATGCAGTGCCTGCCGACCTTGGCGGTGACGGCGCGGGAGGCGGGGGGTCTCAAGTGGGCGCTGCTGCAGCTGGGGTGGATGACGGGGGTGGCGTACGTAGCCTCGCTGGTCGTGTACCAGGTGCTGGCCGGGCTGGGGGGTGCGTGATGCCGTGGGGGGATTGGCAGTTTTGGGTGGTGACGGCGGTGGCCGCGTGTGCGCTGGTGTTTGTAGTGCGCGAGGTGCTGCCGTTTGGGTGGAAGCGGAAGAAGAAGGGGAAGGCGGCGAGCTTGACGGTGGAGGGGAAGGCGATCAGGAAGCCCTGAGCTTGTCAACCGCCTGGCCGCCGATTGACATACGATGTCAAGTGCTGGTAGCGTTGCATTGTGGCTGATGTCGTCTTGACACCCGAGGCGCAGGAGCAGCTGGAAGCGCTGCCGCTCACGATCCATGCACGGGTCGTGCGGGTGTTCGAGCGGCTGGAGGACTGGCCGACGGTGAGCGGGGCGAAGCCCCTCAGGGGCGAACTCGCGGGGTACTACCGCGTCCGTACTGGTGACTACCGCGTGCTGTTTACGGTTGAGGGCGCGGGGCGGAACGCCCTGGTGACAGTCGTCCAGATCGGGAAGCGGGATGGGTTTTACGACTGAGGTGGAGCATGGATAGGGCCAATCTGAACTTGGATGGACGCGAGTACGTGGTTCTGCCACGAGAAGAGTTTGAACGGCTGAGCGCGCTTGCGAAGTTGCCGCCCCTGCCGCGGGCGAACAAGCGCGGGGAGGTGGCGGCCGTGGCGTTTGGTCGCGCATCGCTGGCCCGCAAGATCATGCGGACGAGGATCGATGCCGGCCTGACTCAGAAGGAGCTTGCATCGAAGGCGGGGATCCGGGTGGAAACGCTGTGCCGGATCGAGGCGGGCAAGCACACCGCGACGCCTGCGACTGTTCAGAAGATCGAGAGGGCTCTACGGGCGAAGGGTTGAGGGAGGGCCGCCCCTCCGGGGCTCTGAGGCTGCGCACCTCGGACCCAGGGTTCCGCTCAAGGACTCGCTCCACCCTGGGCTACTTTCGGCCGCCCCTACCGGGGCTCAGGAAACGCAGGCTCGTATCATCGCGGCATGCCCCTCCTCTCCGTGAACATCGACCACGTCGCGACGGTTCGGCAGGCGCGGTACCGCAATGCGCCGGAGTTTGGTGAGCCGGACCCGGTGCGGGCGGCGCATGAGGCGGAGCTTGGAGGCGCGGACGGGATCACGGTGCACCTTCGGGAGGACCGGCGGCACATCACTGATCGCGATGTGGAGCTGCTGCGGCCGTATGTGCGGGTGCGGTTCAACTTTGAAATGGCGGCGACGGACGAGATGGTGGCGATCGCGCGGCGGATCCGGCCGCACTCGGCGATGCTGGTCCCCGAGGGGCGGGCGGAGGTGACGACCGAGGGCGGGCTGGACGTCGCGGGGCAGCTGGCGCGGCTCACGGACATCGTGGCGCGGCTGAAGGATGGCGGGTGCCTGGTGTCGGCGTTTATCGATGCGGAGGAGCGGCAGGTGGAGGCCGCGGCGAAGGCGGGGTTCAGCGTGTGCGAGGTGCACACGGGGCCCTGGGCCGAGGTGTTTGCGCGGCACGGCGGGGACCTCATGCGGGATGAGGTGTTCGGTGAGCTGGAGCGGGTGCTGCGGGCGGGGAACGCGATCCTGGAGGCGGGGATGCGGTTCAACGCGGGGCATGCGCTGAACTACCAGAACGTGAAGGCGATCGCAGGGCTGCCCGGGGTATCGGAGCTGCACATTGGGCATGCGATTGTGAGCCGTGCGGTGTATGTTGGATTACGGCAGGCGGTGGCGGAGATGAAGGCGGCGATGGCGTCGGCGGGTGAGGTGATTGAGCAGGGCGAGCACGATCACGAGCACGAGCACTAAAAAGGAAGACAAAACACGGAGGCACGGAGAGCGGGCGGGGCGGGAAGAGGCGGGTGGAAGAGAGGCATCGGGGCAGGTGGCATTCAGGCATCAAGGGTGAGAATCAAGCAGTCTTGCCTCCGTGATCTCCGTGCCTCCGTGTTTGGTATTCCATCGAGGAGGACCAGCCATGAACTCGACGGTGCACACGGGTGTTTCGCGGTATGGGCGGCTGCTGGCGTACGAGGTGGAGGCGACGCGACGGGCACTGACGTCGATCGAGAGCGTGCCTGCGGAGGGGCGGCGGCACCCTGGGTTTGAGCGGGCGATCGCGGTGATGTCGCACGTGCAGCTGGCCCGGTTCGTGTGGCTGGCGCGGGTGGAGGGGCGGCCCTACGAGAACCCCAAGGACTGGTTCCCGGTGTGGACGCTCGAGCAGACGCGACTCGCGGCCCAGGAGCAGGACCGCGAATGGGCGGAGTTCCTGCACGCGCTGAGCGACGGGGACCTTGGGACCACGGTGGGCTACACCAGCAGCGAGGGCGAGGCGAAGGTGCGGGTGCTGGACGACATCCTCACGCACGTGTTCAACCACTCGACGTACCACCGGGGTCAGGTGGCACGGCTGGTGCAGGAGTGCGGGGGCGCGCGGGCGGTGACGGACTACATCACGCTGGTGCCGCTGCTGGATCAGTAAGGCGGTGTCTGGCAGCAAGCGCTCGCGCCTGGGCTGAAAACAAGAAGCAGGGGCACTCCGGAGCTTGCGCTCGGGTCTTGTATCCACTTCGCGGCTGGCACGTAGTGCGCGTGGCGCACAGAGTCAACGCCTTGCGCGGATTCGGGTTGTGACCGGCACGCGTTGGTGGGGTGAAGAACCAGTGGTCAACGCGCTTTGGTTTTGCGCGCTTCCTGCTACCATCGAACGAGATGTCGCAAGTGACGGAGAGTGGAGCACGGGTGGGCGGGTATGGACGAGGGGTGCAGGTGGGGGACGGCGTGTCGAACAAGCCGCGGAAGTCAGCGATGACGAAGGGTTTCGAGACCTTCGACGAAGCAATGGAGTTCCTGCGCACGCGCGTGAACGTGGAGCAGACCCGCCCTTCGCAGGTGGACGCGGTGCAGGTGTTCAACCTGGACCGCATGACGGCGCTGATGGCGGCGCTGGGCGACCCGCAGAAGGCGATCCGCACGGTGCACGTGGCGGGCAGCAAGGGCAAAGGCAGCGTGTGTGAGATGGCCGCGGCGGGCCTGCAGGCATGCGGGCTGACCGTGGGGCTGTACACCAGCCCGCACCTGGTGAACCTGACCGAGCGGATCCGCATCAATAAGAAGGAGATCGCGGGGGGCGAGTTCGCGGAGCTGCTGGAGCGGGCGGCCGCGGCGGCGGAGGACCTGCCCAAGCGGCTTGGCGAGGTGACCTACTTCGAGTTCCTCACGGCGGTGGCGTTCCAGTACTTCGCCGAGCAAGCAGTCGATATCGCGGTGGTTGAGGTGGGGATGGGCGGGCGCGTGGACGCGACCAACGTGATCATGCCGGAGGTGACGGCGATCACGGCCATTCAGCTGGAGCACACCGCGATCCTGGGGGACACGCTGGAGAAGATCGCGGCGGAGAAGGCGGGCATCATCAAGGCGGGCGTGCCGTGCGTCACGGTGCCGCAGCACGAGAAGGTGATGGAGGTGCTGCGGGCCAAGGCGGCGGAAGTGCAGACGCGCCTGGAAGTGCTCGGTCAGGAGATCGACTTTACCTACCGCCTGGAGGCGAGCCACAACATCGGGCCGCACGCGCGGGTGTGCCTGAGCAGCCCGCGGAGCAACTTCGAGCACGTGCCGGTGCCGCTCAAGGGCGAGCACCAGGCGCTCAACTGCGGCCTGGCGCTGGCGATCCTGGACCGGCTGCGGGAGCGGGGGATCGAGACGCCCGAGGGCAAGGTGGCGACGGGGCTCTCGCGGACGGTGGTCAACGGGCGGCTGGAGCTGGTGCACACGCACCCGCGGGTGTACATCGACGGGGCGCATAACCCCGAGTCGATGCAGGCGCTGATGAAGGCCGTGGGCTCGCACATCCGGTATGACTCGATGGTGGTGGTGTTCGGGTGCGCGGCGGACAAGGACGTGCCGGCGCTGCTGAGCGCGGTGGCGACGGGTGCGGACAAGATTTTCTTCACCAAGGCCGAGGGCAGCGGGCGGGCGGCGGACCCGCGGGAGCTGCACCGCAAGTTCGTGGAGCTGGGCGGGAAGATGGCGCACCACGTGAGCAACCTGACCGAGGCGATCCGCAGCGCGGGGAACGCGGTGGCGTCGCGGGACAAGGACATCATCCTGATCACCGGGTCGTTCGCGATCGCGGGCGAGGCCAAGCGGCTGCTGCGGGAGAAGTACGGGCCGCCGGCGCAGGCGATCGAGCCGAAGCCGTTCAAGCGGTGATGCTGTAATTGGGGGGCAAAGCGGGCGGGTGGGTCCCTAAAGTGGCGTCCCATGAGTGATGCCGCGAAGACGACTGACTCCGCGAAGAACCAGGGCGATACGCCCCCCCACCGCTATAACGCCGCGCTGGCGCAGGAGATCGAGGGGCGGTGGCAGCAGCTGTGGGCGGAGCAGCGGACGTACTACACGCCCAACCCGGGCGAGCCGGGGTTCGACGCGAGCAAGGCAAAGAAGTACATCCTGGACATGTTCCCCTACCCCAGCGGCGTGGGGCTGCACGTTGGGCACCCGCTGGGGTACATCGCGACGGACATCTATGCGCGGTACCTGCGGATGGCGGGGTACAACGTGCTGCACACGATGGGGTTCGATGCGTTCGGGCTGCCGGCGGAGCAGTTCGCGATCCAGACGGGCACGCACCCGCGGGTGAGCACCGAGCGGAACATCGCGACGATGCGGCAGCAGCTCACGCGCCTGGGGCTGGGGCACGACCCGCACCGCAGCGTGTCGACGACGGACACGGACTTCTACAAGTGGACGCAGTGGATCTTCAAGCAAATTTATGAGAGCTGGTACGACGAGAAGGCGGGGAAGGCACGCCCCATCGCGGAGCTGGTGCGCGCGTTTGAGTCCGGCGCGGTGGCCACGAGCAGCGGGCGGGCGTGGAAGGAGCTGAGCGAGGGCGAGCGGCGGGCGGAGGTCGACGGGCGGCGGCTCGCGTTCCTGTCCGACGTGCCGGTCAACTGGTGCCCGATGCTGGGGACGGTGCTGGCCAACGAGGAGGTCACGGCCGAGGGGCGGAGCGAGCGCGGGAACTTCCCCGTGTACAAGCGGCCGCTGCGGCAATGGATGATGCGGATCACCGCGTACGCGGACCGGCTGCTGAGTGACCTGGAGAAGGTGGACTGGCCCGAGCCGATCAAGCTGATGCAGCGGAACTGGATCGGCAAGAGCGAGGGCGCGCACGTTGAGTTTGAGCTCGAGGATGTCGCTGAAAAGGTGACGGTCTTCACCACGCGCCCCGACACGCTGTTTGGCGCGACGTACATGGTGCTCAGCCCCGAGCACCCGCTGGTGGATCGGATCGCGCCGGCGCAGTGGCTCAAGCCCGGGGCCACGACCATCGTGCAGAAGGAGTGGCGCGGCGTGTTCCCGGGGGCGCCGGCGGGCGGGTACGGCACGCCCAGCGAGGCGATCGCCGCGTACCGCGCGTACGCCAAGGGCAAGACGGACGAGCAGCGGACCGAGGCCAAGGAGAAGACAGGCGTCTTCACGGGGGCGTACGCGATCAACCCAGCAACGGGGACGCCGATCCCGGTTTTCATCGCCGACTACGTGCTGATGGGGTACGGCACGGGCGCGATCATGGCGGTGCCGGCGCATGACGAGCGCGACTTTGAGTTCGCCCAGGCGCTTAACCTGCCGATCCGCGACGTGGTGTACCCGCCGGACGTGCTGGCCCTGCGGCACTTCGCCCAGCACGCCTACCAGAACAGCGCGGCGCCGGCATACTGGCGCGAGCAGCTGGCCGACTTCATGGGCCTGGTTATCACCAGCGAGCAGAAGTACCCGTACGAGGAGGCGCTGCTGATCGTGCGCAAGCGGCGCGGCGAGCCCACCGACTCGGCCAAGCAGAGCGGGCGCGGCAAGGTGCAGGGCCAGTGGCTCAAGACCCTCGAGAAGATCGACGTGCGCAGCGCCGACGAGCTCAAGAGCGTGTTCGCGAGCGCGGCGTACTACCGCAAGCTGGGGCACGCCTTCACCGAGCACGGCACGGCGGTGAACTCGTCGGGCACGTACTTCTCGATCACCGGGCTGCCCACGCCCGAGGCCAAGGCGTCCATCACGAAGTCGCTGGAGGAGCGGGGCGCGGGGCGGAGGGCGGTGACGTACAAGCTGCGGGACTGGCTGTTCAGCCGGCAGCGGTACTGGGGCGAGCCGTTCCCGGTGGTGTACGACGAGGCCGGCGTAGCCCACGCGCTGCCCGACTCGATGCTGCCGCTGCTGCTGCCCGAGCTCGAGGACTTCCGGCCCGAGACCAGCGATGACCCCGACGCCCCGGTGCGGACGCCGCTCAACCGGGCGCGCGAGTGGGTGAGCGTGACGCTCGACCTGGGCGACGGGCCCAAGCGGTACACGCGCGAGACGAACACCATGCCCAACTGGGCGGGGTCGTGCTGGTACTACCTGCGGTACCTGGACCCGGCGAACCCGCGGGCGTTCGTCGACAAGCACGTGGACCAGTACTGGATGGGCAGCAGCGGCGCGACCGGCGGCGTTGACCTGTACGTCGGGGGCGTCGAGCACGCGGTGCTGCACCTCCTCTACGCGCGGTTCTGGCACAAGGTGCTGTTCGACCTGGGGCACGTGTCAACGCCCGAGCCGTTTCAGAAGCTGTTCAACCAGGGGTACATCCAGGAGTTTGCCTTCAAGGACCCGCGAGAGATCTACGTCGACGCCTTCAAGGTGACCGACGCGCAGGGCCGCAACTTCATGGAGTTCAAGACCGAGCTCAAGGACTCGCCCGGGCCGTGGCTTTACGACGGGGAACAGGTCATCCGCGAGTACGGCAAGATGGGCAAGAGCCTGAAGAACGCCGTGTCGCCGGACGAGATGTTCACGGAGTTCGGCTGCGACACGCTGCGCGTCTACGAGATGGCGATGGGGCCACTCGAGGCGAGCAAGCCGTGGAACACGCGGGACATCATCGGTTCGTACCGGTTCCTGCAGAAGGTGTGGCGGAATCTGATCGATGAGGGCACGGGCGTTTCGCGGTGCGCGGAGGTGGAGGCGGACCGGGCCAGCCTGCGGCTGCTGCACAAAACGATCATCGGCGTGCGGCGCGACATGGAGTCGCTGGGCTTCAACACCGTCGTCAGCAAGCTCATCGAGCTGAACAACCACCTGGGGTCGCTGCCGGCGGTGCCGGTGAGCGTCGCGGCGCCGCTGATCCTGATGCTGGCGCCGCTGGCCCCGCACCTGGCGGAGGAGCTGTGGCACCGCGTGATGCGGCTGCCCCGGGACCCGAAGGCGGAGCGGCGGTCGATCGTGTACGAGCGGTTCCCGATCGCCGACGAGAAGCTCGCGGCCGACGACGAGATCGAGATCCCCGTGTCGGTCATGGGCAAGCTGCGGAGCAAGATCACCGTGCCCGCGGGCAGCGACGGCGCGGCGATCGAGGCCGCGGCGAAGGCGGACCCGCGCGTGCAGGAGCTGATCGCGGGCAAGGCGATCAAGAAGGTGATCGTGGTGCCGGGGAAGATGGTGAACTTCGTGGTGGGGTAGGTCCGGAAGTGCCACGATCATGCTTCATGATCGTGCCTGTCGGGCCGGTCGCGACGGTTGCACTTCGTGCGAGCACGATCACGAGGACGTGATCGTGGCACATCACTTACTTCGACTCGATCACCACCGGCACCGTCACGCGCTGCGTCCAGCTGGTGGGCGGCAGCGTCCACCAGAGCACGGCCTCGGGGTCTTCGACGCGCGGGAGCGAGAGGTCGAAGGGCATCTCCTCAAACTCGACCTCAGCCTTGAGGCGGTCGGCGAGGGTGGCCTTGATCGCGTCGAGCGACTTGCGGGTGTCGGGGAAGTCCACGAGGTAGGTGCGCGGCGTGGTGGGCGTGAACTCGCCGAGGACGGGGGCGGGGAAGCCGGGCGCGCCTCTGGTGATGAAGGGGTTCACCGGGTCCCTGGAGGTGATCAATGGCGCCTGGGCCTCGGTCGCGACAGAGCTGGGGCTGCGGGGAGCGGGAGCGAGGGCCACCACGACCTCCTGCGGCACGTCCTTGGAGAGACGCCAGGTGCGGCCGTCCTTGAGGGTGTCCATCGCCTCCACCTGCGCGAGCTTGCTCAGATCGCGGGCGCCGACGCGGATCACCAGCCGGCCCTCGCGGGCGAGGCGGAGGATGCGCTCGTCGGTCATTTCCTCTGGCGCGGGCGCCGGGGCGGTCATCGCCATGGTCGTCGCATCGCGCGAGGAGGGCTCGTCGGCGATGGTCGTGCCCTCTGCCAGCATCCGCTCGTGCTCGCGCTTGGTGGCCGCATCGCCGGCGTCAGGCGCGGTGGGGTTGTGGGTGGCGATGGGGCCGATGGGCTTGGGCTTGACGAGGACCGAGCCCCAGTAGGCGGCGCCGCCGACCAGCAGCAGCAGGCCCGCGGCGAGGGCCAGCTGCGGGGCCATGCGGTGGAGGGCGCCGTTGCCCCGCTTGGTCACTGTGCGCGTCGCGATGTTGATCGGCGGGTGGTCGCTGACGTTGTCGCCGTTGGTCAGGCCCACCAGGGCGTCGCGCTCGAGGGCGGCCATGACGCGGTCCATCAGCTCGGCGGGGGCTCGCTCGTCGCCCAGGGACTGGAGGGCGCGCCGGTTGGCCTGCATCTGGCGGACCCGCTCGGAGACGCCGGCGCGGGTGGAGGCTGAGCGGTTGCTCTCCTCGATGCGGGACAGCTTGCCCTCGATCCACTCGAGCATGTGCTCTTCGTTGAGCGGGGGGGGCGTGGCGTCGCCGGGGTTGGTCGGGCGGGTGGTCATGATCGGGAGGGCTTGACGGGGGCGGGGGTGACGGTGGGGACGGGGGTGGGCTTGTCGGCTTTCTCGAGGGCTTCGACGGCGTCTCTCAGGGCGGTGCGGGCGCGGAACAGGCGGCTCTTGATGGTGCCGACCGCCACGCCCATCACTTCGGAAATCTGCTCGTAACTCAGACCACGGCAATCACAGAGGATGAGAACGGCCCGTTGATCGGGGTCCAGGTGGCGGAGGGCGGCCAGCACCCGCTCCTGGTCCTCATGCGCTTCGACGCTCGAGAGCGACCCGGGTTCCCGTGACTGCTCGAAATCGAGGCCGCGGGAGGGGTCTGTCTGGGTCCCCCGGGCACCGTCCTGGAGGGCTTCGAGGCTGGCGGCCTTGCGGACCTTCTCCGAGCGGAGCTTGGAGAGGCACACGTTCATGGTGATCTTGATCATCCAGGTGGAGAGCTTGGCCCGCCCGTCGAAGCTGGCGATGTGCTGGATGATCTTGACGAAGGCGTCCTGCGTGAGATCGGCCGCGAGCTCGCGGTTGTGCACCATGCGGAGGCAGGTGGAAAACAGGCGGTCCTGGTAACGGGAGATGAGGGCGGGCCAGGCCTGGGTGTTGCCGGCGCGGATGGCGTCCACCAGCTTCTGGTCGTAGCTGTCCTCGTCGAGGGGCTTGTTGGCGGGGTGCTGCGGGGGCAACGTGCGGATTGTACTGATCAGTCGGGCTGAAGTGGCTGTGCGGGGCGGCCGATAAGCCAGTGTGCAGTCGTTTTCTCTATTCCATCCCACGAAGCTGCGGTTCGGACGCCGCTGGCCTATAGTGAGCGGATCGCCGGTAGTTCTCAGAGGGCTTGACTTCGGTCTCGCTTCCCGATTGGGCACCTGCTGGCGCGGCGAGCATCAGTGCACTCCAGCACATCGCCGCTCACTTTCACCAGTAGCGCCTGATCTGCCCTACCGAGGACACCTGTCTCATGTTGTTTGCTGATATTTCGCTTTCACCGGTCCTTCTGCGCGCACTTGCTCAGGAGGGTTACACCGCCCCCACCCCCATCCAAGCCCAGTCCATCCCGGTGGCCCTCACCGGCAAGGACGTGCTGGGCTGCGCACAGACGGGCACGGGCAAGACGGCTGCGTTCGTGCTGCCGATCCTGCACCGCCTGATGGCCACGCCCGCCGACAAGACCCGCACCGGCCCCGCCAAGGCGCGGGCGCTGATCCTGTCGCCGACGCGCGAGCTGGCCTCGCAGATCGGCGAGAGCATCGCCCGCTACGGCGCCGAGAGCGGCCTGGTGCACACCGTCATCTTCGGCGGCGTCAGCCAGTACCACCAGGAGAAGGCCCTGCGGCGCGGCGTTGACATCATCGTCGCGACCCCCGGCCGCCTCATCGACCTGATGGAGCAGCGGCTGGTCGACCTGCGCGAGGTGAAGTTCTTCGTGCTCGACGAGGCCGACCGCATGCTGGACATGGGCTTCATCAACCCCATCCGGCAGATCGCCCGCGAGATCCCCAAGCAGCGGCAGACGCTGCTGTTCTCGGCCACGATGCCGGGCTCGATCATGGAGCTGGCGGACTCGCTGCTCACCAACCCCACGAAGGTGTCGGTGGCGCCGCAGCAGCGCACGGCGGACAAGATCGACCAGAGCCTGTTCTTCGTGCCCCGCATGCAGAAGTTCAGCCTGCTGGAGCTGCTGCTCAAGGACGGCACGGCGTCCCGCGTGGTGGTCTTCTCCAAGACCAAGCACGGGGCCGAGAAGCTGGGCAAGCGACTGGGCCAGTCGGGCATCAACGCCGAGACCATCCACGGCAACAAGGCCCAGAACGCCCGCAAGCGCGCCCTGGACTGCTTCCGCAGCGGCAAGGCCCGTGTGCTGGTGGCGACCGACGTCGCGGCCCGCGGCCTGGACATCGACGACGTGACCCACGTGATCAACTACGACCTGCCCATGGAGCCTGAGGCCTACGTGCACCGCATCGGCCGCACGGCCCGCGCGGGCGCCAGCGGCAAGGCGATCTCCTTCTGTGACCACGAGGAGCGCGGGCTGCTGCGCGACATCGAGAAGCTGCTGGGCAAGAAGGTGCCCGTGTCCGAGACCCCCGACCTGCCGAAGGTCGAGTGGAAGCCCGAGCCCCGCGAGGGTCGCGAGGGCAGGTTCGAGGACGCACGCCACAACCAGGGCCACCGGCACAACGACCGAATCTCCACGCAGCCCTTTCACCAGAAGGGCGGCAAGCCGGCCAAGGCCCCTGCTATGAAGGCGGCCCACCAGAACGGCAAGCCGCGCCGGAGCTTCGGCTTCGACCAGCCGCTGGACGCGGTGCCGGCGAATTCTGACATCGTGCGGGGCGACGCGGCGACGCGCGGCCCGCGGGTGTTCGGGGCGAAGAGCTGGACGGGTGCGAAGCGGGGGTACTGAGCCGCTCTTTCTGCAACCGAGATGATCAGCGACGGCCTCTCCCTGCGGGAGGGGCCGTTTTTGCAGGGGACACACTGTGCCTGTGTTGATGCAGGCAGGTCGGCACATGCGTAAAATGGCGGCATGACCGTCACTTTCGATCTGCCGCCTGATATCGAGTCCATGCTGCGGACCAACGGGCAGGATCCATCGGCTGCACTCAAAGAGGCGGCGATGGTTGAGTTGTACCGTTGTGGCGTTCTCAGCGAATATCAGCTCGCGCGCGCACTCGGGCTTGAACGACTCCAGGTCGATGAGGTTCTCAAGCGGCACAATGTCCCGCTTGAGATGACGATCGAGGAGATCGAGGCGGAGGCCGAGACGCTCCGCGCAGGTCGCGGCGGATGATCGTCATCTGCGACACGTCGCCGCTCAACTACCTGATCCTGATCGATCACATCGAGATCGTGCCGAAACTGATGACCGATGTGGTCGCACCGCCTCAGGTGCTGGCCGAGCTGCAGCGTACGGGTGCGGCGGATCGGGTCCGGGCATGGGCCGCTCAGCCGCCCGCGTGGTTGCAGGTTCGCGCTCCGATGGAGATCGCTCCAGACCTCGCTCTTCATATTGGTGAGTCCGCCGCGATTTCGCTCGCTCTGGAGCTGAAACCTGCGCACTCCGTCCAACTCCTGATGGACGAACGGATGGGAAGGCGCGTCGCTCGTAGCCTGGGGCTTCCCACGCTTGGGACGCTGGCTGTGCTGCGGGATGCGGCACGTGGTGGCCTCATCGATATCGAAACGGCGATCTCGCGACTGCGACAGACGCGGTTCCGGGCAACGGAGCAGCTGTACGAGCAACTGCGACAGAGCGTCAGGCGGGAGAAGGACACATGACGAGCCAGTACGACACCTACACCTCCCCCCTCGCCGCCCGCAACGCCTCGAAGGAGATGCTGCGGATCTGGTCGCCCCGCCACAAGTTCCAGACCTGGCGGCGGATCTGGCTGGCGGTGGCGGAGGCGCAGCACGAGATGGGGCTGCCGGTCACGCGTGAGCAGGTGGAGGAGCTGCGGGCGAACCTGGAGGTGACGGACGCGGACATGCAGGCCGCGGAGGGGTACGAGCGGAAGCTGCGGCACGACGTGATGGCGCACGTGCACGCGTGGGGGGACCGGTGCCCGAAGGCGAAGGGGATTATCCACCTGGGGTGCACGAGCGAGGACATCGGGAGCAACGCTGACCTGATCATTCTCTGGGATGCGCTGCGGCTGATTGAGCAGAAGACGGCGCGGGCGGTGCTGTCGTTCACAGCGCCTGCGCAGCGGTGGGCCGCTGCTCCGACGCTTGGCTTCACGCATTACCAGCCGGCGCAGCCGGTGACGGTTGGGCGGCGGATTGCGAACTGGGCGAGCGACCTCAACCTCTGTCTTGAGGCCCTGGACCACCGCGCGAAGTCACTGCTCTTCAAGCGGCGCGGCCTCCGCGGCGCCACCGGCACGCAGGCGTCGTTCCTCAGCCTGTGCGGCGACGATCATGACCGCGTCGACCTGCTGGAGGCGGGCTTCCTGTACGAGCTCGATGAGAAGGGCTATGCACTCGCCCCCTGGAAAGCCGACGAAGCATGGGAAGCCGACAAGGCCGCGCGGATCGAGCGGCTTCGCTACGTCGCGTCGCGGGCCAATGACCCCAATGAGGGCGCCTCCGAGCAGGCGCAGAAGTGGCTGCGGCAAGCGGAGGAGCTCGCCACGATGCCGGTCGCGGAATACCGCGTGAGGGAATCGATCGACTTCACCGGCATGCGCACGTTCCCGATCGTCGGACAGACCTACCCGCGCGTTATCGACTCGCTGATCCTCTCCGACCTCGCCGCCACCGCCTCCGTCCTCCACAAGATCGCCACCGACATCCGCCTCCTCTCCAACCGGAAGGAGCTCGACGAGCCATTCGAGGAGAAGCAGATCGGCTCCTCGGCCATGCCCTACAAGCGCAACCCCATGCGTTGCGAGCGCATCTGCGGGCTCACGCGGTTCGTCATGAACCTCGTGGGCAACGCCTACGACACCGCGGCCACGCAGTGGCTGGAGCGCACGCTCGACGACAGCAGCAACCGCCGGCTGTCGCTGCCCGAGGCGTTCCTGGCCCTCGACGGGGCCCTCGACCTGATGCACAACGTCGCCGGCGGCCTCATCGTGCACGAGGCGATGGTGCGCAAGAACCTCATGGCCGAGCTGCCGTTCATGGCCACCGAGAACATCCTGATGGCGTGCGTGAAGGCGGGCGGGGACCGGCAGGAGTACCACGAGCTGATCCGCCAGCACGCGCAGGCCGCGGGGCTGCGGGTGAAGCAGGAGGGGCTCGACAACGACCTGCTGGAGCGGCTGAAGGCCGACCGGCACTTCTGGTCCAAGCAGCGCGGCGGGCCGCTCGGCGTTGAACTCGACTGGGACGGCCTCATGGACCCGATGAAGTACATCGGGCGGAGCGTGGAGCAGACGGAGCGGTTCCTGCGCGAGGTGGTGGAGCCGCTGAAGCAGCGGTACGCCGACAAGATCGCCGAGCTTGGCGAGAGCGGCCCCCGCGTCTGACCGCCCAAAAGGACAGGTGAGCGGCGCCGCAGCGCACCGCTCACCTCAACAACCCACGTGTGGTCAGCGCCTCAGCGCTCGGCCAGCAGCCCCGCTGTCATGATGTCCAGCATCGTCACGCCCAGCACCGCGGCGATCGCGATCTTCACGTTGCCGCGTTTGGGGTTGTCCTCGTGGTGCAGCTTCTTGAGCGAGTAGAGGTCGAGGAAGTCGCCCGCGACCCGTGTCCACATCCACGGCGAGCGGGCCCGCACGTCCTTCTGGGCCAGGATGGCGATGCCGTTAGCAATCTCGCGGAAGCCGTAGGCGCGGACGACGCCGCGCCGGTCCTCGGCGCCCAGCCACTTCGAGAGCCCCTCGGCGTTCATCACTTCGAGCAAGCCCAGGCCGATGCTGAACCAGCCGAGGCCCTGGGCCATGGCGTCGGGCGGCTCGCCGCGGCGGGGGTCGGGGGTGTCGGTCAGCTCGGTCTTGACGAACTGGGCCTCGCCCGCGGAGAAGCCCGCGGCCCCGAAGCGGGCGGGTGCGTCGTGCAGCGGCTGGCGCGCGGGGCGGGCGTCCATGGGGAGGCCCGCCTGCACGGCCTCGCGCTCGCCGATCTCCGTGGGCAGGTCGTAGCGCGGCGGGGAGTTTCTCGCGTCTCGCACGTACTCGCCCTTCAGCCCGCCCACGTCGCGGGCGCGCTCGTCGGTCTTCGAGCGGCCGAAGTCGCCTTGGCGGCTGCCGGTCCCGCTTTCCATCTCGGTGCCGAAACCAGGCGCGCCCTCGCGCCGGTCGTTGTCCATGCGTCCGTCCATCGCGTCACCTCGCGTTCGTGTCAGAGATTGACTCGCTCACAGCCCCGCTCACGGCTTGAGCACCACCTTGATGCACCCGTCCTTCTTGTCGCGGAAGGTCTTGTACGCCTCGGGGCCTTTCTCCAGCGGCAGCCGGTGCGTCACGATGAAGCTCGGGTCGATCTTGCCGTCCTCGATGGTCTTGAGCAGCATGCCGATGTACTTGGGCACGTGCGTCTGGCCGGTCTTCACCGTCAGCCCCTTGTTCATCAGGGCTCCGATGGGGATCTTGTCGGGGAAACCCGCGTACACGCCGGGGATGGAGAGCGTGCCCGCCTTTCGGCAGCAGTAGATCGCCTGCCGCAGCGCGTGGGCGCGGTCGGTGGTGAGCATCATCGACGACTTCACCTTGTCCATCACAGCGTCGGGCGCGCCCCAGCCGTGGGCCTCGGCGCCCACGGCGTCAATGCAGCGGTCGGGGCCACGCTCGTTGGTCATCTCCTGGAGCGTGTCGTAGACGTCCTGCTCCTTGAAGTTGATGACCTCGGCCTTGCCCTTGGTGCGGGCCATTTCCAGCCGCTCGGGCACCCAGTCGATCGCGATCACGCGCCCGGCCCCCAGCATCCACGCGCTCTGGATGGTGAACTGGCCGACGGGTCCGCAGCCCCACACCGCGACGGTGTCGCCCGGCTCGATCTCCGCGTTCTCCGCGGCCATGTACCCCGTGGGGAACACGTCGGACAGGAACAGCACCTGCTCGTCTTCGAGGTCGCTCTCGATCTTGATCGGCCCAACGTCGGCCCACGGCACCCGGAGCAGCTCGGCCTGGCCGCCCTGGTAGCCGCCCGCCATGTGCGAGTAGCCGTAGAACCCGGCGGTGGCGTGCCCCATCATTTTTTCCTGGATGGGGTTGTGGGCGTTGGTCACGTCGCAGCAGCTGTAGAGCTGCCGCTGGCAGAACCAGCACTGGCCGCACTGGATAGTGAAGGGGATGACCACGCGGTCACCCTTCTTGAACTTGCGGACCTCGCTGCCGACCTCCTCGACGATGCCCATCGGCTCGTGGCCGACGACGTAGCCGGGGGTCATGAACGGCACGTAGAAGTCCAGCAGGTGCAGGTCGCTGCCGCAGATGGCGGTGGACGTGATCCGCACGAGCATGTCGGTGGGGTTTTCGATTTTGGGATCGGGGACCTGCTCGCAGCGCATGTCGCCCTTGCCGTGCCAGGTGATGGCGCGCATGGAACCTCCTTGCTGACAAGGAGTAAGCGTCAGCGGCGTGAGCGCTCCGCCGGTGGCTGGCTGAAGCCCCATGCACCGGCTTGAGCTTCCGACCCGGTGGCGGAATGTTCACCGTGTGGAACTATGATCCAGCTCACCAACTGGAGATTGCATCGATGAAGAAGCTGATTGCTGTCACTGCCGCCGCGGGCCTGCTGGCCCTCACCGCCTGCGAGAAGAAGGAGCCCGCGCCGGTCAACCCCGCACCCAAGACCACCGGCTCCACCACCACGCCCGCGCTGCCGACCACCGGCACGAACACGCCAGCCATGCCGAACGTCAACACCGACACCAGCAAGCTGACCCAGATGGCTGGCGATGCCAAGGACAAGATGGTCGCGGGCGTGGAGTCGGGCCTGGCCTCCGCCAAGACCAAGCTGGACGAGTGGACCACCAAGGTGAGCGCCACGGCCGACGCGAAGAAGCCCGAGATGGAGGCCGCGCTGACCAAGCTCAAGAGCAGCTACAGCACCCTGTCCAGCGATGTGAGCCAGTTGAAGGGCAAGGCGGGTGAAGAGTGGGACAAGGCGTGGACGAACATCAAGAGCTCGTGGGCGAGCTTCGAGAGCTCCATGAACGACTTCACGGCGAAGTACAAGCCCTGAGGCTCACGACGCCGGGACTGAGGCCGCCGCGGCCGAAGTCCCGGGGCGCGACAACTGATGCTCGACTCAACACCCTCGCCCCGAGGGTGTTTTCTTCTCCACTACACTCGCCCCGTGCTCACCCTCCGCGAAGTCCGCGACAGCGACCTTGACATCTTCTTCCTGCATCAGCAGGACAGGGACGCGTGCTATCAGGCGGCCTTCGTGGGAGAAAACCCCTCCGACCGCACCGCATTCAACGAGCACTGGGCGCGGATTCGCTCGAAGCCGACGATCACGATCCGCACGATCGAGGTAGCGGGCGAGGTGGCCGGGTACGTTGCGAGCTTCATGCGCGGCGACGAGCGCGAGGTCACCTACTGGCTGGGGCGCGAGCACTGGGGCAAGGGGCACGCCACGGGCGCGCTGCGCGAGTTCCTGAAGAGCGAGCCGCGCCCGATCCACGCGCGGGCGGCGAAGGACAACACGCCGTCGATTCGTGTGCTGGAGAAGTGCGGGTTCCGGTTGCTTCGCGAGGAGCGGGGGTATGCGAACGCGCGGCAGTGCGAGATTGCGGAAGTGGTGATGGTGTTGAGGGCGTAGAAAGCAAAGAACCCCGGCGTGCGCCGGGGTTCTCCACCACACACACGCTCACCGTCTCAGCACTGGCCACCGCCGAGCACGCGGAAGAAGCTCTCGATGTCGGCGTCGGTGCCCACGTCGCCGTCGGCGTTGAAGTCCGCGCCTCCCTCGTAGCAGCTGGAGCAGCAGGTGCCGCCCAGGCAGGCGAAGAAGGCCTCGATGTCGGCGTCGGTGCCGATGTCGCCGTCGCCGTTGAAGTCGCTGTCGCCGCAGTCGGGTCCGGTGATGTCGGGGCGCCTGCGGACGCGCTTGAGCTCCATCTCGGTGCCATTCTTGGTGATCACGACGTGGCGGATCTTGCCGCCCGCGGTGGGCGCGGCCGGGGCGAGCGGCTGCACGGTGAAGTGGTCGACGTTGTCGAACATGAGGCCGTTGGGGAAGAGGATGCGCTCGGTCGAGATGGTGTTGCAGCCGAAGAAGACCCACTGCTGGAGACCGGCGTCCCAGATGTACTTGGCGGTGGCGCCGGGCGGGCAGGAGTGGTGCCACGTGGGCTGGGAGCCGCCGATGAGGATCGCCTGCGGCTCGCCGATGACGCCGCCGCTGGGATCAAAGCACGTGATCACGTAGCCGGGTGAGCCGTAGGCGGTGAAGTCGGCGCTGAAGGTGTCGGCGAAGTAGCCGTCGGCGGTGGGGTCTTGCTGCGTGAGGCTGATGCGGGCCGCGGAGCCCTCGTCGTCGTAGAGCTTCATCAGGGTGACGTGCCCGCGGCAGCAGTTGCCCCGCGCCAGCTCGAGCTTCCACGCCATCGGCGCCGGGGCCGAGGTCGAGCGACACGCCGTCCTGTCCGCTGCTCCCGAGGTTGTGCACCGGGAGCCGACGCTCATCGCACGAGCCATCGCCGTCGTTGTCGTCGCACACTTCGCCGATGTGCGCCTGGCCCAGGCCGAACGACGAGACGCCGAGGGTCTCGATGGTGGCGCTGGTGAGGGTCAGGCTGGGGACGCCGATGGCGCTGACCAGCATGGAGTCGATGTTGGACGAGATCGGCGGCGAGCCCGGGCCGCTGGTGGGCGTGATCATCATGCGGCCCTGGTAGGTGTAGGTGCCCGTCTCGCCGGTGCTCGTCATGCAGGCCCAGCCCATCCACAGGAACGGCGGGCAGCCGTTGCACGCGCTCATCCACTTGTAGATGAGCACGGGCGTGCCGCCGTTGGGGCAGGTGAAGTTGGGGACCCACGGCTTCGCCGCGATGGGGCCGCTCACGTCGTAGTCCTCGGTGATAGTCCCGTCCTCGGACAGCACCTTGATGTTGATGGAGGAGGCGCCGAGGCTGGAGAAGTCCCAGTGGAACGTGCCCGTGCCGTTGCCGCTCGAGATCATGCGGTGGTTGCCGTAGATAAGGCCGTCCCAGCCCTTGTGGCGGATGCGGACACCGCCGCCGGCCACGCTGAGGACCGGGGCGATCTCGACACCGGTGCCGCCGCCCATGGACGAGTGCAGGCGGAGCTCGACACCGTCCTGCCCGGAGGAGCCGAGGTTGTGCACGGGGAGGCGGCGGCCGTTGGGTGTACCGAGCACCGCGCCGCCGGTGGCGGTGTGCTCCAGCCCGCTGACGACGGTCTGGGCAAGGGTGGTGCCGGCGAGGGTGGACAGAATGATCGCGCTGGAGAGCAGGGAGTTCATGGGTCTCGTCCTTTTCTGGGCCGCGGTGCGGCGTGTGGTTGTGGTGGGGACACCATGACTTCCCCGCTGGGTGGGGGATCTTGCAGGGGCTTGGCGAAATCGTGGGTAGGTCGCCGAGGCCGTCGAGGTCCACGAACGAAAACAGGCGTGCCGTGGGGCACGCCTGTGGAGCAGATTGCTGAGGTCGTTGATTACTTCACGCGTTTGGCCGTCACGGCCTCCATCCAGCCTTCCTGGCCCTTCTCGTACCAGCTCCAGCGGCTCTTGAAGTTGTCGTCGTCGATGAAGTTAATGACGACGCTGTCCATGTGGCCGACGTCGCGCGACTTCATGTTCGTGCCGTCCTTGAACTCGAAGGTCGCGGTGTTGCCGTCCTCGCTGACCTTCGTAAGCGTCAGGCGCGGCTGGTTCTTGGCCATGCAGTAGTGCGTGAGCATGAGGGTGTCGCCGTCCATGTGGTACATGGTGACCATGGCCATGTCCGGCTTGTCCTCCATCTCGTTGCCCATGAGCACCGAGCCGCCGGCGATGAGCTTGTAGCTCTCGGTGAACTCGCCGATGCCCGAGCTCTTGCACTCCCACTTGCCCTGGAACTTCTTCATCTTCTCGAAAACGGCCAGAGCCTGCTCCTTGGTCGGCTTGCCAGCCTTCGCGGGCGCGGCCTCCTTGGGAACGGGCTTGTCGGCCTTGGTCTCAGGCTGCGAGTGGTTGTGCGAGTGCTGGGCGAAGAGCGCGGCCGTGGCGACGGCGGTGACGGCGGCAATGGTGACGAGCTTCTGCATGGGGTTCTCCAAGGTCGGATGGGAGAGAGGCATCGAGGCACGCGGCGTCAAGGCATGAGGCGGCTGAGTGAGACTCAGTGGCCGCCGCCCTGGAGGTCCTGGAACAACATCAGGGCGTTGCCGTCTGGGTCGAAGAAGGTGGCGAGCTTGACCATGCCGGGGAACTCGTGCGTGGGGCCGTCGAAGCGGACCTTCTTGCTCTCGAGCTGTGAGCGGGCGTGGTCGATGTCCTTGACGCCGAAGGTGGGGACGGGGCCGGCGCCGGTCTTGGGCTTCTGGTTGTCGGAGAGGCCGATGTTCACGCCCTTGATCTCGGTGGCGAGCTCGCACCAGCCGATCTCGGCGACGTCGTACAGCAGCTGGAACCCGAGGGTGTCGCTGTACCACTTGGCGGAGGCCTTGCGGTCCTTCACCTGCATGGAGAGGGTCAGTCCGCCGTTGAAGTTCAGGGGCGAGGGCATTGTGATTCTCCTGTTGAGTGCCTGACAGTTGAGCAGAAGGCCCGCAAGGCTCCAAGCGGGGCACTCCGATTCGTCGGAGGGAGGCCTTGCGGGCCCGATGGATACTTTTTATAGTAACGTACAAGGCGTGTCAAGCCTGTTCCGGGGTGTACGCTGTCGCAGCAACCAATCAACCTCCCCGACCTCTTCCACCGGCGCTGGATGCTCCCTGTCCTGGCCGAACTGCACCGCGGGCGCGGGTGCAAGTTCGTGACGCTCGTCCACCGGACAGGGGCGTCCCGAAAGGCGATCAACGACACGCTGGCGGCCCTCATCAGGCTGGGGCTGGTGATGCATAACCCCGGCTACGGCCACCCGTTGCGCCCAGAGTACCTGCTCACGACGCGGGCCATGCAGTCAGGCCCGGCGCTGCTGGCCCTCTACGACCTGCTGACCGTCCACGCCCTGCGGGACACCGCCCTCAAGAAGTGGTCTCTGCCAGTGCTGCTGAAGGCGGCGCAGGAGCCCGGAGGCGTCCGGTTTTCCACACTTCGCTCAGAACTGCCCACTATCACCGACCGTGCCCTCACCCTCGCCCTCAAGGACCTCCAGAGCGCCGGGCTGGTCGCGCGCCTGGTCCTGGACTCCTACCCCCCCACCACGCTCTACCAGCCGACGAGCGCGGCGACGCCGGTCATCGCGGCGCTGGAGGCGCTGCTGGGGGAGTTCCCGTGCCCCCCGGCCGGGGCTGAGAACCGCCGGCGGGCCCTGGGGTGAGCCGCCGGTGGTGAGACTGTCACCCCCGATCTCGATACACTCCGCCCACAAGCAGTAGTAGAGAAGAAGGACGGAGCCACATGAAGGTCATCTGCGATCGCGGCGCCCTGTTGGACGCCATCAACCTCGTTTCCGGCGCTGTCGCCGCCCGCACGCCCCGCGTCCAGCTCACCTGCGTCAAGCTCACGGCCAGCAAGGCCAACGGCGCGGGCGACCTCACCCTCTCCGCCACCGACGCCGAAGTCGCGCTCAAGCTCACGCTCACCCAAGTTGACGTGCAGCAGCCCGGCGAGGCGCTGATCCCTGCGGACAAGCTCCGCCAGATCGTCTCGGCCGAGGACGGCGACCCCACGCTGACGCTGGAGGTCGAGAACGAGGTGTGCCACATCCGCGGGGCGGATGCGCACTTCAAGGTGTTCGGCTACCCGCCGGCAGACTTCCCGCCGATCCCTGACTTTGGCATTCTGTCCACCGGCGATGCCAACACGCCCAAGGCCAAGGCGATGATTACGCACCCGGCCGGCTCGCTCAGCCAGCTGGTGGCCCGCACCCTGTTCGCCACCGCCCGCGAGAACTCGCGGTACGCGATCAACGGCGTGCTGCTCAAGCGCGACGGCAAGCGGCTGGAGATGGTGGCCACCGACGGCCGCCGCCTGGCCCTCGCCCGCGCGGCCCTCAGCGGCGGCGAGAAGGACAGCAAGCCGGTCACCTGCATCATCCCCACCAAGGCCCTCAACATGCTCCAGAAGCTGATCCAGGAGCATGATGAGGCGGTGCAGATCGCGGTGACGGACAACCAGATTCTGTTCAGCTTCGGCACGGCCGCGAGCCCGGGGCGGGCGGTGCTGGTGAGCAACCTGGTCGAGGGCGCCTTCCCTCCCTACGAGGACGTGATCCCGAAGGACCAGGATAAGAAGGTGACGTTCGACCGCGAGAGCGTGTCATCGGCGGTGCGGCGTGCGGCGCTGCTGACCAACGAGGAGTCGCGGGGCGTTCGCCTTTCCTTCACCGGGAAGGGCAAACAGCTCGAGCTCTCCAGCCGGGCGCCGGAGATGGGCGAGGCCAACGTAAAGGTCGACCTCAATGGTTACGACGGCGACGACATCGAGATCGGGTTCAACCCGCAGTTCATCGTGGATGCGCTGAAGGTGATGACGGAGCCCGAGGTGATCATGGAGCTCAAGGCGCCGGGCAAGCCGGGGCTGATCAAGAGCGGCAACGACTTCATCTATGTGGTGATGCCGGTGACGCTGCAGTGATCAATCGCCGCGCAGCGCCTTGAGGTCGAGCGTGAACCCCTCCAGTGAAACCGATTCGATTGAGTCGGTTTGGCTGGTTTGTTCGACCAGTTCGTTCCCGATCCGACGCCACGCGCGAACGTTGGCAGTATCGGGGTCAATCACCCAGTACTCGGCAACACCGAACCGCTCGTAATCGCCGCGTTTGGTGATGAGATCGAGCGCCTTGGTGCTCGGCGACAGGATCTCGATCACGAGCTGGGGCGGTGTGGTCAGCCGTTGCGGAAGGGATTTCAGAACGCCGGGTGCGTAGAGCGCCAAGTCTGGTCTGTAAACCAGCTTGGGACCAACCTGCAGATCCACGTCCGGGATCACCCGCGCACCCGCGTGCGAGCGTCGCCACTGACCCGCTTGTTCCTGCAGGAGCTGCAGTAGTTCCTGGTGGCGGGGAGTCGGGGCTGGCGACATCAATACGACTCCATCGATGAGCTCGTACCTGGCCTGAGTTTCGCCGATTTCGAAAAACTCGTCGGCGGTCATCCGCAGCCCGGCGTAGCCGAGCCTGTCCGGGAGTTGACCTTCGTACTTCGGAGCTGCCGACATGCCAGAAGGATACTCGCCGCCCCCGGTTTGTGCCCACCAGCTTTGGCGGGTATTGTCCTGACCCACGATGCCGGTGATGCGTCCACGAACCCTGCTGATCAGCGCCGCACTCTTCGCGGCCGGCGCCTTTGCACCGCGCGTGCACGCGCAGCCGCAGCCGCCGGCAACCCCGTCAACGCCGCCGGAAGGTCAGCCCGATACGCAGCCGACGCCACCTACGCGCCAGGGTGTGCCGCCTGAGCTTGAGCCCTATGAGGGTCGCCTCGTGCGACAGGTGACCCTCCGCACGCCCGAGCGTGTGCAGGATGGCCAGACCACCCCCGGGCAGGCGCTGGACCAGCAGACCGAGAGCCTGGCCCGCAACCAGCTGCGCCTGCGCGAGGGGGCGCCGTTCTCAGCGCTCACGGTGTCGGACGACATCGCTCGGTTGGACCGCCTGGGGCGGTTCAAGCGGGTGGAGAGCCGCGTGCAGCTGCTGTCGGACGGGTCGGTGGAGCTGGTGTACGTGCTGGACCCGCGCCCGGTGGTCACGGCCGTGCAGACGGTGGGCAACCGCGCCTTCGGCGACAAGGACCTGGTGGCCGGCGACGCGATGGTGGGCGCCCCGATCGACCCCGCGTTCATCGAGCGCATCGCCCGCGGCATCGAGGCGAGGTACCAGGCCAAGGGCTACGCCAACGCGCTCGTCACGGTGGACCAGAAGGAGCTGGACGAGAGCGGCATCGTGCTGTTCCGCATCCGCGAGGGCGAGCGCACGCGGATCACGCTCGTGCAGTTTGAGGGCAACGTCTCGCACTCGGACCGCGAGCTGCAGGGGGCGATCAAGACCAAGGCTGCGTTCCTGCTGAACAAGGTGCCGCTGGACGAGGACACGCTGGCGCAGGACGTGACGTCCTTGATCCAGTTCTACCGTGACCGCGGCTACCTTGATATCCGCGTGGGCTACCGCGTGTTCCCCAGCCCCAACGGCAAGGAGGCGATCGTCCAGTTCGACGTGGACGAGGGGCGGGTGTACACGCTGCGGAGCGTGCAGAGCATCCTGCCCGACGAGAGCGCCCCGATCTTCACCAACGAGCAGCTGCTGGGGTTGATGGAGTCGCAGCCGGGAGACGTGTACAGCGAGGCCAAGCTCAAGCGCTCGGTGGACGCGATCAAGGACGCGTACGGCAAGCTGGGGTACTACGACGCGAAGGTGGATCGGCGCGAGAACCGCGACGTGAACCGCCCGTTCGTTGATGTGGTGCTGATCATCACGCAGGGCCGCCGCTGGAAGACCGGGCTCATCGAGGTGCAGGGCAACGACATCACCAAGGACGAGGTGGTGCGGCGGCAGCTGACCATCCTGCCCGACCGGCCGCTGGACAACACGGAGATCCGCGAGAGCGAGCGGCGGCTCCGGCAGACGCAGCTCTTTGACCGCCAGCGCAGCCGCATCACGCCGCAGCCGGAGGACCCGGACAACCCCGGCTACCGCGACGTGCTGGTGGAGATCGAAGAGACCAACACGGGCAAGTTCTCCATGGGCGGCTCGGTGGGCAGCGACGGCGGCGTCGTCGGCCTGGTCAGCCTCCAGCAGAATAACTTCGACATCACCGATTTCCCCGACACCTTCGGCGAGCTGGTGAAGGGCAACGCGTTCCGCGGCGGCGGGCAGCAGTTCACGATCGCCGCGATGCCGGGAACCGAGACGGGCGAGCTTTCCGCCTCGCTGACTGATCCCTACCTGTTCGGCACGGACTACACCGGCAGCGTGAGCGCCTACTACCGCACGCGCGACTTCCGGTCCTATGACGAGCAGCGCGTGGGCGCGTTCCTCTCGCTGGGGCGGCGGTTCGGCTCGCGGTGGACGTTCTCGGTGCCGCTGCGGGCCGAGCAGGTGCAGCTGACGTCTTTCGAGGACAACGCCCCGGTGGACTACTTCGAGGTGGAGGACCCGCAGCTGCTCACGGCCATCGGCGTGAACCTCCAGCGGCGCACGCTCGACGACCCCTACCTGCCCACGCGCGGCACGCGGATCGCGATGGGCGTGGACCAGTACCTGGGCGACTGGACCTTCAACCGCATCACGGCCGAGTACGACACGTACATCCCGCTGAGCGAGGACGTGCTGGGACGGGCGACGGTGCTGCGGCTGTCGACCTCCGCCCGGTACATCCCACAGGGGCAGGAGGACGTGCCGTTCTACGAGCGCTTCTACCTGGGCGGCAGCAACTTCCGCGGCTTCAAGTACCGCGGGGCGTCGCCGGCGGGTCGTCGCGCTGACGGCAGCATCACCGACGACCCCGTTGGCGGCATTTTCAGCTTCTTCGCGGGCGCGGAGGTGCGGCAGCCGGTATGGGAGGACGTGGTCTCGATCGTCGGCTTCATCGATTCGGGCACGGTGGACACCGAGCTCGCCTTCGACGACTACCGCGTGTCGGTGGGCGTGGGGCTGCGGATCTACGTGCCGGCGCTCAGCCCCGTGCCGCTGGCGTTTGACTTCGGCTTTCCGCTGCTGAAGCAGGAGACCGACGAGAAGCGCGTGTTCACCTTCACCGTGGACTTCCCGTTCCGCTGACTGTTTTCGCCGCCCGACCGGCACACGGCCAGGCGGGGTATCATGCGTGCTGCCAGTCGTTTGCAGGCACGACAACACGCACAACACGGGCGCCAACAGCGACCCGCTTCAGGGGATTACCCGACATGAACACGCTCCGCTCCGGTCTCTTTGCTTCGCCCGTGGTGGCGGCGCTCGTGGTTGGCGCTTCGCTGGTGGGGGGCATGGCCCTCACGGCCCACTCCTCGCCCGCCCCCGCCGCGGCGCCGGTGAGCGTGGCGGTGGTCGACATCGCCAAGCTCATCAACGGCCTGAAGGAGCTCGAAGACCGCAACATGGGCAACAAGCCCAAGCTCGATGAGTACAACGCCAGCCTCAAGCAGATCAAAGACCGCATCGAGAAGCTCACCAGCGACCTCAACGACAAGATCCCGCAGAAGGACTACACCGCTCGCTCCGCGGCCATGTCGGAGAAGTACGAGCTGGAGACGCTGTACGAGACCCGCTTCAAGATCTACCAGCGGCAGCTCGACGTGCTCAAGGGCGACACCATCACGCTGCTGTACAACAAGTCGCTGGTGGCGATCGAGGCGATGGCGAAGAAGGAGGGCATCGACCTGGTGATGATCGATGACCGCAGCGTGAAGCTGCCGGAGGTCGGCCAGGCGGTGCAGCGCGACGTGTTCGGGGCGATGGACAACAAGCGGATGCTGTACGTCCGCGACGGGATGGACATCACCGACCGGCTCATCAGCCTGATGAATGAGCAATACCTCGCGGGGCCGCGGGCGGCGAACCCGCCGGCGAATACCGGCGCGAACCCTGCGCCGGCCAGCCCGCCCGCCAATCCGGCCCCGCTGAACAACCGCTGAGAACGTGGCGCACGAGCGGGCCATCTCCATCACCACCGGCGAGCTCGCGGCCCTCGTGGGCGCCGAGCTGCTCGGCCCCCCCACCATCCGTCTTGAGCGCATCGATGCGCTCGAGCGGGCGGGCGCGGGCACCCTGTCGTTCATCCGCTCGGGCGCGTACCTGAAGGACTGGGAGAACGGCAAGGCGGCGGCGGCGCTGGTGAGCCGGGATGTGCCGCTCGGGGTACTTCGTGAGACGCTTGGGAATGGGAGCGCGATGCGGGAGGCGCGGGCACTGCTGGTGGTGCCGGATGCGGACCTGGCGATGGTGCGCGTGCTGGATGTGTTCGCGGCGCGGTCCGCGCCGGTGAAGCCGGGTGTGCACGCGACCGCGGCCGTGGACCCAGGCGCAACGGTCTCGCCCTCGGCGTTCATCGGGCCGGGCTGCACCGTGAGCGCGGGGGCGGTGATCGGCGAGAACGCGGCCCTGATCGCGCAGGTGCACGTTGGGCATGGCGCCAAGGTGGGCGCGGGCACGACAATCCACCCGCACGTGTCAGTGCTGGACCGGTGCGTGGTGGGCGCTCACTGCATCATTCATCCGGGCGTGGTGATCGGCGGGGATGGCTTCGGCTACCGGCCGAGCCCCGACGGGCGCGGGCTGGTAAAAATCCCGCACATCGGCAACGTCGATATCGGCGACCATGTGGAGATCGGCGCCAACACGTGCATCGACCGCGCCAAGTTCGGATCGACGGTGATCGGCAGCGGCACCAAGATCGACAACCTGGTGCAGATCGCCCACGGATGCCGCATCGGCCGCTCGTGCATCATCTGCGGCAAGTGCGGTCTCGCGGGCTCGGTGGTTGTCGGCGACGGGGTTGTGCTCGGCGGCGGAGTGTCGGTCGCGGACAACCTGGAGATCGGGTCAGGTTCCAAGCTCGCAGCGTTGTCGGGCGTCGTGAACAACGTGCCGCCGGGGTCGATCTGGATGGGCGCGCCGGCGGGCCCCGCGGGCGAGTGGCGGCGCACGTACGCGGCCCTGCGGCGGCTGGGGAAGAAGCCGTCGCGCGATTGACCACTCCCCGTCAACGCGTACGCGCGTTCGCGAGATAACGCATGCACCGCCGGACTATCAGCCGTGAAACACCCACCTTGCGAGGGCCGGGGTTGTTCAGCGGCGAGGAGTGCGCGGTCACGATCCGGCCCTCGGTGGTCGCGAATGGGATTCTGTTCACCTCGCCGGGGCGCGGGCCTGTTCAGGCTCATGTGTCGCGGTGCGTGGACTGGAGGCCACGGGGGTTGCCGGCGGGGCTGCCCATCCGTAACACGTCCATCGGCGCGGGTGACTGGTCCGTCGGCACGATCGAGCACGTAATGTCGGCCCTCGCGGGGCTGGGGATCACCGACGCGGTGGTGGAGGTGCAGGGGCCGGAGGTGCCGATCCTGGATGGATCGGCGCTGCCGTTTGTGGAGGTGCTCCTGCCGCTGGTGGTTGAGTTCGAGCGGGAGCAGGACCCGATCGTGCTGCGTGGGCCGGTGGAGGTGCAGGATGGAGGTGGCGGGGTGGTGCGAGCTGAGCCGCGGCCCGGCGGCTGGTCGTTCACCTACGCGCTCGATTACGGGCCGTCTTCACCGATCCAGGCGCAGGCGGCGGTTTGGAGCGGTGACCCGGCGGAGTACGCCCGTGACATCGCGCCGGCCCGCACGTTCTCGCTTCGCGCGGAGGCGGAGGCCGCGGCCCGCGCGGGGCTGTTCACGAAGTTCTCGGCGCGCGAGATGGTGGTGGTGGGCGACGACGGCCAGCCGATCGACAACCAATGGCGGATGCGCAATGAGCCCGCGAAGCACAAGCTGCTCGATCTGATCGGGGACCTGGCGTTGCTCGGGCGTCCGCTGGCGGCGGACGTCACCGCGACGCGCTCGGGGCATGCGTTGGTGCGCGAGTTCTGCCGGAAGGTACTGGAACAGGTACAGGAAGCCTGAGCGTCAGCGAGGGCATCGCCGCGCTTCGCGGCGATACGAGCGACACCCGTTGACCGCAAGTGTCTGTCCACACCAGCGCCGAGCGTATGGCCGCTCAGTCGCGGCCATGCCCTCGCTGACGCTCAGGCCTCCTGTCGGCTCCTCTACTGCTGATTGAGCACGTAGTCGATCTTCTCTCGGAGCTTCTCGTAGGTGAAGATGTACTGAGTGCTTCCGTGGCGCGACCACACCTTTGTGCCCCGTTGGTTCAGCCCGGCTTCGTTCAGTCGGCGCGTTCCCCAGGCCTTCAGTGAGTTCATGACGAAGTCCTTCTCGCGGTTCGCCTTCACCACGCAATGGACGTGATTGGTACGAACATTGAGGGCGTGAAGTATCCATTGGTGGTGCTCGCAGACACCGCGGAGCGCCGCGTCAACGCATGCGCGTTGCGCATCCGAGAGAGCGACGGGATCGTGCTTCAGGTGTTTCTCATCGTACTTCAGCCACTCGGCGTCCGGCTCGATGAAGGGAGTTCCGAACTTATTGCGCGACTCGTGCACCGACCCGCGCTCATCGCCGTGCAGCCACGTGCCGTAGGTGCGGAACGTGATGAAGTAGGCGAGCGGCTCGTTGTACATCCGGGCGAGCGTACCGCGCTGGGGTGCCTTTCGATTTCCGGTGCCCAACGTATGGCCGCTCAGTCGCGGCCATGCCCTTCCTGACGGTCGGGCTTCTTGTTTCGCACCGACCTCACTCCTGCACGGTGGCCGGGTCCACGCCGTTCTCCATCGCCGCGATCTTGCGGATGCGGCGCGAGTGGCGGCCGCCCTCGAACTGCGTGTTGATCCACACCTCGGCGATCTTCTCGATCAGCCGCTGGCCCAGCAGGTCGGCGGAGAGGCAGAGCACGTTGGCGTTGTTGTGCGAGCGCGATAGCTGGGCGGTGAGCTCGTCGTGCACCACCGCGGCCCGCACGCCCTTGACCTTGTTGGCCGCGATCGACATGCCGATGCCGGTGCCGCAGATGAGGATGCCCAGGTCGGCCTGGCCCTTCGCCACCGCCTGCCCGACCATGTACGCCCGCTCGGGGTAATCGGCGGGAGCGCCGCTGCAGTCGCCCAGCAGTTCGGGCTCGTGGCCCTGGCGCTTGAGCTGGTCGGCGAGGCTCTTGATCCCCGCGATCCCACGGTGGTCGGCGCTCAGCGCGATCTTCATGGCGAAGTCCTTTCAGTAGACGTGGGGGTCGTGGGGGCCTGGATGGCGGCGTCGAGCTCCCGCAGGCGGCGCTCGACGAGCGTCCTTAGCTTGCGGGCGGTGGAACGATATTCATCCTGCGTGCCGCCGATGGGGTCCTTGACGTCCTGGCCGGTGGGGTCAAGCACGAGCACCTTGGCCGCGGCTTGCGGCGCCACCGCCAGCACCGCCTGCATGTGCGAGCGCGTCATCGCGAAGATGACTTCGGCCTCGTTCAGGAGGTCACGGGCGAGCTCGCGGGCGCGGTGGTGGCCGTGATCGACGTTCATCTCGGCCAGTGCCTCACGTGCCTCGGCGGTCATTGGCTCGCCGGGCAGGGCCGACACCCCCGCGGAGGTCACGCGCGTGGGGATCGGGCTCTTGAGGTTCGCGAGCACGTCCCGGGCGATCGCCTCGGCCATGGGGCTGCGGCAGGTATTGCCGGTGCACACGAACAGCACCAGCCGCTCCACCTTCTTGCGGATGTAGCGCTCGTCGAAGAGCCCGCCGGGGATGACCTCGTACGTGCCGTCGCGCCCGAGGTGGATGCCCGTCGAGGGCTTGCCCAGGCGCGTGGGGCCATCATCGACCACGGCCGCGATGCCCATGCGCTCGATCGTGCCCTGGATGTCCTCCGGGATCTCCTTGCCGTCGCCCAGGCCAAAGGCGCTGATGCGGTCGGCGATGATCACGCCGCCCGCCCGCTCGATGACCGCGACGCCCAAGGGGTGGTCGGGGATGCGGACCCAGACCTCGTTGTTGCGGTCGATCACGCCGGGCTTGACACCCAGCTGCGCGAGGATCGCGGTGATCTCCTCGGGCGTCTTCTGCACCTGCAGGCGAACCGGGCCGGGGGTGAGCTTCTCGATGAGGCGCAGGTGCAGGGGGTGCGTGATGTTGAGCACCTCCAGCACGCGCTGGGTGCTTGGGGCGTGCCAGCTGCTCGCGGGCGGCAGCGGCGGGCGGTCGATGGGCGGCACCACGAGCGCGTGCAGTCGCGCCACGGCGTCCGCGTTGCGGGCGTCGCATGCCAAGCCGTAGACGGTCTCGGTGGGGATGATGGCGAGGCCGCCGGAGCGGATCGCTTCCGCCGCGGCCGCAACTGCCGACCCCTGCCCGCTGTAGCCCGATGGTGTGGCCAGTGAACTCACAAGGGGAGTATGGGCAGTGAACGCCCGGGGATCAAACCGGGCCTTCCCGGGGGGCCGCCAGGCCGGGTGATTCGGGCGTGTGGCGGTGGTCAGGTTCGGGATGCGGACGGGAATCTTCCGGAAAGTGCTTCGGCATCCATATTGTTCGCGGTAAGCTGGAATGGCTGAGGATGACCGATTCGAGCAACCCCGGACCACCGGGGCCGCGAACAGACCATGGATGTGCCGGGGTTCCCCGCCACGGAGACTTGTATGAAGCGTGACACGAATGTGCGGACGCGGGCCTTCAGCCTGATCGAGCTGCTGGTGGTCATCCTGATCATCGCGCTGATCGTGGCCATCGTGCTGCCGGCGCTGAGCGGCGTGCGGGCGAAGTCGCGCGAGATGGCGACGCGGAACCTGCTGCAGAACGTGTCGCAGGCGATCTCGGCGTTCCAGTTGGATAACAAGCGGCTGCCGGGCAGGTTCGCCGAGAGGGACCTCGGCCTCGCGGCCAACGGCGCCAACCCAGCCGGCATGGGCCTGACGTCCATGGAAAACGTGATGCTTGACCTCGCGGGTGGCGAGGTGCCTGCGGGTACGACGCCGCTGCCCGCCGGCAGCTTCAAGGTCGGGCCGCACAACACGGCTGCTCAGAACATCGACTACCACCCCGACCTGGTAGGAAAGGGCAAGTACTTCACGCCGCCCGCGCAGCACTTCACGATCCATAACGGCAGCGAGGTCAGCCAGAAGATCGCCTCGGACTCCGCTCCGGCCGAGAACATGCGGATGAAGGACCTTGTTGACGCCGAGGGCATGCCCATCATTCTCTGGATGTCGGATTCGTCGACCGTGGGCCCGATCGTCGATCACAACGACATGGCCCGGGTCGCACCCACGAACACCGCTGGCTCACGCTTCTACTGGAACTCCAACGCGGCTTTCCTGAACTCCACGCGTCTGGGCAAGAAGGGCGTCAACCAACAGGACCAGAGCCTCATCGGTTTCGCGAACGCGAACCGGGCGACGTCGCTCGCGGCCATCCTCGGTGCCCCCGGCAGCCCGAAGGACGTCACCCAGCCCTGCGCTCAGATCTACCCCTCGGCCCCTCGCGGGTCGTTCGTCCTCCATGCTGCGGGCCGCAACGGCGTCTTCCTCGGCAACGAGGAGCGGGGCGCGGCTGGCGCCACCGCCGTGCCGGGCAACAACTTGTTCTACGGCATGAACTTCAAAACCTACCCCAACACCGAACTGCGCGACGACCAGGACCGCCCGACCTCCACCGACATCATCAAGGACTTCGACGACCTGATCGTCGCGGGCAGCTGATCGGGGGTACCACGACCGTGCTCTGAAGGTCGTGTTCTCGCCGGTTCCAACCTACTCGAAGTGACAACACCCTGCCCCCGCCGATAGCTTGGTGGCGTGCAGGGTGTTTCTCCATCCACGCCCCATTCCGCGCCGGTCGCCGTGCCTGGAGCGTCGACCGCGGGGGACGGGCTGGCCCAGCAGCTCGCGCGGACGCGCCGGCGGGTGCTGACCGCGTTCGTGCTGGTGGCGGTCGGGCTGGCGCTGGGGCGGGCGTTGCCGTGGATGTCGTCGGCGTGGTTCGCGCTGGCGCTGGGCGCGTGCGCCGCGGCCATTGCGACCAAAGCCTGGGCCTGCCGCGCTGCCCTGGCGCTCGCCATCATCTGCGGCAGCGCGGGCTGGATGCACGCCCGTATCTTCGAGCACACGGTCCGTGACCTGGGCGTGCTCCTGGCGGATACGCGGACGCTGGTTACGCTCGAGGGCACCGTCCTCCGCACGCCGCGGGAGGTGAAGCCGCAGCGCGGCACGCTGCCGTTCCAATCGCAGCCGCGGGTGCGGCTTGACGTGGATGTCGACACCATCGTCACGGAGAAGGGCGGCCTGCCGGTGCACGGCAAGCTGTGGGCGCGCACTCCGCCGCCCGGCGCCGGTGCGATCGCTCTCCCGCGCGCCGGCGACCGCATCCGCCTCACCGGCTGGTTCGAGCCCATCGGTCCGCCGAGCAACCCTGGGCAGGACGACCTGCGCGAGTACGCCGCGCAGGTGGGCTTCGCGGGCTCGCTGACGCTGAGCAGCGCGACCCTGCTGCAGCCCATCGAACGTGACGGCAGCGCTCTCGGCAGCGTCAGTGCCCGCTGGCTCGCCGCCCGCGCGGCGCTCGAGGACCGCGCCAGACACCTCCTCACTCGCGCCGCCGGCAACCTCGAGGGCGAGGAGGGTGAGCGCTCGCGGGCCCTGCTGCTCGGGCTTGTGCTGGGCGACTACGACCCCTCGCAGCGCGAGGTGCGCGACGCGTTCGCCCGCCAGGGGCTCGCGCACGTGCTGTCCATTTCCGGCTTCCACCTGTCTGTCATGGCCCTGCTCGCGCTCTTCGTGCTGCGGCTGAGCGGCGATCGTGGGTGGCTCGAGCCCGCACTCGTGGCGGTCATCGTGCTGCTGTACGTGCTGATCGTGCCCGCGAGCTCGCCGATCCTGCGATCCGCGGCCATGGTGCTGGGCGTGATGGCGGCGGAAGCCAGCGGGCGCCGCTACGACCGCCTCACGCTGCTGACGTGGATCGCCGTGGGCCTGCTGCTGTGGCGCCCGCTGGACCTATGGAACCCCGGCTTCCAGCTCAGCTTCGGCCTCACGGCTTGTCTCTTCTGGCTGGGCCCCACCGTGCACGCCCGCATGTTCGGCGTGCCGATCCAGGGCATCGTGCGGAAGGAGATCCCGTTCTTCACGTGGACGCGTGACAAGCTGACGCAGAGCTTCTCCGCCGCCGTGATGTGCTGGGCCGTGTCGCTGCCGCTCATCATGCACCGGTTCGGGCTCATCAGCCCGCTAGCGATCGGCGCGACCATCCTGATCACGCCGCTCATCGTGCTGGTGCTGTGGGCGGGGTACTTGGCGCTGCTCGCGGGCGTGTTCATCCTGCCCGCGGCGGACTGGGCGGGGCACGTGCTGGCGCACCTGTGCCAGTGGTCCGTGGCGGGTGTGAACCTCTTCGACGCCGTGCCGTTCAGCGCGCTCTGCGTGCCGGTGGTGTCGGGCCTGTGGTGCGCGGGCGCGACGCTGGTCATCGTGGCGTGGCTGAAGTACTGGCGCTGGCGCGAGTGGCGGGCGTGGGGCGCGGGCGCGCTCGTCGGCGCGTGGTTGGCGCTCCAGTGGGCCAACCCGGGAGGCCTCCGGCGCGATGTCGCCCTGCGCATCGACATCCTCGATGTCGGTAATGGCTCGTGCTACCTGCTGCGCAGCGGTGATGATGCGGTGCTGTGGGACTGCGGGCCGATGCCGGGGAACGGGACGACCCCGCCGCTGGTGGGCGCGGTGCGGGCCTTGGGCGCGTGGAGGACGCCGAGGGTCATCGTCACGCACCCGGACCTGGACCACTTTGCCGGGCTGGCGGAGGTGCTGCACCCTCTGGGCGTGCGCGAGGTGCTGGTGCCGGCGCGGTTCATCGCGCAGGCGGCGGAGCAGCCGGCGGGAGCGGTTGCTGAACTAACGCGCGAACTCAAGGCCCGCGGCGTGCCACTCCGTGCGTTGCAGCAGGGCGACACAACGAGCATCGGCCAGACCACACTGACCTTTCTGTCCCCGCCGCCTGCGGCCGACTGGCCGCTGGATAACAACCACTCGCTGGTTGCGCTCGTCTCGACACCGGCGGACCCGCATGCCGCGCTGCTCACCGGCGATGTGCAGGATGAGGCGATCGCCGCGCTCCGCAGCACTCACCCTGGGCTGATGCCGCGCGTGCTGGAGCTCCCCCACCACGGCTCGGCCCGGCCGGCCGCGATCGACTTCGCGTGGCACCTCAACCCCGAGGTGGTGCTGCAATCGACGGGCGCCCTGCGGGCCGACGACCCCCGCTGGGACGGCGTGCGCGTGAACCGCACGTGGTACACCACGGCCACGGATGGGGCGAGCTGGGTGGAGTTTCGTGAGGGCGGCGCGCTCCACTCCGGCCCGCATAGGAACCGCCACCGTTAGGGAGCATGCGGCCCAGGTCGCGGGCCGCACGGATCGCGCGAAGCGCGGCGATGCCCTCGCTGACGCTCAGGCTTCCTGTGGCAGGGTGTTGAGGTACGCCCGCCACGGCCCCACCAGCTCGCGCGACTGGTACGCGATGGCCATACACGCCTGCCGCACGTGGTGGACATCGTGCACGCTCCAGGTGGCGAGCAGCTGGGCGAGGGTCACGTCACCAAAGGCGGGGTGCCGGCCGCGCAAGGCCAGCTCGCGCTCCCCGAGGTTCATGGCCCGCAGCGCCGACAGGCTCTCGGCGCGCAGCCGGGTGAACTCGTCGAGCAGCGATTCAAGTGAGCGGCCACTCGCCGCGTGCACGGTGGCATCATGCGGGAATGGGTCGAACGCGCGCGAGACGCCGTGCTCCAGGATCCGTCGCGCCCGCGGGATCCAGTCGTCCTTTTCGCCCACGATCAGGTGGCCGACGACGTTGTACGCGCTCCACGTGCCGGGGCCGTAGTTGGCGTGCGTCAGCTCCGGCGGCAGGCCGCGGAGCATGGTGTCGAGCACCCGCGGCGTGCGCTCCAGCACCGCGATCGTGTGCGGCAGTGAGAACTCCATCGGCTTGCTCCCTTGCAGGCGCGGCGACGCACGGGCACTGGCGGTCAGGGTCACACGACCCATTCTGCACCGTCAGCGTACCGCGCGAGAGCACGGGGGCCCAAAGCAACTCCCGGCTTGGATCGACGCGTAACTCCGTGTATATACGCACAGCCCGCGCAGGGACGCGCGGCCACATCCGTGACCAGAGGGAGAACAGCATGGTCCTTCGCACCGCGGGCGCCGCAGCGCTCGCCCTCCTGCTCGCCGCCGCGCATGCCTCGGCGGACTTTACTGTGAGCTACACCTCCGGCAAGATCAGCGTCGTCGACAACGACACGGGACGCACGGTGATTTCGGGCGACCCCATCATCCGTCACCGCGTGTACACGCCCGCCAACGGCGACGCGGGCACCATCGAGCCGACAGTCGCGTGGCTGCCCTCGGGCGGAGATGCCGCGCACGCCGACGGCATCGATCTCGCGTTCACGTTCGACAACACGCAGGGCACAACCGCCCGCCGTCCCGGCCCGCTCTACGTTCCCGGCATCACCTTCGGCCTGCCGGTGGATCAGCGCGGGCGGGTGCGCACGCGCGACTTCTTCCTGACCGGGCAGGCGCAGGACATCACGACGAACCCGCTCGACAGCGGCTGGAACATGGACCAGGAGGCGAAGTACCCCGGGTCGCTCTTTGCCCCCGTCGCGTTCCTGCACGCGGGCGAGTACGCGCTGGGGGTGTCGCTGCAGTACCCGCTCGTCGACCCAGCTGCGCCCGGCGGCGCAGCGGGTCCGAACCAGTACGCCCACCGAGTTGCGCTGGGCATCCACGTGTTCCCGCCCGCGGAGGGCGAGCCGCGCACGTGGGAAGTCCAGATGATCCTCGCGGCCCGCGACTTCACCAACGCTGACCCGGCGCTGACCGAGGGGCTGGTGCCCGCGGGCGAATCGCGCACCTACGTGGTTAGCGTCCGCGCGATGCGCACGAGCACGCCCACGGGCGGGGCCTGGAGCCCGGGGGGCACGCAGACCATCCCCGAGAACGCCTACGACACGGCCAACGCGCCGCAGCAGTGGCTCAGGCTCTTCCAGCCCTACCGCGAGTACTTCACGGCGCGGTACGGCGGCGTGCGCTACACCGCCGACCCGCGCCCGGTGCTCGGCTGCACGACCACTCAGGCTGACCTGATCTCCGCGAGCAACCCCTACGGGTTCGTTGAGTTCTCCGGCGGGGGCGGGCGGCCATACCCCGAGGGGTGGGACCGCTGGCACCAGGAGCTGCTGTTCCAGCACGCGCGCGGCTGGGCGCGCTTCATGATGTGGACCCCCACGGGCCTCTTCCCGACGACTCCCAGCGATTACAACTTCCCCTTCCAGTTCACTTCTCGGTGGAGTGCACAGCAATCGGCGGGCGCGGGACCGGCGGTGCTCGCGGACATCACCAACAGCAGCGGGCGTGAGCTGGGCCTATGGTGGGGCAACTCCACGCAGGTGATGACAAGCTGGCCGCCCACCGCCGCGAACCCGCCCCTGGTGATCGACCCTGCGAACCCCACGCACGTCGCGCTCGCGCGTCAGGAGGTGGATGGGGCGGTGCAGATCGCCAACACGCGCGTCGTCGGGCTCGACGCGTTCGCGCACCTGCCGGTGTGGCAGAGCTACCACTGGCTGCGGCAGCTGCAGCAGTGGTACCCGGGCGTGCGGTTCCTGATCGAGCCGATGCCGTGCGACATCCTCGCGACGCTCGCGCCGGGGTTCACCTACGCCACGCGCCCGAACTGGGCGTCGACGTACCGGATCGTCACGCCGCACTACCTCGCGCAGCTGCTGGTCCCCGGGCACGAGCTGTGGGGTTCCATCCAGAAGCACCACCTGCACGACGAGCTGGGCCGCTGGCCCGAGCCGCTGGAGATTGTCGAGCGGGCCCGCTACTTCGCGGCCATGGGGTACGTGCCGATCGTGTTCGGCGACGCGGCCATCAACGGCATCGACCTCTCGGCGCAGCAGCCGAGGGTGATGCCCATCACCGCAACCTGCTCGGCCGACTTCAACAACGACGGCGACACCGCGACCGATCAGGACATCGAGGCGTTTTTCGCCTGCATCGGTGGCAACTGCTGCCCAACGTGCGGCAGCGCCGACTTCAACGCCGACGGCGACACCGCGACGGACCAGGACATTGAGTCGTTCTTCCGGGTGATCGGCGGCGGGGCCTGCTAAGAACACCGACGGTCAAGAAGGGGTTGGCCGCGCTCCCCGGCCACGCTCCGTTACCCGACCCCGCGCGCAGTGGCCGGGGAATGTCCGGGTGGAGCCCAAGAACCGGGCGGTAAAATCCCCTTCCATCCCTTGGCCGATGTGTTAGTCTTCCGTCGCCGCGGGCAGGGGTTTCTGCGCCCGTGGGCTTCATCTCATTCCGTCGTTTCGTCGGGGCCTGGAACGGAGGCTTTCATGGTGCATCGGTGGATTCGTGACCTGGCGATCCCGGGTCTGGTGGGTGTCGCGGGTCTGGCCGCGGCGTTGTGCGGCCCCTGCGGCTCGTGCGGATCGTCCGAGAACGCTGATCGCGGGCTGGCAATGCCGGCCCTTATCGGCCGCTTCGTTCAGGCCGAGTCGTGGGCGAAGCTCGCCCCCGTGCACCAGCGGATGCTGATCAACATCGCCGCGCGCCCCGAGTTGCTGGCCGGGCTCTCCACCTGCTTCGACGACGCCACCGACCACAACACGATGATGGTGTTCAACCAGGTGATGTTCGGCCTGGAGCCGCGGTTCAACCAGTCCGCCCGCTGGGGCGCCACCGCAATGACCGGGGCGACCGCGGTCGGTTCACCGATCACCCTCACCTACAGCTTTGTGCCCGACGGCACGCCCATCCAGGGGTTCAACGGCGAGCCCGCCGCGCCCAGCGACCTCTTCGCGTTCATGCGCGGGATTTACGGCGCGAACGACGCCACCTGGCAGGCGCACTACCACGCGATCTTCGCGCGGTGGGGCCAGCTGTGCGGCGTGACGTACGTGCACGAGCCCAACGACGACGGCGTCGGCCTGGGAACCTCGGCGGGGCAGGTGGGCGTCCGCGGCGACCTGCGGATGGGCGGGCACTTCATCGACGGCGCCTCCGGTGTCCTGGCGTACAACTTCTTTCCGCAGAACGGCGACATGGTCGTCGACACGGGCGATTCCTTCTTCAACACCACCTCCAGCAACTCGCTGCGCCTGCGCAACGTTCTCGCCCACGAGCACGGGCACGGGATGGGTCAGGCCCACGTGTGCCCCATCGCCCAGACCAAGCTCATGGAGCCGTTCATCAGTGTGGCCTACGACGGGCCGCGCCACGACGACATCCGCAACGCCCAGCAGCACTACGGCGACAAGTTCGAGCCAAACAACAGCGCCGCGACAGCGACGCAGCTGGGCACGCTCGTCGCGGGCACGACAACGACGATCGGCGCGGTGCCCGCGCCGGCCATCCCGCTGTCCTCCCTCGCCAGCCTGAACATCAACAACGACGCGGACTGGTACAAGATCAGCGTGACCGGCCGGCGTCTGCTGAACGTCACGGCCAGCCCCATCGGCACCACGTACGCCGACGACGTGCAGAACTGCGCCGGTCAGAGCGGCTCATGCTGCAACACCGACGTGACCGACAGCCTCGCCTCGGGCGATCTGGACCTCCAGGTGCTCTCGGCCAACGGCACGACCGTGCTGGCCACGGGCGTGGCGTCGCAGGCCGGTGTGGCGGAGGCTCTGCAGAGCGTGGTCCTGCCCGCCGCGGGCGACTACTACGTGCGCGTGTTCAGCACGTCGGGCGTCAACGAGGTGCAGCTGTACAGCCTGTCGCTGCAGGTCGCGGACACCACGGTCGACATCGTGCTGCCCAACGGGGCCCCTTCTGTGGTCGAGCCGGGCGCTCCGGTCAGCTTCCCGGTGCAGGTCACGGCGGGGAATCAGAACGTCGCTTCAACCGCGCTGTTCTACCGCTCCAGCACCAGCGGCGCGTACACCAGCGTGCCGCTCACCTTCAACGGCGGCAACAGCTACACCGCCACGCTGCCGGCGTTCAGCTGCGGCAACAACCCCCAGTTCTACCTCCAGGCGACTGGCAGCGGCGGGGCGGTGGTGCGCTCGCCCGCTAACGCCCCCACCGCCGTGTACTCAGCGCTGGTGGCTCAGGCCCCGAGCGTGCTGTTCAGCGACAACTTCGAGTCCAACACGGGGTGGACGGTGCAGAACGACGCCGCGCTCACCAGCGGCGCGTGGGTGAGGGTCGACCCGGTCGGCACCACGGCGCAGCCAGAAGATGACCACACCGCCAACGGCACACTCTGCTGGGTGACGGGCCAGGGTGCCGTCGGCGGGCAGATCGGCGCGGCCGACGTCGACGGCGGCACGACGCACCTCATCAGCCCGACCATCAACGCCGCGGGCGCGCTGGAGATGGTCATCAACTACTGGCGCTGGTACAGCAATACCCAGGGTTCCGCCCCCGCCGCGGACACGTTCCTCGTGAGTGTGTCCAGCGACAACGGCGGCAACTGGACCACTGTCCAGACCATCGGTCCAGCTTCGAACAACAACGGCGGCTGGCTGCAGGGGACCATCGACCTGAGCAACTTCCCCGCCATCGCCCTCACCAACCAGATGAAGCTGCGCTTCAGCGCCGGCGACACCGGCTCGGGCTCGCTGGTGGAAGCGGCGGTGGACGATGTCGAAGTCGTGGTCCGCATGTGCACCCAGACCGGCGGGTGCGGCAACCAGGACTTCAACGGCGACGGCGACTTCGGCACCGATCAAGACATCGAAGCGTTCTTCGCGTGCCTGGGCGGCAGCTGCTGCCCGACGTGCTGGCAGGGCGGCGCCGACTTCAACGGCGACGGCGACATCGGCACCGACCAGGACATCGAGGCGTTCTTCCGCGTCCTGGGCGGCGGGACCTGCTGAGCCGCCCTACCTCCTGAAGTGAATCGCAAGGGCCCGCGTCTACGGACGCGGGCCTTTTTCGTTCTCCTGCTTCTCCCGTGCGCGCTCATCCCGCGCGCCGCAGGCGCGGCCGCTCCACCCGTCGGATGAGCCCCTGCGCATCCACGGGCGCCCGCACTTTCGCGTCATTGTCGAAGTACACGTACACGTCGCGCGCCTTGCCCGCTGCACACGCCGGCATCACGCGCCGGGCCCCGCGCGGGTCCCGCCCCTCGGCCCACGCCGTCACCTTTCGGCCCCACCCGTCGAGCTCGCTGTCCGAGTAGCCGCTGACGTAGAGCTGCTCCGACCCGTGCAGCCGCACGTACACGAAGGGCGCGGTCACGTCCTCGAAGGTGCTCCAGTTCTCCGCCCCGTCGGACACCACCAGCGCCACCTGCTCGCGCCGCAGGAGCTTGATGAACGCCGGCACGAAAAAGCTGTCGTGCCGCACTTCCACGGCGTGCCGCACCTCGCGCAGGGGCCCGGGCTTCACCCACGCCCGGCCCTCCAGCCGCTCGTCGTGACGCCTGGCCCAGCGGGCCACCTCGCCCGTCGTGCGCGGCAGCACCGACAGGAACGCTTCAAACTTCTCCATGTCCAGCGGCATCTGCGCGGGGAACTGCCACAGGATCGGCCCCAGCTTCTCCCGCAGAAGCAGCATGCCGCTGGCGAAGAAGTTGGCCAGCGCCGTCTCGGCATTCTTGAGCTTCAGGTAGTGCGTGATGTACCGCCCGCCCTTCACGCTGAACTGGAAGCCATCGGGCGTGTGGTCGTACCACTGGGCGAAGCTCTCGGGCCGCTGCAGCGAGTAGAACGTGCCGTTGATCTCGACCGTTGGGAACCTGGAGGCCGCGTACTCGAGCTCACGCCGCTGGGCGAGCCCCTCCGGGTAGAAGTTCCCCCGCCACCCCGCGTATCGCCAGCCCGAGATGCCGATCCGCACCGCGCCGCCCATGCCAGACCGTGCGTTCACGCGGTGATACGCCCATGAAGCCGGTGTAGCATTGCCCGTGCCCGAGCGCGTGCGCATCACCGACGTCTCCCCCCGCGACGGCCTCCAGAACGAGCCGGGCGTGATCCCCACGCCCGACAAGGTCCGGCTGGTGGAGCTGCTGTGCGGCACCGGCGTGGACGAGGTGGAGGTCACCAGCTTCGTGAGCGCGAAGTGGGTGCCGCAGCTGGCCGATGCCCGCGAGGTGCTGGGGGAACTGATCGGCCGATGGCCGCGTGAGAGCCGCCCGTCCTGCTCCGTGCTCGTTCCCAACCAGGTCGGCATGGAGGGTGTGCTGGAGATCAACGATCGGGCGATGGAAGAAACCGGGCGGAGGTTGATCGATACGGTTGCCCTCTTCACCGCCGCGAGCGAGACGTTCACGAAGAAGAACATCAACGCGACGATCAGCGAGAGCCTCGACCGCTTCCAGCCTGTGCTGGACTGGGCGTGGAAGCACCGGTTGCGCGTTCGGTTCTATATCTCGTGCGCGTACGGCTGCCCTTTCGAAGGAGAGGTCGATCCTCGCGCGGTCCGGGGGGTTGTTGCGGGCTGCATCTCCAGCGTGACGCACTCCCGATTCACGCCTGGAGAGGAGGGTGGGTTTGCGGGCGTCGACATTGCTGTGTCGGACACCATCGGTATAGCGACGCCGAGGAAGATCCAGGCCGTGCACCACGAGCTCGACCCCAATGACCTCGGTGACAGGCTCGGGGGGTACTGGGCCGAGTTGTCCGGCTGGCGGATTCCTGCCACCCTCACCCTCCACCTCCACGACACCCACGGGCGCGCCACCGAGTGCGTGCGCACCGCGCTCGACCTCGGCGTCCGCTCCTTCGATGGCTCCGTCGCCGGTCTGGGCGGTTGCCCGTACGCCAGCAAGCCCGGGCAGCGCGCCCCGGGCAATATCGCCACCGAGACGCTCGTGCGCACCATTCAGGACGCGGGGTACGAGACTGGCGTTGATCTCGCCAGGCTCGCCGAAGCCGCGGCGTTCGCCCGCGAGATCGTGGGGAAGTCGCGCACCGGCGGCGCAGGGACAAAGCCATGATCGACGTGCAGCCCCTGGGCGAGGTCGCCGTCATCCGCCTCGACCGCCCCGAGAAGCGCAACGCCCAGACCCCGAAGATGCTCGCCAGCCTCGTCGGTGCGATCGAGCGTGCCAACAGCGCCAAGGCCATCGTGCTCTCGGGCGTGGGCGAGGTCTTCTGCGCCGGGTTCGACCTCACCCTCTGCCGCGACGACAACACCGTGCTCGAGCAGCTGCTCACCGGGCTGTCCCGCGCGGTGAAGGCCGTGCGCACGGCCCCGTGCCCAGTGGTCGTCTCTGCCCACGGCGGCGCCATCGCCGGCGGCTGCGCCCTCGCCGCGGCCGGCGACCTCGTCATCACCAACGCCGACGCGAAGCTCGGCTACCCCGTGCTGCGGCTGGGCATCTCGCCCGCGGTGAACGCGCCGGTGGTCCGGGCCAGCATCGGCGACGGCCCCGCCCGCACCCGCCTGCTGGAGCCGCGCCTCATCGACGGCCTTCAGGCCCACCGCATCGGCCTCGCCCACGAGTGCGTGCCGCTGCTGAGCAACTGCGAGCCGCGGGCGATCGCCCTCGCCCAGGAGCTCGCGGCCAAGCCCCGCCACGCGCTGGGCTACACCAAGAGGTGGCTGAACGAGCTCGACCGCACCAGCGACGATGCGGTGCTGGAGCGTTCGCTCCGTGTTTCAACCGCGCTGGTGGGTACCGAGGAGCAGCGGCAGCGCCTCGCCGAACTGTGGAAGGCAACGGAGAAGAAGTAACCATGCCCGACCTCGCCCTGCTCACCACCACCGGCACCACGGCCACGCTCACCCTCAACCGCCCGGACGCCCGCAACGCCCTCTCGGTCGAGCTGCTCGAGGCCCTGCACGCCCGCCTCGACGAGCTCGCGGCCATGCCCGAGGGCAGTCGCCCCTCAGTGCTCGTGCTCACCGGCGCGGGCAAGTCCTTCTGCGCCGGCATGGACCTCAAGATGGTCCTGGACGTGCCGGGTGCGCCGGCGAAGTTGCTCCACTCGCTCGCCGAGCTCACGCTCAAGCTGCGGGCTCTGCCCATGGCCACCATCGCGAAGGTCAACGGCGCGGCCATCGGGGGCGGCTGCGGGCTCTCCTGCGTGTGCGACTTCGCGATCACCCACGCGGACAGCAAGATGGGCTACCCCGAGGTGGACCTGGGCGTCTGCCCTGCGGTCGTCGCTCCGTGGCTGGTGCGGAAGGTGGGCGCGGGGCGCGCCCGCACGATCCTGCTGATGGGCGGCACGATGTCTGGTCAGCGTGCCCACGAACTGCGCATGGTGGATGTCCTTGCGCCCACGCCCGCGGAGCTCGACGCGGAGACCGACGCCCTCGTCGCCCGTCTGTCCAGCGCCGCACCGCAGGCGCTCCGCGCCACCAAGCAGCTGCTCAACGAGCTCGACGGCTCGTTCGACGCGGAGGTGGTCCGGCGCGGGGCCGACCTCTCCGCCAAGGTCGTCATGATGCCCGAGACGCGCGAGATGCTGCGGGCCAAGTTCGCGGCCAAGAGCTGATCGCTGCGTCCTGGGTACCCCGCCGCTCCGCGGCGGCTCTTCGTGTTGCACCAGAATGCGCGAGTTGCCACGTTGCACGCGCTCTACACCGCCTTAAGACCGCCGCGGAGCGGAGGGGTACCCAAAGACACCACCCAAAGAAAAACGCCGCCCCATTCGGGACGGCGTTCTCGATGGATCAACTCAGGTCGAGCCTCAGCCCTTCTTCGGCTGACGCGACTCGATCACCGCCTTCAGCAGCGCCTTCCGCTGGTCCACGCTGAGCGCCTGGTACAGCTCGTTCATCGCGGCCTCCTTGTCGGCGTCGGTCTTCGCGCCCTTGGCCTTGGAGGCCGCGGCCTGGGCCCGCGTGGCGGCGTCGCCCTCGAGCTTGAGCGCCGGCATCAGGGCGTCGAGCTTGCCCGCCGCCTCGATCTTCATCTGGCGGTGGTAGTACATGGGCTCATCGAGGCTGGCCTTGTAGAGCATCGCCAGGCCGCGGGTGGCGTCCAGCTTCTGCTCCATGATGATCGCGTCGGTGTACTCCTTGCTGATCTTCTGGTTGAAGCGGGCCTGCTCGTCGGTGAGGACCTGCTTCTCCTTGAGGTCCTCGGCCAGGGGCTTGGGGGCCGCGGGCGCCTTCAGCGGCTGCGACACGTCCAGCAGCTTCTTGAGGTTGGCCCGCTTCTCCTCGGTGGTCGACAGCGGGATGGTCTCGAAGATGCCACCCTCCACCTTCTCGACGAGGTCGACGTTGTCGGCGACAATGTTCTCGAACGCGGCCTTGCGCTGCGCGAAGTAATCGCCCAGCCGCTCGCGCTCCTTGTCCATCACCAGCGGGTTGTTCTTGAGGGCCGCGTACTCCGCCGGCTCGCTCAGACGCACCACCTTGCCGTCGGTGCCCTTCTGCACGATGCTCTTGTATGGCACGTTGGGGAGCGGCGCGGGCTGTGCCTTCTGCGCGGGGCGCGTGGGGTTGATCGTGATCTGGCCCGGCGGCACCGTGGGGATCGGCTGTTGCGGCCCCGGCGTGACGGGGATCCCCTTTTCCGGCGCCGGCGCTTCCGCCGGCGGCGGGGTCACCATCTGCGCCATCGCGCTGGTTGCGCTCAGCAGGAGGGCGGTGCTCACAATCGCGGTACGGTGCTTCATGGGTCGTTCGTCCTCGTTCGCCGCGGCTGTTCGCCGGGGTTGGGGTCCTGATTATCGGCGCGCGGCCACGTCTGGTTCAGGCCATGCCACGGGGTTGTTTGACCCAGCCGCCCGCTTGTACGGCCCGAAATCCCCACAACCCGGTCGGGACCCGTCCGGATAGGGGCCTCGCCCCCTCCCCGAGTAGGCTGTCGGCCATGAAGCGAGCCCTCCTGGCGTGCATCGGCCTGTTGCTCCTGGCCCCCGCTGCCCTTGCCCAACCGGCACCTCGGGGCGCGGATACCGGGGCCGCGCGAAGCGTGGGACGCGAGCTCAAGGAGGCTGTGCTGCGGGCTGAGCTCGGCCGCTTCTGGGGGGCGGTCCTGGTAGTCCGCCGCGGCGAGGTGCTGCTGGCCGAGGGCTTCGGCCTCGCGAACGAGCAGCTCGACCCCATCGGCCCCGACCACCTCTTCGACATGGGCTCGGTCACGAAGATGTTCACCGCCGCCGCCATCCTGCGGCTGGAGCAGGATGGCAGGCTCTCGACCGAGGACCCGCTGTCGAAGTTCTTCCCGGACGCGGGCGAGGGCGCCGAGACCATCACGCTCAAGCACCTGATGGCGCACACCTCGGGCAAGAGCGACCGCGCTCGAGCAATCCAGCACCTTGGGTTCAATGACCGGGACGAGGCGGTGCGGCGGTTCGTGAAGTCCCGCAGCGCGGGAGCCCCTGGCGAGCAGTTTGAGTACTGCAACGGCGGGTATGTGGTGCTCGGCGCCGTGCTGGAAAAGGCCGCGGGGAAGACGTACGAGCAGGCGGTGCGCGCTCTGGTGTTGGAGCCTGCGGGCATGAAGTCCTCGGGGTTCCTCGACGGCGCGGGGCTGGACGCGTCGAAGCAGACGGTGCGCATCACCAGCGGCCGTATGGGCGACCGGCGCGGACTGATGCTCGACAAGACGGTGGAGCCGTGGGCCTGGGGCCTCAAGGGCGCGGGCGGGCTGGTCACCAGCGTCAACGACCTCGTCGCCTTCGAGCGGGCGCTGCGCTCGCGGACAATCCTCGGGGAATCGTCGCACACCAAGTGGACCACGCCCGTGCTCGACCGCTACGCGCTCGGGTGGATGGTGAGCACGGACGAGGAGGGGCGCACCGTACACCGGCACGGCGGCGCGACGCGCGGCTACCGCTGCGACCTCGTGCACTACCCACAGGAGCAGGTGTTCATCGCGGTCATGATGGGCGAGAGCGGCATGGGGCCGACCGAGATGGCCGACCTGCTCGCGAAGGTGGTGATGCCGCCCGAGCCGGCGAACATGACGGCAGTGATGAGCTTCGAGGGCGAGACGCTCAGCAAGTACAAGGCTGTCGAAGTGGAGTCCGGCGCGGTGCTGAAGGTGGAGCGCGACGCGGGTGGCGGCGCGACGCTTCGTTTTGGACGCGCCGAGCCCGAACGCACCCTCGCGACCTTCACGATGGATGCGGGCGCGACGAAGAAGCTCGCCCGCACAATCCGCGCCACGCTCGACTCGGGCCAGCACAAGGCCGCGAAGGACGGCGGGGTGAAGGGCGGGCTGTACCTGTACCAGTACGCCGACGACGTGAAGGCGGGGACACTGACAATCGAGAACGCCGCGTGGATGGTGATGCCCGGCTACTCGGGACGCGGCGAGAACGGCGAGAGCATCACCGACCCGCGGGTCGTGCTCGCCCTCACCGACCCGAACCACGAGGGCGGCTGGTGCGCGATGGTCCATGTCGATGACGACACGGCGGAACGGCTGGTGCGCGAGCTGAGCGGGAACTAGCAATGGCGTTCTGCGACTTTGCACTGCTGATGTCGGATGGTTCCATCCCCGAGCGGGTCGAGCTCGATGCCCGCACGCATGGCAAGCTGGTCAAATGGGCGGAGTCACACAAGGCGAACGCGCTCATCCGCGCATCTGACATCTATGGAGACGAGGTCGAGTACGCAGACTCCGAGCTCGAGGCGCTGAGACTCGACACTTCCACAATGGCAGCAGCGCCGGACCGTGAGCTCGCTGGGATCGCGGTGGCGCTTCTCCAATTGAGCGATCGGGCACTTCACGAGAAAGCGCGGGTTGTGTTCCTGCCCAACTGAGCCACTTCAGTTGCGCGGTGTTCGCCGCTTCCGCACCAACTCGAACAGCTTGTGCCCCGGCGCAAACTCCGGCGCGCTCGCGATCGCGCGCGACGCCATCGCCTCGGCCTCGCCGTACCGCCCCACATCCATCAGGAATCGCCCGAACCCCACGGCGTAGGTCGCCTGCGATGGCTTCATCCGGTGCGCCTTCTCCAGCCACAGCCCCGCGCTGAGCGTGTCCTTGAGGTACCGGTGGCACTCGCCCATCCAGAACGCCGTGGGCGCGTGCTCGTGGAGTTCCCACGACTCGCGGAGCAGCACGAGGGCCCGCGTGAACTCCCCGAGCTCGAACTGCTCACGGGCGCGGTAGTACACCTTCTGAGACTGCAGGAAGCGGCGGTCGAGGTCCTCGAGCATGGTGAACTGTTCGCGCCCGCGAGGCCGCCTCCGGCAGGGGTACTTCGCTCATTTCCGTTGTGAGGGGGCCGCACCGGCCGGTACAGTGGGCCGATGAAACTCCTGGGGTTTGTCGTGGGGCTGCTCCTATCCGTTCCCGCTTTGGCACAGCTTGGAATGGCCGAGCCCGAGCCGCTCATTGCTCCTTCGGAGATCGCGGGCCTGCACCGCATCATGGAGAGCACGAAGGAGCAAGAGAAGGCGGTCGACCAGCTCCGCGCCGGCGCCATGGCCCAGCTCAGCCAGGCGGAGGAGCGGCAGCGCAAGGTCAGCGAGTGGTGGCGCTCGCTGCCGGAAGAGGATCGCACGCCCGAGCGGCGCAGCGAGTTCATTGAGCGGCTCCAGGAGCTCGAGCCCGACACCGCCAAGCTCCGCGAGCGCTTCTTCGCCGATGCGCGGGCGACGCTCACGCCGGCGCAGGAGGAGCGCTGGCCCGCGTACGAGCGTTTCCTGCGGCGCGACCGGCTGATGGGCGACCGCCTGCTCCGCTTCAAGCCCTTCGACCGGACCAACCTGCTCGGCGTCATTCAGATGGTCGAGCTCACCGAGGCCGAGCGCGCCGCGGCCGCGCCGTTGCTGGACCGGTACGAGCGCGAGCTCGATAGCAAGCTGCGCGAATACGAGGTCACCGCGGCAGAGGTGGACCTGGCTATTAAGAAGATTGGTCCCGCGAGCGATGAGGCGCAGATGGAGCGGATCCGCGAGGCGGGCAAGCCGTTGGGCGACGCCTCCAAAGCGATCAGCATGTTCAACTACCAGTACGTCCGCCGCATTTCTGGCGTGCTCACGCCGGAACACGCGACGGCTTTCTCTAAGGCCTACGAGCGCGTCTGCCTCCGTGAGGCGTACGGGTTCGAGAGCCAGGACGTCATGATCCGCACCGCGCCCGACCTTCCCGGCATCGCTCCTGAGAAGCGCGAGCGGCTGCACAAGAACGCGGCCGAGCACGCGCCCAAGTGGGATGAGTTCAGCCGCCGCATCGCGGCGATGGAGCGGCGATCGAAGCCTGCGCAGCCGGAGGACGAGGCTATTGACACAACCGATTGGGACAAGGTGCGCCTGGAGCGCTGGCAGACGATGGCGACGTACGCGAAGGTCGTGCAGACCACCCTGTCCGAGGACGAGTGGAAGCGGCTGTGGGAAGAGGTCAACCGGCGAGAATCGGAGTGGAAGGCCAAGCTGGCGCGGTGAGCGGGGTGCGAGCGACGCCGCATGTCCGATCTTCATCGCGGCTTGCATGAAGACCTCGAACGCTACCGCCGCGTCATCGCTCCTGGCAGGTGCTCTCGCGCGACGGCCGGGGCGTTCTCGGGGGACGCATAGACATCGGGTGCGACACCCTTGCCTTCCAACCGGCCGCCCTCTGGCGTGAAGTAGTCGAGCGTGGGGATCATCATGGTCCACCCGTGCGAGAGCGGCACCTGCGAGGAGGACAGCATCGCCCCGGCGGTGCGCTCGCCGATGAGGGTGGCTCGCCTTGACGTTTTCAGCACATGGACCAGCGGCTCGGCAGCGGAGGCCGTCCTGCGGCTGGTGAGCACGACAACCGGGTTCTTGTAAACGGTCTGAGCCGGCCTTGTGATCCCCCGCACCCCGCCCTTGCTGAACGCGGTGCCAAGGACCTCCTCGGGCGGGTCCGAAGGGCTGCAGGTGGGGAGCTCCGACCATCTCCCCGAGCGGGCCAGCTCGCGCCCCTTGCTGGAGACCAGCGCCCCCATCTCCTTGGGGGTTTCCAGGAGATACGACGCGACCACCGCGCTCGAGAACGTTCCACCCTGGTTGTCACGCAGGTCGATGATCAGCGCCTCCGGGGAGCGTTCCACGACTTCCCGCATCGCGCGCTCGATTACTTCCGAGGGGACCGCGAACGATGGAATCCGGAGGGTCGCCACGCGGCCGTCCATCGTGAGCGTCGGCGCTTGCTCGGGCCCCACACCAGTCTGGGCCAAGGCGCTCTCCTCGCCCGCCAACCGGACCAGCCCCACGTGCGAGAACGGGAGCGATCGCGCACTCACATAGAAGCCGAACAGGAACTCGCCCTGGTCCCGCGCTTGTGTTGGAAGCCGCTCGATCCGGGCGAGGAAGTCGCGGCATTCCGGCGTGCTGAGCAGCTCCGGATCAAAGAGGCGGTCCTTGAGAACCCCGGCAATGTCGTTTGCGACGGCCTTGAACTCGGGCAGTGGAGGTCGCCCGATCTCCTCGGGCGCGATCGGCCGGAGGCTGGCAGTGCCCAGCGTCTGACCGCGCCGCTTCAGGACCATCGGCTGCATGGCCGAGGAGCCCTCCGTGCGGAAGTTCCCCATCGGGGTCCGCAGAACTCCAGTGATCGATTGGTCCTGCTGGACCGAGCCCTCCCATCGCACCAGCACGCCGTCGTCGAAGCCGCCCATCGACTCGGCAACGAAGCCCTTGAAGCCGCCGATGAGCTCGCCCGCCGCGTCGGGGCGCGAGTTGCCTCCAAAGCTGGTCGGCCCGTCTTTGCCGGCGCCGATGGCCATCACCACTGTCACGGGCCCCGCATCGTTGGTGTCGATCGTGAGCTCGTAGAGCCCCGACGGGACCTGTGCACGCGCGCCGGGGCCGGCCTGCTCAAGTCGGATCACCGAGGAGCCGCACCCGGCCACCAGCAGCACCCAAACGACAGCCACCCACCCAACCCACAGCTTGACGCTCGACATCAGGGTGCTCTCCAGGAGTGATCATCGTTCCGAGGGGAAGTGCCGCAACGTATTCGCAAAGTCCTCGCCCGCGTTGCACGGGAGGTCTCGCGCGCACGTAAAAAGGGGCCCCTGTTGGGGCCCTTACACAAGTATCGTTGCCGATCGATCAGAGGTGCGTAGAAAGTGCGCGTCTACTCCTCCGGCGCGGTCTCGTCGTCGCCCTCGCCCTCGGCGGGGGTGCCGGGGGTCAGGGGCTGGGCCATCTTGACCGCCAGCACGTTCATCCGGATTTCCTTGAACAGGTCGGGGTTGTCCTTGAGGAACTGCTTGCTGGCCTCGCGCCCCTGGCCGATGCGGATGTCGCCGTAGCTGAACCACGCGCCGGACTTCTGCACCACCTTGGCGTCCACCGCCAGGTCCAGCAGGTCGCCGGAGGCGGAGATGCCCTCGGTGTACATGATGTCGAACTCGGCGTCGCGGAAGGGCGGGGCAATCTTGTTCTTGACCACGCGTGCGCGGGTGCGGCTGCCGATGGTGACGTCGCCCTCCTTGATCGCCCCCGTGCGGCGCACGTCGATGCGGACCGAGGAGTAGAACTTGAGGGCCCGCCCGCCGGTGGTGGTCTCGGGGCTGCCGAACATCACGCCGATCTTCTCGCGGATCTGGTTGATGAAGATGACGGTGCAGTTGCTGCGGGCGATCACGCCGGTCAGCTTGCGCATGGCCTGCGACATCAGGCGGGCCTGGAGGCCCACCGAGGCGTCGCCCATCTCGCCCTCGATCTCGGCGCGTGGCACCAGGGCCGCGACCGAGTCGACCACGATCAGGTCCACGGCGTTGGACCGCACCAGCAGCTCGCAGATCTCCAGGGCCTGCTCGCCGCTGTCGGGCTGGCTGACCAGCAGCTCGTCCACGTTCACGCCGATCTTGCGGGCCCAGGAGGGGTCCAGGGCGTGCTCGGCGTCGATCACGGCCGCGACGCCGCCTTCCTTCTGCGCCTGCGCGGCGATGGTCAGCGACAGCGTCGTCTTGCCGGAGGACTCTGGGCCAAAGATCTCGATGATGCGCCCGCGGGGGATGCCCTTGCCGCCCAGGGCGAGGTCGAGCGACAGCGCCCCGGTGCTGATGCCCTGGATCGCCTGGTAGGCGTCCTCGTCCATCCGCATGATGGCGCCCTTGCCGAACGTCTTGTCGATCTGCTGGAGGGTGAGCTCCAGGGCCTTCTTCTTGGCCTTGCTGTCGCGCTCGGCCTGCTCCGCCGCGAGCTGCTCGGCCCGGGTGGGCTTCTTGCCGCTCTTCTCGGGCTTGGTGTCCTCGGAGGGGGCGCGCAGTTCCTTCGCTTCGATCTGGGACATTCTGGACCTTTCCGCTGGGTGCCGCCGCCGGAACGGAGGTTTGAACCCAGGCTTTCAACGCGATTGGCCGCCAGGCAACCGCCTGACCAACCGTCGGGGGCGGCGTTGAACGCGAGCCCGACCAGGGGACTTTACCAGACCCCAAACACCCCCGTCAAGCCCGGGTAGGGGTTGTGTTCGGGAAATGTTGTAAGTGCTTGCGGTGGTTGGGGCAGCGGCGGTGTGGAAAAGTGTGGAGTGCCGCGCCAGAGCTGCCTTTGGGTGCCATGGCGACGGCTCTGCGTCGCTATGTCGTAGCTGGCCGGGGGCCGCTGCAACCAGATCAGCACCGTCACGACGAGCGAGAGTCCCGCCGCGCCAAGCAGCACGAATCCCAAGGCCCTGAGAGAGTCCGTTGGTTGTCGGCTGTGGTACGCCACGAGCCAACGGCCCAGCCGATGTTCCGGGGCGGCGTCTTTATCGAGCTCGAGCGTGCCGTAATAAAACGAGTGCTCGTTGACCGCGCGCCCGAACGCGTCGAGGTCCATCTTCCCCTCGTGCAGCATCCACCGGGCCACATCGGGCGAGTTCTTGCCGAGGACACCGAGCGCAAGCCCGCGCAAAACGAACGCGGCACACCCAGCAAGCGCCAATGTGATCGTGAGGATGAGCGAGACCACGAACGCCGCGGGGCCGGAGATGTTCCGCATTCGTGGAGATTACCCGTTTGCCTTCGACTTCTTCTAAGCACTTGCACCGCACTCCGGGCATGGCGCGTCCGTGCCGAGCCCGCACCGGTCATACCCGCAGGACTGACAGCACCACCGCGGGTACGTCCTCGACCGCTGCCAGTACCGGATGCTCAGCAGAATCGCCGCCGCCATTACCCCCCCACCCACGCCGCGCGGCCACCCCGCCATGTACCCCAGTGCGCACACGCCCAGCCCGGCGAAGACGATGAGAGACGCGATGACAAAGCGCACGCCACGCGACCGCGGCTTCCTTCCTTCGGGCACTGTCATGCTCTCGCCCCGCACTCCGGGCACGGCGCATCATCGGCCAAGGTCGCTCGCTCGTAGCCGCACCGTGAGCACAGCCCATTCACCCGCGCGAAGTGGCGCCGCCACGCCCGCCATGTGATCGCCAGGCCCGCGTGCGTGCCGTACGCCCCCACGGCGGCGATAGACGCCACAACGACCAGCACCGGCACCGGTGTGAGGATGACGTCCTCGACAAACTCCCGCCACACCCACGCTGCGGCCCCCGCGCTCACGGCGTAAGCGAGGAGCCACAGCGGGTGTGGAAGATGACGACGCACCGTCGCAGCGTACCGCGCCGGGTATCGGTTGCGTTCGCAACGAGCCCCGAACGAAGTGAGTGGGCCCTCCGTGATGACTTGCCCGAGGGGATTCTCGAAGAACCCGTCACTGCGTTCCGGGCTCGTTGCGAACGTCTGCCGAGATCTCCACGTCCTCCGCACCGGCCGCGCTTAGCAAGTCCCCCCGCCCAGCACCCGGAAGAACGACTCGATGTCTTGATCGGTCCCGGTACCGCCGTTCGCGGCTCTCCGGCGTGGCGGCATCTGCATCAACGCAGCGTACTGCGGATCCGGTGTCGCGCGTGCCAAGGCTCGCCGCTCTTGGCCGAACCCGCCCGGACGCAAGCGATCTGTAAGCAACCGCGGCCTCCGGCGCTCACCGCCGCACCACGCCGCACCCTCACCACCACCGAGAACGGCCCGGGAGAGCCCGAGAGGCCCGGCCCGAGGGCCTCTCGGATGCGCGGCGCCGAACCCGCGGCGGACGCGTCACCGCGCCCAACCATCACCTTCGCAAAGCCGAAGGTGATGGCACGCTACGAAAGGTGATGCCACCCGCCGCCAAACCAGAGCAGGAGCTTATTCATGCCGCCTCCTTGAAGTGAATGTCCAGCCGATCAACAACGTCGGAAGCACGCCGCCTGGGCTGGGAACCACGGACGCAATTCTGAACCCGGCCATGTCGTTCCACGGGACCGCGCCGGTCAGAACGTCAAGCCTGTCGTCAAGGAAGTAGGTTGATTGTCGGGTGTCCGAGCCGTGCATGACCCACAGGTGATGCTGACTCTCGTTGTACTCCATGACTCCACCCGATCCGTCGAGCAGTCCCCATGGTGACTGTGAATCGGGGTACGAACCGACCGGCACGAAGCCGGGCCAAGGCGCCGACCAGTTGCCTGCGCTGGTTTGCGCGCCCGGGGTCCCTGGTGGTCCGCCAACCAGCGGAGTGTCGCTCTTCGCCGGGTGCTTCCAGTACCCCGGCTGCCCCAACCCGTTCTTGTTCGGGTCGTAGTACATGCCCTTGGTCCACTCATCCACGGTGGGGATCCAGAACCGCGCCCCCGGCGAGTGCCCCAGCGGGCCTGTCCACTCACCGTCCGGGCCGACGTGATAGGCGCTCATGGTGTACGCCCCGGACTCGAACGCCCACGCCTGATTCACCTTGCCGTTGTGCAGCCAGTTGCAGAATCTCGCTGCGTAGAACCAGCTGAAGCGCGCAGGGGCGTTCTCGCCTCCGGGGAGCGTGAACCACCCGAAGTTCGCCGGGTCGTTGCTGCTGCGATAGTTGTCCGGTCCAGAGAACGCGAGGTCATTGATGACGGTCACTTGCGGATGAAACCGTGAGTACGTATCCACGAACTCCAGCCACTGGGTGTTCGTCACCTCCGTCCGCGTGAGGCGGTACGTGTAGTCCACCCGCCCGACAGGCTCAACCAGCAGCGGGAACTGCGAGCCCGGCATCGCCGGCGCATTCCCGGGGTCGCCGATGGTGCGCCATTCGAAGCCGTAATCCGGCGCCGTCTGCCCGCGCACGCTGCCGCACATCACCACTGTCGCGCAAACGAACACAACCGCCCTCATCGGCGCTCCTTTCGCGTGAACACGCCGCTCGCGCGGCTCCTGTAGCTTGTGAAGTCCCCCGCCCGGCCCCAGCCTACACACCTCATCGGACCGCACGCAAGCGCCCGGCGACACTTCCGCGCCGCATCAAGGGCCGGAAAGGCGTGCAGGCCGCCGGCCTTGTGCAGCAGCCCGCGGGACCCCGCCGCCGACCGCCGACGGAGGTGCAGCCCGTCGCCACGGTCGTCCTGTTGCGCGCGTGCGGCAGCGTGGTGAGCACGCCCGCCAAGCTCGCGGCCTGAAAGGCCGGGCCCTCTCGCGGAGGACGCGGGGGCGCGGAGTGAGACAGCAGGAAAGAAAGCGGGCCCCGGCGTCGTGGTGATGCCGGGGCCTTTTCATTCTCACCACAGAGGCACACAGAGGGCGCACCGAGCGAGGCCTTGATTCAGTGCTCCCCCTCTGTGCAGCCTCTGTGTCTCTGTGTCTCTGTGGTGAATGCCTTCTGTACCCCTCCGCGCCCCCGCGTCCTCCGCGAGAGACCCCGCCTTTTTTCTGCGCATGTGTTAGGCTTCCATCATGGCCCAGCGCCGCCACCATTACGAGCAGGCATTCGAGGACTACCTGCGGGCCCGCCGCATCCCGTACGTGGCGGTGGACGAGGCGAAGAAGGCGCTGCTGCCGGAGCCGGGCGTGTCGTTCCGGCAGCTGGACGCGGCGCAGCACCGGTCGGGAGACCGGTGCCACCTTGAGAACTCCGTCGAGAACGGGGCGCTCAAGTCCTTCGACTTTGTCATCTACGGCCAGGGCACCAACCTGCTGGTGGAAGTCAAAGGGCGGAAGGTGGTGCGGCGGGTCGGGTCGGCGCGGCCTTCTTCCACCGGTGTGGCGGGCCCGGGAAGAGCGCGCGGAGGACGTGGGGGCGGCCGCTTCGAGAACTGGGTGACCCTCGACGACGTGGCCAGCCTGTCGCGGTGGGAGCAGCTGTTCGGGCCCGAGTTCCACGCCGCGTTCGTGTTTGTGTACTGGTGCGACGACCAGCCGCCCGACGCCCTGTTCCAGGAGATGTTCGAGTGCCGCGGCCGGTGGTACGCCCTGCGGAGCGTCAAGGTCCGGGACTACACCCAGGTCATGAAGGTGCGGAGCCCGCGCTGGCGGACGGTGAACGTGCCGCCCGCGGCCTTCGAGCGGATCTCCGCCCCCTTCGCCCCGCCCCGCCCCTACCCCCTGCCGCCGGGGTCCTCGGTGACGCCGTCGATCTTCCACCTCGAGGACGGCGTCGAGCTGCCGGCCCTCGAGCGGCTGATTCCCTGAGGCCGCTCCCCCACTCCCCCACTCCTCCACTCCTCCACTCCCACCTTCCCATCCGAAACCGGCTCGCTTTCACGGGGAGCGTCTGGTAGCATCTGGGGTTATGAAGACCCCCGCCTTCCTGAGGTCCGGTGTGCCGGGCCTTGTGCTCCTGCTGGTGGCCCTCTTCGTGGGTGTGGCGGCGCCGTCGGCGCTCGCTCAGACCGAGCCCAAGAAGCACGAGTCGCTCAAGCCGCCGGCCCCCAACAAGCCGGACGACCCGCCCATCGTGTGGAACTACATGGCCATCGTGGTCGTGGTCGCACTCGCGGGCGGCGCGGCCCTCATCCCCAGCAAGCGCGGCCACCAGGACTGACCCCTCGCAGGGTCTGACTTCAAGCGGGCAGGGGTCTCCAGTAACGCGGGCGCGAGGCGCCCGCAGGAGGGTCCTGATGCGCACCGATTCCACTTCACTCTCTGGGAGGTTCGCCCGCGCCTTCGCCGGGCGTCGCGGGCTGATCGCGATCAACGCCGCGCTGCTGGCGACGTTGGGGGCGATCACCTTCGCACCGCTGGCCACGGCCCAGCCGGGCGTGGGGGCGGGTCGGGCCCGCGGGCAGTACACGATGGTCTCGGGCCGCACGATGAGCGGCGGGGCCGACGCCGTGTACATCATCGACTCCTCCAACCAGGAGCTGATCGCCCTCCGCTGGGACACCGGCAAGCAGTCGCTGATGGGCCTGGGCTACCGCAACCTCTCGGGCGACGGCGCCACCGCACCCCCCGGCCGGTGAACAGGAGCGCACTCATGACCAACGACACGCAAACGAGCCCGACGCGCGAGCGAGGTTCTGATTCACCCGCCACCCCGGCGCCCGCTCCCACCCCGACCCGCCCCCCCTTCAACGCCCTGTGGGCCAGCGCCTTCGTGCTGCTGGCGCTGGTGCTGATCCAGGCCGAGACGATGCTGGCCCAGCCCTTTGAGCGCGGCGACGCAGCGCAGGCGGGGATGGTCAGCCAGACCGGTAACCTCACCGTCATGACCGCCGACGGCGGGGCCGACGACCTGCTGCTGGTGCTGGAGGGGCGCACCGAGGAGCTGCTGGTGTACCGCAGCGACCGCAACGGCGTGCTCCTGCAGCAGCGGCTGAGCGTCCCCAAGCTCTTCCAGGACGCCCGGGCCATGAGCCAGGGCAAGTAAGACTCAAAGGGCACGCGAGGCCCCGCACGAAAGAACGCAATGCCCATCTATCCACTGCCCCAGTTCGAGGCCGACCTCAAGGCCCAGCTCGACGAGGCCGACCGGGCCGAGTACGAGGCCCTCAAGACGCCCAAGACTCTCGTGGTCCGCTTCGGCGCCCTCAAGATGGTCGGCGAGTTCCCCTACGCCGGCAACGTCAAGCCCGGGTGCGGCTCCAAGATCGTCGTGCGCACCTTCCGCGGCACCGAGATCGGCGAGATGCTCACCAGCACCTGCCCCAACTCCGGGTGCGGCAAGAGCGTCTCCCGCAAGGAGATGCTCCAGTACATCAGCAACTCCGGGGGGCGCGACTACCCGTTCTTCTCTGACGGTCGGGCCCTGCGCGTGGCCGAGATGGCCGACATGGACAAGCAGGCCCAGCTGGAGCAGTCGCGCCACGCCTTGCGGCTGCAGGTGCGGGACATGGCCGAGCGATTGGGTGTGAAGGTCCGCATCACCGACGTCGAGCCCATCCTGGGCGGCGAGACGCTGACGGTGTACTACCTCTCCGAGGAGCGGGTGGAGCTGCGCGACCTCATCCGCGAGCTCTCCCTGCTGTTCAAGACGCGGGTGGACCTGCGGCACGTGGGCGCTCGCGACGAGGCCCGCCTGGTGGCCGACTACGAGAAGTGCGGGCAGTACTGCTGCTGCAAGAACTTCCTGAAGGTGCTGAAGCCCGTCAGCATGAAGTCGGCCAAGGTGCAGAAGGCGACGCTGGACCCGCTCAAGATCAGCGGGCGGTGCGGGCGGCTGATGTGCTGCCTGCGGTACGAGGACTCGACGTACGAGGACCTCCGGAAGAAGCTGCCCCGCCGCAAGAGCCGCGTGGGCACCCCCGAGGGTGACGGCATCGTCATCGACTCGCAGATCCTGACGCAGCTGGTGCTGGTCTCGCTGGATGAGCCCGGGACCGACGGCAAGCCGCGGGAGGTGGCGATTCCGGTGGAGGAGCTGACCGCGCCCACGAACGCGGCCCCGGTCCGGCGCGATCCGCCGATGGAGGGGCGCGATGGACGTCCGCCCCGCGATGGCATGCGTGATGGTCCGCGGGATGGCCGCCCCCGCCGGGAGGGCGTGCAAGACGGCCCGCGCGAGGGTTCCCGCGACGGCCAGCGCGACCAGCGTGGGCCACGCCCTCAGCGTCCCCCCCAGCCGCCGCAACGCCCGGCCCCACAGCCGGTTGCGCCCGCGGACCAGGAAGACGCCAACGATGTCGACGACCTTGGCGAGGATGCGCCGATCCAGCCAGACAGCGTGAACGGGGAAGGAAGTGGACCCTCGCTCGATGGCGCGCCCCGCCCGCCCCGAGGACCCGGCCAGGGGAACAAGCGCCGGCGGCGTCGCCGTCGCAGCGGTCCCGGCCCAGGCCCCGGCCAGGGTCCCGGCCAGGGTTCGGGAGGTCCGGGCGGCGGGCGTCCGCAGGGCGGCCCGCCCGCGCCCTGAGGTGAATCTCTCACAGCCTGAGTTGTGAATCACGCGGCGGCACTGGCCGACACCACCGATTCGGATGTATTCTGCCTCAGCATTTCCACCAGGAGGCATTGTCCATGGCGAAGAAGAAGAGCACGAAGAAGGCCGGCGGCAAGAAGGCCGCGAAGAAGGCCGGGAAGAAGTCGTCCAGCAAGGCGAGTGGTAAGAAGTCCAGCAAGAAGTCTTCGAGCCGCGGCGGCGGCGGTCGCGCGGGCGGCGGCTCCAGCGGGAGCGCGAAGAAGAGCAGCAAGAAGGCCGGTGGCCAGTCGAGCAGCAAGAAGTCGTCGAGCAAGAAGACCAGCAAGAAGTCTTCGGGCCGTCGCTCCGGCGGCGGTGGTGGCGGCGGCGGCGGCGGGATGGGCGGCGGCATGGGCGGCGCCCAGGCCACCGACATCATCATCGAGTCCTCGGGTAACGAGGGCGGCGGTGGCGGCGGCGGGATGGGCGGCGGCGGTCAGGGCTGATCGCGCACGCGGCTCACAGCTAGACACACAAACGCGAACACCACCGGCCCACGAGCCGGTGGTGTTTCGCTTTTGCGGACGGGCACTCCCCGCGCCCGCCGCCTCATCAGAATGCTCAGGTGCTCACAACGAAGCGCGTCAGCGTCAGAAGATGTACACCTGCGCCGGCATCTCCATCAGCGGCGACATGCCCGGGCCCATGAGCGGGCCCGCGAGCGGGCCAGCAAGCGGGCCTACGGGGCCGAAGATCATGCCGATGTCGTGAGGCGCGGCCGCGGCGCTGCGCACCGGGGGCGGCCCAGTTTCCGCGATCGCGGCGATGCACAAGGTCGCGCACGTTCCCAACGCGACAGCGACGCACACACGCACCAGGTCCTTGACGAGTGAGCCACGTTCCATCGCCGAATCCTCGATTACCCCGATGTGCTTGCTCACCCCGTGCTCAACAAGATGCGCAGAGCGCGGTGAACCTTCGTCAGGTTCTTGGGAATTCATGCGTCGTGTTGCGAGTTGGATCTGATAACTGGAAAGCAGCCCGACGCCGGGACTGAGATCGCAACGCGATCGAAGTCCCGGGTACGCGCGCGGTGGAGCCGTATGTGCCTCAATCGTCCGCGCGCACTTACCCGGGACTTCGCCCAGAGCGGCTCAGTCCCGGCGTCGTTTGATCAAAGCCAAAAAAGGAACGAGCCGCACCAGGGGTGGCGATGCGGCCCGCTCCGAACGGAGACGATTGTGATTACTGCGGCGCGTCAGCGCCGGTTCTTCTCGAGCTCTTCCATCCGCTTGTTCATGCGCTCCAGCTGAGCGTTGAGGCGCTCCATCTGGCGGGCCATGTCCTCGTCAATGGGCGCGGCGCCCTGTGGCAGCACGAACTTCTGCCCGCGCCCGCTGTAGACGCGGAGCTGGTCATCGGCGTTCCATCGGAAGCCGTGGACCTTGGCCTCGTCGAGCTTCTCCAGGGCGTTCTCGAGGGCCTCGCGGGCGTTCTCGAGCGCCTTGCCCTCGACGCGCTTGGTGTCCTTGAGCAGATCGAGGGCCTTGCGGAGGCTCTCCCGGGCCTCGTCCAGGTTCTCGTTGCCGCCGTGGAACTGCCGGAACACGTCGGGCATCGGGGCGGGGGCGACCTTCGTCTGGTCCCACTTGGCCAGCTTGACCTTGAGCTCCTGCTGCTTGCCGTCGCGATCAACGGTCAGGGTCAGCGTGTCACCCGGCTCGGCCTTGGCGATCACCTCGCGCAGCGCCTGCTGGTTGTCGACGTCCTTGCCGTTGGCCTTCACCACGCGATCGCCGGGCTTGAGCCCCGCCTTCTCCGCGGGCATGCCCTCCATCACGGTGTCGATCATGGCGCCGCCGTCCTCGGCGTCGGTCATCGTGACGCCCATCATCGCCTTCGGAGGCGTCGCGGCGGGGGCCCACGCGGTGACGCCGCCGGGGCCGGCGAGTGCGCCGCCCTGCCCGGGCTCGAGGGTTTCCACGCGGAAGCGCGGGGCGGCGCCATACAGATTCCGCACCACAACGTTGGTGTGGAAGGTCTTGAGCACGTCGCCGTTCTCATCGAGGATCTCGACGCGCCCGCCGCGCTGACGCAGGCGCTTCTCGGGCAGCTCCTTGCCGTCGATCTCTCCGGTGACCTTGTCGCCCTCGATCTTGACCGTGTAGGTGTGCTCGCCGTCGCTCTCGCTCATCACCGTCGTCGACGTGGCGCGGGACTCCTGCCCGCGACGGCCCTTGAGGGGCTGATCAAAGCCCTGCATGCGGTCGTCGCCCTCCTGGGCGTTGGCCGCGGCGGTGCCGGCCATCACCGCGATCATCGCGGCCAGGCTCATCACTCGCTTCATCGAAGTGCCATTGATCTGCATGACTGACTCCTTCATTGGGGAACCCAGTTCCCCGCTTGCACCCCAAACCAGTTCGTCTGCTCGAGCGATGCTCGAACGAATCTTGCTCACATGGCCGACTTGCGGCCGTTGACCTTGATCTGCACCTTCACCATCGTGGGGTTGCCGGCCTCATCGGTGGTGGGCTTGTAGAGGTCGTTCACCTGCGCCCGCTCCACGATCTGGCGGACGAACACGATCTCGGTGCGGCCGTCGGGCTGCTTCACCGTGTCGAGCACCACCTTCTCCGGGAGCTCGCCGACGACCACGCCCTCTTTCTTGCCCTGCTCGAGGTAGCTGTTGAGCATGTCAGGGAGGCCGAGTGTGGGGCTGGCGACCTGCGTGCTGGTCGGAGTGGTACGCGGCCCGATCTGGCCGGTGGTAAAGGCGAGGGCCACCAGCGCGGCCGCGGCCCACCCGCTCCATGTCGCGACCAGCCGCACGCGGCTGCGCACACCCGCTTCGGCATGCTGCGCGACCGCCGGGTGCACCAGCGCGGGCGACGCGCCCTCACCGGCAGGCAACTCGATGGAAGACGAGCGCCCCGCGGCCTCCCGCACCGCGCTGCTCAGGGCGGCTTCCTGCTTATGCGCCATCGCCAGCTCGCGCCACACCGAGGCGTCGCGAGCCGCCAGAGCCTCCAGCTCGACCCAGTCCGCGGCGCTGGCCCGCTGGTCCAGCACGCGGGTGATCAGAATGTCCAGGTTCGAGTCGTTCATCGCAGAGGTCCTTCCACACCACTCAGATGCGCACCCCGCCGTCCTCCGTCATTTTTCAAGTTTCCTGACCTGATTTCCGCCCCCCTGGCGCACGTTGGCCCCGGTTTTTCCCGGACCCTGTCGCGGGGGCGGGAGGTGCCCGGAGGCTGCCCAGCTTTACAGCCGAGACTTGGGCCGGACCTCACACCTTCGCCGTCGCCAGCTCCCGCAGCATCCGCCGCCCGCGGGCGATCCGCGTCTCGATGGTCGTCTCCGGCAGGTCCAGGATCGCCCCGATCTCCCTGTAGCTGAGGTCGTGCAGGGCCTTGAGCAGCAGCGGCTCGCGGTAGCCGTCGGGCAGCTTCTCGGCCAGGGCCATCAGCCGCCGCCCCTCTTCCCGCTCCTCGCTGCCGACCTCGGGGCGGCCGGACCGCCCCATGTACGTGTTATCGTCCTCGATGCCGGTGTCCCGCGCCCGCTTGCGGCCCGAACGGGCGGAGGCCAGTGCGGCGTTCATGGCCACCGTGCGGAGCCAGGGTTTTAGGGCCGCGGGGTCGCGGACCTCCCCTACTTTCCGCACCAGCGAGACGGCGACCTCCTGGAGCAGGTCGTCCAAGTCCGCCCAGCGGGGCTTGTGGGCCAGGATCACGGCCGCGACCCAGCGGCGGTTGTCGTTCCACACCCGCTTGAGCGCCTCAGGGTCGCCTGAAATAGCAGCAACCACGTCGCCGCCCGTGGCGTCGACGTGGTGATCACCCCTTGTCAGCCTCAGCCCAGCCTGGTCCTGAACCACACACGGCTCCGTTGCCTTCATGGGGATGCGCGCCCAGGAGTTTCCCGCCACGTGCCTTTACGGGCCTCAACCGTGCTCTGGCTGTCGTGCCCACGTGTTACCCACGATCGGTGTTGATACCGCTCCCGGGCGTATCCTGTTCGCCCGGCTGAACCCGCGTTCATATGCCCAAACAGGACCCTGAAGCCCACATGTCCCTCGGCGAGCACCTGGAAGAGCTCCGGCGCCGGGTCATCATCGCGCTGCTTGGCCTCGTCCCGATCATCGTGCTCGCCTTCGTCTTCGGCAAGCCGCTCCTGGACGTCATCACCAAACCCGTCACCGACGCCCTCCGCGCCCACGGCGAGGCGGGGCAGATGATCCTCACCGGACCGGCCGAAGGTTTCGCGGTCTATATGAAGGTCGCGATTCTCGCGGCCGTGGTGGTCGGCGCGCCCTGGCTCATCTACCAGCTGTGGAAGTTCGTCTCGCCGGGCCTCTACTCGCACGAGAAGCGCTTCGCGTACTTCCTGATCCCGCTCTCGACCATCCTCACGGCCAGCGGCGTGGCATTCCTCTACTTCTACATCATGCCGCTGATCCTGACGTTCTTCCTGGACTTCAACAGCGCGCTGGGAGCTTCGGAGATCGCAGTGGCCCCGCTGCCGCCCGGGACGACGCTCGCGAACATGCCGCTGCTCGCCGCTGATCCGCCCGCGGACGCACTGCAGCCCGGCTCCGCGTGGATCAACACCTCGCAGAACCTGCTGCGGATCTGCGTCGCAGTGAAGGACAGCGTGCCCACCATCGCGTCGGTGTCGCTCAAGGCCAGCGTGGGCGCGGTCTCCGAGTTCCGCTACAGCGAGTACTTCAGCCTGCTGCTCTCGCTGACGATCGCCTTCGCGGTCGCGTTCCAAGCGCCGGTGGTGGTGCTGCTGCTGGGTTGGGCGGGGCTGGTGGACCAGAAGACGCTGGGCAAGTACCGCCGGCACGCGATCCTCGTGTGCGCCATCGTCGCGGCCGCGATCACGCCCGGCGACCCGGCATCGATGATCATGCTGCTCGTGCCGCTGTACCTACTCTATGAGCTCGGCGGCATCCTGCTGCGGCTGTTCCCTGCTAAGCGCGTAGCAGGCAAGCGCACGGGCTCGCGGTGGGGTAGCAGCGAGGAGGAGTACGAGGACGACCTGGTCGAGGGGCCGCGATGAGCGCGTCCGCGCCAGTGCCGGCCGGCGCCACGCCCTTTGATGTGAGGGCGATGCAGCGGGCGCTGGTGCTCGCGGACGAGGCCGCGGTGTTGGGCGAGGTGCCCGTGGGCGCGGTGGTCTATCTCAGCGCAACGGGCGAGATCCTGGGCGAGGGCTTCAACCGTCGCGAGACCGACCACGACCCCTCCGCCCACGCCGAGCACATCGCGATCGTGCGGGCCTGCCGTGCCCGCGGCGACTGGCGGCTGAACGACTGCACGCTGGTGGTGACACTCGAACCCTGCGCCATGTGCGCGGGGCTCATCGTGAATGCCCGCCTCGGCCGCGTGGTTTACGGGGCTGCGGACCCGAAGGCGGGGGCCGCGGGCTCGCTCATGCGGCTGACCGAGGACCCGCGACTCAACCACCGGGTCACGCCGATCGCGGGCGTGATGGCGCAAGAGTGCGGCGACGTGCTCCGCGAGTTCTTCAAAGACCTGCGGTCGCGCTGACCGGGGCGCCTTCGGGCTGCTCCTGGAAACCCTGCGGGGCAAACCGCTTCAGGAGATTCACGGCGGCGCCGTAGTTCTCAAGCCGTGTAACGGTTGCGATCGGCCGTGCATCCCCGAAAGCGAACAGCTTCAGCTTCGGCGCGGGGAGCGTCGCTCGCGAGGCCTCCACACGTGTGACATCCTTCCACCGCACCGATCGGTCCTTCCCCTGATCTGCCGCAACTTTCACACCCACCGCTCGCAGGCACAGCGGCCCGAACCGCACTTCGCCATTGTCCTTCAGTTGATGCTCAAGCCTGTCCGCGATTGCGCCCTCGATGGCCGATAGCCCGTCGTCCATTGCTCTGTCCGGTTCAAACTCCTCATTACCGGCCACCGGCAGCTTTGGCACCTCGTTGTACCGGCACATAAATCGGATGGTCCTCCGGCCCGCCTTGACGCGCACCTTCAGGTTCGTCCGCACGTACAACCCGAACTTGTAGTACCGCGACGCGCGGCACTCAAGTGTTTCTATCCGGGCCAGCGGCGTCACCTTCTTGAGTGGGCCCCAACGGTCCACGATCCGGTCGCTCCAGATCTCAATCACCCTGTACAGCCCGCGAAGGCCGAGCACCGAGTAGTAGAAAAACGGGAACGTCAACGCCGCGGCCACCGCGAAGATAATCCAGCTTTTTCCGTCGATCTGACCCAACGTTCCCCGGCGTTGTTGGTCGAATAAGTACGCCAAGCCAAAGGCCACGACGCACAGGAACGGCAGCAGACCCAGGACGAGGAAAGGCGTGCCAAATACACGATCGGTCCAGTCGTGCTTGCGCACACAGCGAAGATGATCTCTGTCGGTCGGATTCATCCGGCTGCATCCTACCCAACCATGCCACCCGTACCCTTGGCACGTGCCCGAGCTGCCCGAGGTTGAACGCGTCCGCCGCACGCTGGAGCCGCACCTGGTGGGCCGCCGCCTCGCCCGCGGTGTCCTCCACCGCGCGGATATCTGCCACTCCTACCAGCGCACCGCCAAGGGCATTACCGAGAAGGACACCACGCCTTCGGACCTGCTCGCCGGCGACACCGTGCACTCGCTGCTGCGTCACGGCAAGCAGCTCGCCATCATCGGCGAGTCCCGCCGCTGCATCACCGTGCACCTCGGGATGTCCGGCCAACTCCTCTGGAGACCAAAGGGCACCGAGCTCCCCGCGACGCACGTGCACGCCCAGTGGCTCGTCGAGGCCCGCAAGGGGCAACCGACAGGCACGCTCGTCTTCCGGGACCCCCGCCGCTTCGGCGGGCTGTGGACCTTCGACTCCCTGGCCTCCCTGCGCGAAGCCCGCTGGTCCAAACTGGGACCTGACGCCCTGGAGGTCACCGCCAATCACCTGATCGAGGCACTCAATCGGAGCAAGCGGCCCATCAAGGCCGCGCTGCTCGACCAGGAGGTCATCGCTGGCGTCGGCAACATCTACGCGGACGAGGCCCTCTTCCTGGCCGGCATCAAGCCACAACGGCTCGCACGGCGTGTGAAGCCCGAGGAGCACCGGAGGCTGGTCCCGGCCCTGCGGACGGTCCTGGAGCGGTCTATTGCCTCGGGCGGCTCGACCTTGCGGGACTACGTGGACGCGGAGGGCCGCAAGGGCACGGCCCAGCAGACCCACGCCGTGTACGGGCGGGGCGGCGAGCCCTGCCCCCAGTGCGGGCGGACGCTCAGGCAGGGGGTCGTGGGCGGGCGTACGACGGTCTGGTGCTCCCGCTGCCAGAAGTGAGCGTGGGCGTTATCCACATGGAGCAGGCGTGCCGCGAGCGGGCTCGGGAGGGGCTTTTCGCGTGAGGGTCCGGGAGCTCTCTTCTAAAGAAGAGATGAGAAACTCTCATCGTCATAGTAAGAAGCGCTGTCGGGATGTGGACAACTCGTGTGGAACTCTCCAACTCCCGTGATTCACAGCACTTCTGTGGGGTCGCGGAAATCCCAACCTGTCACCTGTGTGTCAGTCATCGCGCCCGGCGCGCACCTGCGCGGGGCTGTCGGTTGGCGGTGAGCCCTGGCATACATGAAAGGGCGAGCGCCCCCGCGCGCCGGTGCCACTCCATCCACACCGTGTCCACACGCTTCCTGTCACTTGCCCGCCCCTGAGACAACCCCAACTGAACACGACCTTTGCGCGCGGGGAAGCCCCGGCCGACGAGCCCGAAGCGCAAGCGAGGGAGTTTGAATGGAGAACGGAAACCCTCGCTCGCGCGTCGGGCTCGTTGCGAGACGCTCGGGAAAGCACTCAGCCCGCCTGCGCGCCCCGCGGGTTGCGGACCTTCTCCTCCAGCGACCGCACTACGAGGTCGAAGTCCGCGTCGCCGCCGCGCTTGGTGTCGACCGTGCGGATGGCGTGCATGACCGTCGTGTGGTCGCGCCCGCCGAAGAACCCGCCGATCTCCTCCAGCGAGTGCCTCGTGCAGCGGCGGGAGAGGTACATGCACACCTGACGCGGCAGGGCGATCGACCGCTGCCGGTGCTTGCCCTGGAGATCGGCCAGGCGGATCGAGTAGAACTCCGTCACCGCCGAGATGATGTTCTGGATCGTCGGCTCTCCCACGATCGCGGGGGCCTGATCGCCCACGGCCTCATGCGCCATCTCCAGGTCGATCGGGCGCCCGTGCGTGGCGGAGAGGATCTGGAGCTTGACCACCGCCCCTTCCAGCTCCCGCACGTTGGTCTCGATACGCTGGGCGAGGTACTGGGCGACCTCGTCGGGCATGAAGAGGCCGCGGAGCTTGGCCTTGGTCTTGAGGATGGCCATCCGCGTCTCGTAGCAGGGCTGGTCGATCTTGGTGACCAGGCCCCACTTGAAGCGGCTGACGAGGCGTTCCTCGAGGTCCGGAATCTCCTCGGGCGGGGCGTCGGAGCTCAGGATGATCTGCTTGTTGGCCTGGTAGAGGGCGTTGAAGGTGTGGAAGAACTCTTCCTGGGAGCGGTCGCGCTTGGTCAGGAAGTGGATGTCGTCGATCACCAGCACGTCCACGTCGCGGAAGCGGTGGCGGAAGGCGTTCATGTCGCCGTTCTGCACGCAGTCGAAGAACTGCGTCACAAAGCCCTCGCAGGACGTGTAGTACAGCACGGCCCGCGGGTTGCTCTCGGCGATCTTCAGGCACACGGCCTGGAGGAGGTGTGTCTTGCCCAGGCCCACTCCGCCGTGGACGAAGAACGGGTTGTACGTGCGGCCCGGGTTCGCGGCGACGGCCATCGCGGCGGCGTGCGCGAGGCGGTTGGCGGGGCCGACGACGAAGTTCTCGAATGAGCAGTCGGGGTTGACGACCAGCGACTCGTAGCGGTGCGAGTCCCGCGGGGACTCTACCGGTGGTGGCGTCTTGATCTCGGGCAGCGGAGCGGGCGTGTGTGCGCCCGGCGGGGGGGCGGCGTGCGTCCCGTTGCTGCTCGTGCCGTTTACATGCGGAGGCGCCGGGCGCGCCGGCTCGGCCTTCTTGGGCGGCGCGGGTGGGCGAACGATCTCGTCGTCGGGGCCCAGGAAGCGGATGGCGAGCAGGCGCCCGGTGGCGGAGCGGGCCGCGTCGTTGAACGGCTCGGCGCACTGCTTCTTGAGGTAGTCGCGGTGGAGCGCGGAGCGGGCGCGCAGCTGGAACGACCCGCCGCCGATGCCGACGGGCTCGAGCTCCTCGAACCATTGACGGCAGAGGGTCGGGTAGTTGGCACGGAGGTGCGCCAGCATGGCGTCCCAGATCTGGCGATCAGGGTCCATCGTCATCGTCTCTCACACCCTTCCAGTGGCCCCGGCGTGGGGGTCCACCGATGCACGTCACCCAGGAATATGAACGTCCCACGAACCGCGTTTCTGCCCTGAAAACGCCACTCGCTACCGCGAGTCCACCGGCGCTCCACAGCAGGACGGGAACGTACTTCGCGCGTGGAGTGGTGTCAAACCCTGCGCGTTTTTTTTGAGCCCTTGACGCGCGAGGCGGAGTGCGGCTAAGTGGCGCGGGGTGGTGATCAGAAAATTGTGCGAACACGTCACGGGAAGTGTCAGGAGTGCGTCGGCGCGTGCGCGCTCGCGTACCTGGTGTCGTGTGTCATCGGTCGCGAACGCGGCCGCGGAGTGTTGCCACCGGTGAAGCGAGTCTTCGAGCTCAACCGGTGGTGTGCGGCTCTCAAGTTCATCCGCCCCGTTGGGGCGGCGGAGTGCTGCGAGCCGTCCACGGGTTCCGCTCGGTCGCGGCGACCTCGCTCCACCCGTGGCAACACTCAGCGGCCCCGTTCGGGGCCGGAAGCTTCGATACTCCACTCTGCTGACGACCTGACAAAAGGACGAGAGGCCCTACGCCTCCGCCCGCTCGTGCTTCTCGAGCTTCACGCCCGCGGCGGCGAGCTGGGCCTCGTAGCGCGCGCGGTTGGCCTTGTAGTCCATCAGGAAAAGCACCTTCTCGGCCATCTTGGGCCCGGCGACCTCGGCGATGCGGCGGCGGGCGTACTGCATGTCGGTGCGGCGCGAGACGTGGATCAGCACCATGTACTGGCACTCGAGGATGCGGAGCCACTCGGCCACGTCGTCCAGGTGCATGTGCATGCCGACCTTGGCCCGCTCCTTGTGGTCGGGCTCGAAGAACGTGCACTCGCTGATCACGATCTGGGCCTTGCGCACGTCCTCGCGCAGCAGGTGCGGGCCGGGCGAGGTGTCGCCGGTGTAGGCGATGAGCGGGATCTCGAGGTTCCGCGTGATCTCGACGCCGCGGTCCTTGAGCTCGCGGAGCTTCTCCTGCGGCAGGTCGTGGTACTGCTCGCGGAGCTTGGTGCGCTTCTCGGTCACGGTGTAGCCGAAGCTGGGCGCGGTGTGCTCGGTCTCAAAGCCCTTGAGCACGATGTTGTTCTTGACTTCCAGCGGCTGGTCGGGCAGGAGCGGAATGAGCTCGTAGGGCGTGCGCTGCCGCTCGAGGTCGACGTAGCCGTCCATCATCCGCTTGATGGCGGGGGCGATGCGCTGGTCGCACACGATCTTGGCGGTGCCCATGCCCTGGAAGCGGCGCTGGGAGCAGAAGTACGCAAGCGAGCCGATGTGGTCCATGTGGCCGTGGCTGATGGCCAGGAACTTGGAGCTCAGCATCGCCCGCGGGCAGGAGCCGATGTCGAACCCGAGGTCAAGCTCGGGGATCTGCAGGCACGTGGTCTCGCCGGCGACGGACTCGCCGTAGAGCCGGTAGGGTGGCAGGTAGAGGAAGCCGGGCGACGCCTCACGGGGCGGGGGCTTGGGGAGCATCGGGAATCCTCCGGCCGCGCGTTGAGGGCGCGGGGGAAGTGCGGGGCAGTGGGCAAACTCAGGCGATGGTAGCCCACGGTTCGCAAGATCGGAACGAGCGGTTCACTTCCTCCTGCTCTTCTCGTGCTCCTTGAACATCTGAGCCTTGCACTTCTCAACCTCAACCTCCAGCCGGACCCTGGTCGATTCGGGGAGGTCCGGATTCTTCTGAAGGAAGGCCTTGCGCGAGGACCACTCCTTCATTGCCTTATTACGATCAAGCACAGCGATCGCCTCGTCGGTGATTGGTGAAGGGATGGCGCTGGACTTCTTCGGTTCTGCCACCGGCGCCGGCACCGGCTGCGGCGCGGCCTCTGGCGGCTTGACGCCGTAGATCTCGCTCAGCAGCAGCAGCTTCTGCCGGTCGTCCAGGGCGCCGAACACCTTCTGGAAGAACTCGCGCCGCTGCGTCACCGTGGGCCGGCCTTCGGTCGTCATCTGATACTCGGCGGTGAGGCCCTGGACCGTCGCCTCCTGCTCGGGCGTGACGCCCGCCTTGGTGAGCATCGCGCTGAGCTGCCCCTCCTTCGCGGCGATGTGACGGTCGTAGCTGCGGCGGACCTCGACACCAAAGGCGAGCATCGCCTCCATGCCGCGGATCTGCGACATCCGCTTCTGCTCGTCCTTTTCTTTAGAGGTGCGGAAGGTGGCCTCGTTCTGCAGCTGGATGGCGGTGCGGTAGTCGCTGGCGAGGCGGCGCACGGTCGCGGCCTTCTCCGGCGCGATGAGCTTCTCGATCTGCTGCATCAGCGAGCCGTGCTCCTTGTTGTACGCCTCCAGGCTCTTGCCCGCCTGCTTCTGGAGCTCGACGAGCGCCTGCATGCGCTCCTGGTTGGTGTCGTCCTTGCGGAAGCCCTGGGACTTGAGCAGCGTGCCGATGTTGGCCGAGACAGCCTTGTCGATGATGGCGCCGCGCTCGGCGAGGGCCTTGTCGACCGCGGCCTTCTCCTTTTCGTCGAGCTTCACAAGCTCGAGGGCCGCCTCCTCGGGCGTGGTCTCCAGGCGCACCACCATGCCGGTCGCGGGGTCCTGGCGGATGAGGGTTTGCGGCTGCTCCGGCTGCGCGGCGGGGGCCGGTGCTGCATCCGGGGCGACCATCTGCGCGTGGGCGGCGCCCGCGGCGAGAACGAGGGCGAGAACGGCGGTGCGCATCAGCATGGGCGGGGCTCCTCTGGGATCGAGGATCGTAGGAAACAGGAGGCCTGAGCGTCAGAGAGGGCTTGTCCCGCCGCGGGTAGCAATGACACCAGAGCAGCACGGATGGCCGCGAGGCGAGCCCATCCCCTCCGTCACGGTCGGGGTTCCTGCTGCTGCTCTACACTCGGCCCATGGACAAGGCTTCACTCGCCAGGCAGATCGCCGAGATTGCGGTGCTCCGCGGCACGTTCACGCTCCGCTCGGGCAAGACCTCGAACTACTACCTTGACAAGTACCTGTTCTCGACGCGCCCTGAGCTGCTCAAGGGGCTTGCGCCGCTCTTTGCCGAGCGCATCCGCGCGGTCGAGCAGCGGCTGAACAAGAAGGTGGACCGCCTCGCGGGCGCCGAGCTCGGCGGCATCCCGCTGGTCACGATTTCATCGCTGGAGACCGGGCTGCCCTGCCTCTTTGTGCGCAACAAGAAGAAGGACTACGGCACCAGCAAGCAGCTGGAGGGCGTGCTGAACAAGGGCGACCGCGTGGTGCTGGTCGAGGACGTGGCGACCACCGGCGGGCAGGCGCTGGAGGCGGTGTCGGTGCTGCGGGACCTGGGCGCGGAGGTGCTCGCGGTGATTGCAACCATCGATCGCCTCGAAGGTGCCCGCGAGAACGTCGAGAGCGCCGGGCTGGTGTTCGACTCGCTGTTCACGAAGGCCGAGCTGGGAGTTTGACACGACGCCGGGACTGAGGCGTCCTCGCCGAAGTCCCGGGTTGTGCGCGACTCGCCGCGCCCGGAAGGCCACGGCCAATCCGGGACTTCGCCCAGAGCGGCTCAGTCCCGGCGTCGTGAAGCAGTCACTCCGCCCGCTTGAACAGGTCCAGGAACCGGTCCTCGTACTGCTTGAACGCACCCAGCCTGTCGAGCTCGTCCTTAAGCCGCATCGCGCGCCCGCGGTCTTTGCGGGCCTCCACGAACATCTGCTCGATGCGGTTCTTGGTCGAGAAGTCCAGCAGCTTGGGCTCGCGCTCGGCGCCGCCGCGTTCGACGGGGTCGCCGCGGCGTTCGGGCGCGTCCTTCACCGGCTCGGGCTTTTCGATGATCCCGGTCGCCTCGCCGCCCTCCTCGATCTCGGGCTCTTCGTCGTCCTCGATCTCCTCGAGCTCGACGCCGCGCTCGGTCTGCTTCATCCGCTCCATCAGCTCGACGAGGGCTTCCTCCACGGCCTTGGCATGGCCGTTGAGCTCGTCCATGTCGATGCTGACGCCGCCGAGGACGTTGAACACGTCCAGCACCGCGGACGCGGCCTTTGGGTTGGGCACGGCGGCTGCAAAGAACGGGATCTCACCCAGCAGGCACATGCCGGAAATCCCGAGCTGGCTCGCGGCCCCCAGGATCACGCCGTTGAGGCCGCCGATCTGGCCGTCCTCGAGCGTGCGGACCTCCAGCCGCTTGAGCTCGTCGAGCATCGCCTGGTCCGTTGCAGCTCCCACGACCCGCGGCTCGCTCGAGGGGTGCAGCTGCGACGCGAGCGACGCGAACGTGATCACCCGCTCGATGTTCAGCTCGGCCGCGCGATCCAGCAGCTCGTGCGCGAAGGAGTACGTCCCCGAGGTCGGCTGTGCCTCGCCCAGGAACACGTACAGGTCGCGCCCGCCCTGCACCGGGTTCTTCCACTTGTAGATCACGCTCCGCGGCATGTGGGGCGGGACGATCACGCCTTCCTTCACGGTCACCTGCTGGATGTCGAAGTGCCCGCGGGGGAATAACTCCGCGACGGGTCGCATCTCGAGTTCCTGCACGAGGTACCCCGCCGCGATTACGGCGACGTTCCCCATGCCGGGCCACGCCGCGACCATCCAGGGGCGCGGGCCCTCGGGCTTCTTCTTGCGTGGCGTTGTTTCGGGCTTCTTGGCCATATCACCCATGGATTCGGCAAACGTTGGGCCACCGATTTCGGCCCTGGCGGGCCAGGGAACGCTGCCACCCGGGCTCGCGTGCCCCTGCGCTTGTCAGATTGGCAGCCGAGGGTCAACGGAGGGTGAAAGGCGTTCGGGTGCATGCGAACTTCCACGCTCACCCGGATCGCAGGGGTGGAGCTCCGCCTTCGTCGGCACCACCCGACAGGGGACCTGTCGCAGGTCGATGATGGCCGCGCTCGGGACATCGCCGGGGATGATGATCTCCCATCCGCGCAGGTCGCTGGCCTTGTGCATCCGGTCGACCGCGTCACACACGGGTAGGCACAGGTGCTCGTGACGCTCGCGCCCCACCCACACCTTTGTGTGCCGGTCCACCTCAAAGTGCACGGCCACGATCGTCTTGTACCCGCGCCCCAGCAGCTCGGTCATCCACTGGTGCGTCGCCGACTCGTTGGGCAGCAGGGGCATGGCGAACACCGCCTGGGCGAGCTGCACCTTGTCTGTGAGACGTGCCCCGGGGAAGCACGCGGGCAGGCCGTGCAGGCCGCACGCCCTGATCCGCTCCGCGTCCTTGCCGTCGGTCAGGTGAACGAGCGCAGGCATAGGCCAGTGTGCCCCGAACACGGTCAGGCCGGGTCTAAAGCGGCCTGAACTCCGGGCGGATCCTGAGGATTCGCCAGATGGGATGGGCCAGGATCAGGAGCAGACGCTCGGCCGCTCCGGGTTGGCCAGCTCGAAGGGGTCCATCTCCTTCTGCTCGAAGAGGTCGAGCAGCGCGTTGTACCCGTGCTCGAGCTTGTACCGCATTTCATCCGCGTGCAGCGGGGCCAGGAACAGGAAGTCGATCGTCTTGCCCTCGGTCTCCAGGCGCGAGAACTCTTCGCTGATGATCTCGCCCTGCACCACCACGGCGCCAACGAATGGGCAGCCGGGCGCCAGGGGCTCTGGCGGGTCGCCGTTGGGCACGGTGTGCCCCGGGCCCAGGAACGTGTCGAACAGCACCGGAAGGCGCCCGCACTCCTTGAGCAGGAAGAATGGCCACCAGTTCTCCGGGTTCTCCAGGGCCTCCTGCGTAACAGGCCAGTGCCCCGGCAGCACGATGAAGAGCTCCGCGTAGGGCGAGGGCAGGGCGAAATCGTCTTCTTCGCCGGGCTCCAGCTGCATGGGCGGCATGTTCATCGGGGCCGCGCTCATGCCCATGGTGACGGCGAATGTGAAGTCCCCATCCTCGTCATCGACGTGCACCGGCACGATGTCCAGGTGCACGCCCTCGGAGGCGATCTCGTGCATGACATCCACCACGTCGCCGATGTGCTCGCGGACATGGTCCTGGATGGCCACCATCTCGGCCTCGTCAAGGTACGCGCACCCCGGGTCCTCCGCGAAGTTCGCCTCGTGGCGGATGACTTCACTTCCGCCGGGCGTCACCTCGCGCGGCAGGTCGTCGTCGTTGTCCTCGTCACGGTTCGCGGGCTTGCCGGGGTTGAGGGTCATGGGGCATCTCCTTGGGCCGAGACACTAGCACGCCGCGCTAGCAGGGGTTCCCGCCCAGCACGCGAAAGAACGACTCGATGTCCTGGTCCGTGCCCGCGTCCCCATCGACGTTGAAGTCGGCGCCCCAGCACCAGCAGGTTTCGCAGCAGCTCCCGCCGAGGCAGGCGAAGAACGCTTCAATGTCCTGGTCGGTGCCGGCGTCGCCGTCGCCGTTGAAGTCCGATGTGCCGCAGGTGTCGGGGCACACGGGCCCCTCGTCCATGATCCCCGCGGGCACGCCCACACCAGCGCGCGAGTCGTACGCGCCGCCGACAATCTCGATCTCCAGACGCCCGAACCCCAGGTCCCGCGCTTCCATCCGCATCCAGCCGTAGTGCGTGCCGACGATGTCCTCGAATCGGAAGCCGAAGTAGGCGTACTGGTTTTGGGTGAGGAAGTGCGGCGTGGGGCAGTACTGCGGCAGGTTGGGCGGGTAGCAGTAGATGGGCTGCACGCCGGTCTGGAAGGGGCTGCTCGCGTCGATCATGGTCATCGGCTGCAGGGGCCCGGTGACCTGGGCTGTGCCGGCTGGGAAGAGCTCGAGCTGCAGCTGGAAGGGGCCCGGCCGCGAGGTGCGCACCATCAGGGCCGAGTCGTCGCTGATGACGAGCGGCGTGAGGGCGTTGTCGGCGAAGGAGACGGGCGAGCCCGCCAGCGGGACCATGTTCTGCGCGATCGCCGCGGGGGCGAGCAGCACCGGCAGGACGATGAGTGCGCGAGTGTCCATGGGGCTTCCTTGGGCTTTGAGCCTAACGGGCGCGTCGGGCCCGTTCAACACCGAACACTCCCTTTGAGGCACATCGAGCGGGTGAGCACCTCTCCGCGCCGATTTGACGCGTCCTTGGTGCCTGCCCCACTAGCCTCGAGCGTGAACTCCTCGAAGATCTACCACGTCAACTGCGCCACGTTCTGCCCCATGAGCCGGCGTGTCATCAACGGTGAGGGCGGCTGGTTCCAGTCCGCCCGCCTGGTGTGCCATTGTCTTATCCTTGAGCTCGAGGGTGGCCTCGCGCTCATCGACACCGGCCTGGGCACCTACGACATCGCGCACGCCGTACAGACCTGCGGCCCACTGTGGCTCCCGCTCATGCGCCCGCGCCTGGACCTTGCCGAGACTGCCCTCGCGCACGTGAAGCGCTTGGGCTACTCGCCCGAGGATGTACGAGACATCGTCCTCACGCACCTTGACTTCGACCACGCCGGCGGCCTGCGCGACTTCCCCCGCGCAACGGTCCACGTTTCAACGCTTGAGCACAAGACGGCCACCGGGAGCAGGACACTTTGGAAGTCCCGCCGCTACGCGCCCGTGCAGTGGGCCCACTCGCCGCGCTGGAACCTCTACCTTGCCGGCGGGGGCGAGTGGTTCGGCTTCGGCGGCGTCCGCGCCGTCGAGGGGCTCAAGTCCGAGGTCCTGATGGTGCCCCTCCACGGCCACTCCGTGGGCCATTGCGGCATCGCCGTCAAGACCGGTGACACCTACCTCTTCCACGCCGGCGACGCGTACTTCGATTACCGCGAGGTCGAGCCGACCGGCACCATGAATCCTCCCGTGGGCGTGAAGGCCTACCAGCAGGTTTACCAGGCCGACCGCGACCTGCGCATCCGCAACCAGGAACGCCTGCGCGAGCTCCAGCGGCAGTTTCCGGGCATGGTGAAGGTCATCTGCTCGCACGACCCGCACGAGATGGACGAGTTCGTGCAGCCCAGCGCCCCGCCCACGCAGTCTGGCGTCACACCCGGGCGCGGAGCCTCGGGTCGCGGCCGTACGCCCGCCGCGGAAGAGCGGATCACGCACCCGCGCCAGGTCCGCCGCTGACGAGCCCGCGCGCCTGATACCCTCGGGGTCCTATGACCCAGGCCCCCGCTGCCCCTGCTCCCGCCCCAACCCTCAAGGACCTCACCGCCCAGCTCCTCAAGGCCGAGGAGCAGCTCCGCCAGGGTGGCGGGCCCAAGGCCGTGGAGCGCATCCACGAGAAGGGCCGCCTCACCGCCCGCGAGCGGATTGAACGGCTCGTTGACCCGACGAGCCCGACGCGCGAGCGAGGGTCTTCCAACTTCCAGGAGCTGGGCCTCTGGGCCGCATACGAGATGTACAAGGAACACGGCGGCGCGCCGGCCGCCGGCGTCGTGACGGGCATCGGCGTCGTCCAGGGCCGCCGCTGCATGATCATCGCCAACGACGCCACCGTGAAGGCCGGCGCGTTCTTCCCGATGACCTGCAAGAAGATCATCCGCGCCCAGACCATCGCCCAGATGGCCCGCCTGCCGCTCATCTATCTGGTGGACTCGGCCGGTGTGTTCCTGCCGTTGCAGGAAGATGTGTTCCCCGACACCGACGACTTCGGCCGCATCTTCCGCAACAACGCCGTGATCTCCGCCGAGGGCATCCCCCAAATCGCGGCCATCATGGGCAACTGCGTCGCCGGCGGCGGCTACCTCCCCGTGCTCTGCGACACGCTGCTTATGACCGAGGGCTCTGGGCTGTATCTGGCAGGCCCGGCGCTCGTGAAGGCCGCCATCGGCCAAGTCGTCACCGACGAGGAGCTCGGCGGCGCCGACATGCACGCGGCCATCAGCGGCACCATCGACTTCAAGGAGAAGGATGACGAGAGCTGCATCCGCCGCCTCCGCGACCTCGTCGGCAAGTACAACCACATCACGCCCGCCACCAAGACGCGCAGCCACGCCGCGAAGGACGCCGAGACCCTCTACACCGCTTTCACCGACAAACCCGGCGCCCAGTACGACGTCGAGGAGCTCATCGCCGCGATTGTCGACGCCCGCGCCGTCCCCAACGCCGACGGCCTCGAGTCCCTCGCCCCCGACTTCGACGAGTACCGCGCCGACTACGGCCAGTCCCTCGTCTGCGGCTACGCCAAGATCGGCGGCTTCCCCTGCGGCATCGTCGCCAACCAGAAGAAGCTCACGCAGCGCACCATGCCGGGCGGCAAGGCCGGACCGAGCAAGGCGACCGCCATGCCCGGCGTCATCTACGACGACTCCGCCGACAAGGCCGCGCGCTTCATCATGGACTGCAATCAGCGCAAGATCCCGCTGATCTTCCTGCACGACACCACCGGCTTCATGGTCGGGCGCGACAGCGAGCAGGCGGGCATCATCCGCAGCGGGGCCAAGATGGTGAACGCCATGAGCAACTGCATCGTCCCCAAGATCGTCGTCATCACCGGCGGCTCCTACGGCGCGGGCAACTACGCGATGTGCGGGCGCGCCTTCGACCAGTTCCTCTCCTTCGCCTGGCCCAGCGCCAAGTGCGCGGTCATGGGCGCCAACCAGGCCACCGGCGTGCTCGCCACCATCGAAGAAGCCAGCCGCAAGCGCAAGGGCGAGGTCATCGACGAGGCCACCCACAAACAGATCCTCGCCGCCGTGCACGCCGGCTACACCGAGCAGGCCGACATCCGCCACGGCGCCGCCCGCGGCTGGGTCGACTGCCTCATCGAACCCCACAAGACCCGCGACGAGCTCATCGCGGCGCTCGAGGCCGCGAACCAGGGGTGGGACTACAGCAAGCCGTTCAAGACCGGCGTGCTGCAGACGTGATGGTTATTGACTTGCCTCGAGCAGTTCCACTAACGGCTCGCCGCGCTTGAGCAACTCAATCGCACGCGGCAGTGTCAGCGTGAAGTACTCCTTCAACGCACGATTCGAGGTGTTGCCCACACGGATCCAGAGCACCTGCGGAGGCGCATCGAGACGCGTGACCAGGTCGGCGAAGTCCTCGTCCTTCGACAGAATCACGACCCCGGGCTGTCGCAGCGCTTGAAAGATGACCGCGTCGTCCTCGGTGTGCAGCGGCGTGCCACGCACGTGGCGGCACTCGATCGTAAAGGTCGTGGCGATCCAGGGAGCGATAGCAGGCGGCAGCTGGTTGTCGACCCACAAGGTCAAGCCGCCACCTGACTGTGCGAAACTCGTTTCGCCGCGAAGACCAGCGCCGCCCGGATGTCATCCCGCTCAAGGTCCGGGTAGTCCGCCAGGATCTCGTCCTCGCCAACCCCCGCCGCCAGCATCTCCAACACGTCCGAAACCCGGATGCGCAGTCCGCGGATGCACGGCTTCCCGCCGCACTGCCCGGGGCGCTGCGTGATCCTCTCGAGCAAGGCCTTGTGCTGCCCATTGTCCATGCGTTCTAATCATACGGCATGTCCGCCCTTGACCGAGCCGCGCACGACGAAGCCAACGGCGATCTCGCCTCGGCCCGACGCCGCCTTGCCTCCTACCTCCGCACCCTCGCCGGCAAGGGCGGCACACGCGAGCCGCTGCCCTCGCAGCTCGCCGGCGTGGAGGCCGCCGCGCAGGCCGCCTACCGCCCCGAGATCATCGAGCGCGTTGCCCGCCTCTGCCTCCGCATGGGAGACCCTGCCGCGGCGGGCCAGTGGTACTTCCTCATCGACTCCAGCGATGAGCACGCCCCCGCCTCGATCGCGCGATTCGAGGCCTCCCGCGGCCATAACCCCTTCCAGCTCTGGATCGCCCTCCCACCCTGGGCGCGCAACCTCCCGCTCGACGCCTATCCGCCCGCCGCCCGCGAGCGCATCGCCCGCATCATGCCGCCGTTCTACAAGCAGGGCCCAAAGCGTGAACGCCGCAGCAAGGGGGAGCGCGCCGCCGACCGCGCCCTCGGCTTCGGCTGCGCCTCCCTCTGGATCGGGGTCCCGGTGCTCGCCCTCGTGGGCCTCGTGACCGTCATCCTGTGGCTGGTGCGCCTCTTCCAGTAGCACCACGGATCCACCGCAAGCCGCGCCCGCGACTCCCCAACAACGTGTACCCTGTCCTCCCCGACCACAGGACCATCCGTGCGCCGCGCCGCTATCACCACCGCCTGCCTCAGCCTGCCCTTCCTGCTCGCCGCGTGCGAGGGCAACCCCTTCGCCGCCAATGATGGCGACTACGCCAAGCGCGTGGCCCTTGAGCGTCTCCGCGACATCCCGCCCTCGCGCCTCGAGGAGTTCAAGCGGCCCACGCCGCCGACTCCGCAGGATGCCGCGGCCGCCCGCCTGCGCTTCGCCGCTCTTGAGAAGCTCGATCTGCCGCTGGAGGAAGCCCGCGCCCAGGCCCTCCGCCACAACCTCGACCTCAAGGTTGCCCTCGTTAACCCCACCATCGCGGCCCAGCAGGTCTCCCTCGAAGAGGCCCGCTTCGAGTCCGCCTTCACCCTCCGCGCGGCCTACAGCGAGATCGACGCCCCCACCTCCTCGCAGCTGAGCGCTGCTCAGTCCAAGAACCTCACGCTCATCCCCGGCGTCCGCATCCCCACGCGCACGGGGGGCCAGGCCGTGGTCCGCCTGCCCATCCAGAAGAACGAGAACAACAACCCGTTCTCGACGCTCAACCCCGCATACAGCAGCGACCTGGAGTTCTCCCTCAGCCACGAGCTGCTCCGTGGAGCCGGGCGGCGCGCCAACACCGCCGCCCTCCGCATCGCCGGCTACAACCTTCAAGCGACTGAGGCCCAGACCAAGCTTGAGGTCATCCGCCAGCTCGCGGCCGTGGACCGCTCGTACTGGCGCCTCTTCCAGGCCCGGCGCGAGCTGGAGGTCGCGCAGCAGCAGTACGAGCTCGCCACCGATCAGGAGGCCCGCGCCCAGCGCCGTGTCGACTCAGGCCTCGCGGCGCCGATTGAGGTCACCCGCGCCCAGGCCGGCAGCGCCGACCGCCTCGAAGCCATCATCGTCGCCCAGAACAACGTGCAGTTCCAGCAGCGCGAGCTCAAGCGCATCATCAACATCCCCGGCCTCACGCTCGACACCCAGACGATGGTCGTGCCAGCCTCCCCGCCCGACCCCGTCGAGTACGTCTTCGACACCTCGGCCCTCGTGAAGCAGGCGCTCGACAACCGCATGGAGATGCTCGAGCTCGAGCTCCGCCTCGCCGCCGACGCCGCCAATATCGCCTTTGCCCGCAACCAGACGCTCCCGCTGCTCACCCTCGACTACACCTACCGCGTCAACGGCCTGGGCGGCTCCACGCAGGACTCCTTCCACACGCTCCAGCGCAACCGCTTCGAGGACTGGGAGCTCGGCCTCACCGCCGAAATCCCCCTGGGCAACGAGGCCGCCCGCTCGCGCCTGCGCTCGGCCATCCTCGAGCGCATCCAGCGGCTCTCAACGAAGCAGGCCCGCGAGCTCGCCATCACCCAGGAAGTGCTCAACGCCGTGGACGCCATCGACTCCGGTTGGCAGCGCGTGCTCGCGGCCCGGCAGTCGGTGATCCTGAACCGCCGCACCCTCCAGGCCGAGCAGCGGCAGTTCGACGTCGGTGGTTCCACCAGCACCAACGTGCTCGACGCCGCGACCCGCCTCGCCGAGGCCGAGTTCGCCGAGGCCCGCGCCCTCGCCGACTACCAGATCGCGCAGGTGGACCTCGCCTTCGCCACGGGCACGCTCCTGGGCGCCAGCAAGGTGACGTGGTCCCCCGAGCCTGAACCATCAACCGGCCAAGGAAATCCGGTGGAAGAACTCCCCAATTCCTCCGCCGCCGACAACACACCCACGCCCCCCGCCCAACCCTGAATCCAAGCCTCACACGGGGCGCATTCCAGATACCCTTCACCGACAGAAGGGCCTCGGTCTCCGTTTCGGCGATTCCATCCGCAGGACGCGGCTCGGATCGGAGGGTTTGGTGCAGAGTCCCCATCTCCATGCCCCGATCGAAGGCGGCGGGTCCTTTCTGGCACGCCTCTTCGATGTCTCCGACTTCACCGCCCGCGTCATCTGCTTCAATCGCGACCCCAGCGTCGTCTGGCTGCACCTCGTCTCCGACACCATCATCGCCGCGGCCTACTTCTCCATACCGGTGGCCCTCATCACCCTCGTCCTCAAGCGGCGCGACCTCGCCTTCCCGTGGATGTTCGTCCTCTTCGGTGGCTTTATCCTCCTCTGCGGCACCACTCACGTCTTCAACGTCCTCGCCCTGCACTACCCCATGTACCGCTTCGACGGCGTGGTGAAGGCCCTCACCGCCGCGTTCTCGATCGGCACCGCCGTCGCGCTCTGGCCGCTCATCCCCAAGATCCTCACCATCCCCAGCCCGGACATGCTCCGCGAGGCCAACGCCAAGCTGGAGGGCCAGGTGGCCGAGCGCCGCAAGGCGCAGGAAGACCTCCAGCGGGCCCGCGACGAGCTCCAGCTCCGCGTCGATCAGCTCGAGAACGCCAACAAGGAGCTCGAGCTGTCGTACCAGCGCCTCCGCGTCTCGGAGCGCATGGCCGCGATCGGCACGCTCTCCGCCGGACTTGGGCACGACATGGGCAACCTGCTGCTGCCCGTGCGGGCCCGCCTCGAGTCCATCGAATCGCGCGGCGTGCCCGCCGAGCTGAAGGAAGACGTTGCCGCGATCCGCACCTGCGCCGAGTACCTTCAGCGCCTCTCCAAGGGCCTCCGCCTGCTCTCGCTGGACCCGGAGGAGGGCGAGATGGAAGCGACTCCCGTCCGCGCCTGGTGGGATGAGGTGCGGCCGATGCTCGAGAACGCCATCCCCGAGTCCGTCGAGCTGCAGGGCGACTTTGGCGCGGATCTGCCGCCCGCGCTGCTCTCGCGCCACGGGCTCACGCAAGCCGTGTTCAACCTCGTGCAGAACGCCGGCGACGCCATGCGTGCCCGCGGGCACGGCCGGATCACCGTCTGGGCCCGCAAGGGCGCCGAGACCGACACCATCGACATCGGTGTGCGCGACAACGGCCCGGGCATGAGCGAGGAGACCCGCCGCCGCTGCCTCGAGCCCTTCTTCACCACCAAGACCCGGGCTATCTCCACCGGCCTGGGGCTCGCGCTGGTCAACGGCATCATCCAACGCGCCAAGGGCACGATCGAGGTCCGCACGCAGCTGGGGCAGGGCTCCGAGTTCATCCTCCACCTGCGCGCCGCCCGCTCGCTCCGGCGGAGTGATGCGCCGCCGCTGCGGGCGGTGGTGTCGATTCCCGACGCCCGCCTCCGCAGCTTCACCTCCGAGCTGCTGAAGTCGCTGGGCTTCGAGGTTGTCGTTTCGGACGCGCCCGCCGACGGCTCCGCGAGCGTCTGGGTCGTTGATGCCAGTACCGGCTCACGCGATAAGGTGCAGGAGTTCGTGCGCGGCAGCGATCAACGCCGCGCCCTGATGCTCGGCGGCGACGGCTCGGACACCGACCGCGTCCGCATCGTCCGCGAGCCTCGCCCCACCGCCGTGCGCGCCGCTCTCGACCAGGCTGCGCACGAGCTGGGGCTGCGGTAAGAACCGCGACCGTGAGGGAGCGATACGCCCGCGCCTGGCGGGCGTGGGTGTGTTCTGCACCAGCGGCGAAAGCCCCCGTCCCTTACGGTCGCGGTTCCTATCGGCGTCTCAGTGCACCCGCCGCCGCTTCAGTTCCGCCTCCACCTCCGACCCCATCGCGAACCCGCCCTTGGCCACCTGCTGGATGGCCGCGAGGATCGTCTCGGTGTTCTCGTTCTTGCTGACGTAGCCCCAGGCCCCCGCTTCCACGGCGCGGTCGATGTAGTCGGCCCGCACGTACCCGCTCAGCATGATGACGCGGGCGTCGGGGCATTCCCCGGCGAGCTCCGCCAGGGCCTCGAACGAGTCCTTGCCGGGCATGTCGATGTCGAGCAGCACCACGTCCGCCCGCTTCTCCTTCACGGTCTTTACCAGGTCCCGCGCCTCGGGCAGCCACCCCGCCCATTCGAACGTCGGATCGAGCGACAGCTTGCGGCGGATCGCCTCCGCGACAAAGTCATTGTCGTCGACGCAGAGCACACGGATCGCTTGCTCGGACATGGACCTCGTTCCCGTCTCCGGAATTGGACTGGCAGATGATTCCATACTCGTACGTTGATTCAAGGCAGTACGAGGTGGCGGGTCCCGGGATGAATCCAATCTCACCAGTTCCTCAGAACCGGAGCGCCCGCCGAAGGGGAAACAAGCGGTGGGGAGGGGATTCGAACCCCTGATACCCTGACGGGTATACCGGTTTTCAAGACCGGCGCATTCGACCACTCTGCCACCCCACCCAGATGCCCGTGCCAAGACCGTGCTGACGGTCGTGCCTGGGTGCCCACCAGTTTACTCCGGCTTCTTCCACCCTGATTCCGGGTCCTTCTGCATGATGGCCGCGGACTGCCGGATGCACTTGGTGCACGCCCACGTGTCCTCCCGGAACCCGCGCCAGTGCGGCGTCTCCTGGTGCTGCAAGCAGAGCGCGCACGTGACCACCTCGGGCGCGGGCTCCCCGGCCCCATTTTTCACCACCATCGTGTACGCGATCGACAGGCATTGGCCGCAGATGAGCGACCCCCGGTGCCCCTCCACCATCGGGCGCGTGTCCGTCCAGTGGTTCCCGCAGAAGTCGCACAGGAAGTCCTCGGGCTGCAGGTTGTTCTCGTCGGTGCCCTCGCGGCGCATGCGGGAGGGTAAGCACCCACCGGCAGCCTGAGCGTCAGCGAGGGCATCGCCGCGCCTCGCGGCGATACGTGCGGCTGGGGTGCACCTCGGCGCGCCGCGACTCCACCGCCTCTCCATGGCCGCGAAGCGCGGCCATGCCCTTCCTCACGGTCGGGCTTCCTGTTACGTGGGAAACTGGTGCTGCGCCAGCGCCCTATACACTTCGCACCGCCCCATCAGGTCCTCGTGCGTTCCCTGGTCCACCACCTGCCCCGCCTCCATCACCACGATCGAGTCGCAGTTGAGCACGGTGCTCAGCCGGTGCGCGACGATCAGGCACGTCCGCCCGCGGGAGAAGTCCGCGATCGCCGCGGCGATCTGGGCCTCGCTCTCGGCGTCCACCATGCTGGTCGCCTCGTCCATGATCAGGATCGCCGGGTCCCGCAGCACCGCCCGCGCGATCGCCAGCCGCTGCCGCTGACCGCCAGACAGGCTCAGCCCCTGCTCCGCCACCGGGGTGTCGTAGCCCCTGGGGAGATTCACTATGAACTCGTGGGCGTGCGCCTGCTTGGCCGCGGCCTCGATCTCCGCCTCGCTCGCCCCAAGCCGGCCATAGGCGATGTTCGAGCGGATCGTCCCCGCGAAAATCGCCGTCTCCTGCGTCACCACGCCCACCTGCGACCGCAGGCTCCGCAGCGAGAACCCGCGCACGTCGTGACCGTCCACCAGCACCGTCCCCGCATCCGGTTCGAACAGGCGCGGCACCAGGCTCAGCAGCGACGTCTTCCCGCACCCGTTGGGCCCCACGAACGCCACGCGCTTGCCGTGCGGGATCCGCAGCGACACGCCCCGCACCGCGGGCGCGCTCGCCCCCGGGTACGTCAGCACCACATCGCGAAACTCCACCGACTCCGCATGCCGCGGCAGGCGGGCCAGCTTCTCGCCCCCGGCGACGAGCCCGCCATGCCCTGGCTCCGGCTCCGCGTCGATCAGCTGCCGCAGCCGCTCCGCGGCGGGCGCCGACGCCTGGATGTCGTTGATCAGGCCGGTCAGCGGCTTGAGAGACGCCCCCGCCACCGCGAGCGAGATCATCGCCAGGATGAAGTCCGCGGGGTCAACCTGCACCTCCTGCACGCCCCCGAACCGCCCCATGTCGATCTTGATCCCCTTGATGATCACCCACCCGGCCGCGAGCGTGAGCCCGCACAGCAGGAAGATGGAGAGCATCTCAGTCAGCGGGCTGGCCAGCGCCCGGGCTGTGCGCACGCGGTTGAGCTCGCGCATGACCTGCTTGTTCGCCCGGTGGAAGCGCCCGCCCTCGTACACCTCGTTGGTGTACACCTTCACCACCCGCAGCGCCTGCAGGCTCTCGGTCGCGCTCCCCAGCAGCTCCGACTGGCTCTGCAGGGCCGCGTTCGCCGCCCGTTTGATCTTCTTGCCCAGCTTGCGGATCACCGTGTACAGCGCCGGCGCCACCAGCACCGCGCTCACCGTCACGAACCAGTTGTAGTACAGCGCGGCCGCGAGCCCCGCCACGCCCTTAAGCGCCTGCAGCACGGCCTTGCTCATCAAGACATTCAGGCCGTTCATCAGCGTGCCCGTGTCGTTGACGATGCGGCTGATGGTGTCGCTCGTCCCCGTCCCCACCACCCGCTTGAGCGGCGAGCGCAGGGTCGCCACGAACGCCTCGCGCCGGATGTGCGTGATCGTCCGGTTGACCACCGTGAGCGAGAGGTACGCGTGCAGGAAGTTGGCAACGCTGCCGACGACGGTGATCACCGCCAGCAGCCCCATCAGAACCGCCAAGGCCGTGAACGGCCCCTCCGGCAGGGCGTCGATGGTGCTCTGCGGCACCCGCAGCGTGAGCCGCCCCAGCGGCCCCTCAACCCGCTCAAGGGCCCCGTTGAAGTCGGTCGCGAGGTCGCGCAGGTCCTTCTGCTTCTGGCTGTCGGCCTGAAGGATCCCCTCCAGCACCGGCTTCGCACCGATGATCCCCGCTGCGAGCGTGCCGCCAGACAGCAGGGCCATGGCCAGCGTCCAGAGGACCAGGGCCCGGTAGCGCAGCATGCGGCGAGCGAACTGCCAGAACGCGTCCCGCTCCGAAGATGTCGTCTTCACTCGCGGCATCAGGCGCACGCCGAGCGGGCGCGGGACCCTTGTGATCCCCGCCCGCGGCGTTGAACCCAGAGCGTACCCGGCCGGAGGCCGGGCCGCGTGCAGTGCGTGCCCCGGTCCACTCGCCCAGACTTACGGCTGATTCGGCGCGAACACCGGATCGGTCAGCGGCAGCCCCTGGCCCGACTGGTAGCCGCGCTGCATCGTCTGCCGCCCGTTGGTGGTATCCGTGCGAACGACGCTCACGATGCCCGCCGCAGACTGCGTGAAGGACGTCTGGCTGTTGGTGCCGGTACCGAACACCTGGATGGTGTAGTTCTGGAAGGCCGCGTTGCTCGCGATCTTGGCCAGCACCGCCGCGAGTGACTTGGTGGTGACGTCGGCCCGCCCGCGGGCGCCCAGGGTCCCCGAGGCGCCGTCGATGACGGTGCCGTCGTTGAAGATGAACCGCACGGTGTACGCAAAGTTCACGTCCGGGTCCGCGAAGGGGTTGAAGAGGCTGATCACCTCGCTCTGGTTCGCGTTGCTGGGGCTCAGCTGACCCGCGAAGAACAGGCTGGGCGAGATGCTCCGCGAGAACGCAGAGGTCATGCCGTCGGCCCGCTTGCCCGCCGTCACCGTGTTGCGCCCCACGGCGTCGAAGCTCGTGTACTGGGCCGCGATCGGAGCCGTGGATGCGTACGTGACCGCGAACGTGGTGCCGTCGGCCACGCCCAGGTCCGTGGTCGTCACCGAGAAGTCGTTGCGGCTGTTGGGCTGCACCAGCACCGTCCGCGTGGTGGCGGTGGTGTTGCTCGCGCCCGTAGGCCAGAAGGACAGCGTCACCGAGGCGGCGCTGCTGCCCATGTTGAGCAGGCTGATCACGTTGGTGAAGTTGTTCTTGGCCTGCACGAAGGCGATTCCGCCCTGCGTGGCGCCGCCGCCCTCAACGCCGATGAGGCCGAACGCCGGCGTGTACGCGGTCTGGGGGTTCTGGCCGCTGAGCGGCAGGTCCCAGTCGCTGGCGTTCACCACAAGGTCAACAGTGGAGGTCACGCGGGCCGACAGCGTGCCCGCGGGCAGGTTGAGGTCGGCCAGCTCGATGCCGCTGCGGCGGAAGGGCTCCACGCGCCGCGTGAAGGACTGCGTCCCGGTCGAGGTGCGGAAGGTGATCGTCACCGTGCCGGTCTGATCGCTCAGGTTCTGCCAGGTGATGAACTCGCGGCTGTTGCTGTTGCGCTCGATGCGGGGCAGGTCCCAGGTCCGCAGCGGGTTGGTCCCGCTGGGCGCCGCCTGCACGTTGTAGAAGTCGCTCGAGACCGCGCCGTTGAAGTCCACGCGGTGGGCCGTGGCCGAAACGGGGATCGGGTTGACCACCGTGCTCGCGAAGGCCGACTGGACTTCGACCGAGTACGGCGTGTTGCTGCGCACCAGGTTCAGGCCCGCCTGCGCGAAGTCCGACAGCTGGATCGTCATCGACTTGCGGGCGTCGATCGTGCCCTGGGCCACCACCACGTCGCGGATGCCCGTCTCGTAGTGAACGATGATCTGGTAGCTCGCCGGCACGTTATTGCCGTTGCTGATCACCACGCTCTCGGTGCTGGCGCCGCTGCGGAAGCCCTCGGGGTACACCAGCGTCTGGTTGAAGAAGCCCGCGGTCGTCGCCGGCTTGATCACCTCCGCGTTCACGATCGTGACGAGGTCGCGCTCGCGCACACCCGTCGTTGCGTTGAACCCGGCGTTGACCGGCACCGTGCTGAAGTTCGTCGACTCGGGGCCGGCGAACTTGGCCTGACCGGTGAGGTCCGGGTGCGCCAAGCCCTGGATCGTCTGCACCACGCTCCAGCCCTGGATGATCCGCCCGAACACCGCGTACCCGCCGTTACCCTGGGCGTCGGGGTTCAGGAAGTCGTTGTCGACGTAGTTGATAAACCACTGGCTCGTGGCCGAGTTCAGGGCGTTCGTCCGCGCCATGGCGAGCGTGCGTGCATTGTTCTCGCGACCGGTCAGCTCGCGCACGATCTGGGCGTCGGTCTGCACGGTGGACAGCCCGGCCGTGTCGTCGAACTTGAAGCCGCCGCCCTGGAGGACGAAGGGCGAGTTGTCGGGGTTGAAGGCCGAGCGGTGGAAGAATGTCTCGTCGTAACGCCCGCTGGTGACGTAGTTGAGGAAGTTCTGCACCGTGATGGGCGCGGCGCTGTTGAACAGCTCGATGTCGAAGTCGCCGTAGTTGGTCTCGATCCGGACCACCGTGTTATTGGGGCTCTCGAGGTCCGCAATGGTGGGCAGCGGGCTGTTGGCCAGCAGCTTCCGCTGCTCCAGGCTCTCGAACGCGCTCACCTGCGGCGCCTTCCCGGTTCGGGTGGCCAGCAGACGCGCGAGCAGACCGGTGATCGACCGACCAGGGGACGCAATCATCGACAGCATGCCTGACTCCAATCGGCGGCGACAGCGGCGGCCATTCCGGCCCGCCCCGCGCCCCCGGCTTGTGCATGTACACGGGCGCACGACCCGCGGTTCCGGGCGCCGCCCCACTCGGGCGCACCCGCACTCAATCCTACTCGAACCAGGTGACTTTGGCGCACCAAAATGCATGCGCTTTCAGTGCTTAGCGCGCAAGTCCCGTGCTGTCTCCCGCCCGTTTCTCCCCTCCGCGCCCGCCGATTCCCGGCGCAACACCCGAATGGGAGGGGGTTTGGCGTGTATACTCGCCACCAATGGATCAGTCCCCGCTCCGCAGCCGCCCCGCCGTCGTCGGCCTCGAGGCCCTCACCGCCGGAGCGAACGGCACACACGCCATCCACACCAACGGCTCGCATGCGACCCACACCCCCCATGGGCGTCCGTGGAAAGTCGCCGCCATTGTCCCCTGCTTCAACCGCCGCAGCGACCTTGTGCTCCTCCTCAAGGATGTCGCCCGCCAGGACCTCCGCCCCGTCAAGGGCCGCCCCATTCAGCTGTGGCTGACCGTGGTTGATAACGCATCGACCGATCCGCTTTCTACGATCTCTATTCCCGATGGGCTGACGGTGGAGTTCGTGCGGCTTGAGAAGAACACCGGCGGCTCGGGCGGTTTCAACGCCGGCATGTCCCATGTCCTCTCCGGTGCAGGTCTTACGGCCGAGCTCGGGCAGCCCGACTTCCTCTGGTGGCTCGATTCCGACGCCCGCGCCGGGCGCAAGTGCCTGCGCGAGCTGGTCAAGGTGCTCGCCCGCCACCCCCGGGTCGGCGGCGTCGGGTCGGCCCTGGGCGACATCCCCACCGGCGACACCTGGGAGACCGGCGCCAAGATCACGCGGAAGAACGGCTACATCAAGCCATGCCGGCCCACCGATAAGCGCTTCCCCAACGAGGCCGACTACCTCGCCGCGTGCTCGGGCCTGGTCCGCCGCACCGCCGTGGAGCGCACCGGCCTCTTCCCCGAAAACTTCATCTACTACGACGACATCGACTGGTGCATCCAGATGACGGCCAAGACCGGCCTGAAGATCGTGGGCGCCCCCAAGAGCCGCGCGTACCACCCCCCAGGCAACCGCCGCTACGTCACGTGGGGCCGCTACTACATCGCCCGTAACTGCTTCTCGCACATGGACGTGATGAAGCTGGGCAACTGGACCCGCTTCAAGCGCGCCCTCCGCGAGCTGCCCCGGGCGGTCGGCCAGGCCATGATGGGCCTGGAGGAACTCGCCGAGCTGCACATCAAGGGCCTCGCCGACGCCAAGGCGAAGAACTTCCCCAAGATCGAGCCCCGCGACCTCGTCAAGCCGCTGGGGTTCAAGCCCTTCAAGGACATCCAGCAGGTGATCGACGCCGCGAAGGCCGAGCTCCAGAAGGAGGGCATCAGCAGCCCCAACCTCTGGGTGCACCCGCTGCTCAAGAGCAAGATCCCGGGTCTCGAGGCCTTCCGGCGCGAGCTCCGCCGCGTGAAGTTCGAGTGGCCCACCGAGCGCTCCGTGTGGCGCAACCGCGCCCTCGAGGGTCACTTGTGGAAGGACTTCGTCGAGGCCGCATGGCGGGGGCTCACCTCCCCCACCGCCGACGTCGCGATCGTTCCAACCGGGTGGCCGACCTCCTGGTTCCGCGGGCGCATCCTCATCCAGGTCACGACCGAAGGGCTGCTGGTGCGGCGCGTGCGTCCCATGCGGCAGGCGGTCAAGGCCGCGAGCATCGCGTGGCGCGGCTTCGGCCTCGCCGTGGGAATCGGCCTGCGCGGCCCGCACACGATGCAGCTTCCGCCGGCACCCGCATTCCGCCCGGTCCTCAAGCCTGTCCCGGCGGAAGAGCACATCCCCACGGAGGTCGTCCCGCAGGCGATTCCCGCGGCTGTGGGCTGAACGCCCGCGCGCGGATAGTCTCACGCCGTGCTCTCGGTCGTCATCCTCTCCTACAACCGGCGCGAAGCCCTCCGCCGCACGCTTGGTGAGCTGCGCGCCCAGGGACTGTTTGACTCCGCGCAGATCATCGTCGTCGACAACGCCTCGTCCGACGGCTCGCCCGACATGGTGCGGGCCGAGTTCCCCGCATGCGAGGTGCTCGCGCTCACGACCAACGCTGGCGTCGCCGGCTTCAACCGCGGGGCCGAGCGCGCCCGCGGCGACATGCTGCTCATCCTCGACGACGACGCCTGGCCCGAGCCCGATGCACTTGTCGCCGCGCTGGAGATGCTCCGCACCAAGCCCGCGACCGGGGCGGTCGCGCTCCTCCCCAAGCACCCGGTGTCGCAAGTAGAGGAATGGCGGCACGAGAAGCTGCCGCAGTCGCGCTGGCCCGTCATGGGCTGCGGCAACCTCATCCGCACCGAGGTCTGGCGGGCGGTCGGCGGCTATGAGGAGGGCTTCTTCCTCTACCGCAACGACACCGACCTCGCCCTCAAGCTGCTGGCCGCGGGGTTCGACGTGTGGTTCGACCCTACGTGGATCGTCTGGCACGACAGCCCGGGCGCCAGCCGCAAGAGCGACCGCTGGCTCACCCTCGCCACCCGCAACTGGGTCTGGCTCGCCCGCCGGCACGGCCGCCGCTTCTCCAAACGCATCGGCGCCCTCGCGGGCATCGCCTGGGCCGTGCGCCTCGCCGGCCTCTCCCCCCGCCGCCAATGGCTGGTCGCCCGCGGCGCCTGGACCGGCTGCTGGACCCGCCCGCCTCAAGTTCCCGCGGCATGCCATGTGGACGGGAAGGCGTTCCGTGACCTGGTGAAGCGGCAGGTTGGTGGAAGATGGCGCGCTCGCCGACCCGTGTGAAACTCGTGCCTTGATGCCTCTCTTCCAACCGCCTCGGCTCCAATCTCCTCGGCGCCTCAGCCCGAACTCACCGCCCCCTCCTCCCCGCACCCGCATGCTTCCGCCGCATGGACCTGCGGTCAGGGCATCCGTACTGGCCACTGGCTGACCCTCCCCAGCCGCGTTACCCCGCCCTCACCAAGGACATCGCGTGCGATGTCTGCGTCGTCGGCGCGGGCATCTCCGGCGCCCTCGCCGCGTACGAGCTCGCCCGCGCCGGCCTCAGGGTTGTTGTCGCCGACCGCCGCCAGCCCGGTCGGGGCTCCACGGCCGCGAGCACCGCGCTCCTCATGTACGACCTCGATGTTCCTCTCCACGAACTCGCCGACCGCATCGGCGAGGAGAAGGCCCAGCGCTGCTACCGCGTCGGCGTCGAGGCGATCGACCGCATTGCCGAGATCGCCGCGGACCTGCTCGACCCCTGCGGCTTCGAGCGGCGCCCCTCGCTCTTGATCGCCCACGACCCCAAGGCCAACGAGATGATCGAACGCGAGGTGGTCGCCCGGCGGGAGGCCGGGCTCGAGGTCACCCCGCTCACGCGCGATGAGATCGAGGCCCGCTACTCCTTCACCGCCCCGGGAGCCCTGTGGTCCCCCGCCGCGGCGGAGATCGACGGGTACCGCTTCACCCATGCCCTGTTAGATGACGCCTTCGACCACGGCGCCCTCATCTACGGCCACACCCGCGTCGGCCTGCCGGAGTCCGGCCCGCCCTACCGCCTGCCCACCGACAGTGGCGGCGAGATCACCGCCGAGCACGTCGTGCTCGCCGGCGGCTACGAAGCCATCGAGGCCGTGGGCATGCCCACACGCAACAAGCTGATCTCCACTTACGCCGTGGCCACTACGCCGGTTGAGGCCTTCAAGGGCTGGGAGGACCGCGCCCTGCTCTGGACCACCAGCAAGCCTTACCTGTACCTCCGCACCACACCCGACAACCGCATCATCGTCGGCGGCAGCGACGAGCCCCTCACCGATCCCGATGAGCGCGACGCACTGATCGGCGAGAAGGCCAACGCGCTCATGGCCCGCCTGTGGCACCTCTTCCCCAAGCTCCGGCCTGAGCCCGAGTACGCCTGGGCGGGGTTCTTCATCGAGACGCCCGACGGCCTGCCCTACATTGGGGCTGTGCCCGGGAAGAAGGGCGTGTACGTGAGCCTCTGCTATGGCGCTAACGGCACCACCCTCGCCGCGGCCGGGGCCCGCATCATTCGCGAGATGATCGTTGAGAAGACCAGCAAGGACGCGCACCTCTTCGGCGTGGACCGCGCTTAGGGCCGCCCGCAGCCGCCGCCCGGCTTGCCGCACGCGCAGCTGCCCGTGTGCACATGCCCGCCGCTGGAGGACGACCCGCCGCCCGCGAACACCGAGTGCTTGCGGCTGAACTTCCGCCCCTTGCCCTCAGGGTCCGTCACCGGCTTGTCGGCGTCGGCCATCGGGCGAATCAGCTCGATCACGGTCCCGTCCTCGGCTTCGTACTCGTACAGCGGAATGCCCCAACTTTACGGCCGTCCCGCAGGCATGGCGGCATCCGGCGGGCGCAAGTCGCCCTTGTTCCGACGCCCATATCCGCTATCCTGACCGCCCGGAGGTTCCACCATGCCCGCGCTGATCATCACCGAAGGCAAGCAGAAGGGTCTTTTCCTGCCCCTGGGCCACAGCACGGCCGTGGTGGGTCGCGACCCCGCGATCGCGCTCCAGATCGAGGACCAGCTCGCCTCCCGCAAGCACTGCCAGGTCCGATTCGACGAGACCCGCAACGGCTACGTTCTGACGGACATGAAGAGCGCCAACGGCACCAGGATCAACGATCGCGTCATCACCGGCGAGACGGTGCTCAACGACGACGACGAGATCACGATCGGCTCCACCAAGCTGCTGTTCACCATGTCCACCCCCGCGGACGGCCCCAGCGCCATGGAAGTCCTCAAGAGCGCCCGCGAACGCCACCACAGCACCATCGCCAGCCCGACGCGCCGGTAAGGCCCCGTCACTTCGTTCCGGGCTCGTTCCGAACGGGCAAGCACATACTCACGCGACAGCCGTTCGGGACGAGCCCCGAACGAAGTGAGTGGGCTTACTGCACTCGTCCTCGATAATGGCCTTTCCCCTTCGCCTTTACCGCATTGCTGGTAGCCTGTGCCCCATGCGCTACGCCCCGCTGCTGCTCGTCCTGCTCGCCGGCTGCTCCGCCGCTCCCCAGACCGCCAGCCCCGGCATGATGCAGCCGGAGCGCCCGCGCGTCACCATCCCCCCCAACGCCACCCCCGTGACCGTGACGCCCGAGATGAAGTCCGACGCCATCACCAAGGGCATCGCGGTCATCCTGAAACTGCAGCAGGGAAACAACAACGCCGAGTGGCCCTACGAGGGCGTCTACCGCGTGCGTGGCCAGATCCCTTGGGGCTACCGCGTCGGCGGAACCGCCATCTGCACCCTCGCGCTGGTCGAGGCCCCCGGCTACAAGGACGACGCCACGCGCCAGGAAGCGGTGAAGAAGGCCTGCAAGTTCATCTGCGAGAGCCGCACCGAGAAGGACCTCTCGCTCGAGACCTACAAGGAGAGCTACGACGTCCGCAGCTGGGGCCACCTCGAGGCCGTGGCCACGTTCTCGCGCATGAAGCAGCTCGAGGCGTTCCCCGCCGGCATGGAGCAGGAGATCGAGGACGCCATGGCGTTCTACCTCGACGCCCTGCACAAGCTGGAGATGCCCAAGGTCGGCGGGTGGAACTACGCCCGCCCCGGCGCTCCCTCGACCTTCATGACCGCCCGCGCCCTGCAGGCGCTGTTCGAGGCGAAGGCCGCGGGGTACACCGTGGACCCGGAGGTCGTGAGCCGCGCCCTGGCGTTCCTCGAGAAGTGCAAGAACGCCACCGGCGCCGTGATGTACGCCGGCACGCCCCGCGGCGAGCCCCGCAAGTCCGACGGCGTCCCCGGCGCCACCGGCCGCATGTGCTCGGTCGAGTCCACGCTCTTCCTCGCCGGGCGGTCCAACACCCCTGCCATGCGCGGCGCGTGCGACGCCTTCATCGTGCACTGGTCCTGGCTCAACCAGCGCCGCGTGCAGACCGGCACCCACGTGCCGCCCTACGGCGTCGCCCCGTACTACTTCATGTTCGCCCACTACTACGCCGCGACCGCCGCGGAGCTGCTCCCCGCTTCTGAGCGCGAGGAGTACCACCGCCGCATCAACGAGCTGCTCTTCAGCGTCCGGAATGAGGATGGCTCGTGGAACGACCGTGTGTTTGAGCGCAGCGCCGCCTACGGCACCGCCATGGCCATGCTCGCCATCATGGCCCCCGACCGCCGCCCCGCGGCCAAGTGGGACGGCGCGCCAGTGGCCGCGAAGGAGCCGGAGAATAAGACGGCGACGCCCTGAGCGCACACGCGGCCGAGCCACAGGGCGAGGATCACTCCTCAGGCCGCATCAGCGGGAACAGCACCACGTCGCGGATGGTCCGCTGGTTGGTCAGCAGCATCACGAGGCGGTCGATCCCCAGGCCCATGCCGCCCGCGGGCGGCATGCCCACCTTCAGCGCCCGCAGGAAGTCGTGGTCCATGGTGCGGAAGGTGTTCTCTTCCGCGCTCTTCTCGGTGTCCAGCCCCTTGAGCTGCTCGCGGAACTTGGCCTCCTGCACGTCGGGGTCGTTCAGCTCGGTGTAGTGCGGCGCGACCTCCATGTGCCCGATGAACAGGTCCGCGCGCTCCGCTACCGCCGGGTTGTCCGGCTTGGGGCGCGTGAGCGGCGAGATGGCCGAGGGGTACTCGGTGATGAACGTCGGGCGCGCGGGGTCGATCGACTTCTCCGCGCACTCCTCGAAAAGCTCGTTGATCACCAGCACATCGTCCAGCTTGCTCGCGGCCTCCGGGCCCATCAGGTGCCGCCCCACCGCTTCTTCGCGCGCCCGCTTCACGTCGGTCATCGGGAAGCCCAGCGCGGTCTGGAACAGGTCGGCGTACGTCACGCGGTCGAAGGGCGCACCGTAGTCGATCATCCATTCACCAAAGGGAAGCCTCAGCCCCTCGCTGGTGTCCACGCCCATCTCGCGCGCGACGAAGAACGCCAGGTGCCGCACCGCGCCCTCGGTCAGCGCCATCACTGTCTCGGCGTTGCCGAAAGCCTCGTACGCCTCCAGCATGGTGAACTCGGGGTTGTGCTGCTTGTCCAGCCCCTCGTTGCGGAAGTTGCGGTTGATCTCGTACACGCGGGGCATGCCGCCCACCAGCAGCCGCTTGAGGTACAGCTCCGGAGCGATCCGCATGAACAGGTTGATCGACAGCGCGTTCATGTGCGTGACGAAGGGCCTCGCCGCGGCCCCGCCCGCCAGCACCTGCAGCATCGGGGTCTCCACCTCCATGTACCCCTGCGCATCCAGGTAGCGCCGCATCTCGCTCACGACCCGCGAGCGGATCTGAAAGACCTTCATGGTCTCGGGATTGCTCCACAGGTCCACATACCGCTGCCGGTACCGCAGCTCGACGTCGGTGAGCCCCGCGTGCTTCTCGGGCGGCGGCACCAGGCACTTGGCCCCGGGCCTCAGGTCATTCGCCCACACTGTGATCTCGCCGCTCTTGGTCTTCATGACACGCCCGCGCGCCACCAGCATGTCGCCCAGGTCCGTCAGCTTCGCCAGCTTGAACCCGGTCTCGCTGCACTCACGCTGGCTGACCGCCACCTGCATGTCCCCGCTCGCATCGCGCAGCTGCAGCCACACCAGCTTGCCGTTGTCGCGCAGCAGCACCACGCGCCCGGCGATTAACGCCTCCGGTCGCCGGTCGACGAACCCCGGCTCCTTGCCGCGAGTCTGCTGCTCCTGGTCCGCGCCCTCGTCGTACAGCGCCTTGGCGGCGCCGTTGCTCACGATCCCCGGCGTGCGCACGCCGTAGGGCGTCAGCCCCAGCGCCGCGATGGCGCTGCGGTTCTCCCGCCGTTGCGACTCCAGCCGATGCGATCCCTCAGAGCCCTGCGAGGTCTGCGTCATAGGCCCCATTGTTAGGCATGCCGCGCAGCCGAAGGCGCGAGCAGCCGCACGACAACCAACGCAAGAACAGGCTCAGGGCGCCGAATCCGCCGTCCGCCGCCCGTTGTTGTGCTTGCCGCCCTCCTTGGGCGAGTCCTGCACCAGCGACTGCAGCGTCACGCCCTCGAGCGACTTCATCACCATCGTCTTGACCTGCGCCAGGGTGTCCTGCAGCGTGCCCACATCATTTGGCGGGCCGTAGCTCAGGCTGACGCGGTCGTGCGTCGTCAGCTCACCCACCGTCTGGACGATCTCCAGCAGGTTGATGTCCCCCGCCTCGCGCGCCAGCATGTAGCCGCCGCCGACGCCCCGGCGCCCGCGGATCAGCCCCGAGCTCGCCAGCTGCTGAAGCACCTTCGCGAGGTAGTTGGCAGGGACATTGGTTTTGGTGGCAAGGGTGGTGGTAGGGACGAGCTCGCCGGGGGCAGTGGCGAGGCACGCCATCGCGCGTAGCGCGTATTCAGTGGTTTGCGAGAACACATCGCTCTCCGGCCGGGCCCCCCCGAGCGCGGCGATGAAAAGAAGAAAACATGAAGAGTCACACGACGCCCCACCAAAGTAACAGAAATCCGGCGTCGCAAGAACCTAGCTTGTCACAGTGGAAACCTTGGTTTTTCCACAAATTGCGGTTATCGGAGTGCTTTTCTCGCCCGGATCGGTGGTGATGCCCTTCCCCCACAGCAGCAGAAGGGAGTTCAGCACCACCAGCAGCGTCCCGCCCTCGTGGGCCAGCACCCCTACCGAGAGCGGCACTACCCGACCAGTCAACGAACCAACCAGCGTCGCCGCCGCCATCAGCACGATCACCGACACCGCGAATACCAGGTTCCGCTTCACCGTCGACCGCGCCTTGCGGGCCAGCCCCACTGCCCACGGCACCGCGGCCAGGTTGTCCGACAGCAGCACGATGTCGCTGCTCTCCAGCGCCGCGGCGGTGCCGATCGTGCCGATCCCCACCGACACATCCGCCGCCGCCAGCGCGGGCGCGTCGTTCACGCCGTCGCCGATCACCCCCACCCCTCCCGACGCCCCCGTCTTGAGCTTCCGAACCGCCTCCAGCTTGTCCTGCGGCAGCAGCTCGGCCTCGAAGCCGTCGAGCCCCAGGGACTCGGCAATCCGCCCCGCCGTGAGACGGTTGTCCCCGGTCAGCATCACCACCGGCTTGATGCCAAGGGCGTGCAGCTCGCGCACGAGCCCCGCCGCCCCCGGGCGCACCTGGTCGGCCATGATCAGCACGGCGGCGTCTCCGCCGGGGTCCTCCTCGGTCCCTGCTCCGGTCCCCGCACGGGCCACCACGACCGCCACGTGCCCGCGGTGCTGGATTTTGGTCAGCACCTCCTTGACGCGGTTGCGCAGGCACACGGGGATTACCTCCTCGGTGAACGCGTAGCTCCCCAGCCGCACCAGGGCCCCGCCGTCGGCCTGCCGCCCCTCGATGCCCCGTGCGGTGACGTGGTTGACGTCTGTCATCTCCACCGTCCCCACGCCCCGCTCCATCGCGGCCTCGCGCACCGCTGCGGCGATTGGGTGGGTCGAGTCCGCCTCCAGGCTGGCCGCGATCGCCAGCAGCTCGCGACCGTCGCTCCACGCCACCGGGTGCACCTCGTACAGGCGCGGCCGGCCGAATGTCAGCGTGCCCGTCTTGTCGAACGCCACCGCCGCCAGCCCGGCCAGCCGGTCGATGGACTGCCCACCCTTGAACAGCACTCCCTCGCGCGCGGCCCGCGCAATCGCCGCGAGCGTGGCCGTCGGCGTCGCGATCACCAGCGCACACGGCGACGCCACGATCAGCAGCGTGATGGCCGTGTACGCGGCGTCCGTCCACTCCCGCGCCAGCCCGAGCCACCACACGACAAACACGACGACCGAGACCGCCATGACGCCCATTGCGTACGGCTCGCTCAGCCGGTCGATAGTCCGCTGCACCGGCTCGCGCTGCTCGCGTGCCTGGGTTACCAGGTCGAGGATCTTCTGGAGGCTGCTTTCTTTCACAGGTCGAAGCACGCGCGCAACGAGCGGGTCGTCGGTGTTGATCGTGCCGGCGTACAGCTCGTCGCCCGCCTTCACCGCCCGTGGCATCGACTCGCCGGTGATCGCCGACTGATCGATCGTCGACTGCCCCTCCACCACCACCGCGTCCGCTGGCACCCGCTCGCCCGGCCGCACCCGCAGCGACTCACCGATCACCAGCGACTCCGCGGGCGCCTCCACCCACTCGCCATCCCGCAGCACCAGGGCCTCAGTGGGCATCAGCTTGTGCAAAGCCTCCACCTCGCGCTTCGTGCGCTCCATCGCGAGGTCCTCCAGCGCCCCCGCGAGCACAAAGAGGAACAGCAGCAGCGCGCCCTCCTCCGGGTGGCCGATGTAGGCCGCGAGGCCGGCCCCCACGATCATGAGCACGTCGATGTCGAACTTCTTCTCGCGCAGGGACGCCCACGCCGCGCGACCGCCGTACACCATCCCGATGGCCAGGCTCGCCCAGATGAACCCCTCGGCCCACCCGAGCTTCAGCCACACGTGCAGCACGTAGCCGAGCGCCAGCAGCACGCCTGCGACGATCGACGCCCGCAGCTCAAACCGCGCCGTAAACACCGCCCGCGGGAACGCCCACGTCACCGGAGGATGGACCTCGCTCGCCCGCACCGGCTGCATCACGGAAGGCTAGGGTGCCACCGAGATGCCTTCATCTCGGTGGTCTCTACCGGCTGGGGCGTCCTATGCCTCCTCTGCACTCCTCTGAGTCCTATCCGCACCCTCAGCAGCTATGCCCCCCGATCACCCTGAAGAAACTCTCAATGTCCTGGTCGGTCGCGATATCCCCATCCCCGTTGAAGTCCGCGCTCCCGCACGACTGGCAGCACGACCCGCCGATGCACGCAAAGAACGCCTCAATGTCCTGGTCGGTCGCGGCGTCGCCGTCGCCGTTGTAGTCCGCGCTCCCGCACGAACTCCCGCGCACCTCGACGCTCACCGCCACGCCCTCCTGGCACGACCACTGCCCGTCATTGCCGCGAAGGGCCACGTACCCCGAGGCCGAACCCGACCAGTTCCACACCGGGTTGCGCCGCAGCGGCGTCGCGCTCTCCGCGACGATCCAGTAGCTCTGCCCCGCCCCCAACATCAAGTTCTCTTCGCACGCCAGCGCGTGCCGCACCGGCTGCCAGGGCACTGGGGCCACCGAACACACCCAGCTCACCAGCGGCTCGGGCGACGGGCCGATGCCGTCGCCATCATTGTCCATGTCCGCTCGCAGCGTCACGTTCAGCGTCGGCGCGATCTCCTGCCCGGCCGTCGTGTTGCACATCAGCCACAGCGAGACTTCGCTCACCGAGCAGTTGCGATCGGGCGTGAAGCGGATCGCCACCGACTGGGCGTCCCACACATCAAACCCCGTCACGCCCATGGGTCCGCCGAAGGGGTCGCCCGTTGAATAGATCGGCTCATCCGCCGCGGCGATCGGGCACACCAGCGGCACGCAGGCCACGAACAGAAGGGCTCGGTGCATACCGCACCGTTCCACCACCACCCGTCCACCGCGTCACCCTGAACCCCGATTCACCAAGCCTTTGGCCAACGCCCGTCGGTGGTTCGCGCGAAGGCACTTACCGCAGAGCACGCAGAGGGCGCAGAGAAAAGCACTTGGAACAGCGTGCCCGGCGCTCACCCCATTCCAATCCGCCTCTGTTTTTCTTCTCTGCGTTCTCTGCGTGCTCTGCGGTTAGTGCTTTACACGTGCAGCGCCCGCGACTCCGCCGCCAGCGCCGCCTCGTGCACCGCCTCGTGCATCGTCGGGTGGGCGTGGATCGTCGCGATGAGCTCCTCGGTCGTCGCCTCCAGGCGGCGGGCCAGGCTCAGCTCGGCAATCAGCTCCGTGGCCGCGTCGCCCATAATGTGCGCCCCCAGGATCTCGCCCCGCGGCAGACCCCGGATGATCTTCACGAACCCGTCCGTGTGGGCCGCGGCGATCGCCTTGCCGTGCGCCTGGAACGCGTACTTGCCCACCTCATAGTCCTTGCCCTTCACCTTGCCCTCGGCGATCAGCTTCTGCTCGGTGTAGCCCACGCTCGCCACCTGCGGCTGGCAGTACGTGCACCCCGGCAGCACCGAGTAGTCGATCGGGTAGGGCTCGTGCTTGGCCTTCTTGTCCTTCCACGCGATCCGCTCCACGCACGTCACGGCCTCTTCCATCGCCTTGTGCGCGAGGCACGGCGGCCCGATGACGTCGCCGATCGCGTAGATGCCCGGCAGGTTGGTCGCGTACGTGATCGGCTCGGCCTTGGTCGCGCCCGGCTTGTAGTCGGTCACGATCCAGCCGCGCTCGGTCTTGAGACCCAGCTTCTCGTCGAACAGCCCGTCGGTGCGGGCCGCCACGCCGATCGCCAGCAGCACGCGGTCGGCCTCCAGCGTCTCCTTCTTGCCCTCGTCCGCCTTGCCGTTGACCACCGGCGCGACCGTCACCTTCACGCCGTTGGCGGTCTTCTCGATGTTCGTCGTCGTGGTGCCCGTGCGGATGTCGTAGCCCTGCTTCTTGTACAGCTTGGCCATGCCGTCCGAGACGTCCTTATCCTCAACGGGCAGGATGGTGTCGAGCATCTCCACGATGGTCACCTGCGTGCCCAGCTGCTTGTAGAAGTACGCGAACTCCATCCCGATGGCGCCGCTGCCCACGATGATCAGCTTGTTGGGCCGGGCCTTGTTGTACATCGCCTCGCGAGCCCCCCAGATCTTGTCGCCGTCGAACCTGGCGAACGGCAGGTCGCGGGCCACCGAACCCGTCGCGATCAGCACGTTGTCGCAGGTGATCGTCTCCTTCACCTTGCCCGGCTTGGCCGGAGCGCTGGACAGCTCCTCCTGCACCTCGCACTCGGCGATCTCCACGCGGCACTTGCCGCCGGCGCCCGTGCGACCACTGATGATCTTCGCGTTGGCCACGAAGTGCTCGATCTTGTTCTTCCGCATCAGGTACTCAACGCCCTTGTTGAGCTTGGCCGCGACGTCGCGCGAGCGCCCGATGACCTTGTCCCACTGCACGTTGATCTTGCCGTGGATCTGCAGGCCATAGGCCTCGCCGTGACTGAGCTTCTCCATCAGCTCGGCGTTGGTCAGCAGCGCCTTGGATGGGATGCAGCCCCAGTTGAGGCACACGCCGCCCAGCTTGGCCCGGTCCACGATGGCGACCTTGTACCCCAGCTGCGCCGCCCGGATCGCCCCAATGTACCCGCCCGGACCGCCGCCAATCACCACCATGTCAAAGTGCCGCTCAGCCACTGGATAAGCCTCCGGAACCGCCCGGAATCCGAGCGGGCCGGAGTATAGCTCTTGGGTACCCCGCCGCTCCGCGGCGGCTCTTCCCGCGTGCCATTGCGTCTCAAGCGTGCCATGGCGACGTCTTCGTCGCTATGTCCTCGCACGGCACCCAACTTCCTGGCCCGTTCGCAACGAGCCCCGAACGAAGTGAGTGGGCGGTGCACGCCTTGCGCGCCGTTGGCGGGAAGGCCCGTCACTTCGTTCCGGGCTCGTTCCGAACGGTCGCCGTGTTCCCCGCGCCCGCCGCTTCCCCCTCCACCGCCCCGTCATACCTCACAAAGTCATCGACATCCTTCTGCGTCGGCTCCGCGCTCTCCCACGCCGCCCGGTACATCGCCCCCAGCATCGACGCCCCGCTCGCCAGCCGCTTCTCGATGAACTCCTTGCCCCTCGCCTGCTCCAGCTCGCCCGTCTTCTTCAGCTCGTACAGCGGCTCGACCTCCACGAACGAGGTCTCCAGGTAGTTCAGCACGTCCTCCCACGGCGCCCGCGCCTCCACCTGCACCTTGCCGTCGACAAACTTCCGCACGTCCGAAGCCTTGATGCGGTGGTGCGTGATGATCTTGCCGTCGATGTACGAGTGAAAGCCGCGGTCGGTGGTGTAGCCCTTGGGGTTCTCGCCGACCCAGCCGTGGTGGTGCTTGGTCATGTGCAGCGGCTGGGCCGCGTCGCCCACGTAGTGCGAGAGCACGCCCATGTTGTAGATCGCGTTCTCCTTGGCGAGCTGCAGCTGGTGCGCCCGGCGCGGGTCGTTGAGCTTCTCGAGCACGCGCACGGTCAGGAACGCGTTCTGCACCTTCGCGTACTGCTCGGTGATGCCGTAGGGGAGGAAGCCGGGCAGCTCGTCGGTCTTCGCCGTGTCGCGCGCGGGGTTCACGGGCCGCCCCTTGAAGTCCTTGCCGGCGCGCTCCTTGGCGAGCGCCATCGCCTTCACGTACTCGTACCGCAGCGTCGGCAGCGTCTTGAGGCTCAGCCCGTACGGCGCGAGATCCTCGACATCCAGGTAGTGCTCGGGGTTGTTCAGGTGCGTGAGCTGGTTGATCTTCGTGCCACGCCAGCGGTCCGGCACCACGGCCCCATCGGCCACCTTCTTGATCGTCTCCTCGCCCTTCAGCCACTCGGGCCCGCCCCTCATCGACTCCACCGCCAGCGTCGTGATCAGCCGGTGGCCGTAGGCGTCCCACCCGAGGGCCGGCAGGGCCACGCACGCGGTCACAAACGCACTCAGCAGCACCTTGGAAACCGTTCGCATGTCCAACTGTAGTGACGCCCGCCTGGCCCCGATCCGGGCCGCAATCCGGTACAACACGCTGTATGTCGACCCCCCGGCAGAAACCCCGCACGATCCTCCGCCTGCTCAGGCGAGTCCTCGTCCTGCTCCTCGTAACCTACGGCGTGTGGCTCACCGCCTGCTCCGCCCTGGAGACCAAGCTCGTCTACCCGCGCTCCTTCGCCGGCCCGCCGATGCAGGACTCCCTCATCCCGCGCGACGTCGAGCAGCTCTGGATCGACACCGATGCCGGCCGCACCGAGGCCTGGTTCATCCCCTCGCGCTCCGTCCGTCCCATGCCCTGCGTCGTCTTCTTCCACGGCAACGCCGAGCTCATCGACCACAACTACCAGCTCGCCGAGCAGTACCGTGACCGCGGCTTCTCCACGCTGCTCGTGGAGTACCGCGGCTACGGCCGCTCCTCCGGCACGCCATCGCAGACCGCCATCGTCGCCGACGCCGTCAAGTTCGTTGACAGCATCAAGGACAAGGCCGGCGTGGACCCCTCCCGTCTCTTCTACCACGGCCGCTCGCTGGGTACCGGCGTGGCCGCGCAGGTCGCGAAGGAACGCCCGCCCGCCGCCCTCATCCTTGAGTCCCCCTTCACCAGCATCGCCTCGTTTGCCAAGTCCTACGGCGTGCCGTCCTTCCTCGTGCGAAACTCCTACCGCACCGACAGGGTCCTGCCCACCCTCGCCTGCCCCATCCTGATCCTGCACAGCCGCGGCGACGAGATCGTGCCGTTCTCCCACGGCGAGCGCCTCAAAGCCCTGGTCCCCACCGCAACCCTCATCGAGCTCACGGGCGGCCACAACACCCCCCTCGGCGAGCAGGAGGCGTACTGGGAGTCGATTGACGCGATGCTCAAACCGCTTCTGTGAGCGCAACGATCGTTCGTAACGAGCCCCGAACGAAGTGAGCGGGCAGGGTCTTCACCGGCGCACATCGCGCAAAGAACCCGTCACTGCGTTCCGGGCTCGTTCCGAACGTCACCGCCTACACACGCCTCACACCTGCCCCGCGTACGTCTTAAAACTCGCCTTGAACGGCGCCGGCTCGATCCCCGTGTGCTCGCGGAACTTCGTGAGGCTCGCGGTCGTGTCCATCGCCCCCATCTTCGCCATGCCCTCGTCGAAGGGCAGCAGCCCGCCCATCCCCAGGGCCTTCGCGCCCTTGGCCACGTTCGCGCCCACGTGCGAGGGCAGCCCGAACACCGGCTGGTTCTCGTGCGCCCCATGGATGTGGTCGCGCATGAACCGCAGCATGTCGGGGAAGCTCAGCGTCTCGCTGCCCACGAGGTTGTAGACCTCGCCGAAGGTCCGCTGGTTCTCCAGCGACACCACGAACGCGTGGGCCACGTCCCCTACGTACACCGGCGCCACCTTCGGGTCGATGTCGTGCACCGGCCCCAGCGGCACCCGCTTGTCCTCAACGCTCCGCGTGAAGTACGGGATGAACACGTACGGCGCCGCGTGCCCCTTCGCCCACCCCTTCACCATCTGCACGAACTCGCCGTCGGGCCCGTGGATGAACGAGGGCCGGAAGATGGTCCAGTCCAGGTCGCTCAGCCGCACCAGCATCTCCGCCTCGAACTTCGTCCGCTGGTACTCGGTCTGCCCCGCGTCGGTGGCGTTAATCGCCGACATCTGCACGAACCGCCGCACGCCCCGCTCCTGGCACTTGGCCACCAGCATCCGGGTCGCGTCCACGTGAATCCGCTGGAACGTCTGCGGCCGCTGCCCGGAGTCGCCGCGGGTTTCGCGGATGATGCCCAGCAGATTGATGCACGCCCCGCACCCTTCGAGCAGCTCCTCCGCCTTGCCCGCGTCGGAGATGTCCCCCACCACCAGCACCGGCCCGTTCGGCAGCACCTCGCGGGCCTTCTCACGGCTGCGCACCAGCGCCCGCACGCCGTAGCCCCTGGCCAGCAGCTCGCGCACCATCCACCGGCCCACAAACCCCGACGCACCTGTGACGGCAACGGTCTTCGTACCCATAGGGCCTACACCTTAGGTGGTCTTCCTGATCCGCGCGGCCGTGCGCTTGCCGACCCGCCGGGGCGGGAAAATGGCCGTGCCCTGAGTGTCCTTCTCCCGCGGCACCGGCCCGATGTCGCGGATCCGCGTGAACGCCGACTTCGCGTTGTCCGCCGAGAACTCGCTGCCGATGAACCTCCGGCCCATCGCGTGGGCCATCACGCCCGTGGTGCCGCTGCCCAGGAAGGGGTCGACGACCAGGTCCCCCGGGTTGCTGCACGCCGCGATCACGCGCTCCAGGTACACCTCGGGCAGCTGGTTGTCGTGGTTCTCGCGCCGCTCCTTGTTGTTGCCCTGGATGCGCCCCCAGTACCGCCCGTACCACACGTCCATCGGCACCCGCATCCCCGCGGGCATGCCGTCCTTCTTGTCCATGGTGCGCGGGTCAAAGTACGTCGTCGCCCGGTCGGAGGGCTCCAGCACGGCTTCGCTGTTCCACGTGCGCTCGCCACCCGGCTTCACAAACCACAGCGCGTGCACCTTGCTGTTGATGAACCGCGCCTTGGTGTTCTGCCCGAAGCGGTAGTGCCAGATGCACCAGTTCTCCATCTCCAGGCCGCGCTTCTTGAGATGCACGACGATCTCCGCGCAGGTGTCGTCGGGGATGTTCACCCAGAACGACCCGCCCGGCCGCAGCAGGGCGATGCACGTGTCCAGCCACTCCTCCGTGAACCGCAGGTAGTCCTCGCGGGGCATCGCGTCGTCCCACTTGTCGTACGCGCGGTTCCAGTTGAAGGGGGGGTCGGCGAAGACCAGGTCCACCGTCCCGTTCAGCTCCGGCAGGCGGGCGAACACCTTGCGGCAGTCGCCCACGTAAACCTTGCAGGAAGGCTTCCCGGCAACATCGATCTCGTGCTTCGGGCGCAGGCCCTGCTGACCCTGCTGGGCGCGCTCGACAACCCCTCGCTTGGCATCCACCGCGGTCATGACCTCTCCTCAACAGCCTTGCAGCATCGGCCGGACGCGGCCGGCACGCACAATATCACACCCGCGCCACCCCGCGCCAGCCGCCCGGAAACCCGCACGCGCCGACCACCTGCCGAACCTATGATCCCCGCAGGCCGCCCCTGGGGACTCCCCTTGTCCGGGCGCGCCCTTTCCCACGCACGGTGTGACACGGCAAACCGCACCGGCCCCGACGCCCCCGCACAGAAGGCCCCGATGACGCAGCACCACACGACCGACTCCGACCCGCAATTCCCCCACACCCCGCACGAGCCCGCACCCGAGACCCAGGCCCAGGTCCCCGACCCGCACACGCCCGAGGAGCTCGAGCGCCTGGCCACCCTCAAGAAGCACCGGGCCGAGGTCTTCGACGAGACCAAGACCTTCGCCGACCTGGGCATCCGCAACAGCGTCCTCAAGGGCATCGAGGAGCTCGGGTTCAAGCACCCCACCCTCACCCAGAGCCAGCTCTGCCCGCCCATCATGGCCGGCGGCGACATCCTCGGCCAGGCCCGCACCGGCTCGGGCAAGACGGCCGCGTTCTCGCTGCCGCTGCTCTGCAAGCTCAACAAGGACGACCCCTTCCAGGCCCTCATCCTCGCCCCCACCCGCGAGCTGGCCATCCAGATCACCGCCGAGATCGACGAGCTGGGCAAGCACACGCCCATCCGCGCCACCACCGTCTACGGCGGCCAGGCCGTGCGGACGCAGGCCGGCAAGCTCAGCAAGGGCTCGCACATCCTCGTCGGCACGCCCGGGCGCGTCATGGACATGCTCGAGCGCGGCATCATCCACTTCAACAACATCCGCCACGTCGTCCTCGACGAGGTGGACCGGATGCTCGACATCGGCTTCCGCGAGGACATCCGCAAGATCCTCGAGAAGACCCCGCCCCAGCGGCAGACCGTCTTCGTCTCCGCCACCATCAGCCCCGACATCGAAAAGCTCGCCCGCCGCTACATGAAGGACCCGCAGAAGGTGGTCGTGCACTCGGGCTCCCTCACCGTGAGCCTCGTCGAGCAGCACTACCTCGCGGTCAACCCCTGGGACAAGAAGCGCCTCCTCCTGCACCTGCTCACCCACGAGGAGCCCGCCCTTACCATCGTCTTCTGCCGCCTCAAGCGAACCGTCGACGAGCTCGCCACGGGCCTCACCCAGCGCGGCGTCGAGGCCCACGCGATCCACGGCGACATGCCCCAGGGCAAGCGCAACTCCACCATGAAGAAGCTCCGCGAGGGCCATCTCGCCGTGCTCGTCGCATCCGACCTCGCCAGCCGCGGCATCGACGTCGAGGACATCTCCCACGTCATCAACTTCGACCTGCCCGACGACCCCGAGGTCTACGTCCACCGCATCGGCCGCACCGCCCGCGCCGGCAAGAAGGGCGTCGCGTGGTCCTTCGTCACGCCCGAGCAGGGCGAGCTGCTGACCGAGATCGAGATGCTCATCAACGCGGAAATCCCGCGGATGGACTACCCCGACTTCAAGCCCAACCCCCGCCCCGAGGGCTACCGCGACCCGCTCCCCGGCGGCCGGCGCGAGGGCGGCCTCACCCTCGCCAACGGCCCCGCCGCCCCAGCAGCCGCGCCCGAGCAGAAGACCAACCGCATCAAGGACTCGCTCAACCCCGACCTGCCCGTCGCCGAGCCCGACAAGGTCGACGAGACCAAGTTCCCCGGCGGCATCGTCCCCACGAAACTCCCACCCAAGCGCCTCATCCGTGGCATCAAGAGCAACCGGCGCTAATGCCCCCAAAAGAGCCGATCGCGCAAGCGATCGAACGCTGTCTCTTGGGTTCTCTCAAGGACTGAACCGCCCCCGAAGAGCCGATCGCGCAAGCGATCGAACTCTTCTCCGTGGCATCTCTACGCGCTCGCCAACACCCTCAACCCACCCCCCTCCGCCCCCCACACCGCCCCGCACTCCGGGCACCGCACCCTCCCATCCGCACCCACCATCCCCTGCAACTCATACCGGCAGCACCCGCACTCCCCCCGCGCGAGCCGCCGGCGCGCCACCGCCAGCCGCACATACGGCGGCGAGCCATAGGCCAGGAACGGCAGCAGCAGCCCCACGACCAGCGACAGCCCATTCAGAGCCACACCGTCCCAACGCACTTCGCGCACAAGCGCATTCCCGTTCCGCACCGACGCGGCCTGTTCCGGCATCGTCACCGCAAGCCGCCCCAGAAACAGCTCGCGCACCCGGGCAAGCTCGGCATCGCTCCACTCCTTCCCCGCCTTCAGCCCCAGCGGGTCCATGACGATCCAACGGCGAGACTCGTACCACGTCGGGTACCACCGCCCGAAGACCTCGTCCACCTGCACATACTGCACGTCCAGCAGGTCGTACGCATTCTCCTGCGTCAGTCGCGATAGCCGGTCCCAGCTCATGAACTGCGGGTCCAGCACCTCGTACCCGCCGTCCCCCCTCCGCAGCACGAACACCTGCTCGGTGTACGTCGGATACCGCACCTGCCGCTTCCGGAACGGACCCAGCGAGCCGCGATCCCACGAGTCCGCGTAGTAGCAGCTCATCCCCACCAGCGCCAGCAGCAGCACCACCACCAGCGGGTTCCGCAGGTGCCACGTCCAGCGCTCAAACCGGTTCCGCGGCGGGCAAGGAGCCTTCACGCCACGATCCTAACCACCCCCACCATTCCACAGATCACACCCAACCTACCGATACACTCCCCTCGTGCCCGACCCGCACCCGCACAACCCCCACAACCACCTATCCGCCGACTACATCCGCAACGTCGCCCGCCTCTCGCGCCTCCAGGTCACCGACGCCGAGGTCCCCGAGCTCCAGACCCGCCTCTCCGCCGTCGTCACCTACGTCGACCGCCTCCGACGCCTCGATCTCGAGGGCGTCGAGCCGCTCGCCAACGTGGCGGACACCGTCAACCGCCTCGACGCCGACACCCCCGCCCCCACCCTGCCCAATGACGTGCTGATGCGCATGGCCCCCGACGCCCTGCCGCCGTTCATCAAGGTCCCCAAAGTTCTCGACGAAGGAGGAGGCGCATGACCGCCCCCATGACCGCGACCCGCACCGCCGCCACCATCACCACCGCCCTCGCCCTCACCCTCGCCGCAGGCTGCGAAAAGAAGCAGGCCCAGGCCGCCGCCCAGCAGCAAGCCCAGATCCGCGCCACCGAAGGCACCGCCACCGCCCAGAAGCGCTGGCCCGAGTTCCTCGAAGCCTTCAGCAAGGCCACCGACCACAGCTCCTTCAAGGTGAAGGCCACCATCCAGGGCAACGCCAACCAGACCGGCGAAGCGTGGGTGAACGTGCAGTCGGTCGTGGGCACCTCGGTCGCGGGCCCGCTGCTGGCCGACGCCGCGGGCCACAAGAAGGGCGACCGCGTCACCGTCACCGCCGACAAGGTGAAGGATTGGGCCTACACCGCAAACGGCAAGACCGTCGGCGACTTCACCGCCCCGCCCGTCGACCCCAACGCCCCCGCCGCCGATTCGAAGGCGAAGAAGTGAGCTGCCCGTGACAGGGCGCGTGACCAGGCCAGACGCCATCTCCACCGCCCGCGCCGTGCAGGCGCGGGAGGTCAGCGCTCTCGCCGTCGCCCAGCACTCCCTCGCCGCCCTCGAGCAGCACGCCCACCTCAACGCTTTCATCTCCACCTTCCCCGAGCGCACCCTCGCGGCCGCCGCCGACGTCGACCGTCGCGTCGCCATGGGCGAGCAGCTGCCCCTCGCCGGCGTGCCCATCGCCATCAAGGACAACATCTGCCTCGGCCCGCCCTACGGCGGCACCACCACCTGCGGCAGCCGCATGCTCGCGAAGTACGAATCGCCCTTCACCGCGACAGCGGTCCAGCGGCTCATCGACGCCGGCGCCGTGATCGTCGGCAAGACCAACATGGACGAGTTCGGCATGGGCTCCTCCACCGAACGCTCCCACTTCGGCCCCACCCGCAACCCCCACGCCCCCGACCGCGTCCCCGGCGGAAGCTCCGGCGGTTCCGCCGCGGCCGTCGCCGCCGGCATCGCCCCCGTGGCCCTGGGCTCCGACACCGGCGGCTCCATCCGCCAGCCCGCGTCCCACTGCGGCGTTGTCGGCGTCAAGCCCACCTACGGGCGCGTCTCGCGCTATGGGCTGGTCGCCTACGCCAGCAGCCTGGACCAGATCGGCCCGCTCGCCGCCACCGTCCGCGACGCGGCCCTCGTGCTCGAAGCAATCTGCGGCATCGACCCCCACGACGCCACCGCGCACCAGCCCCCGCCAGGCCTGGTCGCCTGCCTCGATCAACCAATCGAAGGCCTGGTCGTCGGCATCCCCCGCCAGGCCCGTGGCCCCGGCAACAGCCCCGACATCACCCGCGTTCTGGACGAAACCGCCGTCCGCCTCCGCGAGCGCGGCGCCCGCGTTATTGACATCGATCTGCCCCTGCTCGATGACGCGATCGCCGCGTACTACATCATCGCCCCCGCAGAGGCCTCATCGAACCTCGCCCGCTTCGACGGCGTCCGCTTCGGTCACCGCGCCCAGCTGAAAGCAGGCGAAGGCCTCTACGAGCTCTACTGCCGCAGCCGCGCCGAGGGCCTCGGCCCCGAGGTCAAGCGCCGCATCATGCTCGGCACCCACGTGCTCAGCAGCGGCTACTACGAGGCCTACTACAACACCGCCCTCAAGGTCCGCCGGCGCGTGCTCGACGACTTCAACGCCGCCTTCACCGGCCGCGCCGGCCACCCCGCCTGCCACGCCATCCTCATGCCCACCGCCCCCGGCCCCGCGTTCAAACTTGGCGAAAAGACCACCGACCCCCTCGCGATGTACCTCGAGGACGTCTACACGGTGGCCGTCAACCTCGCCGGCCTCCCAGCCGCCACAATCCCCTGCGGGCAGGCTGCCGTTGAAGGTGCCCGGCTCCCAGTCGGCATGCAGCTCATCGCCCCCGCGTTTGACGAATGCACCCTGCTCCGCGTCGCGGCGATGATCGAAACCTCCGCAGCGGGCGTGTGATACCGCCAGTCCATATGAAGCCCGCAAGGCAAGTGACGGGCCCGCGGCTCTATTCATGAGCCCACTCCCCCACACCGACCGACCCCAACCTCGTCTCCGCTAGAATCCGCCATGGCCTACGCCGTGCTCGCCCGCCGTTACCGTTCCCAGGAGTTTGCCGAGGTGGTCGGCCAGCAGGCCATCGCCAACACCCTGGCCAACGCCATTAAGGCCAACCGCGTCGCCCACGCCTACCTCTTCGTCGGCACCCGCGGCGTTGGCAAGACCACCATGGCCCGCCTCTTCGCCAAGGCCCTCAACGGCGGCTCCCCCGAGATCGACGCCCTCATCATGAAGGGCCACGACACCGACGTCATCGAGATCGACGCCGCCAGCAACAACTCCGTCGAGCAGGCCCGCGAGCTGATCGCCAACTCCGTCTACAAGCCCCTCCGCGGCAAGTACAAGGTCTACATCATCGACGAGGTCCACATGCTCTCGACCGCGGCGTTCAACGCCCTGCTCAAGACCATGGAGGAGCCCCCCGAGCACGTCGTGTTCATCCTCTGCACCACCGAGACCCACAAGGTCCCCGCCACCATTCAGTCCCGCTGCCAGCGCTTCGACTTCCGCAATATCCCTTCGTCGCTGGTCGCCGAGCACCTCACCCGCGTCATCAAGGACGAGAAGCTCACCGCGGACCCCGAGCTCGTGCACCTGGTCGCCCACCTGGGCAACGGCTCGATGCGCGACTCTCTCACGCTGCTCGAACGGCTGATCGCCTCGGGCCAGACGCACCTCACAGTCAAGCTGCTGGAGGAGCTGCTGGGCCTGCCCGAGCGGAGCGTGTTGTCGGACCTCATTGACGCCCTCGCCAGCGGCGACCCGGCCGTCGCGCTCGCCAAGGGCGCCGACATGCTCTCGCGCGGGATCGGCATCGACCAGCTGCTCGAGACCCTGCTGCACCGCCTCCGCGACCTGATGATCATCGCCGCGTGCGGCCCGCAGACGCCGCTGGTAGAGCTCTCGGACTCCGCCCGCAAGGACGAGGTCGAGCGGGCCGGCAAGTTCGACGCCGCGGGCCTGGTGCACATGATCGCCCTGTGCGAGAACGTGCAGCGGGCGGCGAAGAACTCCGCCGTGCCGCGGGCCCTGCTCGACGCCTTGCTGGTGCGATTGGCGATGACAGACAAGATCGCGGACATCACCGCCGTGATGGCCGGCGCCCCGCGCAACGGAGCCGCTCCAGCAAAAAAACGCTGACGGCGACAGGTGTCCTGGGTGGCACCGGTCTCCCGACCGGTGTTCCAAAGCCTGCCGCCGTTCCCGCGCCTGCACCCCTCGCCCCACGCCCCGCGGCCGCGCCACCCGCGATGCGCCCCGCCGCACCCACGCGCCACGAGGTCGAGGCCAAGCCGCCCATTTCCGGCGTCACGCGTTTGCCCGGCAACCTGCCTGAGGACCCCGTCGCCCTCTGGAACATGGTGACCGAGGCGTGCCAGAAGCAGCACCGCATGCGGATCCTGGTGGGCAGCCTCAAGCTCGTCACCAAGGACGAGCACAAGGCCGTGCTCGAGGTCTCCGACGAGATGCGGACCGCCGCCCAGTCCGCCGAGCGCGACCTGTGCACGCTGCTGAGCATCGCCTGGGGCCAGAACCTCGCTATCGAGCTCAAGACCGCCAGCGGCGAGAAGGTCGAGCCCCTCCCCAAACCCGCCGCTGCCACCACTTCGCCGGGCGCCGCACCCAACCCACCCGCCACGCCAACTACCCCCATTAGCGACCATCCGCTGATCAAGCAGGCCACCGAGCTCTTCGGCGCCAAGATCATCAGCACCCAGCCGCGGAAGAAGCAGGGGGAGTGAAGCACAGCTCCCGGGCGGTTCAGCTGCTACTGCCGCTCGCCTGCCTCGGGCTCCGAAGGAGCCCCGGAGTGTTGCCACCAGTGGAGCAAGCGGCGCTTCGCCGCGAGCGCAACTGGTGGAAGGCAGGCCCCTCATATACCTTCCTTCCTTCGCATGCCGCTCCAACGGAGCGGCGGAGGGCCCAGGCCCCCGCCGCACGCCCCTGTCCTCCTCCCCCGCCCCCGCTCCAACGGAGCGCCGGAGTGTTGCCACCAGTGGAGCGCAGCCGCGCTTCGCGGCAAGCGCAACTGGTGGAAGGCAGGCCCACCCCTTACCTTCCTTTCTCTGCTTACCCGCTCCAACGGAGCGCCGGAGGGCCCAGGCCCCCGCCGCACGCCTCTGTCCTCCTCCCCCGCCCCCGCTCCGAAGGAGCCCCGGAGTGTTGCCACCAGTGGAGCAAGCGGCGCTTCGCCGCGAGCGCAACTGGTGGAAAACAGCCCCCTCCATTACCCTCCCCCTTCCCATTGCGCTCCAACGGAGCGGCGGAGGGCCCATGGCCGGCACATTCTCCCAGCTCCTGCTCCACGTTGTCTTCTCGACGAAACGCCGCGACCCCTGGATCACAGCCGAGATCGCACCAAGGCTCCATTCCTACATGGGCGGCATTGTGCGGGCCGAAAAAGGAACGGCCCTGAACATCAACGGCGTTGACGACCACGTGCACATGTACATCCGCTGGCGTCCCGACGTGTGCATCTCCGACCTCATGCGGGTGGTGAAGTCCCGCTCCTCAGCCTGGGTCCATGACGAGTTCCCCCGGCTCAGCCGCTTCGCCTGGCAGGAGGGCTACGCCGCGTTCACCGTGAGCAAGTCGCAGGAGCCGGCAGTCATGCGCTACATCGATACGCAAGCCGAGCACCACCAGAAGATGGACTTCCGCACGGAGTACCTGCAATTGCTGCGAGCGCATGACTGTGAGTTTGATGAGCGGTATGTGTTCGACTGAACTCCTCCGCCCCTGAAGGGGCGGAGAGCAAAAGAAGACAGGGGTTTGGGGCGTGCCCACCTTCCACCAGTTGCGCTCGCCGCGAAGCGCGGCGTCGCTCCACTGGTGGCAACACTCCGGGGCTCCTTCGGAGCCGGGGACACAGATGCTGACTTAGAACCAAATTTCTGGCGCAAGCCCGCCCCCAGCCTCAGAGACGGCGCGCCACCTACCTCACCACCTCATACCGCCCACCCTCAACCCCCAGGCGCCCCAGCACATCCGTCCGCGCATACAGCACCCGCCCGGCGCGGAGCGTCGCCGCGAACCCGAACTCCCCCGCCGACGCCTCCACGTGCAGCAGCCCCTCATCCGCCACAACAGCAGACGAACCCTCCGCGATCACAACCTCGCGGGCACCATCGCTCAAAACAACCCGGCTCACCCCCGCTTCCAGCACCCACCGCAGCTCCACCTCACCATCCCCCGCCTCCACCGGCCACACGCGCGACGCCGCGTCGCGCGACACCGCCCACGCGACGGTCACCACGCGCTGCCGCTTGCGCGGCCCCCGCGTGCGCGGGCCCTTGGTGGCGCGGTTGACGGCGCTCATTCACGCCCTCCTCGCGCATCCGGCGTAATCACCTCATGCACCCGGTTCAGCAGCGTCGCCGCCACCTGCAGCCCCCGCCCCGCCGGCGACACGAACCGCTGCCCCAGCCGCTCGAGCGTCTGGAAGAACTCCAGCATCTCATCCAGCCGCGCGTTGTGCTCCGCCAACGCCCTCTTCTGCTCCGCGTTCAGCGCCGCCTCCGAGCCGCCCTCGGTCTTGCGGTTCTTGCCGCGCTCCAGCGGGCCGGTCATGTCGCGGATCTCGTGCATCGACGCCAGCAGCGGGTCCACCTCGCGCGTGATCCGCTCGCGCACGATGGCGCGGAACATGGCCCACACGTCCTGCTCGGCCTTGAAGTACTCCTTGCGGTCGCCCCGCTTGTGCGCCCGCTCCACGATCCCCCAGTCCAGCAGGGCCCTCAGCGACATCGACGCATTGCCGCGTGAGATCTCCAGCCGGTCCATGATGTCATCGGTGCACAGCTCCTGCCCGCTGATGTACAGCAGCGCATGAACCTCGGCCATCGTCCGGGAGATGCCCCAGGCGCCGGCCATCTGACCCCAGACCGCAATAAAGCGGTCCTGGGCCTCCATGAGGGCCTTGGGGGCGGGTGTCTCCATGCCTGATTGTGGGAGGGGGGCGGGCGGAAGTCCACTGAACTTTCAGAAGTATTTGAAAGCACCGGCAGCCCGCCCGGCACGCCGCTACAGGCGCTCGAACCCCGGCAGCGGCCCCACCAGCGGCAGGCAGTACTCCACGAACGCACGGCTCACGTTGTTCCGCCCGGTGAGGAACGCGGGGGGCATGTGGCGGGTCTTGGCCGCGACCGCGCTGAGGTCCACCCGCCGGTAGGTGGACAGGTACGGCTGCCCGTTGTCCCGGCCCAGCCACCGCTCGCTCCCGCTGCCCTGCCGCACAATGGCGACGCTGCCGTCCTGGTGCCCGCCCATCGCGAGCTGCGCCGCGAACTGCCCGCACCGGCGCGCCTCCTGCTGGTCGATCGGGCTGGGATCAGGCCAGCACCGCTGCACGTACCCGAAGGTGTCCGCACGCACCCGCGGCGCCTTGCCCCCCGCGGGCGTGAGCCTCGCCTTCAGGAAGTCGGCGAGCGCATCGCCCAGGGCCCCGCTGCCCGAGAGCTGCACATTGCCGTGCGAATCGGTCTGCGCGTTCTTGATGAGCGAGGCGCCGATGGGCTGGCCCGTGGGGTCCATGATCCCTTCACTCACGGCGATGTGGCAGCGGCCTTTCTTCGCGTAGATCGCCTCCACATCCGCGGCGAACTCATCGAGGCTGAACGGCACCTCGGGGCAATAGATCAGCTGCGGCCCGTCGGTCGACTCCTCGGGCGCCACCGGGTTCAGGTCGCGGTCGTGCCGGCGGGCCAGCGCGCTCGCGGCCGTCAAGAATCCCGCGTGCCGCCCCATCACCACGTTGATCTTGATGCCCGGCAGCGAGATGTTGTCGAGAAAGTCCGCCATGCACGCCATCGCCACAAACCGCGCCGCCGACGGGAACCCCGGCGTGTGGTCGTTCTCCATCAGGTCGTTGTCCACGGTCTTGGGCACGTGGAAGCAGCGGAGGTCATACCCCGTCCTCACCGCCATCTCGCGGACAATGCGGCACGTGTCGCTGCTGTCGTTGCCGCCGATGTAGAAGAAGTAGCGGATGTCGTTCCTCTTGCACGCCTCCAGGACGCGCTCGCAGTATGCCGGGTCCGGCTTGTCGCGCGTGGAGCCCAGCGCCGCCGAGGGCGTCGCCGCCAGCCGATCCAGCCGGTCCTGGTGCATGTCGGTGAGGTCCGCGAACTCGCCCTTGGTGAGCCCGCGCACGCCGTGCCGCATGCCCAGAATGCGTGGCACAAACCCGGCCGCGTGCAGCCCGCCCCGGAGGCCTTCGACAACGCCGACAAGGGACTGGTTGATGACGGCGGTCGGCCCGCCGGACTGGCCAATGACAGCGTTGCCGCGGATGAGGTCGGAGGGGGGCATAGGGGCAAGGGTACACCGGCAGAATGAGTGGGTAGCTCGCGAGGGTCACCACGGAGGACGTTCGCAACGAGCCCCGAACGAAGTGAGCGGGCCGCGCCGCCCTCGTCACAGGTTACTCGGGGAACCCGTCACTGCGTTCCGGGCTCGTATCGAACGGGCACGCTGCTGTCCCGCGCGAATGTCGTTCGCAACGAGCCCCGAACGAAGTGAGCGGGCCGTGCTGCCCTCGTCGCCGATTCTCCGAAGGACCCGACACTGCGTTCCGGGCTCGTATCGAACGGGCAAGGCCTCACACCACCAGCGACTGCCCCCCGTCGATCACCACCTCCGTGCCCGTGATGTGATCCGCCTCGTCGCTGACAAGGAACGCGACCAGCTTCGCCACCTGCTCGGGCCGGCCGGGCTGCTTGCCGGTAAGGGGGATCTCCCCCTTGGGGAACCGCACGGGATGCCCGGCCTCGTCGATGTCGCGCTTCTCGGTGTTCTCGTCAATATTCGTGTCAATCGAGCCCGGGCACACCGCCGCGACCCGCACGTGGTGCTTCGCCAGCTCCAGCGCCAGCAGCTTGGTCATCGCGACCAGCGCCGCCTTGGTCGCCGAGTAGATCACGGTGCCCGGGTCGTTGAACGTGTGCACGCCGTTGATGCTCGAGCAGATGACCACCACCCCCTGCTGCTTCTCGCTCGCCCGCTTCTTGATTTCCGGCACCGCGGCCTTCAAGGTGATAAATGTCCCCTTGAAGTTCGTGTCCACAGTCTCGTCAAAGTCCTCGACGGTCAGCTCCTCGAGCGGGCCGGCCGCGCCATTGATGCCCGCATTGGCGAACACCACGTCAAGCCCCCCGAAGCGGTCCACCAACTCCTTCACCGCCAGCTGCATCCCCTTCTCATCGCGCACGTCCGCAATCAGCGCCATGGCCTCGCCGCCCGCGTCGGTGATCCGCTGCACGACCTGGTTCGCCTCCTCGGGTGTGCGGGTCAGGACGCCCACGCGGTGGCCGCGCTGGGCGAGGAGCTCGGCCGTTGCAGCGCCGATGCCCGAGCCGGCCCCGGTGATGAGGGCAACCTTCTTGATGGGTTGAGAGATCATGGATGCAGGGTGCACCCGGGGCATGAGAGGGCGTTGAAAGGGACGTGCCACGACCGTGCTCTGACGGTCGTGTCTTGTGGACAGTCGTGGGAGCGACGAAGACGTCGCCCCAGCGCCAGTCACATCGCACGCATCAGAAGAACAGGTCCGCCACGCCCAGCGCCCCCAGCACGCAGCTGACGACGCCATTCAGTGTGAAGAACGCCATATTGAGCCCGGCGAGGCCGCGCCGCGCCCCGCGGTACACGATCACGTGCTCGGTCACGAGCAGGGCGAGCACGGCCACCACCCCCGCGCCCAGCAGCGGCCCAAAGCTCGCATGCGACCGCCAGGCCATGATGAGGGCGGCGCCCGCCCCCAGGTGCAGGAAGATGCTGACCGCGCGGGCCCCGGCAGATCCGAGCGCAGCCGGGATGCTCCGCAGCCCCCGCCCCTTGTCGAAGCCCTCATCCTGCAACGCGTAGATCACATCGAACCCCGCCACCCAAGCGACCACAAACCCCGCGATCCACCACAAACTCGGCGTCGTCCGCAGCGCCTCGGGCCACACCGCCAGCGCCGCCGCGAGAGGCGCAATCGCCAGCGACGTCCCCAGGAACACGTGGCAAAGGGCCGTGAACCGCTTGGTATAGGAGTACAGCGCGATCCACCCCAGCACCGGCACGCTGAGGGCGATGGGCCACCAGTTGTCGTACAGCAGCCTGAACCCCCCGCACGCCGCAATGAACACCGCCGCGCATGCCAGGGCCACTCCCCACCCCTGCGCCGCCGAGAGCCGCCCCGCGGCGAACACCCGCCGCTGCGTCCGCGGGTTCTGCGCATCAAACCCGCGGTCCGCGAGCCGGTTGACCAGCATCGCCCACGTGCGGGCCGTCACCATGCACACCAGGATCAGCGCGAACTTCCCCCCGAAGCTCACCCACGACAACCCTGACGCCACCTGCGCAATGAACGCCGCCAGCACCGCAAACGGCAGCGCAAACACCGAGTGCGCCAGCTTGATGTCCGCGGCGATCAGCCGCAGTGAAGTCCTCGGCGACGAACTTTGTGCAGCAGCAGTGCTCACCCATTGAGCATAGGTCTAGAAGACCTATCCGACCCAGAGGACCTATTGGACCACGGCCACAACACCTGCCCACGCGATCGCTCGCGCGATCGGCTCCTCCAAGACGATCATCTCCAAACACCGACGGCCCCGTGTTCCCACGAGGCCGCCCGGAGAGAGAGAAAGAGAGATCGCAAGCGGGCAGCGCCCGCCCTGTTCACATGCCCAGCACGTTGCTCAGGTCCTTGCTCTGCGCGATCAGCGTGGCGCGGATCTCGGCCACCTTCTCCGCCGGCAGCTTGAGGAAGTCGAGCACGTCGGCATCGATGTTCGTGTTCAGCAGGTCCTGGCGGAACCCCAGCCCCGTGTCCGCGGCGAGCCGATCCGCGACGTGGATGATCGCCACGAGCGTGCGGCTCTCGGTGGGCACCTCCATGGGCTTGTGGTGGAAGCCGGTGACGATGCCGAAGCTCTTGGGGAACTTCCACTTCTCGCAAAGGGCTGCGCCGAACTCCTGGTGGTTGGCCTCGAACACCGCGTTCTCCGCCTCAATCATGTCGGTCGCGGGCACGCCCTTGTTGTCGGCGCCCACGCGGCGGAGCACGTCGATCAGCTTGTTGCGGTCTGCCTGCATCTCCACCATCACGCCGATGTCGTGGATCAGCCCCGCGAGGAACGCCTCGTCGGCCAGCCCGATCCGCAGCGAGTTGGCCACCATCTTCGCCGCCGCGGCCGTGAGGTTCGAGTGCGTCCAGATCTCACGCGCTGAGAACGTCGGCGTGAGGTCCCCGCCGCGGAAGAGCTTCGCAAGGCTCGCCGCGATCGCGATGTTCTTCACGGCGTTCAGGCCGAGCATCACGATCGCCCGGTTGATCGAGCCGATCTGCCCCGGCAGGCCGTAGAACGACGAGTTGACGACCTTGAGGATGCGGCTGCACAGCGCCGGGTCGCCGGAGATGACCTTGTGCAGGTCCTGGGCCGTGGACTTGGGGTCTTCCACGAGCTCGACCACCTTGACGGTGATCTCGGGCAGCGTGGCGATGTGGCTGATCTCGCGTATCGCGTTGGCGACGATCTGGTCCCGCTCTTTCGTGACGGTGCTCATGCGTAGCTCCTCCCGGCGCTCAAACCGCCGGTAACAGAGCATCGGCCGGAACCTGGGGTCACTTTCGCGGACTTGCCGGGTTTGCCGTTCTCGATTGAGGTGCAGCTGTGGCGGGCTAGTAAGCGTTGCGTTTCCGCAGCACCCATGGCTGGTGCGGGCTCACCTCCGCCAGCACCTTCGCGATCCGCTCCCCCGCGTGCCCGTCTCCATAGGGATGAACGAGCCCTCCAAGATCGAGTTCTCGGGCCTTGCCCACCGCCGCCCGCACCTCCGCCGCCCGCTCATGCTCCACGTGCACCACGTTCCCGCACCGCTCCCGCCCGCCCTGACGCGGCCCGATGTCCACCACCGGCACCCGCAGCGCCGCCGCCTCGATCAGCCCCGCCGAGCTGTTCCCCACCAGCACGCCCTTGTGCTTCGCGAGGTGCTTGAGCAGCCCAACGAACCGCTCGCGCGGCAGGTGCTGCACGATCGGGACACCCGCGCTCTCGATCGCCCGCAGCACCCCCTCGCGCCCCGGGTCGTGGTTGGGGTGCAGCGCCAGCACCCGCTCGCCTCTAAGGCCCTCCAGCACTTCCGCAGCCGCGGCCTCCTCTACTTCGGAAGGTCTCCCAACCGGGTGCAAGAGCAACAGAACGGGGAGGCGGGCTTTCAGCCCGCGCGATCCCTCCTCTGCCTTCTTTGCGTGCTGAAAGCCCGCCCCCCCATACAGCTCATCAACTCCGCTCTGGCTCAGCTCCTCCACCGCTGCAAGGCCATCAATCGCCGGCGACCCCACCACATGCACCCGCTCGCGCGCCTCCCCCATCCGCACGATCCGCTCCGCGCTCTGCTCGCTCGCCGCGAAGTGCACGTGCGCCAGCTTCGTGATCGCGTGCCGCATCCCTTCATCCGCGACACCCTCGGCCCGATCGCCCCCGTGGATATGAGCCACCGCGTACCCCGCCACGCTCGCCGCCGCCGCGGCCGCGAACGCCTCGATGCGGTCCCCCAGCACCAGCACCCAGTCCGGCCGCAGCTTCTCGTATGCCCGCGTAAACCGCCCCACACCGCGCCCCAGCGCCTCGGCATCCTCGGCCCGCCCCGTCTTCCCCGCGATCTGCATCGGCACGACCTCGGCAATGTTGAACGACGCCTTCACCTCGCGGAAAGTCAGCGCCGGCGAGATCAGGTGCGCCCCCGCAGCGATCACCGCCAGCTCCAGGTCCTGCCTCGCCGCGATCGCCAGCCCCACCGGCCGCAGCAGCCCGAACTCCGCCCGTGTGCCCGTTACGAGGGCGACGCGCGCCCGCCCCTTCAACGGTGGGTCCATGGGCGTGGGGCGCACGCTGGGCTCGTCGGTCCAGCCGTCGCCGATCAACGCTCACCCCCGCCCACAAGAGCCGCGATCCCTTCCAGGTCCTCCGCCACCAGCGGCACGTCCGCCTCGATCGGGCGCAACGCCTTCTTCCCCACGACATCATCCAGCAGGTACGCCGGCAGGCCCGTCCCCGGCCGCTTCACCGTCACATCCTCGCGCCGCAGCACCTCCCCGGCGCCGACCGCCCGCGTGCACACGACGCTCTGGCGCGACACCCGCCGCACATCCTCCTCGATGGGCAGCACGCGCTTGGTCTTCACGTACTCGCCCTGCCGCGCCGTCAGCTTCTCCGCCCCCCCGATGAACCGCGTCAGGTCCTCGGGCGGGTGCTCCTTCTTGAGGTGCTCCTTCGCCGCGAACGCCTGGATCGCGAACTCCACGTACTCGCCCATCTCGCGCGCATCCAGCGAGGCGATGTGGTCCGGCCCCACCGCCAGCTTGCTGTACGTCATGTGCTTCTCGAGCACCTGGGCCCCCAGGGCCACCGCTACCGCGGAGGTCATCACGTCCGGGGTGTGGTCGCTGTAGCCCACCACGCCCGGCCAGATGTCCGCGATGGCCGAAATGCCACCGAGCTCCCCCTGCCCCAGCGGGGTCGGGTAGCTGCTCACGCACTGCAGCACGCCCAGCCGCTCCCCCACGGGCCTCAGCCACGTGAGCGCCCTGGCCACCTCCTGCAGCGTCGAAGCCCCCGTGCTCACGATGAGCGGGCGCGTCTCCTTCGCCCCACGCATGCCCGCGAGGGCCTCCAGCAGCGGCCGGTTCACGATGTCCGGCGACGCCGTCTTGAACGCGTCCCACGCCATCTTCTTCGCGGCCTCGACATGCTCGAGGCTGAACACCGTCACGATCGCGTGCAGCCCCTTCTCGTGCGCCCGCTCGATCACCTGCTCCATCCCTGCAAGCGGCAGCTCCAGCCGCCTGAGCATCGCGACCGGGTCCTTCTCGCCCGCCGTCTTCTGGTACGCCGCGAGCTTGGACGCGCGGCTCATCAGCCGCTCGGCCTCGAACAGCTGCAGCTTCACCGCATCCACGCCCGCTCGCGCCGCCGCGTCCGTCAGCTCCAGCGCGCGCTCCACCGACCCATCATGATTCACACCAAGCTCGGCGATGACGTACGCCGGCTGGTTGGGCCCTATCTCACGCGTGCCAATCCGCATCGAGGCAAGGGTACTCACCCCGCCCGCAGCAGCGTGTCCGCCACGATGAGATCGACGCGTGAATCGATGTCGACCACGCTCCCCTCGGGGTTCATGAGCCCGCGCCGGTCGGCCCCGAAGAACGCGTGCGGCCCCGGCGGCACCCCCGGCACCTCCAGGAACAGCGCCCGCCGGGTGACCGCGAGCACGCCGCCATCCGGGATCGCGGCCGCGGGAAGGTCCTGCCGCCGGAACACGTTGTGATTCAGGACCTCGCCCTCCCACGGCACAACCTCGCCCTTGCCATTCAGGCGGGCCGTCCACCAGGGGTGGTGCTTGCCCACCGGCGCATAGCTCTGCACCGAATCCGCACCGGTTGTCCGCAGCATCTCCACCGCGCGGTCGATCAGCCCCGCCGGGCGGATCGGCACATTGGCGTAGAGGATGACGACGATTCCCACCTCCGTGGCCGCGGCCTGCACCGCATGGCGCGCGGCGTCATCGACGCGTGCGTAGTCGGTCGCGAGGTCCGCCGGCCGCACCACCGCGCCCACCTCCATGCCCTTGGCAATGGCGAGGGCCTGCGGGTCGTCGCTGCTGACCAGGATGCGCGACAGGCTGGTCGCCTGCTTGGCCGCCTCGATCGTCCACTGGATGCACGGCTTGCCCGCGACGGGCGCGACGTTCTTGCCGGGAACGCCCTTGCTGCCCGAGCGGGCGAGGATGACGGCGAGCGCCTTGGTGCTTTCAGTTTTCATCTTGATGCCTCGATGCCCCGTGCCTTGATGCCTTCTTCGTCACCCGACCTCTTCACACCCGACCTCAACCTCCACCAGATCACCACACCCATCGCGCACGCTGCCGTCCGCTGCGATCACCCGCGTGCTCCACTGTTGCCGCTCGCGCACGTTCGGGGGCAGCGGCAGCGGCTCGATGCGCTCCCCGGGGATGGGGGCCGGCAACGGATCGATCACCCCCGAGTCCGCGATCATGAGAGCGCGGGTGTAGAAGTCCTCGATCTGCTCGTACACCGCGTCCCGCCGCGTGATCCGCGGCACGACCCAGAGCGACGGCAGGCCTTCGACCATCCGGCGGTGCTCGATCAGGTGGGCGATGCCGTCGCGGACCCGGTCGAAGCCGTGCCGGCCCGTGAGAGCGGCATAGGTCATTGCGTCCTCGGCGAGCAGATCGATGCTGACGATGTCGACGCGTGCAGCAAGGACCTCGCGGGCCGCGCTGACGCCCTCGATCAGCGGCGTGCGCAGGTGCACGCCCACCGCCCCCGCGCCGCGGGCGACCTCCACCAGCCGCAGGGCGTCATCGAGTGAGTCGCCGTGATCCACAATGGTCACGCACGGCGTGCCGCCGGTGCGGCACAGCTGCTCCAGCAGCTCGTCGTTGCGCCCGCCAGCATGGACGGTGATGTGCTCGGGAGCGCCCCGCCAGCCGTGCAGCGCATCAGCGACGGCCGCGCACCCCGCGCCCTGCACACGCCCGTACACGCGCCGGACCATCTCCAGCCGCTCGGGCGAATCCGGCACGCACCGCAGCAGCAGGTCGCGCACCTTGGGCTCAACGCTCACGCACACGGGCTTGGCGATCGGGTCCATCTGCGGCGCATGCGGCAAGTAGCCGATCAGCCCGCCGATGCTCGCCAGCGGCGTGTTCGCCGCGCTCAGCTCCGCCAGCACCCGCCGCGACACCACGCACGCGCCCAGCCCCGGGGGCGCGTGCGCGAACGTGAGTTCGTGGGCCTCGGGCCGCTCCAGGTGCCGCTCGATCACACCATCAACCAGTGCCGGATCAACCAGCGACCACGCGGCCCCCACAAACGCCGCGCTCGCGAGCCCCCGCCGCTCCATCGCCGGCGCCGCCACCCGGGGCGACACCGCCTCGTCATAACACGAGAGGTTCGCCAGCCCACCCCGCCAGCAGTGCCGGGCCCACAGCCGCCCGACCCCCACGCCGCGCGTGCGATCGCGCAGCATTCCGCCGTCGATCGGCTCGAACTCCACGCGCAGCCCCGCCGGAGCCCGCCCCACCAGCTCGCGGGCGACCTCGACATCCGGGCACAGCAGCAGCACGCCCGCGACCCGCCCGCACCGCGCCAACCGCGCGAGCGTCGCCTGCAGCAGGTTGACGCCGGGCGTCAGCTCCGCCCCAAGGTCCCGCGGCAGGCCGATGTTGCCAACATCGGTATCGACATGAGCGATCACCCAGAGGCGACCCTCACCTGCATTCAAAGTACGAGGCCGGCGCGCAAGCTCCGGACGATTCTCTTCGTTGCAATCAGATGTGCCGCGCGTTTCTTTCGAGGATTCCCGCGCACTCCCCGCCCATACCCCCCGCACCAGCTTCTCCGCCGCCTCCTCCAGCAGCCCGCCCACATACTCCGCCGCGTCCGCGAGCCACCGCACGTTCACAAGATCGCGCTCGATCTCCCGCTTCTGCTTCTCCATGGGCGACAGCGTCGGGTCAATCTGAATCGCCCGGTCCGCACGGTACCGCTTGAACTGCCCCGTCTGGTTCACCCACTGCACGATGCCGAACGCCACCTCCGCCGCGGCCTCCTTCGCCATGCCGCTCACCCGCTCGATCAACCGGTTCACCCGCGCCTGATCCTGCTGGTGCTCGAGCATTTCCTCCAGCACCTCCCCCGCCTCCCGCCCCAGCGCCGCGATCCGCCCCGTGCTCTCCCGCAGCGAAGCAAGCCGCGAGCGCACAGCGTCCAGGCGTTTGGAAAGCGCACCGCCCTCCAGTCCCGCCGGCGTCCCGGGCACGCGCATCGGCTCCCGCGCGTGCGCCTCCAGCGCCTCGTGCAGCGTCATCACCCGCGTGTGCTGCTTCAGCACCCCGCCCTCGGTGGCATCGATCGTCGTCAGCCCCCGTGCCGCGTCGCTCATGAACTCGCGCTCGAACTGCACGAGGTACGTCGACATCTGCTCGTCGGTGTAGATCGGCCGCCCCTGCTGGTCCTGCACCTTCCGCAGCAGCGGCCGCATGCGGGCGATCCGCTGCCACTCCAGCATCTCCAGCGTGTTGAACTCGTTCAGCTCGCCCGACCACACCTGGTGGATCGCCGCGCCCGGGGCGTAGTACTGCCCATCCGTGAACCCCAGGTCCTGCCCGATGAGCACGACAGGATCACACCCCATGTGCCGCGCCAGGTAGTACGCCAGGTGCGCCACCGTCGCCCCCGGCGGGATGTACCGGTCCTGGTGGCACCGGTCTCCCGACCGGTGCTCCTGCCCACCATCGACACCGGTCAGGAGACCGGTGCCACCAAGAATCCCGTCCAGCACCACGTCCCCCGCGCACCGCACCGCCCCCGGGAATGCCTCCAGGATCGCCCGGTTGCACTTGGGCTCCGCCACCAGGGTGACGCCCTCGACATCCGCGCCCATCAGCCCCTCATAGAACCGCCGCGAGATCTCGTGATAATCCAGCGCCGTCACAAAGTGCGGCCTGATCCCCTTGGCCAGCAGCGTCTTCAGCACCGTCTGCACCGCGATGATCACCACCCGATCCCGCACGCCCGGGCGCGCCAGCAGCTCGACATTCCGCCGAAGGCTCGGCCCCGCCGAAACCACCACCGCCGGCTTCCCCTTGCACGCGTCCTTCAGGTCCGCCACCCCCGGCACCGTCGCGTACCACGCAAGGTTCAGCAGCAGGTTCCGCAGCGTCTGGTCCACCTGCACCAGCGTCGTCATCACATTCGTCCGCACGGCCCGCATCACCGTCGTGAACGCCGCGCCAAACCGCTCGCCCGCGTCCCCGATCCGCGCCTTGCTCGCAGGGTGGTCCACCAGCGTCGTCCCCGCGGCCAGCACGGCCTCGATCCCGCTCGTCGCCGCGGCGATCGCCCCCGTGTCGTCCGCATCCGTCACCACCGCCACATTCGACACCGCCAGCCACGAGCAGTCCAGCCGCTCCAGCACCGCCCGCAGCAGCGCCACATCCGGCTCGAACACCACCACCGCCCCGTGACCCTTCAGCCGCTTCGCCAGCGCCGCAACATGATGCCCCAGCCCGAACCCGCGCACCACCACCGCCGCGCTCGCGCCGATATCAATCGACTGCGCGAACTTCTCCGCCTCCGCCAGCGGCGCCCGCAAGCTCGCCAGCTGCCGCCCGTTCAGACTCCCCGTCACCCCTCCATCAGGCGCAACCAGCAGCCCCAGCCCCGCGCAAGGCCCAGCCGCGCGCACCGCCTCCACCGCCCGCGCCGACCGCCCCCGCAGCAGCCGCAGGTTCTTCTCCAGCCGCTCCCGGCTTGGCCCCGGCACCGCACTGTCCATCCTTCCCGCCAATCGCGCCTCCCCCTTGAACCTCATGAACCCCCACGCCCTTCGCGCGGTACAACTCCACGGCCAGCCCATGGCACAACCCGGGCGCACGGCGCCCCGCCTTGTGATCGGCCGTCCGCCAAAGGACACTGGAATGATGCCAAACTCCCGCCCGCTGTCCCGCCTGCTACCCCCCGTGCTCGCCTGCACCCCACTGCTCCTCGCCGCGCCCGCCCTCGCCCAGGCCCGCCTTGACGCCGAGGCCCCCACGCCCCTCAACCCGCCCAACCCGCTGATCCACTACACCCTCGAGAACCCCTGGCCACTCGCCATCCTTCTGATCGTCGTCGCCCTCATCCTCTACTTCTCTCTCAGCGCGCGCGACCCCAAGAAGGCCCGCCGCCTCGCCCCCATCCCCCTGCTGCTCGCCATCGCGTGCATCGGCGCGGGCTACGCCATCACCACCGCCCGCGAGCAGGTCCGCAACCTCACCAAGGCCCTCGTCACCAGCGTCGCCACCGGCGACGGCCCCGCCGTCGACCGCGCCCTCACCCCCTCCGCCCGTCTCTTCTCCCCCGCCACCCCCGCCGGCATGGACAAAGACCAGATCATCAACCGCGTGCAGACCATGCTCGGCCCCAACGGCGTCGTTCGCGTCGACGATCTCGCCGTGCTCGAAGCACAGGTGGACGCCTCCTCCAAGGACCGCGCGCTGGTGCAGGTCAAGGTCCGCGTCACCGCCCAGGGCACACCCGTCATCTCCTGGTGGCGCCTCGACGCCGTCCCCGCCGGCAACACCTGGCAGTTCTCCGGCATCAAGTTCATCTCCGCCAACTGGAACATCCCGGGCGTCTAGAGACAGGTCTCTCGCGGAGACGCGGAGGCGCGGAGATAAGGCAGGATCAGATTCCCCGATCCTGCCTCTCGCTCGTCTTTCTGCCTTCCCTCCGCGTCCCCGCGTCTCCGCGAGAAATCACTCCGGGATCGGCACCAGGAAACTCGGCTGCGCGCTCGCCTTCGCCTGGTTCTTCACCTTCACCAGCAGCTGCGCCCCGTTCACCAGGTTGAACGGGTACTTCCGCCGCGCCTCGCTCAGCGCAAACGACTCCCGCCCCGGCTTGGTCACGTCGTGGTCCTTGGGCCCGAACACCCCCACCGTCACCATGCTCCCCCGTTGGCCGTGGTAGTAGAACGCCTCCTCACCCTCGCGCCGCAGGTTGTTCACGGCCTGTTCCGCGTTCTTCCTGAACTCCGCCAGCTCCTCCGGCTTGGGGTGGTTCACATTCAAACGCGTGTACATCGCGATCTGCAGCGTGTACAGCGCATCCTTCCCCCGCGCCTTCTTCACGCTGCTCAGGTTGTACTCGGGGATCGACCCCTCCAGCGCCTCAAACGGCGGCGGCACCATCACCGCACCCCGGAACGGCCGCTCCCCATCGACCTCGATCCCCTGGATTCGCTCCAGGTCCCGCCCCGCCTGCGGGTCATCCGGCCCCGAGTACCGCCCGTACGCCACCACCACGCTCTTGCCGCGCTGCTCGGTGTACGCCTGCGGCAGCCCCCCCACCGTCCGCACCTTCTGCAGCGCCGTCGCCGCCAGCTCATTCGCCTGCTCGCCGCTGGCCGCGACAATCACGATCGACCACGCCGCCTGCCGCGCCTCACCGCCCGGCGCCCTGGGCGCGCTGTTCATCACCTCCGGCGCTTCCTTCGCAAAGGGCTCGAACGCGAGCTTCGGCTGCTCCGCCGGGCGAGCCTCAGGCTTCGCCTGGTCCTTTGCCGCTCCACCGCCGCACGCCCCCAGCATCACCACCAGCGCGCACAGCGACGCCACGCCCCACGCCCGTGCAAACCTTGAAACTTTGAGGCACGAAAAAAACCCTGCTCGCATGCTCGTAGGCCCCTCTCGTGTTATCACCATAAGTCCGCACGCCCGCGATTGTTGCACCCACTTTAGGCCCGCCGCCGTATTTTGCAGTGTTCGGTGACGCACCGGCCGATAGCTGTGTCGCTCATCCCGGGATCATGTGTGCCCGGTTGAGTTGAAGACGCGAGGATCGCGTTCTGAAGGATGGCCTGGGGGCCCCTGGACGACCGCCCACTGCGCCCTGACCAAGGAGCTTCGCGCTTCATGTCCGAACTCGCACCCATCGGCCCCGGCCGCCTCGCCAGCATCAACCCCGCCACCGCGGCCGCCGCCCGCGCCGCCTACCGCCCCGCCACCAGCGTCGAACGCGGCGATGACGAGGTCCACGTCTCCACCGCCGCCCACCTCATGGCCAAGCTCCGCGAGAACCCCATCCGCGAAGACCTCGTCGCCGAGGTCCGCGAGCAGATCCAGCAGGGCACCTACGAAACCCCCGAGAAACTCGACGCCGCCATTTCCGAACTAGAGGGTGACCTCTAACCGATAGATCTCCATAGGGTGGCACGATCCGTCTTCGGGTCGTGCCCCTCCAACAGCCAACCCAGCGGCAGACAACCCAATCCACACAAACCCCGAGGAGCGGGCCCCCCAAAGGCTCGACTCCTCGGTTCGGTTTTGAGCACGCCTCCGCGCCGCGGCCGCGGCGCACGCCCTTAGCCGGGGCGTGGCGTCCTCGACACCCCCGGATCGCTCGTCGCCCACATCGTCTTCGCCCCAGCGGGGCGAGTGAAGGTTTCCAAGTGTGGCTCTGCACCCCAGGGGGCAGCACCCGAGCATCCCGTTCCTACCCGTTCCCCCTCGCTACCGCTCCGAACGCGCCGGCTCCCTCCCCACGAGCGCCCTGCTGATCACCGCGCCGGTGCCCCTCGCAGGCGACGCCGCGTACATCAGCGGGGTATTCCCCCAATAGTCCAACGCTTCGGGGTTGGCGCCATGCTCCAGCAGCAGCTCGGCGACCTCGGGCCGCTCATAGAGCGCGGCGTAATGAAGCGGCGTCTTGAGTTCTCCGGGTGCTGGCTGGCTGGGGTCCAGCCCCGCGTCCAGGAACACGCTGGTAAGTGGAGCCCCCCCGAAACCGCGTACGAGATCAGCTGCGGGTCGAGCTTCGCCCCGCCCTTCAGGAGTTCACGTGTCGCCTCCACGCCGCCGCGGCTCACCGCGAGCCAAAGCGGCGTTTGAGGCATGTCGAACTTCTCGAACAAGAGCATCGCCGGAACAATCCGCCTGTTCGGAATGGTCGCGACCGCGTTGGGATCATGCCCCGCGGCGAGAGCCGCCCTCACCCCGTCCGCATCGCACCGATGCGCCGCCTTGTGCAGATCCGTGGCATCGCCCCAGCCCGCGTTGTGCGGCCGGCGCAACCAACGAGGTGCACAAGGCAAACCACGAGAATCGCGATGATCCGCATCACCAACTCTAGCTCGGCGTGGGGCGAAGTGATCCTCTCGACGACCTGCCACTGAGCAATGTCACTATTTGCGGCCAGGCTGGCGCGGCAAAGATGCTCAATCGCCGCGAGCGCAACCGCCGCACCGGCGTAACGCCAGTGACACCCCCGCCGTGCTCCTGAGCACCGGAGGTGCGCCCAACCGGTAGCCCAGGGCGCGAGCCCTGTGTTCCGTTCGCGCAACGCATCCGAGCGCCGAAGGGGCGGCACTTCATTCGGCACCATGCTGTGCCGTGCCGCTCAAGTGCATCCCACCTGATACATGCCCTGAATGCGACCGTCGTCGAACTCTACCGAACAAGTATCGGAAGCTTGTTACCGCCCCGCGCCCTGCCGTACTGCGCCTGCGCCTCCTTGTCCTCGGACAGCGGCTTCGAATCCGCGGGCAGGCTGTGCCGAAGCGTCGCGAATGCACCCGCCCACACCCGCTCGAACTTCCGAGTTGAGTCCGCCGTGTCGATGCTCTCGAACGTGTCCTTCGCCATGTCCCCGCGCGTGTACTCCGTCATGACGCCGCCCTTGACAGCACCGATGGTCATACTGCCTGCATCCGGCGCGAGGCCGCGGTTCTGCGGGACGCCGGGATCAAAGAACCCGATGGTCTCCAGTTCGGCAACCAGCGCCCGCACCTTCGCCCCGTCAACACGCGCCGCCCGCTGTTTCCGGTCTGGTTGTTTCTGATCCTCCGGAAAGATAATGAGCCCGTCATCCCACGCGGCCAGCAACAGCCCGCTGTGCCCAGGCCCGTGACCGGCCTTCTGATAGATGTAGAACGCCACCTCGGGCTTCGACGTGCCCGCACGCTGTGTGCTCTCCTGCCTCCCGTGAGGCGCAACTCCCACAACACACGGAACCATCACCAACGCTGTGGCAAGGACGGCGCTGCAGATCCTCATGGCGGCCTCCCTTTCTCAGTCTATCGACGCCCAAACGTCGCGCCTGTAACTACCGCGCGCATTGCCGGCCTTCACGGTGATGCGTCGACCGCGTTCGGGCCCGCGGTCGCTCCCGCCGCGCTCCTCAGCACCCGAGGTGCGCCCAGCCGGTAGCCCAGGGCGCGAGCCCTGGGTTGCGTTCGCGCAACGCATCCGAGCCCCCGAGGGGCGGCACTCCGTGGCGCTCGATTGTCGCAGTTCTTTACGAACGCGCGCCTTCCGCACCATCGCTCGTTTTCCGGTGTTGTGCTCACCGTCGCAGCAGCACCGGACTCAACCGCCGAAACACGCCGACCATCAGCCACATCGAAACAGCATAGCCAACCGCCGCAATCAACCACCACGGCCGCCGCGGGTACCACCATTGCCACCGCTCATCGGGCTCGCCCAGCGTGCTCCCCGTCGCGCACACCGCCAGCATCTGATCCATGTATGCAGCGGAGCTCACGATTGCATCACGTATCCCAGGATTGGCGAACCCGCTCCCCCACTCCTCCAGATCGGCCACGGTGACAGTGTTCGCCAGCTCCATGCGACGCCCCCGAGCATCCGTGAGCACCGCCCGCCTCAGCAAGTCCAACAACCGCACCGTCGCGACCTCGCCCTCATCGGTCCGCACCGTCATCGTCACCGACGGCCGCGGCACACACACCGGCCAGGTGCCATAGTCCTGAGAGCTCTCTCCATCCCTTGTCCCCCGCGCCCTGAACTCCGCAGTCCACCCCTCGTGCACGAGCGTGTACCGAATCGAATCCACATAGGTCCGCGGCGAGTACTCCATCACCACGAGGACAAACACCCCCGTGTACAACGCCATCAGCAGCACGCGACAGAACCACTTCAATACAGCCGGAGGGTCATACAAGTACTCGTGGCTTCCCCCGCGAAGCGCTCCCTCGCCAGCCAACTCCTGACCGCACTCTGGGCAGCGCTCGACACTCAAGCCTTCGAGCGAATACCGGCACTCAGCGCAGCAGTCCACGCCGACGAACCTGCGCGCGATTCCAAACGACGTGATCAAGACGAGCACGAATGCAAACAGCAGCAGCCCCGCGATGACTGCAACGTGCATATCGGAGCGTACCGCACCAAGGCGCGGCCAGTTTCAGCCCTCCTGCTGCAGTTCCCCGCCCCGCCGGCCATGACCCTCCCATGTCCTCCTATGCCTCCCATGACCTCCTATGACCTCCTATCCCACTCTCCGCCAACTACTTACACCGATGCCATCCAAATTCCAAACAACTCCCCTTGACACCCCAACCAAATCCCGTATTCTCCCCCCATCATGGTCGCCCCGAGCCCACACCCAGACCTCCCGCAGCGGCACCTGCTGACCGCGCTCCTGGAGCTCGACGCCGACCTCCCCGCCGTAGCCGCCCGCACGCGCACGCCCCTCGATGAGCTGACCGCCTGGGCACACTCGGGCTCCGTGCAGCCCTGGCTCCAGGCCCACCGCCAGTTCGCCACCATCGCCCGCGAGCTCCAGGACCTCCGCCGCTCCTCCCGCGCCCTCGACCACCTCGAAGAGCTCGCCAAAACCACCGACAACCCCATCGAAAAACGCCGCATCCTCACCGCCATCCTCCGCGGCTCCACCACCATCCTCCATGCACGCCGCGCTCCGAAGCCTGTCCCGGAGGGAGGGGCGAGTCCCTTCGACGCGTTCAGTGGGCAACTGGGCGAGCACACGCCTGGCGTCTCGAGTGGGCCCGCCCGTCCGCACCAGGCGCCGGCAGTCCACAACGTCAAGTCTGCGAACCCGCTCGACATCCTCAAAGAACTGGAAGCCGCCGAGGACTTCCTCCGCGCTCAAAGCACAGCGCCGCCGAACCAATCAACCCAGCCCAACCCCCACACACCGACCCCACCGACACCGCCGCGCACGCCGTCAATGACAACACCACCGCCTCTTCACCCGCCCACCTCCGCGCCGACCCTGCTCACGCCCCTCTACCACCAGGACGCGCCGGTCGCAAAGCCGCGCCACCCGCGCCGTTCCGCCGCGCACCTGCTCGCTGCCGCCGGCCTCCCCGCCCCCTGACTGCGCCAGCGCATCACAACAGACGCAACTCCAGCGCACACGGCGTCAAGGTTGTCACTTGCCGCATGTGCGTTGCCAGACTAGATGCCTAGGTGGCTTAACCGAGGCGTCCAGGCGCTCAAGGATTGCCTTGCCCGCACTCCCCCGCCACCTCCACCACCGCCCCCGCCACCCCCTTCACCACCAGCGTGAACCGGCGCGGGTCAATCGTCTCCACCGTGTCCGTCGGCTTGTGGTAGTTGGGGTTCCGGAAGTTGGCCGTGTCGGTCAGCATCACCGCCGGCACGCCCGCGCCGTAGAACGGTGCATGGTCCGACCGCAGCAGGTCCGGCAGCGCCATCGGGAACGCGTACGCGTTCACCTTCAGCTCCTTCGCCGCGCCGGTCATCCCCTTCTCCAGCGCCTTCACGAACGCGGCGTCGCGCTGGAACCCAACGAGCGCAATCCCGTCCCCCACCGTCGGCGGCTCGAACACGCCCTTGATCGGCGGGATCGGACTCTTCTGGCTCCCCGGCTCATCGGAGAAGTAGCCGATCGACTCCAGGCTGATCATGCCGATGATCTTCTCCTTCGGCTTCGCGTCCGCGGCCGCACCCTTCCCCTCCTGCGCCGCCGGGCCTTCCTCCGCTTTCCGCTCTCCGCTTTCCGCCTTCCCGCTCTCCGCTCCCTGCTCTCCGCTCTCCTTCTTCCCGATCACCCCCCTCTCGCGCAGCTCCTTCACATACTGCGACGCCCCCACCAGCCCCACCTCCTCGAGGTTGAAGAACACCAGCCGCACCGTCCGCTTCATCGGCTCGTCCTTCAGCACCCGCGCGAGCTCCAGCAGCCCCGCCGTGCCAGAGCCGTTGTCGTCCGCGCCCGGCGTCCCCGGCACCGCATCAAAGTGCGCCGCCACGATCAGCACCTCGCCCGGCAGCTCCTTCCCCACGATCTCCACGCTGATGTTGCGGTACGTGTGCTCCTCGGGCTTCGCCGGCTCCTCGCCCGCCTCCCGGTTGAACCGGCGCGCCGGCAGCGCCCACTTGAACTCGTGCACCTTGGGCGTGTACCCCAGCTCCTTGAGCGCCGCGATCAGCTGTTCCTCGGTCTTCTTCAAACCCTCGCGCGACGCCGCATCACCCAGCGCCGCCCGCGCCGTCGGCAGCGACCGCAGCGTCGCCATCAACCGCTCCTGCTCCACCTTCTCCTCAGGCCCGGCCACCGCCGCGCCCGCCAGCACACACACCAGAGCCGCAGTCCACACCTTCTGCATCACACACCTCTTTCACTCGCCCCACTCTGTGCGACTTTCTCCGTGCTCTCCGTGCCTCCGTGTTTGGTCTTACTTCCCCCGCAGCCGCTCCGCCGCGATCATCGCCGCCCCGAAGACCCCGGCCGTGTCCGCGAGCTGGCTCTCCACCACATCCACCTTCTTACACGCGGCCGGGAACGCGTGTTCACGCACCGACGCCTCCACCCGCTTCACATACTCCTTGCCCAGCGCTTCCGTCAGCCCGCCCCCCAGCACCACCCGGGGCAGGCTCAGCACCGTCACCATGTTCGCGATGGCCATTCCCAGCTCGTGCGCCGAGTGATCCACCACCTGGCACACCAGCTTGTCCGGCTTGCCGCTCCCGTGATAGAACTGCGCCAGCGTCTTGCTCTTGATCTTGTTGTACTCCTGCCCCACCTCCGACGTCAGCCGCGTCTTGTGGTTGCTCTTGATCAGGCGCACCAGCCGGTCGACCACGGCCGTGCGCGAGCACGCGTTCTCCAACGTGCGATCCCCCAGCGCCCGCCCAGGGTGCAGCACCGTGTGCCCGATCTCCCCCGCGCTGAAATGGCAGCCGTAGTACAGGGACCCGTTCAGGATCAGCCCCCCGCCAATCCCCGTGCCCACCCACACACCCAGCAGGTCCTTCGCGTTCTTTCCTGCCCCGATCCGGTTCTCCCCCACGACCGCGACGTTGACGTCGTTATCAAGGAACGTCTTCACCTTCAGCTTGCGCGTGAGGATGGCCGCGAGCGGCACGTCATTCCACCGCAGGTTCACGGCCTCAACCACCACACCCTTCACCGGGTCCACCGCCCCCGGCGCGCCGATGCCGATCGCGCCGACGCCGGCAACCGTCGTCCCTGCGTTCTGGCACGCCTCCTCGATCCCCTCGACGATCCGCGCCACGACCGCGTCCTGCCCCTCATCCGCCTTCGTCTTCCGCTTGGCCTGCCCCAGCATCTTCCATTCGGGCGACACCAGCCCGATCTGCATGTTCGTGCCGCCGAGATCGATCCCGATAAGAGGCTTGGGCATGAGGGACTCCTGAGAGCCCCAAACGTTAGTCGTGGTCAATCGTCAGCACCGCTGGCGCGAGTCCATCTGATCTATACGTCCTATCAGTCCTATAGGTCCTATGAGTCCTATCGACGCCTAGTCCGCTCCCCCACCCCCGCGCTTTTTGCCCTCCCACGGCTTCTTCTCCGTCTTCTCGAACGCCACGCCGCCCACCAGCCGCACCATCCCCGGCCCCAGCTCCGTTTCCACGGCCTTGATCAGGTCCGGTTCCAGTCGAATCCGCAGCTGCGCATCGGCCGCGAGAATCGCGACCTGGTCTTGCGTGCCGATCACCAGCTCGATGGGCAGCATCGGAACCGCGACGGTCGGCTGCTTGGGCGGGGCGGTGATCAGCCCCGCCACCTGCTTCAGCACCGTTGGCGCCGACCCGTTCAGGCGCAGCTCGTCCACCATCAGCCGCACCTTGCCGCCGTCGAGTGGTACGCCGTCGATGGGCGCGAGCCGGTCGATCACCAGCTGCGGGTCGCCGCGTTTGAGGTCCACGCGCCCCAGCACAAACACGACCTTTTCTGCCTCGGCGAGGTGGCCGTACTTCGCGTAGCCGTCGGCGAAGAGCGGGCAGTCGCACGCGCCGAAGGAGTCTTCGACGGTGAGGATCGCCATTTTCTGCCCGGCATTGCGCCCGTTCTTGAGCACGATGGTGCGGGCCGACTGCACCATGGCCGCGATCACCGCGCGCTGGTCCTGCTGCATTTCCTTGATGCTCGCCGTGTTCGCGGTGGTGAAGATGCCGGCCCAGCTCTTCCACCGCTCCAGCGGGTGGCTGGACACATAGAACCCGAGCGCGTCCTTCTCGTTCGCGAGCGTTTCGGTCTCGCTCCAGGGCTCGGCCTTCGCGAGCGTGATCACGGGCGCCTTGGCCGCGGCCGCAGGGCCCGGCCCGCCAAAGAGCGCCGCCTGACCCGCCGCCTTGTCCGCCGCAGCCCGCGCCCCCGCGCTGAGGGCTTGCTCGATGGACGCGACCATCGCGCTGCGCGTCGCCCGCCCGTGCACGCCGTCGAACGCGCCGCACTTGATCAGCGCCTCCAGCGTGCTCTTGTTCACGCTGCCCGGGGGCATCCGCTCGCAGAAGTCAAACAGGCTCGTGAACGGCCCGCTCTTCTGCCGCTCGGTGATGATCGCTTCGATGGCCTTATCGCCCGCGCCCTTCAGGGCCTTGAGGCCGAAGCGCACGTGGCCCTGTCGCGCGATCCGGGGCTCGCTGTCGTCGTACACCACCGCGAAGTCCGACAGCGACAGGTTGATGTCCGGCGGGCGGACCTCGACCCCAACCTTGACCTGCACGCCCGTGTCCGCGTCGATGAACCGCGTGCGGCGGCAATCTTCGAGGTAGGGGATCCAGTCGCTGACCTTGTTCGCGCCCGACTCGTACGTCAGGAACGCGGCCATGTACTGATTGGGAAAATACGTCTTCAGGTACGCCGTCTGGTACGCCACGATCGCGTAGCCGGTCGAGTGGCTCTTGTTGAAGCCGTAGCCGGCGAACTTGAGGATCAGCTCGAACAGCTCCTCGGCGCCCTGCTTGGTCAGCCCCTGTTTCTGCGCGCCGTCGACGAACTTGGGGCGCTCCTTCTCAATTTTGTCGTGCTTCTTCTTGCTGATGTTCTTGATGAGCGAGTAGGCGTCGCGAAGCTTGATGCCGCCCAGGCCGTGCACGATCTGCATGACCTGCTCCTGGTACACCATCACGCCGTAGGTCTCGCTGGTGTAGCGGTCGACGATGTCGTGGACCTTGGGGACTTCCTGAAGGCCGTGCTTGCGCTGGTTGTAGTCGGGGATGAGGTCCATCGGCCCCGGCCGGAACAGCGCGTTCGCGGCGATGAGGTCCTCCAGCCGGTCGGGCTTCATCTCCACCAGCAGCCGCCGCATCCCGCCGGATTCGAACTGGAACACGCCGGTGGTCTCGCCGCGACGGAAGAGCTCGAACACCTTCTGGTCGCGGAAGTCCAGGCGGTCGAGGTCGAGCGGGTGGGCGCGCGAGGCAGGCTCTTTGCCGCTCTGGATGGAGGCGTAGTCCGCGCCGCGCCCAACCGCCTTCCAGATCTCCTCCTCGCTGAGCGTCTCGCGGATGAGCTTGAGCGCCCGCGCCACGATCGAGATCGTGCGCAGGCCCAGGAAGTCCATCTTGAGCAGGCCCATCTTCTCGCAGGTGGGCCCGTCCCACTGCGTGACCACTTCGTTCTCGGCCGAGCCGCTGGCGCGGTAGAGCGGAACGATCTCGTGCAGGGGGCGCGTGGCGACGATGACGCCGGCTGCGTGCACGCTCGCGTGGCGGGCCTGGCCCTCGATGCCCATCGCGTTGTCGATGAGCTGCTTGACCGTGCCATCGCTGTCGTACAGCTTCTTGAGGTCGGGCTCGGCGGTGAGCGCGTCCTCCAGCGTCATGCCCAGTGTTTCCGGGATCAGCTTCGCCAGCCGGTCGACGTCTGCGAGCGGCATCTCCAGCACGCGCCCGACGTCACGCACGGCCGCGCGGGCCTTCAGCGTTCCGAAGGTGATGATCTGCGCCACGTGCCCGTACTTGTTGCGGACGTAGTTGATGACGTTCCCGCGCCCGTCCTGGCACAGGTCGATATCGATATCGGGGTACTCGGAGCGGTCGGGGTCGGTGAACCGCTCGAACAGCAGCCCGTACCGCACCGGGCACGCGTTGGATAACCCCAGCACGTACCCCACCATCGTGCCGACGCCCGAACCACGGGCCAGCGCCGGCACCCCGTTCTGCCGGCCCCAGTTCACGAAGTCCCACACGATCAGGAAGTACGCGGAGATGTTCTTACCGCTGAGGATGCCGAGCTCGCGCTCCAGTCTCGCGAGCCTCGCCTCTGCTTCATCATTTGAGGTTTGAGCTTTGAGCTTTGAGCTTTCCCGCGGCCCATACCGCCACACCATCCCCGCCTCGGCCAGCAGCCGCAGCGCCTTGTCGCACTCGGTCTTCGCCTCGGCGACCAGCCCCTTCCGCTCCTCCTCGCTGCACCCGGCCGGCACCTGGAACGGCACCACCTCGAAGCACTGGCAGTAGGCCTTGTACCACGCGGTCAGGTCGCCCCCGAAGCGCGGATCGTCGTGCCTGGGCAGCTCACCGAGCGGCCAGCTCTCCACTCCACCTCCGCCCCCGCCCCCGCCCCCGCTCTCCGCTTTCCGCTTTCCGCCTTCCGCTTTCACCCTCACCCGCACCGACGGCGCATGGTTCGCCCCGATCGGCAGCGTCACATTGCACCGCTCCGCGATCTTCACTGTGTTTGCGATCGCCTCGCGCCCCGCCTCGCCGTACTCCTCCATCACCTCGCGCATCTCGCGCGGGCTCTTGACGTAGAGCTCGGTCGGGTACTTCATCCGCTGCGTGTCGTGCTTGCTCTTGCCGGTGCTGATGCAGATCAGCGTGTCGTGGCTGTCGTGGTCCTCGGCCCGCAGGAAGTGCGAGTCGTTGTCGCACACCAGCGGCAGAGAGAGCTCCTTGGCCAGCTTGATGAGCAGCGGGTTGATCGCGTTCTGCTCCGGCACGTGGTGCTGGAGCTCGATGTAGAAGTTCCCCTTGGGCAGGTGCTCGGCGTGCCACCGGGCCGACTCCACGGCCGCGTCCCAGTGCTTCTTGTCGCTGCTGCGCACGTAGCTCAGCAGGTGCTCGCCGATCTCGCTGCCAAGGTGCCCGTTGATCGCGATCAGCCCCGCGCTGTGCTTGGCGAGAATCTCGCGGTCGATCCGCGGCTTGTAGTAGAACCCCGTGAGGTACGCCTCGCTGCACAGGTACAGCAGGTTCCGCCACCCCTCGTCGTTCTCCGCCAGCAGCACAAGGTGGAACCCGCCCTCGCCCCCGCCGCTGTACGTCCGGTCCGTCCGCGGCTTGCCCGGGGGCGTCACGTACGCCTCCACCCCCAGGATCGGCTTGACCCCCTTGTCCTTGCACGCGGTGTAGAAGGCCACCGCGCCGAAGATGTTGCCGTGGTCCGTGACCCCCACGGCCTTCATCCCCAGCTCCGCCACCCGCGCCACCAGCTTGTCGATCCGGTTCCCGCCGTCCAGCAGCGAGTACTCGGTGTGCAGGTGCAGATGCACAAACTCGCCCATATCGGGCTTCGTACCAGGTGCAGGGGTGGTGGTCGGTCCATCGGCCATACCTACAGGATACCGATTCGCCCCGGCTCACCGGCCCGATTCCACTGAACCGACATCGTCACCACACTGAAACCACAAACCGCCGGCTCCCTAGAATCTTCCCGTGTTCACCATCACCACCATCCGCCAGAAAGCGACCTCGATGGGGCGTGTCATCGAGGTGGTGCAGCGGCAGCCCAGCTGGGTGTCCCGCGTGGCCGCGTCCGCGGGGCTCATTGTCTGCGTGCTGATCGCTCTTGCGATCCTCATCCCGGTCGCCATCGTGATCGCGGTGGTCTTCCTCGCCGGCATGGCCGTCAACGCCGTGCGCCGTCTCTTCACCCGCACCTCCGCCCCCAACGGCCTCCTCGACGGCCGCCGCAACGTCCGCGTCGTCCAGCACGAGCCGTGACCCTCCGCAGGGGGCTGACTCATCCGCTGCCGCACCTGCCACTACGACCTCTCTGGCCTGCCTCCCCACGCCGGCGTGATCGCCTGCCCCGAGTGCGGCCAGTCCTCGCTCATCGAGACCCCCCCGCCGCGCACTTACCTCGACGCCCATTGCCGCGCCTGCGGCTACGCCCTCCAGGGCCTGGACAAGCCGGACGGTTCCGCGCAGTGCCCCGAGTGCGGCAAGGTCCGCGAGACCAACGAGCCCGACGGCCCCGGCGTGATGCCCGACTTCGGCATGGCCCTGGTCGTCATCATCGTCCCGATGATCACCTTCTGGGGCGTGTGGCACTTCACGAGCAAAGGACTCCCGAACGCTCGGCCTTACCTCGTCCCTTTCCTCTGCGCGGCCATCCTGTGGGGCCTCTTCGCACCGCTCCTCGTTGCCAAGTACCGCGCCCGTATCTACGCCGCCCGCCCGCGGATCGTCTTCGATGAGGTGGCCGTGGGCTATGTCAGCACGCTGCTGGCCGCGTTCCTGTTCGGAGTGTTTCTTCTGATGCTCCGCTAAGCGCCAGCGCTGGTAGCCTCACCCCATCCGATGCCCCGGTGCCCCAACTGTCGCTACGAACTCTCAGGCCTGCCCGCCGCAGGGCGGGTGGTGACATGCCCCGAGTGCGGCGAGTTCTGCTCGAGCAGGGGGCGTGTGCCGAACGGCAGGCGCTGGCTGCGGCACCTCACCATCATCACAGCGCCATCGCTCGTCGCCGCTGTGTTCATCGCGATCTTGTCGTTTCTCGTGGAGCAGGAGATCGGGGAGTTCGGCCACCCGACCAATCGAAGTGAGGCGTGGGACCTGCCCGTCATCATCTCGGTGTGTTTCGCGTGGGTCTGGTTCATCGCCGTCACGCCGGTGCTCGTCACCCACGTGCTGCGTCAGAAGAAGTACGAGGGAACTCCCTCGGTCATCGCGGCCGCGGCATCGCCGCCGCTCTGCATCGCAGTCATGTACCTGGGCGCCATCATCGGCGAATCGCTCGCACGGCTCTGACTCAGCTCACCAGCGACCCCCACGCCTCCACCAGCCTCTTCGAAACCTCCCCTACCACCCCGTCGCCGATCTGCTCGCGCTCGACCCGCACAACCGGCAGCACGCCCCAGCTGCTGTTGGTCAGGAACACCTCGTCCGCGCCCAGCACATCATCAATGGACAGCATCCGCCGCTCGACGTCCATGCCCTCCGTGCCGCACCAGTCCATCACCCACCGCCGCACGATCCCGGGGAGCACCGGGCTGGGCATCGCCGCTCCGCTGGGTACCCCGCCGCTGCGCGGCGGCTCTTCGCCCTCATCATCCAGCCCACCCCCCGCAACCTCCTCCTCTTCACCGCGGGCAATCGGCGTGTAGATCAGCCCATCCTTCACCACGAAGGCGTTGCTCACGCACCCACCCGCGAGGTGGTTGGTCACCTGGAAGATCAGCGCCTCGCCAACGCGCTTGGCCGCGGCGTTCTGCAACTCCCGCAGGCGCGGCCAATAGTTCAGCGTCTTGTGCCCTTGGAACGGGTCCAGCGGGTTCACCCGCAGGTCCGCTACGACTACCGAGCTCCCGCGCTCGAACATCTCCGCCGGGTACTGCGTCGCCGGCTGCGCCACGATCATCAGTGTCGGCGACACGCCCTCGCCGGCCGGCCCCGAGGACGACACGCCCGGCCGCCCCAGCATGTTCAGGTCGCCGCCCGTGATCGTCAGCCGCACCCGCAGCCGCTGCTGGTCGGGCATCTCCTCGCCCGCCTTCTCCACCGTCCGCCGCACCGCCTCCTCGAGGGCGCCCACGCGCAGCGATTCCGACAATCCAAGCTGTCGGGCTGAGCCCGCGAGCCGTCCCACATGCTCCTCGAGGTGGATAGTCCGAAAACCACCACCCGCCGTCCTCACCGCCAGCAACGTCTCAAACAGCCCTACGCCGTGCTGAAAGCCCGCGTCGAACGCGGAAATCACCGCCTCGTCACGCGAAAGAAAGCGACCATTCAAGAAGACCGTGGCCATGCCCCAACCATAGCGGCCACGCTCTCAGGCCCGCGCGTGGACTCACCGGAGTGCACGCCCATGGCCGCGCCCCACCTCAGCACCGACGGCCTCTCCTGGACCGCCCTCGCCATCGCCGTCCTGCTCCTGGCGGTGATCGTCCTCGTCGCTGCCGTCGTCTACGTTATCCGCCACAAGCCGCGCGACGGGCCGACCTGGGCGCCCTCGATCCTCGGCATCGCCCTGGTGGGGTTCGGGCCGGCCGTGCTCGATGCGACCAGTGGCGAGGCACCTGGCAACGTCGCGTACGTGCTGGCATTCGCGGGCCTGCTCGCGCTGACGTTCACGATCACCCTGGACTACCAGCACCGCAGCAAGAGCCAGCTCGCCCGGTTCCGCAACGCGGTGCAGGAGGTTCACACCAACGTCGTGGTGTACCGCATGCCGCGCCAGCAGGCGCTCAGGAAGTCGCTGCTGAACCTCAGCGAGGATGAGCTCGCGGACGCACTGCTGTTCCTATCGAGCCTTGGGATGCGCTAGCGCCCCCGCTCTCAGCACAGTGCCCGACTCCGATGCACAACAGGTGACCGTGTTTTACGCCCAACTGTCTTTCCTCCGCGCAACTCCGCCCTTCCGCGCAACTCCGCCCTTCCGCGCAACTCCGCGTACCTGCCTTTACGCCTTCCTGAACACAAACACCCCGCCATTGAAGTCGCACACGATCGCGTCCCCCGCCCCGAACTCCCCGCTCAGGATCCGCGCGGCCAAGGTGTTCTCCACGCGCTGCTGGATCGTCCTCTTGAGCGGGCGAGCACCGAACGCAGGGTCCCAGCCCTCCGTCGCCAACTCCGCCTTTGCGATGTCAGTGAGCTCCAGCGACATGCCCCGCTCGGCGAGCCGCTTGCGCAGGCGCGCCAGCTGGATCTCCACAATCGACGACAGCGCCTCCTTCTTGAGCTGGTGGAAGATCACGACCTCGTCGATGCGGTTGAGCAGCTCCGGCCGCATCAGCCCGCCCTGCATCGTCATGGCCGCGCGGCTCATGACCTCTGTCACCTTCGTCGGCAGCCCCGCCGCTCTGCCGAACTCCTCTGCCATCAGCCCGCCGGGGCCGCGCTTAAGCAGTTCGCGGATCGCGGCCTCGATCTCCCAGTCCTCTGCGCCCTGGCTCGTCAGCTCCTGGATCTGCGCGGATCCGTAGTTGCTGGTCATCACAATGATCGTGTTCTTGAAGTCCACGGTGCGGCCCTGGCCGTCGGTGAGGCGGCCGTCGTCGAGCACCTGGAGCAGGATGTTGAACACGTCGGGGTGGGCCTTCTCGATCTCGTCCAGCAGCACCACGCAGTAGGGCCGCCGCCGCACCGTCTCGGTCAGCTGCCCGCCCTCGTCGTAGCCGACGTAGCCGGGGGGTGCGCCAATGAGGCGCGCAACTGCGTGCTTCTCGCCGTACTCGCTCATGTCGATACGCACCATCGCCTCCTCGGTATCGAAGAGGAACTCCGCGAGTGCGCGGCATGTCTCGGTCTTGCCCACGCCCGTGGGGCCCAGGAACAGGAAGCTGCCGATCGGCTTGTTAGGGTCGCTCAGCCCGGCGCGCGAGCGCCGCACCGCGTCCGCTACTGCTTTGAGGGCGTGCTCCTGGCCGACCACGCGGCGCGAGAGCTGCTCCTCCATGCGAGTGAGTTTCTCGCGCTCACCCTCAACGAGGCGCGACACGGGGATGCCGGTCCACCGCCCCACCACCTCCGCGATGGCCTCGGCGTCTACCTCCTCCTTCACCAGGGCCTCGCCCCGGTTCTTCTGCTCCTCGAGGGCTTTCTCGCTCTGTTCGAGCTTGAGCTGCAGGTCGCGGAGCTCGCCGTAGCGGATGCGGGCGGCGCGTTCGAGGTCGCCGCGCCGCTGGGCCTGCTCGAGCTCGACCTGCTTGCGCTCCATCTCTTCCTTGATGTCCTTGACAGCATCGAGGCCCTTCTTCTCCTGCTCCCAGCGGGCTGTGAGGGCGCGGTTCTGTTCGCCGAGTTCGCTCAGCTCTCTCTCCACGCGCTCCAGCTCGCGCAGTGTCCCTGCCTTGGTGGCACCGGTCTCCCGACCGGTGCTTCCTTCGGCTTCGATCCGCAGCGCCTCGCGCTCGATCTCCAGCTGCATGATGCGGCGCCGCAGCTCGTCCAGCTCGCTGGGCATGCTGTCGTTCTCGATCCGCAGCCTGGCCGCAGCCTCGTCGATCAGGTCGATCGCCTTGTCGGGCAGGAAGCGGTCGGCGATGTAGCGGTGGCTCAGCTGCGCCGCGGAGAGGATCGCGCTGTCCAGGATCCGCACGCCGTGGTGCGCCTCGTAGCGCGGCTTCAAGCCGCGGAGGATCGCCACCGTTTGCTCTACTGTCGGCTGATCCACGAAGATCGGCTGGAACCGCCGCTCGAACGCGGGGTCCTTCTCGATGTGCTTGCGGTACTCATCCAGCGTGGTCGCGCCGATGCAGCGCAGCTCGCCACGTGCAAGCACCGGCTTGAGCAGGTTGCCCGCGGAGACCGCGCCCTCGGCCGCGCCGGCGCCGATGATCGTGTGCAGCTCGTCAATGAACAGGATGATCTCGCCCTTGCTGCCCATCACCTCCCGCAGCACGGCCTTGAGCCGCTCCTCGAACTCGCCTCGGTACTTCGCGCCCGCAAGCAAAGCGCCCACATCGAGGGCCATGATCCGCTTGTTCTTCATCCCGTCGGGGCAGTCGCCGTTCACGATCCGCTGGGCGAGCCCCTCCGCGATCGCCGTCTTGCCCACACCCGCCTCTCCGATCAGCACCGGGTTGTTCTTGGTGCGCCGGCTGAGCACCTGCATGCACCTCCGGATCTCCTCGTCCCGCCCGATCACCGGGTCGAGCTTGCCCTGCTGGGCCCGCTCGGTGAGGTCGATCGCGTACTTCTTGAGGCTCTCGAAGTTCTGCTCGGCGTTCTGGTCGGTGATTTTGTCCACCCCCGAGGCCTTGCGGATCGCGGTCACCGCCTCCTGCACGCGCTTGTGGTTGACTCCCACCGCCGCGAGCACGTCCCGCGCCGGCCCGGCGAAGTCGGTGACCGCCAGCAGCAGGTGCTCGCTGCTCACGTAGGCGTCGCCCATGCGCTTGGCCTCCGCATCCGCCTTCGTCAGCACCTCCATGATCGCCCGCCCTGCGGAGCCCGCGCCGCTGCTGGTGCTCGGGAGGCGGCTCAGCTCGGCCTCGGCCAGCTGCGACACCCGCGCCGGGTCCGCCCCGACCTTCCCGATGACCGACCAGGCGGGACCGTTGCGGTCCGTCAGCATGGCCGCGAGCACGTGCAGCCCGGTCACCTCGGGGTTGCTGCGGGTGCTCGCGAGGCTTTGTGCATCGGCCAGGGCCTGCTGCGCGGCGGTCGTCATCCGGTCAGGTCGCATCGGTTCCTCCTTGAGACCACCCACGCCCTGTACGGCGGCGGTCAGGTGGTGAACATGCAACCGGCGCGCCACTTTCCGGCCCATCCGGAAAGCCCAGGGATCACGATCGCTGGGCTTTGTCACCAACTCACGCCCCGGGGACTGCCACTGTGACACCCTGTTGAGTGTGCCACGCCAAAGACTTATGCGCCGCGCGGGTGCCATGGACTCAACGCGGCTCTGAGCGGTGAGTTGATAGTGCGGCTACCCGGCAACCACCTATCCAGCCGGTCCGTATCCCTCTCTGCCCGCGTCACCTGGAGTACCACCGCCCCCTCCCGCCGGCAAACGCCCGGCAAACCGTTTGACGAGGGGCCACACTTGGGTTACAAACTCACCCCGCCCCTCACCCGGGGCCCCACTGGAGTCGCCGCATGCTCAGCAAGGTCCGTGTCGTTGGTCTTCTCGCCCTCGTCGCCGGCGCCTCGACCCTCGGCGGCTGCGCCAGCAGTGTCGACGGCGACCTCTCCCCCGGCCTCGCCACCCTCAGCGGCCGCGCTGTCGACTACGGCAACAGCCGCGCCCACGCGTGGGACACCAACTACCGCACCCTGAAGGAAGACTGGGCCCGCGGCTTCGCCTTCACCGACCGCCCCAGCCGCCTCTCCCCGGCGCCCATCCCCCACTGATCGCCACCAACAAGCCCGACGCGCACGCGAGGGTCTTCTGCTTCGACACTCAAACGAATAAGGGCCCTCGCGGGCCCTTGTTTCTTTTCCCAGGTTGTAGCGCCGCGCTCACGCCGCCGTGTACTGCCCGCGCTCGACCTTCTTGAACATCTTCCCGTTCTTGATCAGGCACTGGTTCACGATGGTCCGGAAGTTCGCGGCCGTGGTCTGGTACCCGGCCTTCTGCACCGCCTCGGCCACCTCCGTCACGCCCATCGTCTTGCCCTTGAGCACCTTGGCAAGCGCGTCAGCGAGGTTCATCTCGTTCCGAGCCCGCTTGCGCCCCGGCACCGCACCAACGCGCCCCACGCGCACAGCGCCCGTCGCCGCCCCGATCTCCCGCAGCTGCGCATCGATCACGCTCAGCTTGGAAACAAGCTTCGCCCGCTTGCGCTGCAGCACCTGCGCGGCCTTCGCACGGCGTGCCAGCTCCGCCTGCAGCTCAATCATCGAAAGATGCGACAGTCCAGACTTCCGGCCCATGTGTCATTCCTCTTTTGCCGGCCCGGAGTTTGGCGTGGGGCCTTGCACGCATGATCTCTCAGATATGAGCCTGCGGGCTCAATGATCGCACAAACCTGAGTCGCCGATTCTACATGCACGCCGGCGCGAAACCTATGTCACGCGTCGACAAATATGTTCGTGCAATGTTCGTTCGAACTAGTGCGCCCGCACGTTCAGGCGTTGCAGCAACCCATCGAAGTGATCAAGCCCGTAGAACTCGATGCACAGCCGGCCGCGCTTGCCGCTGCCGGTCGTGAGGATCTGCACCTTCGTTCCCAGCTGCTGCCCGATCTGCCGCTCCAGGTCCCGCAGGTGCGCGTACCGCGTGCTCAGGTCTTCCATGGGGTCGGCCTTGCCCCCCTTGGCCTTGCGCTCCCCCACTTTCGCGGCGATGCTCTCGAGCTTGCGCACCGAGTAGTTGAACGTGTGCGCCTCGCGTGCCAGCCCCACCCGCTGCGGCCCCGCCGGCGCCGCGAGCAGCGCCTTGCCGTGCCCCGCGCTCAGCTCGCCTTTGACGATCATCTGCGCGATCTCCGGCTCCAGCTCGCACAGCCGGATCAGGTTCGCAACCGTCGACCGCTCCAGCCCCACGCGCTCGGCGAGCTGCTGCTGCGGCAGGTTGAACTTTTCGCCCAGCGCCTTGAGCGCCCACGCCCGCTCCATCGGGTTGAGGTCCTCGCGCTGCACATTCTCGACGAGCCCCCACTCGGCGCTCTGCTCGTCGCTCATCGGCCGCACCAGAGCCGGGATCTTCTCCAGGCCCGCCGCCGTCGCTGCCCGCCACCGCCGCTCGCCCGCGACCAGCTCGTACCGCCCGCCCGCGATCGGCCGCACGATAACCGGCTGCATCACACCCGCGCGCTTGATCGACTCCGCCAAGCGGGCGATCGCCGCGTCGTCGATGACCTTCCGCGGCTGATACCTGCTCGGCTCAATCACCGCCACCGCGATCGACTGAAAGTCCGATAACCCAGAGCCCTCGCCATTAGCCGGCGTCGCAACAGCCCTATGTTCCTGCGCTGCAACAACTTGCGTCTCAACCGCCACCGGCACCGCCGGCGTATCCAGCGCCAGCAAACTGCTCAGCCCCCGTCCCAACCGCCGCGCCGGCGACTTCACTTCCACGGCCGCGCCCTTCTTCGCATCCATGCGATTCTCCTCTCAGTTGTCGATCTCGCGCGCCCATGGTAACAAGCACCGCGCCGCCGCGCGCCGGAGTTCCACATGACAGCCAATCACGATTCGCTCGAGGTCGAGGTCATCGCCCGCGGCCTGTGCGTCCGCAACAACCGCGTCCTCCTCTGCAAGAACCTCAAGCACGACTACTTCTACCTTCCGGGCGGGCACGTCGAGTTCGGCGAGACCGCAGGCACGGCGCTGGCCCGGGAGCTCCAGGAAGAGGCCGCGATCGACTGCAAGGTCGGCCGCCTGCTCCTCGCCCACGAGCACATTTTTCGGCAAGGCAGGCGCGTGCGGCATGAGCTGAATCTGGTGTTCCACGTGGAACTGCCCGATGTGGAGGTGGTGAGCCAGGAGGAGAAGATCTCCTTCGAATGGGCGGACCTCGGCACGATCGGCGAGCGGGACGTGCGCCCGGAGGCCGTGCGGCTGTGGCTCGCGAGGCCCCTCGACGGCTCGTTCAAGTGGATAAGCGAGTCGCTGACTTGAAGGCAAGTGGGGTGTTCATCCTGCCGATAAGCCAGTGCGATGCCCCCACCATCCGCAAACCAGAACCTGGCGATGAACGCCGAGCTGCTGCACCAGATCGAGTCGCTGCAGCGGGAGGTCGCCTCACTGCGCACCGACCTGGCGCGGGCTGAGCAGCTGGCAACGCTCGGGACGCTCTCGGCGATGGTGGCGCACGAGGTAAACAATTTGATGACCCCTGTGATCAGCTACGCCCAGATGGCGAAGGCCCGCCCGCAGGATGCGGAGCTGGTGGCCAAGTCGCTCGAGCGATCAATCAGCGGGGCCCAGCAGGCGTCGCGGACCGCGAACGCCATCCTGCGGCTGGCGCGCGGGCAGGACGGACCTTGCGAGTGCGATGTGGGCGGCGTTCTAGACGACGTCATCGCGTGTGTTCCACGTGGAACACGCCGGGATGTCGTGATCCGCACGCATGCGGAATCCTCGCTCGTGGCTGCCGCGAGCCCTGTCTCGCTCCAGCAGATTGTCCTCAACCTCGTCCTCAACGCCCTCAAGGCGGTGGGAGGGCGAGGCACCATCGACATCCGCGCGTCCACGCGTGGCCCTGACGTCCTCATCGAGGTTGAGGACAACGGGCCAGGTGTTCCGAAAGACCTCTCTCCCCTGCTCTTCAAACCCTTCGCGGCACAGTCGGGCTATGGAACCGGCCTGGGGCTTTCGATCTGCGATCGTCTTGCGAAGCAGGCGGGCGGCGAGGTTTGGCTGGATCGGGTCGGCGGCCCGGGCGCGAAGTTCTGTGTGCGTGTTCCCCGTGGAACAACTACGTCCGCGGCCGCGGCTTAGGCGGGGACGATGACGACATCTTCCGGGGCGATGCGCACGTGTGAGACGTTGGCCCGCACTGCGCCGGGGTTCAACACCGCCATCTTGACCGTCACGCCGCCGGGTAGCTCGAGGTCGTGCTGGACCATCTCGCCCAGGTAGATCGAGTCGAGGACGCGGGCAGGCACGGTGTTCGGGCCAGCAGCGGCGGCGGAGTTGAAGGCTTCGGGTCGGATCGAGACCAGGACCTCGGCACCGGGGGCCGCGCCCTTGGGAATGGGTGAGCGGGCGAGGAGCGGGCAGACGGGAGAGTCGAGGTGGATGCCCTGATCGGTGACGCGGGCGATCTTCGCGGCGATGAGGTTGGTTTCCCCGAGGAACTCGGCGACGAATCGCGAGCTGGGCTGGCGGTAGAGGTCTTCGGGGGTGCCGATCTGCTGGACGACGCCGTGCTTCATGATGGCCACGCGGTCGGCCATGCTCAGGGCTTCTTTCTGGTCGTGAGTGACGTAGACGGTGGTGGTGCCGGCCTCTTTGCAAATCCTTCTGATTTCAGACCTTAGCTCTATGCGGAGCTTTGCGTCCAGATTCGAGAGGGGCTCGTCGAGGAGGAGGACGGAAGGTCTGATAACCAATGCCCTGGCCAGGGCAACGCGCTGCTGCTGGCCGCCGGAGAGCTGGTTGGGCTTGCGCTGGGCGTAGTCCTGCATGCGAACTGCGGCGAGGGCGTCCATCACGCGGTCGGTGCGTTCCTTGCCGGTCACTTTGCGGACATCGAGGCCGAAGGCGACGTTCTCGGCGACGGTCATATGGGGCCAGAGGGCGTAGCTCTGGAAGACCATGCCGGTGTTGCGCTTGTTGGGCGGGAGGAAGGTGACGTCGCGGGTCTGCGCGCCTTCGACAAACAGCAGCTTGCCGGAGGTGGGTTCGATGAACCCGGCGATCATGCGGAGGAGGGTGGTTTTGCCGCAGCCGGAGGGGCCCAGGAGGAAGAAAAGCTCGCCGGCGTCGATCTTGAGGGAGACGCGGTCCACGGCCGTGGTGACGCCGCCACCGATCCCGGGGAAGGACTTGGTGATCTGCTCGATGGCGATGGCGGTGCCCGCGGCGGCGGTGGGGGAGGGGCGGTGTGCAGTGGCTGAGGACATGGCGGCAAATGTAGCAGGCGGGGTGGTTGGCTGAGTTAGGATGCGCGCGTGCGGAAGCCCAGCCCAACCCAGCAGCTCGCGACCCTGCGGAAGTACCGCAACGCGCCCAAGCGCGATCTGTCCATTGGGGCCGAGGTGGAGCAGTACCGGCGGAAGTTTGCGCGGCAGGCGGGGGCGTTTGGCGGGCTCGATGATGCTTGGGCGGAGCTGGCGCCCGCGGGGCTCGCCGCGCTGGCGAAGCTGGTGAAGCTCACGCCCGGCGGCGTGCTGCACATCGAGTGCGCGGATGCGAGCGCATGCTTCGAGGTGGATCAGTGGAAGCGCGGCGGAGGCTTGGCGCTGCTGCGGTCCAGGTGCACGGTCACGCTGAAGGATGTGCGGGTGAGCGTGGCGAAGCGGCGGAAGTGAAGGCGGGTCTCTCGCGGAGACGCGGGGACGCGGAGAAAGAGGGGACAACGCTGACGGGCTTCGTGAGTTCGATCGTCTGCCGATTGCGATGCAACAATCAGGTGTGAGTGGAAACAGTCATCCGGTGGTGCTCTTCGATGGCGTGTGCAATCTGTGCACGTCGTCGGTGCAGTTCATCGTCCGGCGTGATCCGGAGGGGCGGTTCCGGTTTGCGCCGTTGCAGTCGGAGGCGGCGCGGGGGCTGCTCGGCGAGACGAGCGAGCGGCCGGACAGCATCGCGCTGGTGGAGGGTGGGCGCGTGTACTGGAAGAGCACGGCGGCGCTGCGGATTGCGCGGCGGCTGGGTGGACTGTGGCGGGTGCTGTATGTGCTGATCGTGGTGCCGCGGCCGGTGCGGGACTGGGTGTACAACATCATCGCGCGGAACCGGTACAGGTGGTTCGGGAAGCAGGACGCGTGCATGATGCCGACGCCGGAGCTGAGGGCGCGGTTCCTGTGAGAAGCGATAGGACTCATATGAGTCATAGGACTCATAGGAGGAGGCGCGGGGGTACTCGATCAAGGTCACCGGTTGAACGGCATTTCCTGGATCCAGTTGAAGCCGCGGCTCTTGATGAGGAATGAGTCGTCGGGGACTTTGGTGAGGGTGGCCTTGAGCATGCCGCCGGTGTACGGGCCGTCGATAGTGAGGGTGCCGTCGTCGTTGGTGATGAGCTCGAGCTGGTACATCTGGCCCTTGGGCGTGAGGGTGAGGGTCTTGTCGGCGTCGCTCAGCTTGAAGCCGACGGAGTCGCGCTGGTCGGTGTAGTTCTCGACGAGCATGGTGCCCCAGCGGGTGAAGGAGACGCGGCGCCAGCGGCGCTCGTCGGGCAGCTCGCGGGCGGGGGTGCCGTTGAGCGTGATCGAGGTGACCTTGTAAAGGCCGGCGAGCGGCGGCTTCGGGGGCGGGTTGAGGTACCGCTTCCAGGAGTAATAGGAGCCGTAGCAGCCCATGCCGAGGATGAGGATGACGGCCAGGGCGTGCACGCCCCGGAATGACCACTTCTGCCACATGTTGCACGAGGGCCACCACAGCGAGCATGGCGTGGTGGGGCGGTTGAGCAGGGTGACGCAGACGAGGCGGGACGCGAAGGGCATCGCGATGAGGGCCGCGGCGATCATGAGGTGGAAGGAGTAGAGCTTGACGGGGACGTCGTAGCACATGTTCAGCATGAACACGTTGAGCATGACGCCGAAGCACACCAACGCGCCGATGAGCGCGGTGCGGCGGAAGAGGAGCAGGCCGCCGCCGATGATCTCGGCGAGGCCGGCGAACATGGTGTAGGCAGGGGATGCGCCCATGAAGGTCCAGAGCAGGCCCATCATTGAGGAGTTGCCGTAGGTGGAGATGAGCTTCTCGGGGCTGGGCGGCTGGAACTGCGAGGGCGGGAACTTGGCGAAGCCGTAGCCGAGAAGGATCGCGCCGAGGGCGAAGCGCAGGTAGATGTGCCAATAGCTGAAGACGCGCGGGTAGGCCTTGCGGCGGAAATCGATGAGCGACCACACGAGCGCACCGAACGCGGCGATGCACAGGAACGAGAAGGCCTCGACCCACTTGAGCATGGTGTCGCCGGAGCCGGTGGGCTGGATGATGATGGAGCCGGCGCCGCTGTCGGGGAGGTGCAGGACGTTGGCGCCCACCCACTTGCACATGGCTTGCGTGGCCTGGTCCCACAGGCCGTAGACGGGCTTGCCGTTCTCCCAGGTGCCGGCGACGATGGCCGCGGCGTCGGCGAGCCACTTGAGGCCGGGTACCCACTGGAGGCGCGCGAGGTGGTCGAGGGGGAAGGGGAGGAAGTAGAGGGTGAAGTAGATGAAGGAGAAGCGGAAGAGAATGCGGTTGATCAGGGGCCAGCGGGCCTGCGGCCCGGGCGGGAGCGCGGCCTCGTCCAGCCTCTCGCGCTGGTAGCCGGGAAACATGGAGGGCTGGTCAGGGCTTGAGGGGGCGGGGGCCTCGGTGAGCGTGGTGGACATGCGCGTACCCCTTGAGTGATGGCCGAGCGGCCGGTTTCAAGAGGGATGCTGGACGCTGCGTTCTCCGGCAGTACAGCGGTCCCTTCACCTGCCTGCCCCGATTAGGGCTGCGGGAGCGCCTTCATCTTTGCCCAGACAGATTCGGCATCAAGGGTGAGGCAGCTCGGCTCCTTGTCGCCTGCGCTGACGACCATCTTGGGATACCCGGCCTTGTCCAGGCTCGCAGCGCCGTAGCGACGGAGAGCTTCGAAGACGAGGTCGGCCGGGCCAATCAGCAGGTCTCCCATCGCGAGGTAGTACGTGCCGGGAGGAAGCTTTGGCGGAGCCTTCTGACCATCCATGTCCATGAACACTCCTCCCTCAGGGCCAATCGGGAACGTGTACAACTGGTCGCAGTCGGCGGAGAGGAGGGTGACCGATTTGCGGACGCCGCCGTAGATCATCGGGGCCTTCCGGAAGTTCTGTACGTTGACTTCCACTGGGACGAGAACCGTCGGACCGGCCGGCCACTGCACATCGGGGAGAGTGATCACGGTGTCGTATGACGCATCTGCTGGGACCGTCACGTCCTGGTATATGACACGCCCCTGAGCGGCCACACGCGGAGACTTTTCGAGGGCGATGAAGTACGTACCGCGCTCGCCGCGTTTGAACCCACCCACACTGAAGCGGTTGTTCTTGGAGAGGAACAGGCATCGGCCGCGGGACCTCGAGGCGTACACAGGGCCGACGGGTTCGCCATCTTTGAGAACAATCCCGGTCGCGCTCACTGCTCGCGGAAGCGTGATGACCCCTGAGATTGATTTCTCAGTGTCCGCGATGGGGAACTCGTACCACTTGTTGAACGAGCGTTTGAGTGTCAGGGCTCTGAAGGCCGCGGCCTCGGCATTCTCGCAAAAGGGGTCGAACAGGAAGTTGGGATCGAAGGGGGCCACAACCAGCGTGGCGGGCCCACGTGGCACGACGGCGATGTCGCTGAACCCACTCCCATCGGGCCCCGTGCTACAGATGTCGTTATCTCCTGCACTTCCATTGCAGGTCGCGACAAAGGGGACATCGGGAATCCCGGCTCCTGTTTCGTCTCTGACGGCTATCTTGAACTCCACGGCACGCTCATCCGTGGGCTGACCGTGTGCGGCGAGGAATCCGACGATGGCTGCGGCGGCAACGTGGAGGTGCATTGATCGTGATCCAGGAGGACGAACTGCGCACAGCCAGCACGTTCACACTCGGTGTCCGAGCTGTTTACGAACCTCTTTAATTGCGAGCAGGTAACGGAGTGACTCGGTGTCTTCTTCGCGTTTACGAGTTTCACAGAGATCTCGGGGTCGACCAGGGAACAGCCAGAGTGCTCGTGACTTGCGGCGCGCTCGATCCGCCTTCGCGAGCCGCTGGTCAAGACTGAGACTCAGGTTCTCGCGGACTTCGGCGAGAACCTCGTCGTCGGTCTTCTCGCAGGGCCAGAGGATTCGGCCTAGGTCAGAGGGTCGGGCGACCATGGCCAATCGTATGTGAGCGGATAGGACTCATAGGACCTCTAGGACTCATACGAGCGATGGCGGGCGAGCCCACCCCAACCCCTCCCTATGGGAGGGGCATTGGAATGTCACCGGTCGTGGTCGCCCTGGCGGTGGATTTTGTGGCCGGCGTCCTTGAGGGTCTTCTCGCGGTGGGCGAGCTCGAGGTCGTGGTCGACCATCATTTTGGCGAGCTGTTCGACGGTGGTGGTGGGTTCCCAGCCGAGCTTGGTTTTCGCCTTGGAGTAGTCGCCCAGCAGCTCGTCGACCTCGCTAGGGCGGAGGTAGCGGGGGTCGAAGGCGATGAAGTCGGTGTAGTCGAGGCCGACGTGCTCGAAGGCCATGCGGGCGAACTCGCCGACGGAGATCATCTTGTTGGTGGCGATGACGTAGTCGTCGGGCTTGTCGTGCTGAAGCATGAGCCACATGGCCTTGACGTAGTCGCCGGCGAAGCCCCAGTCGCGCTTGCTGTGCAGGTTGCCGAGGTAGAGCTTGTCCTGCAGGCCGAGCTTGATGCGGCCGACGGCGCGGGTGATCTTGCGGGTGACGAAGGTCTCGCCGCGGCGGGGGGACTCGTGGTTGAAGAGGATGCCGCAGCTGGCGTGCAGGCCGTAGGCCTCGCGGTAGTTGACGGTCATGTAGTGGGCCATGACCTTGGCGCAGGCGTAGGGCGAGCGCGGGTAGAAGGGCGTGGTTTCGCGCTGGGGCACCTCGAGCACCTTGCCGTACATCTCGGAGCTGGAGGCCTGGTAGAAGCGGCACTGCTGGCCGGACTCCTGCTGGAACTCGCGCACGGCGTCGAGGATGCGCAAGGCGCCCATGGCGACGGTGTCGGCCGTGAAGATCGGCATGTCGAAGGAGACGCGGACGTGGGACTGAGCGCCGAGGTTGTAGACCTCGTGGGGGCGGACGCGGCGCATGAGCTCGGAGAGGGAGTTGCTGTCGCAGAGGTCGCCGTAGTGGAGTTTCAGGCGAGCGCCGCCGGCGTGGGGGTCCTGGTAGATGGGGTCGATGCGGGCGGTGTTGAAGGAGGAGCTGCGGCGGATGATGCCGTGGACTTCGTAGCCCTTGCTGAGGAGAAGCTCGGCGAGGTAGGAGCCGTCCTGTCCGGTGATGCCAGTGATGAGGGCGCGGCGGGGTGCGATCAAGGTGGGCTCCTAAGACTCCCGAAGGGGGGATGTCGGCGATTTTAGAGGTGGGGTTGAAGGCGGAAGGGGGAGAAGAAATGTCGGATGTGCGATGTCGGACTTCGGATGTGAGGCGGGGCGAGTTCGACGGGTTGCGTTGAATCGCACCGACGATTGCGGGCGTGAGGCGATCAAACCCACCCCAACCCCTCCCTCAGGGAGGGGCTTTCAGAGCGGCCAGAAGCGGTGGTTGGGGGGCTCGGGTGG
>Ga0196963_10000039_pt1 | contig 203392 bp, 176 predicted proteins | sample S1_5metaG_FD_148600 | JGI IMG/M metagenome (GOLD analysis project Ga0196963, IMG submission 148600) | Soil microbial communities from Anza Borrego desert, Southern California, United States - S1_5 | ecosystem: Environmental > Terrestrial > Soil > Desert | place: USA: California | collected... | reverse complement strand
CCCAGGTGCGCGGGTTGGCCTCCTGGGCGATCGCGCCGCCCATGAAGACGGGGGCGAGGACGCAGATGAGGGTGATCTGGAGGTAGGCGATGTAGACGAAGCTTTTCGCGCCGGCCTCGGCGAGGCGCTGATAGCTGAGGGAGCCGGCGCCGGTGTTGAGGAGGAGCGACCAGAGGAGGACGACGATCAGCACCGCGAGGTAGGCGCTGCGGATGTACATGTGCTTGACGCGTCGCCCGCCGTTGTGCACGAGGCGCACGGCGATGGGGTTGGTCACCAGCAGGCGGAGGAGCCAGCGCAGGAAAGCGGGCATGGGGGAGTGTACGAGGAGGTGCGTTGTGCGAGGAAGAGAAGAGGGTGACCGCGGAGGGCGCGGAGAGAAGAGGAAGGTCGCGGTGTGGTGTCTTGGAGGCCGGAGGCGTGCGGGTGAATCGCCGGGTGATCGATTCCTCCGCCCCTGCCGGGGCGGCGATGATGTCACGGACACTTCCCACGGGCTGCGCGGTGCCGCGCACCGCTCCACCCGTGGCTACAGGCCTTCGCCGCCGTTGGGGGCGAAGAGGAAGGCGGTGTGACCAAGTGGCCAGGTGGTCAAGAGCACTGAGATGCTCGCAGACTCGCATCTCAGTGGCACGAACAGCGGACCGCCCCGGAGGGGCAGACCACCGAAAGAGCACCACCGTTACGCGCCCATGGCCTTGAGGATGGCGTCGAGGTCGTCGGGGACGCGGATGGGGCGGTTGGCGTGCGCGCCGGCGGTCTCGCCGGTGTGGTACCTGACGGTGACGTCGGGGTCCTTGAGGAGGTGGCCTGTGAGGACGCAGGCGACGCGCTCGCCGGGCTTGATGACGCCCTCCTGCACCAGCAACCGCGCGCCGGCGACGCTGGCGGCGCTCGCGGGCTCGCACCCGAAGCCGTAGCGGCCGACGAGGGCCTTGTGCTCGACGATGGTCTCGTCGTCGATCGCGCGGACGACGCCGTTCATCGCGTGCAGGGCGCGCAGGGCCTTCGGGAGGTTCACGGGGCGGTTGATCTCGATCGCGGTGGCGACGGTCTTGGCGCGCTCGTTGGCGGCGTCCATGCGGGCGTACTCGCGGTCGATGGCGGCTTCATCCCAGGAGCCGCGGAGACCGTTTTCGGGCGTCCAGCGGACGCCGAGGTCGTTGAAGACGCGGTCGAGGGTGCGGGAGCCGCTGGCCTGGATCACGGCGAGGCGCGGCATCCTCTTGATGAGGCCGAGGGCGTGGAGCTCGATGAAGGCCTTGCCGAAGGCGGAGCAGTTGCCGAGGTTGCCGCCGGGGACGACGACCCAGTCCGGGACTTCCCAGTCGAGGCCCTCGAGGACGCGGTACATGATCGTCTTCTGCCCCTCGAGGCGGAAGGGGTTGACGGAGTTCATGAGGTAGATGCCGACGTCGGGGCGCTTCTCCGCGATGTGGCGGATGCGGGAGAGGCAGGCGTCGAAGTCGCCGGCGATCTGGAGCGTCGTGGCGCCGTAGTCGAGGGCCTGGCTGAGCTTGCCGTAGGCGATCTTGCCGTCGCCGATGAAGACGAAGCACTTGATGCCGGTGAGCGTGCCGAAGACGGCGAGCGCCGCGCTCGTGTTGCCGGTGCTGGCGCAGGCGACGCGTGCGGCGCCGATCATCCGCGCGTGCGTGAAGGCGGCGGTCATGCCGTTGTCCTTGAAGCTGCCGGAGGGGTTGAAGCCCTCGTACTGCAGGAAGAGGTTGCCGGGGGCGAGGCCGATGACCTTCGCGAGCTGGTCGGCGCGCTGGAGGTTGGTGCGGCCCTCGCCGATGGTGACGATGGTGCGCTCGTCGCCGTAGAAGGGCAGGAGGTCGCGGAAGCGCCAGACGCCGGAGAAGTCGAGCATCGCGGGCGTGGCCTCGGCGCCGGCGGTGTTGCGCGGGCCGGTGGTGGTCGCGCGGCGGGTGAACATCTCCCACGAGAGCTTGATGCCGGACCAGTCGTAATCGACGTCGAGGAGGTTGTTGCACCTGGGGCACGCGACGAGGGACTCGCGCACGGGGAAGGTCGCGCCGCAGCGGGCGCTGATGCAGCGTTGGACGGCGCGTTCGGTCATCGGCGGAGGGTACGGGCGGGCTCGAAGGGTCCCCACGCGACCTCGTCGCGCCCGTGCTTCTTGACGACGGCGAGGTACCGCTCGTGCGGGATGGGGTGTGCGCCGAAGCGGCCGAGGTGGTCGCTGTGCATCTGGGCGTCGAGGAGGACGAAGCCGCGGCGGCGGAGGTGGCTCACGAGGTGGACGAGGCAGACCTTGCTCGCGTCCGTGCCGCCGAGGGCCGGGCGGCTGAACATCGCCTCGCCGCAGAAGACGGCGCCGACGGCGAGGCCGTAGAGGCCGCCGACGAGGCGGCCGTCGCGCCACGCCTCGACGCTGTGGGCGAGGCCGGCGCGGTGGAAGGCGAGGAAGAGCTGGATGATCTCCTCGCTGAGCCAGGTCTCTTCGCGGCCGCGGGCGGGGGCGGCGCACTCGCGGATGACCTGCTCGAAGGCCGTGTCGCCGGTGACCGTGAAGCGCGCGCTGTGGACGCGCTGCGCGAGCGAGGACGCGACGCGGAAGGTGTCATCGAGGGGGATGACGCAGCGTTCGAAGGGCTGGAACCACCCGACCTCGCCCTTGTCGGGGTCGAACATCGGGAACCAGCCGCGGCGGTAGGCGTGGAGCGCGGCGTCGATGACGGCCGGTTCGTGCCGCGTGCGCGTGGTCATGCGGCGGGCTCTCCGAGCGTCATCGCGTAGACGCGGAGAATCTCGGCGACGCTCCAGGCCTGCGCAGGGCAGCCCTCGGGGCGGCGCGGCGGTTCGGCGTCGTAGACCTCGGCGGTGCTGAGGGTGGGGCTTGAGGCGAGCATGTCCGCGAGGGGCGCGAGGAGGGCGAGCACACGCGCGCGTGCGTCCTTCGAGAAGTCGTTGACGCGGAGGAGCGCCTCGCAGTACGGCCCCAAGAGCCAGGGCCAGACGGTGCCGTTGTGGTACGCGCGGTCGCGCTCGAACAGGGAGCCTCGGTAGTGCGGGCAGTAGCCGGACTCGCCGGGCGCGAGGGTGCGGAGGCCGACGGGCGTCAGGAGGCGCGCGGTGCAGGCTTCGACGACGGCCTGGGCGCGCGCGGACGAGAGGAGGTCGCGGCCGAGGCTGACGGCGAAGATCTGGTTGGGGCGCACGAGCGGGTCGGGCGTCCACGCGCCGCCCGCGGGCGTGAGGACGTCGGAGAGGCAGCCTGCGCGGGCGTTCCAGAAGGCGGGCTCGAAGGAAGCCTTGCATCGCTCGGCGAGTTCGGCGAGCGCGGACGCGAGCTTCCCGTCGCGCTTCGAGACGAGGGGCGCGAGGCGCGTGAGCGCGGCGTGCCAGAGGGCGTTGATCTCGACGGCCTTGCCGTGGCGGGGGGTGAAGACGACGCCGTCGCGGCGGGCGTCCATCCACGTGAGCTGCGTGGTCTCGTCGCCCGCGGTGATGAGGCCGTCGGCGGGGTCGAGCTTGATGCCGAAGTCTGTGCCGTCGCGGTAGGCGTGGGCGATGTCGAGGCAGGCGGGGAGGAGCGTGCTCTCGAGGAGGTCGCGCTCGCGGGGGCCCGCGGCGCGGGCGAACTCGCAACAGGCGACGACGAACCAGAGGCTCGCGTCCACCGTGTTGTATTCGGGTTGGCCCGAGGCGTTGTCGAAGGTGTTGGGGACGAGGCCGTTGCGGCGCGCCGCGGCGAGCGCGGCGAGCGCCTTGCCGGCCTCTTCGACGCGCCCGGTCGTCAGAAAGATGCCGGGGAGGGCGATGCAGAGGTCGCGCCCCCAATCGGCGAACCAGGGGAAGCCGGCGATGATGGTGACACCGTCCGTGCCGCGGCGGGCGACGAACTTGTCCGCGGCGGCTGTGAGCGCGGCGATGCGGCGCTCGTGCTCGCCGGTGGCGCGGACGCTCTTCACGGTGTGCTGCGCGAGGAGCGCGACGCGCTTGCGCTCGCGGTCGGCGTCCAGGTCATCCCCGGTGGGTGCGGTCGCGTCGGCCCACGCGGTGATTCTGGCCGTTGGGCTTGTTGAGGGCGAGTCCAATGTGAAGACGCCGGGGCTATAGAGGTCCTCGGCGCAGTCCTGCGCGCGGTCTGCGTCCTTCGCGTACGAGAAGTTGCGCCACCACTGCGGATCGTCGCGCCAAGCGCCGTCAACGCGGAGCGTGCATTGGAAGATGCCGCGGCGGGTGGCGACGGTGGTCATGCCGTGCTCGGCTCGGAAGCCGGCGTCGGCGTGATGCGATGCGCCGCCGTTGAGGGCGTGGAAGTCGCGGAGCGCGAACAACGGGCGGGCTTCGATGAACGCGCCGGGGATTGGCTGGCCGTCGATGACGTAGGTCACAGCCAGGGCGTTCTGGTTTCGCCCGAGCCACAGCGCGCGCGTCACGCGGCGGCGGGCGACGGCGTACGTCCATTGAACCATGGAACTGCAGCGCTCGAAAGCAACTAACGCCGCGGCGCCGTTGGGCGAGCGCGTGCCGTCGCAGAACTGGAAGGTCGAGAGGTCGTGGCGGCCGGCGTCGGGGCCGTTCGGGATCACCAGCCACTCGGCGCAGGCGGCGAGGGCGGCGAAGCGGCCGACGGGCGGGGAGGCGGCGGCGGTGAGCCAGGCGTGGTAGCGGCGCTCGGGCCACCCCCCCACCGTGCCCATGGCGAAGCCGCCCAAGCCGTTGGTGAGGAGCCACTCCTCGCGCAATGCCGCGGCGAGGCGGTCGCCCTCGAGCCGGCATGTGTTGGTGAAGCCCACGCGCGATCGTAGTGGCGGCGTGAAAGAAACTCGGTCTCCTTCCCAATGAGCTTGGTGCGGCGGAGGACGCCGCGCGGCCGCCCGTTCGCGGCCGGGAGGCTCGTATGCGTTACCTGTTTGCGATCATCCTGCCGCCGCTGGCCGTCTTCAGCACGGGCCGGGTGGTGCAGGGGCTGCTGAACATCGTGCTGACGGTGCTGGGGTGGGTGCCGGGCGTGGTGCACGCGGCGCTGATCGTCAACGACTACAAGGCGGAGCAGCGGGCGAACCGGATCATCGACGCGATGCGGCTGGCGCGGGTGCATTGATCCGGCGCGAATTTCCCGCGGTTTTGGTGGACGATCCGCGGATCGTGTGCTCCATTGATGACATGCGTGGACTCATTGCTGCGGTCGTTTTTGCGTGCGCCCCGGGGGCGCTGGGCGTGGTCACGACCTTCGAATCGGGGGCCCAGGGGTGGTCCGCCAACGGGCAGGTGAACGTCGTCCCATTCAACGGGAACCCGACGTGGAACCTCGACGTGAACCTGATCGACACCTTCGGGATGGCGATCCGGAACACGACGAACCCGGCGTTCCTCGGGAACTACACGACGCTGGGTGCGCCGCTGCGGCTGGGCATCGACGTGCGCACCGACTCGATCACGTTCTTCGGGTCGCAGGTGCCGCGGGACCTGATCGTGGAGCTGCGCGACACGAGCGCGCCGTCGTCGGCGGGGCTGCCGTACGTCTCGGTCTTCGCGCACCTGGGGACGCTGAGCCAGTCGCAGCCGGGGTGGCGGTCGTTCGGCATCGACATCGCGGACCCCAACTCGCCGACGCTTCCCCAGGGCTGGGGCGGGTACGGGGACGAGGACCAGTTCGGGAACCCGTTCCTGCCGGCGGACCGGACGTTCGCGAGCGTGCTGGCGAACGTGACGGAGATCCACTTCACGACGCTGGTGCCGGGCTTTGTCTACGGCTTCACCAACTTCGACGTCGCGGTGGACAACATCCGGCTGGAGGTCGTGCCCGCGCCGGGGGCGGCGGCGCTGTTGGGGATGGCCGGGCTCGCGGCGGCGCGACGGCGGCGGAAGTAGGAAAAGCTCAAAACTCAAAGCGGCAAAGCTCAAAGGAAGAGGTCGCGATGACGTACGCGCCTCCGGCCTTCGTCATTTGAGCTTTGAGTTTTACTTCCGGTCCATCGCCAGCATGGCGGCGCCGATGACGCCGGCGCGGTCCTCGAGCCTGCTCGCGACGATGTCCACGCCCTGCGCGAGGCGCGGGAAGACGACGCGCCGCGCGGCCTCGGCGACGCGGTCGACGAAGGGCTTGCCGGTGGCCTCGGTGAGGCCGCCGCCGAGGATGATGCGCTCGAGCGAGAGGAGCGTGACGGCGTTGGCGACCGAGACGCCGACCATCTCGGCGACGTGATCGACGACCTCGACGACGAGCTTGTCCTCGCGCTCGCCGCCCCGGTAGTGCTTGGCGATCACCTTGCTCTTGACCTCGTTGGTCCACTTGAGCGGGTCGTCGCCCAGCTCGCTCGTCAGCTTGCTCTTGTGGTTGGAGCGGATGAGGCGGACGATGCGCTCCGTCACCGAGGTGCGGCTGGCGTTGTTCTCGAGCGTGCGCTCGCCCAGGGGCAGGAAGGGGAAGAGGACCGTGTGGCCGATCTCGCCGGCGGAGAACCAGTGGCCGTAGTGCAGGCGGCCGTTCAGGACGAGCCCGCCGCCGATGCCGGTGCCGATCCAGACGCCGAGCAGGTTGTTGCTGTTCTTCCCCGCGCCCAGCTTGTTCTCGCCCCAGACGGCGACGTTGACGTCGTTGTCCACGGCGACCTTCGTCTTGAGGCGCTTGGAGAGGAGCTCGGCGAGGGGGACATCGTTCCAGCGCAGGTTGACGGCCTCGACGACGACGCCCTTTTCCGGGTCGATGACGCCGGGGGCGCCGATGCCCAACGCGGCGATGGTCGTCACGCCCGCCGCGGCGCAGGCCTCGTTCACGCCCTCGGCGATGCGCGCGAGGACGCCCTCGACGCCCTCCTCGGGCTTGGTCTTTTTCTTGGCCTCGCCGAGGACCTTCATGTCGGCATCGACGACGCCGATCTGCATGTTGGTGCCGCCCAGGTCGATGCCGACGAACGCGCGTTGGGGGGGCATGGGGTCTCCGGGAGGGGGCTTCGCCCCCGCGTTGCGAGTGTATCGGAAGAGATATCGGGTCTTGCCGGGCGCGGCTGAAGCGGGGCATCGGCGCGGAGCGGGGCGCAGCCGGTGCGCGGCGCGCCGCCCGGCGGCGGCGATCCCCACGAACATGGCGGCCCGGGCTGATGCGGCGGCCCGAATCGGCCGAAGGTGCGGGAGAGTGCCCACAGAGCATCCGCACCAGGACGTCGCCTCGAACGCACCCACGGGCCGGGACGAGGCGCCGAGCGTCACCATCGCCGCGCTGACGGAGGCCGGCGCCCGGGAGGCGCGGGCGTTCGTCGAGAGCGCCGGGTGCCGCGTCACGGACGACGGGGCGGCGGCGGGGGCGGCGGTGGTGTGGGCGGAGGACGCGCCGACGCGCGAGGTCGGGGCGGCGCTGCGCGCGGCGCAGGAGCACGGGGAGGGGCTCGCGGTCGTGCTGTGCCTGCGGCGCGAGGACGGGCGGGCGCGGGAGATTCTGGCGCACGCGCCGCTCCCGTCGCGGGTCGCGATCGTGCGGACGCCGTGCGAGCCGACGGACGTGCTGCAGCTCGTGCGGTCGCTGGCGGCGGGGCCGGACGGCGCGCCGCTGCACGCGCAGAACGCGGTGCTGCGGCGGCGGCTCGCGGAGAGCCGGCGGCACGAGGAGGCGTTGCGTCACGACGCGCTGCACGACCCGCTGACGCGCCTGCCGAACCGGGCGCTGCTGCTGGACCGGCTGACGCAGTGCGTGGAGCGGATGAAGCGCTCGCCGGGCTCGGGGTGCGCGGTGCTGTTCATCGACATCGACAACTTCAAGCTGATCAACGACAGCTACGGGCACAAGACCGGCGACGCGGTGCTGATCGAGGTCGCGTCGCGGATCGAGGCGGCGGTGCGGACGTGCGACACGATCGGCAGGCCGCTGGCGGGGATGGCGGGCAGGCTGGGCGGGGACGAGTTCATCGTGCTGCTGGAGGACGTGGCGGACCCGTCGCAGGCGATCCTCGTGACGCGGCGCCTGCAGGAGATGATCACCGCGCCGCTGACGGTGGACGGGCGGGTGCTTCACGCGGGCGCGTCGATGGGGGTCGCGATCGGGACGCCCGAGCACACGCCCGAGGAGCTGCTGCGCGAGGCGGACACGGCGATGTACCGGGCCAAGTACGCGGGCAAGGCGCGCCACGCCGTCTTCGACCACCAGATGCACAAGGCGGTGCTCGAGCGGCTGACGATCGAGGCGGACCTGCGCGGGGCGTGCGACCGCGGCGAGATGGACGTCGTGTACCAGCCGATCGTGCGCCTGGAGTCGGGCGCGCTCGCGGGCTTCGAAGCGCTGGTTCGGTGGAACCACCCGACGCGCGGGCCGCTGATGCCCGAGTCGTTCATCCCGATCGCGGAGGAGTCCGGGCAGATCGACAGGCTCGGCGCGTGGGTGATCGAGCGCGTGGCGAGGCAGGTCGCGGAGTGGCGCGCGTCCCTCCCGACGTTCGACGGCATGTACGTGAGCGTCAACGTCTCGCGGGTCCAGCTCGTGGACCCGTGCTTCGCGGAGCGGTTCGAGGCGACGCTCGCCCGCGCGGGCGTGCCGGGGAAGAACATCCACGTGGAGGTCACCGAGACGACGGTGATGAAGAGCGAGGGGGAGGCGATCAAGGCGCTGGCGCGGCTGCGCAAGAACGGGACGCTGGTGATGCTCGACGACTTCGGCACCGGGTACTCGTCCCTCTCGTGCCTGCACCGCTTCCCGATCGACGTGCTGAAGATCGACCGGTCGTTCGTCGAGACGATGCGGCACAACTCCGATTACGCCGCGGTGGTGAACGCGGTGGTGGCCCTCGCCCACAACCTGCGCGTGAAGGTGATCGCCGAGGGCGTGGAGTCGACGCACCACATGGTGCAGCTGCAGGCGCTGGGGTGCGACCTCGCGCAGGGGTTTCTCTTCGCGCGGCCGGCGACGGCGTCGCGGGCGACGGCGATGATCGCCGAGGGGATCAGCTGGTCCCGCCGAGCGGCGTAGCGGGCCCGAGCAGGATCGCGCGCATCGGCGTGGACATGGCGAGGCGTTCGAGGTCGGCGCGCGACGCCCAGCGGCGGCCGCCGGGCGCGATCTCGTCCGCGATCCGGGCGACGCAGACCTCGAACCGCACCTCGCGGTGCGTGGTGTCGTGGACGAACGAGCCGGTCCTGGTCGCCCGGCCTAGGCCGAGGGCCTTCTCGAACGCGCGCACGGCGGCGGGCGTCGGGCGCGGCGCGGCCTCGAGGGTCGGGGCCTGCCACATCTTGGACCAGAGCCCGCGCTCGGGCCGGCGCTCGACGAGGAGTCGCCCGCGCGCGTCTTCGATGACATAGACGCGGTGCGTGGTGACCGACCGAGCGGCCTTCTTCGACGGCGGCGGGATGAGGGCTTGTCGGCCCGTCCGGAACGCGGCGCAGCGGCGGGCGACGGGGCAGACCTCGCATCGCGGCACGCCGGCGACGCAGACCAACGCGCCGAGCTCGATGAGCGACTCGGAGAGATCGCCGGCGCGGTCTGCGGCGGCGGCCGCGAGCGCGCCCGCGCGCTCGGCGGCGTAGCGGCGGGACCGGGCGTCCTCAACGGGCCGCTCGACGCCGCCGAGACGGAGGAGGACGCGGCCGACGTTGGTGTCGACCGCGGGCTGGGGCAGGTTGAAGGCGAACGCTGCGATCGCGCCGGCGGTGTACGCGCCGACGCCGGGGAGGGCGCGGAGGGCGGCGGGATCGTTCGGCACGACCCCCCCGTGGCGCTCGGCGATCGCCCTGGCCGCGGCGTGCAGCAGGCGGGCGCGGCGGTAGTAGCCCATGCCGGTCCAGGCGTGGAGGACGTCGTCCTCGTCGGCCGCGGCGAGCGCGGCGACGCCGGGGAAGCGGGCGAGGAACTCGTGGAAGCGCTGGACGACGCGCGGCACCTGCGTCTGCTGGAGCATGATCTCGCTGACGAGCACGCGGTACGGGTCGCGCCGGAGGCCGGCGGGGCCGGGCTGTCGCCACGGGAGGGCGCGGGCGTTCGCTCCGAACCAGCGGAGCAGATCGGCGGCGATCGCGCGGTCCTCGCGCGACGGCGCGGTCACGCGGGCGTCTCCAGCGCGGCCTTGACGGCGTGCTTGATGGGCGGCCACGCGGCGTCGGGGGCCTTGCCGACGGTGAGCCATTCGCGCGTGATCAGGACGTTGCGGACGCCGGGGATCGCGAAAAGTCGCTTCGCCAGCGGGTCGCCCGCCGCGGCGTCGGCGCTGGCGTAGGAGCGCATCGCGCCGTCCTTCCCGGCGATGGGCGGAATAGGCCGCGCGGGGAGGCACTTGAGCGCGTTGGGGTTGGGCGTTTCCTCGAAGCGCACGCGTCGAGCGTAGCGTCGCGCGTTCCTACGCTGGCCGCATGCCCGACCGCAAGCCCTTCGTCGGCGGCAACTGGAAGATGAACACGAACCGGACGACCGGGAGCGACCTGGCCCGGGGCGTCGCGGACGGCCTCGTGCACGTGGACGGGGTGGACGTGGCGGTCTTCCCGCCCTTCCCGTACCTGCTCACGGTGCGGGCGATCCTGCGCGACAGGGGCTCGACGGCGATGCTGGGGGCGCAGGACGTGTACTTCCAGGGGGACGGCGCGTTCACGGGGGAGGTCTCGTGCGCGATGCTCAAGGACTGCGGCGTGCAGGCGGTGCTCTGCGGGCACTCGGAGCGGCGGCACACGGTCGGGGAGCGCGACGAGCTGGTGAACAAGAAGCTGCGCGCGGTCGTGGAGGCGGGTCTGACGGGCGTGCTCTGCGTGGGCGAGACGCTCGACGAGCGCACGGCGGGGCACCAGGACATCATCGTGTCGCGCCAGGTGCGGACGGGCCTGGCGGACATCCCCGGGGCGCACACGGAGCGGCTGATCATCGCGTACGAGCCGGTGTGGGCGATCGGGACGGGGAACACGGCGACGCCCGATGACGCGCAGGTGATGCACGCGATGATCCGCGGGGCGCTGGTGCGTCAGTACGGGGCGGAGATCGCGGAGCGCGTGCGGATCATCTACGGCGGGTCGCTCAAGCCCGACATCGCGCGGTCCATCTTCGGGCAGAAGGACGTGGACGGGGGGCTGGTGGGCGGCGCGTCGCTCAACGCGGCGGACTTCGTCTCGATCTGCCGGGCCTCGGGCGAGGCGTCCAAGGCCAAGGGCTGAAAAAGCGAACGAGCGGACAAGGGCGGAAAGGCGAGCCCGCGGACACGCCCGGCGGTCACGCCGGGCCTCCAAGTCGCTTGCCACGCCCGAGCCCCGGCGTCTTCCCTCCGCATCGCCGGGCCCCTACTCTCTCGATTCGCACGCGCCGTTTGGCTGCGCCGCCGGAAGACGGGGGCGCATCGGGAGTTATGGCTTCTCATGATCCAGCCCGTCCTCACACTCGCTCAGTGGAACCAGTACGTCCTCGGCGTGCTGCTCGTGGTCTTCCTGATCATCTGCTTTTTCATGGTGATCACCGTCCTGATCCAGAAGCCCCAGGGGGGCGGCCTTGCGGCTGCCTTCGGCGGGAGCGCGGCGAGTTCCGGCCAGACGGCCTTCGGTACGAAGACAGGCGACGCGCTGACGGTCTTCACGGTGGGCGTGTTCGTCGTCTTCCTCGGCCTGGCGGTGGTGCTGAACTTCGCGATGAAGCCCGACCGGGCGCAGACGCAGCCCGTCGCGCAGCCCGCGCCGGGGACGGAGCCCGCGGGGCAGCCCGCCGGCGAGGAGTCGCCCCTGCCGATCGCGCCCGTGCTGGAGCGGCCGGCCACGACCCCCACCAACGCACCCGCGACGAACCCGGCGACGCCCCCCGCGGATCAGCAGCCGGCGACGCCGCCAGCGACGAACCCCGAGCGGCCCGCGCCGAGCAACCCCGCACCCACGCCGTGAGAACACCGTGAGCACGAACGTTCGCAGCATGACCGGCTTCGGCGAGGCGAGCGCCACGCAGGGCGGGGCGCACTACTTCATCGAGATCCGCAGCCTGAACAACAAGTACTTCAAGTCCACGGTGCGCCTGCCCGAGCAGGTGCAGGGGCTGGAGGCGGAGATCGAGCAGCGTCTGCGCGACCGGCTGGCGCGGGGCACGATCACGGTGAACGCGCGGATCAACGACTCGGGGGAGACGGCGGCGTACGAGATCAACACGAAGGCCCTCTCGCGGTACATCGAGCAGATCCGCCGGGTGCCGCAGCTGGCGGGCGAGTCGCCGAGCCTCTCGGCGCTGCTGGGGCTTCCGGGCGTGCTGCAGCCGCCGAGCGACGAGGAGGCGCGGTTCGAGACGGCCCGGGCGGCGATCCTGCCGCTGCTGGAGAAGGCGTGCGACGGGGTGCTCGCCATGCGCGAGCGCGAGGGGCGCGTGCTGGTGGAGGACGTGCGCCAGAACCTGGCGCTGATCGCCAAGCGGCTGGAGCAGGTGACGGGCCGCGCGCCGGCGGTCGTCGCGGACTACGAGCTGCGCCTCAAGAACCGCATCGAGACGATGCTGCGCGAGGCGGACCACGCGGTGGAGACCGGCGACCTCATCCGCGAGATCGCGGCGTACGCGGAGCGGACGGACATCGCGGAAGAGATCAAGCGGCTGTCGGCGCACCTCGACCAGTTCGAGGAGCTGCTGGCCGGGAGCAAGGGCAAGCCCATCGGGAGGACGCTGGACTTCCTCTCGCAGGAGATGCTGCGCGAGGCGAACACGATCGCCAGCAAGAGCCCGGACGCTGTGATCTCGCGCAACATCGTCGAGATCAAGGGCTCGATCGACCGGATCAAGGAGCAGGTGCAGAACATCGAGTAGCGCTCACGGGAGGCCAAGCATGCCCCGGCTCACGACGTCCATCCTGGTGCTCGCGCTCGGCGCGGGGTGCTGCGCGGCGGCCGCCGCGAGCGCGCCGCCCCCGGACGACCGGCGGAACGCGGACGCGCTCTTCGCGAGGCTCGGGAGCGAATCGTGGGAGGCGCGGGACGAGTCGCACCGGCGGCTGCGCGACGGGGCGGGCCTGAGCCTGGCGGACGTCGAGGCGGCGCTGCGCACGCACGGGGCCGACCCGGAAGCCCGGCGGCGCATCACCGACATCGGCTGGAAGCACTTCGTGAACGCGCCGCACGCGGCGATGGGCGTGCAGTTCAACGCGGCGCAGGAGTCACGGGGCGTCGTGATCAGCGACACGATCGCCGGGTTCGACTCCACACGCGTGCTGCGGGGCGGGGACGCGCTCCTCTCCATCGCGGGCGTGGACGTGTCGCAGCAGGCGGACGCCGCCGCGGTGATCGTGAGCCACGACCCGGGCGCCGAGATCGTGGTGGTCGTCGAGCGCGACGGGGAGGTCTTCGAGGCGCCGCTGCGGCTCGGCGCGTTCACGGCGCTGCCGGGGATGGGGCGCGGGATCAACGAGGCGACGCTGCAGCGGGCGTGGGAGATGCGCGTGCAGCGGATCGTGGCCGACGCGCCGGCGCCCGCGCCGGTCGTGCCCGGGCTGTCGCCCCGCCGGTGGCGGAGCGAGGCGGGCAAGAACCAGCCAGAGCGGGCGCAGCCGCCGCGCAACCCGCGTTTCCCCGCGCCGGCGCCGGTCGAGTCGGCCGACGGTCCTGGCCGCAACCCGCCGCGGGCGGGCGGGTCGCTGCGGCGCTCGGTCCGGACGGCGGACGGGATGGAGTCGTTCTTCCTGACGCAGGATCGCACGCCCGTCAGCGACTCGGTTGCGAACCTTGTCCGGCAGGTGGCTCTCAACCTCTCGCGGCTGCGGCAGCTCGAGCTCGTGCTGCGCGACGGGGGCGCGGACGAGGGGCGGCGGCTGAACCTGGGGCCGCAGCTCGCGCAGACGCGCGTCATGCTGAACAACACGCTGCGCGAGGTGCGCAACCTGCGCCCGCGCGAACTCGCGATGCGCGAGCGCGCGGCCGCCGCGGGCGCGCCCGACGACGAGTAGCCCTACCGCCCCGACTTCGCCCGCGCGAGCGCCTCGAGCTTGGCGCGCGCTCGCCCGGTGAGGCCGCCGGGGCCGCGCTCGCCCTTCGTCAGGCGGAGCGCCATCGCCGCGTGCTCGAGGGCCCTGGGCAGGCGCGGCTCCTCGCCCTTGGCCTCGCTGCCCGCGTCGGAGAGGTTGTCGTAGCAGTCGGCGAGCTTCACGAGTCGCGCCTGCCACGGGCCGCTGCCGAGGCGCTTCTCGTACTCGTCGTCGCGCTCCTCCTCGGGCAGGGCCATGTTCTTCGTGAGGCAGGCGACGCAGGCGGCGACGTCCGCGCCGAATCGCTCTTCGATGTCCTCGTAATCCGTCGTCGTGTCCTCGATCGTGTCGTGCAGGAGCGCGGCGAGGACGGCGACGCGGTCGCTGCACTCGAAGACGATGGCCGTCGTCAGGGCGACGCGCATGAGGTGGGCGACGTACGGCGTCGCGCCGTCCTTGCGGACCTGGTGGCGGTGCCTGCGCGCCGCGAAGCCGCACGCCTCCTGGAAGAACGCCTCGGGTGCGCCGGTTTTCCTGGGCATGGCCGATCCTAGAGCGGCTCCGGCCCGCGGGGCAGCCGGGAAGGATCGATCACCACAGAGACACGGAGGCACAGAGAAGAACCAAGAGGAAAGAACTGATTGGTTGATGAGGAAGCGGAGGTGCGCCGGGTGTCCGCCGCTCCGGCGCGCCGATCACAGTCCCGCGTTCCTCTTCTCTGTGCCTCTGCGTCTCTGTGGTAATGAAGTCACCGGTCACAGCGCTCGGGTTTTACCTGAACGGCACCTCGAGCGAGAACGTGAAGAGCCGCTCGCGGTCGGTGTCTTCCTTCAGGATCGGGAAGCCGAAGTCGAAGGCGAGGGGGACGTTGCTGAGCTGCTCGATGTGCAGGCGCAGGCCCAGGCCGACGGAGACGCGGTAGCTGTCGAAGCCCAAGTCGGGCTCGACCGTGCCCGTGTCGATGAAGGCGACGCCCGAGACGAGCTCCTCGAAGAGGGGCTTGTTGAGCTCGGCGCCGGCGAAGAAGAGCCAGTTGCCGCCGATCGGGTCGTCGCCCAGCTCGCCGGTGTCGTTGCGGATGCCCACGGGGGAGACGCCCCGGAAGGCGAAGCCCCGGAAGGACTGACCGCCCAGGTACTGCCGCTCGAAGAAGGGCGCGACGTCCTCGTCGCCGGGGATGTACGCGGCGGAGGTGCGGAGGAGGAGCGTGGTGGAGCGGCCGAGGACGTCCTCCTCGAGCTTGAAGTAGCGGGCCGCCTCGGCGCTGATCTCGGTGAAGGTCTCGTCGCCGAGCAGGCCGAACTGCGTCAGGCCGAACTGCATGCTGGTGCCGCTGGTGGGGTTGCGGACCGTGTCGGTGCTGCTGCGGCGGAGGGAGACGCCTAGGCTGTTGATGAGCCGCAGGTCCTCGAACTCGAAGTAGTCGGTGGGCGCGTCGGGGTCGATGTCGCCGAGCGAGACCCACTCGAATCGAAGCGGGAAGCTCATCGTCCAGAGCGAACCGAAGCGGCGGCCCACGGTGAAGCGCGAGCCGTAGCGGTTCTCGTCGTACGCGCGGTAGAGGCGCTGGCGGTAGAAGATCTCGGCCGAGCCGGAATAGTCGCTGCCGCCGAGGCTCGGCTCGGTGAGGGAGACCGCGAAGTTGCGGACGCGGTCGCCGGGGGCGAGCGTGATGGCGAAGGTCTGGCCGCCGCCCCGGAAGGAGTCGCCGGAGAAGAACTCGCCGACGGTGTCGGGCGGGTCGGTGACGTCGAAGTTGCTCTCGGTGATGTTGATGAAGGCGCCCAGGCCGCCGTCGGAGCCGGCGGTGGCGCCGAAGTTGAAGCTGCCGGTGTTCGTCTCGCTCACCTCGACGATGACGTCGCGGTAGGCGGGATCGGCGGCGCCCACGTCCCCGTCGCCCGCGAGGGAGCGGAAGGGGTCGAGGGATGCCTCGGGCTGGATGGCGACCTTTGCGCTGCCCCGGGCGAAGAGGCGCGAGGCCTCGATGCGTCGCTCGGCCTCTCTCGCCTGGGTCGCGTCGAGGGGGCGGTCGGGCTTGAGCGGGATCATCCGCCGCACGACGTCATCGCGGGTGATGCGATTGCCGACGATCTCGACCAGGCCGGTGCGGAATCGCCGGCCCTCGTCGATCACGAGCAGCAGGTCCACCTTGGGCTCGCCGCCGCCCGCCCGCAGCTCGCGCTTGTTGACGCGCACGTCGGCGTAGCCGAGCTTGCCGTACGCGGCCTCCACGGTCTCGAGGCTGGTGCGCAGGTCGCGCTCGCTGTAGACCTGGCCGGGCTTGATGGTCATCAGGCCCACGAGCTGCCTGGGCGTGAAGACGCCGGCGTCGCCGTCGCGGAACGACACCTTGACGTCGCGCAGCGTGTAAACCTCCCCCTCCTCGATGATGAACTCGACAAGGGCCTCGCTGGCGTTGGGCGCGGGGGTGATCGACGGCGCGCAGCGGCAGTCGATGTAGCCGCGGTCGCGGTAGTAGCGGACGATCGCGGCGGCGTCGGCCTCGAGCCGGTCCTCGTCGAGGATCCCCTTCTCGAAGATGCCCGCGGGCTCGGTCTCGATCTGGCGGTGGAGTTCCCGCTCGGTGATGTTGTTGTTGCCGGCGAAGGTGACGCGCGAGACGCGGGTGCGGACGCCCTCGCGGATGCGGAAGAGGACGACGCCCGACTCCTCGAGGGCCTTCTCGTCGATGCTCACGCGCGCGTTGGCGTACCCCTTGTTGACGTACATCTGGCGGATGCGCTCCGCGGCGCGGTCGAGCTGCGTCCGGTCCACCGGCGTGCCGACGAGGAGGTCGACGGCGCCGGAGAGCGTCTGGTCCGAGAGGCGGGTGTTGCCGACCGTCTGGACCGCGCTGATGAGGGGCTGGAGGACCACGCGGTAGGTCACCGCGACGCCGCCGTCGTCGAGCGGGGTGGCGGAGGACTCGACGGTGCGGAAGCGCCCCAGCCGGTTGAGGCGCTGGAGGTCGTCGTTCGCGGTCGCCGGGTCGAAGGGGAAGCCCTCGCGCAGGCGGAGCTGGTTGCGGACGAGGAGCTCGATGTCCGGCTCGACGGTGCGCGTCGCTCCCGACGCGTCGGTGGTGACGATGAGCACCCGCCGCACGGGCTTGGTGCGCAGCGCCTCGAGGGCGGGGTCGACCTCGCGGGGCGCGGCGCCGGGCGCGGGCGCCTCCTGCTGGGCGCCGGCCGGAGCGCCCGCGAGCACGGCGAGGATCGCCGCGGCGGTCACACCCAGGCGTCCGTGCCGGGCGGGTTGTTTGAGCGGGCTGGTCTTTGGCATCGCGTGGGCAGCGGGCTGCGAGCGGGCGAGCGTAGCCCGGGTGGCGGCGGGGTTTACGGCCGCCGCGCGCCCAACTTGGCGGCGAGCGCGGCCCTGGTCTCGGGCGTGGCGAGGATGGAGGCGGAGAGGTCCGCGCCGCGCCGGACGGTGTCGGCGTCGCGCGAGCCGTCGATCTCGTTGAGCAGGGCCTTGGTGGCGCGGAGCGCCTGCGGCCCGCCCTGCGCGAGGCGTTGGGCGATCTCCCGGGTGGCGCCGTCGAGATCGGCGACGCTCCGGACGCAGTGATCGACGATCCCCAGCACATGGGCGTCCGCGCCGCTCATCAGCCCGCCGGTCAAGAGGACCTTGCGGGCGCGGCCCGCGCCAATCTTGCGGACCAGCCAGGGCGCGACGACGGCGGGGCAGACGCCGAGGTCGACCTCCGGGAAGCCCATCTTGCTGTCGGCGTGGGTGACGGCGGCGTCGCAGACGCACGCGAGGCCGCAGCCGCCGCCGATCGCGGCGCCGTTGACGCTCGCGAGCGTGACCATCGGCAGGGCGCGGAGCTTGAGGGTGAAGTCCGCGAGGCAGTGCAGGAGCCGGCCCGGCGCGGCGGGGTCGTCGAGCACGGCCTTCAGGTCCATCCCCGCGCAGAAGGCGCGGCCCGAGCCGGTCAGCACGAGCACGCTCACGCCGCTCATCGACGCGAGGTCGTCGGCGCACCGGTGCACGCAGTCGAGGAGGTCGATCGAGAGGGCGTTGCGCGCGTCCTCGCGGCGCAGCGTGAGCGTCGCGACGCGGCCCTGCACGTCGAGGGTTGCGAGCGGGGAGGACATGCGGCAGGGTACGGTGTAACGCTCGCCTGGTCAGAAAGCGGCGAAACGACAAAGCGAAAAAGCGGCAAATGAAGAGGAGTCTCTTCATTTGCCGCTTTGCCCACTTGCTGCTTTGCCGCTTTTCCTAGCACGCTCCCCCGCCGAACACACGGATGTACGCCTCCAGGTCGGCGTTGTCGGGGAAGAGACCGTCGTTGTTGAAGTCCATGTCGCCGCACGTGCCGGTGGAGCACGCGCCCCCGCCGAAGACGTCGAAGAAGTCTGCGAGATCGGCGTTGTCCGGGAAGAGACCGTCGCCGTTGAAGTCGATCGAGTCGCAGCCTCCGTTCAGGACGCGCAGCTTCACGCGGTTGGGCAGGTACACGAGCTGAAAGGCCGCGCCGTTGCGGGCGTCGATGTAGTTGACGGTCGTGAAGACACCGACGCGTCCTCCCGTCGCGGCGATGAGATCGAATTCCTGCCCGGTCAGGTACTCGAACCCTTCCTGGAAGTCGATCTCGAGCGTGCCCTGGCAGGCCGCGGGGCCGGCGCTCACGACGATGTTCCCGTACCCGCCCGGCGCCTCGTCGAGCATGCGCAGCCGCAGCGTGCCGCCGCCGAGCATGCCGAAGCCGCCGTTGGCGAACGTCAGCGTGCCGTTGGTCGAGACCTCGCCGCCGTTGGAGAGGTTGGCCTGCACGACGCCCGGGTTGCGCATGGCGCCGCCGGCGCCGATCACCAGCGGGCTGGTGGTCCGGAGCGTCCCGTTGCTCAGGAGGATCTCGCCGTCGAGCGCGATCGAGCCCGTTTGGAGGAGCTCGAGTTCGAAGCCGGCGAGGTCGATCTCGCCGTCGAGCTGGACGCCGTCCGCGAGCGTGCCCCAGGTGGAGTCGCCGGTGAGCACGGCGCTCGAACCTGCTTCCATGAGGAAGCCCGAGTCCACGACGCCGTGGCCGGTGTACGAAGAGCCGGAGGGGAAACGGATCGAGCCGCCGCTGATGGTGCCCCGGTTGTCCAGCTCCCCCACGAAGACAATCTCTTCGTTGATCGTGGGGATGATCGCGCCCAAGTTCAGGACGTCGGCTTCGATCGTGCCGCGGCCGGAGATCGACGAGGCCATACCGCTGTTGATCAGGCCGTCGGAGGCGAGCACGCCGCCGCCCAAGATGATGACGCCCGGGTCGGCGCCGACGCCGTTGAGGAAGGACGACGTCTCCGGGAATTCCATGCGCCATGCCCCGGGGAAGAGGGTCGCCGTGTTGACGAACGCGGCGAAGTCGTTCACCGTGAGCGTGCCCCCCACGGCCGCGATCGACGCCGTGGTGTCCGCGTCCTCAAGGGTCATGCTCAGCGTGCCCGAGCCGTAGATCGAGCTGCCGGGCCCGAGCGTCACGCCGCCGAACTCCGCGACGGCGGGGCCGTCGATCACGAGCGAAGCACCGTCGCCGAGCTCCAACTCGAACTGCGGCGTCTCGATCGTCGACTCCGACACGATCAGCATGCAGCCGTCGCCGACGACGATCTGTCCGGTGTCGGTGTCCACACCCGGCGGCACGCTCACCTCCTGAAGGACCGCGCCGCTGTACAGCCCGAGCAGGGCGTCCGCGCCGGAGGCGTCGCCCACGCGCACGATGCCGTTGTCCTCCACCGTCCACGTCGCGCCCGAGAGGAGCGCGTCGCCGGAGGCGTTGGCCTGGCCGGAGGCGATCGAGAACTCCTCGCTGCGGACGGTCCCTTGGAGGAACGCGACCGTGACCGTGCCGGCGCTGGCGCCGATCCCGACATAGTCCGTCGTGTGCGTGCCGCCCTGGTTGACCACGTACACGGTCGCGCCCGCTCCGTGGAAGTCGAGCCTCGCGGAGCCGTCCGCCGCGGGCGCGTCCATCGTGACCGTGTACGTGCCGACCGCGTTGATGTACCACTCGTCGGTGGTCGTCGGCGCGCCGGCCGGGGACCAGTTGGCCCCGACGCTGACGTTGCCGCTCACCGGAGCCGCCCAGTTCTTCACCGCGGCGACCGCCGAAGAACCCGCGCCGCCCGCCAACGCCGCGACGAGCGCGGCCCGATACCGATTGCGATGTGCCATATCCCGCTCCACGCGGGGCGGCGGAGCGCCGCCCCACCGACCAACGCCGGGGTGGCGAGGGGATTGCGGGACAGGCGGGCATATTTCCGGACGGCGGAACGACCAGGGTCCCGGATCAGACCCGGGACCCTGGCCACGCGGTTGTTCCGGACTTTGCTTTTAGCAGTTCCCGCCGCCGAAGACCCGCAGGTACGTCTCGAGGTCTTCGTTGTCGGGGAAGAGCCCGTCGTTGTTGAAGTCGACGTCGTTGCAGTCCCCGGTGGAGCAGGCTCCGCCGCCGAAGACGTTGAAGAAGTCCTCGAGGTCCTGGTTGTCCGGGAAGAGACCGTCGCCGTTGAAGTCGATCGAGTCGCAGCCGCCGCCGGTGTTCGCGAGGAGGTACGCGTACGTCGCCTGGGCGTTGACGAGGCCGTGGCCGAAGAAGTCGTCGCGGCCGGCGTCGCCCAGATCGAGGGCCGTCGACTCCATCGCGGTGCGAAGCAGCGCGGGCGTGAGGGCGGAGCCGAAGTTGGAGTACATCAGGCCCGCCACCGCCGCGACGTGCGGGCACGCCATCGAGGTGCCGCTGAACCCGGCGTACGTGTGGCCGGTCTGCGTGAAGGTGATCGACCCGGCGGAGCCGTTGAAGGTGTTCTGCAGCTCGTCGCCGTTGCTCTGGCTGATCGCCACCACGGGCAGGAACGAGCCGTTGGTGAGGTTGCCGCTGAAGAGCCCGCCGTTGTTGTTCGAGATGATCACGCCGATCGCGCCCGCGGCCTCGGCGTTGTCGACCTTCTCCTGGAAGCCGCCGTTGCCGCGCCGGATGTGGGCGATGTTGCCCGAGACCTGCGCGGGAAAGTCGGAGGCGTCCATGCCGTCGTCGCAGTAATAGATGCTGCCGACGGCGTCGGCCACGCGCGAGCGGCCGAGGCGGTTGGCGCCGTGCCCCGTGTTGTTCCACGTCGCGCTCGTGGTGATGAGCGGGACCGTGCTCTGCACGGAAACGCCGGGCGCGGCGACGGAGATCCAGGAGCCGTAGTTGGAGAAGCCCGCGCGCTCCATGTTCGAGTCCACGGCGGCGACGCTGATGACGCCGGGGTAGGACGACGGGTAGTGCGGGTTGCCGCTGTTGTCGTTGCCCGCCGCGGCGACGATCGTCACGCCCGAGCCGACGACCGCGGCGACGATGTCGGCGAAAGACTGCGAGTAGCCGGAGCCGCCGAGGGACATGCTGATGACGTCCGCGCCGTTGTCGGCGGCCCATTCCACGCCCGCCTGGACGTCCGAATCGGAGCCCCAGCCGGAGTTGGAGAGGACCTTGCCGGCCATGAGGTTGACGGACGGCGCGACGCCGATGACGCCGACGGTGTTGTCCACCGCGCCGATCGTGCCCGCGCAGTGCGTGCCGTGGCTGTGGAGGTCGTCGACCGTCTCGCCGTTCACGAAGCTGATGGAGAGCACGGGCGGGGGAAGGTCCGGGTGCGTCAGGTCGATGCCGGTGTCGAGGACGGCGACCGTCGCGCCGGAGCCGCGGGCCGCCGCGCTCCCGCCGGCGTCGGTCCAGCAATCCTGCGCCTTCACCATCGTGACGCCGTAGGGCGTGTCCTGCGCGCTCGTCGAGCGCATGTAGTCGTGCTCGGCGTACATCACGCCGGCGTCCGCGAGCAGGGTCTGGATCGCGCCCCGCGTCGAGCCCTCGGGCACCTCGATGCAGACAAGGCCGGGGACGAACCTGTACGTGCGCATGACCTTGCCGCCGACGGCCGCCGCCGCGGCGTGGGCGTCGGCGCCCGCGTGGAGGCGGACCATGACGCGTGAGGGGTGCGACGGCGGCTCGTGCGGAACCGCGATGTCCGCGAGAGCGCCCGAGCACACGAGGAGAAGACCGGCCGCCGCGACGGGCGTGAAAGCTGTCCGCATCGATCATCCGCCTTTCAGGGTGAAAGAGACCGCCAAGCCATACGGCGCGGCGGGGGCTCGTGTTGCGGGGGGCGCGGATTCTCGGGCCGATTTCATCCCTTCGGAAGGGATGTCTTCAAGGCTCGAGCGTGAAGTCGTCGCCGATCGTCCGCCGAGAACCGTCCGCGAACTCGGTGGTGAGGGAGGCCCGCACCCGCGCCCCGCCGGAGCGGAGGTACTCGGTGAGCCGGACCGGGGTCTGGAGGGGCACGCGGTAGGTGCGCGTGGGCGGGTCGAAGCGGCGGGTGTTCGACGCGGGGTCGTTCATGTCCGGCACGTCCCACGTCAGGGCGTCGCCGCCGGGGCGGTCGAGCTCCACGTGCAACGACCCGACGCCCTTGACCGCGTCGCCGAAGGCGTCGCGCAGCTCGAAGTGCAGAAACAGAACGCCGCCCTTGCCGGGCTCCGTGGGCGGGTCGACGTGCGTGAGCGGGTGGATGCGCAGCGTGGCCGGCGCGAAGGGCCAGGCGCCGACGGGCCCCGGCGCGCTCTGCGCATCCCCGCGTGCGCGCGGCGAGGGGTCGGCGATGCAGGCGCCGAGGAGCGCGCAGCAGCCGAGGACGAGGAGCGGCCGCGTGCGCGCGACGGGCGGGGTCGTCATGACTCAATGATTCGCCGGGACCGCGCGGTCGGGCCAGTAGATCCTTTCGAGGCCGTCGGCCATGGCGGCGACGCTGAACTCGCGGGCGCACCACGCGCGGCCGGCCCGGGCGAGGCGGTCACGCTCCGCCGGATTCGCCGCGCACCACTCGACGGCGTCCCGCAGGCGCCCGACGTCGCCGACGGGCACGAGGCGGCCGGTCTCCATCTCGCGGCATGCCTCGCCGGTTCCGTCTGCGTCGTACGCCACGGGGCAGACGCCGCAGAGGAGGGCCTGCGGCACGGTTCGCGGCAGGCCCTCGCGGGAGCTGGGGTGCGCGAGCACGTCCATCGCGCGGATCATCGCGGGGATGCGCTCCGGCGGAACGAGGCCGGAGACAAGGAGCTGCGCCGGGGTTGATTGGCCGCGGTCGAGCTCCGCCACGCGCAGGCCCAGGGATCGGGCGCGGGCGAGGAGGCGCTCGCGCCACCACCCGTCGCCGACCCAGAGGAGCTTCCACGACGGCTCCGTGCGCATGCGCGGCGCGAGCGCGGCGAGAAGATCGTCGTGCCCCTTGTGCTGGGCGAGGCGCGCGACAACGCCGACGACGAAGTCGGTCGGCGCGAGTCCGAGCCGCGCACGGACGCTCGCGCGGTCGTCGCCCGGCACGGCGCCGAGATACCGATCAACCTCAATCCCGCTGCGGACGGTTGCGTACAGGCCGGGGTGGCCGATGCCGCGTTGGAGGAACTCGCGCGTCATCGCGTCCGCGACGCTGACGATCGCGTGGCAGCGCTCCGCCGCGAAGCGCTCGGCGACGGTGTAGACGCCGTTGCTGATCCGCGTCTTCGCGCGCGCGAGCGCGCCGCCCTCGGCGGGCATGAAGGGTGGGCCGTGGATGGTGTGGACGACGCGGGCGACGCCCTCGTCCCACGCCGCGAGGCGGCCCAGGATGCCCGCCTTGCTGCTGTGGGTGTGAACGACGCCGGGCTCGACGGCGCGGACGAGGGCTCGCAACTCACGGTACGCGCGGGCGTCCTTGATCGGCGCGACCTCGCGCACCATGTGGGGCACGACGTGCGTCGTGATCCCGCGGCCGTCATCAGTCCGGAAGCTTCGGACGCGGTCGAGGAGCGACCCCTCGGGGCCGTAGATGGGGCCGAACGCGAGGTGCACGTCGTGGCCGCGGCGGGCCTGCTCCTCGCAGGAGAGGACGGTGTTCTCCTGCGAGCCGCCGAGGATGAGGCGGGTCGAGATGTGCAGGATCCGCATTCGGTCGAAGATTAGCGGCGCGAGGCAGCACCCTTATCACTGATCGATACGCCACGCGCCCGCCGCGCCCTCATACGAGTGCTTTTCGTAGTTGGGGCCCATAAAGAACTCGAGCACATAGCCCTTCACCGGGTCGGTCCGGTACGTGAAGCGGTGATCCCCGATGCCGGACGCGGGCACCTCCGCGAGCCATCTCTCAGCGACGAGAGCGTCGAGCGTCGCGGGGTACGCGGCGTGCTTGGCGTGGTACGACGCGAGGGCGTCGATGACCTCTTGGCCGCGCACCCGTGCCCGCGCCTCGCGCTCGATGGTCCTGGGGATCAGGCGCAGCGGGTTGCGACCGAACAGGAGCGCCTTCGCGCCATACGCGCCGCCGATCGCAGTCCAACCAACGACAAACAACACAACTGCGGCGGTCACGCCGCACAACCTGACCACGGCTCGGTGGTTCACGCCTCCACCTCGCCCGCGTACCTGATCCACTCCAAGCACAACCCCGTCGGCGGGAGCGTCGGCCCGGCGCTGCGACGGTCCTTGCTCGCGATGATGCCCGGGATCCCGTCCGCCGCGATGCGGCCCCGCCCCACGTCCACGAGCGTTCCCGCGATGATCCGCACCATGTTGTAGAGGAAGCCGGTGCCGGCGACGCGGATCACCACCCGGTCGGGCGCGGGCGTCTCGACACCGCACGCGAGCACCGTGCGCACGGTCGTCAGCCGGCCGTGCCCCGCCGCGGCGAACGACACGAAGTCGTGCTCGCCCACGATGTGCGCGGCCGCGGCGTTCATCGCGGCGACGTCGATCGGCTCGTAGACGTGGTGGACGAAGCGCCGGTCCCAGAGCGCCCGCTCCCGCGCGGCGTGCAGGGTGTACGTGTACTCCTTTGCGACCGCGTCGTGGATGGGGTCGAAGGCCGGGCCGGCCCGCCGCGCGCCGACGACGAGGACGTCCTCGGGGAGCTTGCCGTTCACCGCGCGCAGGAGCCGATCGAGGCCGCGCTCGACGGGCCAGGCGGTCTCCGTGCACGTGAACGCGGCGCACTGGCCCCTGGCGTGGACGCCGGCGTCGGTGCGGCTGGCGCCCATGAGGATAACCGGTTCGCGGACAACTTCGCGGACGGCGCGCTCGGCGACGTGCTGCACGGTGCGGAGCGCGACGCGCTGTCGCGATTCCCCCTCGCGGACCGGGAGGAGGTCGGGGCCGGACCCGTCGTCCTCCGCCGCGGGGTCGGGCGCGTACGGCTCCTGCTTCTGCCAGCCGGAGAAGTCGGTGCCGTCGTAGGCGATGGTGAGGGCGTAGCGGGGCAACCCGGGGAGCGTACGCGCCGGCCCCTAGCGCACCCCCGCCGCGACGATCGTCCGGTCGTCGTTCCGGCTGGTGAGGCCGGCGAACTCGCCCACCCGCGCGACGATGGTGTTGACGACGTCGTTGGCGTCGCGCCCGGCGTCGCGGATCGCGTCGCGCAGGCGCTGGTCGCCGAACATGCGGCGCTCGCCGTTGAAGGCCTCGGTGATGCCGTCGGTGTACATCACCAGCACCTGGCCGGGCTCGAGGGTGACGTCGCGCTCGCCGTAGACCTCGTCGGGCGTGATGCCCAGCGGCAGGCCGGCGCCGACGGCCTCGACCTCGCGCACGTCGCCGTTCACGCCCCGCACGAGGGGCGCGGGGTGGCCGGCGCTCGCGAAGCGGAGGACGCGGGTGCGCTCGTCGTAGACGCCGTAGAGCATGGTGACGAACGCGCCCGACGCCAGCGTGTACCGCTCGCAGAGCGCGCGGTTGAGGTACGACAGCACCGTCCCCGGGGGCCAGGGCTCGCCCGGCATCATGTGGGAGAGCGCGTGGACGACTGCCATCAGGACCGCCGCGGGCGTGCCGTGCCCGGAGACGTCCGCCACCATCAGCCCCCACCGCCCGTCGGGCAGCTTGAAGAAGTCGTACGAGTCGCCCCCGGCGCGGGTGCTGGTCTGGTAGTGCGTCGCGACGTCGAGCGTGGCGATCCGCGGCGGGCCCTGCGGCAGGAGCGCGAGCTGCATCGCCTGCACGCTGCGCAGCTCCGCGTCCAGCGCGTTGTACGCCTCCCGCAGATCACGGGAGAGCACGAGGTTCTTGGTCGCGCGCCCGAAGAGATTGCTGGAGAGGACGAGCTCGGGGAGGCTCTCGGGCTTGAACCCGTTCTCGCGGAACGCGGTGTGCACGACCATGTTGAGGCCCACGCCGTCCTCGAAGTGCGGGATCGCCATGAGGCTCTTCGCGTGCTCGAGGTACGGGCGGGACGGGTCGTCCGGCGCGAGCGACAGGCCCGGCAGGATCACCGCTTTCTCGCGGTAGACCAGGTCGGAGAGGAGCCCGCCCCCGAGCACGGGCAGCAGGTGCGTTTCGCGCCACGGGTCGGGCTGCGTCTGCCACTGCGAGTTGCGCGTGACGCGCACCCGGGGGGCGCTCAGCCCGCGGCGGGAGAGCGAGATCGTGTGCCCCGGCTCGATCGTCCCGCGCATCCGCCTGGCGAACGTCGTCACGACCTGCTGCGGGTCGGTCTGCAGGCTCATCTCGCGCATCGTCTCGACGACGTGGGCGAGACGGTCCTGCCACGAGAGCTCGCGGAAGTTGACGGGCACGGCGGCGCCGGGCCCGGGCTGCGCGGAGGTGGCTGGTTCGGTCTGGGTCATGTGTCGGTCCGCCCCGGGGCCTCAGGCCCCGCCGTCGTTTGATGCCGGACCGGGGGGCCGGGCGTCGGTACGCACGACAACCTTTTCCGCGGGCTCCGGGGGCTTCTCCCGGAAGCGCCGGTGCTCCTTGTCCGCCCACCTGTCGGCCTGCTTCCACCACAGGATGGTGAAGGGGATCCCCAGCAGGACGACGAGCGCCATGACGATCCACATGACCACGGCGAAGGGTAGGAAGAACGCACGCGTTCCTCGGCGGCGGCCCGGCTCGCGACCGCGCGCCCGCGGCGTTCGACACTCGCGACCCGGCGTTCGCAAAGAGAAAGCCCCGGGCTTTCGCCCGGGGCTCTTGCCGCCTCTTGCGTTCTCACTTCTTCAGCAGCTCGATCGTCTTCTTCTGGTTGATGATCAAGCGGCCCTCGTGCCCCGGCAGCGGGTCGGCGCCGCGGCGGATCAGGTCGATCGCCTCGCCGACGGTCAGCTCGGGCCGGAGCGCGAAGAGCTTGCCCGCGAGGTTCGTCACCTGCGGCGCGGCCATCGACGTGCCGCTGAACTTCATGCGCGTGCCGCCCGGGATGTAGCTGTCCACCTCGAACCCGTTGGCGTAGAGGGTCACGTTCTTGCCGAAGGTCGTGAACCCGGTGGGCTTGCCGGCCGAGTCGATCGCCCCGACCGTGATCATGTTCGGCAGGCTGAAGCCCGAGGGGACGAGCTCGGCGAAGGTGTTGTCGTTGTCGCTGTTGCCCGCCGCGGCGACGAAGAGGATGCCCGGCTGCGACGCCATCGCCTCGCGCAGCCCCTGGGCGCCGATGTCGAAGAGCTTGCGCGCCATCTCGCGCCGCTCCTCGGCGGAGAGGTTCGGGAGCTTCATCTCGATCTGGGCCTCGACGTCCTTGATCGAGCCGCCCCAGCTCATGTTGACGACGCGCACGCCCGCGCGCCCGAAGTACTCGGTCGTGGCCTTGTAGTTCTCCGCCATCCGGCGCGCGACCTCCTCGCTGGGCGTGACGAGCGGGATCTGCCGGAAGTCGAAGGTGAGGCGCGCGCCCAGGATGCGGGCGAAGGGGTTGCGGTCCGCGGCGATGCCGGCGACGTGCGTGCCGTGGGCGTGGTTGCCGAAGAGGCCGAGGTCCTCGATGAAGGCGCCCACGGCCTCGGGCTTGAGGGTCGCCATGTGCTTGCGCAGGGCGTCGGCCTCGGGGCTCTCCACGGCGGCCCGCAGGTCCATCATGCCCTTGGTGTGCGCGACGACGATGTCGCGCTCGCCCTTGAGCTCGTCCAGCGGGTGGAGAAGGTCGGGCGTGCGCTGCTCGTGCAGGTCGAAGGCGATGCCGTTGACGTCGTCCACGAAGCCGTTGCCGTCGTCGTCCTTGCCGTTCACCTGCTCGCGCGTGTTGACCCACATCGCGTCGCCGAGGGCCTTGGCGTCCACGCCGCTGTCCCAGACGCCGATCACCACCGGCGTCCCCTTCATGCCCGTGAGATCGACGAGCGTGGGCGTCCAGTCGTCGGCCATCGCGACCGAGTTCTTCTCGATCATCGCGCCGTAGACCTCGGCGACCGCCGGCTGCACCGCGATCATGTGGTCGAGGGCGAGGCGCAGGTTGACGAGGTTCGCCGCGAAGTCGCTCGAGAGCTTGCCCTGCGACGCCTCGACCATCGGGTCGAGCTGCGATGTCACCTGGCCGATGACGAAGTCGCGCGTGATCATCTGGGCGCGGCCGCGCGCCGACTTCACCTCTTCGGCGACGACGTTCCACGGCATCGCCCCAACGCGAGCCGCGAGGGACTTCTTGAACGCCCCGGTGAAGGCCTCCCCCGTCGCGCCGGTCTTCTTCGCCTCCGCGTACGCCAGGAGCGTGGCGCCGGTCATCAGGCGCTTGCTCTCCTTTTCTTCCAGGCCGCGCACCTGCTCGACGAGCGCCGGCACGTCGTTCCAGCGCCCCTCGAACGCCGCGATCTGCGCCAGCGTCAGCGTCTTGTCCTTGAGCGTCGTGCGGTCCTTGATGTCGTACTCGGCGAGGGTCTTCTCGATGTCCGCTCGGAGCTGCGCGGCGAACTTCGCGAAGGGCTCCTTGCTCTGCATGAACTCGCTGGCCTTGCCCTCGATCGTGTATGTGTGCACGGGCAGGTCCGCGGCGGTCGCCACGGGCTTTTTCGTCTCCTGGGCCGGGGCGACCGCGGCCGCCCCGCTTACCGTCAGACCCGCCGCTAGCACCAACACGTTCGTGATCTTCACGCAAAGCTCCTTGTGCGGCACCGCTCCGCTCGCGGTGGTCCGCCGCGACCGCGGGAGGGCGGGGATTGTTCGTCGGTCGGGCGTTCGGGTTTCGGAACTTTGTTCTGGTAGGCCCCGCGTCCTCCGGGGGCACCCGGCGCGGCACGCGCGACCGGTGATTCCCTGGCATGCGCCCGCGCTCCGAGTTGCCCGTGGCCGCGATTCGCCGATCACCCTTCAGCATCCGCTCCTCAGCCGCTCACGCCTGCATCTTCACGGCGGTCGGTGCTCTGCGCTGTTCGGCGGTCACGTTGCCACTTCTCCAACCCCGGTACGCTGCCCGCATGCCCGCCTTTCGCCTCATCTGCTTGACGGCCGCGCTCGTCCTCGCCTCCTGCGCGTCGCGCCCGGGCGCGGAGCTGCGCCGCGACGGCGACGAGATCATGGCCGCGGGGAGGCTGTTCGACACCGGCGCGCGGGTGGTGCTGTGGACCGAACCGGGCGGCTACGACGCGTACCGCGTGGAGAAGCGCTTCGCGCCGTGGGAGGCGTCGCAGTGGGACAACGAGAAGCCCTTCGCCTTCACGCCCAACCGCTACGGCCTGCGGCGCGGCGTTGACGACGAGACGCGCGAGCGCGTGCGGGGCGGGGGCTGGACGCTCGACGAGCTGCGCGAGCGCGTCGATCAGGTGGTGCTCCACTACGACGCCTCGGGGACGAGCCGCAACTGCTTCCGCGTGCTGCACGACGAGCGCGGGCTCTCGATCCACTTCATGATCGATCTCGACGGCACGATCTACCAGACGCTCGACCTGAAGGAGCGCGCCTGGCACGCGACGGTCGCGAACGACCGCTCCATCGGCATCGAGATCGCGAACATCGGCGCCTACCCGCCGGGCTCGCCCACGCTCGCGAGGTGGTACGCCCGCGACGAGCACGGGCCGCGGGTCGCCCTCCCCTCGTGGCTCGGCGACGGCGGCGTGCGCACGCCCGGCTTCGTCGCGAGGCCGGCACGCCCCGAGCCCGTGCGGGGCGTCATCGGCGGGCGGGAGCTCGAGCAGTACGACTTCACGCCCGAGCAGTACGAAGCCCTCTCGCGCCTCGTCGCGGCGCTCACGCGCATCTTCCCGCGCATCGAGCCCGACTACCCGCGGGAAGGGCCGCACGACGGCGGCGGCGTCCTCACGCGCGTGCTGACGCCGGAGGAGTTCGCTTCCTTCCGCGGCGTGCTGGGCCATTGGCACATCCAGGAGAACAAGGTAGACCCCGGCCCCGCGCTCGACTGGGAGCGCGTGGTCGCGCCCGCGCGGCGGCGCGCAACGCTCACGCGGTAAGCCGGCGAATATCATGCCCCGAGGCCGCGATCGACGCGGCACACGGAGAGCGATCCATGAAGAAGACGATCATCCTCGCGTGCGCCCTGGGCGCCGCGGTCCTCGGCGCGTGCTCGGGTCAGCAGCGGGGCGGCTCGATGGGCGCGCTCAACAGCAAGTGCCCGATCGTTCCCGAGGACAAGGTCGACGGCACGGTCTGGACTCCGTACAAGGACGGCAGGGTCGTCTTCTGCTGCAAGGGGTGCATCCACGACTGGAACCGCCTCTCCGACGAGGAGAAGGAAGAACGCCTCCGCGCGGCGCGATAAGAGAAGAGGCTCACCGCAGAGTCGCAGAGAAGAGGATGGACTGATTTGAAGAGCCGCGCTCTCTTCAAACCAATCTGTCTTCTTCTCTCCTTCCTCTGCGACGCTGCGGTGCGTTCTCTCTTCACTCCACCCGCTCGAGGTCTACGACCACCGGCAGGTGATCGCTCGCCCCCGCGCAGTCGCCGGGCGTGAGGCCGAACTTCGCCAACGTCTCCTCGCGCAGACGCGAGGTATCGAGCACGAAGGCCCGCCGCGCACGCAGGTGCGTGTCGGAAAAGACGAGCCAATCGAGCCGACCCGGCGTGAAGACGTTCCCGCGCTCGGCCCAGGTGATGTACGTGCGGTCACCAAGCGTCTCGGGATGGGCGATGCCCAGGTCCGAGCCGTCGCCGTCTTGGCCGCGCACCAGCGTGTCGAGCGGCGCGCGCGAGCCGACGAGGTTGTAGTCGCCGGCGACGATGCGCGGGAGCCCGGCGCTAGACAGCGCCGCGTTGATCGCGTTGGCCTCGTGGACGCGGAGCACGTCCTCGTCGCTCCCCGCGCTCCCGCCGCTCTTGAGGTGCACGCTCGCGAAGGCCGCGTCGCCCCACGGCGTGCTCACGCGAGCCAGCGCCGCGCGAACGCGCTTCCCGGGCGCGCCGCCGGATTCGGCGCTCAACGTCACCGGCCCGTCGCGCAGCGGCTCGGCCGCGAAGAGGCTCACGACGCCCACGCCCGCCCCCTCCTGCACGGTGCCGGCCTCCGCGACGGCGTCCCACGACCCCAAGTCGGAGAGGTGGGTCGCGAACCAGCGGGCCAGCTGCTCCGAGGAGTCGGCCTCCCACTCCTGCACGAGGACGACGTCGGGCTTGAGCGCGCGCAGGACACGGGCGAAGACCTCGGGCTTCTGCGCGGGGGTGGTGCGCAGCACGTTCCAGCTCACCACGCGGATCGCGCCCGCGCGCTTGGGCGGGATCCCGACGATGCTCTTGCGCACGTCCGGCCGGCACGGCGCGGGCGTCACGGCCTCGAAGGGCTCACTGGCCATGTCGATGTTGCCCGCGTCGTCGTAGACGACGACCGAGCCCCGGACCCTTCCCTCCGCGAGCAGACCGCCGGGGGCCGCGGGCGCGGGCCCCGCGGGTGTGCGGCTGAGCCGCGCCTCGTACCACTCGCTCGCGTACGTCGGCGAGAAGGAAAAGTCCCAGTCGTACGGATCGACCTTGCGGCCGTCGCCGTCGGCGCCGATGATGAACATCGCGCAGCCGCGGCCGGGCCGGCCGTCCTCGCGTTTGGGCGAGAGACGCACCTCGAGGTCGACGCCCAGCGAGTCGAGCCCCGGCGCGCCGGCCGGCCGCCGGCCGGTGGACGCGTCGGCGTCCGTGTCCAGCAGGATCGCGGTCGTGCGCCGGGACGCCTGCAGCGTCGTCGGCGCGTCCTGAATCGCGAACCGCAGGTACAGATCGTGTTCGTCCGCCGCCGCGACGACACCCTCGGGCCACTCCTTCGTGTCCCCGTCGAGGATGATGACCGGCGCGCCCTCGTCGAGGACGGAGGCGAGCTCGCTCGTCGATGCACCGCGCCGATCCGGCTGCGCGCGACGCGCACAGCCGTCCGCGAGGGTGAGCGTGGCGATCAACGCGGCGGACGCGCAGAGCGGGAGGAGTGTGCGATGGGTCATGCCGGAGTATGCGCCGCCTGCGCCGCGCCGGCAAGACCGTCCGACACCGCGCCGTCACCCCGTGCGACCGCGTCGATGGTCGTCGTCCGCAGGAACGCGGTGAACGAGGCCTGGTGCGGTCGCCAGAACCTGCGGCACAGGTCGCAACGCTCATCGGTGCAGCGCCGCACGCCGAGCAGGCAGCGGTCGATGACGCACGGATCGTCGAGCGCGCACGCGATGTCGTGCAGGGAGATGCCCGAGGCCGGCCGTGCAAGCGCCACGCCCCCGCCGATGCCCCGCTGCGTCCTTGCGATGCCCTTCTTGGCGAGCGTCTGCACGATCTTGGCGAGGTACGGCGCGGGCACCCCGGCGGCCGAGGCGATGTCCTTGACAAGGAGCGGTTTTCCGTCCGCCTTTGCGAGCAAGGCGAGGGCCTGGACGGCGTAACGGCTGGCGTTGGCGAGCACGAGCGTCTCCTCCGGGACAACAAGATAGCAGCAATCACCGGACTTGTAGCTCCGATGTTCCGAAACTTCGGAGAATCCTCGCGCGTTGACGGGCAATCACGGATGACCGGTGGCGCGGAACAAGCCAAGCACTGCCTGGATCTCGGACGCCATGTCCGCCGCCGTCATCCCGAGTCCGTGCTGTGCCCCCCACCGTTCGCCGGCCAGAGCGTGGGCCGCGACGCCGACGCGGGCGATGTCGAGGAGTGAGAGGGTTTGCCGCTGTGCGGCGGGTCGCGGCGGCGCGGGCTTGCCGAGTCTCGCCGCGGCGAGGGCCATGAGGTCCGGCTCGGCGGCGGGCGCTTTGAAGAACTGCGCACACAGGCCGGCCAGGAGGCCGGCGAGGACGTCGCCGGTTCCGGCGGTCGCGAGGCACGGATGGCCGTGCGGGCAGACCCACGTGTCGTGGCCGTCTGTAACGACCGTGCCCGCGCCCTTGAGAACGACGACGCACCCCAGGCGCTGCGCGAGCGCCTCGGCGGCGAAGGGGCGCGTCGCGGCGTTCGTCGCCGAATGGTCGATCGACAGCGCCTCCGCCAGACGGGTGAACTCGCCGGGGTGGGGCGTCAGGATGCACGGGGCGCGGAACTCGCGCACGAGGTCGGGCAGCTGCGCGAGGGCGTTGATCGCGTCGGCGTCCACGACCGCCGGCGCGGCCGGGTTGTGGATGCAGCGCAGGGCGAGATGCTCTGCGCCGGGCCCGAGCCCCATGCCCACCGCGATCGCGTCCGCGCGCTCGATCGGGGCCGCGAGCGATTCGGCGCACTCGTGCGGGATGAAGGAGCCGTCAAAGTCGGTCGGGAGCGCGATGCCCGTGGCGCCGGGCGCGGCTGCGATGACGGCGCCGACGATCGGCGCCGGCGCCGCGATCGTCACGAGCCCCGCGCCCGCGCGGAAGGCCCCGAGCGCCGCGAGGGCGGGGGCGCCGATCATCCGCGATCGGCCGTCGCACGAGCCGCCGACGACGAGCACGCGCCCGGCCGTGCCCTTGTGCGCATCGCGCGGCCGGGCCGGCAGCGCCGGCAGGTCCGCGATGCGTCCGCCCGCGTTCACTTCTCGTCCTTGCCCGGCTCGTCCGTCGGCGCCGGCGGCGCGCCCGCGTCGTGGCTTACTTCTTCGACGCCGATCGTGAGGTTCCCGAGCACCTGCGCGACGCTCAGGAGGCCCTGGAGCGAGTCGTCCTCGTCCATCGGCGTCACGTAGAGCGCGATGTGCGTCGCGTCGAAGGGCGTCTCCGCGCCCAGCGTCGCGTCGAGATCGACCCACGCGTGCCCGCCGCCGTCGGTGGGCAGCAGCGCCTGCGTCCACATGTGGTACCCGAAGATGTGCTCGCGCCCCGCGAACGAATCGGCGAAGATGAGGCCCGTGGCCACGCGGGACGGGATCTCCGCCGCGCGGAGCGCCGCCGCCAGCAGCATCGCGTGCTCCGTGCAGTCGCCCCGCTTGTTGCGCATCACCTCCGTCGCCGTCGCGAGGCCAACGCCCAGCTCCTTCTCGTCGATGTGCTCGCGCACGGCGTTGCGGAGCGCCTCGGCCCTGGCCGGCGCGTCGTCCTTCTTCGTCTTGTCCATCCTCGCGAGCGAGCGGCGCGCGAACTCGCGGATGCGCCCGTCCGCGGAATCGAGCATCGTGCTGGGCGCGGTGAAGGCGCCGTTCGCGGCGTCCGCGGCGTCGGCCTGCGCCACCGTCGCGGCGTCGATCGTGACCCGCACGCTGTTCTCGCCGGTGCGCTTCGCCGTCTGCGCGCCCGTCGAGGGCAGGTCGGGCATCGCGCCCTTGGGGGTCGTCAGCACGTACGTGGCGCGCGTCGTCGCGCGGGGGTTCTCGATCGGCTTGTCGGGCTCGACGAACGTGCTCAGCATGATCTCCGGCGTCGCGGCCCCGCGCCCGGGGCGGGCCATCGCCTTCTCGCGCGTCGAGCGCGTCATCGTGATCGCCAGCCCGCCCATGGACGTGTCGCTGCGCAGCAGCTCCCCTTCGGCGTCCACGTACTCCGTGCTCGTGACCCCGTCCATCGCGTCCACGCTCACCGTCACCTTGAGCGCCTCGACGTCCTTGCCGTCGATCGTGATCGTCGCCGGCTCGAAGCCGCTGCGCGTGCTGGAGACGACCTGCGTCCCGAGCATCGGGTCCATCGTCGCGACCCCGATCTCCTTCTCGCCGGCCTTGAACCGCCGCTGCACCTCACGCTCCGCCGCCGCGGGCGTCAGCCACGCCTCGGTCGGCTTCTCCACGCGCTCGGTCTTTGATTGCCCCGCCTGGCGCGTCGTGACCTCGATGCCGTCCTCGAGGAAGCGCCACGTCTTCTCGACCTCCATCTGGCCGGTGCGCTGGCGGCTGGTCATCGTGAGGGGCATGCCGTCGTCGGTCTCGACGAACGCCGAGTCCATCGAGATCTTGACCTGCTGGTCCGCGCGTCCGATGGAGAGGGTGAGGCGGTTGCGCGTCGTGATGCGCCCTTCCTCCGTCCGCACGTTGGTGTTCATCCACCCGGCCTTGCCGCCCATCAGGTCCACGACGTACCAGCGGTCCTCTTCCTTCGCGTCGGTCGGGGCCTGGGTCGGCGGCTCGGGCTTGCGCTGGGGCGTCGCGGCCTCCTGCGCCGCGAGGGGCGCGGCCATGATCGACGTGAGAAGCAAGGCGAACGCGACGCGTGGCGCGATAGGCATTGCGGATGGTATCGCGGGAGGCGCAAGCCTACGAACATCCTCCGTCCACGCGCCCGCCGCGCGATGTTCGGCCCGGGCCACGGCGGCGTGAATGAACCCCGTGTCACGCACCGTTCAGGGCGTTGCTCTTTTGTGGGCGTAGTTGTCCGCGTTCCGCTCGACCGAGGGAGAGACCGGACGCGTCATCGGTCCGCACACCCCCTGGTTCGGAGCACCCGCATGGAAGCGCGCCGCCTCATCGTTCCGGCTCTCACGCTGGCCTCGTTCGCCTGCGCCTCGCTCGCGGGCACGCAGACGATCACCGTCCAGTTCACCAGCAACCAGCCGAACGGCGGCTTCTCGACCTCGCCGGTCTGGTTCGCTGCCCACAACGGCACGTTCGACTTCTTTACGCCCGGCGTCGCCGCCTCGCCCGCGCTCGAGGCGATGGCGGAGCTGGGCGTGGGCGCGGGGCTGACGTCCGAGCTGGGGGCGTCGGGCGTCGCGGAAACGATCGCGACCGATGTCGTGCACCCGCAGTTCACCCCGGGTGAGACGGCCTCGATGACCCTCGACGTCCCCAACACGAGCATGAACCGCTGGTTCAGCTTCGCCTCGATGATCGTTCCCTCGAACGACTTTTTCATCGGGAACGACAACCCGCTCGCGCACCCGATCTTCGACGCCGCCGGCAACTTCATCGGCCCGGTGACGATCCAGATCTTCGGGAGCAACGCGTGGGAGGGGACCACCGAGGTCAACGACATCAACCTGGGCATCGCCTTCCTCGTCGGGCGCGACGCCGTCGGCGGCACGCCGGAGGCGGGCCCCGTGCGCTCTGTCTTCTCCGTGCCGGCGAACACGGCGTATATCCAGAGCATCGTCGGCCAGCAGACGCCCGTCTACACCGTCACCGACGCTCTCACGCCCGGCGATCTGCTGGCGACGATCGTGGTGACCCCGGCGCCGGGCGGGGCGGCGTTGCTGGGGCTGGCCGCGGTCTTCGCAACGCGACGGCGGCGCCAATAGCGTGAGCCGGAAATCATGACGGGCGGCACGGACTCTCCGGTATCTTGCATGCGGGTGCGGAGGTGCATCATGCGCGTAACGTCTCTCATCGTTCTCGGGGTGACCGCGGCCGCGGCGTCGGCGCAGCAGCCCGCGACCCTCTGGAACCGCACGCTCGTGCACGCGGGCAACGCGATCGACGCGCGGGGCGGCATCGTCGCGGTCGGCATCGGCAGGGCGCCCTGCCCGGGCTTCCCCGGCCCGTGCCCCGGCGTTGGCGGGTACGTCGTCGTCGATGCCGCGACGGGCGCGACGCTCCGGCAGGCTCTCCCCTTCGGCGGCCCGCCCAACGACATCGCCCTGGGGCCCGCCGACGCCGAACTGCTTTTCGCCGGCCCCGCGCAGGTGCGCCGCGTGAACGACAACGCGCTGCTGCAGGAGTTCATCTCCTGCTGCGGTTCGTCCTTCGAGGCAGCGTATTCGGCGGACGGATCGAAGGTCTTCATCGGGACGACGCCCGGCGCGGCGCCCGCCCTCTACGTCTTCGACCGCGCGAGCGGCCAGCAGTTCAACACCTTCGCGCTCGTGGACTTCGTGCAGGCGATGGCGGTCTCGCACACGGCCTCCCTCCTCGCGGCCGCCGACAGCCAGAACAACGTGCTCGTCTTCAGCGTCGCGAACCCGCTGCAGGAGCAGTTCGTCCGCGTCTTCGAGGATCCCAACCCGTGGGAAGAAGACGACCCGTACGCGGCCGGGTCGTACATCCTCGGGCTCGCGTTCACGCCCGACGGGACGCACCTCGCGACCATGAGCATGGCCCGCGTGAATCTGTGGCGCATCGCGGACGGCGCGCTCGTGCGCACGTTCGAATCCGACGAGACGTATCCGAACCAGGTCTCCGGCGGGTTCTACACGTCCGTCGCGATCTCCCCCGACGGCTCGCGTCTCGCCGTCGGCGGGTACGAAGTCATCCAGGACTTCATGGAGTATGCCGATCACGGCACGGCCACGGTGTGGGATGTCGCGAGCGGGCGGGTCGTCCGCCACTACGAAGAGGGGCTTCAGAAGCGCGTGACAGACGTGGACTTCTCCGACGACGGGAGCGTCCTGTTCGCGGCGACCGCCGCGGAAACGGACGCGCCGTTCCTGCTGGCCATCGATCTCGGCGCGGAGCCGATCGCCTGCGACACGATCGACTTCAACAACGACGGGCTCTTCCCGGACAACCAAGACCTCGTTGACTACCTCAGCGTCTTCGGCGGCGGCGGGTGCTCCACCGGGAACTGCGGCGATCTCGACTTCAACAACGACGAGCTCTTCCCCGACAACGCGGATATCGAAGCGATCTTCAGGGTCTTCGGCGGGGGCCCGTGCTGAGTCGCGCCGGCGAGCAAGAAGCCGAACTGAGCCTTCCCGCGATCAGCAGTCGGGTGTGCGCGCACGGCTTCTACTAGAGACATCCTGTCTTCGCGGCCACCGTGTCACGGGGTCGTCGCGTGGTCATGGGTGGTAGAAGTCGCGATCTGCATGCATGGGGGTGTTGTTCGCCGAGGCGTCAAACCGCGGGAGCGGAGCCGGCGCCGTTCGTACGATGGACCGTGACCACCGACGCGCCCGCGGCGCCCCGGCGCATCCAGAGACTCCCGCCGCTGGTGGCGGACCAGATCGCGGCCGGCGAGGTGGTCGAGCGGCCCGCCTCCGTCGTCAAGGAACTCGTCGAGAACAGCCTCGACGCCGGGGCGACGCGCGTCCGCGTCGAGATCGAGGCGGGCGGGATCGAGCTGGTGCGCGTGACCGACGACGGCGGCGGCATCCCCGCCGAAGACCTCGCCCTCGCTCTCGAGCCGCATGCCACGAGCAAGGTCCGCTCCACCGACGACCTCGACCGCATCGCGACGCTTGGCTTCCGGGGCGAGGCGCTCGCGTCGATCGCGTCGGTCTCACGCCTCACGCTCCGCTCGCGCACGCGCGACGACGCCGGCGCGCACGAGGTGAGCGCCGAGGGGGGCGTCGTTTCGCTGGCGAGGCCGGCCGCGGGGCCGGTGGGGACGTGCGTGAGCGTCCGCAACCTCTTCTGGAACACGCCCGCGCGCCGCAAGTTCCTCCGCACCGCCCAGACGGAGCGCGAGCGCTGCCAGGCGGTCGTGGAACAGCTCGCCCTCGCGCACCCGGCGGTGGCCTTCGCGTTCGTCGTGGACGGCAAGAGCGTCATCGACCTCCCGGCGGAGCAGTCGCCCCGCGAGCGCGTGCTCGGCGTGCTCGGCAATGAGCTCGCCGACCAGCTCGTGCCCGTGAGCGCCGACCGCTTCGACGATGCGCGCGGGCTCTCGCTCTGGGGCATGGCGGGCCTGCCGAGCCTCGCCCGCGGCAGCGCCAAGGGCCAACAGGTCTTCGTCAACGGCCGGTGCGTGCGCGACCGGACGGTGCAGCACGCGATCGCCGAGGCGTACCGCGGCATCATCGAGCCCGGGCGCTTTCCCACCGTCGTGCTGATGCTGGAGATGAGCCCCGAGGGCGTAGACGTGAACGTGCACCCGCAGAAGGCGGAGGTGCGCTTCCGCGACTCCTCGATGGTCCACAGCGTCGTGCTCCGCGCCCTGCGCGAGGCGCTGCAGCGCGCCGACCTCACGCCCAAGGCCGGCGACCTGCGCGCCGCCGCGGCGTGGTCGCCCGTGACGGGCGCATCGCGCGACCTCATGGGCGCGTGGAGCCCGGCGCCGAACGGCTTGCCCGCGCCGGCGCCGGGGATCGTCGAAGCGAAGTTCGCGGCGTACTTCGCGCGGTTCCGGCCGAGCGATCACCAGATGCCCCTGTCGCTCGCCGCGGGGCTGGCGGAGACGGGCGACGCAGCCCCGGAGCCGAGCGCGACGCCGCCCGCGCGGGCAGCTGCGCCGGCGGAGCCCGTCGTCGTCAAGCCCGCCGAGCGCATCCTGCAGGTGCACAACTCGTACGTCGTGACGCAGGACGAGCAGGGCGTGGTGATCATCGATCAGCACGCGCTGCACGAGCGCGTGATGTTCGAATACCTCGTCGCGCGCGTGTCAAGCGGGAGCCTGGAGCGCCAGCACCTGCTCGCGCCCGTGCCGGTGCGCGTGCCGCCGGCGCAGGAGGCGCTCGTCGAGGGGCTGCGCCCGCTCCTGGAACGCATCGGGCTGGAGATCGACGTCCTCTCCCCCGGCACGCTCGGCGTGCGGAGCTTCCCGTCCTTCCTGTTTGAGCGCGGCGTCGACCCCGCGGCGTTCGTGGAGGACGTGCTGCGCAAGGCGGAGTCGGGCGAGCTGACGGCGCAGGGGGACGGTTTCGAGACGGCGATCCGCGACGTGCTCGACATGATGGCGTGCAAGGCGGCGGTGAAGGCGGGCGACAAGCTGAGCGAGACGGAGCTGACCGAGCTCGTCAAGCTGCGCGACGACGTGGAGCGGAGCAGCAACTGCCCGCACGGCCGGCCGACAAGCATCCGGCTGACGATCAGGGAGCTGGAGAAGCTGTTCGGGCGGAGCTGAGGCGCTGGGCGGACGAGGGTTGAGCGCGGAGCCATGCCGAGCGAGAGCGTTCCATCCTTCGAGGTGTGGTCCGAGACACTCGTCACGTTCGGGTATGCCGATCCAAGGCAGACCCGTCCGCCGACAACGGAAGAATCAGCGCGGCGCGAGCAAGTCGTCTACGACCTCGACGCGCCAACGCTGACGGACTACCTCACGCGCCTGTTCGAGAACCCGGCCTGGATCGCGGACCGTGTGGACGACGAGCAGATCGGCGTCCTTACTCAGTTCGTCTTTGGCTGCGAGACGTGCTTCATGCATGAGGTTCAATCGCCTGCCGTACCGCAAGAAGCGCAGGCTCGTTGTTTTCGATCGGTCGCGACGCTGTACACCGATCTCCTCGACCGCGTGTGCGGGCGGCGCGGTGCGGATCCGGACCTCGATCCGCGCAACGCCGGTCACGGTGTCGATGGAGTGGTGTACATGATGTGGGACATGGACGGCGGCGTGGGCAGCCCGATCAACGATGCCACAAGAAAGCCGCACTTGGTCGAGCCGAGCATTCACGTCCTCAACACGGCACTGAACCACTGCCGAACGAGCGCATGCCGTTTGAGCGCATTGCACGGCCTTGGCCATGCAGTTTCATTGAACAGATCAACGAACCTGGCGTTTGTGCTCCGGCTGCAGGCGGTCATCGGTGTATTTCTCGAACGAAGCACGGGGCCGGAGTGGCTTCGTGCGTACGCGAACAACGCCCGCGACGGGTGCGTGCTGTAATCGTGCTCTGCACAGTGCCCAGCCCCCGATCCCCAGTGCCTCTCTTCTACGCTCCCCCGTGCTCGACAGGTACGAGTGCTATGAGCTCTGCGTGCAGTCCGCGCGGCACGTCGACGCCTTCCTGCGGGGCGTGCACGGCGGGCGGCCCGTGGTTCTGCGCGAGGACTTCTGCGGCACGGGCGCCGTCGCGCGCCGGTGGTGCCGCGAGCCTGGCTCGCGCGCGGTGTGCGTGGACCTGGATCCCGACGCGCTCGCACGCCTGCGGCGCGACGGGGCGGGCGTGCTCGACCGCATCGACGCCCGCCGCGAGGATGCGATCACCGCGCCCGTGCGCAAGGACGACGCCTGCGACGCGATCTTCGTGGGCAACTTCTCCATCGGCTATATCCGCGAGCGCGCGGCCCTGATCGAGTACCTCCGGCGCTCGCACGAGCGGCTGGCGATGGGCGGCGCGGGGTTCGGCGGCGGCGTCTTTGCGTGCGACACGTACGGCGGCGCCGGCGCGTTCCGGCTCGGCGGGTTCACGCGCCGGCATCCGGGACGCGGCCGCGAAGTGATCGACTATACCTGGGTGCACGAGGAGGCCGACCCGCGGGAAGCGAGCGTGGTGAACTCGATCTCGTTCCGTGTGCTCATCGACGGCGAGGTCGTGCAGGAGCTGCCCCGCGCCTTCGAGTACCGCTGGCGCCTCTGGAGCATCGCGGAGCTGCGCGAAGCGATGCTCGAGGCCGGCTTCGCCTCCGTTGAGGTCTACAAGGACATCAACGTCGCCCCGGGCCACGCGCCCCGGCCGGTCGGAGCCGCAGCGGAACTCGGGGAGGATTGGATCGTGATGGTGGTGGCGAGGGAAGGCATTCGGGGTTCGTGATTCGGCATTCGACGAACGTGGGACGCGGGTTGATCGATTTCAGCACAGAGGCACAGAGATGATGAGCAGGAAGAGAAGAGAAAACTGGGTTTGAAGACGCGGGTGCGAGAGCCTCGGGCGTTCGATTCCGAACCGAGTCAGCCTCTTCTCATCGATCTCATCTTCTGCGTGCCTCTGTGCTGAAATCAGCCTCCCGGTGCGTCCTCCCGTCCGGTTCAGGCGCGAACGCCGAACCCCGAATCCCATCCCTTCTACCATCCCCGCCCATGCCCTCCATCACCATCAACGGCGTCAAGTGCGAGTTCACGCCCGGGCAGATGATCCTGCAGGTCGCGAACGCCAACGGCGTCGAGATCCCGCAGTACTGCTACCACGACGGCCTCTCGATCGTCGCGAGCTGCCGCATCTGCCTCGCCGAGGCGCAGGCCCCGGACCCCAAGACCGGCCAGCTGACGCCCTACATGGGCGGCAAGCTCTTCCCGACGTGCCAGACGCCCGCGGCGGACGGCATGGTCGTCTCCACCGACAGCCCCAAGGCGAGCGCCAACCAGCGGGCGGTGATGGAGTACCTGCTCATCAACCACCCGCTGGACTGCCCGGTCTGCGACCAGTCCGGCGAGTGCTTCCTGCAGGACTACTCGTACCAGTACGGCCGGGGCGTCTCGCGCTTCGAGGAGCAGAAGGTCAAGCAGCCCAAGAAGGACTTGGGCCCGCACGTGCTCCTCTACAGCGACCGCTGCATCATGTGCACCCGGTGCGTGCGCTTCACGCGCGAGGTGACGGGCACCTCCGAGTTGCTCGTCGCCGGCCGCGGCAACAAGGAAGAGATCGACGTCTTCCCCGGCGTTCCCCTCGCCAACGAGCTCTCGGCCAACGTCATCGACCTCTGCCCGGTGGGGGCTTTGCTCGACAAGGACTTCCTCTTCGCCCAGCGCGTCTGGTTCCTCAAGGCCACCGCCGGCATCGACCCCCTCACCGCCAGCGGCGACAACATCTGGATCCACCACAACGAGGGCAAGGTCTACCGCCTCAAGCCCCGCGAGAACCTGAAAGTCAACAAGTGGTGGATGACCGACGAGGTGCGCTACGGCTGGAAGTTTGTCCACAGCGAGTCACGCCTGCGCAGCCCCATGCGCCGCCAGCACGGGGCGCTCGTGGAGTGCGACTACACCCGCGCGTACGACGAGATCCTGAGCGCGATGAAGAGCGCCGTCGCCGCCGGCAAGCGCGTGGCGGTGATGCTCAGCCCGATGATCGCGTGCGAGGAGGCGTACCTGCTCGCCAAGTTCGTCGCGGGCTTCGGCGCCGGCTCGGTCATCGGCGTGGGCCCCGTGCCGGTGCACGGGCACGACAAGGTCTACCCGCAGGGCGCGAAGGAGGACGACCCCAAGGCCTTCAAGATCGTCGCGGAGAAGGCCCCGAACGCCCGCGGCGTGAAGCGTGCCGCGGCGCCCTTCTCGGGCAACGGCGCGATCGACTATCACCACTTCCTGCACGCGCTGGGCGCGGGCACGGGGAAGAGCGACGTGGGCGCAGTCCTCCTCGTCGGCGGGTACCCGAGCGAGTGGATGACGAACGAGCTGCGCACGGCCCTGTCGGGCAAGTTCGTGGCGCTCATCGACATCCTCGCGAGCGACGCCCTCGACGCGGCGGACATCGTCCTGCCCGGCGCGACCTTCGCCGAGAAGAGCGGCACCTTCGAGAACTGGCGCGGGCTCCTGCAGGCCTTCGACCAGGCCGTCCCTGTCATCGAGATGGCCAAGAGCGAGGGACAGATCGCCCTCGACCTGATCACGGCGGCCCTGGGCATCCCCGCCCCGCCGGGCGGCGTGCAGCCCGTGCTCGTGCAGTCCTCGCCCGGGCAGGTGCCCGCCGGCGCGCAGGTCGCGCTGCCGCGGGTGGAGGCGTACGACGCGGCGAAGGTCCGCGCGGAAATGGCGGGCAAACACCCCGCCCTCGCGGCCTTCGCGAGCGGTGTGTCGCTGCCGCCGGCGCCGGAGCAGAGGCCAACGGATATGACGGTGGTGGAGTTCTGAAGAAGGCACGGAGGGGAAGAGAACGAGCACGGGCAGATCGGAGAGCCGCGGGCTTTTGCCGGCGGCTCTTTTCACTTGGTGCCTCGGTGCCCTCTTCGCCGCTTCGTCCCTCCGTCTCTTTCTTCTACTCTTCGCCATGACCATCCGCCGCGTGCCCGAGGACTTCCGCGTCGTCGAGCGCCTCGCGCCCGGCGTGGTGCGGGAGCGGCCGGACAAGCACGCCGTCTTCACCCTCACGAAGAGGAGCCTCGCGACGCCGGAAGCGGTCGCGAAGCTCGCGGAGGCCCTGGGTGTGCGCGCCGGCGACGTCGCGTACTGCGGGCTCAAGGACAAGCACGCGCTCACGACGCAGCACGTCTCCGTCCCCGCGGCCGCCGCGGGCAAGACGATCGAGCCGCAGCCCGGCTGGAGCGCAGGCCGCGTCGGGTTTTCCCCCGGACCGCTCGCCGCGGCGGACATCGAGGCCAACGAGTTCACGATCGTGGTGCGGGGCCTCACGCTCGACGCGAGCGAGCGCATCGACCGGCACGCCCGGATGCTCGACGCCGGCGAGGGATCGCTCGCGTTCGTCAACTACTTCGGCGAGCAGCGCTTCGGCTCGGCGCGGCACGGGGGCGGGTTCGTCGCGCGCAGGCTCATCGAGGGAGACTTCGAGGGCGCGCTGCGCCTCGCCATCGCGACGCCGGCCCGGAAGGACACGGGCGCGAAGCGCGCGTTCACCCGGGGCGCCGCGAGCGGCTGGGGGGACTGGACGCGTCTTGCGGCCGAGCTCCCGCGCCACCCCCACCGCCGCGCGGTGGAGCATCTCGCGGCCGAGCCCGGCGACTTCAAGGGAGCGTTTGCGCTGCTGCCCAACTTCGAGCAGCAGATGTTCGTGGACGCGTACCAGTCGCACCTGTGGAACCTGACCGCCGCGGCGTTGGTTCGTTCGCTGGACGCGCCGGCCTTCGAGACGGGCGGCGAACGCGGCGCGCTCGCGTTCGTTCCGGCGTCGGCCCTTGTGCCGGCGCTGCGCGGCATCGAAGTCCCGGTGCCCCGGCCCGGCATGCGTTTCGGGGGGCCCTGGGGCGAGCACGCCCGCGCCGTCCTCGCGGCGGAGGGGCTCGACGCGGACAGGCTCACGATCCCCGGCCTGCGGCGTCCCTCCTTCGGCGGCGACACCCGCCCGCTCGTCGCGTCGGCCCGCGGGTTCTCGATCACCGAGCCGGCGCCCGACGGGTTTTCCCCCCGGCACGCCGCGAGGACGCTGCGGTTCGCCCTCGGCCGGGGGTCGTACGCGACGGTCCTGCTGCGCGCTCTCGGCCAGTAGCAGCCCCACCCGGTTTGACGGTGGCGATCCCCAGAGTTTGAGTCGTCTAACTCTTGCGGCCTACAGTGGCGCATGCACCCCCGATCGCTCCCCCTCGCGTTGCTCGCCGCCGCGTGCCTCGTCGCCTCCTCGTGCGGCCGTTCCGGCCCCGGCGCGGACGACGGCGCCGCCCGCAGGCCGGTGATCGTGACGACGGTCGCGATGGTGACGGACATCGTGAAGGAGGTCGCCGGGGACGGGTACGAGGTCGTGGGCCTGGTGGGCGCCGGCGTGGACCCCCACCTCTACAAGCCCACGCGCGACGACGTGCGGGCGATCAGCGGCGCGCACACGGTCTTCTACGTCGGCCTGAACCTCGAGGGCAAGATGGCCGACGTGCTCGCGTCCGCCCCCGGCGGTGCGCACGCCGTGACCCGCGTTATCCCCGAGGACATGCTCCTGACGGACGAGGAGAGCGGCCACCCCGACCCGCACGTGTGGATGGACGCCACGCTGTGGGCCAGGTGCGCCGAGGGCGTGGGCGAGGCGTTCGCGAAGATGGACCCGGCGGACGCGGGGGCGTACCGCGAGCGGGCGGCGGCGGTCGCCGCGAAGTGCCTCGCCATCCACAACTACGGCGTGCGGACGCTCGCGACCGTTCCCCGACCGGCCCGGCTGCTCGTCACGTCGCACGACGCCTTCCGCTACTTCGGCGGGGCCTACGACGTCGAGGTGCTGGGCGTGCAGGGGATCTCCACCGAGTCGGAGGCCGGGCTGCAGCGCGTGAACCAACTGGTGGACACGCTCGTGGAGCGGAGGGTGAAGGCCGTTTTCGTCGAGAGCAGCGTGCCCCGCAAGGCGATCGAGGCGATCGTCGAGGGCGTGCGCGCCAAGGGCGGGGAGATCACGGTGGGCGGCGAGCTGTACTCCGACGCGATGGGCGCCTCGGGGACGTACGAGGGGACGTACGTGGGCATGATGGACCACAACATCACGACCGTCGCGCGGGCCCTGGGCGGCGACGCGCCGGAGCGCGGGGCGAACGGCAAGCTCGCGGGGTCAGCCCCGCACACGGCGACAGGGGGGCCGGGTGGCAACTGAGCACCGCTCCCTCGGCCCCGAGCACCCCCGCGACGCGGCGCTCTCCGTCCACGACATGACCGTCGCGTACGACGGGCGCGCCGTGCTGTGGGACGTCGAGCTCGACATCCCGCGCGGAGTCGTCGCGGCGATCGTGGGCCCCAACGGGGCCGGCAAGAGCACGCTCCTGCGCGCCGTGATGGACCTGATCCCCCGCGTCAGCGGCAGCGCGCTGGTGCTGGGCGGGGCGTACGAGCAGAACCGACGACGCGTCGCGTACGTGCCGCAGCGCGAGAGCGTGGACTGGGACTTCCCGGTGAGCGCTCTCGACGTGGCGTGCATGGGGCTGTATCCGCGCATGGGGTGGTTCAAGCGCGTGGGCGCGAAGGAGCGCGAGGCCGGGCTCGCGGCCCTCGATCGCGTCGGGATCCGCGACCTGGCGCACCGGCACATCAGCCGCCTCTCCGGCGGGCAGCAGCAGCGGACGTTCCTCGCCCGGGCGCTCGCGCAGGACGCGGAGCTGTACCTGATGGACGAGCCCTTCGCCGCGGTGGACGCGGCGACCGAGGCCGCGATCGTGAGCGTCTTCCACGAGCTGCGCGCGCGCGGCAAGACCGTGGTCGCGGTGCACCACGACCTGCAGTCCGTCCGCGACTACTTCGACCACGTCGTGCTCCTCAACATGCGGCTGATCGCGGCGGGGCCGACGGCGGAGGTCTTCACGCCGGAGAACCTGCAGCGCACATACGGCGGGCGGCTGACCCTCCTGTCGGAGGCGGCGGACGCGCTGCGCCACCGGGGGGCGGCGCGGTGAGCGCGGGCGCGGCCGCCATGCAGTGGCCGGCGTGGCCCGAGGTCGCGCGCGTCCTCTCGCTCGCCGACTACAACACGCGCGTCGTCGTGATCGCCACGACGCTGCTCGGCGTCGCGAGCGGCGCGGTGGGCTCCTTCATGCTCCTGCGCAAGCGCGCGCTCGTCGCCGACGCCCTGAGCCACGCGACGCTGCCGGGGATCGTCGTCGCGTTCATGATCGGCGCGGCGACGGGCGTCGCGGGCGGGGGCAAGTCCCTCGCGCTCCTGCTCCTCGGCGGTGCGCTCGGCGCGGCGCTGGGCGGCCTGTGCCTCGTGGCGCTGCGGCGCTCGACGCGCCTCAAGGACGACGCGGCGCTGGGGATCGTCCTCAGCGTCTTCTTCGGCGCGGGCGTCGCGCTCCTCTCCAGCGCGCAGCGGATGGGCCAGGGGCACGCGGCCGGCCTGGAGTCGTTCATCTACGGCAAGACCGCGTCGGTCGTCCGCTCGGACGCGGTGCTCATCGGCGCGTGCGCGCTGGCGTGTCTCGCGGCCGCGCTCGCGCTCTTCAAGGAGCTCAGGCTCGTCTGCTTCGACGAGGCCTTCGCTCGCAGCATCGGGCTGCCCGCGGCGCTCCTCGACGCGGCGCTGCTGGTCATGCTCGTCGTCGTGACCATCGCGGGCCTCCAGGCCGTGGGCCTGGTGCTCGTGATCGCGCTGCTCGTGATCCCCGCCGCGGCGGCGCGGTTCTGGACCGACTCGGCGGGCCCGATGGTCGCGGTCGCGTGCGGGATCGGCGGGGCCTGCTCGGCGGCGGGCGCGGCTCTCTCCGCGCTGCTGCCGGACCTCCCCTCGGGGGCGATGATCGTTCTCGTCGCGGCGGCGGGGTTCTTCCTGAGCGCCCTCGCGGGCGCTCGCCGGGGCGTCGTGCGGCGGTGGCTCCGGCGCCGGGCGTACACCCTGACCGTCGAGCGCCAGCACCTGCTGCGCGCGATCCTCGAGGCGCGGGAGGAGCGGGGCGCGGACGCGCCCGTGCCCGTCGAGTCGCTCGAGCGCAGGAGGGTGTGGGCCCCCGCGTCGCTGCGGTCGATCGCGGCGCGGGCGCGGCGCGCCGGGCTCGTCGCCTCGTCGCCGGCGGGGCTCGCGCTCACGCGCGAGGGGCTCGCCGAGGCCGAGCGCGTCACGCGCCGCCATCGCCTGTGGGAGCTCTACCTGATCTCCGAGGCCTCCGTCGCGCCCAGCCACGTCGACCGCGACGCCGACGACGTCGAGCACGTCCTGCCGCCCGAGCTGGTCGCCAAGCTCGAGGCGCGCCTCGCCGCCGAGCGGGCCGCCATGCCCGCCAGCCCGCACGCGATCGGAGGGGGCCCGTGATCGACGCCCCGCTCGGCATGACGTGGTCGCTCGACGGCTGGATCATCGCCACCGGCGTCCTGTGCGCCGTCGCGTGCGCGCTGCCGGGGAACTTCCTCGTCCTGCGCCGCATGAGCATGATGGGCGACGCCATCAGCCACGCCGTGCTGCCGGGGATCGCCGCGGCGTTCCTGGTCACGTCGAGCGTCGCGAGCGTGCCGATGTTCATCGGCGCGGCGGCCGTGGGCGTCCTCACCGCGTTCGCCACGGAATGGCTGAGGCGGCGCGGGCGGGTGGACGAGGGGGCGTCGATGGGCGTCGTCTTCACCACGCTCTTCGCGCTCGGGCTCGTGCTCATCGTGCGCGGCGCGGACCACGTGGACCTGGACCCAGGCTGCGTCCTCTACGGCGCGATCGAGTACACGCCGCTCCAGAAGGTGAGCGTGCTCGGCGTGCCGGTGCCCCGCGCCGCCGCCGTGCTCGCGCCCATCGCGCTCGCGAACGCGCTCTTCGTCGCGGTCTTTTACAAGGAGCTCGCGCTCACGTCCTTCGACGCCGCGTTCGCCCACGCGGCCGGCTTCCGCCCGTCGCTGATGCACTACGCCCTGATGACGATAGTCGCGGTCACCACCGTCGCGGCCTTCGAGAGCGTGGGGAACGTGCTCGTCGTCGCCATGCTCATCGTGCCGCCCGCCGCGGCGCACCTGCTGACGGACCGTCTCGCCGCGATGATCGTGCTGAGCACGGTCATCGCGGCGGTCTCGGCGGCGGCCGGGCACGTCGCCGCGATCGCCGTGCCCGCGGCCTTCGGCATGGGGAGCACCAGCACCGCCGGGATGATGGCGGTGGCCGCCGGCGGCGCTCTCGTGCTCGCGGTCGTCCTCGGCCCGCAGCGCGGCCTCGTCGCGTCGCGGCTGCGCCGCAGGCGCCTGCGGCATTCCATGGCCGACGACGACGTGCTCGTCTACCTCGCGCGGGCGCGCGAGAGGGGCGAGCCCGCGCTCGCGGCGGCCGAGCTGGGCAGACGCACCGGCTCGAGGGCCGCGCTCGTGCGCGGCGCGTTGCGCCGTCTCGCGGGCCGCGGCGCGGTCGAGCAGCGGGCGGGCGACTGGTCCCTCACGGAGCGGGGCTCGCCGCGCGCGGGCGAACTGCTGCGCTCGCACCGGCTGTGGGAGTCGTACATGGTCGAGCGCGCCGCCGTCCGGCCCGACCACGCGCACGCCCCGGCAGAGCTGCTGGAGCATGTCACCGACGCCGACCTGCGCCGGCGCCTGGCCGACGAAACCGGCCGCCCCACCACCGACCCGCAGGGCAAACCCATCCCTCCTCAGGGCTGAGCGGGGCCGCGGCGCCCGACCGCATTTCTGCGCGACGGAAACCCGGATCGCTTCCCCCTTGCGGTCCGCCGCCGATCCGGTATATTTCCCGGTGAAGGGGGTTTCATGACGACCGCGACGCAGCCGCAGGGGAGCAAGCAACGGCTCTGCACCGTGTGCGGCATCGACTGTACCGGCAAACCGCGCTTCAAGGACCCGCAGGGGCGGTATTACTGCGAGCCGTGTCAGAAGACCGCCGCGAGGCCCGCCGCGGCGGCGGGGGCCGCTGCGCCGCCGGTGGACGACGTTCTCCCCGACCTCGCCGCGCTGGCGGCGGTGGAGAAGGCCGCGCAGGGCGCTGTGCCGGTGGTGCCGGAGCTGCAGCTCGCGCCGGAGGCGCCCGCCGCCCCCGCGCCCAAGCGCGTGCGCGACCCGCGCCTGGGCCCGCCGCCGAAGAAGCCCGCGAAGTGCAAGCAGTGCGGCTACGACCTCAAGGGGCTCAAGGCGGACAAGTGCCCCGAGTGCGGCGCGAAGATCGTCGCGAAAGTAAAGTCGGATGAGCTCGAGGAATTGTCGCGGGAGATCGCTCGCCAAGCATACATCAAGCCGTTGATCTACACGGCGATCGGGCTGGGGGGCACCGCGGCCATCCTCGCGATCAGCGGCGTCGGCGCTCGCGAATGGATCGGTGTCTACGTCAACTGGCTGGTCAGCATCCCGATCGGGCTCCTGGCCTTCTGGATCTGCTGCGCGACGTTTCTCGGTTACGACGCACCGTTCCACCTCACCGCGCTGCGGCTGGGCGGCATCTTCGCGATGGTCGGCATGCTCAACCTGCTGCTGGGGTCGATCCCGATCATCGGGTACGGCGTCGCGCTCATCACGATGCTCGGGATGTTCATGTCCGAGCTCGAGATGGAGCTGGGGGACGCGGTGATCATGGCATTCGTCAATTGGCTTGTGAGCTTCTTCCTCGTCATCTTCGTCGTGGCCACGATCATGAGCCGGTTCTAACCCCCCTCTCCGTGTGGACCGTGTGACGACCAGCTAGAATCCGGCTCGGTCCGGCGGGCCGGGCGCCGGCCGCGCGCACTGCAGGGGCCCGGCGTGGTGCGCCCGGTGCCGAGCCGGGCTTGGGAGGTCTAGTTCATGCGAACCCGTGATGCGATGGCTCTGGCCGGCGCTGCGTGCGTCTCCGCCGCGCTCCTCTTCGTCGGCTGTGAAGAAAAGAACAACCCGAACGCCAACAGCGTCGGCGACGCCGTGAACAACGCGGCGAACTCGACCTCCGACGCCGTCAGGAACGCCGCCGACGCGACCAAGGACGCCGCGCGGAACACCGCGGACGCGGTGAAGGAAGGCGCCGGCGACCTCAAGAACTGGGTCTCGGACACCGTCGACCGGCAATGGCCCGCGATGAAGACCGAGGTCGAGCAGATGGGCGACAAGGTCGCGTCCATCAAGGACACGAACGTCAAGGCGAAGGCCGAAACGATGTGGAACGACCTCAAGGCCCAGATGCCCAAGGTCGAGGAGGCCGTGACGAGGGCCCGGAACGCCACCGCGGACCAAGCCTCGGCCCTCGCCGCCGACGCCCGTACGGCGTGGGACGGCTTCGTGGCGAAGCTGGACGAGTTGCGGCGGACGCTCGCCGCGGGCTGAACCGAGCAAATATCCCTAGAAAAGGCGGGCCAAGAGGCCCGTTTTTTATTGGTCGCTGGTGATTGAAGGGTTTGTTTCGATCCGGCATCGAGATTGAAAGAGAACTGCCTTTTTCTTTCAATCTCCTCCGGACATTGATTGTTTGCTTGGCAATGATCCCCCATGGATGCGGCATCGTTCCAACCTACGGCCCCCGGCGTTTTGGTGGAGTCCGTAGGGTACGAACACCGGATAGAGAACGGTTTCCCGCTCCAAGTGCCTGTCAAGCTCCGAGCCTTCGTCCCTCGTCCGCTGCCGCCACCCCTCAGCGCCGCCGAGCTCGGAACGCTCGTGGCCGATCTCATGGCGGCGCAGCAGGCGATGCTGCGGCTGGAAGGGTTCGCCCGTGCGCTCCCTTCGCCGACGACGTTCTTCGGCCCGGCTCGGCGGCGCGAGGTGATCTACTCATCAAAGATCGAGAACACGTTCGCGACGGCGCGGGAGGTCGCGCTCGTCGAGACGACGCAGAAGGGCGCCCGGGGCGATGCGCTCGACGTCTTCGCGAGCCAGCGCGCCTTCGAGCACGGCGTCGGGTCCCCGCTCCCGATGTGCTTGCGGCTGATGCGCGAGATGCACGCGGAGCTGATGAAGTTCTCCGACCCCCGGAAGACGTCGCCCGGGGAATGGCGCGATATCCAAGTCTGCATCGGCGATGAACGCCGGGGCCTCGCGGAGGCGCGATTCGTTCCGCCCCCGCCCGGCGAGCACCTCGCGGCGTGCCTGGGCGCGCTGGAGGACTTTCTCAGACCGCCGGGAGCGTCCGCGAGGCCGCGCGGCGAACTGCTCGTCGAGATCGCGATGGTGCATTACCAGTTCGAGTGCATCCACCCATTCAAGGACGGCAACGGGCGGCTGGGGCGTCTGCTGATCTGTCTCTGGGGATACAAGATCGGGGCGCTCGAGTTCCCCCTGCCGTTCATCAGCCGGTACCTCGAGCGACGGCGCGAGGAGTATTACAACCTCCTGCTCCGCGTCAGCACGCACGGCGATTGGACCGAGTGGATCAGGTTCTTCTGTCACGCTGTCGCGGCCGAGTGCGCCGCCGATCTCCACCGCGCGCAGGCGCTCGCCGCCTACCGCCAGCGGATGGTGGACGGCGTCACGGCGAAGCGAACGTCCGTTCTGACGCTGCGTCTCATCGACCTGCTGTTCGAGAAGCCGGCGGTGACGGTGTCCGAAGCGACCCGCCGCCTGGGCGTGACGCCCCCATCCGCGCAGGCGCACATCGATAAGCTCGCCGAGGCGGGATTCGTCCGCGAGGCCACCGGCTCGGAGTACGGACGGGTCTGGCTTGCGGAGGAGCTCCTGACGATGATCGACTCGGACGAACTGCCCTTGCCGGGAACAGGGGGCACGGAGCCCTGAGACCCGGAAGCTCTTTACCCGGCAAGAGATGCCGCCGACCGGTGCGCTTCCTAGACCCCCTTTCCCTACCATCCGGCCCTCGCGATCCGGGCTTCACCCGGCGCGAAATCCGGTCGATAACGACAGTTTCCCCGAGGAGAGAAGCGTGCCCGTAGACATCCATCCCGTTGATAAGAACGCCACCATCGTCGTCACCGGCGCCGGCGGCTTCATCGGCGGCCACCTCGTCAACTTCTTCCGCAGGCTCGGCGTCAAGCGCATCAAGGCCGCGGACATCAAGCCGCTGGACGAGTGGTACCAGGTCCACCGAGACGTCGAGAACCACGCCGGCCCGATGAAGGGCGACTGCCGCGACTTCAAGGTCTGCCGCACGCTCTGCGCGGGCGCGGACGAGGTCTACCAGCTCGCCGCGGACATGGGCGGCATGGGCTTCATCGAGAACAACAAGGCCCTGTGCATGCTCAGCGTGCTGACGAACACGCACATGCTGCTGGCCGCGCAGGAGGCCGGGGTCGGCAAGTTCTTCTACGCCTCGAGCGCGTGCGTCTATAACGCGGAGAAGCAGAAGGACCCGAACATCACCGCGCTCAAGGAGGCCGACGCGTACCCCGCGCTGCCCGAGGACGGGTACGGGTGGGAGAAACTCTTTAGCGAGCGCATGTGCCGCCACTTCCGCGAAGACTTCGGCATGCACACGCGCGTCGCGCGCTTCCACAACGTCTACGGCCCCTTCGGCACCTGGGAGGGCGGGCGCGAGAAGGCCCCCGCCGCCATCTGCCGCAAGGTGATCGCGGCGAAGATTTCGGGCAAACACGAAATTGAGATCTGGGGCGACGGCACGCAGACGCGCTCGTTCATGTACATCGACGACTGCCTCAAGGGCATCAACCTGATCACGCACAGCGGGATCCTGGAGCCCATCAACCTCGGCAGCAGCGAGCTGGTCTCCATCAACCAGCTCGTGGACATCGCCGAAGAGATCGCGGGCGTGAAGCTCAAGCGGTCGTACAAGCTCGACGCGCCGCGCGGCGTCGCGGGCCGCAACAGCGACAACACGAAGATCCGGGGCTACCTCGGCTGGGAGCCCGACACGCGTCTGCGCGACGGCATGGAGCGCACCTACCGCTGGATCCACCAGCAGTTCGTCGAGAAGTACGACGCGAAGACGGCGCACCTCTCCAGCGTCAGCACGTTCACCAAGGGCAGCCACCCGATCCCCGGCGACGGCTTCAACCCCGAGTCCAAGAACATGGACACGTGGCGGCAGGGCATCCCCGCCGGCTACGGCGCACCCGCGAAGAAGGCCAAGGGGCGCAACGGCAAGAAGCCGCCGGCCGGCAAGGCCGCTCGCCCGGCGCCGGTGCGGAAGAAAGCCCGCAAGGCCTCGGGCAAGACGATGAAGCGGCGGTGAGGCGGCCGGGTGATCGGTGAACGGCGCGAACGCACGGCGGCCGCTGTTGGTCCGCTCGTCGCGGGGATGACCCGAGTGGCCCGCGGCCGCCATTCACCGATCGCTGATCGCCGGTCACGGGCCGCGTAGGACCTGCACAATGCCGATGACGATCGATGCAGCCGTCGCCGATGTCCGCGAGACGTTCCCGCAGCCCAGGTACCTGCACGGCGACCGCGAGCGTGCCTGGCGCACGATCGCTGACCGCGTGGCGAGGTACGTCAAGCCCGGCGGCAGCGTCCTCGACTTCGGCTCGGGGCCCTGCGACGCCGCGTCGGTCGTCGCGCTGATGGGGTACGAGGTCCACGCCGGCGATGATCTCATGGACACCTGGCACCTGCTGCCGGGCATGCGCGAGAAGATCGCCGCGTTCGCGGCCCGGCACGGCGTCAAGTTCGAGCTGCTCGAGTCCACAGGGCCGCTGCCCTGGGGCGAGCAGCGGTTCGACATGGTGATGCTGCACCACGTGCTGGAGCACATCCCCGAGTCGCCCAAGGACCTGATGACCGCGATCGTGTCGTGCGCGAAGGACGAGGGGTACGTCTTCGTCACCGTGCCCAGCGCGGTCAACATCCGCAAGCGCCTCGACGTCCTCCGCGGCCGGACCAACTACCCGCCCTACGACCAGTTCTACTGGTACCCGCCGCCGTGGCGCGGCCACCGGCGCGAATACTGCCGCGACGACCTCGTGCGCCTCTGCCGCAACCTCGGCCTGCGCCAGGTCGAGCTCACGACGTACCACGCGATGCTCCTGCGCATCCCGCCCGCGGCCAGACCGCTGTACAAGGCCGCGACGGCGGTCGTGCCCGGGTGGCGCGACAGCTGGCTCCTCATCGCCCAGCGACCGCGCGGGTGGAAGCGGCCGACGGAGCCGCCCGCGGGCTCGAAGGTCATGGCGTCGCTGCACATGACGGGGGAACTGAACTAGATCGACCGCCGTAGGACGCGCCGCGTGAGCAAGAAGACCATCCTCATCCTCTCCCAGGTCTACCCGCCCGACCCCGCCAGCGTCGGGCAGCACATGCACGACGCGGCGCGCGAGCTCGTCCGCCGCGGCCATCATGTGCGCGTCATCACCGCCGACCGCGGCTACGACGACCCGACCGTGAAGTACGACCGGCGCGAGACGCGCGACGGCGTGGACGTGCGGCGCGTGCGGTGGTCGAGCTTCGGCAAGAAGTCGATCCCCATCCGCGCGACGGCGATGGGCATCTTCATGTTCCACTGCCTGTGGGCCGGGCTCACGACGCCGGACTTGGGCGCGATCCTCGTCTCGACCAGCCCGCCGATGTGCGGGTTCGCAGCGGCGGTGAGCAAGATGGTTCGGGGCGTGCCGCTCAAGTACTGGGTGATGGACCTCAACCCGGACCAGATGATCGAGCTGGGGAAGATGCGCGCGGATTCGTTCGCCGCGAAGATGCTCAACGCCCTGCAGCGCTTCGTGCTCAAGCGCGCGGACGACGTGGTGGCGCTCGACCGCTTCATGGCCGAGCGTCTCTCCAAGAAGCTCACGCCTGCGGAGGCCGACCGCCTCAAGGCCCGCATGACGATCATGCCGCCGTGGCCGCACGAGGACGCGCTCGACGAGTCGATCCCGCACGAGACGAACCCCTTCCGCCGGAAGCACAACCTGAACGGCAAGTTCGTGGTGATGTACAGCGGCAACCACGGCTACTCGACGCCGGTGACGACCGTGCTCCAGGCCGCGCTCAAGATGGACGAGATGAAGGACCCGCGCGACGCGGACACCGTCTTCATGTTCATCGGCGGGGGCGTGGGGAAGAAGGAAGTCGACCAGACCGTCGCGGAGAAGAAGCCCGGCAACATCGTCACGCTGCCCTACCAGCCCTTCAAGGACCTCAAGTACTCGCTCTCCGCCGCGGACGTGCACCTCGTGACCGTCGGCAACGACGTCGTCGGCGTCGTGCACCCGTGCAAGATCTACGGGGCGATGGCGGTGGCCCGCCCGATCCTGCTCGTGGCGCCCGACCCGTGCCACGCCAGCGACATCGTGCGCGACAACCAGGCCGGGTGGCACATCGGGCACGGGGACGTGGACGGCGCGATCGCGACGGTGCGGCGGATCGTCGCGACGCGGCGGGAAGAACTCGACGCGATGGGCCGGCGCGCGAAACAGTTCATCGACAAGGACATGAAGAACACCGTGCTGTGCGGGAAGTTCTGCGACATCGTTGAACGAGGACTCTGAACGAGCCCTGAGCGCAAGCTCGGGGCGTCTAACCCGGAGCGTCCGCGACCGGTCACCGCCCTGCGCTTGCGCACAGGGCCCGTGCTGAAAGAGGAAGAGACGAAGAGACGGAGCGAACAAGAGAACGCGATATCGGCGACAAACGCCGAATCACGAATCACGAATCACGAATGCCGACGACCACTCCACAATCTGTCGTTCCCTCCAACGTCGCTCTTCCGCCGGGAGCTTCCTTTGTTCTCGAGCCCACCCTCCCCGGCTCCAAGAAGAGCGGCTACGAGTTCCTCGTGCTCGAGACGCCAGGCCGCACGCTCAGGAAGTACGTCTTCATCCAGGACGAAACGGGGTACCTCCCGAAGGTGCTCGACAAGTACCTGCGCGAGTTCGCGGATTCGACCGCCGGGATCAACATCCAGGGCAACCAGCAGGGCAAGCGCACGACGCTCGAAACGGCCAAGGAACTGCTGCGCGTCTACGGGCCGGCGTACTTCGGATACAAGGCCACGCAGATGGTGTGGAACAAGGCGCTGGGAAAGGTCGTCAACGGCCTGCTCGGCAGCACGAAGCGCTGTTACACCGTGGAGTCCGTCGCCCGCAAGTACGGCGTCCCCGTCCACCGCACGCCGGACGTCAACAGCGAGGAGTTCCGCTCCCTCCTGCGCTCGCTGGGCGTCGAGTTCATCGTCTCCATCTCGGGGACGCAGCTCTACAAGAAAGACCTGCGGATGCAGACGCCCTTCGGCATCGTCAACTGCCACGGCGCCTTGCTGCCCAAGTACCGGGGCCTGATGCCCAGCTTCTGGACGCTCGCCAACGGCGAGCGCTGGGGCGGGAGCAGCGTCCACTTCGTCGACCGCAAGCTCGACAACGGCCCGATCGTCGTGCAGGAGCGCTACCGCATCCACCCGCACGACACGCTCGAGGACGTGATGGCCCGCAGCAAGGACATCGCCGCGGAAGCCATCATCCGGTGCGTGCGCCTCGTCGAGGCGGGCGACCCGCCGCTGATGCCCAACCCCGAGGCCGAGCAGAGCCACTTCGCGATGCCGACGCGCGCGGACGTTGAGCGATTCCGGAAGAACGGGCACAGGTTCTGGTAAGTCGCCCGGCGGCCTTGCCGCGGCTCACTCGCCCCTATACATCTTCTCGTACGCGTCCAGCAGCCGCTCCTCGTCGTACTCGCTGAAGACGAAGGGCCGGGCCTTCTCGCGCATCGCCGCGAGGCGGGCGGGGTCGGCGAGCAGTTTCTCGATCGCGTCCGCGAAGGCCTCGGGCGTGCGCTCCACGATCAGCGCCGCGCCCGAGCGCTCCAGCTGCGGCCAGATGTCCACGCCCTTGGTCGTCACCACGGGCGTGCCGCAGGCCAGCGACTCGGGGAAGACGAACCCGAAGTTCTCCTGGCTCGTGGGCATCGCCATCACGGCGGCGGCCTCGTACAGCGAGAGCTTCAGCGGTCCGCCCACGTGGCCGGTGAACGTGGCCGCGTCACCGACGCCGAGCGACGCGGCCAATTCCTTCATCTCCTGCTCGTACGCCGGCTCGCCCGAGCCCGCGATCACGAGCTTGGCCCTCACGCCGCGCTTGCGGAGCAGCGAGAAGGCCAGGAGCAGGACGTCCACGCCCTTCTTGATGTGCACGCGGCTCAGGAAGAGGATGACCGGCTCCCCCTCGGCCAGCGCGGGCCACTGCGCCCGCGCCGCGCCGGGGCCCGGCAGCGCCCGGAAGGGCGCGAGCTCCAGCAGGTTCGGGATCACCACGCCCCGGCCGTTCGGGAACCACTTGCGCGCCTGGTCGAACTCGAAGTCGGCCGTCAGGTGCACGCTCGCGGCGCGCTCGAGGTGCCGGCGGCCGGCGAGCGCGAGGAAGACCCGCTTCTTCGCCGCCTTCTGCGCCATGCACCAGTCGTCGAGCATGCCGCGCACGCTCACGAAGTACGGCTTCTTCATCGACCGCGCCAGCCTGCCCAGCTGCGCGTTGCTCACGTCCCACGTGCCGTGCACGTGCAGCAGGTCGTGGTCGCGCAGGAGCATCCGCACGCGGTCCCTCGACGCGGCCCTCATCCAGGCGCCTTTCACGAGCGCCTCGCCGAGGAACTCGATCGTGAGCGCGGGCGCCGGGCCCGGCGCGGCGTTGGCCTTCTCGAGCCCTTTGGGGGGCAGCTCGCTCGTGCTGATCGTGACGGCGTGGCCCCGGCGCGAGAGGGCGCTGGAGAGGTCCTGCACGGCGCGGATCGGCCCGCCGTGCCGCGGGTCGAGCGAGGGGAGGTAATGGAGGATGCGGAGCGGGCTGGGCATGATGTCAGCGCGCCGGCTTATCGCCGGACATCACCATCGACATCCAGAGGTACGGAAGACGCCCCGCGCCGCGGAACTGGATGTTCACGAAGCCCGCCTCGCGCAGGAGCTCGCTCAGCGTCGCGCGGCTCCAGAACTTGATGTGCCCGCCGTCCCACAAGGGCTTGAGGTGCCAGTCCCACTTGCCCGCGACGGAGAGCGCGAGGTTCTTGAGATAGCCGTGGTACGGCGTCGTGCAGACGAGCCGGCCGCCGGGCTTGAGGGCGAGGAACGCGGCCCGCGCCCAGTCGCGCGGCGCGTACAGATGCTCGACGACCTCCGAGCTCGTCACGACGTCGAACTGCCCCGAGCCGACGCGCTCGATGGTCGCCGCGTCGGCGAGGCCGTGGTGGAACGTGCACTGCGGGTAGGCGCTGCGCGCCTGCGCGAGCCCGGAGTCGGAGGGCTCGATGCCGTCCACGCGGTAGCCCAGTCTCGCGTATCGGTTCGCCCAGCTCCCGTTGCCGCTGCCCAGGTCGAGCAGCCGCTTGCCCTGACCGTCCCGGGGCACGAGCTGGATCACCGACGGCCAGAGGTACGGGACGGTGAAGTCCTCCCCGGCGCCGCTGTAGCCCCAATCGGGAACCGCCTGTGCCATCGTTCGCCTCCGCACCCCAGCGCCACGACCCTGCGAGGCCCGCAGTGTAGATGCGGGCCGTTCAGACGAAGCGCGCGCGGTCTTTGACTTTCACCGCCGGGTTCCCGGTGTAGACCGACCAGGGCTCCAGGTTCTTCATCGCGACCCCCCGCGCCCCCAGCACGGCGCCCTCGCCGACCGTGACGTTCGGGCCGACGAACGCGTCCGCCGCGATCCACGCGTACCTGCGGATCGTGATCGGGGGGCGGACGAGCACCATCTCGACGGTGCGGTAATCATGCGTGCCCGCGCACAGGTGCGCGCCCTGGGACACGGACACGTGCGGTTCGATCGTCACCCTGCCCAGGCAATACACGACGGCCCGGTCGCCGACGCTGGAGTTGTCGCCGATCTCGAGGTTCCACGGCTGCTCGATGAGCACGCTGGGCCGCACCCGCACGGGCCTGCCGATCTTCGCGCCGAAGAGGCGCAGGAGCGCGTTGCGCACCCCGTACCAGTTGTGGAACGTCAGGCGGAAGAGGCGCTGGCCGACGGAGTTCCACAGCACCCGCGCGATCTTCTCGCGCGTGGTGTACGGGCTGTGGCCGCGCTCGAGGAGGAGGGCGTGGTCGTCGGGTTGGACGGGAGAGGACATGTGCGTGGTGCGTTGTGCGTGGTGCGTTGGCTGCATCACCGGTGCACTCCGTTGTTCTTCACCAGTGCCTATTGCCCGATGCCCAGTGCCTTCTTCCTTACATCGGCCGCCCGCTCGTCCGCTCCGCCTCGCGCCGCGCGTCGTCGCTCCGCAGCGCCAGCATCTCCCGGTACTTCGCGATCGACATGAACTCGTACCACGCCAGCAGGCGGCACATGACGAACCCGGCGTAGCCGTCGAGGAAGCCCCGCTGCGCGAAGTACGCGTACACGAACCGCAGCGTCGGGCGGAAGGGCAGCCGGCGCGCCACAGACTTGAGCCACCGCCGCCGCTCGATCGGCTCGCCGAACATCTTCGCCCGCACCGCGCCCTTGTCCTTGGCCTCCATCGCGTGGGCTTCCCACGTCGTGTAGCGGTTGTGCTTCTCGATCCAGGCCGACAGGTCCGGGTAGGCGTAGTGCAGGAACTCGTTCGAGAGGTACCCGGCCTTCCCCGAGGAGAGGACGATGTGCTCGTGCACCTCGTTGTCGCCGCTGCCCGTGTCGCCGAGCGTGCCGATCCGCTCGTACCGCCCCAGCCGGTGCTTGAGGAGCCGCACGTTCCACGACGGGTAATACCCGCACCCGCGGATCCAGCGCCCGAAGAACATGAAGCGCCGGTTGACCCAGTAGCCGTCGCCGCAACCGGCCTGCGCGAACTTCCCCTCGGGCCGCCACGAGCCCTCGACGACGCGCTTGATCTCCTGCGCGAGCTCGGGCGTCATGTACTCGTCGGCGTCGAGGATCATGACCCACTCGTTCTTCCACGGCACCATCTCGAGCGCCCAGTTCTTCTTCTTGGGCCAGCCCGTCGCGCGGTTGTAGTTGAATTGGTACACGTCCGCGCCCATCGCCTGGCTGAGCGCGATCGTCTGGTCGGTGCTCTGGCTGTCCACCACCACCAGCTCCGTCGCCCACTGGCAGCGGCGCAGGCACTCCACGATGTTCCGCTGCTCGTTCTTCACGGGCACCAGGATCGAGACCGGCACGCTCGCGACCGGCGGGAAGCCACCCGGCGGCATCCGCGTCGGGTCCAGCTTCTCGCGCAGCGCCGCGGCCTCGGGCCGCGCAGCGTCGGGCGTCGGCCGCCCCTCCGCCAACACGTGCCCGACGGCCGCGACACGCGCCGGCGGGGCGGGCGTGTGCGTCGCGCCGTTGAGCGCGGGCGCGGCGCGCGCCGCCGGGGTCGTGCCCGCAGACGGAGCGGCCGTGGCGTCCCTGGCGGCGGGCCCCGTCGGCGTGACCTCCCCCTCGGGGATCGCCAGCCCGCCGCGACCGGCCCCGGGCGTCGCGCCCGAGGGGCGCGCCGCGCCCGCTCGCCCGTCGATCGACCGCAGCTCCGCGAGCTTGAGGGAGATGAACGTGTCGTACATGGCGAGGAGCACGCAGAAGCGCAGCCCCGCGGCGCCGTCGAGCACGCCCAGCCGCAGCACGTACATGTAGAAGAACCGCCAGATGCCGGAGAAGGGCAGGCGGGGCAGGACGTTGCGCTTCAGCCACCGCCGCAGCCGGATGCCGCGCTCGAGGCTGGGGAGCTCGTGGCCGCTCTGCCCCTTGAGCGTCTTCTGCAGCTCGCGCGCCTCGAGCGTCGAGTAGCGGTTGTGCTTGGCGATGAAGTGCTCGAGCCCGCGCCGGTCCTCGTGCAGCATGTCGTGGCGGAGGCGGCCCGTGGGCCCGTCCACCATCATGTGCTCGTGCACCTCGCGCTCCTCGTAGCGAGCCTTCCCGCGCTTGAAGAGCCGGAGGTTGTAGCTGGGGTAGTACCCGCAGTGGCGGATCGGGGCGCCCATGAAGTGCGTCAGGCGGTTGACGTAGAACCCCGCGACCGTCTCCTCCGCCGCGGGGCGGCGCGCGATCGCCAGCATCTCGTCGCGCAGCTCCGGCGTGATCGCCTCGTCCGCGTCCAAGATGAAGACCCAGTCCGTGCTGAGCGGCAGGTTGTCGAGCGCCCAGTTCTTCTGACGCGCGTACCCCAGCCACGGCCGCACCACCACCTTCGCGCCCGACTCCCGCGCGATCTCGCGCGTCCGGTCCGTCGATTCCGAGTCCACCACGTACACCGCGTCCGCCCACCCCGTCACGCTCGCCAGCGCGTGCGGCAGGTTCACCTCCTCGTTGAAGGCGGGGATGACGACCTCGATGTTGCTCTTGACGCGCGCGGAGCCGTGCGGCGTGTCGGTTGCGGCGGGTTGGCTCGCGGGCGGTGGCATGCGGCGGGCGATTGTTCGCTTCCCAGACGGGCGGGTTCGTTATCGGCTCACGCGGACCGCGGCTGAAGCGCCCCGCCCGGCGTCGCCGAGTTCACGGGGTGCGCCGAGCCGCTCCGCCAGCACGTCCGCGCACGGCGCCCACCGGTGCCTCGACAGCAGCGCGCGGAGCTTCCCCTCGGCGCTCGCCGTCCCGACGTAGCACTTGAAAGCCCGGTGCGGCGGCATCGGGACGCGCGGGCAGTCGGGGGCGAAGTCGCGCGGGTGGAGGTACACCACCGTCGGCCGCCCCGCGCGGGCCTCGTGCGCGAGGCCCCGCTCGATCATCCCGATCGGCAGCAGCCGCAGGTACCCCCCGCCGCTGTAGCACATGCGCTTGCGCAGCGGTCCCACGCCCACCGGCGCGACGGACATCGGCAGCTCGGGCATCTCCCTCCCGCGCGGCGTGCGAAGCACGTGCGCGCCCTGCTCGCACGCGTACCCGCCGTGCCCGCGCGTCGCCGGGAAGAGGCTCGCGTCGTACGTGATTCCCAAGTCCAGCAGCTCGTCGAAGGCCCACTCCGTCCCCGGCGTGATGCTGAAAGACGGGGCGCGGAAGCCCTTGATCTCGATATCGCGTCCGGCCCCCGCGCGGATCGCCCCGAGCGAGTCCGCGATGTCCTCGCGGAAGACCTCGGGCGTCAGTTCATACACCTTGCGGTGCCAGAAGGAGTGCGTGCCCAGCTCGTGCCCCGCGTCGGCGATGCGCCGCACCAGCGCCGGGTGGCGCTCGGCGATCCACCCGAGCACGAAGAACGTCGCCCGCGCCTTGTGCGCGTCGCAGATGGAGAGGATCTTGTCGGTGTAGCGCTCGACGAGCGATCTCTCCGCCGACAGCTCCGGCCACGTGGCCGGGTCCTCCACCGCCTTCACCTCGACGATGTGGAACCAGTCCTCGATGTCGAACGAGAGGGCGTGCGTGAGCGGTTGATCGGCGGCGGCGGGCAAGAGCCGCATCGTACGGGTCTTTGGTGGTCCGCCCCTCCGGGGCGGAGTCCGCTCTTCTTTGGGGCGGGGCCTTCCAGCCCCGCCTCGGCAAGCGTTCTTCACTCCGTCCCTTCGTCTCTCTTCCCACGCACAACGCACCACGCCCGACGCACCTCTTCAAAAACACAACCGCCCGCCTTTCGCGGCGGGCGGCTGAGTAAGGACTGTGCATTCCGGCTTACCGCGCCACGGCCATCTTCTGGGCGCGCTTGCGGGGCGTCGCCTTGCCGGACTTGGTCGCCATCTCCACGAGGCGGTCGAAGAGCTTGGGGTCCTGGATCGCGACCTCGCTGAGCATCTTGCGGTTGAGCAGGACGCCCGAGAGCTTCAGCCCGTTCATGAACAAGCTGTAGCGCGTGCCGCGCATCCGGCACGCCGCGGTGATGCGCGTGATCCAGAGGCGGCGGTAATCGCGCTTCACGCGACGGCGGTCGCGGAACGCGTAGACGCCCGCGCGGATGACCGCGTTGCGGGCGCGGTACTTGCTCTTGTGGTTGGACCCGAAGTAGCCGCGGGCCTGGCGGAGGATCTTCTTGCGGGCCTGCGCCTTGGCGGCGCCCTTGCGAACACGGGGCATCTCACAAACTCCCGGGGCGAGCGAGCGCCCCATCAGGCCCGAGCGGGGCCGGCGTCAAGCCGGTCTTTGGTCCCGTCGGGCGCAAACCGGTTGGAAAACGATCAGCTCTTCTTCTTCGCGGCCTCTGCCTTGGCGGCCTTGCGCTGCTCGGGGCTCGGACTCTTGCGCAGCGCCGTGCGGGGCTGCTCGCGCCCGCGGATGCGGCGGAAGAGGAGCTTCTCGAGGCGCTTGGCGTCCGCGCTGCTCATGAACGGCTCGCGCCGGTACTGGCGAAGCTTCTTGCCGCCCTTGCCCGAGCGCAAGTGCTTGCGGCCGGCGGTGCGGTGACGGATCAGGCCCGTCTTGCTGACGCGGATGCGCTTCTGCAGGCCCTTGTGGGTCTTGTTCTTCGGCATAACCGGCCTTTCCACCCGCCCCGCCGCGATATCCACCCCGCGGCGAAACGACGAACACGCCCCGCACGCTCTGTGCAGGGCGGGAAGGCTAGGTCGCTCGCGGCGTTGGTTCAACCCCCGCAGGGCGGCGTCACGCCCGACCGGACGCCGCACACGCTCCCGCCAGCGTCAGGGCCCCAGGAACACGTCCCGGGCCGACGCCGGCGCCTCGAGGCCCCGCAGCATCTGCTCGCGGCGCTCCGCGGCCTCGCGCCGCGTGGGGAGTTCCACGGTCCCGCCCTTGGCCCCGGCCGCGACCTCGCGCCGGATCTGCCCGATGACCTCCTCGAGGTTCGCCGGAAGCCAGATGTTGTCGCCGTTCACGACCGGCGAGCGGGCGAAGACCGCCGACCCGTCCAGACGCAGCGCCCACTGGCCCGAACCGTCGTGGTTGCTCGAGTTGACGAGGGGGAACGCCGGCTGGTTCGCGAGCACGCGCGAGATCACCGGCGAACGGTCGGCGAGCACGATCGTCGAGCCCGGCGCCGTCGCGTCGGGGCGCTCGTCGCCGAACATCACGTAGTATGAGTACGAGACCTGGTCGAGGTTCTGCCAGTCGCGCGCGTCGCCCGGGAGCGACCGCACCGCGTGGTCGTTGCCGGAGCAGGCCATCGTGCCGAGCCTCGTGTACCCGGCCCGCGCCAGCGTAAAGAGGTTCGCCGAGTTGCTGCGCGAGGGGTCCTTGCCCGTGTTCCCGAGCCAGTGCCGCTCCTCCCCCACCGCCTGGCGCGCACGCCACGCGCTCGCGATCGGGAGTTCCCCGCGGTAATCCTGCGTGTACTGCCCGAAGGCGCCCGCGAGCGAGGCCATGTTCCCCGCGCAGCTCACGCGCTCGCGCCGCGTCGTCCACGCGCCCGCGATCGGAAGAAAGACCGACGCGCCCAGCAGCAGCACCGCCGCGACGCCGATCAGGTCCGCCAGGCGCGGCCCGGAGACCCGGCCGCGCGGAACCTCGACCGGCCGCTCGCGCCGCAGCTGCGCCACCGCGTGCGCCGTCCGTTCCATCAGGAGTTGCCCGCCCGTCAGGCCCGTCGGCGTCTCCACGACGAGGCCCCGCATCGCGTCGATCCTCGCCGCGCGCTCGCGGAGAGCGCCCGGCACGCGCGACAGGTCGAAGCCCGCCGACACGTACGCGTCGAGCGCCTCCTCGTCGTCGACCGAGAGGGACCGCTCCAGCTCCACCTCGCGCGCCGCCTCGCCCGCGTCCGCGCTCTGCTCGCGCACCACGCGCGCCAGCGCCGCGTCCACAAGCGCCCGATCGACCGCGACGGGCGCATCGTCCAACACCCTGAGAAGACTCGTGATCCGCCCCGCCCGCTCCGCCTCGGGGCCGCGCACCGCGCCGAACCCCGCGTTCACCAATGCGTCCAGCGCCCCGGCGTCCGCCTCGCTCAGCATCGGCGGGTTCGGGTCGGCGTGATCAAAGTCGTTCATGCTCATGCGTGCAAAGCCTCGCGAGAACCGTCTTCCGAGAAAGTCCTGCGAACCATCGCCCCGCTCCTTCACGCGGCCTCGTCGGGCGTGAGACCCGACTCGCTCGAGACCGCGCCCCACGCCCGCGCGAACGCGGCGACCGCCGCGTGCAACCGGGACTTGACCGTCCCGAGCGGGATGCCCAGCTCGTCCGCCACCTGGGCGTAGCTGAGCCGCTGGAAGTACGCCAGCAGCAGAACCTCGCGCAGGCTCGGCGAGAGCTTGTCCAGCGCCCGCTGCACCAGCCGGTTCGTTTCCGCCGCGTCCAGCGCCGCATCCGGCGCCGGCACACGCACCTCCATCAGGTCCACGTACGCGCCGCCCTGGTCGCCCTCGCTCGACCCCGCGACCGGGGCCGACAGCTCGAGCGTCCTGCGACGGCCCTTCCTACGGAGGTAGTCCCTGGCCTTGTTCGCGGCGATCGTAAAAAGCCAGGGCCGAAACCTGCGGGTGGCGTCGAAACTCGCCGCGGAGAGGTGAACTTGGAGAAAGGTTTCTTGGAAAACGTCCTCCGCCCCCGCCTGCTCCCCGACAAGCCGGTAGAGGAACCGCAGCAGCTCGGTGTGGTGCCGTTCGATAATCGTTCGGAGGGCGCCGTTATCGCCCTTGCGGTACCGCTCGAACAGCGCTTCGTCGCTCAACTGGCTCACGCGGCCCCCTCCGCAACGTCAACGACCTCGCCGACGCCGCGGCGCATCGTCGCCCGGCCGCCGAACCGCGCTAGCCCGTCGGCGCGCAGGCGCGGGGCGTGCTCCTCGAGGTACCGCTCGAGCGCCCCCCTCCCCGCGAACGTGTACGACGCCGTGACCTCCAGGTGTTCGTCCATCACCAGGACGCTCGCACGGAGCGCGCCGGCCCCGATCACCTCGCGCACGTGCCCGCGCAGCCACGCGACGTACTCCTCGCGCTCTCCCGGCGTCGTCAGCCGGGCCGTCACGTCGTACCGGACTTGTCCGATCGTGCGATCCATCTCGAGGAGAATAACCACGGGCCGACCCCCGCGCCGACGCGGGAGATTCTGCGCCCGAATGAACGGATTGAAATCCGGTCCCGGCCGGGGCGTTACGCTGCCCGCCGAGCGATCCGCGCCGCCGGGCATGACCGAGCGCCAGCACAACTCCCTCGACGCCGACGCGCTCGCGTCCGTGCTTTCGCGCGCCGCGGCGGGGGACCAAGCGGCCTGGCGCGCGATCGTCGGCGCGTACGCCCCGCGGGTCTTTGCGCTGGCCCGGAGCCGCTGCCGCGACGCAGAGGCCGCCGAGGAAATCACCCAGTCCGTCTTCGCCACCGTCGCAGCGAAGTTCAACACCGCCGAGTACCGCGAGCAGGGCCGATTCGAGTCATGGCTCTTCCGCATCGCGATGAACCGGCTGCGCGACATGGTGCGCCGCCAGAAGCGCGTCGGCAGGCTCGTCGGTCCCGCCGGCGTCCCCCTCGCCGACGTCGCGGCCCGGGCGGAAGCCCGGGACGAGGGTGATGCCCTCGCCAAGCTGCGGGACGCGCTCGCCACCCTGTCAGACACCGACCGTGAGGTGATCGAACTCCGGCACCACGGCTGCCTCAGCTTCAACCAGATCGCGGAGTTACTGGACGAGCCCCTGGGGACGCTCCTCGCCCGCCACCACCGGGCACTTCACAAACTGCGTGAAATCATGGAGGGTGGTCGGGCGTTGAGCGGGAAGAAAGGCGGGGGATCGCATGGGGCCTGACATCTCTCAGCACGACCCGGAAGTCGCCGCCGTCGAGGCGGCCCTGACGCGGCTGGGCTCGGCCGATCGCGCACGCGCGGATGACGCGCTGGTCGGCCGGGTCGCCGCGGCGTCTTGGGCGGCGTCGCGGGCCGCACGCGCGGAGAGCACGCCGATCCCGTTCCCGGCGCGCACGCGCCGGCTGACGCCGATGCGCGCCGCCGCGTCGGTCGCGCTCATGGCCGCGCTCGGCGCCGCGATCCTCGCCTCGCGCAGCGTGCGACCGGCGACCGGGCCCGCGCGGCCCCTCGCCCTCGACGACGCGGCGCTCATCGAGGCGATGTTCGCGGATTCGCAGGACGCGGGCTTCGAGCAGGCATGGCTCGACCTCGATTCGGCCGAGTCGACCATCGGCGACGCCTTCGGCTGGGACGACGCGGACAAGGAGTCGATGTGAAGAAAGCACTCGTGGGGATCCTCGCTTCGTGCCTGGCCGCCGCGTCGCCCGCGCTCGCGCAGCCGGAGAACCCGCCCCCGGGCGAGCGTCAGCCGATGACGCCGGAGGAGGCGCGCCGCGTCCTCACGCGCGGCCTCGAGGACGCGCGCCGCGAGGCGGAGATGATGGAAGACGCGCTCCGAAGTCTCGACGCCGGCGCCGCGCCCGGCGAGGTGCTGCGCGAGGCGATGTCGCGCGTCCACCAGCAGCGCGCCGCCCGCCGGAACGAGTTCATGGAACGAGCGCGCGAGCGCCGCGCCTTCGCGGACGGCCCCGGCGACGACACGCGGAACGACGGCGCCCGCCCGCGCCCGCCCGCCCACAAGCCCGACCCGGAGGAGGTCCGCCGCCACCTGCGCGAGCGTCTCCCGGAGGTCGCCGACGAGCTCGAGCGCATCCGCGGGGGCGAGCCCGCCTTCGCCGACGGCCTGCTGCGCTCCATCTCGCCGCGCCTGATGGACGCCGTGCGCCGCGGCGAGTTCGACGCCGAGGCCCGCGACGCGCGGCTCAACGAGGTCCGCGCACGGTTCCGCGCGCTCCTCGCGGTGCGCGAGTACCGGGCGGCGGGCACGAGGGGCGACGCGGACGACCGCTCCCGCGCCGAGGACCGCGTGCGCACCGCGCTGCGCGAGGCCTTCGACGCCCGCGCGGCGGTCGAGCAGAACGAGATCGAGTCCCTCGAGGCCCGTGTGAACGACCTGCGCGAGCGCACCGAGCGCCGCGGCGGCTCCCGCGACGAGCTCATCGAACGGATGATCGACGGGCTGCGCAAGGGCGAGTTCCCCCGCGCCCTCTTCGAGGACGGCCCGCCCACCGGTCGCCCGCCCAAGCACCGGCCCGACCAGCCCCCGCCGCCCCGGTGAACTTCCCAACGAAAAAGGGCCGGGAAACCGGCCCTGTTCCGCGAATGAGCGATACTGGACTTGAACCAGTGACCTCTTCCATGTCAAGGAAGCGCGCTAGCCAACTGCGCTAATCGCTCGGTTGTGCCTGACTTTAGGCGCTTTCTCCGGCGGCCGGCCACCCGCCGCCCGAGGTTCCCCGCGGCTTTCACGGCCGCTCGCGGTTGGGGTGATCGGTGAATGAAGACAACGGCTCGTCCTGCCACTCCCCGCGCAAGCGGGGAAAGGGAGCCGCGCGGCAGCGGGCGACGCGACTTCACTCCGTCACTTTCTCTTCGTCTCTCCCGCTCACTTCCCCGCCGGCTGCGCCGCGACGCCGGGTGTCTCGGTCGTCGCCGCGGCGGGCGCCGCCTCGACGGGCTTCGCGTCCGCGACGGGCTCCGTGGGCTGCTCGCGCGCGACGGTCGTGGGCTTGGGCCCGCCCTTCCCGGGCCCGCGCTGCGCCAGCACCTGGCCGTTGTCGTCGAGCGTGTACCCCGCCGCGAGGAGCTGCTCCCTGTCCCACGGCTTGCTGATCACCTCGCCGGGCGCGGGCTTGCGCAGCAGCGCGACCTCGCCCTCGGCGAGCCCGCCCAGGATCTCGGCGATCGTGTCCGACCGCTTGCCCACGCGCACCGGCACGCGCGTGAACTTGTTCCCCTCGGGCTTGTAGACGAACTGCACCGGCCCCTCGCTGTACACGGCCTGGATCGGCACCGTGAGCGTCTCGCCCACGCGGTCGAGCACCAGCCGCGACTCCACGCGCATCGCCGGCTTGAGCTCGTCCGACGGGCTCGAGTCGATCGCGATCCGCACCGTGTACTCGCGCAGGTTCCGGTCGCCCCAGCCGCCCGACTCGGCCATCACGCCGATGGACTCGACCCTGCCCGTGAAGACGCGCCCGCCCGCGGCGTCCACCTTCAGCGTCGCCTCCTGGCCGGGCCGGATGTTCCCCGCGAGCGCCTCGTGCACGCGCACCACGCCGACCATCGTCGAGGTATCCGGCAGGGCGATGATGAGCTGGTTGGGGTAGATCTCCTGGCCGATCTGCAGCGGCCCGTCGTTCCCTCCCCAGCGGAACCCCTCCACGGAGCTCTGGTACACCACCATCCCGTCCTGGGGCGCGGTGATCTCCGCGCTGGCCTTCTGCTCGTTCAGCTTCGCCAGGCGCGCCTCCGTCAGCTTCACCTGCTCCCGCTGGTTGTCCACGTCCGCCGACCGGCTCGCCAGCTGCGCCGCGTTGTTGAGCCGCACGCGCTCGACCTCCGCCCGCGCCTCCTCGACGTCCGACATCTTCTGCCGGTCGCGCTGCGGGAAGGAGAACCTGTCGAAGACGTCCAGCTCGAGCACCGCCGTCTGGTAACGCGAGATCGCCTCGATGTACGACCGCTCGTCCTGGTCGCACTCGTTCTTGGAGAGGAACCCCTCGGCGTACAGCGCCTGGCTGCGCGCGTACTGGTCCGCCAGCCGCTGCAGCTCCAGCTCGGACGTCTGGATCCCCGTGAGCAGCTGCTTGCGCTCCTTCACGGCGTCGCCCTCGCGCCACTGCCGCAGCGCCAGCTCCGCCAGGTCCAGCGCGAGCTCCGCCTTGCGCAGGTTCGAGGTGTTGTCGTTGATCTGGATCTGGTACGTGTTCTCCGCCGCGACGAGCTGCGCCTTGGCGCTCGTGAGCGCGGGCGTCTGCTGGTCGATCTCCCGCTGCAGGTTGTCCGTGTTCAGCCGGCAGAGCAGGTCGCCCTTCTTGACGCGCGTCCCCTCCGGGATGATGAACTGGATCGCCGCGCTCTGCTCGAGCTTGCTGCGCAGCTCGATCTGGTTTTTCGCCTGCAGGTCCCCCAGCGCGGTCGTCGTGATCTCGAACGCCTGCCTTTTGGCGTGGGCCATGTCCGCGGTCGTCGGCTGCTTCTCGGCGGCCGGCCTCGCCTTCGGCTGCGCCGCCCCCTGCGCCGCCATCAGCAGCGCAACGCCCGACAAAGCCGCCACCCCGCCGACGACAAGAACGCGCCGACGTGCGCGCAGCGAACCCGTTGCTGGTGCCTTCATCTGTATCCTCGTTGCCCACCGTGGCGGCCGACCGAATCCGCGAGACCCGATTCTTGTACGATCCACGCATGAAAGCGTTGCTCCGGGACATCCTGGCCGGAAAAGACCTGGTTCTCGGGGTTGCCGCCCCCGTCGAGGTCCGCGCGATCCTCGACGCCCTCGGGAGCGACGCGCCGGTTCCCGGGCTCTGGGAGGCCGCCCGGGCGTGCGAGGGCGTCACCGTCCTGCGCGTCGGCGTCAGCAAGGCCCTCGCCGCGGGCGCGATCGCCCGCTCCTACGACCCCGCCTGCCACGGAGCGGTCGTGAGCGCGGGCATCGCCGGCTCGCTCCCGGGCAAGACCGGCGGCTTCCCCCTGCGCGTGCGCGACGTCGTCGTCGCCGACCGCTGCGTCTTCGGCGACGAGGGAATCGTCACCGACGACGGCTACCGCACCCTCCGCGAGATGGGCTTCGCGATGGACGAGTCGTGCGACGACGTCTTCCCGTGCGACGAACGCCTCGTCCGCGTTTTCGAGGGCGCCGGGGCCCGCGTCGGCACGCTCGCCGCCGTCTCTATCTGCTCCGGCACGGACGCCATCGCCCGCGACGTCACGCGCCGCACCGGTGCGCTCGCCGAGGCGATGGAGGGCGCCGCGATGGCCGTCGTTTGCCGACGCTTGCAAGCCCCCTTCTGCGAGGTCCGGGCCATCAGCAACCGCACCGGCGCCCGCGCCGCGCAGGGCTGGGACATCCGCGGGGCCCTCCACGCCCTGGGCTCGGTTCTCGGTCGTGCGCTGCGCGCCGACGGCTGAGGCCCCCCGCCGCGCGGGGGCGGGTGCGGGCTGTGCGGGCCGCGACGGCTGGGCAAGAGAGATCGTCCCCGCCGCCCGCTCACCGCCCATCGCGCAAGGACCGATCAACTCCATGCGGCCGCCCGGGTGTTCCACCGGCGCCCAACGGCCGCGGCGTGGAGTGCGCGATGGGATTGGGATCGCTGCTCAAGTTCAAGCAAGCCCCGGCGCTGGCGAAGCTCGGCGACGTGCTGAACACGTCCGTGGGCGTCCGCACCGGCACGCTCTCCCCCATCGCGATCGATCTGGGCGCGGGTTCTCTCAAGATGATGCAGGTGGACGGTGCGGAGCCCCCCACCCTCGTCGCCGCGGCGTCGATCGAGACGCCCGTCGCCATCGTCGACGACCCCAAGCGCCGCCTGGACTTCCAGCTCGAGGCCCTCCCCAAGCTGCTGCGCTCCGCCGGCTTCAAGGGCAAGCGCGCCGTCTGCGCGATCCCCGCGTGGAAGACGACGATCAAGCACCTCCAGTTCCCGCGCGAGCCCAACCTCGGCCTGGCCGTCATGGTCGAGGCGGCGATCCGCCAGCAGCTGGGCGCGGACCCGGCGAGCCTCGCGTACCGCTTCATCGAGGTCAACACGCCCGACAAACCCGCGGGGCGCGTGGACGTGATCCTCATCGCCGTCACGCGCGACGTCGTCGCGTACATCATGAGGGCGCTCGCGGGCGCCAGGCTCGAGCCCGTCGGCATCCACAGCGAGTTCGTGTGCGCCCTGCACGCCTTCGACCACCTGCACCGGCGCGAGGGGGACCTGCAGCAGAACACGCTCTACGTGGACCTCGGCGCCACCGCGAGCAAGGTCTGCATCGCGCACGGGCGCGACCTCGTCTTCGCCCGCTGCATCGGCATCGGCGGCCACGACCTCGACAAGGCGATCTCCGAGCAGCTCGCCCTCACGCCCGCCGACGCGCGCAAGCGCCGCATGGCGCTCGACGACGAGGCCGGCGCTCCGCCGGAGCCAGCGCCCGCGCCGCACGTCTCGACCGCCGCGGACCCCGAGGCCGACCGGCGCCTGACGGACACGCCGCCGGGCTTCGGCGACGTGACCGTCGGCCCGTCCGTCCCCGCCGCCCCCGGGGGCGTGGACGTCTCCGAGCCGCTGGAGATGCTCACCGACGAGATCAAGCTGAGCCTGCGCCACCACGCGTCGCAGTTCCCGTCCCGCAAGATCGACCGCGTCGTCTTTGTCGGCGGGGAGTCGCGCCACCGCGGCCTCACGCAGCACATCGCCAGAACGCTCCGCCTGCCCGCGCAGGTGGCGGACCCGATCGCGCGCGTCGCGCGCTCGGGCAAGGAGCCGTGCATCGGCGTTGACCTGAAGAAGCCCCAGCCGGGCTGGGCCGTCGCGCTGGGCCTGTGCCTCGCGCCCACGGACCTCTAGGAGACTCAGCGTGTCACTGCTCCTCCCAAGCTCCAAGCAGGCGTCCGCGAACGCCAGCTTCCTCCCGGCGGATTACGTCATCCGCAAGGCCGAGGTGCGCAACAACATCATCGTCCTCAGCCTCTTCGCGCTCATCCTCGCCGCGGTGGGCATGGCCTTCGTCTACAACACGAAGCAGAAGATGAACCTCGCCTCCGAGTACCGCGCGCTCAAGGACCAGTGCGAGAACGAGTCCAAGAAAATCGAGCAGCTCAAGAGGCTGCAGGAAGCCCGCGCCACGATGCTCGAGAAGGCCGAGATCACCGGCGCCCTCGTCGAGAAGCTCCCGCGCTGGGCCGTCCTCGGCGAGGTCGCCTACCGCCTCGGCGAGACGATGAAGTTCGAGCGCGTCGAGATGAAGGGCACCCGCGTCGCCGGCGCCAGCCCCGCCCTCCCCGCCCCCGTCGTCAAGTCCCTCACCGCCGACGCGGCGGCGAAGCAGAAGGCCACGAGCACCGGCGCCAAGGCCCCGTCCTTCACCTACGACCTCACCATCGCCGGCACCGCCGAAGAGAACAACCACGTCGCCGACTTCCTCGCGAGCCTCAAGCGCAGCCCCGCCCTCCGCGACGTCGAGCTGCAGTACATCAAGGAGACCAGGCTGGGCGAGGAGACGTACCGCTCCTTCGAGATCGTCGCGCGCCTGCGCGGCGAGCCGGGCAAGCAGAAGCTCGCCGACTCCCTCCGCAAGCTGATCGCCGACCGCACCGGCCACGCCGAGGCGTCCGCCCCGCCCGAGGAGGCCGCGCCCGCGTCCTCCAACGCCGCCCCCGCCACCGAGGAGGTTCAGTAGCCATGAACAAGAGCAACGCCGGCCTCCTGGGCCTGGGCATCATCTGCGGCGTCGTCGGCCTCCCCGTCGCAAGCTACTTCCTCGTCTTCCGCCCGCAGGCGCAGGAAGTCGCCAAGGCCAGGCAGGACGTGGCGCACATGCGCGCCCTCCTCGCCGAGCTCCAGGCCGAGGCGGCCAAGAACGCCGACTTCGAGAAGGCCAACGAGGAGCTCGCCAAGAACATCCAGCTCATCGAGCAGCGCCTCCCCAGCGGGCGCGAGGTGGACAGCGTGGTGCGCCAGGTCTCCGACCTCGCCGTCCAGTGCGGCCTCACGCCGCCGGCGATCAAGACCGGCAAGCCCCTCCCCGCCGGCCTCTACATGGAGCAGCCGCTCGAGATGGAGACGCAGGGGTCCTTCGTCGGCTTCCACACCTTCGTCGCCCAGCTCGAGAAGCTCCCCCGCGTCACCCGCATCCACGACCTCAAGCTCGACGGCCGCATGAAGGACGAGCACGAGCTCTCGGCCAACTTCACCCTCAGCATCTACTTCCAGGAAGGCGCGGAAGACTCGCTCGCCTCCGCCGACTGATCAAGGAGCAGCCCACATGGTCCCCAGCACCACAACGCAGCAGCAGGGCGCGATGCCCCCGGTCGCCGAGACGGCCTTCGCCGGCGAGACCGCCACGCGCCGCATCCCCACCCAGCCCATCGTCCTCATCGTCGTCCTCGGCGTCTCCGCGGCGCTCCTGGGCGCGATGCGCCAGATCGGCAAGCAGGCCGCCATCAGCCAGGAGGAGGCCGTCGTCGCCTCCGAGTTCCGCATCGATCAGACGCTCACAGATCGCTACGAGAAGGCGATGAACGTCCTCACGGGCGCGCAGGACCCCCTCGACGTCGCCCTCCTGGACTTCGGCCGCAGCCCCTTCGCCGTGCGCGAGACCGCCCTCGCCAACGGGCTGCAGAGCACGTCGCCCATCCTCCCCACCGCCGCCGTCGATTCCCCCGAGCTCGCCGCGGAGCGGGCCCGCGCTCGCACCCGCGCCGAGATCGCCGCCGCGGCGTCGCGCCTCGTCCTCCACTCCGTGATGGGCGGACGCAAGCCCCTGGCGCGCATCGACGACCAGACCGTCGCCATCGGCGACGAGGTCGGCGACCACTTCACCGTCGCCGCCATCGAGGGACGCACCGTGACGCTGGAGGCCGGCGAGGACCGCTTCACCCTCACGATGGAAGCCTCGATGGACGCGACCGCCAAGAAGCAGAAGTAAGCCCGCAAGGAACCGGGAGGAGCGAGGGAACCGTGGCCAAGTACAACATCGACGACATCCTGCAGGAGCTGGGCGTTGAGGAGAAGTCCAAGGCCCAGGCGCGCAAGCACCGCGTCGACGCCGCGGAGGATTCCTTCTCCCCGCTCCCCTCCGTGCCCGCCAACCAGCGCGGCTTCGGCCAGGACGCCACCGACCCCGCCGTCCGCAGGCCGCAGGCGACCGGCGGCGCGATCACCGTCGGCCCGGCCATCTCCGAGATCTACCGCCCCGACTCGGCCGACGACCCGGCCAAGGCCAGGGAGCTCGGCGACATGCTCGTCGCCCGGGGCGTCGTCACCGCCGAACGCCTCGCCCAGGCCCACCTCGTCGTCAAGAGCTCCCCCGGCACGCGCCTCGTCGACGTCCTCACCGAGCAGGGCGCCGACGAGCCGCAGATGATGGCCGCCCTCGCCGACGTGTCGGGCCTCAACTTCGAGCGCATCGACCTCGCCAAGGGCCTCGACGGCGGCTTCGACGGCAAGCTCCTCCAGCGCCTCACCGCCGAGTTCTGCAAGAAGAACGCCGTCATCCCCCTCCGCACGGAGGGCCAGCGCGTCCTCGTCGCGACCACCCAGCCCGACAACGTCTCCCTCGTGGACGCCATCAAGGAGCGCCTCGGGTGCGCCGGCGTCAAGCTCGTGATGACCTCCGCCCTCGACATCCGCGGCGCCCTCGAGCTCGTCGGCGCGGGCGCCACCGAGGAGGTCAACGTCACCGACATCCTCTCCGCCGTCGAGGAGGGCGACGTCCAGGTCGAGAAGACCGCGCAGGAAGAAGCCGACCTCACCAAGGCCTCCGAGGAAGGCCCGGTCATCCGCTACGTCAACCACATCATCCAGCTCGCCATCCAGCAGGGCGCCAGCGACATCCACATCGAGCCCAGCGAGAAGAAGCTCAAGGTCCGCTTCCGCATCGACGGCGAGCTCTACGAGGTCCTGAACCCGCCGTCCAACATGGCCGCGGCGATCACCAGCCGCATCAAGATCATGGCCAACCTCGCCATCGACGAACGCCGCCTGCCCCAGGACGGCCGCATCCGCGCCCAAGTCCACGGCAAGAAGACCGACCTGCGCGTCTCGACCCTGCCCTGCGCGGGCGGCGAGAAAACGGTGATGCGTATCTTGAGCGACAAGAGCATCAGCGTCGAGCTCGACCAGCTCGGCTTCGACGAGGACACGCTCACCATCTGGAAGAAGCAGGTCGAGGCCCCGCACGGCATCGTCCTCGTCACCGGCCCCACCGGCAGCGGCAAGACCACGACCCTCTACGCCTCCCTCCGCAACATCGACAAGAACGCGATGAACGTCTCGACCGTCGAGGACCCCATCGAGTACACCCTCGACGGCATCACCCAGACGCAGACGCACGAGAAGATCGGCATGACGTTCGCCGCCGCGCTGCGCTCGCTGCTGCGCCAGGACCCCGACGTCATCCTGCTGGGCGAGATCCGCGACCACGAGACCGCCCACATCGCCGTGCAGGCCGCGCTCACCGGCCACCTCGTGCTCTCCACCCTGCACACCAACGACGCCCCCAGCAGCATCACCCGCCTCGTCAACATCGGCCTCGAGCCCTTCCTCGTGGGCGCCGCCGTCAACAGCGTCCTCGCCCAGCGCCTCATCCGACGCCTCTGCACCACCTGCAAGGCCCAGGAGCCCCCGGGCGAGGAGCTCGCCGAGTTCCTCACCATGCAGGGCCTCGACGCGACGCAGGCCTGGGCCGCCAAGGGCTGCGACCGCTGCCGCCGCAGCGGCTACAGCGGCCGCGTCGGCATCTACGAGCTGCTCTGCGTCGACGACCAGCTCCGCGACGTCATCGCCCGCAACCCCAACGTCGCAGAGTTCCGCCGCCTCTGCATCGAGCGCGGCATGGTCACCCTCCGCCAGGACGGCCTCCGCAAGGTCGCCCGCGGCATCACCACCGTGCACGAAGTCCTGCGCGTGACCGAAGCGACCCACTGACGACCGACGGCGTGGAGGAGGAGGTCCGAATGTCCCGTCTCACCCTGTCCGCCGCCGCCGCGGCGATCATCGCCGCCTCGGGCGCACCCGCGCTCGCCGACGGCCCCCGACAAGAGCCCGCCCCGCACAACCAGTCCTACCTCAAGGTCTCGCGCACGCCCGCCACCAAGGCCGCGCCCGCGAAGCAGGTCAAGACCGCCGCCAAGGCCCCCGCGTCGAAGGCGGCCAAGGCGAGCAAGAGCGGCGGCCTCAAGGTGACGAGGTCGACACCCTCGAAGCCCGCCAAGGTCGCGCAGGCGCCGGCGTCCAAGCGCGTCGCCGTCATCGGCGACAACACCATCGCCGCCAAGCGCATCACCCGCGCCACCAGCACCGCCTCGGCGACGAAGCGCCAGCTCGCCTCGCGATCCGGCGAGGTCACGATGTCCTCGGCCAAGCTCCGGGCCAAGCGCGTGACCACCATGTCGAGCGCGCAGCTCCGCGAATCCGCGCCCACCGGCCGCTCCTCCGAGCAGATCCGCAAGACACTCAAGGTCACGCGGATGTCCCGCGCCAACGCCGCCTGACACACCCCCCGCCCCCGTGGCGGCGCGGCGCCGCCGACAAGCCTCCTTTCTCCGTGCCACTGCCCCGGCCCGCCTACCGGCCGGGGCAGTGTTTTTCCCGCGTGCGACGCGCCGTCTTCACCCCGTGCCCGCGTGCCTCTACCCTTCCCGCATGACCTACACCCCCGGCCAGCGCGTCCGCGTCACGCAGCAGATCCCGCGCCTGGGCAGCGGGCGTGACACGACCGCCGCGACGCTCGAGGGCACGGTGCTCGGCTTCGAGCAGTCCAAGACCGGCAGCTGGTACGCCCACAGCAAGGACAAAAAGCTCTGGCTCGACCGCCTGCAGCTCCGCAAGGACGACGGCGAGATCGTCTTCGTCAACCTCGACCAGTACACCAGCGTCGAAGTCGCGGGCTGATCTTCGGTGGTCCGCCCCTCCGGGGCGGCTCCTCTCTTCGTGCCACTGGTCGGCGTCTTCGACGACCAGTGCCTCTTTTCTTCGCACCGCGTCACCCGGCCGCCGCTCTCCCCCCTCGCGCCGCGCCAGCGGGGAGAGGGTGTCGCGCAGCGACGCGTGAGGGGTCTTCTGTTCCACGACCCTTCAGTCTTCTGACGGGTCGTGCTCTTCTTCCACACCACGCGCTCTTCGCCCCAATACTCCCCCATGCTCCGAACGCGCATCGCCCGCGTGATCGGCAATCCGCTCGCCTTCGCCGCGGCGGTCGCGTTCCTCGCTGCCACGTGGGCGACAATCGAACGGACAGGAACCTCGCCGATACCTCTCTTCAAAGTGCGCGGCGTGCCGATCTACCCATTTCACCGTTCGCAACCTTTTAACAACCCCTCCCAGCGGCTCGGCATCTTCGCGGGCTTTGAGTACGCCCCGAATACGCATGGGACATACGCCGTCACGCGCACACATCCCGGCTGCAGCATAATTGACGGCAATACCTTCGACGATCCAACCCCAAGATACAGCATCGGCATAAGCATCTTGCGCAAGCGCAGCGGACTGCTTGCGCCCACACAAGAGACCAGCGTCGTTCATGCGAGAGCGGTGTCGTACCACTTTGATCGTGAGCTCCGTTTCGAAGCCCGCCCCGCACCGAATCTCGACACTATTCTGGACGCGCTCCCCCACGTGGAGCGGGCCATGACCGCTCCGCTGCGCTCTGTGACCGGCCACGACCGCTCGGCCCAACTTTCGCGCGTTCTCTGGTGGGGCCACCTCTGGAACATCGGCGTGATCCTCGCGCTTGTCGTTGCGCTCGGCAGCGTTTTCTGCATGCCTGCCTGGTTCCGCGGCGGTTGGTTCTCGCGCCGCCATCGGCGAGACCGAATCGTCCGCGGTCGCTGCCCGCGCTGCGCATACCCGATGCGCACCGACGCCGGCACGCTCCCGAACTGCCCCGAGTGCGGCGAATCCGCGCACTCGGTCACTTGATCACTCCGTCACCGGGCCACTTCTTCTCTATCCTCCCCCGTGCCCCGCTACTCCGTCATCGTCTGCGAGGCCCTCGACGCCGACGCTCTCGCCTGGCTCGCCGAGCGCTGCGACGTGACGAAGCTCGACGACGCCGCGGCCCTCACCCCCGACCTCCTCGCCCGGGCCGACGGCCTCGTCGTCCGCACCTACACGCGCGTCGACGCCGCGCTCCTCGCCAGGGCCCCGCGCCTCCGCTGCGTCGCCCGCGCCGGCGTCGGCCTCGACAACATCGACGTCGCCGCCTGCCGCGCCCGCAACGTCGAGGTTGTCCACACCCCCGGCGCCAACACCGACGCCGTCGCCGAGTACGTCTTCGCCCTCCTCCTCGACGCGCTCCGACCGCGCACGCTCCTCACGCGCGATCTCGACCAAGCCGCGTGGTCGAAAGCGCGCAGCGCCCACGTCGCCCCCCGCGAGCTCCGCGCCTGCACCATCGGCATCATCGGCTTGGGCCGCGTCGGTTCGCGCGTCGCCCGCATCGCCCGCGGCTTCGCCATGCCCGCGATCTACAACGATCTTCTCGACATCCCCGACGACCGCCGCCACGGCGCACGCCCCGCGGCGCTCGACCATCTCCTCCGCACCGCCGACATCGTCACGCTCCACACCGACGACCGCGCGAGCAACCGCAACCTTATCGACGCGGGCAAGCTCGCCCTCCTGCGCGACGACGCGGTCATCATCAACACCTCCCGCGGCATGGTCCTCCCCGCCGCGCCCCTCGCCGACTTCCTCCGCTCCCGCCCGCGCGCCACCGCCATCCTCGACGTCCACGACCCCGAGCCCTTCGGCCCCGACTACCCGCTCCTCGGCCTGCCCAACGCAAAACTCTCCCCCCACCTCGCCGCGGCGACCGCCAACGCCCACGCCAACATGTCTTGGGTCGTGCGCGACCTCTGGCGCGTCCTCTCCGGAGAGAAGCCCGAGAACCCCGCGCCGCGCACCGCCTGAAATCAATCCACTTGTGCGACCGCGTCCGATCCGGTATCCTGCCCCCGCAGGAGAGAGACACATGGCGCGCGTCTTCTACGTCCACGGCAACAAGGGCGAGGCCCTCGACTCCATCCGCAAGCTCCGCGCGAGCGGCCACGTCGTGCGCTGCCACGCCGACTGCGGCCCGCAGGCCATGGCCTTCCTCCAAGATTGGAAGCCCGACCTCCTCGTCGTTTGCCTCGCCAAGCTCCCCGCCGACGGCCCGCACTGGACGAGCATGGTCAAGGCCGCGGCGGACTTCGCCGGCGTCCCGCTCGTCTTCGCCGGCGGCAACGCCGAGCGCACCGAGCAGGCCCGCGCGGCCTTTCCCGCCGCCGCCTTCAGCACCTTCCCCGCGATCGATCACCACGTCTCGCGCCTCGCCGCGCCCGCACCTTCCGTCGCCGCGAGCATCGGGTAACCCGCTGGAACGCCCGCGTCCGTACGAGCCCCGTGCGCAAGCACGAAGCGACGCACCCACCGCACCGCCACGCGCCGCGTCACCCGGCCACCGCTCTTCCTCCCTCGCTCGGTGTGCTCACGGGGAGTGGGAGCGCGTCTTCGCCGCCGGTGAGGGGCCTTCTCTCGGGGGTACCCCGCCGCTCCGCGGCGGTCTTCTCTTCGTGTCACCGCCTCGGCGAGTCTTCGAGCCTAGGCGGTGCTCTTTCGCCCGCACTCGGGGCACACCGCTCTCTCGCCCAACCCAACGAGCGAGTATCCGCACGCACACACGCCCCGCACGCGCCGGCGCTTCACCACGCGACACACCAGCGCCGTCGTGCCGCCGCCAAGGACAGCGATAAGCCACAAAGGCAGAGTCAACTGATATGCCTCGAATCCAGAACCCAGCACCGGCCCACCTCCGAACCTCGGCGCGCCTCCCAGCCGCATCGGATTCCCGGGCACGAAGATGTCGCAAGAGGGTGCGGTGCCAAACTCGGGAGTCCACGGCACATGGCAGCCGAAGAGAACCCACCCACCTTCGCCAAACGCCGAGAAGTCCGCGTAGCAGATTGCGTATCCAACCTTTGAAGCCGGCAACGCAACCACCATCAGCACCGCCGTCGCGACCACCCACACAACCACCATGCCGCGCCACGTCGGACGCCGCGCACCGCTCTTCACCGTACACCCCGCCCCGGCCCCGCGCCGCACTCCGGGCACACAGCGCCGTCGCCCAATCCAGCGAGTGAGTACCCACACCGCGCGCAGTTCTTGTACGCGAGTCTCTTTGCCCGTTGAATTGCAAACACCGAGACGGCTGCGACGAGGACTGGCGGGATACAGAGATACTCGGCCGGTGTTGTCACGAGCCATGTGGATCGCCATTGCGGCGGCCAATGAGGTCGCCACCTGGGCCAGGGCCGCGACGCCATCCCGGCCCGCCGATCCATCTCGTAAACCCATGACGCCGCGTACTCGGCCGCGTATCCGCGTCTCGACCCGACGATGCCGACGTTGTTCACCCCATACACGACCGACACCTGCGGAGCGAACGTTGTGGAGCGTGCCGGACCGTCGGCGCCAAGCACGGCCGCCAAACTCGCAACAAAAACAACCACCGAGGCGCCGAACACCACCCGCCAGAACCTGACCCCCGGCCCGCGCATGGCACAGTGTAACTTCCCACTCACCTGTGCCTTCCTCTGTGTCACTGCGCCTCTGTGGTGATCGATCCGCCCGCGGCTTCCTTCTTCCTACGCACCACGCACTCACACGTACCCGCCGTTGATCCCCTTCACCGGCTTGTCCAGGTTCTGCACGAGGTACCGCAGCGCGTCCACGGCGTGATCGAACCCGTCGCGCTTCACCGGCGTGTCGCTCTCGGGCTTGTTCGCCGGGTAGTGGTACCGCTCCAGGCTCTCGATCAGCTTCGCGCAGCGCTCGTGCACGAACAGCCGCGGCCCGTTCCCGTCCGCCGGCGCCAGCCGCGCCCGCACCAGCGCGAGCCCCTCGCTCACGCCCAGCCGCCTCGTCTTCACGGTCAGCCCCGCGGCCCGCATCTTCGCGACGCTCGAGACGCCCGTCTGCTCGTTGGTGCTGTTCCCCGCGGGGTCCACGCCCAGCCACTCGCACGCCGGCCACGCGGACGCCAGCCCGCGCTGGATCGCCGTGATGTGCTCGTCGAGGATCACGCCCTTCTCCACGCGCTCATCCACGATCCAGAGCACGTCGTGCCGGTCGAGCGCCGCCCACAGCACCACAGTCGGCGCGCGATACCCGAAGTCCACGCCCCCGAGCCAGCGCACCCCGCCGGATTCCGGCGAGAAGGGCAGCTCCGGCACCACGTGCGTCGCCCAGTCGAACTCCGGCAGCACGCAGTCCGTCCGCTTGGGCCGCTCGCAGAGCATCTCGCACCGCCACGTCGAGACCGCCACGCGCCGCTTCATCGCGATCGCGTCGTCCACGCGCAGGTGCCCGTCCGCCACCTCCTTCGCCCGCCCCTCGCAGTCCTTCCACAGGATGCACCTGCCCGGCTTGCGCCCGGGCGCGCCCTGCGCCTGCGGCAGACTGATCTTTCCCTTCTCGCAGTCGTGCTCCGGCCCGCACCGCGCGAGCACGTCCATCACGCCCCACCGGAAGAGCGCCCGCGTTCCGTCCTTCGCCTCCGAGACGAGCTTGTGCATCACCCCGTGCGGCATGTGCATCGTCGAGAGGCACTCGACGCTCCCGCGCACGCTGAACGCCCCCAGCGTCGCGCTCCGCGTCACGAGCTGCGCCGCCTCCCACACGTCCGCGTCGAACAGGTCCACCTCGTCGCACCGCAGCTTGTGCACGCGCGTGCCGCGGACGCTCGCCTGGCTCTGCGCCAGCAGTTCCACCTCCGACCCGTTCGTCAGCCGCACCCGCTTGTCCGTGATCCGCCCGTTGATGAGTCCGTCGAACACGGGCTTCGCGAGGAACCGCGTCAGGTGCGCGTGCATGCGCCGGCTCTGCTCCATCGAGCCGCCGAGCAGCCGCACCTCGATCCCCGGCTTGAAGACGACGTCCAGCAGCGTCGCCAGCGCGCCCAGCATCGTCTTCCCGCCGCCCCGGTTCGCCCACACCACGCAGTCCGTCGGCATCGGCCCGCCGCTCCGCTCCCCCTCGAAGAACGAATACACGATGTAGTCGAAGGGCGCGCTGTTCCCCGGCGAGAGCGCCGTGCGCGAGATCCGCAGGCCCAACTCACGCTCGATCCACGCGTGCAAATCATCGGGCGTCCGCGGCGTCGTCCACTCACCCCACGATCCCGCCGGCTCCGCCCGCTCCGCCGCCTCGCCTGCTTCCACCTTCCTGTCGTCCATCCCCCCATCCCCCTTTCCGCTACGGCGATACGAAGACCGCCGGCCGCGCCACCGCCCCCGCCGCGGCGAGCGCCAGCAGCTCCGCGTTGCGCTCCAGCCCGCGCGTCGCGCGGCTGTCGTTCGCCCACGCCCGCAGCGCCTCGGCGACGTCGCGCCGCGCCAGCGCCCGCTCCGCGAAGCGCAACTCGAGGAGCCGCCACGGCTCGATCCCAGCCTCCCGCAGCGCCGCGCGCAGGCGCTTCGAGCGGCGCGACTCGGGCGCCTCCATACGCCGCATCCCGGCCCGCTCGAAGAACGGGCACGCGCGACCCATCGACGCCAGCGCCTCCGTCAGCGGCGTCCGCGGCTCGCGCAGGTACGCCTCCACGAGCGACCGCGCCACGCCCACCCCTCGCCACCGCGGCTCGACGATCACGCGCGAGATCGTGCGGACGAGCGCGTTGAGCCGCGGCGCCCGCTCTTCCCGCCCGCACGCCACACCGAACGCCTCGGGCCACGCGACCCCGCGCCACGGCCCGTTGAGCGTCGGACGCGAGACGCAGAGCACCCCGACGACGCGCCCGCCCTCGAACGCGCCCAGCGCCGTCTCGCACGTCGCGGGCTCCCCCGCGCGGTAGTGGAACCGCTCCAGCGCCGCGCGGGCGCGGCCGTACTCCGGCGTGCTCAGCGGCCGAATCTCGAGATTGATCGCAAGCGTCACAGCGTCACCTCCCCACCCGCGTCGATCGCGCACGAGGCATCAATCCAATCGATCACATCCGCGTGCGCCGTCGCGCCGAGCACGCAGACGCCCGCCCGCGCCGCCGCCCGACGCAGCGACACGCAGAGCCCCCGCGCCGTCGCGCGGTCCAGCACGCTCCCCAGCTCGTCGATCACGAGCACCGCCGGTCTGTCGCCCCTCCCGACGCCCGCCAGCGCCCGCGCCACCGCGAAGCGCGCGAGTTCTCCTTCGGAGAGGTCGCGGACCCGGCGCGCCAGCAGCAGCGCGTCCGACAGCCCCGCGCCCGCGAGGCACCCGAGCGCCCGCCCGACGCCGCCCGGCATCGCATCGATCACCGTGCGCGTCTCGTACCGCAGCCGCGCCGCCGTGCCGACCACCGCGACGCCCCGCCCGCGACGACGCAGCCGCTCCGCAACGGCGCGCAGCAGCGTGCTCTTCCCGCTCCCGCTCGCGCCCGTCACGAGCACGAACGCTCCGGGATCGCGCAGCGCGTCCACCGCGCGCCGCACGAGCGCGTCATCCGCCCGATACCTCCCCCTCGCTTCCCCCGCCGCGATCCCGAACCCCGCCAGCGCCGTGAGCGCCCGCTTCGTCGGCTTCCCCTCGACACCCACCACGCGCACCACCGTGCGCTCTTGTCCCCGAGCCCCCATCACGCACCCCCGCAGCTTCATTTCCTCCCGCGCACAACGCACAACGCACCGCGTACTTTTCAGGACGCGAGCCGCACGACCGCCGCGCCGTGCTGCATCTCGTACAGACTCAGCACCGCGTCGTGGTGCCGCCGCACCGTGTGCAGCGACATCCGCAGCTCTGTTGAAGCGCGGCGCATCGAGTAGCCGCGCACGAAGCACGCCCTCGCCACGCGCCGCAGGGGCGCGGGCCACGCGTCGCTCCGCGCCGCCGTGAAGGCGAAGAGCGGGTCATCCACGCGCTGCACCAACAGCTTGATGCGCCGCCGCACCGTCTGCGGCTTGGCGCCGGTGATCCGCGCGATCTCCGCCGCCGTCTGGCCGCGCTCGAAGACCGCGAGCAGCAGCGCCCGCTCCGCGGCGTCCAGGAAGACGCTCTTGCGCACGATCTCCTCGGCTGCCTCCCGCCCGTGCTTGCGCCGGCGGTCGAAGACTTGTCCTGTGGACAGCCGCGCGGCCCGCTGTGGCCCCGCCAAAGCCTCTCCAACCCCGCCCCCCATAACGGCTTGAGCAACTCCCCGCATCCCGCACCCCCTTGGCGTTGAGCTCCGCCAACCTCAGCCCAGACCAGCAACCTCCTTGTCTTCCCCAACGATCCCCGAACCGTGGTTCACAACCTTGCGAACCATTGGACGTAGTTGTACCACCCGGGGTCCGTTTTGCAAGGTGTTTGTTTGGTATAATCACGAAACAGCGCACAACCATGGTCGATACCCCCGCTTCCGCCTGCCATCCCGCAACGCCGTGACCGCGACGCCCCCCATCCCCGCCGCCCAGCCGCCGCGCGACCAGCGCATCGGGGAGCCGCTGCGCGTCGGGCCGGCGATCCGCATCGCGCGCACGCGCATGGGCCTCTCGCTCGGCGATCTCGCCGACGCCGTCGGGTGCGCGAAGTCGTACCTCTCCGCCGTCGAGAACGAACACCGCAGCCCGCCGAGCCTCGGCGTGCTCGCGCGCATCGAGCGCGCGCTGCATCTTGAAGAAGGCTCGCTCGTGGTCGCGGCGTGCTGGCAGCGCAGCATCGAGGCCGGCGGCGAGCCGCTGCGCCGCGACCTCGAGGCGCTCCGCCGGCAGCAGGCCGCGGGCGAGCGCCTCGGCTCGCTCCTCGCCTCGCGGGGCAACCCGCGCGGCCTCGACGACGCGTACCGCTCCGGCGAGCTCCAGCGCCTCGTCGATCAACTGACGCCGCGCGCGGAGGAGCCCGCGCCGAGCGCGCCCGCCGTGCGCTCGCCGATGGTCGCGCCGCAAGTGCCGGTCATCAACTCCGTCGCGGCGGGCTACCCCACGGAGTTCACCGATCTCGGATACCCCGCGCGCGTCGCGGACGATTACGTGCGCTGCCCCGACGTCGCCGACCCCGACGCCTTCGGCGCCCGCGTCGTCGGCGACTCGATGTCGCCGACGTACATCGAGGGGGACGTCGTCGTCTTCAGCCCCGCGAAGACCGTCCGCTCCGGGATGGACTGCTTCGTGCGCTTCGAGCGCGATGCGCAGACGACGTTCAAGCGCGTCTACTTCGAGAACGACGACGGCGAGCGCATCCGGCTCCAGCCCCTGAACGCGTCCTACCCGCCCGTCACGCTCGATCGCGAGGACGTCGCGGGCCTGTACGCCGCGGTGAGCGTGATCCGTCGTATCGGTGGGTAAACCCGCGTCCGCGAATCCATACGGGCCCCGAGGGCAAGCTCGGGGCGATGACCCGCCGCGCGGACGGTCGATGTTCGCGGAGGCCGCGGAGGTGCGCCGAGAAACGCGGAGAGAGAAGAGATTGAACGCGGAGATCGCGGAGGAGCGCGGAGAGGAAGGACGGAGGCGCGGTTCTTGGCAGGCCGGAGGCCCGCGGGTGAGTAGCCGGGGGTCGCGGCGAAGCCGCACCCCCGGAGAGCAGCAACTTCGAATTGCACACCGAAGGCGTGCTCATCGGACCCGACGACCACGAGCGGCCCTTAGGACGACTGCTCCAACTCGCGGCGCATGAGGCCCTAGGCTGATGCGAGAAGCGATGAAGGAGTCTCCGTGGGCACCAGCGACAACGATCCAGGACGCGGCGAGACGAGCAGGTTTCTGGTCGTCGTGCTGACCCTCCTCCAGGTCCACTCGTTCCTGGCGATATGCATCAGCGATGAATCCGCGTGGGGCTCGGTGTGGTCGCTCGTCACCTCGAGCCACCCGCACTTGGATATGCAACCGCCGCCGCACCTTTACGCGGCCGTCGCTTCCGCGATCGTCAGCCTGCTGCTCGTCCTCACCACGATGTTCTTCCGTGTGCCGCGCCGCGCGACGGCGTTCTGCGGACTGGGCGCGTTCGCGGGGTTTGCTGCGTCGTACATCCTTCTTGCGACCGCCTCACGGGCCGACCTTGTGCTCTTCGCCGTCTATTCGATCCCGAGCGCGCTCGTGAGCGTGTGTCTCTGCACGCTCGTGTTTCAGCGCGTCGCCGCTCATATACGCGCCGAAGGCCCGTTGCGCGGCGTCTGACGCCGACGCGAGTCCGCGGTCACTTTGACATTGCCTGCGGATCGCCCGCAACTGCGCGCGACACTCGATCCACGAGAGGAGCGGCACATAGATGCACCCGGCGTACGGCGGCACGAGGTGGCGCATGTTGAACCGGTGCAGGGCGCGGATCGCGTCCGGCGCGGTCGCCGCGGGGAGTTCTCCCACAAGCCGCATCTGCCGCGTGAAGAACACCCGGCCCCAGTAGACGTGGAACACGAAGCGCACGCGCTCCGCGTCCGGCGCCGCGCCGGAGTCGGCCCGTTCGAGAATGCCCCGCACCTCGTCCTGCTCGCGCGCGCCCGGGTCGCGCATCGCGCGCAGGATGAGGATCGGCAGCGCGATGAGGACGGCGATCGTGATTAGCACGACCGCGCCGGAAAGCAATTGATCAAGCCACGTCGGCATCGAGAAGCGTCCGGCTGCGTGGCATTCTTACCAGCCCGCAACCACGAACGCGATCGTCGCAACGCCCGCGAACACGGCGACCAGCCCGCCGATCCACGCCTCCGGCACGAGCGCCGCGTCGAGTGTCGCACACAGCACAACCCGCGGGGGCAGCGTGGCCACGGCCGACGTGACGACCCAGTACATGCATGCGAGCGTGAGCATGCAGATAGCGGCGTATGGAATCGCCAACGTGACCGCGGCGACGACGCCGAACAAGAAACTCGGCAATCCGGAGAGCACGAGTCCAGTAGTGATAGCAAACGCAATGAGCCCCAGGTATACCCAACTCGCGCCGCGCACAAGCGTCCGCGTCCCCTGTCCGCGGAAGACCTCAATCACCCTGCGGGCGTCTTCCGTGTTCGTGCGCCGCCCGCACTCGGCGCACCGACGGCCGCCGGCGTCCCACGCGGCGAGCCCGTACCCGCACGCGTGACACGTGCCGCGGATGCGCCAAGCCCAGTGCACCCGGCAGCGTATCGGGCCGGACGGCACCCACACGGTGCGGGGCGTAGGAAAAGCCAAGACCCCGGGCTCTCACCCGGGGCTTTGTTCACTTCGTGCCTTCTTCAGAACACCACCTGCGCCTGGAAACGCACCGCCACCTCGCCGTCCTCGCTGTCGCCGAGGAAGCCCGCCGCGGTCGCTGTCGGGACGACGTCCGCCGAGCCCGCGCGGTCGTCGAGGTAATACACGACGTCGCCCGTCAGCTTGAGGGTGTTGCTCTCGGGGAAGACGTAGTACGACGCGCCGACGGTGACGTCCTTGAACTCGTCGCTCGCCGCGCCCGCGTCGTCGTCCGGGATGATGTGCGAGTACCGCGCGAAGCCCTCGAGCTGCTCCGTGAAAAAGTAACCGCCGTGGGCCATGAAGCCCAGGTCGGTGCGGTCGGCGCCGCCGCCCACGTCGCTGTCGCGCCCGCCGAAGGCGCCGAAGACGTGCCAGCCGTTCCCCTTGGCCATCGCGTCGATCGTGAACGAGAGGGCATCCGTGTCGGCCGTGCCGCCCGTCTCGCCCCCGGACTGCCATCGCACCGCGCCGCCGAGCATGCCCGCGTACTCCGAGCCGCGCCACGACGCGAAGCGGTCGAACTGCTTCCAGTCCCCCGCGCCCCACCGGAACTCGCCGCGGGCGGTGAGGCCGTAATCCGCCTCCGCGCCGCTGGTGAAGTTGGTGTTGAGCGTGCGCGCGCCGTCGTTGAACGACCCGAAGAAGCGTCCCCGGTCTCCGGTCCACGCCACGCCCACGCCCTGCACGCGCCCCGCCGTGAAGACGCTGTTGAACGTCGACTGCTCCACCGCGGTCTGCCCCGTGTCGGAGACCACCTCTTCCTTCAGGAACAGGTCCTCGAACTGGCCCCAGCGCACCTTCGTCTGGTCATTCACCTTCCAGTCGCCGAAAGCGTCGAGGAGAATGAAGGTTCCGTCCGACGAGCGCCCGTCGCCCTGGAGGTAGAACCCGAGCTCGTCCGTCAGGTTGCCGCGGAAGACAAGCCGCGTGCGCGCGCCGACGAACCCGCTCGTGAAGTCGTCCTGGTCGCCCGCCGTGTCCGAGTCCCGGAAGTTACCCAGCAGCCGGAACTGCATGAACCCGCCGATGTAGAGCTTGGACTCCTCGCCGGCGATGTAGAAGCCGCCCGGGTCCTTGCCCGACTCACCGGCGCCCATCGCCGCGCCCGCCGCCAGCATCAACCCCGCCGCAATCGCGCAGTGCCGCATCGAAGCCTCCTCTTGACGCGGCGCGCCCGCCGCGTGTGTGCGGGCGGATTATCACGGAAGTTCTTCACAAAGGCAAACGAGCGGCCCCGGGGCAGGGGCCGCTCGCTTGACTTCTGAACGATCTTGACGGCCCCTTAGCGCCTCGACGGGCTGACGCTCGAGATGACGATGCGCTCCTTGCGCACCGCAACCTTCATCGATTGCTTGGGTTGCGTCCTCATTGCGGAGCCCGACGCGGCGGCCTTCCCCGCGAAGGGCGAAGCGCCGCGAGCGTCGGCCCTCTCGGCCGGTTCGCCCGACCGGATCATCGTCCCCTGCGCGACCGACCAGACGGCGGTGTTCAGCGTCGCGGAGGCGCGGGTGACGGTCATGGGGCCCTCCCGCGCGTCGCGCGCCTTGGCCGCCCTGCTCACCTTCACCACGGGTGCGCTCTGCCGCCTGGGCGCGCCGCGGGCCTCGCTCATGCGGTCGGTGCTCGTGCCCCGCACCACCCGGTACGAAACGCCGGGCACCGGCAGGCTGCTGCGCCGGACCTGGCCCGCCGCGCTCGCCGCGGCGATCGCCAGAGCCCCAATGGTCACGATCCTCCGGACGCGAGAGACAGGCGTTCGCATCGGCGACCTCCGCTGACACCGTGCGATACGGCCTGCCCGCGTGCAAGATGGAGAAGCAAAAAAGAGTGGGCAGGGGATTCCGGCGGGAGGGGGCGATAACGGAGAGTGGCGAAGTGACAGAGTGGCAAGGTGGCAAAGTGATCAAGCACGGAGGGCACGGCGCCCGTCATCCACTTCGTCGCTTTGCCACTCGGCCGCTTTGCCACTTCCTTCAGGCCGCCTTGCTCACATCCTCCGGCCCGATGACCTTCGCGGACGCGTGGAGCGCGAAGGCGCCGGTAACGTCGTGGTCGGGCGCGAGCTCGGCGCGCGTCTCGTCGAATGCGCGGTGCACGCGCTCGAAGGCGTCCACGATCCGCGGGTCGAAGTGCGCCCCCCTGGCGGCGCGGATCACGGCGCGGGCCTGCTCGTGCGTCATCGCGTCCTTGTACACGCGCTTGCTCGTGAGCGCGTCGTACATGTCCGCCAGCGCGACGATGCGCGCCGCGAGCGGCGCCTGGTCCCCCTTGAGCCCGAACGGGTACCCCGCCCCGTCGTAGCGCTCGTGGTGGCCGAGGGCCACCTGGATGCCCATGTTGAGGAGGTCGTCGTCCCCCACGCGCCGGCGGATCGCGATCAGCGTGTCGGCCCCGATGAGCACGTGCTGCTCCATCACCGCCCGCTCCTCGCGCGTGAGCCCGCCGGGCTTGAGGAGGATCGAGTCGGGGATCCCCACCTTGCCGATGTCGTGCATCGACGAGGCGAGGCGCAGGCGGTCGATCCAGTCGTCGTCGATCTCGGGGAACTCCTTCGCCAGCTCGCGCGCCAGGAGCGCGCTGTACGTGCAGATGCGCTCCAGGTGCCGGCCCGTGTCCGAGTCGCGGTAGTCCGCCAGCTTCGCGAGCCCGAAGATCAGCCCGTTGCGGATCGCCAGGCCGTGGCGCGTGCGACGCTCGACCTCCTGCTCCAGCTGTCTCACGAGGCGCGAGAGCGCGTGGTCGTACTTGCGCAGCATGATCGCGCTGCCAAGGATCGTGATCCCCAGCAGCAGCACCCCCGACGCCGCGGCCCACACGAGCACCTTCCCCGTCACGTGCCCCGCCGCGGCCATCGTCCCGGCCTCCGGCTGGTGCACGACGACCGTGATGCCCAGGTCCCGATCCGTCACGAGCGCGATCATCGAGCGCCCGGCCATGAAGTCGTAGACGCCCACGGCGCTGGGCGCGCTCACGTCGCCGAGCTTGGCGAGCTCGCCGTCGCGCCCGAGCCGCACGAGCTGCTCGGAGAGGTCCACCTTGCGGAGCGCGGGCTCGAGGCGCATCTCCGGGTGGCAGAGGACGCGCCCGTCGGGGCCCAGCACGAGCAGCTGCGCGCCGATGGGCAGGCTGAACGACTCGGCGTGCGACTGCACGCGCTCCCACGCGGGTGTGCCGTCGACGACCGGCCCGCGCGGCACGCTCTGCCGCGCCAGCGCGAGGAAGTTCTCCGCGTCGCGCCGGCATTCGGCCAGCACGCTCTCCTCGACGCGCTCCGTCACGCCCGCGCGGATCGACGAGAGCACGGCCCAGCCGCCCACGCCCAGCACGAGCGCCTGCAGCGCGATCGTCGCGGCGAGCAGCGTGCCCCGATGGCGGAACCGGATCTCCTTGAAGCGCAGGGCCATCCGCACTTGCATCGGCCCGGTGCAACCCCCTCCCGCCCGACCCGCGCGCTTCCGCCCGCCGCCGCGCCGCGAACGCGGGCCGTTCCGGCGGCACGGGTCCGAGAAAGCAGCGGGCGCGAGATTTCGGCAGAGCCCCAGAGAGGGTGCGATCGATGAGAAGAGACTGATCGGATTCAAGAAGCGGATACCAAGGGCTCTCGTATCCGAGTCTTCAACCCAGCCTTCCTCTTCTCCTCCTGCTCATCTTCGCTGTGCCTCTGTGCTGAACGCGGAAATGCAAGACGCCCGCTTGCGCGGGCGTCTTGTGAGTTTCAAGTTGTCTGGCGTGGATTACCAGCCGGCGTCGCCGCCGCGGTCGCGGCCACCGCCGCCGCCGCCCCAGCCACCACCGCCGCCGCCGCGGCCGCCACGGCCGCCACCACCACCGCCGCCGCCCCAACCACCGCCGCCGCCACCGCCGCGGTAGCCGCCGCCGCCACCGCCGCCGCCGAAGGCGGGGCGCGGAGCGCGGGGCTGCGCCTCGTTGACCTTGATCTTGCGTCCCTTGAGGTCGAAGTCGTTCAGCGCCGCGATGGCCTTGCTGGCTTCCTCGTCGTTGGGCATCTCGACGAAGCCGAAGCCGCGCGAGCGGCCCGTCTCGCGATCGATGATGACCGACGCCTTGCCCACCTGCCCGTGCTGACCGAACAGCTCCTGGAGGTCAGCATCAGTCGCCGCGTACGGCAGGTTCCCGACAAAGATGTTCTTCATTTCCTACACAGACCTTCGCCCGGATTCAAAGACTCAAGACACCGAACCAAAGCGCACATCCGGGCAAATCCCGCGTCGGCTCGAACATGAACGTCGGTCGAATGCATGCGCACACGCCCGCGCCCGCGAAACTGTAGGCAGAACGCCCACCCGCTGGGAGGTCGGTGCCCCCGCGGCGGGCGCCGCGTCGGGCTTCATTCTCGAGAGAAAGATGGCCGTGGTGCCGCGGGCCCCGCCGGCGGCACGCGTGACCCGATGACCGCCGAAGGACGGCGAGCGCCACCCCGCGAGCGCGGCGAGAAGCGCACACGCAGTGAACGGTGAGGGGCCTTCGGGGCGGCGCTTCTCCGCCCCCCGCGAGGGCCGAAAGCCCCGCCCCGGCGGGCGCCTTCCCTTCGTCTCTTTGTTGTTTTCTTCCACGTTGCCTGCAAGACGGCCGCGCGTCGGCGCAAGTCGTGGTGGGAGCGCCGCGCTCCCCGCCACCGCAACCCGACCGCCCGCGCCTGCGGGCGATTCGCCCCGGCGCGCCTCGCCGAACCCCGAGCGCGCCGGGTCTTGTTTTTGAGAACGCGAACACAGAGGTTGACGCAGACGAGAGGACAGGCGCCGCAAGAGTGCGCGTCCGCGCGTTTCTTCTCCCGACCGGCATCTTCTCTTCTCTGTCCTGCTCCTCTTCCCTCCGTCTGGCTCCGTGTTCTCCTGCAAGGTTCCCCATCCTCACGGCAAGTCCCCTCGGCAAGAAGACCACCGAAAGGAGACACGCAATGACCGCACGCACGACACTGAGCATCCTCGCCGGCCTCGCGCTCGCCGCGCCCGCGCTCGCCCAGGGCACGCCCCCGTCGCACGACCGCCGCGTGACGCGCGAGGACATCCGCCTCGTCCCGTCCGCCGACGGCGCGGGATGGATGATCGAGGTGACGCCCCGCGCCACGAACTGGCAGTCCGACCCCATCGACATCGGGACGATCTGCGACGTTTCCCTCAACGGCTCGCCCATGGGCCCGGCGCTGCGCCCGAAGATCATGGCCGGCCACATCGGGTACATCTGCGCCTTCGGCGGCTGCGGCGGCGAATGCACCCAGGGCTCGTGCGTCAAGTACGGCAACGGCGCGTCGGACTGCGCCTGCTACGAGCACATGGAGCGCGTGATCCACGGCCCCCTCGATCTCCGCGACGGCGACGTGATCGAGGTCTCCCTCTCCGCCGCGCCCGGCGCCGTGCCCGAGGTCTTCGGCGGCAACGAGACCGCGTCGTTCCCCGTCCACGTCACCGGCGGCCTCGTCAACCAGCTCACCGGCACCGCCGCGCCCGTCCTGCGGGGCGCGCGCCGCTACCACGCGAGCCTCGCCGCGGACGGCGACGGCGTCGAGGTCCTTGGCTGGAGCACCGGCGGCATGCAGGTCGCCGTCGACATGACGAGCGTCCTCACGCCCCCGCCCGGCTCGCCGCCGAGCGAAGCCCGCGTCCGCTACCGGGGCTGGGACGGCACCATCAAGGGCACGACTCGCGTCTCGTCGGGCGCTCCGGGCTCGCCCCCGATGTTCCACGCGGACTTCGCCGACAGCGGCGCGGCGCAGACGCGCTACTGGTCCCTCGACGAGAGCGGCGCGCTCACCGACACCGGCGTCATGCCCGACGCCGGCCTCGCCGCGCTCCCGCCCTGCACGGGGCCCACGCCCTACATCGTCTATTACTTCCAGTGGATCGCCCCGGGCGTCGTGCAGATCAAGTGGTACTGCTCATCGACCCAGTGGGGCTGGGGCCCCGGCGGCCCCGGGCCGACAGACACCGCCCGCACCATCATTCTCCAGCCCGAGTACCCCGTCGGCAGCGCCGGCCTGGGCGACGTCGCCTCGATGGCCGTCACCGGCGCGGGCTTCACCGACCTCTTTATCTCCGACCACGCGCTCCTCAACTACTCCACGGTCGCGCCCGACATCGGCGTCGGCCCGCACGCCCGCCCCGTGACGTCGTACGCCCTCGGCAACGCCCAGCTCGCCGACGTCTGCCCCGTCCCCTCCGGCGGCTGTATGCCCGCCGAGCGCCGCCTCAGCAACCGGGGCCTGCTCGGCAGCAGCGGCCAGGACGGCGTCGCCATCGACTTCCCGGGCGACGCGACCAGCACGAGCATCCGCAAGGAGTTCAAGGGGCACGTCACGCTCATGAAGTTCACCGACGACGAAGGGCAGGAGGCGATGCGCATCACCGAGTCGCCCCCGTCCTCCGGCGAGCCCGGCATCCAGCTCGCGCCCGACGCAACCGCGGTCGGCTCCGCGAACACCATCGCCGAGTGCTTCGGCCCCGACGGCGAGCCCCTCGGCTACGTCACGATCCCCTACCCCGGATTCATCATGGTCGACGGCAACTGCCCGCCCGGCTCCACGCCCGTCTACCAACAGCACGGCTCCCTCCTCTTCTTCATCGGCTGCAACACGAGCTTCGACCTCGTCGTCCCCGGCGGCCCCACGATCCCCGGCGTTCACTCGATCGCCTTCTCCCCGGAGAACGCCGCCCTCAGCCGCACGGCGACGCGCTGCGAGATGACGTGCGTCGACGGCGTTGAAGTCGCCGGCGTCGACTTCTCCTCCGACCCGATCAGCGCCTGCGACTCGATCGACTTCAACGGGGACACGCTCTTCCCGGACAATCAGGACCTCGAGGACTTCCTCTCGGTCTTCGGCGGGGGCGTGTGCAGCACCGGCACGTGCGGCGACATCGACTTCAACAACGACGGGCTCTTCCCGGATAACGAGGATCTGGAAGACTACCTGATCGTCTTCGGCGGCGGGGCGTGCTGAGGAAAGGCACGAACGCACCAAGGCGCGAAGTGAACGAAGCCCCGGGCGACAGCCCGGGGTTTCTGTTGGTGCATGGTGCGTGGTGCGCAGGAAGAGCTTGAACGCGGAGGTGCGCGGAGAAGCAGTGTGGGGCAGGGGTCTCGCCCACCGCCGAACACCGGTCGCCCTCCCTCTCCCCGTGCTTTACGGGGAGAGGTGGCGGCGTCTCGCCGGTGAGGGTCTTCACTCCGTCTCTTCGCCTCTTCGCCTCTCCGTCTCTTTCTTCCCACGCACTACGCACCACGCACTACGCACTACGCTCCCCCATGCTCGTCACCTTCCTCGGCGCCGCGGGCGAAGTCACCGGCTCGTGCACGCTCGTGGAGACCGGCCGCGCCCGCGTCCTCGTCGACTTCGGCCTCCACCAGGGCGACCCCGAGTCCGAGGCCCGCAACGTCCTCCCGCCGCAGATCGACCCCTCCTCTCTCGACGCCGTCGTCCTCACCCACGCCCACCTCGACCACTGCGGCCGCCTCCCCCTCCTCTTCAAGGCCGGCTACAAGGGCCGCGTCTGGTGCACGCCCCCCACCGTCAAGCTCGCGCCCGTGCTCCTGCAGGACGCCGCGATGCTCCAGGAGAACGACGCCGCGCGCGACACCATCCGCAACGAGCGCCGCGGCGACCAAACCGCCGTCAAGCCCCTCTTCGAGCGCGCCGACGTGCCGGCCGTGACCGCGGCGCTCGCGCCCCTCGCGCTCGACAGGTTCGAGGACATCGCCCCCGGCGTGCGCCTGCGTTTCACCGAGGCCGGACACATCCTGGGCGCCGCGAGCGTCGAGCTCCGCTGCGCGGCCAACGACGAGAAACGGGCGATCGTCTTCTCCGGCGACATCGGCCCGCGCGAGTCGCCCCTCATGCGCGAGCCCGTCCCGCCCGTGAGCGACACGGCGCCCGACCTCGTCGTCCTCGAGTCGACCTACGGCGACCGCGACCACCGCTCCCTCGCCGCGACCGAGGAGGAGTTCGACGAGATCCTGCGGGAAGCGGTCTGGAACCGCGAGAAGATCCTCTTCCCCGCCTTCGCCATCGGCCGCGCGCAGACGATCCTCTACGAGATCGACCGCGCGCGCAGGACCGCGCGCCTGCCGGAGTTCCCCGTCTACCTCGACAGCCCGATGGCGATCACCGCGACCAGGCTCTACGAGGAGTTCTGGCGCACCCTCGACGGCGAAGGCCGCGAGTACATGCGGAGCGACGACGGCAAACGCATGTGCGACGAGGTGGCGTGCCTCGCGAGCGGTTCCGAGTCGCGCCAGCTCAACGACCGCCGGGGCGGGATGGCGATCATCGCCGGCTCCGGGATGTGCAACGGCGGGCGCATCGTCCATCACCTGCGCCACAACGTCTACAAGCCCGACACGCGCATCGTTATCAGCGGCTTTCAGGCCGAGAACACGCTGGGCCGCCGCCTCGTCGAGCGCCCCGAGACGGTGCGCATCATGGGCGAAACGCTCCCCGTCCGGGCCCGCATCCACACCCTCGGCGGCTTCTCCGCGCACGCCGGCCGGTCGGACCTGCTCCGCTGGGCGGGCGCGTTCAAGAGCCCCGGGGCGACGCCGCGCTTCGTCCTGACCCACGGCGAGAACCCGCAACGCGCAACGTTCAAGTCTCTCCTCGAATCCCGCCTCGGCGCGTCCGTCTTCCTTCCCGAGCGCAACGGCGCGATCGAGGTGTGACGCTCGTCCAGCGGGCCCGGCGCCCCGCCCCGGCGCGAGCGGGGTGATCGGTCATCGGGGATCGGTGAATGGTCGCCCCGCGCGGTTCGGATCGCGCACGCGATCGGAGCGTCCCGGCCCGGCCCTCCGCCGATCACGGCCCCGCCTCTCCGCCTCCCCACCGCAGAGATAGACCGCCGCCGTCGACGGGCGGGGGGCCTTCGCACCGTCCCTCGCTCTTTTTCTTCTCCCCGCAATGCGCTCCGTCCGCCGCGACATTCGCACGCGAGAGTCTGGCCGGCGGACGGCCTATCCAATCGGCTGTCCGCCGGTCTTTTTCTGCGCTTCTATCGACGCGTCGCGACGATCGCGCGCCCTCCTCGGCGGTCATTCCGCCCGGCCGGCGTGCACGAACGCGCCCGCCTCGCCGACGGTCGAGGGCTTGGGCTCGACGATCCCCGCGTCCCCGCCCCGCACCACGTCCTGGACGATGAACAGGGGCCGCCCCTTGGTCTGGTCGTACACCCGGCCCAGGTATTCGCCGATGATCCCCAGCACCACGAGCTGCACGCCCCCCAGCAGCGCCACGCCCGCCATCACGCTCGCCCACCCTTGCGGCGTGTCGAACCACAGCCACGACACGACCGAGTAGACGAACAGCCCGAACGCGAAGAGCGCGAAGCAGAACCCGACCGCGCTCGCCCACGTCAGCGGCTTGTTCGAGAAGCTCGTCACACCGTCCTTGGCGAGCCGGACCAGCTTGAACAGCGGGTACTTCGTCTCCCCCGCGAAGCGCGGGTCGCGGTCGTACAGCAGCGGCGCCTGCGAGAACCCGATCCAGCTCACCATGCCCCGGATGAACCGGTGCCGCTCCGGCATGCTCAGCAGCACGTCGAGCGCGCGCCGGCTGATCAGCCGGAAGTCCCCCGTGTCCAGCGGGATCGGCGTCTCCGTCAGCTTGTCGATGATCCGGTAGAACGCGGCGCACGCGGCGAGCTTGAAGACCGATTCGCCCCTGCGCGTCCGGCGCTGGGCGTAGACCACGTCGTGCCCCCGGTCCATCAGCGCCATCATCTCGCGCAGCAGCTCCGGCGGGTCCTGAAGGTCCGCGTCGAGCACCAGCACGCGCTCGCCCCGCGCTATCGACAGCCCCGCGCTGAGCGCGAGCTGGTGCCCGTGGTTGCGCGAGAGGTTGACGCACACGAGCTGCGGGTGCTTCGCCGCGAGCGACTGCATGAGCACCCACGTCTTGTCCCGCGAGCCGTCGTTCACCAGCACGACCTCGTACGGCACGCCCTCACGCGCGCACGCGCCGACGACCCGCCGGACGAACTCGGGCAGCGTCTCTTCCTCGTTGTAACAGGGAGCGACGACGGAAATGACGGGTCTCGAGGGCTTCAAGCCCAACTGTAACACCCCGGCTGGGGAGTACACTCCCCCAAGGCCAGGAGCCACAACATGACGACCGACACGCAGGCCGCGGCCGGCACGCTGCCCGCCGCGGCGGTATTGCCGCAGGTCGATGTCTGGCAGGACATCGAGCCGCTCAAGCCCACGCGAACGCTCGCCGAGTGCATCGCGCGTGACCCTTACCCCATCCCGTTCCCGCACGACCGCGAGGGCTACTTCGGCGATCGACACTTCGCCTACTGGTACAGCGGGCTGTACGACTACCTGGAGATGGCCGGGCACTTGGCCCGGCACGGGCTGACGCTGCGCGCGGGCGACGGCGTCTTCGACCTGGGTTGCGCGTCGGGCAGAACGCTCCGGCACTTCGCCTGCCAGCACGACGAGCCGCTGGACCTCTGGGGTTCCGATATCAAGCGCCACAACGTCGAGTGGTGCCAGCGCCACCTGCCGGCGCCGATCAAGGTTGTACTCGGGACCGACTACCCCGGGCTCCCGTTCGAAGACCGTTCCATGTCGCTCGTCTATGCGCAGTCTGTGTTCACGCACATCGACGACTACGAGACGGCGTGGCTCGCGGAGCTGCGCCGCATCCTAAGGCCGGGCGGCATGGCGATCCTCACGGTCCACTCCGAGCGCCTCTGGACGCGCATGAACGCCGACGCCCCGGTCTACAACGCCCTCCTCCGCCACAAGAACCACCCGGAGTACCCGATCGATCCCGAACAGTTCACCCGGCCGATGCACTCGGAGCGCGTGGTCTTCCGCATGGGTCCCGCGCTCCATCACGTCAATGTTTTCCACAGCGACGCGTACCTGCGCCGTGTCTGGGGCCGCTGTTTGGAGCTCCTCGAGATCATCGACGAGCCCGCGAAGGTCCAGGCCCAGGTCGTGCTCCGCAAACGCTGAGCGCTAAGCCCCGCGCTTCCGCCGCGGCTTGCGCGCCGCCGCGCCGCCCGCCCCCGCCCGCCGCTTCGGGAAGATCGCCGTGCTCACGCCCCGCGCCTGCCCCAGCGGCCGCTGCGGGCCCTTCAGCACGCGCTCGAACGCGCGCTCCGCGTTGTCGATGCTGAACTCGCACCCGATGAACCGCCGCTTGAGCGCCCGCGCCACCACGCCCGTCGTCCCGCTCCCCAGGAACGGGTCGAGCACGAGGTCGCCTTCCTTGCTCGTCGCGCGCACGACGCGCTCCAGGTACACCTCCGGCAACTGGTTGTCGTGCCCGTGCCGGCGCTCCTTGTTGTTCCCCTGGATGCGGCCCCAGTACCGCCCGTACCAGACGTCCATCGGCACCCGCATCCCCGCCGGCATCCCGTCCTTCTTGCTCTGCGTCCGCGGGTCGGCGTAGATCGCCGCGCGGTCGCTCATCTCCAGGACCTCGCCCGGGTTCCACGTGTGCTGCGCGCCCGGCTTCACGAAGTGCAGCGCGTGCACCTTGCTGTTGATGAACCGGCTCGTGGTGTTCTGGCCGAAGCGGTAGTGCCAGATGCACCAGTTCTCCATCACCAGCGGCGCCTCCAGCCCGTGCCTCTCGTGCCGGATCCGGCCCTTCAGGTACGCCACGATCTCCGCCGCCCAGTCGTCCGGGATGTTCACCCACAGGCTCCCGCCCGGCCTGAGCGCCCTCGCGCACAGCGACAGCCAGTGGTACGTGAAGTCGAGGTACTCCCCCTCCGGCATCGCGTCGTGCCACCGGTCGTACGCCCGATTCCAGTTGAACGGCGGGTCCGCGAAGACCAGATCGACCCGCGATTCCCTCACCTCCGCGAGCCTGCTCAGGATGCCCCGGCAATCCCCGACGTACACCCGCGCGTCGGGGTCGCGGGCTTCGAAGTCGGGCTTGGGCGGCGTCGCCATCGCGGCGGGAACCATCGCGGTCGCGGGGTTGACGGGGGGCTTGGGCTTCACGCGGCGCGCGGGCACGGCGCGGGGCGTGTCGATGGCGGTGGGCGGCGTCACGGAGCGACAGAATAGCGCAAGTCGCCCGATCGCGCCGGCGTCTTCATCCGTGGAGGCCCGGCATCCCGCCGGGCACCTCTTCCATGTGGGGCAGGCGTCCCGCCTGCCACCGAAAACAGCCACGTCGATCAACATGTCGCGAAAAGGAACATGCGCAGCGACGGCCCTCCCTCGCCCCGCGGAACGCGGGGAGAGGTGGTCGCCGCGGGCGACCGGTGAGGGGTCTTCATTCCGTCTCCGCGTCTCTGCTTTTCTGCCCTGGTTCGTTCGTTCGCTCCCTCGCTCCGCCGATCACCTACACTTCCCGGCAGAAACTGAACCCTCCGACCACACGTTTCACACAATGCCCGACCAGACCATGACCTCCGAGCCGCTCGACCACAACCAACCCGGCTCGCACGACGCCGAGCAGAATCCGAATGGCGCGCCGCGCGACGCCGCGCCCCTCCCCGAGCCCAAGCCGGTGAGCCCCGACGCGCACGACGTCTTCGACGACGGCCCCCCCGGCCAGCCGGAGGTTGACCCCGGCGCGAACGAGACGTTCGACCTCACCATGACCTTCCAGAGCCTCGGGCTGCGCAACAGCGTGCTCAAGGGGCTCGACGCCTGCGGCTTCAAGCACCCGACCAAGACGCAGGCCGGCTTCATCCCGCCCATCATGGCCGGCAAGGACATCCTCGGCCAGGCCAAGACCGGCTCGGGCAAGACCGCCGCCTTCGGCCTCCCGCTCCTCAACAACCTCGGGCGCGAGACGCCCTTCCAGGCCCTCATCCTCGCGCCCACGCGCGAACTCGCCATCCAGATCACCGGCGAACTCGAGGACCTGGGCCGCTTCACGCCCATCCGCGCCATCACCGTCTACGGCGGCCAAGCCGTCAACCTCCAGGCCCGCAAACTCGAGCAGGGCGCGCAGATCGTCGTCGGCACCCCCGGCCGCATCATGGACATGCTGGAGCGCGGCCACCTCCACTTCCGCAACACGCGCCACGTCGTCCTCGACGAAGTGGACCGCATGCTCGACATCGGCTTCCGCGACGACATCCGCCGCATCCTCGAGCAGGTCCCCACGCCGCGACAGACCGTCTTCGTCTCCGCGACCATCTCCCCCGAGATCGAGCGCCTCGCCCGCAAGTACATGAACGAGCCGGAGAAGGTCGTCGTCGCCAGCGGCTCCCTCACCGTCAACCTCGTCAAGCAGTTCTACCTCCCCGTCAACGCCTGGGACAAGAAGCGCCTCCTCCTCCATCTCCTCCGCCACGAGGAGCCCGCCCTCACCCTCGTCTTCTGCCGCCTCAAGCGCCACGTCGACGAGATCGCCCTGGGTCTCACCGCCCGCGGCATCGACGCCCACGCCATCCACGGCGACATGTCCCAGGGCAAGCGCAACAAGACGATGGACAAGCTCCGCGCCGGCCAGCTCTCCGTGCTCGTCGCCAGCGACCTCGCCGCCCGCGGCATCGACGTCGAGGACATCACCCACGTCATCAACTTCGACCTCCCCGAGGACCCCGAGGTCTACGTCCACCGCATCGGCCGCACCGCCCGCGCCGGCCGCGGCGGCATCGCCTGGAGCTTCGTCACGCCCGAGCAGGGCGAGCTCCTGACCAACATCGAGCTGCTGATCAACCAGGAAGTCCCGCGCCTCGAGTACCCCGACTTCCAGCCCAACGACACGCCCCCCGAGGGGTACCGCGCGCCGCACGACGGCCGCCGCGGCGGCGGCCTCACCGTGATCCACCCGCACCAGCTTCGCCCGCAGCAGCCCGGCGACGCGCAGGGCGAGGCACCGGCCGCCCCCGCGCAGCCGCAGCCACCCGCGCCCAAGGCCAAGGCCAGCGCCATGCCCGAGATCCCCGCCGCCGCGACGCAGCCCGACGCGAGCAAGTTCCCCGGCGGCGTCGTCCCCACCAAGCTCCCGCCCAAAGTCCTCAGCCGCGCCGGCAAAGCCCCCGGCCGCCGCTGATCTCTTCGGTGGTCCGCCCCTCCGGGGCGGATCTTCTCTTCTGGTGCTCCGCCACTCCGTGGCGGAGTCTTCTCTTCTTCTTCCTCTCCCTCTTCCTCTTCTCGGCGCACGGGCTTCCAGCCCGTGTGCTCTCTCCTTCTGTAGGCCCGGCGTCTCGCCGGGCACCTTCTTTCTCTGATTGTGGGGCAGGCGTCCCGCCTGCCACCGACTGCCCATCGCCACCGCGCCCCACGCGCGAGCGTGGGCCGCTCAACCCGCCCTTCTCTTACTTGCCGCTGCTCGCTCGTAGTCCGTATACACGTGACCGCACTCCGGGCAGCACCCCGCCGCGGCCGTGTACGGATACCCGCACTCGTGGCACCGCAGCGCAAGCTCGCGGTTGTGCGCCCGCAGCGACGAAACGAGCAACCGCGCCGTGATGCCGAGGCCCAGGACGCTCGAAAGCGCGATGATCGTCCACACAAACGAGATCGCGAGGTCCCGCGTGTACCACAACTGCTCTTCGCCCGTCGTGATCGCGAGTGCCAAGCCTTCAGGCACCGGCCGGCGCCCTACGCCATCCTCGAGATATGCATCCGCAGGCAGCACAAAGCCGTTCTCTTTCCCGGAGTCATTCGCAGAACGCGAATCGCCCGGAGAGATCTCGGTCACGATTACCGCCTTCGCCGGCCAGAGCGGTAGAGAGCCAGGAGCGGTGAGCGCGTACGGCCACCGCTCCCGCGTGGCGACGGTGTAGCGCTCATTCCCGAAGCGCAGGTCGTAGTGCGACTTGCTCGCGGAAACGTCCGCCGCGGCGTAATGCGCGGAGAACGACAACGAGGCCCACAGCGCGAGAATCTGCGCGAAGAGGACAGGCCACAGCACGAACAGCGAAGAGGTGCGACGCCGGATCATGGTGCTGCTCGGCCGCGACGGCAATCAACCCCGAGTGTACAACTGCGTCACCGTCTTGAACGTGCCACCACCTCGGCGAGTTGTCGAGCCTAGGTGGTGCTCGTGCCGCACTCCGGACACACCGCCAGCGCGCCGGCCTCCGTCCGCACCTGATACGTGCACCGCACGCACAGCCCCCGCGCCCGCCGCCGCTCCGTGCGCCACTGAAAGAACCGGAACGGCGCAACAAACGGCCACGCGGCAGCGCCGACCAGCGCCGCCAGCGTCGCCGCGTTCCACAAGTAGCCCCACCACACCACGCGCTGTTCTTCCGCAACCTTCTGCGGACGTCCATCCGGCGGCCACAACGCCGCCCACCCGCCGCGCCGCTCGGCCGGCACCGCCGACATCAAGTGCGCGAGGCGATCGTCAGCACCGAGATCAGGCAACGCCCGCCAACTTACGGTCGACAGCCGCGCGTGCCACAGGCGGCTCTCCGTCACCGGCGCCCACGTGCCGTAACACCGCACATCGCGCTGGAACTCGAGAAACGCAAATCCCTCCCGTTGCGTGTCCCACGGGTACAGCCCCGCTTGCTCTTCGATGAACTCGAACGTACCGGTTGCGTCCGGCGCGAGTAGGATGCACTTTGCTGACCGCCGCGGAGAATCATCCTCAGACCACGCGTGGAACCGCGGCCTGGTGACGCGGCGAGGGAGGGTGCGTCGGGTTCATCGCCCCACGCTTGCGCGTGGGGCTCGTTGGCTACTGGCACGCGGCGGCAGGCGAGACGCGTGCCCCACACGCAAGTCGCGATCACTTCGCGCCGACGAGGCGGGTCATGTCGAGCGTGCGCATCTCGAGCGTGCGCTCGGCGTCGCCCAGGCCCTGCTTGAGGCGCGCGTCCCCCTCCACGCACGCGGCGTACAGACGCAGCGTGTCGCGCGGGGAGAGACGCGAGCCCGCGTCGATGATCGTGCGCTGGCTCTCGCCCCAGAGGCGCAGGGGCTTGGTGAGCTCCGCGGGGTTGCGCTTGTCGCGCGCGGCGCACGCGACGCCGTGGAGCTTGCGCGCCAGGTCGATCATCGCGTACGTCACGAGGACCGCGGGCTGGCGCGAGACGTCGAGGACGTGCCGCAGGTGCGCGAGGGCCATCTCAGGGCGTCCCGAGAGGAGGGAGCGCTGGACGTTCCACGCCTCTTCCTCGCGCGAGAGGCCAACGAACTGCGTCACGAGCGCGGGGGTGATGCGCCCGCCCTCGGCGGCGACGGCGAGCTTGGCGAGCTCGTTGTTGAGGTGCATCAGGCTCGGGCCGACGCGGGCGACGAGGTTCTTCGCCGCGGCGGGCTCGATCGTCGCGCCGTGCCTCGCCGCGGCTTTCTCGACCCACGCCTGGGCCTGGAGCTCGTTGGGGGGCTCGCACTCGATGATGACGCCGACGGCCTCGACCATGGCGTCGAGCTTGCCGGCGCGCCAGGAGTTGGCGCGGAGGACGAGGGTCGCGCCCTCGGCGGGGCCCTGGGCGTAGCGCTCGAAGAGGGGGCGGTTGGCTTCCTTGACGAGCTGCTCGGCGTTGTCGACGACGACGAGCTTGTGAGCCGCGATCAGGCCCATGCTGCGGCACTCGTCGAGGACGTCGGCGGCGGTGGCGGTCGCGCCGTCGAAGTTGACGCGGTCAACGTCGCCGTGCTTTGAGGCGAGCCGCTCCCTGAGATCGCGGAGGGCCTCTTCGCGCCGGAAGGCGTCGGGGCCGTGGACGATCGCGATCGCGAGATCCTGCGCGGAATCCTTCGGCTTGCGGGCCACGGGGCAGCGTAGGGACGTGCCCGCGTCACACCGAACGGTGTGCGAGCGCCGGTGCGCGGCGATTGCGCGGGAGCGTGCGGGGTGGGCGGGACATCTGTTGGAACAGGGCCGTAAATGCGGGATTTGCCGCCTTCGCGGCGCGAAGTTACGACATGCGAACTTGGGGCGTTGACGTACAGTCGAATCCCGACCATCTCTCCGATGGTCACTGGGTGGGAGGGGAATTCATGAACATGGTGCGGAAGAGCGGGGCGTTGTGGGGCGCCCTCGGTGCGCTGTTGCTGTGCGGGGGCGCGGGCGCGCAGACGTTCGAGGTGGGCGAGCCTCGGATCGGCGGCAACGTCGAGAACATCAAGGACTGGTCGCGGTCGCAGGCGGTCGCGGACATGGTGAAGCAGGCGCGCACGTGGGGCTCGCCGACGGACCCGTGGATGGGCGGGGAGCTGATCCCGCTGGACGCCAACGGGTGGCCGATGGCGGACGCGGGGCTCGTGCTGCTGACGAACCAGCCGCCGAACGTCGGGCACGGGGGCGTCTACCGCATCACGTTCGAGTGCGACGTGCTGCCGGAGGTGCGGCCGATCGTGACGGAGGCGACGGCGCAGAACATCTGGCGCGATCCGGTCACGGGCGTGTGCCACGCCGAGTTCAACATGCCCGAGTGGGGAACCCACATGATGATCGGGTTCTTCGGCACGGGCACCGGCGTTCGGAACCTCAAGATCATGGTGCCGGGGTCGCAGGACGGGGACCTGTGGTCGCCCCGGTACGTCGACCACCTGCGGCGCTTCAAGGTGCTGCGGTTCATGGACGCGCACCTGACCAACGACAACCCGACGACGTCGTGGAACCAGCGGACGAAGATGACGGACATCATCTGGCGGCAGAAGACGGGGGTGCCGTACGAAGCGGCGATCGACCTGTGCAACATGGTGGGCGCGGACTACTGGGTGTGCGTGCCCTTCCGCGCGGACGACGACTTCGTCACGAACCTGGCGACGCTGGTGCGCGACCGGCTGGACCCCGGCCTGAACGTGTACGTGGAGTTCAGCAACGAGGTGTGGAACACGCTCTTCCGCGCCGGGCGCGAGAACCGGGCGCGGGCGGTGGACGAGGTCTACCTGCACGGGGACCCGCACCACCTCAACTACGACCTCGTGAACGACCAGCAGGAGTGGGGCTTCCGGCGGTACGCGCGGCGGTCGATGGAGATCGGGCAGATCTTCTCGCAGGTCTTCGGGGCCGGCTCGATGAACACGCGGGTGCGGCCGGTGCTCTCGGGGCAGGTCGCGAACCCCGCGCAGTACAAGGACATGCTGGCGTACATCTCGCAGTTCTACGGCGAACCCCGCAACTACTTCTACAGCCTGGGGATCGCGCCGTACTTCGAGGCGTGGTACCTGGACGCGCAGGGCGAGTACGACGTGGACGCGCTGATCGCGGGCCTGCAGGGGAGCGTGCAGAACTGGTACAACTCCATGCAGTACGAGCGGATGACGGCGTACGTCGTCTGGAACCGGATGAAGCCCATGGTCGCGTACGAGTCGGGCGTGGACACGCGCGGGAGCGCCAACAGCGCGGTGAAGCGGCAGGCGAACTACGACCCGCGGATGTACAACCTCTGCCGCGATTACATCGACAACTGGCACAAGCGCGCGGGCGGCGAGATCTGCTGGTTCACGAGCGCCGCGGGCCCGTGGAACTCTGACTGGGGCTGCTACCCGCTGACGGAGGCGATCATCGACCAGACGACGACGAAGCTCCGGGCGATCGACGACGCGCGTGTCGCTCCGCGCCCGGCGACGGACGCGGGGGTGCTCGTGCCCGGGACGATCGAGGGCCGCAAGCACGCCGAGCGCATCGCCGGGTGGGACCTCTCGCCCGACCCGGACACGCTCCCGGCGGGGAAGGGGTTCATGTACCTCGTGCGAAGCGAGTGCGAGCGGGCGTACAACGTCGACCTGATCGCCGCGGCGTGGGACGACACGGCGACGGTGACGGTGGATGTGAACGGCACGGTGCAGGGGACGATCGCGCTCGACCGCGAGACGACGACGTACCTCGGGCGCGACTACGGGCGTTTCGCGGGGACGACCGTAAGCCTGCCGGCGGGGCTGAGCGTCATCCGCGTCGTCGCGAACACGGGCGAGGCGTTCTTCCTGCACGAGCTGGTCGTGGGCGCGTGCGACGGGATCGACTTCAACCGGGACGGTCTCTCCCCGGACAACCAGGACCTGATCGACATGCTCACGGTCTTCGGCGGCGGCGACTGCTCGACGGGGGGTTGCAACGACCTGGACTTCAACAACGACGGGCTCTTCCCGGACAACACGGACCTCGAGGACTTCCTCACCGTCTTCGGCGGCGGGGCGTGCGCGGCGGCCTGTCCGTGAGGAGAAGCGGGGAAGAGACGGAGAGACAGAGTGAATGAACAAGAGCCCGCGCGGGGAACCGTGCGGGCTCTTTGCATTGCGGGGCCGGTTGGTCGCGCTCGGAATCGCGCGGCGGGCGGTATGCCGGCCCCCGCCCCCGCGTCTTCCACTACCCGCAACCGGAAGAAGGATGAGCAGAGGCTTGGCGGGCCGCTCAGGAACGCCGAAGGTCCGCCCCGGAGGGGCGGACCACCCAAGAGCCGTACGCTCGTTCATGCGCTTCCCGATTTCCGTCGTTGTGCTCGCCGCCGCGGCGCCGTTCGTGCTCGGTGCGTGCGCCCTCTCCCGCCAGGCCCAGCTCGAGCGCAAGAGCGAGAAGGTCGAGGGGGAGCTGCGCGACGAGCAGCGGCGCGTGCTGAGCGTGATGCCGCCGGCGACGCCGGAGCGTGAGGCGCGGCTGGACCACCTGACGAACCTGCGGGCGACGCTCTCGATGGCGAACGTGGCGCTGGGGGCGGTGCCGTGGACGATCCCCGACCCGCAGCGCGGCACGGCGTACGACGTGCTCGACGAGGTCTACGAGACGATCCGCTGGAACATCCCGCTGGGGCCTGAGGACGCGAAGCGGCCGATGCCGGCGGAGTTCAGGAGCGGGAGGCTGGACTTGAACGCGGGGGTGCGGTAAGGACCGTGATTCGTCGTTCGTGATTCGGTATTCAGCGCGACGAGGTGCGTGCAGCCGCTCCGCAACGACGCGTGAAGGGCGACTTCTTGGGGGCACTTCGGGCACAAGTCGGCGCCTTCATCACCTCGCTTTCGCTGGCGTTGTGCATCGCCACGCCGATCACCGCGGCGAGTCTCCTGGTCGCGCTGCGGATGAACTCGTTGGTTCTCTCCCCCGGCGTGTTTGCGGCGTTTAGCGTGCATCGCGCTCGTTGCGGTCGCGCCCGCGTGCGGGCACCCCGCCGCGGCGAAGTTGGGGCTGCAGCCGGTCGTCGACATCCCGCGCCGCTTCGGACGCGTAGTCATCTTCCTCTCGCTCGCGTGCTCGGTCGCCCTGATCGTCGGGGGCGGCGTGGTTGGCGGGCTCTTTCTGCTGCTCGCCCTCGCTCAGGGAAGCTGCTGAGCGTCGGGTGCGCACGGGCAGCACGGCCTCGCGCGGCGAATGCCGAACCACGAACGCCCAATGCCGCTTCTCTTATTCCTTGTCCGCCTTGCCGATCTGCCATTCCTCGAGGTCGATGGGGGCTTGGCGTCCGAAGATGGTGACCAAGACGCGGACGACGCCCTTGTCCGGGAAGAGCTCGTCCACCGTGCCCTCGTAGGACTGGAAGGGGCCTTCCTTGATGACCACGTGCTCGCCCTTGCCGAAGACGAGCTTGATGGTGGGCTCGTCCTCGGGCTTGCGGCTGTCGCGGAGCATCTTCTCGATCTCGTGGTCGGGCAGGGGCGTGGGGCGGCCGGCCGTGCCGACGAAGTCGCCGACGCCGGTGGTCTCCTTGATCAGGAAGAAGACGTCCTGGCTGATGCGGCCGTCGGGCTCGAGCTTCATCTCGACGAAGACGTAGCCGGGGTAGAGCTTGCTCTCGGTGATCCTCGTCTTGCCGTTCTTGACGGTCTTGGTCTTCTCGGTGGGGACGAGGATGCGGCCGATCCAGTGGCCCATGTTCTCGATCTGGACCTTGCGCAGGAGGGTGCTCTGCACGCTGCTCTCCTTGTTGGAGGCGACGCGGAGCACGAACCAGTTCATGCCCGGCTGGCGCAGGGCGTCGTCCTGGGCGATGAGCCCGCTGCGCTCGCCGACCACGCTCGTGTCCACCCGTTCCGCCTTTTCCTGCTCGGCCATGACGCCCTCCGTCGCTCACGCCGCGGGCTTTGCGGCCCCGGCGTCTCTTTGTGATAACCGGCGCTGCGGCGCCGTGCCCCCCGGTCTTCCTCGCCCGGAGAGGCGCGGGCGCGCGGGCGCCGGCAACGCGAACGGCAGCCCACGAGAGACTGCCCTGATTGTGAGCGGCCTGGGAGAAGCCGCCTTCCGGACACGCGGTCCCCGGAGAGACCGCGCCGCCACGACGTCAGCTCGAAACGATCGGCCTGAAGACCGCGAACTGCAGGACGAAGTCGAGCACGAAGATGTACGCCGCGATCAGGACGGTGGCCCCGATGACGACGTACGTGGATTCGATGATGATCTTTCGGGTGGACCAGTTGACCTTGCGCATCTCCTCGTCGGTGGCGATGAGGAACTCGACCGACGAGGGCTTGTTGCCGACGAAGCGGTAGATGACGAAGGCGCCGATGAGGCAGATCGCGAGGGCCGCGCCGCCCTGCACGTAGACGCGGGGGAAGGCCTCGATCCGCGAGACGGCGGCGACGTCGGCGACCGTTCCGGTGTCGGCGGGGCCGATGACGACGCCGCGGGCTTCGCCCGGGTAGCGGCCCTTCTCCACCGCGACGGGCGCGATACGGAGGGTGCCGCTGCCTCTGCCTTCCTGCGTGAGGGACTGGACGGTGCTCGTGCCGATGACCTCGGGGCCGCTGTCGCCCAGAGCGCGGAGCGTCACGGGCGTGCCGGGGGTGACGGCGGCGGGCGCCTGCGTGAGCGTCAGGTCCCAGGCCTTGGCGGGCATGGCGAGGACGCTGAGCTGGCTCCATGTCCAGCCGGCGGCGGAGAGGAAGAGCATGCCCAGCGCGATCGCGGTGAGCGTGCGGACCCAGAAGCCCCGGCCGTACTTGTAGATGCCCAGGCCGTGCTCGACCCGAACCGGATCGGCCGCGGCGAGCGTGCCGTTCGTGGGGGGTTGGTCGGACGGGGCTGGGAGGGTGGCTCTGGCCATTGGTGTTCAGGCTCGCAAGCACGCCGGGAGGGACTTGAACCCGCAACCTGCGGATTTGGAATCCGCTGCTCTACCAGTTGAGCTACCGGCGTTTCTTCCATTCAAGCGACCCGGTCGCGGTGGTCGAGTTCCGCGGGGACCCGGGTGCGCCGGCACATTGAGGCCGAAGCCTCCGACCAACCGCGCTAGAGAGGAGCGCCCCTCCACAACCGGGAGACTTTCGGCTCCCGGCGCCCTCGCATCGGGCGACTCGGTCTGTTACTTTCTCTTGATCTTGTGGAGCGTGTGCTTCCGCAGGCGGGGGCAGTACTTCATCATGCCCTCCTTGAGGCCCTCCGGGATGCCGCCCTTGGTGTTGACGCTCGTGCGGTAGTTGAGTTCGCCGCTCTCGCTGCACTGCAGCCAGAGGAACTCCCGCGCCATCGACTTCTTCTTCGCCATTGCTCGTCCACCTTTCCGTCAATCCGCCTCCCGGGCCTTCCGGCCGGGGAGGCGGTGCGTTTCATCCGTCTGTATCCGATGCCGGGGCACCGGGTTCGAACCGTCTTACTTGATGATCTCGGTCACGACGCCCGAGCCGATCGTCTTGCCGCCCTCGCGGACGGCGAAGCGGACGCCCTTCTCCATGGCGACGGGCTTGCCCATGAGGTCGACCTCGACGGTGACGTTGTCGCCGGGCATGCACATGTCGGCGCCGCCGAGCAGCTTGACGGTGCCCGTCACGTCCGTCGTGCGGAAGTAGAACTGCGGGCGGTAGCCGGAGAAGAACGGCGTGTGGCGGCCGCCCTCTTCCTTGGTGAGCACGTACACCTCGCCCTTAAACTGCGTGTGGGGCGTGATGCTCTTGGGCTTGGCGATGACCTGGCCGCGCTCGATGTCGTTCTTCTCGATGCCGCGGAGGAGGACGCCGACGTTGTCGCCGGCCTGCCCGCTGTCGAGGGTCTTCTGGAACATCTCGACGCCGGTCACGACCGAGTTCTTGTTCGCGTCGGCGAGGCCGACGATCTCGACCGCGTCGCCGACCTTGACGATGCCGCGCTCGATGCGGCCCGTCGCGACCGTGCCGCGGCCCTTGATCGAGAAGACGTCTTCCACGCTCATGAGGAAGGGCTTGTCGATCTCGCGGGTGGGCTCGGGGATGAAGGTGTCGATGGCCTCGAAGAGGTCGTCGATGGGCTTGCAGGCCTTGTCGTCCTTGGGGTTCTCCAGGGCGAGCTTGGACTGGCCGCGGACGACCGGGGTCGTGTCGCCGGGGAAGCCGTACTTCTTGAGGAGCTCGCGCACCTCGAGCTCGACGAGGTCGAGGAGCTCGGGGTCGTCGACGAGGTCGATCTTGTTGAGGAAGACGACGATGTGGGGCACGCCGACCTGGCGGGCGAGCAGCACGTGCTCGCGCGTCTGCGGCATGGGGCCGTCGGCGGCCGACACGACGAGGATCGCGCCGTCCATCTGGGCGGCGCCGGTGATCATGTTCTTGACGAAGTCGGCGTGGCCGGGGCAGTCGACGTGCGCGTAGTGGCGGTTCTTGGTCTCGTACTCGGTGTGCGACGACGCGATGGTGACCGTCTTGTTGGCGTCGCGGACGGTGCCGCCCTTGGTGATGTCGGCGTACGACTTGATCTCGCCGCCGAACTTGGCCGCCGAGCGGGCCGAGAGGGCCGCGGTGAGGGTCGACTTGCCGTGGTCGATGTGACCAATCGTGCCGACGTTGACGTGGGGTTTGTTACGAGTGAATACGCCCTTGGCCATTGGAAAGAACCTCCGCCGAACTTGTGCTTGCCGAACCGCTGAATCAAGGCCCGACCCGTGCCCGGATCGGAACCGCGACGATTGATGACCGACGCCGCGGCGTGACGGGGACCACCCCCGCGCCGCGACGCTGACGATCCCGCCGAAAACAAACGCCTTGCGGGGTACGAGGTTAGACTCGTTCCCGCGCCGCGTCCGCATCCGACAGGCCGAACACCGCCCGAACCACCCGGCATTCCGGCCGTGAAAGCCACCCATGGGACTTGAACCCACGACCTCTCCCTTACCAAGGGAGTGCTCTACCACTGAGCTAGGGTGGCGTCGGACAGGCGTCCGAGGGCCGAAACCCCGGGTGGTGTTCCACCATGAAGTCCCCGAAGCCGCCGGACCCGGCGATCAAGATGTTCCCACGGCGCCCCCGCACGGTCTGCGCGCGGATTCGCTGTGGAGAAGGTGATGGTAGCGGGGTGAAGGGAGGGGTCAACCGCGGCGGAGCCGCGGAAAACGGCAAAGCGGCAAAGCGAAAACGCGGCACGGAGAAGACGCGGGCGCGCACGAGGTGGGCGGGATCAAACATGGATCACCGCGCGGCGCTCGGGGTTCGTGACTTGGCATTCAAGAAGAAGCGAAAGGCGTACACAGCCCGTTTCCCGATCCCCCACTCTCTCACTTCCCGCGTCTCGTTCCGGCGATCGCCGCGTATAACACGGTGTGCCGTCCCAGCCCGCGCTCACGTGCCCGCGGTGCGGTTACGACCTTTCGGGCGTCGCGGCGACCGTCCCGCTGGCGCGGAACGAGTCGGTGAACGGTGGGAGCGACGGCGCGGCGTGCCCGCTCGACTGCACGTGCAGCGAGTGCGGCGGCGCCTTCGCCTGGTCGCGCGTCCTCTCCGGCGCGGTGGAATGGCCCAAGTGGTTTGTCGAGTCGCCGGGCGGCCGCCGCGGTCCGTTCGCCACGTTGCGGACGCTGTTGCGCGTGCTGCGGCCCGGCAAGTTCTGGCGCGAGGTCGGGTTCGACAAGCCGGTGCGGGCGCACAGGCTGGTGTGGTGGGTGTTGGTCGTCATGGCCGTTGCGCCCGCGATCGCGCTGGCTGTGCCGGTGTACGCACGCGATGTCGTGCGGCTGTTCACCGGTACATTGCCGGTGACACCGGCGACATTTCTCTACGAGGAATTGCAGAGCGCGGCGGCGTCAACGACGGAACTTGTTGACCGCCTTCTGGACGGCGGAGGCGCCGTGTGGTTATTGCCGGCTTTCGCGTTGAGCGCCGCGATGGCGTTCATGCTCGTGATTCTGCCGAGCGTTCGCGTAGGGATACGGACGCGAGCCGCGTTCGCGCTCCGAGCCGCGGTCTACTCGCTGGCGTTCCTCCCGGTGTTGTTCGCGGGCTCGGTGATTGCGCGCGCGGCGGCGGGCCTCGACGCCGCCTCCGCCGTGTTCGACTCTCGGCCGACGGGTTGGGCGCCGACGCTCGTGCCCCGGCGCTCCTGGTGGGTTTTCAACGACGGCGTGGAGTTTTTCTGGGCGGCGGTCGTGCTCGGTTGGATGGGTTGGTATTGGCACCGCGCGATCCACGAGGGCGCTCACACGGCGCGGCCGAGGCTGATCTTCACGGTGTGTGTCGTGCCGAGCGTGCTCTTCGCACTGCTCGTGATGGTGTTGCACGACGGGGCGCTGCTGCCGTTTGTTTAAGTCGGCACCGCGTTCTCGCACTTGCGTTGGTGAGCAACCGCGTGGATCGAGCCGATGGGTTCATCGCCCCACGCTCGCGCGTGGGGCTCGTCGGCAACGGGCAGTCGGTGGCAGGCGGGACGCCTGCCCCACATAGAGCAGAGTGCCCGGCGGGAACCGCCGGGCCACCCAAGAGCATCGCAGCGGCAAGTTAGAGAAGACCCGCCGCGGAGCGGCGGGGTATCCAAGAAAAGATTCGACGCGGAGCGGCGGACCACCAAAGAGCTACCCGCCCAGGAGCCGGTCGATACGAGCGAGGGTGGCGTCGCGGCCGAGGACCCCGAGCGTCTCGGCGATGCCGGGCGTGACGGCGACGCCCGCGACGGCGACGCGGAGGGGCTGCGCGATCGGGCCGGGGTTGGGGAGGTTATTGCTCTTCGCGAACGCGTCCAGCGCGAACTGGATCGCGCCCGCGTCCCAGCTCGGCAGCGTGCCGAGGAGCGATCGGAACGACCCGAGCAGGCGAGCGCCCTCGCCGTTGTTCGTGCGCAGGTGCTTCTCGACCGCCGCGGCGTCGAAGTCGGGAGCGTCATCCGCGCGCAGCGCGAAGGCGCTCGCACTGAGTGCATCGCGGAAGGTCTTGGCGCGCGGCTGGACGGCGCGGGCGAGGAGGGCGAAGCGCGGCGAGCCGGCGATCCCGCGGGCCGAGAGCGTGGTCCACGCGCCGGGCTCGTACGCCCGCAGCCACTCGGACCAGCGCGCGGCGAACTCGTCGGCGGGCAACGCGGCGAGGAAGTCGGCGTTGAAGCTCAGGAGCTTCTTGCGGTCGAACTTCGACGGCGTGCGGCCGACACGGTCCAGCGAGAAGTGCTGGGCGAGGAAGGCGAGGTCGAACTTCTCGAGGTCCTTGCCGTCGGGGAGCTTCATGCCCGGGTTCCACCCCAGGAGCGCGAGGTAGTTGCACAGCGGCTCGGGGGCGTAGCCGGCCTCGCGGAAGTCGGCGACCTCGATCTCCGGCAGGGCGACCCGGAGGTGGCGGGCGATCGCCTCTGCGGTGTCGAGGGCGTCGTTGTCGGCGTTCAGGAAGGCGGCGAGCGCGGGCTCGTCGACGCCCATCGCGCGGGCGGCGTCGGCGAGGTTCGGCGCGCCGGGGGCGGCGAGCCTGTCCTTCATCGCCTTGCGGGCGCTCTTGGCCTTGTCGCGCTTGCTCATCTTCGTGCCGTCCACGTTGAAGATGAGCGGGAGGTGCGCGTACGCGGGGGTGCGGAAGCCCAGGGCCTTCTGCAGCGCGACGTGGCGCGGCGTGTTGGTGAGGTGCTCCTGCGCGCGGAGCACGTGCGTCACGCCCATCGTCTCGTCGTCCACAACGACGGCGAAGTGGTAGGTCGGCAGGCCGTCGGCCTTGCGGACGACGAAGTCGTCGAGCTCGCCGGGGGCGGTCTTGACGTCGCCGAGGATCTGGTCCTGGACGGTGATCCCTTCGCGCAGCGCCAAGAAGCGGACGACGTGCGTCTCGCCGGCGCACGCGCGCTCCCAGCGGGCCTCGTTGAACTCCCCCTCGCGCACGTCCGCGGGTCGCTCGAAGCGGTAGGTCTCCTTGCGCGCGGTCGCGGCCTTGCGCTTGGCGTCGAGCTCGTCGCTGGTCTCGAAGGCGGGGTAGGCGCGGCCGGCGCGGACGAGCCGCTCGATGTACTTGTTGTAGAGGTCGAGGCGGCGGGCCTGGAAGAAGGGGCCGACGCGGCGCGGGTCGCCGCCGATGGCGTTTGTGAGGCGGGCCTCCGGCCTGCCACCGGGTTCACGAAGGCTTGGGGTAGCCGTTGGCAGGCGGGACGCCTGCCCCACATCGAGTTCAGGCCCCTCGTCCCACGCGATGCCGAGCCAGGCCATGTCCTCCATGATGCCGCGCGCGGACTCGTCGCTGCTGCGGGCGGCGTCGGTGTCCTCGATGCGGAGGAGGAACCCGCCGCCGGTCGCTCTGGCGAAGGCCCAGCAGAACATGGCGGTGCGGGCGCCGCCCACGTGGAGATGGCCCGTGGGGCTGGGCGCGAAACGCGTGATCGTCGTCATCGCGGCGAGCGTAGGAAGACGGGGGAGTTCCGCGGGGAGTGGGTCCGGGGAGCGCCGAACGCCGATAATTGAAGCGGGTTGCACCGATGACGAACAGACGCACATCCACCGACCTCTCGCCCGAGCTGCTGGAGCACATGCAGCGGATCAAGGCCAAGGCGGTCGAGTACGGCCTCGACTTCTACGAGGTCGTCTTCGAGGTGCTGTCGTTCGAGGTGATGAACCAGATCGCGTCGTACGGGGGCTTCCCGGTGCGCTACCCGCACTGGCGCTGGGGGATGGAGTACGACCGGCTGAGCAAGCGCGACGCGTACGGGATGGGCCGCATCTACGAGATGGTCATCAACAACGACCCGTGCTACGCGTACCTGCAGGAGGCAAACAGCGTCACGGACCAGAAGCTGGTGATGGCGCACGTGTACGGGCACGCGGACTTCTTCAAGTGCAACGCGTGGTTCGGGAAGACCAACCGCAAGATGATGGACGAGATGGCCAACCACGCCACGCGCGTGCGGCGCCACCTCGAGCGGCACGGGCACGAGACGGTGGAGCGCTTCATCGACGCGTGCCTGATGATCGAGAACCTGATCGACCCGCACTCGGTCTACAAAGCGAGCGCCGAGAAACGGAAGGCCAAGGCGGAGGGCGGAGAGGAGCCGCCCGAGCAGCCGGCGGACAAGTTCGCCGCCAAGGACTACATGGACCCGTTCATCAACCCGCGCGAGGTGCTGGAGCGCCGCCGCCGCGAGGAGGAGGAGCGGGAGAAGGCGCAGCGCTCGAAGTTCCCGCAGGAGCCGGCGCGCGACGTGCTGCTCTTCCTGCTGAAGCACGCGCCCCTCGAAGACTGGCAGCAGGACGTGCTCGGGATCGTCCGCGACGAGGCGTACTACTACGCGCCCCAGGCGATGACCAAGGTCATGAACGAGGGGTGGGCCACGTACTGGCACTCCAAGCTCATGACGCAGCACTTCCTCGAGGCCAGGGAGATCGTGCACTACGCCGACCAGCACAGCGGCGTCGTGTACATGCCCCCCGGCGGCTTCAACCCGTACAAGATCGGCGTCGAGCTCTTCAAGGACATCGAGCGGCGCTGGGACAAGGGCCAGCACGGGACGGGGTGGGAGGACCTCGAGGGGATCGGCGCGCGCGAAGCGTTCGACGACAAGAGCGGGCGCGGGCGCGCGAAGATCTTCGAGGTGCGGCGCGTCTACAACGACGTCTCGTTCATCGACGAGTTCCTGACCGAGGAGTTCGTCGAGCGGCACAGGATGTACCAGCACAAGCGCGACCCGCAGACCGGCGAGATCAAGGTCGTGTCGCGGGACTTTGCGCGCGTGAAGCAGACGCTGCTGCACCACCTGACCAACGCGGGCCAGCCGTTCATCTACGCGGTGGACGCGAACTACATGAACCGGGGCGAGCTCGTGCTGGCGCACCGCTTCAGCGGGCTGGAGGTGGAGCTCGCCCGCGCCAACGAGGTGATGCAGGCGCTGCGGGTGATCTGGGGCCGCCCGGTGCACTTCATGCTGCGGCTGTCGGACGAGCAGCACATCCTTTCCCTCGCGGACGCGGGCGGCAAGGTGCGCAAGGAGCGCGTGAACGAGGAGACGCCGCCGCCCGCGCACGAGGTGTGAGGAAGGCGTGGGCGTCGGCCGCGCGCTGCTCGCGGGCAAGGCCGGACGCTGATGGCACGCGCCGCGCGCAAGAAAGAAAAGCCCCGGGCTCTCGCCCGGGGCTTCTTTACGCATACCCGATGGCCGATGCCGCGTGCCTTCTTAGAGGCAGGGCCCGCCGCCGAAGACGCTGAAGAAGGCTTCGAGGTCGAGGTTGTCGGGGAAGAGCTGGTCGTTGTTGAAGTCGATATCGGCGCACGTGCCGGTGGAGCACGGCCCGCCGCCGAAGACCGAGAGGAAGTCCTCGAGGTCCGTGTTGTCGGGGAAGAGGCCGTCGCCGTTGAAGTCGATGCTGTCGCAGACCGGGCCGCAGCCGATGTTGGTGTCGAAGGAGATATCCACGGTGCCCGCGCCGGCGCCGGTGGTCGTGACGTTGAAGGCGGTCGCGCCGAAGGTCACGTTGTAGTTGCCGATCGCGACGTAGTACGTGCCCGCGGTCAGGTCCGCGGCCCCGTCGCGGCCGTTGGCCAGGACCGGCGTGGTGTCCGTCGTGCCCGTGCCGCCCTGGGTGGCGCCCGAGCCGGTGCCGTACGACAGGGCGCTGCCGGCGAGGACGCCGTCGTCGTCGTCATCGTCGACACGGGTGCCGTTGGCGCGGTAGATGCCGATCTCGGTGTCGTTGGGGTTGCTGCCGCCGGAGATGGCGCCGGACGCGACGACGTCGAACCACTCGCTGTCCGCCGCGGCGACGTCCTGGCACAGCTCGAACGAGAACCAGCGGATCTGGCCCGCCGCGAGCGAGGCGTCATCGACCATCAAGCCCATATTGGCGGAGCTGATGCTGCCGAGCGAGGTGACCACGACTTGCGGACGGACGGTCACGCTCGCCGAGCCGTTGCTGGAGCGGCTCTCGGCGTCGCTCACAATGAAGTTGACGGTCGTGGGTCCGGCGGCGACCGTGTTCGGAACGGTGATAAGGCGGGAGAAGACGTTGTCGCCGGCGGTGACGTCGCCGTTGGTGCCGTTGTCGAAGAGCATCTCGGTGGCGCCGCCGCCGAGGGGCTGGAGATCGGCGGTCACGGTGATGCCCGTGCTCGGCGGGTTGGCGGCCGGCGAGGTCGCCACCGTGAGGAGGGTTTGGTTCGAGCCGATCGGGCTGGAATCCCCGGCGTGGACGATGTTGGGCGAGAAGGTGCCGATGCCGGTGGGAACGGGCGGCGGTACCACGGTGAACTGCACGAACTGCACGTCGTGGCCCGTGGCCGGGGCGCCCAGGATCGGGACGACGGTGCCGCCGATGGAGACGTCGAAGTCCGCGGCGGTCGTGGTCGTGCTCGAGCCGAGCACGGCGTTGGGGAAGTCGAGGACGTTGCCGATACGGAAGTCATCGTCGGCGGGCGAGGTCTGGTCGTTGGCCAGGTTGTACCGCGAGATCACGAGGTAATAGGTGCCGGACGTCAGGTGGCGGGTGAGCCGCCCCTGGAGCGTGCCGCTGCCGCAGCTGGCGCTGGGCTCATCGTCGTTGCCGGCGCCGGCGATCGGGTTCAGGTTCGCGTCGTACAGCCACATGTCCGTATCGACCGAGGTCTGCCCGACGGTCGTGATGACGGTGCTCCCCTCCACGATGGTCGGGCCGGCGATCGGCGCGATCGGCCCGCTCATCGTGTACGTCGCGGTGTACGGCTGCGTCGTCGAGGAGGTGCCCGTCACGCGGTAGTAGAGTTCCTCTTCCCGGCCGAAACCGAACCACGTGTTCGAGCGCGCCGGGTTCGTCGCCGTCGAGCTGCTCTGCGCGGCGACGTCGGCGGTGCCGACGACTCCGGCGACGCCGCAAGCGGCGCTCGTCTGGTCACGGCCGCGGATCGAGCCCGAATGGCCGGCGGTGCCCGTGGTCGTGATGGTCAGTGTGTGGCGGTAGATGCCCAGCGGGGCCGCGACCGTCTTGACGCGGAAGGTGTCCGCGCTGGCGAGGCCGGCGGTCGTGGTGCTGGTGCCGGTCGTCGTGCCGGTGAGGGCCGAGTACTGACCCGCGCCGGGCGCCGTGCTCAGCACGATCGTGCCCTGCGCGTCGGCCTGCGCCTTGGTGTTGTTGTCCTCGACCTCGTTGAACGTCTGACCGAACGCCGCGCCCGTGAGCGCAAGCCCGGCCAAGCCCGCGATGAACGCGGGGCTCATTCCCCTCTTCTGCATTTGCATGACTCCTTCGTGGCACCCGCACCCGCGCGGCGTGCGAAACAACCCCCTCCGCGCCGGCGGCGCAGACTGCGGTGGCATTGTGAACCAGGTTTGGGACCGCGTCAACGAAACCGGCGCATTTCCGTGGGGCTCCCCGCCGTGTGGACGCGGTACGGCCGTTCTGACACGGCGCGCCTCAGGTTATTGGATCAATGCCTCCGGGCGGTCACCCGCCGGTCGCCTGTCGAGGTGGAAAGACAAAAGCCCCGGTCGAAAGACCGGGGCTTTGTCGGCATCGTGCCTTGGGAAGTTCGAGAGGTTCGTCCCTTGTGCTTAGAGGCAGGGACCGCCGCCGAAGACGCTGAAGAACGCTTCGAGGTCGAGGTTGTCCGGGAAGAGGCCGTCGTTGTTGAAGTCCAGATCCCCGCACGTGCCGGTGGAGCAGGTCCCGCCACCGAAGACGTCCAGGAAGTCCTGCAGGTCCTGGTTGTCCGGGAACAGCCCGTCACCGTTGAAGTCGATCGAGTCGCAGCCGACAGGGCCGCACGCGACATTCGTATTGAAGGAAAGGTCCACGGTGCCCGCGCCGGCGCCGGTGGTCGTGACGTTGAAGGCGGTCGCGCCGAAGGTCGTGTTGAAGTTGGCGATCGCGATGTAGTACGTGCCCGCGGTCAGGTCGGCGGCGCCGTCGCGGCCGTTGGCGATCACGGGCGTGGTGTCCGTCGTGCCCGTGCCGCCCTGCGTCGCGCCCGAGCCGGTGCCGTACGACAGAGCGCTGCCGGCGAGGACGCCGTCGTCGTCGTCGCTGTCAACGAGCGAGCCGTCGGCGCGGTAGATGCCGATCTCGGTGTCGTTGGGGTTGCTGCCGCCGGAGATGGCGCCCGAGCCCACAACGTCGAAGAACTCGCTGTCCGCCGCGGCGACGTCCTGGCAGAGCTCGAACGAGAACCAGCGGATCTGGCCCGCCGCGAGCGAGGCGTCGTCCACGAGCAGGCCGGAGTTCGTCGAGCTGATCGTGCCCAGCGGCGTCACGGTGGCCTGCGGGCGGACGGTCACATTGGCCGAGCCGTTGCTGGAGCGGCTCTCGGCGTCGCTCACCGTGAATGTCACGGTGGTCGCGCCGGGCGTCACCGTGTTCGGAACGGTGATAAGGCGGGAGAAGACGTTGTCGCCGGCGGTGACGTCGCCGTTGGTGCCGTTGTCGAAGAGCATCTCGGTCGCGCCGCCGCCCAGGGGCTGGAGGTCCGCGGTCACGGTGATGCCCGTGCTCGGCGGGTTGTTGCCGGGCGTTGCCGTCACGGTGAAGAGCGTCTGGTTCGAGCCGATCGGGCTGGAATCCCCGGCGTACACGAAGTTGGGCGTGAACACGCCGACGCCTGTGGGCGGGGTCGGGCTCGTGTTCGAGAGGACGGTGAACTGCACGAACTGCACATCGTGCCCGGTCGCGGCGGCGCCCAGGACTGGGACGACGGTGCCGCCGATGGAGACGTCGAAGTCCGCGGCGGTCGTGGTCGTGCTTGAGCCGAGCACGGCGTTGGGGAAGTCGAGGACGTTGCCCGTGCGGAAGTCCTCGTCGGCGGGCGAGGTCTGGTCGTTGGCGAGGTTGAAGCGGGAGATCGCGAGGTAGTAGGTCCCCGGCGTCAGCGTGCGGGTCAACCGGCTCTGCGTCGTGCCGCCGGTGCAGTTCGTGCTGGGCTCGTCGTCGTTGCCCGCGCCCCCGATGGGGTTGAAGCTGGCGTCGTAGAGCCACATGTCGGTGTCGACGCTGGTCTGCCCGACGGTCGTGATGACGATGCTGCCCTCGACGATGCTCGTCGGGCCCTGGATGGGCGTGATCGGGCCGCTCATCGTGTACGTCGCGGTGTACGGCTGCGTCGTCGAGGAGGTGCCCGTCACGCGATAGTACAGCTCCTCTTCCCTGCCGAAGCCGAACCACGTGTTCGAGCGCGCCGGGTTCGTCGCCGACGAGCTGCTCTGCGCGGCGACGTCGCTCCCGGGCGTCGCCACGCCGGCCACGCCGCAGGCGGAGCTGGTCTGCGCGAGGCCGCGGATCGAGCCGGTGTGGCCGGCGGTGCCCGTGGTCGTGATGGTCAGCGTGTGGCGGTAGATGCCCAGCGGGGCGGGCGCCGTCTTGATACGAAAGGTGTCCGCGCTGGCGAGGCCGGCGGTCGTGGTGCTGGTGCCGGTCGTCGTGCCCGTGATGACGGTGAATTGACCACCCGCCGGGCCGAGCACGATGGTGCCCTGCGCGTCGGCCTGCGCCTTGGTGTTGTTGTCCTCGACCTCGTTGAACGTCTGACCGAACGCCGCGCCCGTGAGCGCAAAGCCAGCGACGCCCGCGAGGATCGCGGGCCCGAATCCCTGCTTCTTCATTGCGACAACTCCTTCCCTCTGCCGCTGCGGCGGGGCGACAACCATGGCGCGCCCGCCTCCGCGGCACGTCACAAAGATGAACGACGGATGGGAGTCCGTCAACAAAAATGAGCGGGCGCCAACAGCACAATCGCCAGTCTGAACGCGGGCTCACCGCGAGCTCATCGGCGTCGATGTCTTGATGAAGAAACCCGTCCCGCGAGCGCGGGCCCGGCGTCCACGGCCCCCCGCGGGCGCGCTAGCGCAGAACCTCGTCGAGTTTCTTCTTGTCCGCGGGGGTGATCGCTTCGACGGGGACGCTCTTGAGAAGGTCGTCGATCACGGCGTCGCTCGTGACCTGATCGGCCTCGGCGTTGAAGTTGAGCATGAGGCGGTGGCGCAGCACGGGCTTCGCGACGGCGCGGACATGGTCGGGCGTCACGTGCGTGGAACCCTCGAGGAGGGCCGCCGCCTTGGCGCTCAGGACGAGGAACTCGCCGGCGCGGGGCCCGGCGCCCCACCCGACGTAGTCCTTGACCATTTGCGGGCGCGCGAGGCCCAGGTCCATCGCCTCCTTGACGCGCGTGGCGCGCACGAGGCGGAGGGCGTACGACAGGACGTTGTCGGCGACGGGCATCTTGCGCACCGTCTCCTGCACGCGCTTGATCGCGAACTCGTCCATGACCGGGCGCACGTCGGCGAGCGCACGCGACGCCTGGCGGCGCACGATTTCCATTTCCTCGGCCATCGACGGGTAGCCGATCTGCACCTGGAACATGAAGCGGTCGAGCTGCGCCTCGGGGAGTGGGTATGTGCCCTCCTGCTCGATCGGGTTCTGCGTCGCCAGGACGAAGAAGGGATCGGGCAGCGCGTGGCGCACGCCCCCCACCGTCACCTGCCGCTCCTGCATCGCCTCCAGCAGCGCCGCCTGCGTCTTGGGCGGCGTGCGGTTGATCTCGTCGGCGAGGATCACGTTCGCGAAGATGGGCCCGCGCACGAAACGCAGCTCGCGGTGGCCCGTCGTGCGGTCCTCCTGGATCACCTCGGTGCCCGTGATGTCGGCGGGCATGAGGTCCGGCGTGAACTGGATGCGCGAGAACTGGAGGCTCAGCGACTTGGCGATCGTCGAAATGAGCAGGGTCTTCGCGAGGCCCGGCACGCCGACCACGACGGCGTGGCCGCGGCAGAAGACGCACATGAGCAGCTGCGTCACGACCTCGTCCTGGCCGACGATGACCTTGTGGATCTCCTCCCGGAGCTTAGCGCCGGCCTGCCGGAGCTCCTCGACGTGCTGCGGCAGCGGGGAGGGGCCGGGTGTGAGAGGCGCGGGGGTGGACGGCGCAGGAAAGTTGGTCATATGCCTCCTTGCGGCGGAACAGTAGGTATTTCGGCCGGTGTGGCGCGCTGGTTGCAAATGCGGGACGGGGATCGGCGATCAGTGAACGGTGAATGGTCGCTCTGAGACGTTCGGAGCAGCCGCCGTGATCCGAGCGTTCCGGCGCCGCCGATCACCGTTCACTATTCTCCGTTCACATGCTTTCACACGAGCTCGGTCAACATCGCGACCGGCCTCTCGCCCTCGTCCAGCCCCTCCGCCGCCCGCCGAACGCGCTCGAGAATCCATTCCTCCTTGCCCGGCCGCGGCACCAGGAAAACGCAGGAGCCCGAGCCCGTGACGTGCGCGGGCGTGCGTGTGGCGTTGGAGAGGAGCGTCACGAGCTTGCCAAGGCGCGGCTCGACCTCGAAGGCGGGCCGGGCGAGCTCGTTCACGAGTTGATCGGCCTCGATGCGCCCCAGGCGCTGCATCTTCTTCGCTCGGCCGGTCACGAGGTTCTCGCGCGGGCCCGCCGAGCGCTGCTGCCCCTCGGGCGTGTGGACCAGCCGGCGCGTCTCGGCCTCGCGCAGCTCCGCCTCGCGCACACGGTCGAACGCGGCGTAGACGGCGCGGGTCTCGCACCCGTACGGCGGGATCACCAGCACGAGCCCGCCGTGCATGCGCGCGGTGCGCTCGACCGCCTCTCCCAAACCGGAGATGATCGCGGGCGCGGGGACGGCGTGACCGGTGTCAAGAAAAAACGGAACATCCGACCCGATCGATGCGCCGATCGCCGCGAGGCGCTCGCCGGCGACGTCGAGCCCGAAGACCTCGCGCAGGCCCAGGATCGCGGCCGCGGCGTTGCCGGAGCCCCCGCCCAGCCCGCCGCCGACGGGGATGTGCTTGCGGATGGTGATCTTCGCGGGCAATGAGCGTCCCGCGTCGCGCTCGAGCGCGCGGAGGGCCTTCATCGCGAGGTCGTCGTCGGGCTTCCAGTCGATCGGCGTCGTGCGCGGTGCATCCTCGGCCCACGCGAGGTCGAGCTGGGGCGCGGCGCCGTCGGCGAGCCGCTCGACGCGCACGTCGTCGTGCAGGTCGATCGCGTGCATCCACGAGAGGATCGGGTGGTAGCCCGCGCGTGCGTGGTCGGCAGGGAGGGCGGAGCCGACGGAGAGGAGGAGGTTGATCTTGGCGTGTGCGCGGCGGGAGACGGCGGTCATGCGTGATCCTAGATCAATCGCGGCGTATCGCGATGAGGAGGTGGGCAGGTGAAGGGGTGAGGAGGTGATGCCCAGACGCGCTCTTCTCACCTGTTCACCTCCTCACCTGCTCACCTCCTCACCGCATGACAGCGGAGGAGCGCCGCGATCAGGACGACGGACCGCCCTCGAGTTCCTCGAGCGCGCGGTCGACCGTCGGCACCCCGACGACCTGCGCGCCGGGCGCGAGGGCGGCGATCTCGCGCAGGCTCTTGCCCGCCGGCGCGATGATGCGGGCCATGCCGAGTCGCGCGGCCTCGCGGACGCGCTGCTCGAGGTGCGGTGTGGCCCGCACCTCGCCGGAGAGGCCGACCTCGCCGATGGCGCAGGTGCGGGGCGGGAGGGTCTTGTGGTAGTGCGCGCCGCCGATGGCGAGGAGGATCGCCAGGTCCGCGCCCGGGTCGAGGACGCGCACGCCGCCGACGCTGCTCGCGAAGATGTCGCGGTCGGCCAGCCGCAGCCCGGCGTGCTGTTCTAGCACGGCGATCACCATCGCCATGCGGTTGGGGTCGAGGCCCGAGCACTTGCGCTTTGCGGCGCCGAGGAAGCCCGTCGCGGTGAGGGCCTGCGCCTCCACCATCAGGCAGCGCGTGCCGGAGATGATCGGGCAGAGAACGCACCCGACGCGCGCGCGCTGGGTCGCGATCGCCGAGACCACGCCGCCCTCCTCGACCGGCCGCAGGCCGCCGCCGCCCATCTCGAAGAGGCCCAGCTCCAGCGTGCTGCCATAACGGTTCTTGACGGCGCGCACGACGCGGTAGCTGTGGGCGCGGTCGCCCTCGAACGACAGCACGGTGTCCACCATGTGCTCGAGCAGGCGCGGGCCCGCGAGCCGGCCGTCCTTGGTGACGTGCCCAACCAGGAGGACGCCGATGCCGCCGGCCTTGGCGAGCGTCACGAGCTCCGCGGCGCACCGGCGCAGCTGCGTCACGCTCCCGGGCGCTCCCGGCAGATCGCCCCGGTAGATCATTTGCACGGAGTCCACGATCAGCACGCGCGGCTGCACCCTGCGCACCTGCTCCAAGATGCGCGCGAGATTGGTGTCGTGAAGCACGAAGAGCGACTCGTCCGCGCCGCGCCCCGCGACGCGGCTCGCGCGCATCGCGACCTGCTCGGCGCTCTCCTCGCTGGAGACGTACAGCGTGCGCACGCCGCGCGCCGCCCAGCCCATCGCCGCCTGGATGAGCAGCGTGCTCTTGCCGATGCCCGGCTCGCCGCCGAGGAGCACCGCGCCCCCGGGCACGAGCCCGCTGTTCGCGCCGCTGCCGCCCAGGGTGCGGTCGAACTCGAAGAGGCCCGTGGGCAGCCGTTCGACGTTCGCGCCGCCGGACTCGATCTCCGCGATCGGACGCGCCGCCGGCGCGGGGCCTCCGGGCGCTTCGCCGTCGGCGAGGCCGGCCCACGCCACGGCGAGGGCGCGGTGCGGGTCTTTCTCCATGCCGGGGTCGGAGACGGCCTCCTCGAGGCTGTCCCAAGAGCCGCAGTCGGGGCACTTCCCCATCCACCGGGGATGGGCCGCCCCGCAACTACGGCATACGAACAAACGCCGCACCTTTGCCATATCGGAGCATACGAACTACGCCGCGTGAAGGGCCGTTCGGCGGCGTGTTTTTGGGGAAATCGAGCGCCCCGGGCTTCCCGAGCGGGGGCGACGCCGATCCACCGGGTGAAGGAGGCCGGCATGGCTGCGTGGATCGACGCCGTCGTCTTCGCGGGCGTGGTGCTGACGGTGCTGGCGACCGCCGAGGTCCTCCTGCGCGCGAAGCGCGGGCACGCCGGGCTGGCGTGGTGGGTCTGGGCGGCGGTGGCGCCGGTGGTCGCGCTCGCGCTCGTGTTCGGCGCTCGGGACGAAGCGACGGCGAAGGCGAACCTGCGGCGGATGGTCTCGGGGATGGGGCCGACGTACGCCCACGAGCTGGAGGCGTCGTCGTACCTGACGCTCTCGCTCGGGACGGGCGGCGACGACCCCGCGTACGTGCGCGAGATCGGGCGCCAGAAGGACTGGCTCGCCCTCAACCCCGCGGTCGCGGACATTTACACGTTCGTGCGCGACGCGGAGGGCAGGACGCGGCTGCTCGTGGACTCCGAGACGGACTACGACGGCGACGGCGCGTACAGCGGCGGGCGCGAAGCGCGCACGGCGATCGGCGAGCTGTACGACGAGGACGTGCCCGCGCTCGAGACGGCGTTCGGCGGCGTCCCGGTGTTCGACGACGACCCGTACACCGACCGCTGGGGCACGTGGGTGAGCGCGATGTACCCGATCTTCGACGCCTCGGGCCGGGTGCACTCGGTGCTCGGGCTGGACTTCCCGGCGGAGAAGTGGCTGGCGGCCGCGGCCGAGGCCCGGCGGGGCACGTACGCCGAGGCGAGCGTGCTCTGCGTGCTCATCGTCGGCGCGGGGGCGGTGTACCGGCTGCTGCGGCGCGAGCTGGACCGCAAGGACGTGCAGGGGCGGCTGATGGCGCGCAGCGAGGCCGCGGCGCAGGAGGCGAGCCGCGCGAAGAGCACCTTCCTCGCGAACATGAGCCACGAGCTGCGCACGCCGATGACCGCGATCCTGGGCTTCGCGGACCTGCTGGGCGCGCCCGCGCTCCCGGACGATGAACGCGTCGCGCACGCGCGGACGATCAAGCGCAACGGCGAGCAGCTGATGCGGCTGCTCAACGACCTGCTCGATCTTTCGAAGATCGAGTCCGGCAAGTTCACCGTCGAGAGCATCGACTGCTCGCCGCTGGAGGTGCTCGGCGACGTCGCGTCCCTGCTGGGGTCCAAGGCGCGCGAGAAGGGCCTGGCGTTCACGGTCGAGCACGCGTGGCCGCTGCCGGCGGCGATCAGGAGCGACCCGCTGCGTCTGCGGCAGATCCTCACGAACCTCATCGACAACGCCATCAAGTTCACGCCCGCGGGCAGGAGCGTCGCGGTGCGGGCATCGATGGAGGGTCCGTCGCTCCGGTTCGACGTGGCCGACACGGGCCTGGGCATCGCGGCGCACCAGATGGACCGCCTCTTCGACGCGTTCGAGCAGGTGGACGCGTCGATGGCGCGTCGCTTCGGCGGCACGGGGCTCGGGCTGCCGATCGCGCGCGAGCTGGCGCGCCTGCTGGGCGGCGACGTCACCGTCTCCAGCGGCGGGATCGGGGCGGGCAGCACGTTCACGGCGCGGGTGCGCGCCGGGGACCCGGCGGCGCTCACCATGCTGACGGCGCCGCCGAACGGCGCGGGGGCCCCGATCGCCGGCGCGCCGGCCGCCGCCCTGGCGTGCCGCGTGCTCCTCGCCGAGGACAGCCCCGACAGCCAGCGCCTCCTCTCGTTCATGCTCCGGCGCGCGGGCGCGTCCGTCGAGGTCGCCTCCGACGGGCACGAGGCCGTGCGGAAGGCCGCGTCGGCGCCGACCCCCTTCGACGTGGTGTTGATGGACATGCACATGCCGGGGCTGGACGGGGTCGACGCGACGCGCCAGCTGCGCGCGCTGGGCGTGACGACGCCGATCATCGCGCTCACCGCCAACGCGATGGCGGAGGAGCGGCGGCGCACGCTGGACGCGGGGTGCGACGACTTCCTCACCAAGCCGGTCGAGCCGCGGCGGCTCCTCGCGTGCGTCGCGCGGTGGGCGGCGATGCCGGCCCGCGCCGCGGCGTAGGGACGGGGCTTTGTTCTCAGCACAGAGTCTCGGAGAAGATGGGATCGATGAGAAGAGATTGATCGGGTTCAGGAGGCGGATGCCCAATGTGGCGGTGTCCGCGGCTTCAACCCGGCACTTCTCTTCGTGCTCATCTTCTCTGTGCCGCTGCGCTGAAATCGGCGACCCGCCGCCCCCATAGAATCCCGCTCGCGCCGGCCCCGGCGTGATCGGAGAAGGCGATGCCACTGGCGGAACGACCAACCGACCCCATACAGCCCGAGACGTCGGCGGGCCGGCGGATCGACGACCCGGCCGTGCTCGCGCAGATCGACGCGCTGCTCGCGAGCGCGGGCGCCAGGCCCGGCGATACGCAGACCCGGCTCGTCCGCGACCTGATCCAGAACGGCCTCAAGCTCCTCACCGACGGGCGCGACCTGGGCGAGCTTAAGCTCATGGTGAACTCGTTCAAGGAGATGCGGTACGCATACCGCGTCTTCGGCCGCTTCAAGGACCCGCACAAGGTCACGATCTTCGGCTCGGCGCGCACGCCCGAGGACCACCCGGATTACACCGCGTGCGTCGAGTTCTCGCGCCTCATGGCCGAGGCGGGGTGGATGGCCATCACCGGCGCGGGGCTGGGCATCATGAAGGCCGGGCACGTGGGGCCCGGGCGCGACGCGAGCTTCGGCGTCGCCATCCGCCTGCCCTTCGAGACGAGCGCGAACCCGGTCATCGCGGGCGACGAGAAGCTGATCAACTTCCGCTACTTCTTCACGCGCAAGCTCATGTTCATCAGCCAGGCCGAGGCGGTCGCCCTCTTCCCCGGCGGCTTCGGCACGCTCGACGAGGCCTTCGAGGCCCTCACGCTCGTGCAGACGGGCCGCAGCGTCCCGATGCCCATCGTGATGGTCGAGGGCGCCGGGGGCGACTATTGGAAGGGGTGGGACCTCTTCATCCGCGAGCACCTGCTCCGCCGCGGCTGGGTCAGCCCCGAGGACCCGGCGATCTACCACATCGCCGAGAGCCCGGCCGACGCGGCGCAGCACATCCTGCAGTTCTACCGCAATTACCACTCCAGCCGCTACGTCCGCGACCACTTCGTCATCCGGCTCAACAAGCCGCTTGCGGAGGCGGACGTCGCGGCCCTCGAGAACGAGTTCCGGGTGCTGATCAAGTCCGGCGGGCTGCGGCAGTCCGGCCCGCTGGAGGGCGAGGACGACCACCTGAACCTCCCGCGGCTGTCGTTCGAGCACACCAAGCACAAGTATGGGGTGGTGCACGCCCTGATCGACCGGATCAACGAACTCACGCCCCGGCAGGAGCCGTGGGCCGGATAGAGGCGAAGAGACGGCGTGGAGAACGTGGATCGGTGGACGGCGGCCGGACCCTCTGATCAGGGCGGCGCGATCCGAACGGTGCGGAGCGACCGCTCGCCGATCGCTGTTCACCGATCATCACGACCGAACACGGCGCCCGGCGGGGACCGCCGGATCACGCAAGACCCCCTCGGAGGGCTGACCGCCCAAGAAATGCGTCGCTCGCTGGTCATCCTGTCGGCAATGCTCGCGGGCTGCGCGGGCGGCCCCGCGCCGGAGCCGGCAAGGCCCGACACGGCGCCGGGCGTGGCGTCGCGCGGGCTGGGTCTCGAGGTGACGACGCTCGTGGTCGCCGGGCGCGGCGCGCCGACGCCGGCGAAGCCCGCCCGTCGGCGCAACTCCCCGCAGCCGCCGACGACGATCGAGGGAACGCTGGCGGCGCTGGGCGCAACGCCGCTGCAGTCGCCCGCCGCGGCGTTGTGGGAGCAGAACGGGATCAAGGTCTGGCGCATCCCCGTCGCGAAGGCGGCGGCGCTGCGCGCCGCGCTGCCGCCCGTCGCGCCGGTGCACGTGCAGTGGCTGGGCTTCGGGCCCGCGCGCCTTGAGGCGCTGCGCAGCCCGGCGGTGCGCTCGACCGAGGTGATCGCGCTCGACTCGGGGCTGGTGCCGCTCGAAACGGGGGGCGTGCGGCTGCTGGTCCGGTCGTGGGTGATGCCGGGCGAGGCCCGGGCGGGCACGCACGCGGCCCTCGCGCGGCTCGACGTGGTGCCGCAGATCTACCGCGATGCACGCGCAGAGCCGACGCTCCTCCCCACCGTGCAGGACACGTCCGAGGAAGCATCCGGCGCCTTGATGCAGCGCCTCGCGCTCGAAGAGACGCTCACCGGCGGCGACGCCTTGGTCTTCACCCTCGCGGGGGACACGCCGCGCCCGCCGGCACCGACAAAGAACGACGCGGCGGCGACCGACGAGCCCGGATTGCCCGCGCCCGTCGGGCTCGTGCCGCGGCGTGACGTGGGCCCGCCGGCGGAGACGGGCCTCACGCTCGGCCGCGCGCTCCTGACGGACGACCTGATGGCGGTGCGCAAGGGCGAGCGGGTGATCCTGATCATCGCGGCGCACCCGCCGCGGGAATTCAGGCTGCTCGGCGATGAGTGAGGTGAAGGGGTGCAAAGCCGCTCGGGCACCTAAAGGCCGAGGCACAGAAGGCGCGCCGCATCAGTCCGTCGGCACGAGAAAGTCAACCGAGTACTTCCTGACACGGCCCATTGCGCCGCCGCCGCTGCCCCAATCCACAACAGTGAGCTTCGTGCGAGGCGAAAAAACAAAGTACCCGGATGATGATGATTGCGGGCCGAAGCGTTGGTCAAGTATCTGCTTGATCACCAACCGCGCCTGCTCGTTGTCCGAGAAGATCCAGATTCTGTCTTCTGTCCTGAGCGGTTCACCGCGCAGCCCCTCGACGACAAGTTCCATGCCGCTGATGACAGCCCGTCCGGATCGCCTGTATTCAACGTTGCGCGCGACAGCGATCGGAGGTCCGAATCTTTCGACTACATCCGTTTGTGAAAGCGTCTCGATGGCAAGAGCTCGGTGCCCGATCCACCCGGCGACAGCAAGGCCTACAGCGCACATTGCCAAACCACAATAAATGGTTTTGCGACGCATCGCTTGCTCAACCGCCTAGATGCTCACCGCGAGCCGCGATGAACCAATCGCAAACTTCGCGTACGGCGCCGCGCCCGCCCGGGCGCGCCGTGACGAGGTGCGCCTCGCGCAGGACGTCGGGCCACGCGTCGGCGACAGCGATCGCGAGCCCGACGCGTCGCATGCACGGGATGTCGTTGACGTCGTTGCCGACATAGGCAGCGCGGGCGGCGTCCACCTTGTGCTCGGCGAGGGCGCGCGTGAGCATTGCGACCTTGTCCTTTTCGCCCTGCACGCAGGGGATGCGGAGCTTCTCGCAGCGTCGCGAGACGACGGGGTTCGTTTCCGCACTCACGACGATCATCGCGAGCCCGGCGTCGCGCAGCATGCCGACGCCCAGCCCGTCGCTGCGGTCGCAGAGGACGCCCTCGCGCCCGTCCTCCATCACCAGCACCTGGTTGTTGGTGAAGACGCCGTCGAAGTCGAAGATGAGGAGGTCAACGGCGCGGAGACGGGCGGGGTCGGGGAGCATGAGGAGGAGAATAGAGACGAAGTGACGGAGAGACGAAGTGGAAGAAAGGGAGGAGCGAACGAGGGCAGAAAAAGTCGGCCTCGCGGGACGCGCGTGAACAGGTAGCCCGAACATCAGGGAGGGGTCTCTTGGGCGGCTTGGCGGTCCCCGCCGATCTTCGGAGTTGCGGAGGCCGCTGGAGAGCTCGATGACCACAGAGGCACGGAGACACCGAGGAGAGGAGTTTGGAGGTGACGCGCGGGAGCGGCGGCCATCCCAATACGTCCCTGTCTTTTCTTCCGACCAATTCAATTCCTTCTCGGTGCCTCTTTGTCTCGGTGGTGAACGCGCTACCCGCCGCCAGCGCAACGGATTGTGCCGTGTTGACCGCCTGAAGTCTCACGCCGTTCGGTCCGATACTCCCGGTGAGGTGACCTCATGAAGATCCAGACCCGCCCGGAGCAGCGCCGCTTCCCCCGGACCACCATCGAGAAGCCCTGCAAGGTCTTTCACCCCGCCAGCGCCCGCTACCTGCAGGCGCGCACGCTCAACGTCAGCGACGCGGGCGCGATGCTCGAGATCCTCTGGCCCTGCAAGCTCAAGGCCGGCGAGGCTCTCGACGCGTACCTGCCGCCCGACGGCGTCGTGATCGTCAACCAGTCGCACCGCATCGCCGCCCGCGTCGTGCGCGTCCTCTCGACCGCGTCCACCTGCGTCGCGGCGATCAAGTTCGCAAAGCCGCAGCCGCAGTTCGCGGTGCGCGTGGCCAAGGCTGCTGCGTAAGAAGAACTCACCGCAGAGTCGCAGAGGAAGATGAGAAGAGGACAGACTGGCTTGGAAAGTGCGCACGGGCGCACCTCTTCAAATCAGTCCACTCTCTTCTCTGCGCCTCTGCGGTGAATGTTTTCAGTCTGCCTTCGCGAGGGCCGCGAGCCGCACGTGCGCTCGTTGGGGCGCGTCGCTCAGGGCGAGCATGCGGTCGATCGCCAGCAGCGCCAGCTCGCGCACCTTGGGCAGCACCTTCACCTCGTTGACGATGCGCGGCTTGCCCGCCTTGCCGCTGCCGACGCGCTCCTCGTGCCTGCCCGCGAGGTTGTCGAGCACCCAGAGCAGGTGCGGCTGATCGATACGGTACATCGTGGTGCAGAGGCACTGGCAGTCCGAGAGGATGCGGACGTGCACGCCCCGCTCGGCCGCCTCGCGTGCGAGCCGGTTCACGAGGTGGATCTCCGTCCCCACCGCCCAGCGCGACCCCGGGGCCGCGGCCCGGATCGTGCGGATGATGAACTCGGTGCTGCCGTTGAGGTCGGCCCTGTCCACGACCTCCTTGGCGCACTCGGGGTGCACGAGGATCGCCGTCCTGGTCCCTTCCTTCGCGTCCTGCTCTCGCACCGCGTCGCAGTGCTCGGGGCGGAAGAGCTTGTGCACCGAGCAGTGACCGGCCCAGAGGATCACGTCGCTGTTCAGCAGCTGCTCCGGCGTTGCGCCGCCCAGGGCCACGCCCCGGCGCGTCAGCCGCGGGTCGTACATGCACGAGCGGTTCGCGACGTCGATCCCGAACCTCGCCGCGGTGTTGCGGCCCAGGTGCTGGTCGGGGAGGAAGAGGACCTTCCTCTTGGTGGTCCGCCCCTCCGGGGCGGATCGGGGCGTTTGCTTTGTTTTGATCGACGGCCTGCGGCGTGACGATTCCGGCCAGCCCGCGTCGGGGTGCACGCGAGTCCAGGGGTACTGCGACGCCACGCCCACAAGACCCGCCACCACCGGGTTGCGAATGGTGTAAAGAAACTTCTCCGAAAATCCGCGCTCGTCTCGGATGACATGATCGAACCACTCGTCATTCCACACGTTCCCCCGTTCGCCACGTGCGTCGTTCAGTTGCTTGGAAGCAAACCGTTTGACGCTCGTCACGAGATCGCTGAGCGAATGGCCCTCGAACGGCCGGACCAGCCAGTGAACGTGTGTGTTCATCACGCTCGCCGCATAAACGCGGCATCGCTCGCCATCCCAGTGCGACAAAACCTCGAGAACGACCGCCATTTCCGCGTCGGACATCGGTCGGTCGTGGTGTGTTTTCCACGTAACGAAGTACGTCGCCCCTTCCAGCTCAAGGTGCGGCAGAGCACGGCGCGCACTGCGCATATCGGCCGGCGGCACCGAGCCCTTCGGGTACGGATCGCGTCCGCGAAAACCTACCGGGTGGCATGGGATGAAGTCCAGTGAATCAAGCTCCGTCGGAACACTGTGAAGGCCGAACGCGCTCGGCGCCGACGAAGAGCCGCCCCGGAGGGGCGGACCACCGCCCATCGCCCAGGAAAAAACCTCCAGCGCGTTGCTGCTCGTGCAGCACGCGCCGCCGTGCTCGCCCACGAACGCCTTGATCGCCGCGGAGGAGTTCACGTACGTGATCGGCACGACCACGCCCTCCCACCCTTGCTCGCGCAGAGCGGCGTGGATCTCCTCCCACGCCTGCACGGTGTCGTCGTACTGGGCCATGTCCGCCATCGAGCACCCCGCGGATATGTCGGGCAGGATGACGGCGACCTCGTCGGGCGTGAGCATGTCCGCCGTCTCGGCCATGAAGTGCACGCCGCAGAAGACGACCGCGCGGAGGGGCGTGCGGCGGTTGGGGTCGTTCACGAGGCCCGCCGCGGCCTGGCTCAGCTTGAGCGAGTCGCCCGTGATATCCGCGTGGCGGATGATCTCGTCGGTCTGGTAGTGGTGCCCGAGGATGACGACGGACTCGCCCAGCTCGCGCCGGCGCTCGGCGATCGCGTCCGCGAGCGCGCCCGCGGGCGTCTTGGTATAGACGTCGGGGAGCGACGGCTGCCAGAGCACAGGAAATAGTACGAACGGCGCGCGGCCCGAGTGCGGCGAACCGCGGGGGCGAGAGCGCAGAACGGGGAAGAGAGCAGACGCGCGACCGCGTTCTCAATCCCTCGGATCTTCGATCGTCCGACGCACTCGGCGACGCTGCGGCGAGTTCTCTTTACCGCGCGCCGGTCACGGCGGGCGCCTGGCGGGGCTTGATTTCCTGCACGGTCGGCCCGGTGCCGGCGATGCGCAGGCTGGGCACGCCCATCTCGACGCTGTCGCGCATCAGGCGGCCGACCTTGAAGCGCACGGCGCGCTTGGCGGGGACCTCGACCTTCTGCATGGTCTTGGGGTTCTGGGCGACGCGCGCGGCGCGCTCCCGCACCTCGAAGACGCCGAAGTCGCGGAACTCGAGCCGGTTGCCGCGGCGGAGTTCCACGATCACCTGGTCGAGCAGCTCCTGGCACACACGCTTCACGTCGTGGCGCTTGAGCTTGGTTTTTTCCGTGATGCGCTCGACGATTTCCTTCTTGGTGATCGTGGCCATGCGTGGGTCCTGAGCCCGCGGAGCGGGCGGGTTGCTTGGAAAGACCGGTGAGCCTCCGCCGCCCTTCCGTGGCACGCGTCCGCCCCCAAGTCCTGTCGGGGGCAGCAAGTATGGCGCGCATCGCCCCGTTCGTCAATCCGGAAATTCACCGTATCGCAACACTCCTCTTCTCTGTGGATGGGCTGTGGATGATCCGGATTTCGCTTGACAGAACGTCTCGACGCGTCCTCTCGTTCGAGAACACCCGTTCTAGAAGCGCAGCGACGCCCCGATCATCAGCCCCTGGTTCGCGCCGTTCGCTGCGAACTCACGGTCGCCCTCTCCCGAGGAGAGGTCGAAGAACGCGGACCGATAGCCCACATAGAGGCCGATGTTGGGCGTCGCGTCCCACGACGCGGCGACGTTCACGTCGCCCGAGAACGCCGTGTTGTCGCCCAGCGGCAGGCCGCCCGCGTCCGCCCCCACGCGGATGTTGAAGCGCTCGAAGACGCGCAGCGTCAGCGCGCCGCCGATGTACGGCATCAGGTACGTGTCGTCCGCCGCCGACGCGGGGCCGGGGCCGTCGACCGACCAATCGATGTCCATCAGCCGAACGCCCGCGATAAAGTCGACCTTGGACGCGAAGTCCACGCGGCCGTCCCCGTCGCGGTCGCGCCCCGGGCTGCGGTGCACGGTGTACGCGCCCTCGAGCTCGATCTGCGTGAGGTCGAAGGACGAAGAGACCGTGTCGCCGGGCAAGAACGACACCGCGCCGACCGTGCCCGCCCGTTCCATCGTCGCGGTCTCGTCCTGCGAGACCGCGGCGGCGCGGAGCGAGGCCTGCCACCGGTCGCCGATGTCCACCGCGACGCGGGCCGCGGGCGCGAGGTTGGGGCTGTCGAAGCCCAGCTCGTCCATCTCGACGCGCCCGGTGCCGCCGGGGAGCTGCAGCTCGCCGCCGACGCCGACGAACCAGAGCCCGGCCTCCGTGCGGAGCCGCAGCTTGACCGGCCCGTCCAGCGGGCCCTCCCCGCCCAGCGCCGGCGACGCGAGCGCGACGACCGCCATGACCCACACGTGCCGCATGCCGTGAAACCTCCCCGCCCCGACGCGCGCCCGAACCGAGCGACGCAGAGGCTAGCGTTCCTGCGCGATGGCGTCCGCCGCTCCCATCCTGGGAATCGAAACGAGCAACCCGAGCGCGCAGGCCGGGTGCGGTGTGGCGCTGGTCGATGCGGCCGGGCGCACGCTCGCGGTCGAGCCCCTCCGCGGCGCGGACGGCCGGGCCGATGACCTCGCCCCGAGCATCGACCGATGCCTGCGGGCCGCGGGCGTGCGGCCGGCGGACGTGCGCACCGTCGCTGTCTCCGCCGGGCCCGGCGGGTTCACGAGCGTCCGCATCGCGGTGACGACGGCGAAGATGCTCGCGGAGGCGACGGGCGCGTCGTGCGTGCCCGTTCCGACGGCGCTCGTCGTGGCGCACGCGGCGCCGGCGGCCACAGGGCCGTTCTGCGTCGCGCTCGCGAGCAAGGGGAGCGACGCGCACGTGACGGTGTTCGGGCCCGGGCCGGTGACCGCCGGCGCCGGACGCGTTCTCGACGCGGCCGGCCTCACGGCGCTGCATCGGCAGCGCCCGTTCGCGCTCCTCCTCGCCGACCGTTTCCTGCCGCAACCGATGCGCGACGCGGCGGAGCGGCTGGGCGTGCGCGTGGAGCCGCCCGTCTTCGACCCCGTCGCCTGCGCCCTCGCGGCGGCGGCGTGCCCGGCCCAAGACCCCGCGCGGGTGGTCCCGATCTACCCCCGCGAGCCCGAGGCGGTCACGAAGTGGCGGGCGATGCACGGGAAGGCGTGAAGGCGGACGGCCGCGCAGCGGGACGGGCCATACCGGACCGTGATCGGTGATCGGCGTCCGCGGGGCGCGTCGACCGCCCCGGCGCGGTCAGCGCGGCCATTCACCGATCACTCCCCCCCGCGCCCGGCGGGGCGCCGGTCCCGCGCACACACACACCCGGCCACACCGTCCAGACCGCCTCGTTATCAGGCCCGGCGGGCGCCTTCTCGCGCATCGAGATCAAGAGCGCCCCCTCACCGTTCGATCCCTGCGGAACGGCGCGGCTGCGCCGTCTGGGGGCTTTGGAGAAGTTCGCCGAGCGCGGCGGGCCTCCGAGCGCCCGGGGCTCCACGAGGGCGTGATCGTGTCAGAGCAAGTCCCCAGCGATGCCGCGACAAAGCGCGTGTTCACCACCGGCGAGGCCGCGGCGATCTGCAAGGTCAGCCAGCAGACGATCATCCGCTGCTTCGACAACGGTCGCCTCACGGGCTTCCGCGTGCCGGGGAGCAAGTTCCGGCGCATCCCGCGCGAGGAGCTTTTGCGCTTCATGCGCGCGAACAGCATCCCGCTGGACGCGCTGGAGGGGACGCGCAAGCGCGTGCTGATCGTGGACGACGACCCGGGCATCGTCGAGGTCTACCAGGAGCTGTTCGGCGCCGACGCGCGGCTGGACGTCAAGACCGCGACCAACGGCTACGACGCGGGGATGCTCACCGAGAGCTTCCGGCCGCACCTGGTCGTGCTCGACTACATGCTGCCCGACATCAACGGCAACCACGTGTGCAGGCGCATCCGCGAGAACCCCGAGCACGCCGAGACGAAGATCCTGATCGTCTCGGGCGTGGTGCGGGCCGAGGAGATCGACGCGCTGCTCAAGGCGGGCGCCGACGCCTTCCTGCGCAAGCCCTTCACGCTCGACGACCTCGTCCGCAAAGCCGGCGAGCTGCTCGGCATGGAGCGCGTGGGCGAGGCGGGCGGCGCAGCGGTGCTGGAGTAAGAGGAGCACGGATGACCGGGCTGCGTTCCGCGCCAACCCAACCACCGACGCGCGGGCCGGGCGAGAGCGCCGGCGCGGCGCGGATCGATCTGATCCTGGAGCGCGTGGACGCGCTCCCCACCCTGGGCCCGATCGCCGCGCGGGTGATCGAGCTGGGCTCCGCCGACGGCGTCGGCATGGACGAGGTGGCGCGCGTCATCGAGAGCGACCCGTCGCTCGCGGCGCGCGTGCTGGGCCTGTGCCGCCGCTCGGACACGGGGCTGGGGGACAAGATCACCACGGTCAAGCGCGCCGTGGTGATGCTCGGCCTCGACGCCGTGCGCAGCGCGATCCTCGCCGTCAGCGTGTACAACGCCCTCGGCGACGACGCCGCGGCGGAGGAGCCGGCGATCGACCTCTCGGCCGACGTGGGCGTGCCGGGCGACGGCGCGGGGGGGTTCGACCGCGCGGGCTACTGGCGCTTCTGCATCGGTGTCGCGTGCGCGAGCGAGCTGATCGCGGAGCTGGAGAAGAACAGGGGCGTCGCGCCCGAAGAGGCGTTCCTCGCGGGGCTGCTGCACGGCGTCGGCAAGCTCGCCCTCGATTACGCGCTGCCGCGGTCGTACGACACCGTCGTGCGCCTGGCGGAGAAGCGCGGCGAGTCGAGCGCCGCCGTGGAGCGCGACCTGCTGGGCGTCGACCACCACACCGCCGGCAAGCGGCTGGCGCAGCGCTGGAAGCTCCCGCCCGCGGTGCAGGAGACCGTCTGGCTGCACGACCAGCCCAGCGCCGCGCTCGCGGGCTCCGCCTCGGCGGGGCTCATCGGCGTCGTCACCGGGGCCAGGGCGCTCTGCCGGCACCTGCACGTGGGCTGGTCGGGCGACTTCTCACGCGGCGGCGACGTTGCGCGCGTCTGGCGGTCGCTGGGCCTGCGGTGCGAGCCAGACGCCGTCGCGCGGCTGCTGCACGAATCTCTCGCCGAGCGCCTGCGCGTGCTCGGGCTCGACAAGGCCACGACGCCCGCCCTCATCCTCGAGAGCCTGACGAGCGCCACGCGCCACCTGAGCCGGAGCAACGCCGCCCTGCGCGAGGACCTCGGCCGGGCCCTGGCCCGCACGCGCGCGCTCGACGAGATCGCGTCGTTCAACGCGGCCCTCGACGGCGAGGCCGGCGTCACGCAGTGCATGGCCGCGGTGTGCGCGTCGGCCGCGCGGGCGCTGGGCGTGCGGCGCGCCGTGGCCGCCGCCCGATCGTGCGAACGCTGGCGGCTGGTGGAGCAGGGCCCCGGCCGGGACGTGCGCGTGGACGCGCCGGCCGAGCCGGGCGACGAGGTGCTCGCGCTCCTCGCGGCCCTGCCCGACGGCGCTTCCCAGGCCCCCGCCGGGGCGTGCGCGTGGATCGGCGAGGGCGCGGGCGTCCGCGTGCTGCCGCTGCGGTCCCGCGCCAACCGCGCGCCGGAGGGGTTCGTCTTCTTCGACGGCGCGGCGGACGGCGCGGGGATCGCCCCGCTCGTCACCGCCTGGGCCCACGCGCTGCGCAACGCGGCGCAGCGCGAGAGCGCGGCGCGCACGAGCGAGCGGCTCGTCATCGCCAACCGCGAGCTGGCGCAGACGCAGGCGCGCCTCGCGGAGCAGGAGAGCATGGCCCGGCTGGGCGAGACGACCGCGGGCGCCGCGCACGAACTCAACAACCCCCTCACCGTCATCAGCGGCCGCGCGCAGCTGCTGCTCACGCGCCTGCGCGACGAGCGCGACCGGGCCGCCGCGGCGGCCATCCAGGCGGCGGCGCGCGACATCGGCGACCTCATCAAGAGCCTGCACCTGCTCTCCTCGCCGCCCAAGCCGAGGCTGGCCACGTGCTCGCTGCGGACCGTCGTGCAGGAGGCGATCGACGCGGCGCGGCAGCGCGTGGGGACGGACTGCACCACGACGTTCGATCTCTCGAAGGCTCCAGAATCCATCGCGACGGACCCGGCGCTGCTGCGCGGCGCGCTCACGGAGCTGATCGCCAACGCGCTCGACGCCTCGCCCCGCGGGCGCGCGACGGTGCAGGCCGTCGCCGACCCGAACGGGCGCGACCTCGAGCTGCGCGTCATCGACGACGGGCCGGGCCTCTCGGACAAGGCCCTCGTGCACGCCTTCGACCCGTTCTTCAGCGAGAAGCCGGCGGGGCGCGGGCACGGCCTGGGCCTCCCGCGCGCCCGCGTGATGGCCGGGGCGCTGGAGGGGGAGATCCGGCTGGAGAACCGCCCGCCGGTTCAGCTCGCGCAGCCCGCGAAGGGCAAGCCCGAATCCGTGGCCAAGCCCGGCGGCACGAGGGCGACGCTGGTCGTGCGCCTCTGGTCGCCCGTGAGCGTGGCGAGGCCGAAGGCGTAAAGACAAAACCGGGATCGGGGATCGGCGCATGGTGGCATTGGGTCGCTCGGAGCGCACGGGCGCGATCCGAGCGGTGCGCTGCCACCATGCTCCGGTCACCGATCACCGATCCCGGCTCGCCGCCGCATCCTTCTTGAGCGAAACCCCGCACTTTCCTCGGCTTGCGCGCCCACGCGCCGGTCCCGACGCACGCGCCTGAAGACGCCTCCATTCCGCGTCGATGCAATGGGTCGTGAGCAAGGGCGCGCCCAATCCGCAACGGACCCTCCGCGTCGGCGTCCTGTGCGCCGGCACGGATGTCCCGGTCCTCGACGCGGGCCAGGGCGTGCGCTTCGTCCCCGCGGCGGCCGCGCACGACCTGCGCCTCATCGTCGGCGACGGCGCGGAGGTCGCCCGTCTGCTCAAGGAACCCTCCCGCCGCCCCACGGCCGTCGCCCTCGCGCCCGGCGTTGCCTCGATCGAAGCCCCGCTGGTTGGAGAGATCGTGCGGAGCGGCGTGTCTGACGTCATCCGCCTGCCCGTGCCCGCGGCGGAGCTGGCCGAGCGCCTGCGCGCCGTCTCGAAGCGCGGGCGCGCGAGCGCCCGCGACCGGGCGCTGTGCGAGCAGCTCTCCGGCGCGTGCGGGCAGCTCGCCGCGGCGTCGCGCGAGCTTGCCGACCGCATGGAGATGATGCGCACGGCGAGCGAGCTCGAGACGCTGCTGCGCCAGGAACTCGACGCCGAGGCGCTCCTGCGCACGACGCTGGAGTTCCTCCTGCGCCGCGTCGGGAACACGAACGCCGCGATCTTCCTCCCCGACAGCGCCGGGGACTTCTCCCTCGGCGCGTACGTGAACTACGACTGCCCGCGCGACTCGGCCCAGGGCATGTTCGACGACCTCTGCGGCGTCCTCGCCCCGGCCATCGCCGGCGCCGAGGGCCGGCGCGTGATCGCCGACGCGGGCGCGTTCCGCCCCATCGCCGACGCGGGGCTGACGTGGATGCGCGACGCGACGATCGCCGCGACCGTGAGCCACGGCGACGGCGAGTGCCGCGCGATCACGTGCGTCTTCCGCGACAAGCGGCACCCGTGGGACGATCGGAGCGTGGCCCTCCTGTCGATCATCGGCGGGCTCTTCGCGCAGCAGTTCGAGCGCGCGAAGCGGACCTCCGGGCGCCACCTGCCCGGCGGGCACTGGCACCTCTCCGACGATGAAGACCGCGGCATGGCGGCGTGAGGTGACCGCGATCGACGAATCGACGCACGCGCCGGGCCTCCATGAGGAGGTGAGCAGGTGCGGAGGTGTGCAGGCGGTGGCGCGGCGCGAGCCGAACGAGCTCCGCCGTCATCCATTCATCGCTGGTAGCTCTCGATGCCGTCTCCGGCTTTGTCGTGCCCTTCTCTTTGCGCCCGGCGAATCGTCGAGCCCCGGCGGTGCCCCCGCAGGCCCGGTTGCCTGCACGCGAGCGGCCGGCGGTCAGACAGAACGAGTCCCGCGAGCACCGACACCGGGCACACCCTCCGCGTGGAAGATCCCGGACGATCAACGCGGTCGTACGTCGGCCCGGCGTCCCCCGGTCCCGCGGAAGAAGAAGGCCCCGGAGAGGGACGGGCTGCCAACGAAAAGCCCCCCGCTTCCGCAGGGGGCTTCGGTGGTCACTGGTTGTCGCTCCGGCTTACGTGCTGCCGGTGGGCGCGGGCTTGGGCGGGATCGTGTCCGAGGGCTGGTCGGCGAACTTCTCGACCAGCTCCTGCGGCGCGGGGGCCGAATCGAAGTAGAGGTGGTCCTCCGGCTTCCCTTCGGCGTCGTTGCGGCGCGTGACCTTGATCGTCGAGGGCGCCGTGAACTGTCCCTGCAGGAGCATCTCGCTGAGCGGGTCTTCGACGTACTGCCCGATCGAGCGGCGGAGCGGGCGGGCGCCGAACTCCGGGTTGTACCCCTTGTCGATGAGGAAGTCCTTGGCCGCCTGGTCCATGTCGAGGGCGAAGCCCTGCTGGTAGAGCCGCTTGCCGACCTTGGCGACCTCGTAGCCGACGATGCGGGTGAGGTCCTCCTTGTTCAGCGGGCGGAAGACGATCACGTCGTCGAGGCGGTTGATGAACTCGGGGCGGAAGAACCGCTCGATCTCCTTCATCAGCACGCTCTTGACGTTGTCGTAGTCGGTCGCCTCCGTGCGCTTGCCGAACCCGAAGCCGGCGCCGCCCTTGATGATGTCGCTGCCGAGGTTGCTGGTCATGATGATGACCGTGTTGCGGAAGTCGACGTTGCGGCCGAAGGAGTCGGTGAGGCGGCCCTCCTCCATGATCTGGAGGAGCATGTTGAAGACGTCCGGGTGCGCCTTCTCGACCTCGTCGAGCAGGACGACCGCGTAGGGCCGGCGGCGGATGCGCTCCGTCAGCTGGCCGCCCTCCTCGTAGCCCACGTAGCCCGGGGGCGCGCCGATGAGGCGGCTGACGTTGTGCTTCTCCATGTACTCGCTCATGTCCAGGTGCACGAGGGCCTCCTCGTCGCCGAACATGAACTCCGCGAGCGCCTTGCTGAGCAGCGTCTTGCCCACGCCGCTGGGGCCGAGGAAGATGAACGAACCCATCGGCCGCTTGGGGTCCTTGAGGCCGGCCCGGGCGCGCCGGATGGCCTTGCTGACCGCCTTGATGGCGTCCTCCTGGCTGATCACCTTCTTGTGCAGCTCCTCCTCGAGCTTGAGGAGGCGCGCGGCCTCGTCCTTCTCGAGGCGCTTGAGGGGCACGCCGGTCATCTTGGAGACGACCTCGGCGATGATCTCCTCATCGACGGTGCCGCTGGCCTCCTGCTGCTTGGCGCGCCACTCCTTCTGGATCTCCTCCTTGCGCTTGCGCTGCTGCTCGGCCTGGTCGCGCAGCTCCGCGGCCTTCTCGTAGTCCGCGGCCCGCACGGCCTCGTCCTTCTGCACGCTCAGGCGCTCGATCTCCGCCTCGATCTCCGCCAGGTCCGGCGGCTTGGTCATGCCCTTGAGCCGCACCCGCGCGCCGGCCTCGTCGATCACGTCGATCGACTTGTCCGGCTGCACGCGCCCGCTGATGTAGCGGCCGGAGAGCTCCACCGCCGCCTTGACCGCCGCGTCGGTGATCCGCACCCGGTGGTGCTGCTCGTACTTGTCGCGCAGGCCCTTGAGGATCGCGACCGTCTGCTCGCTGTTCGGCGGGTCGACCGTGATGGCCTGGAAGCGCCGCGCCAGGGCCGCGTCCTTCTCGATGTACTTGCGGTACTCGTCGAAGGTCGTGGCGCCGATGCACTGGATCTCGCCGCGGGCGAGCGCGGGCTTGAGGACGTTGGACGCGTCGATCGCGCCCTCCGCGCCGCCCGCGCCCACGAGCGTGTGCAGCTCGTCGATGAAGAGCATCACGTTCTTGGCCTTGCGGACCTCGTTCATGACGGCCTTGATGCGCTCCTCGAACTGCCCGCGGTACTTGGTGCCCGCGACCATCATCGCCAGGTCGAGCACGACCAGGCGCTTCTCGGAGAGGATGTCCGGCACGTCGCCGCCGACGATGCGCTGGGCCAGGCCCTCGACGATCGCCGTCTTGCCGACGCCCGCCTCGCCGAGGAGGACCGGGTTGTTCTTCGTGCGGCGGCAGAGCACCTGCACGACGCGCTCGATCTCGTTCATGCGCCCGATCACCGGATCGAGCTGCCCCTCGCGGGCGAGCTCCGTCAGGTCGCGCCCGAAGCTGTCGAGCGCGGGCGTCTGGCTCCGGCCGCGCTTGCCGCCGGTCGAGGCCGCGGCCCCGCCCGCGCTGGGCGCCGAGGATTCCTTGATCGCGCCCGGCGTGCCGCCCGCCTCGGCGGTGTCGTCGCTCTGGTTGCCCGCGCCCAGCAGGTTCAGGACCTCCTCGCGGACCTCCTCGAGCTTGAGGCCCAGGTTCATGAGCACCTGCGCCGCGACGCCGTCGTGCTCGCGCAGCAGGCCGAGCAGCAGGTGCTCGGTGCCGACGTAGTTGTGGTTGAGGTTCCGCGCCTCCTCGATGGCGTACTCGATCACCTTCTTGGCGCGCGGGGTCTGGGGCAGCTTGCCCATCGTGACCATCTCCGGCCCCGCGCGCACCAGGCGCTCGACCTCAAGCCGGACCTTGCGCAGGTCCACGTCGAGGTTGCGCAGGACGTTCGCGCCCACGCCGCTCCCCTCCTTGACGAGGCCGAGCAGGATGTGCTCCGTCCCGATGTACTCGTGGTTCAGCCGCTGCGCCTCCTGGTTGGCGAGCGCCATCACCTTGCGGGCGCGGTCTGTGAAGCGTTCAAACATCGTTGTTCCTCCGCACGAGGCACCGCCACGGGGCGCTGACCCGCGTCATGTCTTTACGTCGCGGCGTGCGTGAAAGATTGCCGAAGCCAGCCTTCCCGCCGCCCTCGCCCTGCACTCACGCCCCATCCCGCCGCCGCTCCTCTTTGATGCCTTCCGGACAATATCGGCACGGCGGGCTCAAGCGTTCGATCCATCCCGCCGACGGCCCCTAAACCCCGATCCCCCAGCGGTTAGGGTGCCCTCGGAACGCGCCCGGACGGCGCGGTTTCGGCGCGACGCCGGGGACCCCGAACCAGTGCGAGCGGCGTGCCGGGATGAAGGCCACCGCGCGGGCCGCGGGCGATGCGCGATCGACACCGACCCCGCGCCGAGCCGCCCGCGATGCCGGAATGGCAGGTGATGGACGGCCGGCGAACGCGCACGCCTTGCCGGCATGCTCGGACCGCGATGGTGCGCCGCGTGCGAATGGCGCGACTTCTCTCGGTGCTCCGCCGCTCCGCGGCGGTGTTTTCGGTGCGCCTCCGTCGCGGCGGGTCTCCGAGACTCGGCGGTGCGCTTCCACGCCGAAGGCGTGCTCGCTGGATGCGAAGGTGCTGCCTAGGAATCGTGCCGCCCGCTCGCTCGCACGCGGGATTGTCCGGCGGCGCGTACGCCCCGCTGCGTGCCCAACACCGTCGACCGGCTCACGCTATCGTGATCGACTGGTCCAGGTACACGTCCTGCACCGCCTGCAGCAGGGCCGCACCGTCCTTCATCGGCTTCTGGAACGCCTTGCGCCCGCTGATGAGGCCCATGCCCCCGGCGCGCTTGTTCACGACCGCGGTCCAGAGCGCTTCCTGCAGGTCGGTCGCGCCCTTGCTCTCGCCGCCGGAGTTGATGAGCGGCACGCGCCCCATGTAGTTGTTGAGCACCTGGTAGCGGCAGAGGTCGATCGGGTGCCCGCCCTGGCCCGCCTCGTCGCTGCCGGTGAGGTTCGTGTACACGCGCTTGTCCCACTTGCCGTAGGCGCTCCCGCCGCTGTTGATCGCCGCGTAGCCGCCGTTGTTGGTCGGGATCTTCTGCTTGATGATGTCGGCCTTGATCGTCGCGCCCAGGTGGTTGGCCTGGCCCGTGAGGTCCGCGCTCGCGTGGTAATCGACGCTCTTGCCGTCCGCGCCCTTCACCTTGAAGGCGTTGTTGCGCGTGTAGCACCAGAGCACCGTCACCATGCCCAGCGCGTGCGCCTCCTCGAACATGTCGGAGACGTACGCGATCTCGTCGCGGCTCGTGTCGTTGCCGAAGTAGATCGTGGCGCCCACGGCCAGCGCGCCCATCTCGAAGCACTGTCGGACGCTGCCGAAGTACGACTGCCTGTAGATGTTCGGGTAGGTGAGCATCTCGTTGTGGTTGAACTTGACGAGGAACGGGATCTTGTGGGCCCACTTCCGCGCCACCGCGCCCAAGACGCCGACCGTGCTCGCCACCGCGTTGCACCCGCCCTCGACGGCCAGGCGCACGATGTTCTCCGGGTCGAAGTACTCGGGGTTGGGCGCGAAGCTCGCGCCCGCGCTGTGCTCGATCCCCTGGTCCACCGGCAGGATGCTCACGTACCCCGTGCCCGCGAGGCGGCCGGTGTTCAGGATCGTCTGGAAGTTGCGCAGCACCGGCACCGACCGGTCGGTGTTGCTGAAGACCTTGTCGACGAAGTCCGGGCCCGGCGCGTGGATCGCGGAACGCGGGAACCTGGCCTCGTAGCGGACGAGCTTGTCGTACTCGGCGCCGAGAACATCGCGGATACTCGTGGGCATGGGGAATCGTAGAAAGCGGAAAAGTCGGAAAACGGCGAAGCGGAAAATCAGGAGGCGGCGGCCCTCCCCGTCTTCATTTTCCTCTTCCCACGTTTCCGGTTTGCCGCTCTTCCCTCACGCCCTCGCCGCCGCGGCCTTCTCCTCCGCCTCCGCCTCCTGCGGCGTGGGGTACGCGATCCGGGCGTGGTGCATGCTCGTCAGCGTGCGCGAGACCGAATCGACGATCGTCGAAAGTTCCCGCAGCGTGAGGTTGCAGTCGTCGAACTGCCCGTCGCGCAGCCGCCGGTCCGAGATCTCGCGCACGAGCGAATCGATCTTCGAGGGGGTGGGCTCGCCGAGGGCGCGCGTCGCGCTCTCGCACGCGTCGGCGATCATCAGGATCGCCGCCTCCTTCGTGCGGGGCTTGGGGCCGGGGTAGCGGTACGCGAACTCGTCCGGCAGCAGCTCCTCCGGGTCCTCGTCCAGCTGCGCGGTCGCGAAGGCCTGCCGCCGCGCGCGGTGGTAGAAGTACTCCACGAGCGTCGTGCCGTGGTGGCTCTCGATGAAGTGCCGCACGTTCATCGGAAGCCTGAACTCGCGCGCGAGCTCCATGCCGTCCTTGACGTGCCCCACCACGATCAGGAGGCTCATCGCCGGGCTCAGCTTGTCGTGCCGGCTCGCGCTCCCCGCCTGGTTCTCCACGAAGTACTCGGGCTTGTTCATCTTGCCCACGTCGTGGTAGAGCGCGCCCACGTACGCGAGCAGCCCGTCCCCGCCGATCGACTCGGCCGCCGCCTCTGCCAGGCTCGCGACGTTGAGCGAGTGGGTGTACGTGCCCGGCGCCCGCATCTGCAGCTCGCGCAGCAGCGGCTGCTTGGGGTCGCGCATGTCGCTCAGGGTGAGCCCGGTCGTGACGCCGAAGGCCCGCTCGATTGCCGGGAGCGTGAAGAGCGTCACGGCGCCCGCGACCATCATCCCCGCGCCGCAGAGGACCGCGTCCGTCGCCAGCTCCTGCAGCACGTCGAGCGGGTGCAGCTCGGTCGCGCGGGTGAGCAGGCCCATCACGACCGTGGCCGCCGCGATCCCCAGCCCGCCCGCGGCGCTCGTCCGCACCAGCGAGCGGCGGTCGCGCACCTCCCGCAGCGTGGCGGCGACGCACAGCACGCCGGCGACGGCCACGCACAGCGCGCCCAGCCCCTGGTCGAGCGCGAGGCACACGAGCAGGCCGTGCATGAGCCCGAACGCCAGCCCCGCGCGCCGGCCGTAGCCGACGATCGTCAGCAGCGCCGCGCAGGCGCTGGGCAACGCCACGAAGACGGCGAGGAACGCCGGCGCGAGGGCCGCGCCGACGCACGCGAGCGCGAGCCCCGCCAGCAGCAGGAGCGCCATGCCGAAGGCCCGCGCCGCGCGCTTGCGCAGCACCGGCACGAAGAGCGTCGCGTACGCCGCCAGCGCCGCGCTCACGCCCAGCGACACCGCGAGGAGGCTCCCCCACTCCACCGCACGGTCGAGCCACGTCCGGCCGCCGTCGTACGCCCGCATCTCCTCCGCCACGAGCGCCGCCTGCGACTGCGTCAGCGGCTCGCCACGCCGGTAGATCACCTCGCCCCGCGGGATGCGCACCCGCACCGGCGGCACCTCCGCCACCGCCGCGCTCTGCGCCGCCGCCGTCGCCGCGGCGTCGAAGGCGTACGTCGGGCGCTCCAGCCGCACGAGGCGCGCGACGACCGCGCCGCGCACGGCCGGGGCGAACCCCGCGTCGCGCGCGATCGACCGCATCGCCATCACCACCCGCTCGGTGTCTGCGAGGTTGATCAGGTCGCCCCGGTAGACCTCGTCCGCCCAGCCGGTGGAGTCCCTGAGCGAGACCGCGGTGTGCGTCCCCTCCTGCATCGCCCGCTGGTACGTCTGCGCGTCCAGCAGCGGCCTGCGGCGCAGGAGGTTGTTGAGCTCCGACACCGCGCTCGTCCACGCGCTGTCGTTGCGCCCCGCCTCTCGCACCGCCTCGAGCACCTGCTGCGTCAGCCCGAACTGCTCGCGGATCGCCGGGTCCACGTCCGACGCCGACGCCGCGCCCTCGACCGTCTCCGGCAGCCGCCGGATCGACGCCACGACCTCCGCCAGCGCCGCCTCGTCGGCGACGTACACCCGGGGCGTGCGCAGCCGCGCCGCGTCGCGCGCCTGGCGCGTCTGCACCTCGTCGATCGTCGCCAGCTGCTCCACGCGCACCACGCGCGTGTCGTGCATCACCCGCCCGGGCGCCACCAGCGGCCGCGTCCGCGTCCACGCCGCCAGCGCCGTCGCGGCGACCGCGAAGAAGAGCACCACGAGCAGCCCCAGCACCGCCGCGGAGTCCGACACGCCGTCGGAAATGCGGCCGATCCCGAACAGCGCGCGCAGCCCGCCCCGGCGCGACCGCACGCTGCGTGCGAGCGCCCCGGTCCTGGCGAGTTGTGGATCGTTTCTGCTCATACAGCGACGCGCGGGGGCGTCCGCCGATCAGGCCGCGCCGCCGTCCCCATTCTCTATCGACCCGTCGGCCCGGTCACTGTGCGCGTTTTCGGACGTCGCCGCACGCCGCCTCGGCCCCTTTTTCGGCGGCTCGTACGCCGCGATGATCCGCCGCACAAGGTCGTGGCGCACCACGTCCGTCTCGTCGAACCCGACGAACGCCACGCCCTCCGTCCGCGCCAGCCGCGCCGCGGCGTCGGTCAAGCCGCTCGGGGTGTCCGGCGGCAGGTCCGTCTGGGTCGGGTCGCCCGTCACGATCATCTTGGAGCCCTGGCCCAACCGGGTCAGGAACATCTTCATCTGCCCCGCCGTCGAGTTCTGCGCCTCGTCCAGGATCACGACGGAGTTATTCAACGTCCGCCCGCGCATGAACGCCAGCGGCACCACCTCGATCACGTCGTTGTCCACGAAGCGCCGCGCCGCGGAGAAGTCCATCATGTCGTTGAGCGCGTCCAGCAGCGGACGCAGGTAGGGGTTCACCTTCTCGCGCAGGTCGCCGGGCAGGAACCCCAGCCGCTCGCCGGCCTCGACCGCCGGACGCGCGAGGATCACCCGCTTGCACTGGCCGCTGCGCAGCAGGTGCACCGCCGCGGCGACGGCCAGGTACGTCTTGCCCGTGCCCGCCGGGCCAAGACCGAAGACGAGGTCGTACTCGCGGATCGCCTGCAGGTACGCCCGCTGGTTTTCCGTCTTGGGCCGCACCGGCTTGCCGCCGACGAACACGTTGAGCCGGTCCTCCCACGCGCCCGCGTGCTCGCCGTCGTTGCGCGTCCAGCCCCGGGTCTCCTGGGCGCGCATCGCCTCGTCGGTGATGAGGTCCATCACCTGCTGCCGCCCCATCGGCTGGTTGCCCTCGGCCGCGTCGATGAGCGCCTCGAGGACGCGCTTCGCGGCGGTCACGCCCTGCGCCGACCCGGTGACGGTCACCCGGCCTTCGCGCGCCAACACTTCCACGTCCAGCGCTTCGCGCAGGAGCTTCAAGTTGCGTTCCGATGCGCCCACGACCGCGACCCGGCCGGTCCCGGAGGGCACTCTGATGACCGCTTCCACCGCGCTGCCACTCCGAGCCGGTCCGGGCAGAGGGCCCGCCCCCCGACGCCCGTTCCGAGGACATCGTATGGCCCACTGGCCCCAAGGGTTCGGTCTGTCTGTGAGCGTTCTGTTCGGGGTTCTCGCGGGCTGCGCCGGTGTCTCGAAGCCGCCGGAGGCGGAGTCACACTCGATCATCGTCCACGCGGATTGGGACGACTGCGATGCCGCCGCCCTGATCACCGCCTCCCGATGCGAGATGGGCATCGTCGAGCGCCGTGGTCGAATGAGCCCTCCCACGAAGGTGTACGAGCTCGTCACGCCGGGGAACGAGACGGCGTGGCTCACGGTGCGGTGGGCCGGCGAGGGGGATCCGGTGTCGGGGCCCATCCGCCTCGAAGCGCGGGTTTTGGACGCTCCCGACGACCCCCGCGCCCGGCGTCTCGTCGGTGCGATGCGCCACCGCCTGCGCCAGCTCCGCGGTGTCGAGACCGCGCCGCTGGACGCGCCCCTCCGCTAGCGCATCTTTCGGCGCGGACTCTTCATACGGCGTCCGGGGCTCCTTCATCGCAGCGGCAACATACCTTGCGAACGCGGTTTTCGCCCCGCCCCGCGGGCGCGTCGACACGCCGCGACCGAGGGACATCATGCCAGACACGTCCGCGCCCACCACCCCCGCGCCCGTCGCAGCATCGCCCCGCAAGCGTCGCCGCTGGCCCTATGTCGTGGGGGGGGTCGTGCTGCTCCTCCTCGTCCTCGTGCTCCTCGCCCCCACGATCGCGTCGGGGCTCGCGCCCGGCGTCATCCGGTCGCAGGCGAGCAAGTACGTAGAGGGCGATGTCACCGTCGGCGATGCGTCCCTCTCGTGGGGCGGCCCGCAGCGCGTAGGGCCCATCACATGGAACGGGCCCGACGGCCAATCCGTCGCGCGCATGACGGTCGCCGTGGACGCGGGGCTCATGGCCCTCGCCACCGGTGGGCTCAACCTCGGCGTCGTCGAGGTGAGCGACGGCGAGATGCGCGTTGTTCGGCGCGCCGACGGCAAGCTCGCGATGGCCGAGCTTGTCAAGCGCCCGCAGCAGAACCGGCCGGCGCAGCCCGCGGCCAAGGAGCCGGCCCGCCTGCCCAAGGGCCTCAGGGCGCACGTCACAGTCAAGAGCATGGACATCACGTTCATTGACGAGGCGGGCCAGGGCGGCGCCGCGTCGCCGACCACGATCACGCTGCAGGACGTGCAGGGCGAGGCCGGTATCGACCCGGGCCAGCCGCTGGTGGTGAAGCTCAACGCCACGACGAGCACGCCCGGCGCGCAGCCGGGCAGGATCGCCATCGACGCCCGCGCGACCAACTGGGCCGACGCCAACGGCGAGCTCACGCCGACGCTGATGGACGCGGACGCGAAGGTGACGGTCGAGGGCCTGCCCCTCGCGCTCGCCGATGCGCTCCTCGGCCCCATCGTGAAGGACGCCGCCGGGGCCGCCGTCCCGCTCGCGCGCTCCATCGGCCCCATCGCGAACGCGCAGATCACCTTCACCGGCGGCCTGAAGGACGCTTCCGCGCAGGTCCGGGCCCAGGCCGAGCGCCTCGACGTCGCCGGCGATCTGCGCGTGACCGACGGCGTCCTCACCAACGTCTCGCCTGTCACCGTCTCCGTGCGATCCGGCGCTCTCCCCGACCTCGTCCCCGCCCTCCGCGGCGCGCTCGACGAGAACGGGGGCGGGCGCATCACCCAGCTCCCCGACGCCGCGGCGACCATTCAACGGCTTTCCGTCCGCCTGCCCCAGGACGGCAAGCCCCTCGACCTGCGCGGCTCCGCGATCGACGCGACGCTCTCGCTCACGCGCACCACGGGCCTCGTGCGTTTGCGGCCGAACGAGCAGCCGCGCGAGTCGGTCCTGGAGCCCCTCAGCATCCGCCTCACGAGCGACGACCTCGCGCAGGGCCTCAAGGTGCAGGGCGGCACGCGCGCGACCATCGGGGGCGAGCCCGCGGGCACCGCCGCCATCGATGCCACCGTCGCCGGGCTGCTCGACGAGAACGGCGCGCCCGTCACCGGCGTGCCCCGCAACATCAGCGGCGCGGTGCGCGTGCAGCAGATCGCCACCGCGATCGCCCAGCCCTTCGTGCAGCCGCTGGGCATCGTCCTCGCCGAGGACATCGGCCCCGTCGCGGACGTCGAGCTGACCGCCAACACGCCGCAGGGACAGCGGAACGCGATCGACGCCGACGTGCGCGTCGTGGCGGAGAACCTCTCCGTCGCCGGCTCGCTGCGGGCGAGCCCGGCGCAGATCCAGTCAAAGGGCGGGAGTTTCACCGTCGAGGCGCGCAGCCTCGGCCGCATCGCGCGGGCGCTCACGCGGGAGGGCCCGTGGGTCGTGCAGGGCGCGGAGGGCGCACCCGGCCGCCTTTCGCTCACCGAGATGGGCTTCACCATCCCCCTCAAGGAGGGCGCGCCCGTCGTCGAGCAAACCTCCGCCTACTCCAAGTTTGCCGTCGAGGGCCTCGCCGCGGCCCCGCGTGAGGCGACGCGCCCCGATGTCGCGCCGATCGTGGTGCGCCGTATGTCCGGCGGGGCGGCGATGCGCCCCGGCATGGAGGTTGACTCCGGCTTCTCCTCGACCCTCGCGTACACGGGGCAGGAGTTCAACTTCGGCGTCGATGTCAAGGGCCTCGACCTGCCCGAGCCCGCGGCAACGCCCGCGCCGGCGGCAGGGAACGCGCCCGCAGCGGGCCCGGCGACGCCCGCCGCGCCGGCGCTCATTCCGCTCCCCGGCTCCTTCAAAATCACGCTCGCGAACATGCCCGTCGCCGCGGCGAACCTCTTCCTCCCCGTGCCGACAGAGCAAGGCGCCCCCGACCTCGCCGCGGTGCTGCGCGATGCGCTCGGCGACCGCCTGACCGTGCGCGCGCAGGGCACGCCGGTGGAGGGTTCGCCCGAGACGATGGCCATCGAGTTCTCCGCGCAGGCGCCGCCCGGGCTCAACCTCGCCGGCAAGGCCCGCGCCACGCCGCGAGAGCTCGCGACCGAGCCCATCACCGGCGAGATCGCTGTCTCGCCGCAGTCGCTCGACGCGATCCTGCGCAACTTCGCGCCGGAGATGCAGGACAAGCCCACGCTCGTCGGCCCTACCCGCGTGCAGATCGCGATCGCGCCCGTGACCGTGCCCCTCAACGAGAAGCGCGTGCCGCAGTTCGCGAACGCGCAGCCCATCAACGCCACCGTCCGCATCCCCGGGCGCACGATGGTCGAGACCGTCGTCTCCGGCCGGCCCGCGCGCGTCGGCGTCGAGGAGCTCGAGCTGCGCCTCGAGGCCCCCGCGAGCATGCTCGCCCCCGCGCCCGCCGCGGCGGGCGCGCCGGCCCCGAAGCCCGCGAGCGTCACGCTCAACACGAGCGTCGTGAGCGGCGAGGGGCTACGCCTCGCGACCGTCTCGGGGCGAGCATCGCGCGACAACGCCGCGGGCGGCGTCGCGCTCGGCGTCAACGCGGCCGATATCGACACCGCCGCCGTCGATGCCTTCCTGGGCCGCCCGGGTCTGCTCGCGGGCGTCCTCGGCGATTCCGCCGCGGCGACGATCGACGTGACGATGGACACTGCCTTCAAGACGGGGCGCGCGTCCGTCTCCCTCACCGCGCCCAACGTGACGACAAACGGCCCCGTCGCCGTGCGCATGACGCCCGCGAGCCTGGAGCTCGAGAACCCCGCGCGGCTGCAAGCGCGCATCGACCCCGGCTTCGTGTCGGGCCTGCTCTCCACGGACGGCAAGCCCCCGGCGATGGTCCTCGCGGAGGCGACGCGGGCGGACGTCACGGTCTCTCGGCTCCTCCTGCCCCGCGCCGCGCCGGGCGTGCCCGCCCCTCCGCCGGACGTCAACCTCGCGGCGTCGATCCCCCGCGCTCTCCTGCGGAGCGCCGACGGCCACCTGCTCACGCTGAACAACACGCACCTCGAAATGGCCACCCGCGCGAACGCGCCGCACGGGGACCGGCCCGTCGACTTCACCCTCGCGGTCGAAGACGCGCGCGCGCCCGACGCCGCACAGTCCGGGCGCATCGCCCTCGCCGGCAGCGTCACAAACCTCGTCGATGCGCAGGGCGCGTTCAGCATGGCCGGGGCGCGGCTGAACGCGAAGGGCGAAATGCCCGGGGTCCCCACCGCCCTCGTCGACGCGCTGGCGCGCAAGGACGGCCTGCTCGTCGATGCGCTGGGCCCGATCGTGCGGGTGAACGCCGACGTCCGCGGCTTCCCGCTGGGCGACGCGCCCGGCGGCGACCCCGGATCGCTCACCGCGAGCCTCGAGAGCGACCGGGCCCGCGCCAACATCACCGGCGACCTGCGCGAGGCGGTGCTCGTGACGACGCAGCCCGTCACCGCGAGCCTGTCGCAGATCACGACCGCGCTCTCCGGCCGCTTCCTCAAGGGCCTGCCCCTCTTCGGATCCTTCGAGAAGCAGTCGGCGGACGCGCCGGCCATGCTGCGCGGCGAGAACGTCACGATCCCCCTCTCCAACGACCTGGGCCGGCTCAACGGCGTCTTCACCATCGACCCGGGCGAGGCTCGCTTCTCCACCAGCGGCGCGTTCAGCCGGCTCCTCGACGTCGCGGGGCTCGGCGGCGTCAACGGCATGATCGGCCAGCGCCTCCAGCCCCTCACGGTCACCGTGCGCGAGGGCGTCGCGACCTATCCGTACTACGAGATCCCCCTCGGCGAATTCACCATCGCCACCGAGGGTCGCGTGGACCTCGTGGGCCGGAAGCTCGACGTCATTACGTGGGTGCCGATCGGCGCGCTGACGGACCAAGCCGCGGGGCGCTTCAACACCGGGCTCGGCTCGCTCACCACCCGCGCGGCCCCGGTGTTGTCCGCCGCGTCGATGGTCCCCTTCCGCACCTCGGGCGCGCTCGACAACCCGGAGACGGACGCGGACATGAGCCTCTTCGCGGAGACGACGCTCAAGAACCTGCGCCCGGACCGGCTGATCCGCGAGGGCGTGGGGAGCCTGCTCGACCGCATCCGCGGCGATGGGGAAGAGCCGAAGTAGGGCTTGGTGCGTGGTGCGTCGTGCGCGTGGGGAAGAAAGACACGACGCCACCCGCGGTGGCCGCGGAGGAGCGCGGAGGAGAAATGTGGGGCAGGCGTCCCGCCTGCCACCGAACACCCGTTGCTATGCGGACCGCCGGCTCCTCTCATCGCACTACACACAACGCACTGCCCTCACCGCCCCCAGAACACCGTGTCGCCCGACTGCTCCGTCGGCTCCCTATACGCCTGGATTTCGAAGTCGAACGCCGCGCCACCGTCATCATCTCCGTCCGGGCCGACGCTGTAGAGGAGCGGCGCTCCGTCGCGCAGGGCATAACGGAACTTCCCGTCCGGGGCGATCGGGTCGGTTGGCACGGTCGGCAGAATCGACGGCGCCAACTCCGCGAGCGACGCCGGGTAGGCGCCGTGGGCATCGCGGTGGATGACGAGGGCCAACGCGATCATCCCGGCGTTGAAGGACTGCTGCGAAAGGTCTTGTTCGATTGTGACCCGACCCACGGCCGGCAAGCAGTACGCGGTCACCGGAAATGTGAGTCTGTCGTACGGCGACCCGTACGGAGACGGAGCTTTCAAGCGTTCGCGGTACGGCTATGCCGCGAACCCGACGAGAGCGTCATACGACGTACTCATGTGCTCTTCGGCTTCTTTGCCGGAAGGCATCACGAACGCGGCGATGTTGTCGAGCTTCGGAGGAGTGTCGGAGCCGTCCAGGCGTTTGATTTCCGTCATGATCGCCAGCCCGTCACCGCGCCCGTTGTCGGTGTACGTCCACTGGATCATGTCCAGCCCGATGTACCGCTCCAGAGAGACCGCTCTCGCCGACGTGGGCGTGAGCGCGTAGTCGCTGAGCAATGCAACGAGTTCACGGGCGCTCACGCCCGATACGAGGCCGTCGTCGCAGGCCTGCGCCATGGCGTCGTACAAGAGCCGCCGCGTGCGAAACAAGATGCTCGCGTCCAGCATCGACCCCTGCTGCGCCAGGATGTCCGTCATAGCGAGTATCTCGCGCGCCGCGGCCAGTGCGTTCGCGGAGTCGTCTGCCTCGAGTGCGCGCCGCAGACGCAGCACCTGGAGGTGGCCGGCGACCCTACAGAAACTGATCTCGTACAACGGCGTTCCCAACAGCGGCTCGCCGGTCGGGATTGTCCGCAGCGCTCCGCGCAGCCCCGGCAACCTTTTGCACCGCCCGAACGCACCGCTCGCCGTCACGAACGCCAGCGCCTCGTCCGCGAGAGAGCGCTCCTCCGCCGTCGCCGTGCCGCGGATCACCCGCTCGTACTTGATGTCGTCGCGCTTGCCCGCGGCCTCCGCTTGCTCGCGGAACGCGGCGTGCGCGTTGCCGACCGCCTCGACGATCGCGACGAATTCGGGGTACCGGTCGCGGTTCTCCGGGTTGGGCGCATCCTTCGCCGCGAGCTCGCGGATCTTCGCGCCGTAATCGGTCCGCGGCGTGGGCTTCGCGGTGTAGCACCACGCGACGGCCCAGACGACCGCGCCGAAGATCAGCAGGAAGACCACGGCGATCGAAACGATGATCTTCTTGCCGCGTGACATCGCCCGAGTGTAGAGAAAGGATCGTCAGAGCCCCGGCCAACGACCGGCACGCAACGCCGCGACGTTCTCCGCCGTCGGGAGCGCGACCCGCTTGGGTTGTTCTCGCGGCCCATGCAGCCAGATCAGCACGCACCGCTCATCGACGAACCGGCCCGCGAGACGCATGACGTTGGCGAAGTGAACGTCTCGCTCGTCGGGGACGGCGTACAGAACGGCATCAACATACATCCACGCCTCGTGACGTAGCCACGCGAGCCGGCTCTCGGGTTCGCCCGGCGGCTGGCCGCTCACTTCGGCGGGGTAGGGCGTCCGGCCGACACCGATGTGGTACTGCACCCGGCCGACGTAGCACTGTGCGTAGAACATCCCGCTTGCATGGACGCTGAAGAATTCCGCGCTCGCGGCGGCGTCGGGGCGGAGTTCCTCCTCAAGAACGCGGCGAATCAGCTCGCGCGGAGCCGCAAGCTCGCTCCTCTGCATCAACGCAACGGTTGGGATGCAATCGAATAAACCCACGCTTCTCAATGTACCACGCCGCGGCCACCCGGTGGCAGGCGGGACGCCTGCCCCACATTCTTTCACCGCGCTTCTCCGCGTCCTCCGCGCTCTTCCTCTTCTCTTCCTACGCACCATGCACAACGCGCCCCGACGCCCTCCCTCGCGGTCGGGCTACCTGTTCAGTGCGTCTTCCGCCCAGTGCCCCGCCCCCAGCGCCCGATGCCTCTCAAATGAAAAACCCCCGGCTCTCACCGGGGGCTTTCGTGATTCAGTCACGTTGACGCCGTCTCACGGCTGCTCGGGCGTCTGCCGCTGCTCCTGCGGCTGGCCGAAGAGGAAGAAGGGGAAGCCCCCGCCGCCGATCGCGTCGGTGTTGTAGATGTACTGCGCGTCGAGCGCCTTGCCGATGCGGATGCGCGCCTCGGCGAGGTGGGCGTAGCTGTACGGGTCGAGCCCGCCCTTGTCCAGCCCGTCCTTGCCGATGATCTCCTCGATGCGCCGCTGCAGGTCGCGCAGCTTCGTCACCGCGAGGTTCGAGACCGCCTTGCTCGCCTCGCCGAAGCTGTTGGCCGGCATCGTGAGGTCGATCATGCGTTCCACGTACTCGTGCTGCAGGTTGCGCCGCAGGCTGGTGATGTAGGGCTTGCGGGCGTTGGAGCCGCTGGGGCCCTTCTCCAGCTCCTTCCACACCGCGCCGTGGATCGTGTCCACGTGCTCGGCGAGCGTGTACGCGTCCTGCGACGACGGCACGCGGAACTCGTTGTCGTAGACGCGCCGGACGCGCGTGGGGTTGAGGAGCATCGTCATGACGCTGGCCTGGATGCCGCCGATGCGGTCGTGGACCGGCCACGCCGACTCCTCGCGCGCTTCCCCGAAGCCGCCGGCGTCGAGCCACTTCTCGCTGGTCATGTGCTCGAGCAGCTCCGGCGTCAGGCCGAAGGAGGCCTCGTCGAAGGAGTTCTCGATCATCCACGCCAGCGCCGCGCGCTGGTCCTCGGCGGGCACCACGCGCAGCGGCGTGCGCTTCGCCGGGTCCCCCTTCTGGTCGCGGTTCTCGAAGACGCCGCCGATCCAGCCGGCCATCGTCGAGAGGCCGCCGGTCTGCATCCCCAGCGTGATGTTGTACCCGCGCCGGACCTTCGCCCAGGACTCGCCGTCCTTCACGAACTTGTCGATCAGGCGGCCGCGGTGGTACTTCGCGAGCTCCAGCCGGTGCTTGGCCCACGTGAGCGGGTCCTTCGCGAAGTCGTAGCGCCGCGCGTAGGGGTCGGGGCCGCCCGTGTCCTCGTCGGTGCCGTAGTCCAGGCCCGGCTCGCCGACGCGCTTCAGGACCTCCTTCGTGTCGCCGAACGTGTAGCCGTACTCGATCGCCCACATGTCGTAGACGCCGATGTCCGTCATCGCCACGTCGCCCGTCAGCTTGCCGTCCTTCACGGCGAGGTTGGGCCCGATGTAGTCCATCACCGAGGCGGCAAAGGGCGTCTTGCCCTTGAGCTGCTCGCTGTTGATCTCCGCCATGCTGTACTGGCTGCTGGCCTTGAAGTTGTGGCGCAGGCCCAGCGTGTGGCCCACCTCGTGCGCGACCAGGTCGCGCAGCAGCGGCACCACGAACCAGTCCGGGATGCCGTCCAGCTCGGGCTGGGCCTTCTTCTTCTTGTCGTCCTTCTTCTTGCCGTCGGCCGAGGGGGTCTCGTCGGCGGGCGCGAGCTCGGCGTCGAGGATCATCGCGCTCATGCGCAGCACGGCCATGTCGAAGGCCTTGCCCTTGGCCGCCATGCACATGCCGTTCACCTGGCTGGTGCGGTTGAGCAGGCCGTCGTACTCGCCCGTGCCCATCAGGCGCGGCGCGCCGCCGAGCAGGTCGCGCTCGCGCACCGACGCGTCGCCCATCGCCAGCGGGTGCCCGCCGTACGCCGTCACGCCGCGCCGGGCGCGCTGGGCCATGATGAACGGCCGCTGCGCCGGGTCGGCCAGGCGCACGCGCGGGTCCCAGTTCGGCCGCGTCTCCAGCCACGCGAGCGTCTCGGGCCCCATGCCCTCCATCACGATCTCGGGCATCATCTCGTTGAACTGGCCCCAGAAGTACCGGATCCACCCGTCGGTCAGCACGACGTCGGCGTCCAGGATCTGGCCCGTGAGCGGGTGGACGCGCGACGGCCCGATCGCCGTGCCCTGGTCGTTGGAGAGCCAGCGGATGAAGTTGAAGCGCACGTCCTCGCTGTCCTTGTCCATGTGCGCGCCGGTGGCCTCGTCCTGCTGGTAGACCTCGATCGCGTTCGCGAGGCCGACCTTCTCGAAGGCCTTGTTCCAGATCAGCACGCCGTCGCGCACCGCCTGGCGGTAGCGCACCGGGATCGCCGCGTCGAGGTAGAAGACGATCGGCTCCTTCGGCGGCGAGAGGTCCAGGCTCGGGTCGCGCTTCTCGAGGTTCCAGCGGTTGACGTAGCGGACCCACTTCTCCTTCTCGGTCATCTTGCCCAGGTCGCGGTACACCGTCGTAAAGTACCCGACGCGCGTATCGGCCACGCGCGGCTTGTACCCGGTGTTGTCCGGGATCAGGCTGATGCTGTAGTGGAACTCCTTGAGCGTGCCGCCGGCGACGGGGATCTCGAACGAGACCTCGATGTTCTCCGGGAAGGCCTTGGCCCGCTTGATCGTCGCGAGGCGGCCGTTGGCCCCGCCCACCGCGCCGCCGAAGAAGTTGCCCGCCTTGCCGACGAACAGGTCGCGCAGGTCGATCACGGGCTGCCCGCCCGGGCCCATCGTCAGGATCGGCACGTCGAGGATCACCCGGTCGGTGAAGAGGTTCTTGACGCTGCTCTTGCTCTCCTGGTCGCCCGTCGAGCGCGTCATCACGTTGGGCTCGATCAGCATCAGGCGGTCGTTGAAGCGCTTCCAGTAGACGTACATCTCGCCGAACTGCAGGCCCGCGTACTCCTCGCCGCTCGCGATCGTGAGCGCGATGAAGTGGCGCTGCCCCTCGTACCCGCGGGGCAGCTCGGCGAGCATGCCCTGGTCCTTGTCCTTCGTGTAAATGGTGTAGAAGGGCGCCTTGCCGTCGGCGGTCGAGACCACCTTCTCGAAGCCCTTGCTCACCTCGGCCCAGGGCTTGAAATCAGGCTTCTCCTTCTCGCCCTCGGCGGGTTTGTCCTGCGCCAGCACGGGCGCCCCGCACGCCAAACCCGCGACGCCGGCGATGATCGCCGCGTTCAACCCGAGGACCGCCCATCGTTCGCTGCGCTTGTTCATCGCTCCTGCTCCTGTTGCCGCCGCCCAGAGAACCGGGCGAAGGACCCTCGTACATCGGCTGTCGCGCCCCGGTTCGCCCCGGTTTGCGCACGCCGCCACCGGCCCGGGCCGCGAACCCGGGACGGAATGGTTCGCACCACGCCGCGTCGGCGTTAGCCCGGAATCCGCATTTGCCACATCAGCGGGCCCACGATCGCCAGCAGCGTCGCGTTGTGCAGCCCGTGCGTCACCATCGGACCGATCAGGCTCCCCCGCCATTCGCGCATCAGAGAGAAGTTGAACCCCAGCACGATCACGGGGAGGAGGAGGAAGAACGGGTACCCGTGCATCACCCCGAACGCGATCGCCGTCACGACGGCGCTCGGGACGACCCCCCACCAGGAGCGGAGATGCCGGTAGAGCGCGCCCCGGAAGACCGATTCCTCCACGAACGGCGCCCACACCGTCGCCAACAGGAAGACAAGGATTAAAAGGAGCGGGCTCCCGCTCCCCAGAAGCTCGGCGACCGGGTTGTCGGGCGCGGCCGGGCCCCCGTTCCCCCCGTCGACCAGAGCCCTCACGAACAGGATGAACAGGCTGACGCCGATCGCGACGAACAAGAAGGGGAGCGTCGCGAAGTACGCCCCCAGCCCCGCGCCGATCTCCCGGAAAACGCCCTCGCCCCGCGTCCAGCCGATCCGCCGCTTGAGTTCCGGCCACGGGACGCCCCGCAGCAGCGGGTAGAACGGCACCGCGACCAGAAGCCACTGCGTGGCAAGGCTGAAAACGATCAGCCACTCAGGCGCCCGCTCCCCCTCCTTCACGAAGGCCGTCGCGATCGCCAGCTTGACGGCCTGCAGCGCCAGGAACGCGATCGCCATCACCGCGACCGTCTCGAGGAAGACGCTCCCGCCCGGCAGGGGCGGCGTGAACCGGGGCCGGATCCTCCCCGAGGAGAAGCGGATCACGCCCACGATGAACAGGACAACCGCGGCGATGAACGCGCCCGTGACGACGACCATCACGGCCGTGAGCGTGAGCACGAGCGGAATGCCGCCGCCCGTCAAACGCTCCCTGGTGGGGTCCGTCCGCGGCGCGTCGTGCACCAGCGCGAGCTTCGCGAAGTACCCGTGCCGCGCGATGAGCTCCTCGCGCTCCGCGTCGTCGACCGTCTCGCCGCCGTAAATACGCCGCAGCGTCGCGATGTCCGCGTCCAGCCCGGCTGGCGGCGCGTCCTCCGACTGCGCGTCGGCCGCGGCTATCTCCGTCCCGACGGCGTCCAGCCGCCGCAGCGCCTCTTCCGCGCCGACAACCTCGCCCGCGACGACTGCCGTGCGCACACGCTCGACGAGCGTCTGGCCCGGCGTCTCGGCGAGGTTCATGAGCCGCTCGCCGTCCTGCACCTTCCCGGAGCCGTCGCGCACGACGTTCGCCAGCTTCACGAGCATCACCGCCTGCATCGTGAACTCGTCGCCCTGCTCGGGCGCGGTCACGCCCGCCTCGGGCGGCTCCGGCGCCCCGGGGAAGACGTGCGGCAGTTGCTGCAGCAGCATCACCAGCCCGACGAAGACGAACGCGCCGATCGCGGCCAGGCGCGCGGAGAAGGGCGTCCCGGCGTCGGGCGTGTCCCGCCCGAGCGGCGTCTGTGTCACTGGTGCGTCGTGCATCGGCTGATTATGGGCAGGCGTCTCACGCGTCGTACCCGACGACCTCGCCCCCCGCCGCCCCGGCGGAGGGCGCAACGCGCACCGGGCCCCGCGTGCGCCGGACGCCTTCGCCGCGCGCCTTGGTCATGATCGGCTGGGCGTACTCCTCGCGCAGCAGCGACTGCTCCACGCCCCACGCGACGCCCGCCAGCGCGAGCAGCATCGCCCCCGCGCCCATGCACGCGCACACGACGATCCTCTCACGCCGAACCTTCATGGCTCTTCCCCGGCGCCCGACCGCGCGAGCAGGACTTTTTCGGATCGGCGCGGGGCGCGTATCGCGCCGGAGCGCGCTTCCTACTTTTTTTGTGCCGAGCGACGGGTGCGCCCTGCTCACGCTCGCGCGACCTGTCCCGCACGCGTCGCGCGTTCCGCCCGTGTTCGCCCGCTCGCTCCGTCAAAGGAAAAACGGGCGGCTAGCACGGCAACACGCCGACCAACCGCCCGTCGCGGATGAACCGTGTTGATCCCTCAGCGGTCGTCGCGCCGCTGCCGCTCCATCTCGCGCCGCAGCTCTTCCATCTGCCGGCGCATCTCCTGCATCTCACGCCGCAGCTCGTCGTCCTGCGGCGCGCGTGTCGTCTGCGGCGCCCGCGGGGGCCGCGGGGGTGCGGGCGCTTCGAACAGGTGCGGCATGCCGTTGGCGTCCTGCCCCATGAACAACCCCTCGCGCGCCTCGTCCGCCGCCGCGCGGAGGGACTGCAGCGCCTCCTCGAGGGCCTCGACCGCCTGCCTGCGCGCTTCCTCGCCGTCGCCGCGCGCGGCGTTCAGCTTCTCGATCTGCGCCCGCAGCTCCCGCTGCGCCTTGTTCAGCGCTTCCTGCTGGCCGCCCAGAGGGTTCAAGCCCCGGAGAGCCATCCCCGGGATCGTTTGGGCGAACACCTGCGCCCGCTTGTACTTGGCCAGCTCGACGGTGATCGCCCGGCTCTCGTCGCCGCGCTTGACCTGCACGTCCACCTTGTCCCCGGGCTTGTACTTGTGGAGCATCTCAACCAGCGCCTCGCGCCCGGCGACCTTCTTGCCGTCGAACTTCACGAGGATGTCGCCGGCTTTGATGCCCGCCTTCTCCGCGGGCGAATCGCCGACCACCGTCTCGATCAGCACGCCTTCGACGTCGTCTTCATCCGGCTCGCCCATCGTGATGCCGATCATCACCGGCGGGTGGTTGCCGTCGTCCTGCGCGATCGTGAGCGCCGGTCCCTGATTGCCCTGCCAGCGCCAGACGTTCTGCCCGGGGGGCGCGGAGAAGGCGCGAGCCCTCGCCGTCCCGGGGAGCTCGATGGTCTTCTCGACGTCGCCGTCCTCGTCGAGGATCTCCACCTTGTCGCCGTCGACCCGGTAGCGGTTCTTGGGCAGCTTCTCGCCGTCCACCTCGACCGTCTTCTTCCCGTTGCGGTCCGTCACCGTGTACCGCTTCGTCCCGTCCACCACCACGGTCTGCGAGAAGCTCTCCGACGCGGCCGCTTCTTCCGCCGCGGCACGCTCCTGCTTGCTCAATGGCCGATCGAACCCCTCGTCATCACGGTTCTGCTGCGCCAGCGCCGTCGTCCCCGCGGCCGCAACCAGGGCCGCGACGCCGATCAACATTCGCTTGCGGATGTTCATGGACACTGCTCCTGTCAATGCCGGGGGACCGCGTCCCGCCGGGAAAAACCTCGTTCAGTACGCCATCCCACGCTCGAAAATCGCCTCGGGCACCTCGACCTGCACCGGCACGCGGACGCCGCTCTCCTCCATCGAGAACTTGTACAGGTCCTTCACCCGCACGCGCTCGACGATCGGACGGACGTACACCACCACGTACTCGCCCCCGTCGGGCTGATACCCCACGAGCTGCCGCTCCCCCTGACCGATCACCTGCCCCTCGCGGGCGCCCAGCGTCAGATAGTTGTTGAGAGCGTCCGCCGCGCTCACGATCGGGCTGCCGGCCTGCTGCACCGGGCTCTCGCGCCGCTCCTTCGACGTCACGAAGATCGCGAACGTCAGCGCCGCCGCCGCGGCGAGCCACCCCGCCCACGCCGCCGCGGGCCGGGTCTGGGGACGCGCCCCGGGCAACGCCGTCCGTTCCGCCGCGCTCGACGCGCCGCACACCGCCTCGCTCAGCGCGAGATGATCGCGGAACGAGAGCGCCAGGCGCCTCCACACGCCCGGGTCCTCGTGGGCCGCCGCCTCCAGCAGCACCCAGCCGGAGCGACCCGCCTCGCCGTCCACGGCGCGGGAGATCAGAAGGTCAACCTCGTTCCCCTCCGTAGGAACCGGGCCGACATCGGGGTTGTCACCGTTCGTGTTCATGCCTGCCTTATCACCTTGCCCTGCACACCGATGGATGCTCGGCGCGCCGTTTCCCGTCAGGAATTTGTGCCCTCGCCGCCCCGTTCTTCGAGCGTCAGGGCGGCGTCGTCTTCCTCGCGCTGCTCCGCCAGCTCCCGCAGCCGCTTCCTCGCCCGGGCGATGCGCGTCTCCACCGTCGTCTCGGGGATATCCATGACGCGCCCGATCTCCCGATAACTCATCCCGTGCACGGCCTTCAGCAGCAGCGGCTCGCGGTACCCCTCCGGCAGCTTCGCGGCCAGACGCAGCAGGCGCCTCCCCTCGTCGCTCACGCGCGACCGCTCCTCGGCCTCCGCGTGCGCGTCGACGCCGATCGCCGCGACGACGCCGTCGAGCGATTCGTGCTTGCTCCAGCGCTTGCCCTTGCGCGCCGCCGCGTGCGCCGCGTTGATCGCGACGGTGCGCAGCCACCCCCGCACGGCCTCGGGGTCGCGCAACTCCGGCAGTTTTCGGACAACGCTCAGCGCGACGTCCTGGAGAAGGTCCTCCACGTCCGCCCACGCAGGCTTATACGCGAGCAGGACCGCGGCGACCCACCGCCTGTTCTCGGCCCACGCGGCGCGCAGCCACGTGTCCTCGCTCTCGGCAAGCGAAAGCCCCGGAGCGATCCCGCGTTGATCCTCGGGCTGAGCCATATCCGCGCCTTCCTACGGATGCGCGCACGCGGAGTTTCCGTCGGCAGTTCAGCCGGATTCTCCGTACCCTGACCTCGCCATGGCCCGAAACCCAAACGAAAGCCAGATGACGCTGGGCGAGCACCTCGAGGAACTCCGCTCGCGGCTCATTTGGGCCCTGCTCGGGCTCGTGCCGATCGTGACCGTCGCGTTCTTGCAGGGTGAGTGGCTCCTTGCGAGAATCCTCGCGCCGGCGAGGCGGGCGCTCGCGGCGGGCGAGCAGTTCGATATCACCGCCGGGAGCCCGCTCGAGACGTTCAGCGCGTTCATGCGCGTGTCGATGATCGCCGCGATCGTCGTCGGCAGCCCGTGGATCTTCTATCAGCTCTGGCGCTTCGTCGCTCCGGGGCTCCACCGGCACGAGAAGCGTTTCGCGTACTTCCTCGTCCCGCTCTCGGGCATCCTCACGGCGTCGGGCGTCGTGTTCCTCTTCACGATCGTCCTCCCGCTCATCCTGCGCTTCTTGATCGCGTTCGGCACGAACGTGGGCCACGAGCCGATCGCGACCGCGCCGCTGTCCGAGGGCGTGACGCTCCCGTCGATCCCGATCCTCAAGGCGGACCCCACGACGCCCGCCCCCGGCAACTACTGGATTAACTCGGAGATCCACAAGCTCCGCGTCTGCATGGGCGTGGACGCGAACGGCGTTGCGCACGTGCTCTCCTCACCCCTGTACCGCGACACCGGGATCCTGCAGCAGTACCGCGTTGGCGAGGTGCTGAGCATGATGCTCACGCTCATCCTCGCCTTCGCGGGCGCATTCCAGGCGCCGCTCGTCGTGCTCCTCCTCGGCTGGGCTGGCATCGTCGACCGGGCCTTCCTCGCCAAGTACCGGCGCCACGCGGCCCTCGTTTGCACTGTCATCGCCGCGCTTGTCATGCCGGGCGACCCCGCGAGCATGATCGCGATGGCCGTGCCCCTGTACCTGCTCTACGAGCTGGGCGGCGTCCTCCTCTGGCTTTTCCCCGCCTCACGCGTCGCGGGCAGGAAGCCGCTCGCGGAACTCTCCGGCGACGAGGACGCGGTATGACACGGCGCTGGCGTCCCCGCGGCGTCTTCTGGCTTTTGCGCCGCGCACCGCGCACGCCGCTCCCCGCCTCCGCCGCGACGGAGACCGACATCGTCATGATGGACCGCGCGCTCGCCCTTGCAGAAACGGCCGCGGGCGGCGGCGAGGTCCCCGTCGGCGCCGTCGTCTACGAAACGGCCACGTGCCGCGTGCTCGCGTCCACCTCGAACACGCGCGAGAACGCCGCCGACCCCGCGGGGCACGCGGAGCTCTGCGCAATCCGCGACGCGGCCAAGGCTCTGGGCGACTGGCGCCTCAACGCCTGCACGCTCGTCGTCACGCTCGAGCCCTGCGCCATGTGCGCGGGGGCGATCGTGAACGCCCGTGTCGGACGTGTCGTCTACGGGGCCCGCGACCCCAAGGCCGGCTTCGTCGGCTCGCTCGGGAACCTCATCGACGACGCCCGCCTCAACCACCGTGTCCGCGCGATCGCCGGCGTGCGGGGGGAGGCCTGCGCCCGGCTGCTCACGGGCTTCTTCGCGGCCCGGCGGGCGGAGAAGCGCCGGCGCACGTAGTGTCTTCCATGCCCGAACTGCCCGAGGTCGAGTGCCTCCGCCGGAGCCTGGAGCCGCACCTCCTCGGTGCGCGTTGCACGGGCGCCTCGCTTCTGCGCGGAGACATGTGCCGCGGGATCGCGGGCGCAAAGGTCTCGCCCACGGCGATGCTCAAAGGCCGCGCCGTCGCGAGCCTCGAGCGGCTGGGCAAGAACCTCGCCATCGTGAGCAACGAAGGCGCCGTCCTCTGCGTGCACCTGGGCATGTCCGGCCAGGTGCTGATCGAGGAACGCGAAGAGCCGCGCACGCACGTGCACGCCCGGTGGACGTTCACGACCCCGGGCGGTCGCACCGCGACGATGACCTTCCGCGACCCGCGCCGCTTCGGCGGCCTCGCCGTCGCGTCGTCGATGGACGCCGTGCGCGTCCACGCGTGGGCGGGCCTCGGGCCCGATGCGCTCTCGATCGACGCGGGCTCGCTCCGCGAGCGCGCCGGCCGCTCGGCCCGCGCGATCAAGAGCATCCTCCTCGACCAGCGCGTGCTCGCCGGCGTCGGCAACATCTACGCGGACGAGGCTCTCTTTGCCGCGCGCATCCACCCCGAGCGCCCCGGCAATTCCCTCGCACCGCGCGAGTGGGCGGCCCTCGCGGCACGCGTCCGCGACGTCCTCGCGAGCGCCATCGCCTCGGGCGGGAGCACGCTGCGCGACTATGTCAACGCGAACGGCGCGAAGGGAAGGAGCCAGCACACCCACGCCGTGTACGGCCGCGGCGGGGAAACATGTACGGTGTGTGAGAAACGCCTCACGCTCACAGTGCTGGGCGGCCGGGCGACGGTGTACTGCGTCCGATGCCAGCCCGCTAGCGGGACGAACATTTCCACATCGGCCAGCGGACGCACATCGTGCCGTGCAACCAGGCCTGTCGGCTGAAGCAAGTACCCGGCCGCTGTTCTCTTCGGGTCTTTTCTCGCAAGAGAGATATATCTCTCTTCGTCGTCGTAAGAAGCCCTGGCGCAATGTGGACAAGCGCGCCGAACAGCCTTTAAACACCGCCAAAACCAGCAGTTACGAGAGTGTCAGCGCCGCGCAACCTGTCGCCTCGGTGTCGGCTGGCGCCGTCTGGTGGGTCTTGTTCAGAGCCTTTGCAGACTGTCCGCGCGCCGCGACGCGCCCATGTGCGCGCCGCCGCGCGCCCGAGCCAACTCATCCACATGCTTTCCACACGAACCTGTCGGCAAAGGCCGGGGGGTCGAGACCCCCTGATCCCGTGGTCACTCCGACCGCGCGGCCCGCGCTCGCTCCTCGAGCATTTTCAGAATGGAGACGAACTCAGGGTCCGCCCCCATCTTCTCCTCGACGGCCTTGACGGCGTGCATGACCGTCGTGTGGTCGCGCCCGCCGAAGAACCCGCCGATCTCCTCGAGCGACAGGCGCGTCGCCCTGCGGGCGAGGAACATGCACACGTGACGCGGGAGGGCGATCGACCGCTGACGCAGCTTGCTCTGCAGGTCGGAGAGGCGGATGCCGTAGAACTCCGTGACGACCCCGATGATGCTCTGGATCGTCGGCTCGTTCTCCCGCCGTGGCGGGCGGTCGCCGACGCTCGCCTGCGCCATCTCCAGGTCCACGGGGCGCCTGTCCACGTGCGACTGGATGAGGAGCTTGGCGACGACGCCCTCGAGCTCGCGGATGTTGCTGTCCACGCGCTGGGCGATGAACTGCGCCGCGTCGTCGGGCAGGTGCATGCCGCGCAGACGCGCCTTGGTCTTGAGGATCTGGATCCGCGTTTCATAGTCGGGCGCGTCGATCTTGCAGACCAGGCCCCACTTGAAACGGCTGACGAGCCGCTCTTCCAGGTCGGGGATCTCCTCCGGCGGCGCGTCCGACGAGAGGATGATCTGCTTGTTGGCGTGGAAGAGGCTGTTGAAGGTGTGGAAGAACTCTTCCTGGCTCCGGTCGCGCTTGGTCAGGAAGTGGATGTCGTCGATGATCAGCACGTCCACGTCGCGGAAGCGGTGGCGGAACTGCGCCATCTCGCCGCTCTGCACGCTGTCGAAGAACTGCGTGACGAAGCCCTCGCACGAGGTGTAGTAGAGCACCGCCCGCGGGTTCGCCTCGACGATCTTGAGGCAGATCGCCTGCAGCAGGTGCGTCTTGCCCAGGCCCACCCCGCCGTGGATGAAGAGCGGGTTGTACGCCCGGCCCGGGTTCGAGGCGACCGCGACCGCGGCGGCGTGCGCCAGGCGGTTGTTGGGCCCCACGACGAAGTTCTCGAAGGAGTAATCCGGGTTGACGACCAAGGCCTCGGTGCGCGCCCCGGCGTCGTGGATCACGATCGCGGGCGGGCGCGGCGCGGGCGCCACGGGCGGCTCGGGGGGCACGGCCGGCTCGAGCGGCCAGGGCTGCGCGGCCGCCTTGGGCTCGATCACCGCCCCCGACGCGGCCGCGGCGGGAACGGGCGGCGCCGCGGGCGCGGCGCTGCTGGCGTCCCCCGGCCCCAGGAAGCGCACGCTGAGCAAGTACCCCGACACGGTCCGCGCCGCGTCGTTGAAGGCGTCGGCGCAGGTGCGCTGGAGATAGTCGCGGTGCAGCACGGTCGCCGTGCGCATCTCGAGCGCACCGTCGGCGATGCCCAGCGGCGTGATCTCCTCGAACCACTGCCGGCACATCTGCGGGTAGTGGGCGCGCAGGTGCGCCAGCATCGACTCCCACGTGCGCGCGTGCGGATCGGCGCCCTCGCGCTGACCCCCGCGCGCGGCGCGACGCGTCCCGTTCTGCGTTTCTCGGATCGCCACGTTCCACCCGTCGCCGCGAAGAGCCAAGGCGCGGCGGCCTGCATCCCAATCCATCGACGCGAGAGCCTTCCACCCGGCGCTCGCGTGCGCAGAACGTACTGGCTTGGGGGAAACCTGTCAACCGCCGAGTGAAGGAAAAAACGACGCGCGTGCGCCCCGCGCCAGAATCGCGGAGGACTTAGCGAATCATTCCGAAAATCGTTGTTGACGGGGGTGAGAGTGAGCGACGGTTCATGCGCCGCGTCGCTAGACCTTCCCGGGGAAGACCTGCGCGAGCGCGTCGCGGAACCTGCCCGCGACTTTCCTGAAGCCCGCCTTCGTCGGATGGATTTCGTTCGCCCACTCCGTGTCGGGATCGAGCGTCCCCTGCGTTTCGACGACCACGAACCGGTTCCCCGTGCTCGCGAACGACGCGACGGCGTCCCGGAAGCGCCGCAGCATGTCGGACACGATGTTGAACTGGTCGTCCGGGTTCTTCCACCCGCGGAATTCGAGCGATGGCTTGAGCCACGGGCCCTGGCCGCAGACGCCGCGCCCGCTCACGCGGGGCAGGTCGTACGCGTTGGCGAAGATCCATGCCTGCGGCGCCAGCTCGTTGCGCAGCGCGACCAGCTCCTCGAACCCGATGCGGACGATGTCGAGCACGTTCTCGAACCGCGTGTTGTGCATCGCCTGCTGCCACGACTGACCCTCGAACTTGTTGAGCCAGAGCGAGAACTGGTCGCCGGCGATGTCGTTCCCGCCGCCGGAGATCAGGATCGCATCGAACGTGCCCAGGCTCCTGTCCACCAGCGCCTCGCGGAGGCGCTCCTGCTGGCCGCATGACATCATGCCGCGGATCTCGTCCCCGTAATGCGCGAGATTCAGAATCCGCGCCTTGCCCGAGAGCATCGACTGCAGCTCCGGGATCACCCCCTCGTCGATAACGCCGGGGAGCGCGACGCCGCCCCGCGCCGGGTAATCGAACCACGAGTCCCCCTCGGCGAGGAGCCGCAGCCGGCCCTTCGCGTCGAGACCGATCGCCCGGCGCTCGCGGCGCGATTCGTCCCGGAACGCCGCGACGCGCTCCGCGCGGGCGTCATCCGCGCGTCGCGCGAGCACCCGCCGCGCCGCCTCCATCTTGTTCAGCGGCTTCTCAACGACGCCGTGCGGCGGCGAGGCCGCCGCGGCCTTCATTACCCTGGAGGGCCGGCGCGCGGGCGCCTTCTTCGAGACTCTCTTCGCGACCTTCTTCTTGCTCGCCCGTTTCTTGGCCATGCCGCCCCCACTCTCTGCTACCTCGCGCGCACCTTCGCGGTCTTCTTCGACACCTTCTTCTTCGCCGCCCGCGCGGGTTTCGTTGCGGCCCTGGCCTTGGGCGCGGAGTGGTCGTACGCGCGGCGGAACCACAGTTTCAGGTCGTCGTCGATCGCGGCGGGCGACTCCACCTCAATCCTGTGCGTCAGCCGCCCGTCGTTCTTGATCGGGACGAGACGCTTGGGGAACCTGATCCCCGCGGCGTTCTTGAAGCAGAGCGCGAGGTCCACGCGCTTCTGGTTGGGCGCGGAAATCTGCGCGAAGACGTGCTCGCGATAGAGCGGCACGATCGTCTTGCACGGGCACGCCCTCGCGTCGGCGCCCATGCCCAGGCCGAGCTTGAGGAGCGTGTCGTACAGCGGCCGAAGGTGCGCTTTTTTTCCCGCGTACTGCTCGTCGACGTACGCCGGCGCGAGCGCGAGGTACCCCTCGGGCGTGTCTTCGGCCATGCCCATCGTCTTCCCCGAGGCTTTCTCCGCGAGCCACCACGCGGTGTTCGCGCCCAGGCCGTGCCTTTCCTTGAGCCACGCGCGCCGCGCCTTCTCGTCCTTAGGCCCCTCGCGCTGAATGAACTTGATCCACTCTTCGAACGACCTGCCGGTCTTGGCGGGCAAGTCCTCGATCCACTTCTGGATCATCGCGACGCCGGGGTGGACGGAGTAGGGGTGCGGGGCCCTGGGCATGCAAAACCGTACGGCTTAGGTCCTGTTCCCCGCCGCCTTGATCCGGCTCACCAGCCCCTGGCTCTTGAGCTGCACGCCCTTGAGCAGGCTAGTCAGGGCGTCGCGGTTGGGCGCGAACTCCAGCGCCGTCGTCATCGACACCCACTCCTTCGTCACGAGGTCGCAGAGCGACTTGGTCGCGCTCTGCATCCCCTCCTCGTTCCTGCCCACGATCATCGGCAGCGCGCTGTCGTCCCCCTCCCGGATCTTCTCGCGCACCGTCGGCGTCCCCAGCAGCACCTCGCACGCCGGCACCACGCCCAGCCCCGTCTCCGGCAGCGCCGGCAGCAGCCGCTGCGCCAGCACGCCGCGCAGCGTGTTGCTCAGGGCGTGCCGCAGGAACCCGTGCTCGTGGCTCGGGAAGAACTCCAGGATGCGGCTGAACGCCTGCATCGTGTCCGCCGTGTGCATCGTGCTGAAGACAAGGTGCCCGGTCTCCGCCGCCTGCACCGCGGCGAGCACCGTCGTGTGGTCGCGCAGCTCGCCGATGAAGATCACGTCCGGGTCCTCGCGCACGATGTACTTGAGCGCCGTCGCGAAGTCCTGCACGTCGATCCCGATCTCGCGCTGGCTGATGATGCTCTTCTTGGGGACGAACCGGTACTCCACCGGGTCCTCCACCGTGATGATGTTCTCCGCCCGCGTCTGGTTGATGTGCTCCATCATCGCCGCGAGCGTGCTGCTCTTGCCGCTCCCCGTGACGCCCACGACCAGGATCAGCCCCTCCGTCGTCTCGTCGATCAGCTTGCTGTAGACCTCCGGCACGTGCAGGTCGGCGTAGCTGGGGATCTCGGCCTTCACGCGCCGGATCGCGGCGTGCGTGTGCCCGCCGGAGCGGAACATGTTCACGCGGAAGCGGTCGCCGTCCTTGAGGTGCGTCGCGAAATCGAGGTTGCCGCTCGCCTCGTACCGCGAGCGCAGCTGCTCCGGCACGATCGGGTCGAGGAGATGATCGGCTTCCTCTTCGGTCACCGGCTCGGCCGCGATCGTGCGCAGCAGCCCGTTGATCCGGTACGTCGGCGGGATGCCGACCTTGAGGTGCAGGTCGCTGGCGCCCAGCTTGCGCATCGCGCCCAGCAGCCGGTGGATCGAGAGAGGACCGCCTTCGACCATACAGCACCCCCGCGGGCGCAAACGGCCTGGGCCTCGCGGCCCGCACGCGCAGCATACCGCGCGGCGGCGGGAACCGGAACCGCAAATCCCGGATTTTCACCCCGCCTGCGGGGTGAACGTGACGAACGGCCCTTTGATCGTCGTCTCGATGACGCCGCGCACCGTCCGCGAGCCCTGCTTGAGCTTGAACTCCACCCGGACGCGTTCGCCCGGGGCCCAATCGAGCCCCGCCGACGCCGCCTTGCGGATCGCCAGCGGGTCGCGCACCAGCGCGATCGTCGGCACGTCGCGAAGGTCCGGGCGCCACGAGCGGTGCGCCCGCTTGACGACCACGTCCATGACCTGGAGGTCCCGCGGCAACGCCCGGCCGTCGCGGGAGACGACCGCGAACTCGACGTACGCGTTCGGCGGCGTCGCCTGGTCGCCCGGCAGCCGCAGCTGGCGCACCGCGGCGCTCACCGTGTACGGCCGGTTCGCCACCCGCACCCGCACGCCGTCGGTCACGGTCCCGACGACCCCGTTCTCCACCTCGGCGGGAACCGCCGCGGCGGGAAGGGCCCAACAGACGGACAACGCCAACAGACCCGCGACGGCGGTGCGATTCATGACCGGCTCCTTTGTTCGCTCCGGGCGTCTTGGTTGCCGCGTCCAAAGCGCGGGCGCCCGTCCACTCTTCGGCCCCAACATACCGCCGGATGCCGAATTCGCAAGCGCGATCTTGCGCACCGCGCGGCGTTCGGACCCTGAGCGGGATTCGGCCCACGCCCGTACGCTCCGCGACGCACCCGAGGGAATACCTATGCGCTGGTGGGTAACAGACTGGCTCGACGCGGCGGGCCCCGTCTTCCTCGTCTCGTGGATCACGTGGGTCGTCGTCTCGATCGTGCTGCACGAACTCGCGCACGGGTGGATGGCCTTGCGCTGCGGCGACGACACGCCGCGCTACACCGGGCACATGACGGCCAACCCCTTCGTCCATATTCCGGTGCCCTGGGCGTGGGTCATGTTCGCCCTCTTCGGGTTCACCTGGGGCCTGATGCCCGTCAACCCCGCCAACTTCCGGGGCCGCTACGACGACACCAAGGTCGCCTTCGCCGGCCCCCTGATGAACCTGATCCTCGCCGTATTCTGCCTCGTCGCCGACGCCGCGTGGCTCACGTTCGCGACCAACGTGCAGGACCCTCTGCACCTCAATCTCCACAAGTTCCTGTGGATCGGCCTCATGATCAACTTGATGGGCTTCTGCTTCAATCTCCTCCCCGTGCCGCCCCTCGACGGCTCGCGCATCGCTTCCGACCTGATCCCGGCGTACAACCGGATGCTCTACAAGATCCAGACCAGCGAAGGGGGCGCGATCGTCGCCATGATCGCATTCACCGTCCTCTTCATGGCCGGCGGGCGAGTCGTCTGGCCGTTCGTGATGACCGTGGCCGCGATCAGTTCCGGCGGGCTCACGGCCATCATGGGCGGCACGTTCCGCGACCCCTTCGCTTGAGCTCCGAGCGATGAAGCATCTCGTCATCATCCCCGACGGCGGCGCCGACCTGCCCATCGAGCAGCTCGGCGGCCGCACGCCCATGGAGGCCGCGCGCCAGCCCAACCTCGCCGCCTGGGCCGCGCGGGGCGTCGTTGGCCGCGCGGCGACAACGCCCAAGGGCTTCGAGGCCGGGAGCGACGTCTGCTCCATGAGCCTCCTCGGCTACGACCCCGCGACGTACCACACCGGCCGCGCGCCGCTGGAAGCCGCCGCGCTGGGCCTCGACCTCGCGAGCAGGGACTGGATCTTCCGGCTCAACTTCGTGACCACCGGCACGAGCGGCGCCGACGAAGGGAGGATGCTCGACCACTCCGCCGGCGCGATCACCGACGCCGAGGCCCGCGACCTCGTGCGCGCCGTGTCGCAGGCGTGGCGCGAGCGGGGCGGGCCCATCGCGCAGGGCTTCGCCCTCCACCCCGGCGTCTCGTACCGCAACATCCTCGTCGATTCCTCGGGCGCCGATTACAAGGGCCTCGTCACCACGCCGCCGCACGAGATCCCCGGCAAGCCGTGGCGCGACCACCTCCCCCGCGGCAACGGCGCCGAGCGCATCAACGCTCTCATGGAAGACGCCGCCGACGTGCTCCGCGATCACCCCGTCAACCGCGCCCGCGTCGCCGCCGGCAAGCGGCCGGCCACGATGGCCTGGGTCTGGGGCCAAGGGACCAAGCCCACCGTCCCCGCCTTCCGCGACCGCTTCGGCAAGCGCGGCGCGATGATCACCAGCGTCGATCTCCTGCGGGGCATCGCCGCGTACATCGGCTGGGACCGCCTCGAGGTCGCGGGCCTCACCAGCTACCACGACACCGATTACGCCGCGCAGGGCCGCGCCACGATCGAGGCGCTGCGCTCGTACGACGTCGTCTGCTGCCACGTCGAGTCCCCCGACGAGGCAAGCCACCAGGCCGACTGGAAGACCAAGGTCGCCGCCCTCGAAGCGATCGACGAGAAGATCATCGCCCCCGTCGCGGCGGCGCTCGAGCGCGAGTGGCCCGGCGACTGGCGCGTCCTCGTGCAGCCCGACCACTACACGCTCTGCTCTACCCGCAAGCACGACGCGACGCCCGTCCCCTTCCTCGTCCTCGGCGCAGGCCTCCGCGCGAACGGTCTTCCCTTCACCGAGGCGGGCGCGAACGCCTCGCCCCTCCAGCTCGCGAACGGCCACGACCTCATGGGCCGCTTCCTTGATCCTTCATGGAGCGGCACGCCGTGAGCGACAGCGAGAACAAACCCGATCCGCAGGACCACTTCGAGCTCGCCCCCGAGCCCGAGCCCGCGACGCCGCGCCCGGCGCAGCCCGCCCCTCGGCGCATGTCCACCGAGGAGTACGAGCGCAAGCTCCGCGAGGAAGAGGAAGCGCGCCTCAAGCACGAGCAGGAGGAGAAGGTGCGCCTCGACCTAGGCGAAGGCATGCCCAAGGGAGCGCCCCTCATCTCACCCCGGCTCCGCAACGCCAGGAACGCCGCGATCGCCGCGGGCGTTCTGCTCGCCGCGGCGGTCATCATCGCGATGATCCGCGCCGACAGCGGGCACCTGCCGTTGGCCGCGAAGATCATCTATGACACCGCGCTCGCTTCTGCGCTGGGCGTGTGTGCCGCCTTCGCCTTCGCGGCGATCCAGGAGCGGCCGCTGGGGAGCTGGACGCAGGGCGCCGCGCGCATGGCCCTCGCCGTCGCCCTCGCTCAGGTCGTGCTGCAGTGCAGCGTCGGCGGTGGCGCCGGCAAGGCCCTCTTCGCTGTCCTCGCCCTTGTGGCTTACCTCGCCGCGCTCATCGTCCTCATGGACTGGAAGCCCCGCATGGCCTTCCGCGTCGGCGTCTTCCACTTCGCGCTGCAGGCGCTCGTCTGGCTGGCGATCTGGCTGGACGGGACGGTGGAGAGGATGACGAAGTAAGTACGTGATCCGAAAGTGCAGTTGCCCTCCCTCTCCCCGTGCTTCACGGGGAGAGGTGGCGGCGCAGCCGCCGGTGAGGGGTCTTCGCACTTCTCGGTTTTCGCCCGACCCCTCACCGCCCGTCGAAGACGCCGGGCACCTCTCCCCGCTATCGCGGGGAGAGGGAGGCGGTATCATGCCCCCGTGCGCTTCGATCCAGACCGCACGACCGCGTCCGACGACGCAACGAAGAAGGCGCGCAGGCTCCGCCGCACCATGAGCGTGCCGGAGATCAAGCTCTGGAACAAGCTCCGCGACCGATCCGTCTGCGACGCGAAGTTCCGCCGCCAGCAACCTATCGGTCCGTACACCGCGGACTTCTACTGCGCCGAGTTGGGGCTGGTCGTCGAGCTCGATGGCAGCTCGCACAAGCGTTCGCATGATGAACGGCGCGATGCGTTCATGCGTTCGCTCGGACTCACCGTCCTCCGCATCCCCGTCTGGGTCTACGAGCAGAGCGAAACCGCCGCACTGCAATCGATCGCGCACTCCATCGAGCGATTACGGCTCGCCAAGAACCACGCGGCATCGCGTCGCTCTCCCCGTCCAAAGGACGCAGAGAGGCGCCCGCGCAGTGGGCGGTGAGGGGTCATCTCTTCCTCCCTCGCCCCGCGCCAGCGGGGAGAGGTGGTCGCCGTCTTCGGCGACCGGTGAGGGGTCTTCTCTTCGGTGCTCCACCACTCCGTGGCGGAGTCCTCGCGATCCCGGCGCTTTGTCAGGCGCAGACACTGAAATGCTTGAAGTAGCGCGCCCCAGCGGCACGGGGTGGTGCCGCATCGATTAAAATACGCCTACTTTTTGAGATTATGACTCAGCAGGAGCCAATCGCTCTCACTCTTCAAGTCCTTGCACAGCTCGAACAAAACGTCGCCAACTTTCTCTCTTGTTCCAGCCAATCTTACGGAACCGCTCGGAATTAGTCCGTGCCGTTGAAGCCGCTCGTTTGTTGTAGTAGTGCTAAACATGTCCGTGGCGAAGTGCCGAGCGCTCCTGCTCACCTCGCCGGCGACGAACCCCAAGAGTTCCTCGTATAAAAGCCCACTCACAGCAGATGCCACAAGCCTTACGAGAGCGGGCGGTGGCTTCTTCTCCACCGCCCACGCGAGGACGCGCGCGTGAATGTCCACTTTGTGCTTATCTTCTTCCTTCGCCGCACAGTCGACTATATGAGCAAATAGGTCCAGTTCTTCTTCGGTTGGGGTGGTAATCTCGACGCGAGAGACCCTTGCGCTTAGCAGACGAAGCACGCCACGCACCTTTTCTTCGTACTTGCGTCGTGATCGCTTTTCCAAGTAGCGAGACACCTGATCAATTGATAGCGCTCCGAGGCCTACGCCTACACCGAGCGGCCCGCCTCCGCTCAATGCGACCGCAAGCGCGCTTGCATACACGCCGAGCGCCGAAGAGCCGGTGAGAACAAGATCGCTGGAAACACCGGTCTTTTTATCTGCAGATGGGTCATCTCTAGTAGTCATGGCTTTCTAAACAGTTCACACCGTCTCCAACGGATCCACATCCACCGTGCTCACCAGCACCTGCAGGCCCGGCTCGCGCCGCAGCATCTTCTCCTTGAGCCGCGGCAGGTAACCCCGCTCCGTGTTCGTGTGCCCGCCCAGGATCACGCTCATCCCGGCGTTGAGCGCGCCCAGCACCTCGTGGTGCTTCATCTCCCCCGTCACGAAGACCTCGCACCCCTCCGCCCGCGCCGTCTTGGAGAGGCTCTCGCCCGAGCCCGGCACCGCCCCCACGTGGCTCACTTCCTTTTCTTTGTGCTCGTGCGCCACGGCGTACCGCACCCGGTCGCGCTTCACCCACCCCTTGATCCGCTCCGCGAGCTGACGCACCGTCGCCGGTTTGTCCAGCACCAGCCGCCGCCCGGAGCCCGCGCCACGCCGCGGCTGGGCCACGAGGTCGTAGACGTCGATCGCCGGTTCCTCATAAGGATGGAACTTCCGCAGCGTGTCGAGCGCGAGCGCCAGCCCGCCGCGCGAGCAGGACATCTCCAGCCGGTGCTCGCGCACCGACTCGATGCGCCCAGGCTCCCCCACCGTCGGCTTCGTCCCCTCGCCGCCGAAGAACGTCCCTGTCCCCTCCGCGCTGAAGGAGCAGAGCTGGTAGTTGCCGATCCGCCCCGCCCCCGCCGTCGCCAGCGCCTTGCGCACGCGGTCGAGGTCCTCCGCGGGCACGTACGTCACGATCCGCACCTGCTGGCCCGCCTCCTGGTGCTTGTGCGGCACGAGGGCCCGGCAATCGCCCGCGATTTTGCCGGGCGTGTGCGACCCCGAGATCCCCTCGCAGAGCCAGTCCGTCACGCCCCCGGGGATCGCGTCCAGTGCCGTGTGCGGCGAGTAGATCGCGATGCTCGACTCGAGCGCCCGCAACACGACGCGCTGCCGGGGCGTCGCGTCCGTCACACGCGACAGGGGTTCGAAGATCGGCGGGTGGTAGGCGACGATCGCCCCCGCGCCCACGCTCCGCGCTTCATCGAGCACCGCCTCGGAAAGATCGATCGTGAGCACCACCGGCCCGCGCAGCGAGCGCGAGCCGTCGCCCGCGAGCAGGCCCACCTTGTCCCACGGCTCGGCGTAGGAGAGGGGCGCGATCGCTTCCATCAACGCGGCGAGGTCTCGCACGAGCATGCGGCGCTCCTTCTGCGGAACGGTAGAGCCCGGTGGTCCGCCCCTCTCCGTAGGCCTGGCGTCTCGCCGGGCGCCGGTCACCCGGGGCCGTCATGAGGAGGTGAGCAGGTGGGGAGGTGAACAGGTGAGGCGCATTCTTCAATCACCTCTTCACCTGCTCACCTATTCACTGCTTCATCTCCATCGCTCCCTCGCTGCTCCCCTCCTACGACTCCCTATGCCTTCCTCCCCAACACTCCGCCGCGCGGGCTGGGCCCTCGCCGCCGTCGCCGGCGCCGCGATCCTGGTGAGCGGCATGGTCTTCTTCGCCAACCAGACCGCGAACCCAGCCCGCGCGGACCTCGCCGGCCGCGTCTTCACCGGCGCGGCGGTCGCGATGATCGTCGGCCTCACCCTCGCGCGGCGCGACTGATCGCCTCCCCGTGAACGTGGCGAGTAGCCGCCGCACCGCCGACCTATAACCGTCCGGAGCGCGCCATAACCACCGCCCGGCAGCGGAAATACGCAGATCTGCTTGCCCGCCGGGGAGTCGTCAAGTATGCTCTCGCCCCGCGGGGAAAGCCCGCACCGAGGAGAGAGCGATGACGAAGACGTTCACGATCTGCGCGCTGTCCTGCGTCGGCCTCGCGGCCTCCGCCGCGTCGGCGAGCCTGATCCGCCCCGATTCCGCCACGGCGACGAGCACATTCAGCGGGCTCTACGACATCGGTAACACCATCGACGGCTCGGGCCTGCCCGCGAACTTCACGCCCGCCGACGCGCACGCCACCTATACCACGAACAACCACTGGACGACCGCCAACGGCGACACCATCGGCGAGTCGGCCACCTTCTACTTCAACACGCCGCAGACGCTGGGCGTCTTCCACATGTGGAACCACCGCTCCAACGGCATCGCCGCGAACCCGCACTACGAGGTGACACTCTTCGACCTCATCCTCCGCGACTCGGCGAGCAACGTCCTCCTCTCGCTGACGAACGTCGTTGCGCAGCCCGACGTCGCGGTCGCGCAGAACTTCTCCTTCGCGCAGACCGCCAACGTCAGCTCCGTGCAGCTCGTCGTCCGCGCGACGGCGAACAACAACTCCTCGCCGTACACCGGCCTGGCCGAGGTCGCCTTCAGCGTCCCCGCGCCCGGCGCGGCGGCTCTGCTGGCCCTTGCCGGCCTGACCGCCGCCCGCCGTCGCCGCTGAGCGCGGCGCGCCGCTCACTCCGGATCGCGGGTCCGCGGCGTTGACTGCATTTTGAAGCCCCCCGACGTCGGTGTCGGGCTCGGCACCAGCAGCACCGCGCGGTTCAGCTCGCCCGGCCTGTGGGCCACCGCCGTGATCCAGCCGGCGTTGTTGATGTCGGTCGCGCCGACGACCGTCCAGCCCGCGCTCGCGTCGACGAGCTCGTGCAGCAGGTGCATCTCGCCGCCCTGCCACAGCAGCCCCGCGCCGCTGCAGTCGGCGAAGAAGAACGCGTTGCCGACGATCTGCCCCGCGTTGTTGATCGCCGAGACGTACGAGTCCGCCCCCGCGGGCGCGCCCAGATCAACCATCCCCGTCTGCGCGGTCCAGACGAACGCGTGCTGATCCGCCGAAGCCGGCCGGACGTTCGAGTTCCCGACGACCACGCCCGCGTCGTTGATATCCACCGCCGTCGACACCGCGCCGCCCAGCGTGCCGAGGTCGATCATCCCCGTCGCGTCGGACCAGACGAACGCGTGCTGGTCGCGCGTCGGGAGCCCGTACCACGCCCAGCCGACAACCCGGCCGGCGTTGTTGACGCCCGTCGCCTCGCTGAACTCGCCCCCGAACGTGCCCAGGTCCTGCACGCTCCCGTTGCGCCACAGCGCCGCACGCTGCCACACGTCGTTGCCGAACCGCTTCTGCGACATGCCGACCGCCCACCCCGCGTCGTTCACGTCGTTCGCGTTCGCGTGCACACCGCCGGCGAGCACGCCCAGGTCGCTCATCACGCCGCCGACCACGCGCACCGCGCGCTGCCTGTTCTGTGGGTCCACCGAATACCCGACGACGAGGCCCGTGTCGTTCACCGCGAGCGCCTGCGCGATGCCGCCGAGCGTGCCGATGTCCGCCGCGGCCCCGTTGCTCCACACAAACCCACGCCGCTGTCCGTTCGTCGCGAAGTACGTGCCGCTCACGAACGCGCCGTCGCTCACCGCCGTCGGCCCCGCGCCGGCCGACGTGCCCAGATCGATCACGGTGTACCGCGGCGCGCTCTGCGCCCCGGCCGAGACCGCGATCACGGCGCCCGTGATCGCCGCGACGACGCCAGCCGACCGCCGCGAGATTGAGACGCACCGATTCACACGCACCGCAAGAGCGTTCATCACCGACTCCTTTTGTAAAACGACCGTTCGTTGCCCGCAATAGATGTCGCGAGCGCCGGCGTTCCCGTGCAGCGTTCCGGTTCATTCACGCCGCCCCGCGGCACGGCCGCGCCGCCGCGCCCCGCACGCACCGATAGACTCCGCCGTGACGCCCGAGGTCGAGATCAAGCTCCTCCACCACGACCTGTGGCAGCGCGCCGACTGGCAGGGCGTGACCTACCTGATGAACCAGACCGCCGACGAGCCGCCGCGGCTCGCGCTCAACTTCAACAACGGCGCCGCCGGCGCCGCGGCCTTCGAGGACCTCGTCGCGCGCATCGGCCGCAACGACCCCGAGGGGCTCTTGCGCATCACGTTCATCGAGGGCGAGGTCCCCGGCATGCTCAACCCCGCGTACACGCTCATGCTGGGGCCGGAGGTGTCGAAGGCCCTCCCGGCGGTCGAGGCGCGCGTCGGCGATGCGCCCACGACGAACGTCAAGGCCTTCGTCGTCCGCATCCGCCCGCCAACGACCCCGGCCCTCGCGCGCTTCAAGGCGCTTTACACGCGCCACGGCGAGTGCCTCATCCTCCCCGCGCAGCGGGGCGGGACGCCCGACCCGCACCACCCGCTGGGCATCTGGAAGCGCAACCTCCACTTCCGCAGCGCCCACGAGATCTCGAACGACCGCTGGGACCCGGACGCCGTGGCGCTGCTGCCGTGACCGTCACCGACGCGGTCCCGCCGTCATCATTACCGGCCTGATCCGCCCGTCCGCCTCAAACTCCAGCTTGTCGATGCACACGACGCGGCGCTCGGCCTTCGTCTCGCCGATCGGCCTGCGGTGGTACACGATGAAGTGCTCGCCGCGGAAGCGCACGACGCTGTGGTGCCCCGCGCCCGTCCCGACCGCCGGGTCCTGCTCGAGGATCGTGCCGATACGCTCGAACGGGCCGCGGACGCTCGGCGCCATCGCGTACGCCACGCGGTAGTCCGGCCCCGTCCAGCCACCCTCGCTCCACATGAAGTAATAGACGCCGCCGTGTTCGAAGAGGAACGGCCCCTCGACGTACCCCCTCGGCGTTACCTCGCGGAACGTCGTCCCGTCCTCGAACGGAACGAACCCGGTGAAGTCCGGCCTCAGCCGCGCCATGTTGCAGCGGCCCCACCCGCCGTAGAACATGTACCACGCACCGTCCCTGTCCCGGTACACGAACTGATCGATCGGCTGCGCCCCGTTGTGGAACGCGCCCACGAGCGGCTCGCCGAGCATGTCCCGGAACGGCCCCGCCGGCGAGTCTGCCACGCCGACGCCGATGCCCCCGACCTCGCCGTTCCTCTGGATGTCGTTCGCGGCGAAAAAGAAGTAATACCTGCCGTTGTTCCGCACGACCGCCGGCGCCCAGAAGGCCCGCTTCGCCCACGCGAACGATGCGCGGTCCAGCACGCCCTCGTGCCGCGTCCACGTTGCGAGGTCCCGCGACGAGAACGCGTCGAATCCGAGCTGATTGTCGTACGGCGCCGACGACGTCGGGTAGATCCACACGGCGTCGTCGAAGACGATCGCCTCGGGGTCCGCGTACCAGCCGGGCAGGATCGGGTTCGGCGCGATGGGCGGCGGAAGCGTCGCGGCAGCTCGCTCATCCGGCTCGCGCGACGCGCACGCCGCGCCAAGCATCGACGCGACCACCGCCACACCGGCGAACAAGCAGCGCATCGATCATGATACCTGCGCCCCGCAACACTCCGGCGTGCGTCCTCAGATCATCCTCTTCCCCTGCCCCAGCATGAACCCCACGCCCGCGCCCGCCACCAGCCCCACCGCCGCCGTCAGCACCGGCAGCAGCGTCTCCGGCCGTTCGCGCAGCGCCAGCACGATCCCCAGCAGGAACCCCAGGCACACCGTCAGCCCGATGAGAAAGCACACGCGGCTCGCCGCGTCGTGCTTCGCGTTCAGCCGCTGCGCGTTCAGCCGCAGCTCGTACTCGCGCCGCTCCTTCTCGGGCTCCGCGTCGAAGCGGCGGCTGTACGACTCCACCAGCTTCGCCGCGGCGGGCGACGCCAGCACAAGCTGCACGATCTCGAGCAGCCGCCGCTGCCCGGGCGGCACGCCCGCGGCGGGGTCCTCACCGCCCGCGCCGACCTCCGACGCCGGCCCGTGCATCTCCCCGTCCAGCCCCACGCGCTCCCGCATCGGATCCGTCTGCATACCTGCTCCTCACCGTTGGGTGTGTGCACCCGGTGCGCGCACTCACAATTCCACCCGGTGCGTGTGTGCCGAGGCCGCGTGCAACATGAAATCCACCACACGGCCCCGTGCGCCGGTCCGACGCCGCCCGCCCGTACGCTGAAACACCGATGACCACCCAGCCCACGCCCGACCCCGCCCCCGCGATCAGCGAAGACGAGCTGAAGCGCGCCTTCAATGCCTTCAAGAAGCGCCTCAAGCTCACGCGTCTGGACCAGGAGTCGCGCCTCGGCGTCTCACGCCCCATGACGGCGGGCAAGCAGGCGGACATCTCCATCAACCCGCCCAACGACTTCCCGCGCGAGGTGTGGAAGGAGCTCGCGCGCCAGGGCCGCATCAAGGATACCGGCGGCGGGTTCTACAAGCTGCCATGAGCGGCGGGACCGGCGTCGCCCGTAGCCGCCCTTCCGAGATAGTCTTCTCGTTGTAGGCCTGGCGTCCCGCCGGGCACCGTCCTTCTTGTGCGGTGTGGGGCAGGCGTCTCGCCTGCCACCGAGTGCCCTTCGCCCGCGCGCCGGCTCTCTCCCTACGAGCCCCACACTCGCGTGTGGGACTGCCGACCCACCGCGTCATCGGGCTTCCTCGCGTCTGGTCGCCCGCGCTGTCTCGTCATCCCTCGCCGCGCCGTCATCACGCGGAAAAGTGCGCTGTCCTCGCGGTGACGCGATGAAAGAGAGACAAACGCTGCCTGGAAAGGGCCAAGGCAGTAGCACGGAATGCAACAGAACGCGGAGCGCAACCGATCGCGGCCGGTCAGCGGCGACGGCGTGACGCAAGCGGGATGACCGCGAGCAGCGCGAGAGCGCTCGGTGCGGGGACGGGGTTCACGGCGATGCCGTCGATGGCCAGGCGCGTGATGCCGGTGTTGCTGGCGCCGGCGATGTGCAACAACGAGGTTGTCGAAGTCGCGGTGAAGTCCATCGACGCGGTGTACCACTGTTGCGATCCGAAGCCGTCGAAGCTGATCACCGGCGTGGACTGCGTCCCGCCGCCGAACGAGACGTTGAGGAAGCCCGGGGCGGTCTCGTCGGGATAGATCGACGAGCCCTGCCACCAGCCGCCGAGCCCGTAGAAGAAGCTGACGCGGTACGTCTGGCCGACGGTGAGGCCGGAGACGGACTGCTGGATGTGCTCGACAACGCTGGGCGAGCCGTAAAGCGAGACGAAGGTGCCGCCGTCGGGCGAGGCGGGCATCTGGTAGGCATGGAAGCCGCCCGGGCCGCTGGGGCTTGCGAGGCCACCGGGCGCGACGGTGTCGGCGCCCTGCGTGCCGGTCGTCCAGGCGGGCGGTGCGAAGCCCTCGCCGGGCGCGCCGGTGAGCGAGCCGTTGGTGACGAGTTGGGCGTGGGCGGCGGGGATCGCCGCGGCGGTCATGAGGGCGGCGGAGATGAAGACACGGCGCGGGTGCATCAGGGCCTCTCCTTCCACACTCTGGCGTGGGCTGCACAGCATAGTGGTAGCGGCGGGCGCGTCAAGGAGATTGCCGCGCGGTGACGGCCGCCAGCGTTGCGAGCGCGTCCGAGAAGGGGGGTGATTGGGCCCGTGATGAAGAGACATCGGGGCTCGCGGGCCATGAGTTTTGGGACGCGTGCAACGCACGACGCGCCCTCGACGGCCAGCGCCCTTCGAACGCTCCGCGGCGGACTTCTTCCTCTCTCGCCCCGTGCCTTCACGGGGAGAGGCGGCGCAGCCACGCTCCCGGTACGCGGCGCAATGGCACCGCACTCCGGAAGAATCAGGTCTCTCTTCGGCTCGGCGCGGGCAGAGTCACCGGATCGAAAGTTTGGTGCTCCCCTCCGTGAAAAGGAGCAGCCAGGAGAGACGGCTGTCCGGCGCCGGTGCACCGACAAGCAGCCCCGTGCAGCTCAAACTCACGTCTCTGCCGCGGCAACAGCAGGAGCACGCAGACCAACCTCGGTGATCGGGTACACGAACTTCAGATACAGGAAGTAGAACCCCATCGCCATCGCGAGGATGAGAAGTCCGTTGAGGGCGGTCTTCAACGCAAGACCTTCCATGCCGAGCTTGAGCTCCGTCTCCGGCTCACGCGCGGGCTCGGTGTCGGCCGGAGCACCTACCGCCCGAGCTTGCGCCGCGTGCTGAACGCGCTGCGCCCGTTGCTGGATCGTTCGTTCAACGGTCGGCGCTTCGTTGCGCTTCCGATAGGCCGCGACAAACTCCATGACGGCCGCGATCATGGCGATGACAAGGAACGCGTGGACGACCCAGAACATGATCTCCGTCGTACTGTACTGCCAGGCGAACGCCCGGGCGCGCTCTTGGAGAACCTGACCGTCGCGGCGCCATTGCGCTCGAACGAGCGCCTTGTACTCGGCCACCACCGCGGAATCGTCGAGAAGCGCCTTCTCCCACGGCTCGTTCGTCGCGGCGGGCGTCGGCGGCGCAGGCGCGGGGATCTCGGGCGCCGGCGCCGCGTGCGTTGGCGCGGCCCGGGGCGGAGCGATCGGGGCGCGACCGGAGCCCGAACTCATCGAATCGATGTCCGGTTGGATGAACGAGTCGTCGCCTCCTTCGAGGCTCCAAGTGTGGTAATCGCGGATGCCCTGAAGCTCCTGCTGTGCATGCGTGATGGAGCAAAGCGCGGCGCAGATCATGAACGTCGCTCGAAACACGGTGTTCATTAGATATTCCCCATGCCCGGTCCACCGTCTCGGCGGCCCGCACGGACGCACATCGATCGTCGTTCTCACGCCGCGCGCCGCGGCGACTTCGGGACCTGCGCGAGGAAAGAGCGGAGCCGTTCGTCCACGTGGCGCTCGGCCGAGTACGTCTTGCCGTCGATCACGATGCGCAGGCCCGAGGCGCGCTCCCAAAGCGGGTCCGTCAGGTCCATCGGGTTCAACCGCACGTGACCCTCCGGGTCGCAGCGCCACGTCACGCCGAAGTCCAGCTGCACCTCCTCCTGCGGCTTGACCGTGATGAGCCGGGGCGCGAGGCGCGGGCCCCGCCCCTGCACGACGAAGTCGTTCCGCCGCGCCGTGCGCCCGCCCTTGAAGCTCACGCCGCCGATCGTGAACGCGTGGCGCCCGGCGTTCTGCACGATCACCACCGGCGCCTTGCGCGAGACGCCGAACATGTCCTGCACCGGCCGCAGCCGGACCCCCAGCACCGGACGCGGCGCGTGCATCGACTTCTCAATGTCCAACTTGGTCTCGGCGACGCGCAGGTGGCGCTCCACCGCTTCCATACGCTCCCGCTGGAGCCGGTTCTGATCGGCCGCCTCGCGGTTCGCGCTGGCCTGCTCCGCGATCTGGCGCTCCAGCACCTCCACCTGGCGGCGCTGCGCCCGCCACGCGAGGACTGAGCCGCCCGCCGCGATCGCCGCGACGGCGGTGCCCGCCGTCTGGATGATGTCCGCGGGGTTCATCCCGGCCAGCAGCGACGAGATACTCATGCAACAGTCTCCGGGTCGGCTCCTCACCGACCAGCCCGCCGCGCGAACCGCACACGCGGCACCACCCGGCCATGTTTGTACCCGTTAACCGCAACTTGGTTCACACGCCCGATCCTACAGAAGCCAAGAAAAGACAACGGCTTACCAAATCCCCGCAGGCGCGGGGGACAACGGCGCCAAGTACCCGAACGTCGTCCTGCACGGGGTGTCCCCACACCCGCCGCGGCGGGTGATCGGGTGCCCGAGGCCTCGCCGGCACCCGCCACTTACCAAAAGAAGCAACGGCAAAACGAAAAACGGACCCCGACAGGGGTCCGTTCAAGTTTCAAGCGCGGCCGGAGCAACGCGCCCGGGCCGAGCGACGGTGTTACTCAATGGTGTTGGCCTCCTCCACCGCCTGCATCGCCTCGACGAACTCCGCGACGCTCATGCCGTCGCCGTCCGTGCCGTCGGGGCGGAACGAGATGACGAACCCGTTCCCGTCGTCCTCACCGAGGATCGTGCGAAGGGCCAGCGCGGCCTTCTCGATCTGTTTCGACGCGGCGTCGTAGTAGTGAAGGTCGCCGAGGCTGCCGGTGATGCTCGGCAGGTTCATCGAAGCGAGCGTGAGGTTGTCGAACGCCACGGTCAGCAGGTATGCGTTCACCGGGTCCGTCTGCAGATGCTCCTGCGCGGTCCGCCAGCAGATGGCGGCCGCGTTGCTCAGCGAGGCCGCCACCCGGTCGCGCCGCTCCTTGCCCTGCAGCGTGCGGCCGAGGTTGGGGTTCTGCATCTGCAGCCCCGCCTCGACAACTTGAGCGAGCGACCACCCCGCAGCCATTCGGCAGGTGACCCGTTCAACAAGGCTCTTCTTCTTGCCCACGTACGGGATCGAAGCGATCCCCAGCGCGATAAAAACGAAGCAGATCGCGAAAGCCGGCAGCCCGATGTTCCACATGAGGCACGCTCCTGACACCGTCACTTCTTGGTACGCTCGAATGGTGGGTTTGTTCGACAATTGGCTTGACTAATGTCACATTTTCCTACTAAGCTCCGGACATGACGATGCCGATACCATCCATATCCCTAACACAGCGACTTTTGGCCTACAGGGCGCAGTACGGTCTTGGGCAGGACCAGTTGGCCGGGTTGGCCGGTGTGTCGCTCAAGACGGTCCAGCGAGCGGAAAAGGGCGATCCCGTCCCGGACAGCGTCGTGCACCTAGAGCGCGTGCTCGCGGCTCCTCCACGTCGGCCGCGCGACAGCAACGTGGTCCCGGGCATCGCCACTGAAGAGAGCGGTCTTGAGCGTGTGCGCGACATGCTGGTCACGCAGCAAGAGGTCTATCAGGACATCAAGGTGTTGCCGAACGGCTCGCGGATCTTCGTCGTCGCCTGCACGGAGGTGCGCGAAGTTGTGAACGCCGACCGGATGCTCGACGTCGCCGAGTCCCTCTACACGAACGACGAAACCGAGTGGTACTTCATCTACCCGGACCAGACGCGCCTCGCGGCGGGCGCGCACATCCTCCCGACGATCAAGCACGGTGTCGAGGAAGTCGCGAAGACCAAGGAGCGCATTCTCTCGAAGCTCAGGCATGAGGCCGGCGCCGCGCCGGACGACGACCTCCGCAAGCACTTCCAAGACCTTGAGAGCGCGGTAGACGCTCGCCTGGAGTGCGAGAGCGCGTCGAGCCCGACGCCGTACTACTTCCACCCGATCGTCAAGTCGATCCTGGTTGTGCGTCCGGCCGATGCACCGTCACCTCAGGGGCTACGGGCCCACGGCTGGCTCGAGATCCCGTTCTACGGCATCAATGAGCTGCCGGTCCTCATCCGCATGAGCATCACCGAAGTCCAGGACCTGACGACGTGGCTGCAGGAGTGCGACAAGCCCGCCTACCCGAAGCGCGTTCGGTAGGCCCCCGCCTTCAAACACGGCTGAGTTCTGGCGCGTGGCGGTCGAGGAGAGCACCGGTCGTAGCAGACGCCGACCGGTGGCACGTCACGGTCCGGAAGGCCTGACGCCGTGTCACTGACCAGCCGTCTTCCGACGGTCAGTGTCATGGGACGACCGATGACACCGCACGTGCGATCTTCGAAGACGTGCAAGTCGCAAAAAGACACTGACCGTCTCAGGACAGACGGTCAGTGGCACATTCTCGGGTTGTCGGCGGGGGCCTAGTAATCCATATCCCCGTGGTCATGGTCGTGACCGCCGGAGGCCTTCTTCTCCTTGATCTCCACGATCGCCGCCTCGGTCGTGAGCAGCAGCCCCGCCACGCTCGCCGCGTTCTGCAGCGCCACGCGCTCCACCTTGGTCGGGACGATCACGCCCATCTGGATCATGTCGCCGTACTGGTGCGTCAGCGCGTTGTAGCCGAAGTTGGTGCTGTCGCTCTTCTCCACCTCGTTGGCGATCACGCTCCCGTCCAGCCCGCAGTTGGCCGCGATCTGCTTGATCGGGGCCGAGACGGCGCGGTAGACGATGTCCAGGCCCGAGCGCTCGTCCCCCTCCATCTTCTTGCGCAGCTTGTCCAGCGCCTTGCGCGCCCGCACGACCGCGACGCCGCCGCCGGGCAGGATGCCCTCTTCGACGGCCGCGCGGCAGGCGTGCAGGGCGTCCTCCACGCGCGCCTTCTTCTCCTTCATCTCCACCTCGGTCGCGGCGCCGACGTTGATCTGCGCCACGCCCCCGGCGAGCTTGGCCAGGCGCTCCTCGAGCTTCTCCCGGTCGTAGTCGCTGGTCGTCGCCTCGATCTGGTGCCGGATCATCTCGATGCGGCCCTTGATCGCGTCGGCCTTCCCCGCGCCCTCGATGATCGTGCAGTTGTCCTTGTCCACGACCACCTTCTTCGCGCGGCCCAGGTCGCCGATCTCGACCTTCTCGAGCTCCAGGCCCAGCTCCTCCATGATCGCCTTGCCGCCCGTGAGCGTGGCGATGTCGGCGAGCATCTCCTTCCGCCGGTCGCCGAACCCGGGCGCCTTCACCGCGCACACCTTGAGCACGCCGCGGATCTTGTTGACCACCAGCGTCGCCAGCGCCTCGCTCTCGACGTCCTCGGCGATGATCAGCAGGCTCGCGCCCTGCTCGGCGATCTTCCCGAGCACCGGGAGCATGTCCTTGGCGCTGCTGATCTTCTTCTCGCAGATCAGCACGTACGGGTTGTTCAGCTCGCACTCCATCTCCGCCGGCTTGGTCACGAAGTGCGGGCTCAGATAGCCCTTATCGAACTGCATGCCCTCGACGAGCTCAACCTCGGTCTGGAGGCTCTTGCCCTCCTCGACGGTGATGACGCCGTCCTTGCCGACCTTGTCCATCGCGTCGGCGATGATCTTGCCGATCTGCTCGTCGTGGTTGGCGCTGCACGTGCCGACCTGGGCGATCTCCTTGCTGGTCTCGACCTTCTTGCTCATGCGCTTGAGCTCGGCGACGACCTCGGCGACGGCCGCGTCGATGCCGCGCTTGACCATGTTCGGGTTCGCGCCGCTGGTGATGACCTTGAGGCCCTCGCTGTAGATGGCCTCGGCGTAGATCGTTGCGGTGGTGGTGCCGTCGCCGGCGTCCTTGGAGGCCTTGCTCGCGACCTCCTTGACCATCTGCGCCCCGAGGTTCTCGTACTGGTCCTCGAGCTCGATCTCCTTGGCGACGGTGACGCCGTCCTTGGTGACGGTCGGGGCGCCGAAGGACTTCTCGAGGACGACGACGCGGCCGGAGGGGCCGAGGGTCACTTTCACGGCGTGGCTGAGCTTCTGCACGCCGCGGAGGATGCGCTCGCGCGCGTCCGTGTTGAATGCGATGGACTTGGCTGCCATACGGGTACTCCTGGTATTCGAGATTCAGCACAGAGACGCGGAGAAGACGGGATCGATGAGAAGAGATTGTTTGGGTCGAAAGGGCGGATGCCAGAGGTTCTCGGATTCACATCTTCAACCCGGCATTCCTCTTCTCTTCTTGCTCATCTTCTCTGTGCCTCTGTGCTGAACCGTGTTCCTGTTGCTTACTTCAATCCGATTCTGAGCCAAGCGACACGCTCGGCGTCGATCACGAACACGCCCTTCCCGTCGGTGACCTTCACGAGATGGTCGGCCTCGTCGGGGATGAGCATGGCCTTCTTCACTTCGAGATGCTCCATCAGGCGGCCGGGCGAGTACAGGCCGACGAACGCGATGCTGAGGTCGCGTTCGCCGTTGAGTTCGCGGAGGGCCTGGCGGAGTTGGGTGGAAGTCATGGGGTGGCGAAGTGGTCGGGTGCGGAGCGTCAACGCGGTTCGGAGCCGGCGCACGCCGCCGCTCCGCCACGCTGCCCCGCCGCCGCCGGGTTAGTCGATCACCGCCAGCACGTCGTCCTCGCTCATGATGAGCAGCTCGTTGCCGTCGAGCTTCACCTCGGTGCCGGCATAGCTGCTGAAGATCACGCGGTCGCCCTTCCTGACGGAGAGGGGCACGCGCTCGCCGGTGTCGGTGTTCAGGGCGCCCGTGCCCACGGCCTCGACGACGCCCGTCTTGGGCTTGTCCTTGCTCGTCTCGGGCAGGAAGATGCCGCTCTCGGTTTTGCTCTGCGCCTCGTCGCGGCGGACGAGGATCTTGTCGCCCAGCGGGCGCACTGCGGTGCCGGTGCTCTTGGACGTTCCACTCTTCGTTGCGGTCGCCATGCGTACTCCTCTCGTATCAACCTGAGTTCGATTTACCACAGAGACACAGAGGCACAGAGGAAAGAGAGTGCTTGTGTTTGTGGTGCAAACGCTCGTTTCGGACTCGGACGGGTCTCTTCAGCTAACCTTTCAATCTTCCTTCATCCGCTCTGTGTCTCTGTGTCTCTGTGGTTTACCGCTTTATCCCGGCCAGCGGCCCCGGTAGTGCCGGTCGAGGCAGCGCCGCAGCACGCCCAGCATGACGTCGAGGTCGGAGACGGCGCGGGGGCGATCGACGACGGCGAACGCGCCCAGGCGCAACGCCGCGGCGATCTCGCGGGCGTCGTCGCGCGACGTGCGTGCCCGGCGCTTGACGGCGACGACGGGCGGCGGGTCGTCGAGCCGGCGGAGCAGCTCCAGCAGGCGCGGGCCACCCTCGGAGAATTCGGGGTCGGCTTCGGCCGTCGCGGGCGCCTCGAGCGGAAGGCCCAGATCGACGACCGCGATGTGGATCGTGCGGTTCTGGATGAGGCGCGAGGCGTCCTTGCCCGTCCCGGCCCGGTGGCTCACCACGCCCATGGGCTCGAGGAGCCGGGGCAAGCGCTCGATCAACGGGTCCGGCTCCCACCCGGCGTAGGAGAGCAGGAGGTGCAGGCGGGAAGGCTCATCGCCTCCGCCGTCCCCGCCGGCGTGGCCCCCGTTGGCCGCATCAGGATGGAAGTGCGCACCGATCACCGGCTGATCTGTGGCAACCGGCGTGCCTGTCCAAGGATGAGAAGACGCTCGCGCGGGGCGCAACCGACGGGTGTTCCACCGCGCCGGCGTGGCGAGCGGCCCCGGCGCGGGTGTCAAATCGGCAGATTCCCCGCTCGGGCACCCGCGTTCGGTCGAAGGTAGGGTACGATCGTCTATGGACGCTCTGCACGTCGCGCTCACGATCGTGTCGGTGGTCTCCGGGGGTCTTGCGGCTTGGTTCGGGCGGCGGGTCTTCCGCTCGCAGGCGGACGTTGCGCTGCACGCCGCGGCGAGCGCCCGGTTCCAGGACGAGGCCCGCTCCGAGCGGGAGCGGGCCGAGGCCCTCGCGATGAAGGTGGACGAGCTGCGAGAGGAGGCGAACGCCTGCGAGAACCGGGCGGTTGCGCTGCAGAAGGACCTAGAGGCGGCGACGCGGTCGCACGGGCAGGCGATCGAGCACGAGCGGCAGCAGTACCTGCTCAAGGAGCGTGAGCTCTCCAAGCGCCTCGAGGAGCAGCGCGAGCACATGGCCCGGCGCGACGCGGAGCTGGCCGAGCGCTTCAAGGCGCTCGCGGCGGACGCGCTCAAGGGCGCGAACGAGGAGCTGCTCAAGATCGCGAAGGAGCGGATCGGCGCCGAGCACAGCAAGGGCGCGGCGCAGCTGCTCGAGGCGAAGAACGCGGTGGACGCGCTGGTGAAGCCGCTGGGCGAGGCGATCAAGCGGACGGACGAGCAGCTGCAGCGCATCGGGCGAGAGTGGGCGTCGGAGCGCGCATCGCTCGCGGAGCAGTTCAGGGGGATGAACGAGGCGCAGCGCGGGCTGCGCGATGAGACGAACAAGCTGGTGCGGGCGCTGCGGGAGCCGCACGTGCGCGGCCGCTACGGCGAGCTGCAGCTGCGGCGCGTGGTGGAGCTGGCCGGCATGCTCGAGCACTGCGACTTCGTGGTGCAGGACACGTCGCTCGACGGGGACGGGCAGCGGCGTCGGCCGGACATGGTGATGCGTCTCCCCAACGGGCGGCGCGTGGTCGTGGACTCGAAGGCGAACATCCACCACTACCTGCGGGCGCTGGAGGCGGGCTCCGACGCGGAGCGTGAGGAGTGCCTCGACTGCTTCGCCGACGCGGTGGCGCGGCAGGCGGTCGACCTCGCGAAGACGCGCTACTGGACGCTGGCGGAGTACGACGGGAGCCCCGAGTTCGTCGTGATGTTCATCCCGGGCGACGTCTTCCTCGACGCGGCGCTCGCGCGCCGCGCGGACCTGATCGAGCACGCGATCGCGAACAACATCATCCTCGCGACGCCCTCGACGCTCCTGGGCCTGCTGCGCGCGGTGTCCAAGGGGTTCCAGGAGCAGCGGCTGGCGGAAGCCGCGGCGGAGTTGCGGGACGTCGCGGCGACCGTGCTCGACCGCGCGGCGACGACGTTCGATCACGCGCAGAAGCTCGGTCGGGCGCTGTCGCAGGCGGTGGAGCGCTACAACGACTTCCAGGGGAGCTACGAGCGGCGGCTGCAGCCGGTGCTGACGCGATTCGCGGAGGCGGGCGTGCGCGCGCCCAAGGACGTGCCCGAGCTCGACGGCATCGACACGCGCCCGCGCATCGCGGCGCTCGCGGATGGCCGGGCGCTGGTTTCGACGCCGCGGGGAGAGCCCGCGCCGCTCCTGCTGGGGCGCGACGGCGTGTAGGCGGTCGCCGGGGCAACGATCGGCGGGCGAGCGAACAAGGGCGGAAGAGAAGCGGATGAACAAGAAAACAGCGGGCCTTTCGGCCCGCTGTTCATCGTTCCGGGTCGGTCGCCGGGCTCACCCGCCGATGTGGCGCTTGAGGAAGCGGCTCATGAGCTTGCTGAAGAGCAGCCGGTTCTCCAGCTTCTGGAAGCCGTGGCCCTCGTCGTGGAAGTAGACCTGCTCGGGGTCGTAGCCGCGGCGCTGGAGCGCCTCGGCGAGCTGCATCGCCTCGCTCACCGGCACGCGCGGGTCGTTCAGCCCGTGGGCGATGAGCATCGGGACGTTGATCTTCTCCACGCGCTGCAGGGGCGAGACGCTGTCGAGGAAGGAGGGGTCCGTCAGCGGGCCGTACTCGGCCTCGCGCAGCTTGCGGCGGTAGCCGCTCGTGTTCTCGAGGAAGGTCTTGAGGTTGATGACGCCGACGACGTTGATGGACGCGCCGAAGAGACGCTCCTTCTGCCTGCCGCCGTCCACGCGCTCCTGGTCCTCGACCATCGTCGCGGTCGTCATGTATCCGCCGTAGCTGCCGCCGTAGCCGGCGATCTTGCCCGGGCGGGCGTAGCCGTTGTCCACGAGCCACTTGGCGGCGTCCACGCCGTCGCTCACGCTCAGCCAGCGGTTCTTGTAGTCGTCCATCATGATGAACGTGCGGCCGTAGCCCGACGAGCCGCGGACGTTGGGCATCAGGACGCCGAAGCCCTCGCTCAGCAGGTACTGCGTGTTGCGGTCAAAGCCCGGGCGGTGCTGCCCCTCGGGCCCGCCGTGAAAGTTGACAACGAAGGGGATGGGCTGGCCTTGCTTGGCGCCCGGCGGCAGGTAGAGGAACGCCGGGATCTCGAGCCCGTCCGCCGCCTTGTACTTGATGAGCTGCGGGAGCGGGAAGGAGTTGAGGTCGATGCCCTGGTTATCGGCGAAGGTGATCTGCCGCGCCTTGTTCGCGGGCACGCCGGGGGCGGGGATCTTGTACTCGTACGCGAGGCCGGGCGTGCGTGCGTTGGTGAGGGTGTAGACGAGCGTGTCGCCCCGGATGTCCGCGATGCCCGCGAGGCCCCGGTCGAGGTTCGGGAGGGCAATCTCCTTGAGGTCGGGCAGCGCGTAGAGGTGGGGCACGCCGTACCCGTCCTCGTTCACGCTGACGCTCAGGAGCGTGCGCTCCTGGTTGATACCCGCGTCCTCGACCTCGTTCTTGGCGAGGGCCGGGATCGGCTGGCTCACCTTGCCGGTGGCGAGGTCGATGCTGTACAGGCGTCCCACGCCGTCCTGCTCGTGGTCGCTCAGGAAGTAGACGGACTTCTCGTCGGGCGCGTACCCGACGGCGTCGATCGAGACGGTCTTCCCCTCGCCCGCGACGCGCGTGTGGATCGGCGTGAGCTTGCCGGAGGCGACGTCGAGCTCGAAGAGCGTCGAGTCGCTCGAGGAGCGGAACTCGCCGACGAGGACGCGCTTGCCGTCGCGGGTGATATCACCCGCGTCCCAGGAGCCGGCGTTGCCGACGAGGAGCGTGCTCTTGCCGGCGACGGGGTTGCCCTTGTCGTCCTTCGCGCCGGGCGTGAAGTCGTACCGGTACACGTAGAAGTCGTTCGGGCTCTTGTCGTTCGCCGTATAAAGGAAGCCGCTGTTGTCGGGCAGCCACTTCTGCACCGTGTGCACGACCTCGGGGTTCACGAGCACGGGCGTCAGGTTCGTCGCCGGGTCGGTGTTCTTCTGATCGAGGAGGTAGACCTGCGTCTTCTCGTTGCCGCCCGCGGCGGTCATGACGAGGAGCTTGCTCCCGTCCTCGGAGAGGGAGAAGCCCGTGCAGCCGTCCTTGAAGTTCGTCAGCCGGGCCATGTCGTCGCCGGGCTTGATCGTCGTCTGGCCGCCGGCGGCTGGGGCGACGCGGTAGAGCTGCCAGACGCCATCGGGCCAATCGCGCAGGTACATCGAGCCGTCGGGCGCGAGCGTGGGAGCGCCCGGGGCGCGGATGCGCATGAACTTCTCGATGCCCGGGCCCTTCTCGACGAGGCCGGGGGCGGTGGTCTTCTGCTGCTGGCCGGTCGCGGCGGGGGCGAGGGCGAGCCCCGCGGCGAGAACGAGGCCCAGCGCGATGCACGACGAACGGTTTGCCATGGACGTTGCTCCGTGTGAAAAGCCGCGGCGCTGCGAACGCCGCGGTGGAGAGGTTATTCACGCACGACGCGGCGTTGTTTCGGGGTGTTTTGCGGTCGGTCGGTCGGGTGGGTGGTCCGGGTGGGGCGATTGCACCACAGCGACACAGAGGCACAGAGAAGAGGGTGGGGCTGGCCCTGCCTGTACACTCCGCCATGCGGCGGCCGGGGGTCAGGTTCTGGCGGGCAGTCTTCGCCGCGTCGGTGATTTTGTTTGTTGCGGGCGTGATTGCGGCTGCCGCCGTGTCCGGCCCCCCCGTGTACACGCAGGTGTCGCCGACGAACACGGTTGTGTACGGCGGGGGCTTGGTTGGCGTGGTCTGGATTAATACTCGCCTTCAACCCTCGGATCCGAGCTTCGTGTGGGCAATTGGTCTCGACGTCACGTCGGTGCCGGGTTCGCCGCCCAAGTTTCGTTGGAGGCCAAGGCACAGATGGAATGAGTATTACGGGCTCACCGCGGTGCCGGCGAAGTATGTCTGGATGCTGCCTCTTCTTACGGGCTTGGGCGCCGCGTTCATTCTCCACCGCCACAAGAAGCGAAACGCGGCCGCGCTGTGCGCGGGGTGCGGCTATTCCCTCGCGGGTCTGCCCGCTGACGCCGCGGCGTGCCCCGAGTGCGGCGGGAAGATCGGGAAGAGCACCACCGAGGCTCGAAGACTCGCCGAGGTGGTGGCACAATCTGTTTCTGCTCCGCGCTCCTCCGCGACCACCGCGTTCACACCCTCTTTTCTCTCCGCGTTTCTCGGCGCGTCTCTGCGACCTCCGCGATCGCGGAGACCGGCTTTCGACCGCCGGGCCACCAAGAAGACATACCTTCCGTCATGCGCGTTCAAGATTCGCATGCACAGAACATCCTGACGTCCCGCGTACTGCTGGCCCGGTACCTCAAGGGGTTCGGGGACGCGAACCGCACGAAGCAGGCCCCGGCGCTGCCGAACCACGCGGCGTGGAGCCTCGGGCACCTGGCGCTCACGATGTACCGCGCGGGTGAGCTGGTGGGCGGGAAGGCGCCGCCCGCGGCGGATTTTGTCGCGGGGGAACGGGGCGACGCGCAGCGGTTCGGGCTGGAAGGCGTCGCCTTCGGCTCCAAGCCGGTGGACGACCCCTCGATCTACCCGGGCTATGCGCGGTGCGTCGAGATCTTCGACGGGGCGACCGAATCGCTCGCCGCGGTCGCGCGGAACATGAGCGATGAGAAGTTCGCTTCGACGGTGACGTGGGGGATGGCGGGGAACGTGATCCCGGTCAACGACCTCTTCGCGCGGATGGTCTTCCACAACGGCGCGCACTGCGGGCAGATCGCGGACCTGCGGCGGGCGCTGGGGATGGGCTCGATCTTCTCGTGACCGGAGGGCGTCGCTCTACCATCGGGCGATGCGTGCGGACGGGCTTTCCATCGAGGACGTGCGGCGGATCGCGCACCTGGCGCGGCTGGAGCTGACGGACGCGGAGCTCGCGGACGCGCGGGTGAAGCTGGGCGCGGTGATGGCGTACATGGAGCGGCTGTCGCGCGTGGACGTCGAGCGCGTCGCGCCCTTCGCGCACGCTCCGACGGAGGGGGCGATGCGAGAGGACGTCGCCGGCCCGACGCTCCCGACGGCGGCGCTGCTGGGGATGGCGCCGGAGTCGTGGGAGGGCTTCGTGCGGGTGCCGAAGGTGCTCGGCGACGGGGGCGGGGCGTGAGCCCCACCGGTGCGCCGATGTGCGCGCGCGAGATCGCGGGGGCGGTGCGCGGCGGCGCCGACGCGGCGATGATCGCACGCGGCGCGGTGGAGCGTTCGGAGGCGGCGAAGAGGCTGCTGAATGCGTTCCTCGATGTATTCGCGGAGCGTGCGCCCGAGCACGCGCGGGGCACAGCTCGCGACCTGCCGCTCGCGGGCGTGCCGGTCGCGGTGAAGGACAACATCTGCGTCGGGCCTGACCTGCGCGAGCAGGGGGACGCGCTCGGGTACGGCGGGCGCACGACGTGCGGCTCGCGGATGCTGGAGAACTACCGCTCGCCCTTCACGGCCACGGTGGTGCGGCGGTTGATCGATGCGGGGGCGGTGCTCGTCGGCAAGACGAACATGGACGAGTTCGGGATGGGCTCGAGCGGGGAGAACTCCGCGTTCGGCCCGACACGGAACCCGATCGACGAGGTCCGCGTGCCGGGCGGGAGCAGCAGCGGGTCCGCCGCGGCGGTGGCGGCGGGCGTCTGCCCGGTCGCGCTGGGGAGCGACACCGGCGGGAGCATCCGGCAGCCCGCGGCGTTCTGCGGGCTGGTGGGCGTGAAGCCGACGTACGGGCGGGTGTCTCGGTATGGATTGGTCGCGTACGCGAGCAGCCTTGACCAGATCGGGCCGATCGCGAGGAACGTGACGGACGCGGCGCTCGTGCTGGACGCGATCTGCGGGCACGATCCGCACGACGCGACGAGCGCGCGCCGCGAGGCGGGGTTCGTGCGCGATCTCGAGCGGCCGGTGGAGAACCTCACGCTGGCGGTGCCCCGGCAGGCGCGGGGCGGGGCGAACACGCCGGCGGTGGAGCGGTCGTTCGGCGCGGCGTTGGAGCGGTTCCGGGCGATGGGCGCGCGGATCGTCGATGTCGATCTGCCGCTGCTGGAGGACGCGGTCGCGGCGTATTACATCATCGCGCCGGCGGAGGCGTCGAGCAACCTGGCGCGGTACGACGGTGTGCGGTACGGGCGGCGCGCGGCGCTGAAGCCGGGCGAGGGGCTGCGCGAGCTGTACGTGCGGAGCCGGAGCGAGGGACTCGGCGCGGAGGTGCGGCGGCGGATCATGCTCGGGACGCACGTGCTGAGCGCCGGGTACCACGACGCGTACTACACGACGGCGCTGAAGGTGCGGCGGGCGCTGCGGGACTCCATCGAGGCGGTGTTCAGCGGTGACAGCGCGCGTCCGGCGTGCCACGCGATCCTGACGCCGACGACGCCGGGCGCGGCGTTCAAGCTCGGCGAGAAGAGCGCGGACCCGATGGCGCTGTATCTGGAGGACGTGTACACGGTGACGGCGAACCTCGCGGGGCTGCCGGCGATGAGCGTGCCGATGGCGCCGGCGGTGATTGATGGTCGCGAGCTGCCGCTGGGCTTGCAGATCATGGCGCCGGCGTTCGAGGATGGGGTGATGCTGCGGATCGCGCGGATGTTTGAAGAGAGTGCGTAGTGCCTAGTGCGTGGTGCGTGGGGAAGAGAGAGAAGAAGAGACGGATTGGAGAGTTCTTGCCGGGGCGGGGGCTTTCCAGCCCCCGCGGGGCCTGAAAGGGCCCACCCCATCGGGAGAAGACCCCTCACCGGCGGCTGCGCCGCCACCTCTCCCCGTGAAGACACGGGGCAGGGGAGGAAGAAGGCCGCCGCGGAGCGGCGGGGTACCAAGACTTACTGCTTGCCGGATTCCTTGGCCCAGGTGTCCTTGAGGGTCACGGCGCGGTTGAAGACGAGTTTGTCCGCCGCGCCGGAGCCGCCGAAGCGCTTGCCGCTGTCGGGGTCGACGCAGAAGTAGCCGAGGCGCTCGAACTGGAAGGTGTCCCCCTCGCCGATCGGGATGTCGTGCGTCACCTCGCGCCCGCGCTCGTGGACGCGGATGCTCCGCGTCGCCGTGCGGTAGCGCGCGGCCCCGAGGAGGTGCGGGTCAAGCTTGGCGTCCGTGATCACCTCGAGAGACGCGGGGTTCAGGTCCTCGACGAAGTCGCGCTTGGTGCCGTCCGGGTTCACGCCGCCCGGCGACTCGGCGCGGAAGAGGCGGTCGAAGAGGCGCACCTCGCCGTCCACGGCGTGCGCCGCGGAGACCCAGTGCAGCGTCGCCTTGACCTTGCGGGGCGGCTCGCCGTTGGGGCCGGGCGGGGCGTCGCCGCCGCGGGTCGCTGGGTCGTACGTGCAGCGCACGCACGTGGCGTTGCCGTCGGCGTCCTTCTCGACGCCGACGCACTTGATGAAGTAGGCCCAGCGCAGACGGACCTCGGTTCCGGGCGAGAGGCGGAAGAACTTCTTGGGCGGGTTCTCCATGAAGTCGTCGCGCTCGATGAAGAGCTCGCCGCTGAACGGGATCCTGCGGGTGTGCGCGGCCACGTCGGCCGCGCCGCTCTCCTTCGCGCGCTCGGCGGCCTCGGGGTTGACGACGAAGTCCAGGTGCTCGACGACGGGGGAGCCGTCGGCGTTCTTCGGCCAGTTCTCGATGACGACGCGCAGCGGGCGCAAAACGCACATGGCGCGCGGCGCGTGCTTGTTCAGGTGATCGCGCACGCTGTTCTCGAGGCGCGTCAGGTCGATCACGCTCTCGGTCTTGGTGACGCCGACCTCTTCGCACAGGGCGCGGATCGCCGCGGCGGGATACCCGCGACGGCGCAGGCCGCAGATGGTGGGCATGCGCGGGTCGTCCCACCCGTTCACCCGCTTCTCCTGCACCATGCGGAGCAGGTTGCGCTTGCTCAGCACCGTGTAATTGAAGATGAGCTTGGCGAACTCGATCTGCTGCGCGTGGTGCGCGGGCTTGTCGCGCCCCGCGTTGATCGCGTCGATGAACCAGTCGTACAGCGGCCGGTGGTTCTCGAACTCCAGCGTGCAGATGCTGTGCGTGATCCCCTCGGCGGAGTCCTCGATGCCGTGCGCCCAGTCGTACATGGGGTAGATGCACCAGGCGCCGCCCGTGTGCTGGTGCTCCTCGTGCAGGATGCGGTACATCACCGGGTCGCGCAGGTTGAAGTTGGGGCTCGTGAGGTCGATCTTGGCGCGCAATGTCATCGCGCCGTTGGGGTGCTTGCCCTCCTTCATCTCGCGCAGCAGGCGCAGGCTCTCGTCGACGGGCCGGTCGCGGAAGGGGCTGGTCGCGGGGACGCTGGGCGTGCCGCGGCGCTTGCTCACTTCCTCGGCGCTCAGCCCGCAGACGTACGCGAGGCCCTTGCGGACGAGGTCTTCGGCGTACTCGTACATGTGGCCGAAGAGGTCGCTGGCGTAGAAGAGGCCGCCGCCGTGGGGGCCGGTGAAGTCGGCGCCGAGCCAGAGAACGTCGCGGATGATGCCGTCCACGTACTCCTGCTCTTCCTTGGCGGGGTTGGTGTCGTCGAAGCGGAGGTTGAACTTCCCGCCGTACTTCTGCGCGAGGCCGAAGTTGAGGCAGATGCTCTTGGCGTGGCCGACGTGGAGGTAGCCGTTGGGCTCGGGCGGGAAGCGCGTGTGGACCTTGGGGCGGTCCGTCCCCGGCCACGCGCCCCACTTCAGGGCCGCGCCGTCGGCGTCGATGATCTGCTCGATGAAGTTCGGGGGCCGCTCCGCGGGCTCGCGGCGGGCGTCGGTCTCGGGCTGCGACGGGGTCTTCGTGTGTGCGCCCGTCGAAGCGTGCCCGTGAACGGGCGTCGTGACGGGCTTGCCGGCATCGGACATAGCAAGCTCCTTGATGGCGCCCCGCCCCAGCGGGCGGAGGCGGCCGATTGTACGGCGGACTTCGCCTAGCGTCACCGCGTTCGGATGGTGCGAGATCCCCTCCCAGTCCCGCGTGCGCGGCCCGTGCTGGTCACGGGGGTGGTGCTGGCGCTCTACACCGTGCTCGCGGTGTGCATGATCGCCTCGCGCCGGGCGCCGTCGCGGGTCGCGTACGACCAGCGCTTGTACCACGAGGACGCGGTGCGGCAGTTCGCGGCGCAGTGGCCCGCGATCGACGTGTGGGATTACCAGTCCGCGACGACGCCGGGGTACCACGTCACGCTCGGGCTGGTTGCGCGGTACGTGAGCGACGAACGCTGGGCGCTCCAGTGCGCTGGGATGCTCTGGACGGGCCTCTTCATGGGCCTGTGGGCCTGGGTCGTCGGCCGGCGAGCGCCGTGGCCGATGGCGATCGCGCTCGCGCTGCCGATGGTCCTCTCGAACTACCAGCTCCTGCCGGGGGCATTCCTGCTGCCGGACGCCGCGGGGTGGCTGGGCGTGCTCGCGATCCTCGCGATCGCACTGCGGCCGCGCGTGACGGCGCCGTGGCTCGTCGCGTGCGGCGCGATCCTTGTTTACACGGTGCTCATGCGGCAGATCCACGCGTGGACGGCGGGGCTCGTGCTCGCTTCGACGTGGCTGAGCACGCCCGCGAACGACGACGAAGCCCCCGGCGAGCCGCCGCTGGCGAAGCAGCTCTTCGGCGACCTCGGGCCGCGTGTGCGGCGCACGCTCATCGCGATCGCGTGCATCGTTCCCGCCGCGGTGCTGCTCTTCCTGTTTCTGCGGTACTGGGGCGGGCTGGTCCCGCCGCGGTTCCAGGAGTGGTACCGGCCGCGGACGCCGACGCAGATGGCGTTGTCGCCGTCGCTGGTGTACCTGCTCGCGGTCGTCGGCGCGTACAGCCCGTTCTACGCGGCCTCCTGGTTCCCCGCGCTCGTGCGCGCATGGAACGAGCGGCGGGACGCCATGCTGTTGATCGCCGCGGCGGGCGTGGTCGCGGCGTTGATCCCGCCGACGGCGCCCGATTACGACGAGGGGCGGCGCACGGCGCTCTGGGAACTCGCGAAGCGCTTTCCCATCATCGCCGATCGGTGGTCCCTGCTCATGATCGGCCTCGCGGTGCTCGGGAGCATCGTGCTCGGCGCGTTGCTCCTCGCGCAGCGGCCGCGGCAGCGGCTGATCCTGCTCGCGGCGTTCCTGGGCATGGCCGCGGCGCTCTCCGCGAGCGTCGAGGTGTGGCAGCGCTACACCGAGGCGCTGGTGCTGATGGTGGTGACGATCGCGTGCTGCCATGTCGCGGCGGAGAGCGAGAGAACGGCGGACGCCGGAGAGCACCGCCTAGGCTCGAAGACTCGCCGAGGCGGTGGCACGATCAGGGCCGCGCGCGTCGCGGGGCCGGCGCTGCTGGGCGTGGTGCTCGGCCTGGGCACATTGCGGCTGATGACGCGCAACACGCTCGACATCGATGGCCCGCCGCCGCCAGCGAAGGCGCCCGACCACCACGGGCTGTTCGATCCGCCGGTGCTGAAGCCGAGACCGGAGAAGCCGGCGGGGAGGAGCTTTTGGCCGGGGTGAAGATGAGGAGGTGGGGAGGTGAACAGGTGAGGAGGTGATGCGCACCGCTGCTCTTCTCACCTCGTCACCTCCCCACCTGCTCACCTCCTCATGGTCGCCATTCGCACACCAACACACAGAACCGTCCGAACTACAGTGCCCCATGACCACGCCCGCGACGCCTTCGAACCCGCAGCCGACACCCGCGCCCACTCCGGCCCCGGGCGGCAAGCCGACCGTTACCTTCGAGGAGTTCGCCAAGCTCGACCTGCGCGTCGCGAAGATCGTGAAGGTCGAGCCGCACCCCAACGCCGACAAGCTCTACAAGCTGCAGCTCGACGACGGCTCCGGCACGCCCCGGCAGATCTGCGCCGGCATCCGCGAGCACTACGAGCCGGACCAGCTCCTGGGCCAGCGCATCGTCATCGTCGCCAACCTCGCGCCCCGCGTGATCCGCGGCGAGGAGTCGCGCGGCATGCTCCTCGCGGCGAGCAACGTGAGCAAGGACGCCGCCGCGGCGGGCGAGCAGCGGAGCGTTGTGATCCTCACGACCCTGTCGGACATCGGGCCGGGCGCGGTCGTGTCGTGATTGTCACGCGGGCTTCCCCGCGCTATCGACCAGGATCGTCACAGGCCCGTCGTTGAGAAGCGTCACGCGCATGTGGGCGCGGAAGACACCCGTCGCGACGTGGCACCCCGCCGCGGCGGAGCGCACGAGCCCCGCGAAGCGCTCGAACATCGGGCCGGCCTGCTCCGGGCGCATGGCGTTGTCGAAGGAGGGGCGGCGGCCCTTGCGGGCGTCGCCGGCGAGCGTGAAGTTTGGGACGAGCAGGAAGCTGCCTTTGAGGTCGAGGGCGCTCCTGTTCATCCTGCCCTGATCATCCTCGAAGATGCGCAGGTTGACGAGCTTGTCGGCCGCCCACGCGAGGTCCGCGTCGGTGTCGGTCGTCAGCAGGCCGCAGAGGGCGAGGAGGCCGGGGCCGATCTCGCCGACGACCGCGCCCTCCACCTCGACGCTCGCCGACGCGACCCGCTGAACGACGACGATCATGCGCGAGCGTAGTAGATGGAGAATGAGAGACGCACGGAGGCGCCGAGGGAAAAGCGTGCGTTATGCGTGTCGACGGAGAAGAGCGAGCGAGCGGTCGCGGAGAAGAGAAAGACACGGGCGGGCGGCGGAGTGAACAGAAAGAACGCGCGAGCGCACATCACCTCTTCACTCGCGCACTCCCCCTCATGGCTTCACCGCGTCCGCCGGCTCCGCGCGTGCGGCCGCCCCCGGGGATTCGGAGGGGAAGAAGGAACGGGCCGGAAGCCCGTGCCGCAAAAGAAGAAAAGCCCCGGGCTCTCACCCGGGGCTTCTTTACGCTTACCTGATGGCCGATGCCCAGTGCCTTCCTAGAGGCAGGGGCCGCCGCCGAAGACGCTGAAGAAGGCTTCAAGGTCGAGGTTGTCCGGGAAGAGCCCGTCGTTGTTGAAGTCAAGGTCCCCGCACGTGCCGGTGGAGCACGCGCCCCCGCCGAAGACGTCCAGGAAGT